>Ga0073928_10000469_pt1 | contig 95675 bp, 93 predicted proteins | sample PaiPotPPA55metaG_FD_76969 | JGI IMG/M metagenome (GOLD analysis project Ga0073928, IMG submission 76969) | Iron sulfur acid spring bacterial and archeal communities from Banff, Canada, to study Microbial Dark Matter (Phase II) - Paint Pots PPA... ...
AAGCGGCGGGCGCAGAGCAAAGTGGTGGAAATGATTCTGCCGCAAGAAAAAACGACACCGGTCGCAGCGGGTGTCGCTTAATGTGTATTTTCTTGTGTATCGCGCCGATTTTCCAAAAGTGGCCTAAATCTTTTGGAATGAATGGCGGGGACGACGGGACTCGAACCCGCGACCTCTGCCGTGACAGGGCAGCGTTCTAACCAACTGAACTACGTCCCCGCTGAGGGTAATGCAGTGTTGCGCACGAATGGTGGGCACTGTCCGATTTGAACGGACGACCTTTCGGGTGTAAACCGAACGCTCTAACCGCTGAGCTAAGCGCCCTACGCAATTCATCGTACAGGAAGCCATAGAAAGCGTCAACGCGCCAACATAATTGAAGTGGCGGACAGGTTGCCTTGCGCTCTCGTTACGCTGCCAGTAAACTGACTGCCTTGGATTGCGGAAAGGGACGCTCGGAATGCTGATTGCACGGGACTACGTGGGCCATATGGCGATGGAAGTCGTCAAGCGGCTGGTGGAAGGGAATCAGATTGAAACAAAGACGCCGGAGATCGTGATCCCGCGTGTTCGACAGCGGATGATGGAAGAGCTGACCGTGGAGGATCGCTTGAACGACGAAGTGCGCGAAATCCTGACGCAGCACCAGGACGAGATGCGGCGAACCGGCGTCTCCTATCAGGAGATGTACAAAAAGGTGAAAGGGCAGCTTGCGCGTGATCGCAAGCTGGTCTTGCGCTAAATCTATTTTGCGTTAAGCCAAAGGCAAACTAACCGAATGCGACTCACCCGCGAAAAAATTATCCGCCTCTCGCACCAGATCACGGAAGTGCTGGTTTCCAGCGACGAGGTCGAATTCGTCGAAGACCGCGACACCATCCGGCAACAGGTCGTGCAGATTTTGACCGCTACGTTGCGCGACGAGGAAAAGGCCGACGCCGAGGTCCGCAAGAAGATTACTTCGCAAAAGAAAGAAATCCTTGAGGGCAGCGAAGAGTGGGATGTGCTGTACCGCAAATACTATGCCGACGAACTGCGCCGGTTGGGTATTGCCACAGCACCGGACGATCGCCGCTCGCATACGTCGTCGTACTAAGAACTCTGCCGATCGAAGCTTCGAGGCTGGCAGGGAACTAGAGCGTTCAGAAACAGAAAGGGCGGCCATTTCGGCCGCCCTTTTTATTCTCAACCTGTTTCGTTTCTAAGTTACTGGGAATCGGGCCGACGCTTCAGCGTCGGACGATCGTCGTCGGGATTGGCGTTGGGATCCTGACCCTGACCCTGTGTCTGCGTGCCCTTCTGTTGTTGTTCCGTGCGTGTGCGCAGGCTTGGCTTTCCGGGCGCGTTGTCCTGCACCTTGCGGGCAAACATAATGTTGCGCAACCGCGCCTTCACGCTGTCGAACTCGGAAGTGGTAACGATGTACTCCGGCTTATTTGGGAGGATGCGCGCGATTTCCTTCTGTGCCGCTTCAATGCGGTCGGGAGTGGGTGGGTGCGTCGAGAAAACCTTTGGGATGGTGCCAGGGCGGCGCTTCTCGTCCGCCTGGATACGCTCGAAGAAGGTTACGAACGCGTTGGGATCGTAGCCGGCTTTGTACATATACTCGAGGCCAAGGAAGTCCGCTTCGCGCTCGGAGTCGCGGCTAAACTTCAAGTAGGTCAACGGAATCGCGATGTTCAAACCTTCGTAGAGGCCATACCCCGCCCAACCAGCCGGGCCTAACAGCATCAGGGGAATCGTGGCGAGCTGCATCATTTCGCCCTTGGTGGCGTTTTTGGTGCCGTGGCGCGCGGTGACGTGCGAGATTTCGTGGGCCATGACGCCCGCGAGTTCCGACTCTTCCTGAGCGCGGAGAATCAAGCCGCTATTGACGTAGAAGAATCCACCAGGCAATGCGAAGGCATTCACTTCGTCGGAGTCGATCACCTTGATGGTGAACGGTACGCGGGCATCGGAATTGCGCACCAGGTTCTGGCCGACGCGGTTCACATATTCGGTGACAACCGGATCGTCGATGAGCTTGGAGGAGCGCTCCACTTCCTGCGCGAGTCCCTTGCCCAGAGCAATTTCTTTTTCAATCGAATAGAAGTTAATGCCTTTGCCGACGTTGCGATTGCCGATGGCATCGACGTCTTCTTTGGAATTTTTGGGGTTTACGGTGTCTTGCTGCTGAACTGGCTGGTCCTGAGATTTCTGCTGCTGTTCCGATGGCGGCGCTACTTTGGCGGGATCGGAGGTTGGGGGCGGGCTCTGCGCCAAGGCTGTGCTTGCTGCCAGCGCACCTAAGATTGTGATCCTGGTTGCTTGCCGGAGTATCGATTGCATTGTACCCACCTCTGCCTGCCGGTAGTATACACCCCAAAGGGAACGGCAAGGCGCACTAACTTCTCTCTCACTACGATGTAATGCTGAGCACTGGGGTTTCCTATGTCTCTCAAGTTCCCTCCGATTTGACAGAAGGTTCCATGGGAGTTGCTTCTGACGCAAAGGGGGTCTCGTCGCACCTTGAATGACCAACGGAGTTGCTGGCGGTGCAGTCTGCGTTAGTTCGTTAGGAGTTGACACTCCAGCTTAGCCCCTCTAAAGTCGAGGTTTACACATGCCGGTCTCAAAAATTCAGATTGGACAACTTTGGAAGAAAGATGGCACGGGGGATACCTATTTGGTGACTCGTGTCTATAGCGAGGCACTCAGCACCATCGTCGTCTTGCGGAAGTCCGGTTCAGAGGGCGAAGCGCTCATTCGAGTACGCGCTGGTCGAGGGCCCACGGGTCCGACGATACCCGGCTTTTCGCCAGCTCAGGAAGATGAGCGAATCTGAGCCGCCGAGACTTTGCTTCGAGCCGTAAGTACCTCGGTATCAGTTAAATAGAACGAACCTCCATCTCAACCACGTCATTAACCTTCAGCAGTTCCTTTACCAGAAACGGCTCGCCATACCTGACGGAAACCATTTGTCCGAAGTGGCGGGCGAGGTGGTTCATCTGGTCTTCTAGTTCATCGATGGCCAAGTACACCTCGTTCTTCCGCCGGCTCTTTTTGGCAAGAAATTGGGTTCGGTAGGCGAGAATGGCCTTTCTGCGCTTCTCGTACTGCTCTGTGATGTCCACGACGAAAGATGGCCGGAGATCGGCGACAAACGCGGTGGAGTACAGAATCTTGAACGGGCGATAGGCCTCGCCCGGAATGGGTGCTTGTTTCAATCCGGCCAGGAAACAGCCTTCGTAGCCCAGGGTCGAGGCATGATAGTGGTCGGGATGCCGCGCGTCCCAGTAGGGAATAATGACAGTGCGGGGGCGCACCTCGCGGATAACTGCCGCGAGGCTCAGCTTATGTTGGCGGCTGGCCTGTACGTCGGAATCGGGTACTCCCAGTACCTTACGCCAAGAGACCCCCATGAACTTGGCCGCCAGCGCCGACTCTTTGGCGCGGGTTTCGGGAGTGCCGCGCGTGCCCATTTCCCCGGCGGTAAGATCAAGCACCCCGGTCTTGTAGCCACGCTGCGCCATTTTGATGAGCGTGCCACCGCAGGTGAGTTCGACATCGTCGGGGTGTGCGGCAATCGCCAGCAAATCGAGTTTCATCATTTCTCCAATTGTTTCTACGGCCCTCGGGGGGATTCTAGCAGTTTCCTGGAAAGCATTTCGTCGGCGTTGTGAAGGGCCAGGAGAAATCGACCGCCGACAGGGATGTTGCGCTGCGCGGCTCCGAGAGTTGGCCGACTTGATGGCAAGAAATAGCTAAGGCGCGACATGCGCGTCAAACGGTACGTGAGGCTACAACTAGTACGTGAAATCAGTGCGCAAGATTTGTGTTAGGGTTTCAACTCCATGCCCGCCTCTTTTTTAAATCGCGTCGCGCTCGTCACTGGCTCGGGCAAACGCCTAGGGCGCGCCGTCGCCATCGGTCTGGCAGAGCAGGGCGCCGACGTGGTCATTCACTACCGGTCCTCGGAAGCGGACGCCCGCGAGGCCGTCGCCGAGATTGAAAAGCTGGGGCGGCGTAGCGCGGCGCTGCAGGCTGACCTCGCCCAAATTTCCGAGCTTCCGCAGCTATTTCAGAAAGTGCAGGCCAATTTCGGACGCCTAGACATCCTGGTGAATAGCGCCGCGAACTTTCTGCAAACCGACTTTGCGTCGACGACGGAGAAAGTATGGGATGCCTCCCTGGATACGAATTTGAAGGCGGTTTTCTTTTGCTGCCAGGCTGCGGCGCCGCTGCTCAAAAAATCGAATGGAGCGATCATTAATTTTGCCGATATTGGAGGAATTCAAGGTTGGCCGGGATTCATTCCGCACTCAATTTCGAAGGCCGGGATCATCATGCTGACGCGCTGCCTGGCGAAAGAACTCGCCCCCGAGATTCGCGTGAATGCCATTGCTCCCGGTACCATCACCATGCTGGGCGATCTGCCAGAATTGGAAGCCGACTTCGTGAAGCTCGCCCCACTGCATCGCAGCGGACGACCAAACGATATCGTGGCCGCTGTCTCCTATCTGGCGAGCGCCGGATTTGTGACGGGACAAGTGCTTGTGGTCGATGGTGGCCGTACGCTGTAGATCGGAAACAATCGGCCTTAGGCGCTGGGACTCTAGCCCCGCGTCCCAGCGTAGGCCTCACCCCGAGAGCTGTCGATGCGGTTTCGGAAATATTCAGCCACATCGTTTCGTGCAGACTTGCGTTCTCAGGTGTATTCTATTGTGCTTATGAGCGCCATAAGTTGTTCGCGCCCTTCCGGGCGGGCGAACTGCGGCGGCGAGGGAAGAGGACCAAGCGAAGGCCATGGATAACGAGACGTACGTAAAGCCCCATAACATGGATGAATTCGAAGTAGCCGAGTGGCTGGAGTCGCTCGACTCCGTGCTGGAATCAAGCGGCCCGGAGGTCGCTACTGAAATTCTGGAGCGCCTGCGCGCACACGCCACCGTTTCCGGCATCGATCTGCCGTTCACCGCCAACACGCCTTACGCCAACACCATTCCGGCACGGCTCGAGCCGCTGTTCCCCGGCGATCAGGAACTTGAACGCCGCATCAAAAGCTTGATTCGCTGGAACGCGCTGGCCATGGTCGTACGAGCGAATCGTGTCGAACATAATATCGGCGGCCACATTTCGACGTACGCCTCCGCGGCTACCTTGTATGAAGTCGGCTTCAATCACTTCTTTCGCGCCCGCAGCGAAAGTTTCGAAGGCGACACGATTTACTTTCAGGGCCACGCCGCTCCCGGTATTTACGCTCGCGCATTTCTGGAAGGGCGCCTGTCCGCACAGAAGCTGGAGAATTTCCGACGTGAGCTGAAGCCGGGCGGCGGACTCTCTTCCTATCCGCATCCCTGGCTGATGCCTGACTTCTGGGAGTATCCGACAGTTTCGATGGGTTTGAGCCCGCTGATGGCCATCTATCAAGCGCGCTTCTCGCGCTATCTCGAGAACCGCGGGATGAAGCCCATCACCGACGCGAAGGTTTGGGCCTTTCTCGGTGACGGCGAGACCGACGAGCCGGAATCGCTGGGAGCGATCACGTTGGCTTCCCGCGAAAAGCTCGACAACCTCATTTTCGTCGTCAATTGTAACCTTCAACGGCTGGATGGCCCCGTTCGCGGCAACGGACAGATCATTCAGGAACTGGAGTCCGCTTTCCGCGGCGCCCGCTGGAACGTTATCAAGGTCCTGTGGGGCACGGAGTGGGATCCCATTTTGGAGCGCGACACCGAGGGTTTGCTTGTCAAGCGCATGGGCGAACTGGTGGACGGCGAGTACCAAAAGCTTGTCGTAGAGTCTGGCGCATACGTGCGACATCATTTCTTCGGGAGCGATCCGCGCCTCCTTAAACTGGTTGAGCCGCTTCCAGACGAAGCGCTGCGCCGGTTGCGGCTTGGCGGGCACGATCCGCGCAAGGTCTACGCCGCATACAAAGCGGCCGTTGAGCACCGTGGCGGCCCGACCGTCATTCTCGCGCGCACCATTAAAGGTTATGGCTTGGGCGAGGCGGGCGAAGGCAAGAACGTCACGCACCAGCAGAAAAAACTGAACGAAGAAGAGCTGCGCATATTCCGCTCGCGCTTCGGTATACCCCTGAACGATAACGATTGCGTAGAAGTGCCATTCTACCGGCCGGCGGAAGATAGCCAGGAGATTCAATATCTACGGGCACGCCGCGAAGCGCTGGGTGGCTACACGCCCGCGCGCAAAGTACGCTCGAAGCCTCTCGTCTGCGATCACGACGAACTGTTCAAGGAATTCTTCGACGGCAGTGAGGGCAGGGAAGTCTCGACCACCATGGCCTACGTGGGCATGCTGCGCAAGATGCTCAAGGATCACGAGATCGGGAAGCTCATCGTTCCCATCGTTCCTGACGAAGCACGCACCTTCGGCATGGAGTCATTGTTCCGCACCGCGGGTATTTATTCCAGCCTCGGCCAGCGCTACGAGCCCGTGGACGCCAGCACCTTGATGTACTACAAAGAAGCGACGGACGGCCAAATTCTGGAAGAAGGCATTACCGAAGCCGGTTCCATGGCCTCCTTCATCGCCGCGGGTTCCGCCTACGCCACCCACGGCATCAACACCATTCCGTTCTTCATTTACTACTCGATGTTCGGATTCCAGCGCATCGCCGACTTCATCTGGGCCGCGGCGGATATGCGCACGCGCGGCTTCCTCCTGGGCGGCACCGCGGGGCGCACGACGCTTTCCGGTGAAGGTTTACAACACCAGGACGGCAATAGTCATGTGCTGGCCCTGCCGGTTCCGAACCTGCGCGCCTACGATCCAGCCTTCGCGTATGAGATCGCGGTGATCATTCAGGACGGCATCCGCCGCATGTACAAAGACGGCGAGGATATTTTCTATTACATCACGCTCATGAACGAGCCGTATGCCATGCCCCCGATGCCGGGCGACGTGAAGGACGGCATCCTGAAAGGCTTGTACCGCTTCCGGGCGTCGGAAAATAAGAAGTCGAAACTTCGCGCGCAACTTTTCGGCAGTGGCTCCATCCTGCGCGAAGCATTGCAGGCTCAGGATATCCTCGAACAAAAGTACGGGGTCGCCGCCGACGTATGGAGCGTCACCAGCTACAAAGCGTTGTACACCGATGGCATCGAGGCCGAGCGGTGGAATCGTTTGCATCCCGCTGCAAAACCGCGGGTGCCCTACCTCACGCAGACAATCGGAGACGCGCCTGGCGTTCTCGTTGCAGCCTCCGACTATCTCAAGACGCTGCCGAACATGGTCAGCAAGTGGATGCCCCGGCGGCTGGCGTCGCTCGGCACGGATGGCTTCGGCCGGAGCGAAGGGCGCCAATCCCTGCGCGACTTCTTCGAGGTCGACGCCCGCTCGATCACCTTGGCTACACTCCACGAACTGCTACAGGACGGCAAGATCGAACGCAGCGTGGTCGATAAAGCGATCAAAGACCTCGGCATCAACCCCGAAAAACCGAACCCGGTCGTCTCTTAGCGTTGGCTCGCAACGACGCCCAATAGAATAAACGCAGTTCGCCTTTGTTCCCGAAGCGGGAATATTGCCTGCTCCCCGGGCTCCAAGCGCACACATATGTGGTCTTTTCGAACTCCGTACCAGCCGGGGATCGCGTACTCGGTCGGTTTCTGGCCCGAGCATGAATCAGGTGTGGCTACCGTCCGAGTTTCCTTCACCTCCCGAAGTGGGAAAAGAAAGCAAGTGGTGGTACGGTTGGCGCAGCGATATAGGCCATTTGACCTTACGACTCGAGTGCACGGATTTGGGCCTTACTAAGACCTGAAAGAAACTCATGAAAGCCATCGTTTTTCATCACTACGGCTCACCTGACGTTCTTAAATGTGAAGAGATTGCGAGGCCGACCGCTGGCGACAACGAAGTTCTAATAAAAGTTCGCGCGGCGGCCCTCAATCCGTACGACTGGCACTTTATGAGAGGCATGCCGTACCTCATACGCGCAATGGCCGGACTTCGTAAACCAAAGGTCACCAGACTGGGTTTTGATGTGGCCGGCCAGGTGGAGGCGGTTGGCCGGAAGGTCACGCAGTTCAAACCTGGTGACCCCGTGTTCGGAGCGTGTGCTGGAGCCCGTGCCGGAGCCTTTGCCGAGTATGCGTGTACTTCTGAATCCGCCTTGGCCATGAAGCCGCATAACGTCACGTTTGAGCAAGCCGCTGCTGTACCCATGTGTGCACTCACGGCGTTGCAGGGTCTTCGCGACAAGGGCCACATTAAGCCGGGCCAGAAAGTCTTGGTAAACGGTGCGGCGGGAGGCGTGGGTTCGCTCGCTGTGCAGATCGCCAAGTCGTTCGGTACAGAGGTGACCGGAGTATGCAGTACGAGGAATGTGGACATGGTCCGATCCATCGGCGCAGATCATGTCATTGACTACACCCAGCAGGATTTCACCAAGAGGGGGCATCGTTACGACCTGATTCTCGACGCCGTTGGAAACCGCCCGTTGTCAGCAATGAGGCGAATCTTAAGTTCCAATGGGATATTAGTAATGGCCGGAGGACAGGCCGGTCGGTGGATGATAGGTCCTGTGGCGCGTGCGATCCAAGCGAGTCTGCTGTCGCGGTTCGGGAGCCAGAAGCTGGTCGGGTTGCTGGCCAGAGCGAGCAAAGAGGACCTGAGCATCATGCGCGACCTCATGGCCGCCGGAAAGGTAACTCCGGTGATCGACAGGCGGTACAAATTGAATGAGGTCCCTGCGGCCATCCGCTATCTGGAAGAAGGACACGCTCGGGGAAAAGTGGTCATAAGTTTCGACGACAGCCACAAAGCTAGCAACCAGATCGAAACGACCTCAAACTTCCGGAGGGTCCCAGCCGGGCTTGATACGTCCGGTGGCCAAGTCGGCCACCAGTCGCGCATTCGCGGCAAGAAAGTCGTAGTCCGCCAACTCCCGCGGCAAGACCCAGGCCACCTGCTCAAAGACCGCCGGCACGATCTCGTTGTCGGCGTCTATCTTCGCGGCAAAGAAGCGAATTTCGAGTTCCTCAGTCGTATCGCCATATCGATGCGTGACCCGCGCTAGCTCCCGGCACCGCAACAACGCGACACTCAGCTCCTCTTGCAGTTCGCGCGCTAGCGCAGCTTCCGGCGTTTCGCCTTCGCGTACCTTGCCGCCAGGGAATTCCCATTTCAGCGGAGACGTGTCGTCTCCGCGCCGCTGCCCAATCAGCAGCCGACGGTCTCCGCGTTCAATGATCGCTGCCACGACAACTCTCACGTCTCCGCGTACCTCTGCGCGTTCTGCGCCTCAGCGTTATCTTCTCTCTTGTCTTTCCGTGTGAACTTTGTGCTCCACCCTTGCCGCCCTCTGTCTCAGTCCCTTTCTCTCTCTTTCAGTTTTGGATGCAGTACCTTCCACAATTCCATCGCGCCTCGCACGAGTGGCGGGCCAGGCGTATTCAATAGCTCGTCGGAGATCACATGAACTCGCCGCTCGCGAATCGCAGGCACATCCTGCCAGCCCGCAGCGCCATACGCTTTTCCGGGGTCCGCTTTCGCGCCAGTTGCAGCCCAGGCAAGCACGATGACTTCCGGCTGAGCCGCCGCCACCTGCGCGTCACTGACTTTTTCGCCCGCTGGCACAACCATCTTTGCGCCTGCGATCTCCACCAACTCTGCAACCCAAGGAGGCGAGCTGATCCTCGGATTCGGCCAAGCCTCACAATACACGCGCGGCCGCTTGCGCGTCGCTTTCTTCCTGACGCTGCTAAACCCCGCGCGCATAGCCCGAATTGCGCGTTCGCCGTCCTGCGCCCGTCCCACAATGCTCGCAAGCAAACGAATATCTGCGTCGACGTCCGCCAATGTCCGCGGATTCATGGCCAGAAAATTCAGAGGCTGCTCGAGCAGCTTCGCCACAGTCTCTTGCTTGTACGGCACCGAGCCAATCACCAACGTTGGTCGCAGAGCCAAAATCTCGCTCACGCCGTCCATGTGCCAGCAGTCACCCAACCGCGGCAGTCCCGCTACCGGTGCCACGTCCACGCACCACTGCGTCACTCCCACCAGCGAAGACTTCGCGCCAATCGCACACAAAATGGACGTCGCGCTCGGTGCCAGCGACACAATCCGCAGCTTCTTTCGCTCATCCTTCTTCTTCATCACCATGCGCGAGAATACCAGACCTCTGTCTCTTGTTCGTTACGATGCGCCTGTAGTCGCAATCTGGACGCGAGCTTCCACCTCGTGATAAGTTGCAGCCCACTACCGGCGAGAGAAGCCGTTCAATACAAGCTTCCCCGACCGTAGAGGCTCCGCCCAAGGAAAACCGAACCACATGAAACAGGGACCATGCGACGCTCAGCTCTGATTCTCTTAGGCTCTCTCCTTTTTGTAGTCTCTCTGCTGGCTCAGTCGCCGCCACCGACGTTCACGAAAGATGTCGCTCCCATTCTCCAGAAGAACTGCCAGACCTGTCATCGTCCCGGCGAAGGCGGCCCGTTTCCTCTACTGACCTACGATCAAACCAGGCCCATGGCACCCAGCATCGAGCGCGTCGTCCAACAAAAAATCATGCCGCCGTGGTTTGCCGACCCGCAGTACGGCCACTTTGCAAACGACCGCTCGCTCTCCGCCAAGGAAATCAGCACGCTCGTGGCCTGGGTCAATGCCGGCGCGCCCGAGGGCGATCCCAAGGGCACGCCGCCTCCTGTCGATTTCCTCGAAGGCTGGGGCATCCCCAAGCCCGATGTCATTTTTCAGTTGCCGAGACCCTTTCAAATTCCTGCTAGCGGCGTGGTCGAATACCAATACGTGATCATCCCGACCGGCTTCACCGAAGACAAATGGGTGCAGATGGCCGAAGCCCGCCCCACCAATCGCCCTATGGTTCATCACATCATCGCGTACGTGCGCGAGCCAGGCTCAAGCTATTTTAAGGACCAAAAGCCGGGAGTGTTCTTCGAGGCCCCGCCGTCAAAAGCTGACGAAATAACCGACACCAGCGCTTTGCCGAGCGACTTCCTAATCGGCTACGCTCCAGGTCAACCCGCCGAAATCCTGGACCCGGGCCAAGCCAAGCTCATCAAGGCCGGTTCGGATCTCGTCCTCGAAGTGCACTACATGCCGATGGGCACGGCGACGACCGATCAAACCAAAGTGGGTCTCGTCTTCGCGAAGCAATCGCCGAAAGAACGCGTCCTGACGCTCTCCGCAGTGAATGGCACGTTCAAGATTCCTCCTGGCGATCCGAACTATCGCGTCGACGCCTCCTTTGAAGTCGCCACGGACTTAAAACTCGCCGGCCTGCATCCGCACATGCACACGCGTGGCAAGGATTTTGAATATCGCATCGTCTACCCGGACGGCAGAACGGAAACCATCCTCCGCGTACCCAAATACAACTGGCGTTGGCAGCTCTGGTACAACTTGGCCGAGCCACTGGTTCTTCCCAAGGGCACCAAAATCGAGTGCACCGCGCACTTCGACAATTCGGCCGACAATCCGGAAAATCCCGACCCATCAAAAACGGTGATCTGGGGCCAGCAGAGCTGGGACGAAATGATGGTCGGCTTCTTCAACCTGGTCTTCGACGCGAAGACGCCCGCGAAGGCGCTCTTCCCGGATCGCAAAGATCACGCAGACATCGCACAGAACTAGCGTCGAGTACCGCTTTACCGCCGGGAGCCCGCACGAAGGGCCAAGTTCCTGCGGATCCTGGTAGCGCCGGCATCCCTGCCGGCTCTCTTTGAACTATGGAGGTGCATAAAAGTGAAAACTCTTGTCGCGTCTTCGATTTTGATCCTTGCCGGAACGTGTTTCGCCTCGTTCGTGCACGCACAGGAGGCCGGCTCCCAGACGGTCCGCTATCACGCTACGATCGACACCGTAAAGTACGTCTACGCCACCGCCCCACCCGTTGCGCATCTTCACGTCGGCAACATCCTCGAAGCCAACTCGCTCGATTGTTTCGGCAACGCCATTAAAAAACCCGGTGACACCCTCGCGTTGATCAAGGGCGACAATCCGCTCACGGGTCCATTCTTCATCGACGGCGCCGAACCCGGTGACACATTGATCGTCCGCATTCTCGATCTCCAGGTTGACGGCGATCAGGGCGTAGGCGCTATCGCCCCAGGTTTCGGCGCTCTCAATCAAACCAACTACACGCCCATGCTCCATCCGCCGCTACCTGAAAAGATCTGGTTCTATCCCATCGACCACGCTGGCAACACCGCGACATTCCAGGCCCTGGATTCCGGCTACAAAGTGAAAATCCCGCTGCATCCATTTCTCGGCTGTATCGGCGTTGCTCCAGCGGGTGGCGAAGCGCGCAGTTCCGTTGTCCCCGCTGAATTCGGCGGCAACATGGATGCCCCGGAAGTCTCCGCGGGCAACACACTCTATCTTCCTGTAAACGTCGCGGGCGCGCTTTTATATTTCGGGGATGGTCACGCCGCGATGGGCGATGGCGAAATCGCCGGCTCTGCTGTCGAGGTTCCGATGCGTTCCCGCCTGCAAGTGGATCTCGTAAAAGGGAAGCACACTGGATGGCCGCGCTTCGAGAACGAAAAGGAAATCATGGCCGCCGGAATCTATCGCCCCGTGGACGACGCGCTGCGGATCGGCTTCACTGAGTTAGTCGCTTGGATTCACGCCGATTACGGCCTCTCCGAACTCGACGCTTACGAACTACTCTCGAAGGTCGGCAAGATCCATCTGACCGAAATGGTCGACCCAAACTACGTAGTAGTCGCTTCGATCGAAAAGAAGTTTCTTCCTCCGAAAAAGTAGCACAGACACTCTTGTCTGTGTCCGTGTTGGCCGCAGGCGAGTCCGACCCGCGAAGCATATTTCTCGAACCCGAGTATTAATTCCTTCCGACTTCAAACCATTGCAGTCTGTCTCCCCGATTGCGATACTTCAAAAAATGTTCACCGACGCCGTCCTCGAACACTTCCGCAACCCGCGCAACGCCGGCGAACTTCCCAACGCCGACGCCGTCGTGGAAGTCAGCAATCCCGTCTGCGGCGACATCCTAAAGCTAGCCGTCCGCCTGGAAGGTGAACGCATAGTCGAGGCCCGCTTCCTCTGCCGCGGTTGCACCACAGCGATCGCCTGCGCCTCGTTCTTGACCGAACAGCTTCTCACTCGAACGCTCGCCGAATCGCAATCCGTAAGTCCGGAATCCATCTCGAACACCCTAGGCGGCCTTCCCGCCGCCACATTCCACGGCGCGCAACTTGCCGCCGACGCGTTGCGAGCCCTCACGCAAAAACTATCCGATCCAGGCCGCTAACCCTGCAGCCCGAGCACGCGCTGCATCGTCACCGGATCGTTCAAATTCAGCACGCAACCTTGTTCCGACGTTACCACCTCCGCCACTTCTCCGGCGTGCGCCCAAACCACCGAGCGGGCCCCCTGATCCGGCGGAGCCACCAACAACTCCTCGTAAACCCCTACCGAAAAAATAACCGGATGCCCGCGCTTCCCCTGGTAGACCGGCAAAACAATCGGCGGTGTCGTGGATCCCAAGTAAAACCGCTCGATCAACTCATCGACCAACGTCGCACTGATCAACGGATGGTCGATCAAGCACAAAATCATCCCGTCAGTCCCAGCAGGCAAACTGCGTATCCCCGCTTGAATCGAACTCAACTGCCCCTTTTCCCATTCGGCGTTGATGACCACCTCGTCCGCCGCCAACCGCACCGCGTCCGCGATCAATTCCGCCTGAGCACCCAGCACGATACGCCGCGCGCCAATCTTCGGGTGCGACGTCACCGCTATAAGATGTTCAAGAAAAGGACGACCTTGGTAGGGAAGCAGCGCCTTTGGCGAACCCATGCGCTGCGATGCGCCGCCCGACAGGATCACCGCTGACAGCATCACTCAGCTCAACGCGCGTCCGCGATCGGACGCGGTTCCAGCCGTAATTTCTTGTGCGCCGAGGTTTCCGCATTGCGCCGCACCGCAATCAGTTCCGCCACGATGCTAACCGCAATCTCTTCCGGCGATAGCGCGCCAATGTCCAGCCCCATCGGGGCGTAAACCCGCTCCATCTCCTCAGGCCGGTAACCATCCTGCTCGAGCGCCTTGTACACCGATAAAACTTTCCGCTTACTCCCAATCATCCCGATGTAGCGCGCGCTGGTCCGCACCGCCCACGCGAGCACGCGCATATCCTCCTTGTGTCCGCGCGTAACAATCACCAGATAGCTCGACGCATTCGGCTCGATCTTCGCGAAAGCATCCTCATAACTTGTGAACACTTCCTGCGCCATCGGAAAGCGCTGCAAATTTGCAAACGCCTCGCGATCATCGACCACAACCACCCCAAATCCGGCCGAGAAAGCCGCCTTCCCCATCGCCATCGACACATGGCCGCCGCCAAACAAATACAGCACCGGCTGCGGCAAAATCGGTTCCACGAAAATTTCCACGGTTCCGCCGCAAATCAATCCGTTGTCGTACGATGCTTCATTGTTCAGATTGAAGACCATCTTGCGCGGCGATTCCTTCTGCATCACTTCTTTTGCCGCGGCCCAAACCTCAGCCTCGACGCAGCCTCCGCCAATGGTCCCTGCCAGGGACCCATCTTCGCGCACCAGCATTCGCGAACTCTCATAGCTGGGAATCGACCCGTTGGTGTGCACGATCGTAGCCAACGCTCCGCGCTGACCAGCCCGCCGCATCTTCACGATCTCTTCAAACAGGTCCATAGCTCTCTTCCGCAAATGCACATAGCGCCTTGCTACCTTAACCCCTCATCCGAGCGAATCAATCCTTAACTCGCGGTTGCTTTCGCCGCTTGTTCGCGATCTTACGTTACCCCCCACAAGACATCGCGTCAAATCTCCTGCATCTGGACACGCTGTTTCTCTCTCGCTAGACTGGCACGGATGCAACCCCCACCCTTTTCATCCAGGTCCGCTCGTGCGATTTCTCCCGGCGAGATCTTGTTCTTCTTCATTCTTCTTCTGTTTCTAATCGTGGTCTGCGTCTGGCCGATCTTCACCTGGCGCCTCCACCACTTCTCCACCTGGGGGCCGGATGCCGTTCACTCTTATCCCGTACGCGATCACAGCGGCGATACCGTTTACCTGACACCAGCCCTCGGCAAGTTGTATGTGAGCTTGCCCTGGCTCTGGGGCGCGTTTCTTGCTGGCACGGTTCTAACCGGTCTGCTCGGCACCAAAAAGCCAGGCGGCCAAAAGTGAAGGCCATCCAATTCCAGCAACACGGCGGCCCCGAAGTCCTGAAATATATCGACGCTCCCGACCCGACCGTGCGCCCCAATGAAGTTCTTGTGCGCGTCCGCGCTTGCGCTCTGAATCGCCTCGATCTCTGGGTACGCCAAGGCATCCCCGGCGTTCCGATCCCGCTGCCACATATACCAGGTAGCGACGTCGCAGGCGAAATTGCCCAAATCGGCGCCGAGGTCACTTCCGTACGCGTCGGCCAAAGAGTGGTCCTCGCCCCTGGCGTTACCTGCGGCAAATGCGCCGCGTGCCTTGCCGGCCGCGACAATCGCTGCCGCCAGTTCACCAACCTCGGTTATATGATCGATGGCGGCTGTGCCGAACTCGTCAGCGCGCCTGAAGTGAATTGCTTCCCGTACCCCGAAAATCTCTCCTTCGAACAAGCGGCCGCCGTCCCGCTAGTCTTCCAGACCGCCTGGCACATGCTGTTGGCTCGTGCCGAACTACAACCCGGCGAAGATGTTCTCATCCTCGGCGCAGGCAGCGGCGTTGGCGTCGCCGCCATCCAAATCGCCAAATTTTTCGGAGCCCGCGTAATCGCGACGGCGGGCACGGACGAAAAGCTCGCCAAAGCCCGCGAACTTGGCGCCGATCACGTCATCAATCACAAATCCCAAAAAATTCGCGATGAAGTCCGTCGCATCACAGGGAAACGAGGAGTCGACGTCGTTTTCGAACACGTAGGCACCGCCACCTGGGACGACAGTCTCGCCAGCCTGGCCCCATCCGGCCGCCTGGTAACTTGCGGCGCCACGACGGGCTACGATGCCAAAGTCGACCTCCGCTTCCTCTTCAGCCGCCAACTGTCCCTTCTGGGCTCCTACATGGGCACGAAAAACGATCTCCGCACGGTGATGAAGCTCGTTGCCGCCGGACGTCTAAAGCCCATCGTCGATCGTGTCTTCCCGCTCGCGGAAGCCGCCGCAGCCCACGCGTACCTTGAGTCGGGCGCCCAATTCGGCAAAGTAGTCCTCACCGTATAATCCCCGCCGTCCTTTGATCGGGCGGAGCTTGGCCTGGCCGCCACGTCTCGGCGCATATCCACCTGCTCGCGGAATTATCCCTAAACCCGAACCGTCCTCCGTTGTACAGCCACCCGTCATTTGTCTCCCCCCACCCGATGTGCGAAAATGACCATAGGCGAGGCCCCATGAGCACATCACTCGGCAAGCACGTCACTCTCTCGAAGCCCGATGACTTCGGCAAGCTGCTCGAAGACGAAGGCATCATCTTCACGACGCTCGACAAAGCCGTGAACTGGGCACGCCGCAGCTCCATCTGGCCGCTAGGTTTCGGCCTGGCCTGCTGCGCGATTGAAATGATGTCTATGGCCGCAGCGCGTTTTGACGTAGCCCGCTTCGGCGCCGAAGTTTTCCGCCCATCGCCGCGCCAAGCCGATTTAATGATCGTCGCCGGCCGCTTGTCGCAGAAAATGGCTCCGGTCATTCGACAACTCTACGATCAAATGCCTGAACCCAAGTGGGTCATCTCCATGGGTGCCTGCGCGACTTCAGGCGGGGTCTTCAACAACTACGCCATCGTGCAGGGCTGCAACCAGGTAATTCCTATCGACGTTTACGTTCCCGGCTGCCCGCCGCGCCCCGAGGCCGTCCTCTACGCGATTCTGCAACTCCAAAAGAAGATCGATAACGAAAAAGGCTCCTTCAAAAGAGCTCTAAACATTGCCTAAATTTTTGCCGTCGCTTTTCGCATTGCCGCTACTTCTATTCGGCGCGGATCAGCAGCCCACCGTAAGTTCGAACAAGAATTACACCCTCGTCTGGCACGACGAATTCGACGGCCGCAATGGCTCGCTCCCCGACCCCAAGAAATGGACCTATGACCTGGGCGGGGGTGGCTGGGGCAATCAAGAACTCGAGTCCTACACCAACCACGCAGAAAACGCTCACATCGAAAATGGAAATTTAGTCATCACCGCGCGCAAGGAAAACTTCGAAGGTACTGACCACATCGCGCGGGAATTCACGTCCGCGCGACTCAAGACCCAGGGCTTGTTCTCGCAAACTTACGGCCGCTTCGAGGCCCGCATCAAGATTCCCTCGGGGCAGGGAATGTGGCCCGCATTCTGGATGCTGGGCAACAATATTTCGTCCGTCGGCTGGCCTAAGTGCGGCGAAATCGACATCATGGAAAATGTCGGCAAAGAGCCCGGTTTGGTTCACGGTTCCCTGCACGGTCCCATGACCACAGGCGCCGCGACCGATCTCACCTCCACCGTCAGCCTACCCACAGGCAAGGACTTTGCCGCCGCCTTCCATCTTTATGCCGTAGAGTGGGAGCCAGATGCGGTTCGCTTTTACGTGGACGACACCCTCTACGCTACCTTCACGGCCAATTCCGTAGCCGCCACTCCCACCACCGCGGGCTCCTGGGTTTTCGACCATCCATACTTCCTCATCCTGAACGTTGCAGTGGGCGGAAGTTGGCCCGGCCCTCCCGACGCCACGACCGCATTTCCCCAAACTATGCTAATCGACTACGTGCGGGTCTACGCCGCCAAACGGTAGCATTTCGCACGCGGCACAGACACTCTTGCCCGCGTCGCTAACCGGCTGCAATACTTCTCTTCATAACGCGCTCTAGATCTGTGCTCTCCGTGCACTCTGTGGTAAAAATTTACTTAAGGAGCCCAAAACGTGTCCCACGTTGCCGATCCAGTTCGCCAATTCCTCCGCCACACCGTAGCTACCGCCGCCTACCGCGCTGCTAAACCGTTACGCGATGCCCCGGACTCCTTCGCCAATTTCCGGTGCGCCGACACCATCCGAATCCCCGCCAAAATCCTGGCCCACATCAGTGATCTCTTCGATTGGGCTCTCTCCATGGCCCAAGGCAAGCAAGCATGGCGCGATTCCCAGCCGCAGCCGTGGCCCGCCGAAGTCGAACGTTTCTTCGCGTCTATAAAACAATTCGACGACTACCTGGCCTCCAGCGAACCGCTTCATGCCACTCCCGAGAAACTCTTTCAGGGCCCAATCGCCGACGCCCTCAGTCACATCGGCCAACTAGCGATTCTCCGCCGCCTCTCCGGAGCCCCCATCAAAGGCGAAAACTACTACATGGCCGAAATCACCGTAGGCCGCACCGGCTCCGACCAATCGGCCCCGCGCCGCGAATTCGACTAGACCGACGCGGCGTTTCGGGTTATGTAGATGCTTGACTCTGTCCGGCACTTCGGTCCGCGTCTCCGCTGTGAACGAGCCTGTATCCGTCGCGGGAACGCAGCCCGCGCCTCCCCACGGAGCCCTTGCCCTCCGTCTCCTCGCCGCGATCATCGATCTCCTCGTCCTCGCGGTCTCCCTTGTCGCCTTCATCTCGTTCTTCTCCGTCGCCATGTGCACCTCCTCCGCGCCCGTCAGGTTCGCACTGCAACCACCGTCTGATCGTCGTACGCCTCCGAGCCCTTGGCGTGAGACGAAACCGCGAAAAAGATGGCGTTCACCACACGATCTGCGGTTTCCCCGGAGTTGGCACGGATGACCTCTTCGAGCCGCTCCGCACCAAAATCCTCGTTGTCACTATTAACAGCTTCGGTCACGCCGTCGGTATAAAACACCACGAGATCTCCCGGACTGCAGGGCAGCGTGTACTCTTCATATTCCGCATCTTCAAACAACCCCAGTGGCAGACCCGCGACCTTCACAGAAGACGCTTTTCCGCCTCGTACGCAAACGGGGTAGGGCAGTCCCGCATTCGCAACCCGGAACAGGCGTTCGCGTTCGTCCCAAGTGGCGTAGATCAGGGAGACGTACCGCCCTCGAACCGGGCGCTTCAGAAGAGCCTTGTTCAACCTGGACAGCATTTCGGCTGGGCCAAGCTCCAGCGGCGCAAGCGAACGAAGGATACCGGTTACCAAGCCTGCGTAGATGGCCGCGGCTGCTCCCTTGCCGCTAACATCCCCGACGGCCTCGGCGCTGATGGCCTTACCGGGATAGCGGAAAAAATCGTAGAAATCTCCGCCGACGATCCGAGCGGCCACGCTCCTCGCTCCGAGATCGAGCCCGGCCTCCGGAGGGTGCAGTGCGGGCAGCAGTTCGGACTGCAATTCACTCGCAAGCAGGAGTTCGGAATGGTCCTTCGCATCCCTTAGTCTTACGTCTCTACGTATTCTCGCCGCGCCGCGAATGCCCAGCATCCGCTGCACAAAGTTCTTGTTCCCGCCGCTCTTAGTGGGGACGTAATGTGCCAGGTGCCGTGCCACACTCGCCGCGATTGGTTGCAAACTCATGCAGGGGAGATTGCATCCGGTCTGCCAATCGTAAACGCCAGATTCCAGGACCTTTAGTAAGGGGCTGGCAAGGCCGAACTCCGGCAATTGCTGATGTTCAGCAATCGTAGAAATAATAGCTAGAAAGAGTACTCTGCGTGAACTTGCTGAGGTGCGGATCGCTCTCTAAACCGACCGGGCCTTCTTCCAAACCAGTGGAGGCAGTTCGACACAACCCATTCGTCTTAAATAGGCCTCCGCATAGGCCGCGGCCCTCTCCTTTCCCTGCTCGATGTCATCGACAGCCTCGGAAGGAGCAATCCAGTTTTTCGCATTGACGTTGTAAACCGAACTCTGGACGCCCTGCGCGTTGCGCTCAGAGAACAAACGCAAGTGCTCCCCGCCTGCTTTAACTTCGGCCCAAACGCCCTCGTCCAGCATGGGCCAAACTTTGCCATGCCCGGAATCATCGCGCCAGTGGAATCAGTCGAGGGAGTCTTCGGAGTTAAGTGCGTCGGGAAATTTCGCGACCTTTGCGATTCCCCCGGCCCAGGCCACCTCACTACCAATCGCATTGTTCTCTTTTCGCACGTAGCCCATACCAATCGCGAACGGCTGCGATGGCAACGCCGACGCCCGCGTGACAAAACCAACTTCCTTACCGTCTGCCGTCAGAACCTCGTTAGCGGAGGGAACCCGTGACCCAGGAAAAATCAACTCGACGCGCCGTCGATTCACCTGGCCTCGCGAGCGCACGCGCTCGACGATCTCCTGGCCGGTATAGCAGCCCTTGGTATAGCTGATGTGACTATTCTCCAGGCCCGCCTCGTGCGGAATCTGCTTTTCCCCGAAGTCGTAACCGAACCAGGGAACACCTTGCTCCAGCCTCAAGGCGTTCAGTGCGGTGTAACCCATGGGTCCGCCGCCAGCTGACTTGGTCTTCTCCAACAGAATCTTCCACATCGATTCAAGGCTTTCGCGAGCGATCAAAATATCGGCGCCTGGAAGTCCGCCGAATGTTTTTCGGGTGACCGTGCAGGAAATCGACTCCATTTTTACTTCCGCACTGGCAATCTCGCCCAGCGACGCTAAGTCGATTCCAGCGAGCTCACGGACTACCTTCGACACGCCCGGGCCTTCGAGAGAGAGCGTTCCATAACGCGGGGTTTCATCCGTGAGCGTGACGTCATCCATAATGATGAATTTGTCGAGCGTTTCGACCAACCGCTCGCGAATCATTTCATACGAAACGCAAAAAAGTCTGGCGGACTCAGCACGCGTTTCGATTTCGGCCAGGATGCGACCCTGTGGATTCAGCAACAGCGAGATGCAGCCCTGCGACGGTTGAAGATCTTTGATGTTGTTGGTGAGAATAGCGTTGAGATAGCGCGCCCTGTCCGGGCCTGTGAACGAAATGTACGCTCGGTGGTTCTTGTCGACCAGCGCGACGCTCTGTTTCGCTAGAAAATACTCGCGCTGCCAATCGCCGAAATCATCGGGCAAGGTACAGCCGAACCACACGCCCATCTTCGCGCCGGCATTTCGATGCGCGTCAGCGAGCGGCGTTTCCAGGACACGCTGAGTTCCGATTGCTTCCATTTCGTCCGCACTCCGCTGCAAGCATACAGTTTAGCAGAGCCTGTGGTTCGAGGAGCGGAACCCGCCGATGCTATACTTCCGGACATGGCGGCCGATTCGAGGCCTGCGCCCGGCGCAAGCAACGAAAGATTCATCCACATCACCATTCCCGTGGGGATGCTGCAGTGCAATTGCTCCATCATCGGTGACCCTGCCACCGGCGAGGCGCTGGTCATCGATCCCGGCGACGAAGTCAGCCGCATCCTGGAACTCCTCGGCCGGCACAAACTCAAGGTCAAGGCCATCGTCAGCACCCATGCGCACATCGATCATGTCGGTGGTTTGCACAAGCTGCGGCAATACACGGGAGCCCCGGTGATGATGCACCGCGACGATGTGCCCCTCTATCAAGGCATGGACGTCCAGGCAGCGTTTCTCGGCGTGCCCACGCCCGAAATTGGACAGATCGATCAACTTCTAACCGACGGCGACGTGCTGCAATGGGGATCCCTCGCCGCGCAGGTAATGCACACGCCTGGCCACAGCCCTGGCAGCATTTCGCTCTACGTCCCCCAGGAGGCTGACAAAATTAAATTCCCGGCGCCTCCGCAGCTCTACGCCGGCGACACGTTGTTCGCAGGGAGCATCGGGCGCACCGACCTCTGGGGCGGCTCGATGGAGATAATCCTCCATTCGCTGCGGAGCAAGTTGCTGCAACTTCCGGACGACACCGTAGTGCACCCAGGCCACGGTCCAAGAACCAGCATCGGCGAAGAACGCCAGTCCAACCCGTTTCTTATTCACAAATAGTTTCTACCAACCAAACGAATCTGACATCCAGCTACGACTCTGACCACTTCTCCTCTTTCGCACGGCGCAGCTCTTCCATAACGGATTGCGTTAACTCCTTGGCGTGGGTCAGTTCCAGCACGACCATGCGGAGGTCCATCGCCGGCACCATAGGGTTGCGCTGGCTAGTGCAATAAACACCGTGCTGACCCACGAGTACCAACGCATTCGTCAGTCGATCGAGAGAGACCGCCAGGCGCCCGCGCTCCCGGCCCAACATCTGCTCGTAGTGCTCGAGCTCATCTTTGTGCTCGTCAAATGCGGAATTCGGTGGCGGCATGATTCCGGGTCCTCTTCGTAGCGTCTTGCCTAGGATCAAAAAAGCCGTTGCGGATGTGCCATCCGACAAAATTGGTCACGGTGGCACATCGGGCACACAAGGCTCGCAGGTAACTTTACCGCACGTGCCACGCATAACATAATTCGCAGTGGCCATTTGATGTGGTCCTGTCCTTCGCTTCAGTTATACATAGGCAGCGTAGATACAGGCGAAGTCCCTGCATGAGCTTGGGAGGGGATTGAGCCGGAGCAACCACAACATGCGACGTTCCGACTTGGTGCAACACAAAGAGAAAGAAAAAGGCGCGACCACGCGCACTTCACAGATCGTTTTCGGCGAACGCCAGCATCTGCTGCGCGTACTCGATTCCTTGGAAGGCACCGAACTACCGATCGCACGCATGCAGCAGGAACGCCGAATTCTGGAAGAGTTGATTCACGCCCGCACGCGCGAGCTGAACCAGATCAACACCGCCTGGGACGAGAAGATCGGGCTCGTGCTGAGCGCCGACGCCAAGCCCGAAATGCTCGAGAAGCTGGTCAAGCAGGCTCCACAGACCGATTTTTATTTGCTCCGTTTGATCAGCGAGCACCCGCGCGCGAACGCGAAAACCCTCCACAAGCTTGCAAAGCATCCTTACGGCGCCATCCGTGAGAACGTGGCGCGGCATCCGAATGCAGATGCGACTACGCTGACGTGGTTGAGCAGAGATCGCAGCCAGCCGCTGTGGTATCTGGTGGCATTCAATCCCAATACCCCGACGGTGTTGCAGCGCAAATTGCGCGACCGCCTGAAGCGCCTGGGCGAGAACCAGCTGTCGAAGTAGCCCTCAACTTCCCGAAGCAAAGACCTTCTGGACATTTCTTGCCAAAAAGGGGCGAAGCAACACTGCGGTCCGTACAAGTTGGTGTGGCCTCGCTTGAAGACATCGATCCCCCCGCTCCGCTCCCGATAACGTCGAGGTTTGAGAGAGTGAACTGAACCGTTTAGTATGCGAAATTTCTGCTGGCCGTCGTCCGTAGTGTTTTGAGGAGGTCGGAGCTAATGATTCGCGTGCAGCACCTTGTGAAGAAGTTCGGGGACTTCACAGCAGTCGATGATATTTCATTTGAGGTGGCGCGAGGCGAAATCTTCGCTTTTCTCGGTCCGAATGGCGCGGGCAAGACCACCACGATCAAGATGTTGACAACTCTGCTGGCCCCAACGAGTGGAACTTTGGAGATCGATGGACTCAATCCCGCTCGCCACCAGCATGAAGTGCGTACAAAATTTGGAATCGTGTTTCAGGATCCTAGCCTGGACCAGGATTTGACCGCCTGGGAGAACATGGATCTTCATGGCGTCCTCTATCATGTGCCGCGTAAAGTCCGCCGCGAGCGCGCCGAAACGCTCCTCAAATTATTCGAGCTTTGGGATCGCAAAGACAGTCCAGTCAAGCAATTTTCCGGGGGCATGAAGCGGAGACTCGAAATCGCGCGCGGCTTCCTGCATACGCCGAAGATTTTGTTTCTCGACGAGCCGACTCTAGGGTTGGACCCGCAAAGCCGCAACCAGCTTTGGACCCACGTGAAGAACCTCAATCAGCGCGAGGGCGTGACTGTTTTCCTAACCACCCATTACATGGACGAAGCCGATCGCGTAGCCCAGCGCATTGCGGTGATCGATCACGGCCGCATCGTCGCGACGGGTTCGCCCTCGGAGTTGAAGGCGCAGACGAGCAAGGAGTCTCTCGAAGAAGCGTTTCTGGCTCTAACCGGAACGGCCATCCGCGACGAGAGCGCGGGGTCCGCGGATCAGATGCGGCAAATGGCAAAGATGTGGAGGCGCTAGATGGAAACGATTTACATTTTATGGCTCCGTGAAGTGAAGCGATATACGAGATCGCGCGCCCAGATCATCGCGTCGATGGGGCAACCGCTGCTCTATTTGCTGGTGCTGGGTTTCGGCCTCGGCCCGGTCTATCAGAAGGCCGGTGGCGGCAGCTATTTGCAGTTTATGTCTCCCGGAGTGATCGGGATGGCGGTGCTGTTCTCGTCGGTATTTTCGGGAATCGCGCTGCTGTGGGACCGCCAGTTCGGATTCTTGAAAGAGACCCTCGTCGCTCCAGTGCCGCGAATCGAGATCATGATCGGCCGCACCCTGGGAGCCGCGACGACCGCGATGATCCAAGGCTTACTGGTAACAACGGTGTGCCTCATTGCCGGATTTCGTCCAGTAAGTCTCGCCATGGTGCCCCTGGCGTTTTTGTTTCTGGCGCTGATTGCCATCGTGTTCGCAGCTTTGGGGACGACCATTGGATCCAGCCTCCAGGATATGCAGGCCTTTCCCATCGTCATGAACTTCCTCGTGCTTCCCATCTTCTTCCTCTCCGGAGCGCTGTTTCCACTGAAGAATCTTCCCCGCGCACTCGGCATCGTGACTTCGGTTGATCCGCTTTCCTATGGCGTGGACGGTTTGCGCGTGGCGCTGCTGGGCGGCGGCTACTTCGGCGCCACCATCGATCTGCTCGTCCTCACGGTGGTGGCGGTGATTTTGCTCTGCCTGGGGGCGTGGCGCTTTTCGAAGATAGAGATTTAACCATGACGCGGGGTCTAAGCCCGCGCCCGCACGACCCGTAAGGACTCCAGTTACTGCGTGGACTGCAACAAGATCGGCTATTGGACGGTGACGGTCACCGTTGAAGTGGTTTGCCCGAACGCATTCGTCAGGTACAGGGTGTACGTGGTGGTGGCCGTTGGAATGACCGAGACGCTAGATCCCCGGACGGCGCCGATTTGTGGCGAGACGATTACGTAAGAGGCACCAGTTTGCTGCCAGGACAGCGTCACGCTCGTGCCTGCCGCGACCGTAGCCGCGCTGCTGGTGAACGACGTAACCTTTGGCGACGCGCCCGTTGGAACATTGGCTTGCGTGTAGATGGGCGACATCTGCATTACTTCAAAGTCCGAAGCCTGCACCTGCCCAAGATTGTGCAGATCGCTGTTGTCCCACCGATCGTCGGGCGCCCCACTGATGTACATCGATGAGCCGTTGTCGGCCATGATGATCCCGTACTTCTTGAACGCATTCAGAATCACTTGATTCATCGCGGAAAAACCCGAGACGTCAAAACTGGCTTTCAGGCGCAGGCGCATGCCCATGGGTGCCGCTAGCGGGTCGCTGGTGGTAGCCGCCCAATGCGACGCCGGCGCGACAAAAGCCGCGCGGCTGTTTTGCAGCGTAAAGCGAATCGCGTGCGTGATGGCCCCGGCGGCCACTTCATCGTAGCGCACCAGCCCGGGGAAGATCGGCAGCCCCGCGGCGTCAGCGGAAGTCCAGGTGTAGGGGCGCTGTTCGTTGCCAAGTAGGTCCCACACCGCAGCCGAGGCAGCGTTCCAGCTGCTCGTTTGCGGATACGAACTGTAAAGTTCGTAGAGAAAGCAGTTCGCGTTATCGAGCACAAGGACATGGCGATCGCCGCTGCCTGGATTCGGATATCCCTCGATCGGATCCGTCACCGCGACCGGCATCGGGCCGGGATCGCTCTCACTTCCGTACGCCGTGAAATTGATCGGTATGTTGGGCTGCTGCAGTCCGGCAACGGTGTACGGGATGCCAATATACGAGCCTTGATATTCGCCGGACCCGAAGTCCGGGTGTAACCCAATCGTCGCGCCAATGTCGTTGATGATCGCCGTGGAGTTCGGATCGACCGCAGCGGACGAGATGTCCTGATTCCAGGGGTTCGCACTCGAGAACGGCAGAAAGCCATTCAAGCTCGCCCCTTGGCCGATCGACATTTGACTGCATCCCGAAGCTTGCGGGGAACTGCCTACTTGCAGATTCACACCATTAGAACTGCTGCTCCCTGGATCCGGGTTCACGACCGTAATAGTGAATAGTCCAGCCGAGGACTCGGACCCGGCAGCGGTGAGTTGTGTGGCGGAAACGAAAGTAGTTGTGAGCGGCGTGGTGCCCAGCAGCACTTGCGCGCCCGATACGAAATTGCTTCCGGTAATGGCAAGCGAGAAGCTCCCCGTGCCCACGCTGGCTGGATTTGTGCCGCTGAGAACAGGGGTCGGATTGAGCAGGGTCACAGCGCTGGAAGCGGTCGCGGAACTGGAGGCGACACTGCTGGCGGTAATTGTAAGCGTGTTGGGACTCGGGATCGATGATGGTGCAGTGTAGTGGCCGCTCGAAGAAATCGTTCCGATCGCAGTGGACCCTCCGGCGGTGCCATTCACGGCCCAGGTCACGACTGTATTGGAATTGCCTGAAACCGTAGCCATGAAGGTGAATGAGTCACCGGCGCGGATGTTCGCGCTGGTAGGGCTGACCGTGACGGAGGTGGAGGTCGGCGTCGAAGGCGCAGACGGTGTGGTTGGAGTGCTCTTGGAGCTGGCGGTGGCGCTGCAGCCCCCCAGCAACCCTGCCGCTAGAACCCCGGCCGCTAGCACAAGGAGCGGTTTTGTCGTCAGACGCATGGCTTGAGGACACACCCCGCAATGGTAGTTTTTGCCGACTGCTATTCTCGATTGGCCGGGCGCTTGGGGCTACTGGACCGACGGCTAGGGGAAGGCCAGGGACCCTCGCTGAGTTAATGGCTGAGCTCGCGGCTAGGCCGCGTCCTCGAACAAATTCGGTGACGGTCTTTGGTCCGGCGAGCTAGATCGGGCCCGAGCGAGTAGAATGGCGGGTCTTCGCGAGGGCCAAAAAAAGCCGTGGAACGCAATCCGAGATGATGGATCAAGTCAGCGCAGTCGCGGACGCCCTGCGGTTCCTGCGGCGCAATTGGTGGCGAGTGCTGATCGTGTCGGCGCTTGCGATCCTGCCCTGCTTCTGGCACCGCCACATTGAGGCCGGGGATCTGGGCAGCCACGTATACAACGCCTGGCTGGCGCAACTGATCGCGAAGGGGAACGCCCCAGGACTGTATATAGCACCGCAGTGGAACAACATCTTGTTCGATGTGACCCTCGTGCACGTAGCGAATTGGCTGGGCTTTGCGGCCGCCGAGAAGATTGTTGTATCTGGCTGCGTGCTGATTTTCTTCTGGGGCGTCTTTGCCTTCGTAGCCGTTGTTGCTGATCAACCACCGTGGACGCTGACTCCGTGCATCGCGATCCTCGGCTACGGCTATTCCTTCAACATGGGCTTCATGAACTACTACCTATCCATTGGCCTCGCTTGTTTTTGCCTGGCACTGCTCTGGCCTGATCGCACGCGAAATTGGATTCCGGCGCTGGTCATCGCAGTTCTGGTTACACTCGCCCACCCGATGGGGCTGGTCTGGGTCGTCGCAGTAGTTGTCTACCTCGCGATTCGCCCCGTATTGCCAGGTGCCTGGAAGCTGCTCGTGCCCCTCGTGGTCATAGCAGCTTGCAGCGCATTGCGGTGGTACATTCATCATCGATCGAACACCATCGTGGCCGACTTTTATCGTGAAGCCCCGTTCCATGCCACCGGCGTGGATCAACTGGTACTCTATGGACCACGCTACGAATATCTAGGATGGGCCGCGCTGATCTTCGGGGTTGTTTGCTTCGCGCTCGACGCGCTCGCTCGGCGCAAGGAAGCAGACTATTGGAAACGCCTCGCAGTTCCATTCGAACTCTATCTCATTTTGTTTTGCACCGCCTCCTTTGCTCCAGAAAATCTGCGCTTCTCCACCGACGCAGCTTGGATCGGCCTGCTGGTTTCCCGCTTAACGACGATTTCAGCGATTGTGGGACTATCCATTCTGGGTGGCATGCGCCCCAGGAAATGGCATTGGACGGGATTCGCGGTGGTCGCGGCCATCTTCTTTGCCTTTCTGTATCAAGACACAGAAAAGCTGAACCGCATGGAGACGCGTGCCGAGGCGCTCCTTTCAACGGTACCCGCCGGTACGCGCGTTATCCCGATGATCTTCGCAGATACCGGCTCGCGCATTGCGTTCATCGTCCATCTGGCCGATCGTGCGTGCGTAGGTCGATGCTTCATCTATTCGAACTACGAGCCATCCTCCAAGCAATTCCGCTTACGGGTAGCCAAGAGTGGCAGCTGGATTGTCTCCGCTTCGGCCGAGGATGCCAACGACATGCAGGGAGGTAGCTACGAAATTCAACAGAGCGACCTGCCCATCAAGCAGCTATATCAGTGCGACCTCAGCGATTGGACGCAGTTATGCCTCCGGGATTTCGCGGAAGGGGAGAGCACCGGCAAGTTTGCGCTTGGCGCCGGACGCTGAGAACCTAGCAGGCTGCGGGAAAAGTCGAATTTGTCATCCCGAACCCCCGCGTCGTTTGCGGGTGAGGGATCTGCTGTTCCCAAGAAAACCAAGGAAAAAGGAGATTCCTCACCCCGTTCAAAAACCGAACGGGGTTCGGAATGACATATTTTTGAGTTTTTCCGCAGGCTGCAAGGGAGCCCACCTGCCGTCAGTTAACATAATCCATAATTTTGTTAACTAACCCCGACTATCACCCGTGCCGCCGGAAACGACCATAATCCAGCCTCCACCCAAAAACTTCCAGGACCGCCAGCGACGCGTCACGCTTCTCCTATCACTATTTTCGTGCTCGGAGACAAATTGGCTCTTGTACCAGTCCAATCTCATGTAAAATTGGCTCAGGGTGAGAGACAATGCTCCCGGTACACCTCCAGCCTGAGAGTCACGTTCCTCTTTACGTTCAACTGCGCGATCAACTGCGTGCCCTCGTACACGCCGGCGATTTGCGCCCCGGCGACCGCATTCCCGCCAGCCGCGAGTTGGCCACTATGCTCGGCGTACACCGCACGACGGTCGCGAACGCCTATGCGGAGTTGGAATCGGAGGGGCTCATACAGGGACACGTTGGCAGGGGCACCTTCATTCGCGGAAATGGAAACGGGCTGAAGATCACGCCCCCGGCGCCTCCGGTGTTGAACGGGTCCAATGGCATTCGTTGGGAACTCCTGTTTGCGGATGAGCGCGGCGATGAGGTTTTGAGCCGGCTGACCGCAAGCGCGCCAGAGGATGCGCTCTCGTTTGTAATGGCGCGGCCTGCGCAGGAATTTTTCCCGGTGGAAGAGCTGCTGACCTGCGTCAGCGCGGTGCTGAAGCGCGAGGCCCATGATGTCCTCAACCTGGGACCTTCGGACGGTTACGCTCCGTTGAAAGAAGCCTTGATTGAATTGCTGCGGCGCGAGGGACTTACCGTCAAGGACGAAAATCTGCTGGTCACCGGTGGCTGCCAGCAGTCGCTCGACTTAATCAGCAAAGCCTTTGTCCGGCCTGGGGATACCGTAATTCTCGAAAATCCAACGTATCCCGGCGCCGTGTCGATTTTTAACGGGGCGCGAGCCCGCTGCCTGGGTGTGCCGGTGAGGACCCATCCCGAGCCCGGAACTCAGTTGGGAGTTGATGTTGAGGCGCTCGAAGCGACTCTGGCGGCCAATCGCGTGAAACTCATCGTCCTCACCCCGGATTTCCAGAATCCCACCGGCACGTCGATGCCTTTGGCTTCGCGGCGCAAGGTGCTCGAGCTGGCGAGCCGTCATCAAGTGCCCATAGTCGAAGATCACATTTATGCCCGTTTGCACGCGCGCGACGAGCGCGTTCCTTCGCTGAAGCAGTTGGACCGCTCGAATCTGGTGATTCACATTGATAGTTTTGCGAAGGTCGCATTCCCCGGCTTACGGGTCGGATGGATCGTCGCTCCGGCCGCGGCCATCGAGCGATTGCGCATCGTGAAGCAGACGACAGACCTGCACACAGACCAGTTGGCACAGTCGGTTCTGGCGGAATTTCTGCGACGCGGGCTCTTTACCAAACACGTCGCGAAAATGCGCAAGGTTTATGCCTCGCGGCTCGTCGCGCTCGACGAAGCGCTGCGTAAGCATATGCCCGAGGACACCCGCTGGACGCGTCCCGAGGGTGGAATGTGTTTATGGCTGGAGCTCCCGCCGGGATTTGACGCCAGCGAGTTGCTGATTCATGTAAAGGAGCGCGGCGTGCTCTTCGCGCCGGGACGCTATTTCTACGTTCAAGGGCCGCTGCCCAATACCTTGCGGCTGGGTTTTGCCAGCTTGGATGAGAAGCAGATCGCCCGCGGCGTGGCAACGCTGGCAGACCTCCTGAAGGTGGAGATGCGCAAGCGCCAGCGCGGAGTGCGCCGCGCAGAGCGCAGCCGCGTAGCCCTAGTCTGATGTAGGCGCTGGGCTTCAGCCCGGCGTTAACCAGTTCACCTGCGGAAAAGGCGGATTTTTGAGCGAGTCGACGGACACAGTTAAACTGAACCCGAATCCCGGAAATGTCTGTTTCGGGTGCGGCGGCGCCAATGATTTTGGCATGAAGTTAACTTTTGAGCAGGACAACGCACGGCGGAAGATTGTGGGGCGATTTGTTTTGGGTTCCCGCTACCGCGGGGGCGGCGGGATGGCGCATGGCGGAATCATTGCGACTTTGCTGGACGAAGCCATGGGCAAGGCCTGCAGGTTTCGCGAAGTGAGGGCCGTGACCGCGGAGATGACCATTGAATACTTGAAACCCGTGAACGTCGAAAAAGAAATCATCGTCGAAGCTTACGAGGAAGAGCATCTAAGGAAGGGAAGAAACCTGTTTCACGTTGGCGAGATTCGAAGCGCCGAGGGACAAATTTTAGCTCGGGGCCGCGGGCGTTTCGTGATTATCGAACCGAAGCAGCCGAAAAACAGCGCAGCATAAGAGCGATTTTCCATAAGAACATTTTCAAGGTGGCAGGATTCCAAGACTAAAAGGCAAAAGCAGAGGAGATTCGAGATGGACGCGAAGAAAGTAAATGGCAGCGCGAAGCAAGTAAAGGGCGCCGAAAATGGCAACGCAAACGCCGGCGAAAATGCCTGGCGTGTGAAAGTCGGCCTGGCGGAAATGCTCAAGGGCGGGGTCATTATGGATGTGACCAACGCTGAGCAAGCGAAGATCGCCGAGAACGCAGGAGCGTGCGCGGTGATGGCGCTGGAGCGCGTGCCCTCCGACATCCGCAAAGAGGGCGGCGTCGCCCGCATGGCCTCTATCAAAGTGATCCGCGAGATCATGGCGACGGTTACGATTCCCGTGATGGCCAAGGTGCGCATCGGGCACTTCGCCGAAGCCGAAGTGTTGCAAGCGCTGGAAGTCGACTTCATCGACGAAAGCGAAGTGCTGACCCCGGCCGACGAAGAAAATCACATTTGGAAGCACGATTACCGCGTGCCGTTCGTTTGCGGCGCCCGCAATCTCGGAGAAGCGCTGCGTCGCGTCGCCGAAGGCGCAGCCATGATTCGCACCAAGGGCGAAGCCGGCTCCGGGAATGTTGTGGAAGCAGTGCGCCACATGCGTACGATCGTAAGCCAGATGAAGCGCCTGACCACCATGCGCGACGACGAGCTTATGCGAGAAGCGAAAGAGCTGGGCGCTCCGCTGGATTTGATCCGCCAAGTGGCACGGACCGGAAAGTTGCCGGTGCCCAATTTCTCGGCGGGAGGCATCGCGACACCCGCGGATGCTGCGCTGGTGCGGGCGCTCGGCGCCGAAGCGGTATTCGTGGGCTCGGGAATTTTCAAGTCCAGCGATCCGGAAGCCCGCGCGAAGGCCGTCGTGAAGGCCACCACCCACTTCGAAGACGCCAACGCGGTGCTCGAAGCCAGCGAAGAGTTGGGCGAAGCCATGCCCGGCCTCGACGTCCGGCAGATGGATCAGAAGGACATGCTGTCCACGCGAGGTTGGTAGTTCGGCCCTGTAGTGGCCGATCTTTAGATCGGTAACGCCGCACCGAACAAAATTTCGTGAACTGAAGACAAACTGCCAGCGGCGCCATCCCGCCGGCTCTTGGCAGCTTGCCACACACTCACCGAACCCGAAGGAGTGTTCGATCCGTGAAGATTGGAATTCTAGCGGTGCAAGGCGATTTCGACGCTCACGCCCAGATGCTTGCAGCCATGGGCGTCGAAAGTGTTGAGGTCCGCACCCCCGCCGATCTCGCCGACTGCGAAGGAATGATCCTGCCAGGCGGCGAGAGCACCACCCAGTTGCAATTTCTCAAGGAAGAAGGCTTGGAGGATTCCATCCGCAAGTTCGCCGCCGAAGATAAAGCCATCTTCGGCACGTGCGCCGGCGCAATCCTGCTGGCTAGCGAAGTCAAAAATCCGCGGCAGGATTCGTTGAAGTTGCTCGACATGACGCTGTTGCGAAACGGCTACGGGCGCCAGGTCCACAGTGACGTCGTCAGCGGCCCTTCATCATTGCGGAAAGAACCGCTGGAGATGGTTTTCATACGCGGGCCGGTAATTGAGCGGGTCGGTCCAAATGTCGAAGTGCTCGCGGAATACGCCGGCAAGCCAGCCCTGGTCCAAGAGGGCCACATCCTGGCCTCTGCGTTTCATCCCGAGTTGACCAGCGACACCACCGTACATCGCCACTTTCTCGATCTCGTCGGACTCGGCTCGTCACGGAAAACAGCGGACGTGAGCCGCTAGAGGCGTCAGTCGCGGGCCTCTCGCGCCATCGCTGCAACCCCGAAAAACACCAGAACACAGCCTCCAAGAATCAGCCCAAAACCAATCGCAATGGAAATGAGTATCGCGCCGAATGACATGGGATCCTCCGAACGAGTTGGACTTCGGGGAGCGCGCCAAGGCGCTTGGGGGAGTAAACAATAACATAGATTCCAGATTGGTAACAAGCTTACTCCACGAAGGCAACCGTGTCGGCCGCCAGTCTTGTTCTGCAAATGCTGCCGGCCCACCTGGACAAGTTGCGAGCGGTGCCGAACCCGGATACGCTGAACATGGGCAGGCGAATGAGCCCATGACTTAGCCGACGATCGGCCACTGAGACTGCTGCCGGGCTCGGTTTCGCCAAGTGCACAGCGGCCCGTTCGCCAGGAGACGATTTGCGCAGAGAAAAGACCAGCGTATCGCAGGAAGATTATCTGAAGGCCATCTGGGAGATGCTCGAAGAAGACCAGACGCCGATCAGCGCCCGTTTGGCGGAAGAACTGAATGTCACGCCTCCCGCGGTAACCGCCGCGCTCAAACGCATGACACGGGATGGCCACGTCCGGGTTGAACGCTCCGGCCGCATTGATCTCACGAAGAAGGGCCGGCAAGTAGCCGAGCGTCTAGCGTTGCGGCACCAACTCGCCGAAATGCTGCTCACCGATGTGATCGGCCTCTCTTGGGCCAAAGCCCACGACGAAGCGGAGCGCATGGAACACGCTATTTCCCCCGAAGTCGAAGGCCTCTTGCTGAAGAGATTCGCCGACAAGAAGAGTTGTCCGCATGGCGTGCCGATGCGCGGCGGAGTCGCAACGCTGCGCCGCCAGGGCGCAGTCCTTTTATCGGACCTGCGTGCCAATGAGCAGGGCGAAATTCTCTGCGTGTATGAGAAAGACGCACAGTTTCTGGAGTTCTTAGAAAACCTCGAACTCCGTCCGGAGACTCGCGTAGAAGTGAAAAAACGCGAATACGACGAGACCATGACCCTGCGCGCCTCCGGCCGCACCATGCATTTGGGAAAGCCCGCAACAAGCCGCATCTGGGTCCGCCGCCTGGACGCCTAAAAGCCTCGCTCAATTCGTGCGAACTTAGCACCCGGTTGGTAGCGCCAGCATCCTTGCTGGCGATTTTCGTGAGCTGCTGCTCCAATCAAAACCGCCTTCAAGGATGCTGGCACTACCGCCGCATGCCGACCAACGCCGTTTAGGCTCGATCATCCAGCAAGGATTTCAATCGCGCGTAGCCGGTGCGACTCACGGGCAAGCGCGTCCCGTCCGCGAGAATGGCCAGGCGGCTGTCTTTGCCATATGGCTCGATCCGCACGACCCGCTCAAAGTTTACGATGTACGAGCGGTGAATGCGCACAAAGCGCGCAGGATCAAGCCCAGCTTCAACGCTGGCAATAGTTTGCTGCTTCAAATGTTTGGCGCCCTGCGTGGCCAGCGCCACATAGTCGTCTTGCGCTTCCACGTAATCCAGTTTGGCGGTTGGAATGAGGGTCACCCGCGTGCCGTCTCGCACCACGAGGCGTTCCAGATATTGCTGCGGAGGCCGCGCGGCAGTAACGAGTTCCTGGACCGGCGGCATTTTTTCTCCGATGCGTTTCCTCGCGCGTTCCAGCGCAGCCTCGAAGCGCTCGCGACCGATCGGCTTCAGCAGATAGTCCACCGCGTGAACCTCGAAGGCCTTCATAGCGTATTGGTCATAGGCGGTCACAAAAATTACCGCAACATCTTCTTCAATCAGCTCCAAAACATCGAAACCGCTGAGCTTCGGCATCTGCACGTCCAGAAACATCAAAGCAGGCTTGTGCGCCACCACGGCCTTGACCGCCTCGAACCCATTCGCGCACTCCGCGACAACCTGTATTTCTGGATGCACCTGCAACAGTTCACGCAATACCTGGCGCGCCAGCTCTTCGTCATCGACGATGAGCGCGTCGATCTTTTTCTCAGAGGCGGCGCTCACGACTGCTCCTCTCGGGGTTCCGCAGGTAGCGACAAGTTCACCTGAAACAGCGTGGCATTCGGCGCAACGCGCATACTCGCGAGCTTCTGATAGCGTGCTTCCAATCGCTGACGGACATTCGCAAGGCCCATTCCGTTGCGATGGCCAGGAGTAGCCTCGGCGTCAAATGTGTTCTCCACCAGGATCGAGAGCCGCCCGTTTTCGCTATGCGCTGCCAATCGCACCGATCCGCCATCCGGTAGATTGGCGATTCCGTGCGTGACCGCGTTCTCGATGAGCGGCTGCAACAGCAGCGGCGGGATGAGCATCGTCTTGCACTCTTCCGAAACCTCCTCCGTCATCTGCAAGCGGGCACCGAAGCGCACTTTTTCGATGGCCAGGAAGCGGTGGACCAACGAAAGTTCTTCCGAAAGGGGGATACTTGCTTTTTCACCGAGCCCCAGCGTCATACGCAAAAATTCCGCGAGCAGGATGCACATCTCGCGCGCCTTGGCTGGATCGCTACTGGTGAGAGCGCTGATGGAATTCAAGCTGTTGAAGAGGAAGTGCGGATTGACCTGAGCCTTGAGCGCCTTCAGCTCGGCGTCTCGCGCCAGAACGCTGGTTTCCAGGACGCGTGCTTCGGCGGCGCGGGACGCCTCGATGGCGATCAACACGTAGAAAAAGCCCACGTTCAGCAGGTAAAGAAGCACACCGCTAATCACGATGGTCGCGGAATGCGCATCATAGCGGACGTCCAGGCCCGAAAATGTGGGCGAACTGGCGAGCGCCCGGGCGTACAGCCTCCCGATCTGGGACCAGGCGAAACTCAGAACAAAAGCCGCCAGGAGGTGCGTGGCGAAAATCCTTGTCATGCCCGACGTGCGTAATGGCGTGGCTCTGCATGTATACCAGGCGGAAAGGCAGGCCGCGGCAAATAGTACCGCCATCGGCACCAGGAGCACCGTCGCTTCCAGTGTCCCGATCCCACCAGATACCTTGACGAGGAAAACCAGCAGCGAGCCCAGCAATAACCATGCCGCGAGATACGCGCCCTGATACGACCGGCGAGTCAAAAGCGTGGGCATGGCGGCGCTTAGTTCTTGACCTCAATACCGCCGAAGAGCACCTGACCGGTGATGACCAGCGTCTTCTTGGCGGAACCTGTGGCGGCTCCGCCAGGATTGGCAGTACCTCGTGTCGTGTCCGAGTAGCCCCCGAACAGCGTGTGGTTGCGCGCCTCGACATGCCAGTGATCGGGAACGCGGATCTCGACGCCGCCAAAAACGACATTGATCTCCAGCACACCTTCCTCGCCGTCGATCTCCGCGCTGTGGAAGTCGAGTTCCACCCCGCCAAATATGGCGCTGACGCTCGCAAAGCGAAAATCCTGTGCGGTGATGCGGCGCTCGACGCCTCCGAAGACCGAGGTCGCGTTCATCGTACTTTGCGCGTCGGGAATCTCGATTCTCCGCCGCCGCGATTCGATCGAGCCCCAGATCATCACCAAACCGGCGGCAATGATGGCCAACGGCCACAATTCCGCCCAGCTAAACCGAATAACGTGCAGCGAATCCAGTTGGAAGAGTATGCCAACGGCGATCAGGAATGCTCCCCAGGGGCGCTTTCCCGGTTGCGTTAGATGGATCGCGCCGGCCACGACCACGATCAGCGGCCAGAATCGCCACAGATTCCCCGCAGAAATAATCCCTAGGTGGTCGAGCAGCAGGATGATGCCGACGACGCAGACAGCCCCGCCCCAGATCATGCCCTGAAACGGGCCACCGGCCCTCTGCCAGTCGTGCCTGATCCGGCCTCGCAGTTGGTCATGAACCTGGTCGTTTATCCGGTCATGGATCCGGTCATGGATGTCGCGGCGGATCGAATCCTTCAGTGAGTCTTTGTCGAAGTCGGTCATCACGCGTTCTCCACCGAGCGCTTGCGAAGCAGCATAAGCCCAGACAGAATCCCTGCGAGAGCGAAGAATAATACCAATATCCCATAAGCGAACGGCAATAGCGCAGCAGGATGAAAGGCGATTGTGCGGAAGAACTTGAGGATGGCCAGCGCAGCGGCAGCGGGGAGCCCGAGCGCTTCAATCCCCAAGCTCTGCAGGAACCGAGGGAGGCCAGCAACGGCCAAGCCCAAATTGCCGACCATCAGTAAAGTGCCGACAGTCAGAAGCACGGCTCCCGCCCGTGCCCTCAAGTTGCGTCCATCAGCGTTGCGGTGCGACATCTGGGACCTCCGATCTCTGGGGCGCTGCATGACGAGGCCAGATTAGAGGGCAGCCAGGAGAGGCGCACGTTCTATTCGGGGAAGTCGCGCCATCCACCGGCCAATGGCGTGGCCCGGACGGCGAACGACGCGCCAAGCATCCTTAATAACGCTTACGAACACTTACATTTTTGGAGGAAGGATAGACAGGTCCTTCCTTGGGGTCACCTGCAGTGGGTGAATGCCGCTCTCCACCCACGAGTTGATGCTTTGAGGCTTATGGCTCTTCGATGACGGTCTTTTGGCGATTCCTCCGATGGAACCTATTCAGGTTAAGATAGCGCGCGCGCAGAACACGGCGGATCTCCCGAATGTTCAAGATGCTGCGGTACTACTGGATTGCCGCGAAGGGCTACCGGCTGCATCCCTGGGATAGCCCGTACCTTCGCTGGCGGTTTGAGACGTTTGTGGGGCCGGAGGCGGCAGGGATGACCGCCGGCAAATTTTTTCGTTTGAGCTGGAAGTATCGGGATCAGATGGAGCGGTTCGTGGAATGGGCGGAAGAGCGCCGGCGGGAGCAACGTCGAAGTCGGTAGGTAGTGGTGCCTGGCGCCACGCGGTTGACTCCACCCCCCATCTATTTTGTGCAATGATTTGAAAACAAAGGAGATGAGCTTGTGGTTTGGCGCAGTGATTTGATTCTAAATGGTTTAGAGGCTGGCGGACTTTTAGGCGTAGAGAAATAAAGGGTTTAGCGCAGTCGGTGTGGGGACTTCCTGTCATTAGATAACTCAATTCGTATTATAATTGAATAGTTAACTCATGTCAAGCGAAACATGCAGTAGACAAGGGCGTGCGTCCATCAAGAGCACTCTCAGCTGCTAAACTGGCGGCAGAAAAATGCAACAAAACGAAGAAGAAGCTTCCTTCAGGGGCTGAAGCCCGTTGAGAGCACGCAGCTTACGTCGGCGCTAAAGCACCGACCTCCTGAAGAAAGGACTTGTCCGCAGTCTGTAAAGCCTGCCCCGACGGATTGCGTGCCGGGGCTGACGCCGGGCGGAGCAAGCCCCGCCCCTACAAGGGAAATGGAACTACTTGAACGGCTAAGACCGGGCCCTGACGTTGCGGGAGCACGCGAGGTGTTAGGGTACGGGCTAAAGCCGCGCCCTGCGTTGTCGGACTTCAGAGGCGTATACTGTTAGCGTTGCGTAAGAAGAGGGTCCGTGAACGACCTGAAGATCCTCCAGAAGACGGAAACGCTGCACCAGGCCCGGTGGTGGGAGCCTGAGGTTAACGGACGCGCGCACTGCTACCTTTGCCCGCGGCATTGCCATATCAATCCTGGACAAGCTGGGTTTTGTTTTATTCGAGTCAATCAGGGCGGCAAGCTTTACAGCCTTGGTTACGGCGCCCCCGCAGCGCTGCAAGTCGATCCCATTGAGAAGAAGCCGCTGAATCATTTTTTACCGGGTACCCGTGTGTTCAGCATGGGGACCGCGGGATGCAACATGGGTTGTTTTTTCTGTCAGAACTGGGATATTTCAAAATCGCGGCATGATCAGGTCAGCTCGCAGCCGGTGCCGCCGGAGGATGTGCCACTGCTGGCGCTGAAGTACGGATGCGACTCGATCGCATTTACTTACAACGAACCGACGATTTGGGGCGAATACGTCATCGACATCTGCAGGGCGGCGAAAACGCACGGTCTGAAGACCGTGATGGTGTCGAACGGATACATCACGCGGGAGGCTTTTCACGATATTTACGACCATATTGATGCCGCGAACATCGACCTGAAGGCCTTCACGGAGAATTTTTACGGGAAGATTACGCTGACGCATCTGGGGCCGGTGCTGGACACTTTGCAATGGCTGAAAAACGAAACCGGCGTATGGTTCGAGATCACCAATCTGATGATTCCTGGCTTGAATGACGATCCTGCCGAGACGCGGAAGCTTGCCGAATGGGTTCTGGCGAAACTCGGCCCGGATGTGCCGCTGCACTTCACGGCGTTTCATCCGGATTTCAAGCTGCGAGATAAGCCGCGCACGCCGCCCGAGACGCTTCATGAGGCACGACGCATTGCGCGCGAAGCAGGTCTGCACTATGTGTATGAAGGGAACATTTACAGCGACGGCGCAAATACCATCTGCCCGAAGTGCGATGAACTGCTAGTGCGACGCTCATGGCACGATGTCTTGCAGAATCGTGTGAAAGATGGCGCTTGCGGGCATTGCGGTTTTGCCATCGCTGGCGTGTGGAATAACAAGTCGCGTCGCGAGACCACTTCAGCGCGAAAGTCCGACGAAGTTTCGCGTCGATACATGCACCTCAATCTTTAGAGGCGATCGGAATGCTTTGGCCGGTGCTGAACTCGCGAGGACGTGAGCAGAGTCACCAAGTCACAAGTCTTTGCGCGAAGGAATAGTATCCAGGGCCGACGCGCATGGAATGGTGCCACGCGATAGGAAACGCCCACCACACCAGCCCTCCCAAGATGGCTTGCCCGAGCGTCAGCGGAAGGATGTTTCGCTGGCGCGCGAATAGCAGACACATGCCGAATCCGCCGATGAGAGTAACCGGAATCAGAACCGGGTTGGGCCAATGCAGTGCGGCGAAGATCATGCTGGAAAGGAATGCGGCAATAACCGGGCGATGAACGGCGTAAAGCAACCGGTTCATCAGGTAGGAATTGACCGCGACTTGCTGCAGGAGGCAGAAAGCAAAGTAGCCCAGAAAGCGGCGATGATCGATGAGGTGCTCCGGCAAGTGATGCCATGCTCCCAAAGCGAGCCCCGCTCCGCAAACCGCCGCGATGTAGATTGCAAATAACAGCAGGCCCTGGCGGGTTGCCGGCCAGAGATTGTCCGCGCGCCATCCTAGCGTTTTCGGGGTGTCACGGTGCAGCAGGAAACTAGCAGCCAGCCAAACCGGGAGAATGATCCAACTGAACGGATACGCGGCCTGCCAGCGCCATATAAACAAGGCCACCACGACGGCGAACAGAAGCGCTTCAACAAGAGTCAGGACTTGATTGGGGGACGTCATCTAGTGAACTGTTTCAGTGGATCCATCGCTGGTATCTTCGTCCACATCAATCAGACGCAGAGCGCTTTGAAATAATTTCTCGATGTCACCTTCGCTGACGAGTTTTGGGGTAAGCAGGTCGTCGAGATCGAAATCGGGAAAGCCGCGGTTGGTTACGCGGGCGGGAAGCAATTGAAGCAAGCTTTTGGCGTCGATCGGGCCTAAGGCGCGGATCTCCTCAAAAAGGACGCGCTGCAGCGGGTCAATAAATTTCGACGGGTCGACCAGGCGACACAATTCGACGCGGGTGACGGGCTTGACCAAGACCGAGCAGAGGAGGCGTAGCAAGTCGCGTTCGGCGGCAATTCGTTGGCTCGCGTTGGGGACACTCATTGTGAGTTCGTAGAGGCGGCAACCGAGGTTGGCAGTTGCTCGCGAATGAGGTTCTCGACGCGCTGCCAAACATGCTGGTCACACTCGATTTCGATGTGGGAGCGCATGAGAACGCGGGTATACCAAGGGTATTGCGGGCAGGAAATGGGGTTCGCGGTGTAATCCATGTGGAAATTGCCGAGGATCTGGGTGCGGGAGGCGTCGGCGGCCATGATTTTTTGTTGCCCGCGAATGAAGCCCTTGTCCTGGTAAAAGTTCGCGGCGTAACGCACATTTTCGGGGATGAGTGAATCGTTTTGACCCGACTTCGCGACGCTATCGACTTGTACGGTCAGGATGACGGGAATTCCTTTGGCCTGCAGATCGCGGGCGAGGGCGACGACGGCACTGGCTCCCCAGCTATGACCATACAAAATGATGCGGGCGGCTCGCTTTTGCTCGTTCGTCAAACGGGCTTCGCGATCGGCGCCGAGCAGATGCAGAATCAGATTGTAAGCATCGCTTCTGCGGCGATTTTCGAAGGTCTCGATGTGCACGGCGGACGGATAGGCCTTTCGCAGGCTTTGCGCAACCTGGACGGTGCTGTGCACGGCGTCGTCGTGCCGAACGAATCCACCGAGGAAGCCGATGACGATGGTTGGGGTCGAAGAAGCGCGAACAGGCTCGGATTCGGCCGAAACTGATGGAGAACTGGTGGACTTTCCCTCCGGGCTATCGGCGCAGGCGCACAAAACCGGAAATAAACAGACAAATGCGAAAGTGGCGCCGCGAAAACCCAGCAACAGGGTGCGCTCCCAGCGAATCAAATGCGATACCGTCACGCTAAATGAGATGATACGCGTGAGGGCCGGGTTACTTCGAAAGGAGCGATTGGCATGCCGCCGCGGCATCGTGTTCTGATTTTGGGTGGTGGATTCGCCGGATTGAATGCGGCGCAAAAACTGAAGCGCGGGCCCGTCGAGGTCACGCTTCTCGATCGTCGTAATTTTCATTTGTTCCAGCCGCTCATGTATCAAGTTGCGACCGGTTCGCTGTCACCCGGGGAAATTGCGGCTCCCTTGCGCGGCGTTCTGAGCCGGCAAAAGAATGCGGAAGTGCTCATGGGTGAAGCAGTGGACATCGATCCGGACGCTAAACGCGTCATTCTGCGGGATGGCGCGACCTTGGAATACGATTCGCTGATTGTGGCAACGGGGTCCAAAACCTCCTACTACGGAAAGGACGAATGGAGGACTTGGGCTCCGAGCCTGAAAACCGTTGAAGAAGCTACCGCAATTCGGCACAAAATTCTATATGCATTTGAACGGGCTGAGCGGGCTGCCAGCGAGGCCGAGGCGCGCGAGTGGCTGACGTTCGTGATCGTGGGCGCGGGAGCGACCGGGCTGGAACTTGCCGGTGCTTTGGCAGAGATCGCTAACGAAACGCTGAGACACGACTTCCGGCGCATCAACCCGACCGAGGCCCGGATCATTATCGTGGAGGGCGGGGATCGCGTGCTGGCGTCCTATCCCGCAGACCTGTCGGCGAAGGCCGAAGAACTGGTGAAGAGACTTGGCGTCGAAATTCACAAAGGAATCATGGTAACGGGAATCGACGCGAATGGTGTCACCTATAAGAAGGGGGACGAAGTCGGAAGGATTGCAGCGAAGACCGTTCTGTGGGCGGGTGGCGTGACGATGACAACGTTCGGCTACAAGCTGGGCGAGCGCACGCACGCGGAAACCGACCGCAGTGGGCGCATCAAGGTGAACCCGGACCTGACCCTTCCGAAGTATCCGAATATTTTTATCACCGGAGACCTTGCCTATGCGGAGGGGAAGGATGGCAAACCGCTGCCGGGTGTTGCTCAGGTGGCCATTCAAAGCGGCGCCTATGCGGCAAAGACAATCCTCAAACGGTTGAAGGGCGAAACCGATATAAAACCATTTCATTATTTCGACAAGGGCGACATGGCCGTCATCGGTCGAGCATCGGCTGTGGCGAATATTTTTGGCTTTCATGTTTCGGGCCTGCTCGCGTGGCTGATTTGGTTGTTCATTCACTTGATGTACATCGTGGAGTTCCAAAGTCGGGTCCTCGTATTCGTTCAATGGGGTTTCGAGTACCTAACTTTTAGCCGTGGGGCACGCCTGATCACCGGCTCTGCCGGAACAGACGTAGATCAGCAGCCAAAGGCCGCCGGAACCTCTGCCGGCGCATAGGATCGGCGTCTCAGTCTCAATTGCGCGGGCGTACGCTATTCGGAGGGAAAGAAAGTCTGGGGCCGGAACCAGTTCTGCGTGGCGAAGAACTTTACATCGCAGAGACATCCCGCCGTACCAACCGTGCATCTTTCTGAATGCATATGGCGACCAGGCGCGTAGCACCCGTCTCATCGGACGTGACGGCGGCCACTTCCAACTACCAAGAGCACGTTAATCCGCAATGGGTTGCACTGCTGAACCTGCTGGGCATGAACGTGGAATACGAACGATGCCTCGGCTGCGAGTTGTTTACCAAAGACGGCCGCCGCATACTGGATTTTCTGTCAGGTTACTGCGTACATAACGCCGGACACAACCACCCTTACATCATTCAGGCGCTGAAAGACGAGATGGACAAGTGTGGCCCGGCGATGTTGCAGAGCCACGTACCAGAGATCGCCGGTGAACTCGCCGGACGCCTCTGTAAATTGGCCGGGGGCGGTTTGGCGAAGGTGTACTTCGGGAGCAGCGGCAGCGAAGGCGTGGAGGCCGCGATCAAGTTCGCGCGAGCGGCGACTGGCCGCGATGCCATCGTATACGCGAAGAGCAGCTTTCACGGACTCACGGCGGGCGCGCTTTCACTGATGAACGACGCCTTCTGGCGCGACGGGTTTGGTCCGCTCTTAACTGACACCCAGGGAGTGCCTTTCGGTGACATCGCGGCGCTGGAAGGCGTCCTCGCTGGAAAGCGCCAGGCGGCGTTCGTCGTGGAGCCGCTGCAGGCGGAAGGTGGGATTCACGTTCCCTCGCGTGAATACTTGCAGAAAGCGCAAGAACTGTGTCACCGAAGTGGCACGCTTTTCGTTCTGGACGAAGTGCAAACGGGAATGTCTCGCACGGGAACGTTTTTGGCGGCGCACCAGTTTGAGGTCCGGCCGGACATGGTGGTGCTGGCCAAGGCGCTCAGCGGCGGCCTGATGCCCGTGAGCGCCGTGCTGATGACCGACAAGATTTACCATGCGGTTTATTCTTCGTTGAAGCGGGCCATTGTCCATACGTCCACCTTCAGTGAAAACAGCTTGTCGATGAGAGCTGGGCTAGCCACCCTGGACGTTTTGGAACGCGAAGAACTCGGCCCGCGGGCGCTGAACCTGGGCGAGACGTTTCGCGCGAAGTTGCGCCGCGAACTGGCGGGCTTCGACATGGTTAAGGAAGTGCGCGGGATGGGGCTGCTCAACGGAATCGAATTTGTGCCCCCGAGAAAACTCGCGTTTCGGGCACTTTATGAGGCTTTTCACGGCATCCATCCGGCCATGTTCGGACAAATTGTGGTCATGCGAATGTTTCGTGAGAAGGGGATTCTCACGCAAATTTGTGGGAACAACTTCATGGTCCTGAAGGCGGCCCCGCCGCTGATGGTGACGTCGGAACAGTTGGATGAGTTCGTGAGCGCGATACGTGATGTCGTCGAGCTGGCGCAGACGTCGCCGGCGTTTTGGACCGAAGCGCTGGGGATGGCGCGCCGAGCCGTCAATATTTGAGCCGTCTTTGTTGCGATTCAACGCGGACAACCACGCGAACGAAATCAGAGTGTCAATAGGGGCGTCGAGAAAGGCGGGAAGGTGAGCAGGTCAGGTCAAAGTACAGACGTATTCGTAGCCGGAGCGGGGCCAGCGGGACTCGCTGCCGCCATCGCAGCGCGGCAAAAGGGATTTCAGGTGATCGTTGCGGACGGCTCTGCACCTCCGATTGAAAAGCCGTGCGGGGAAGGGATGATGCCGGAAACCGTGGCGAGCCTGCGGGCGATGGGCGTCGAAATTGGTCCCACGGAAGGCCGGAGATTTTGCGGTTTAAGCTTTATCGACCAGGGGGCGCGAGTCTCTGCTGATTTTCCACAGCGGCCGGGGATCGGTTTACGGCGCCCGCTGCTGCAAGAGCGAATGGTCGCAAAAGCAGAAGCGTGTGGCGTGCGATTTCTGTGGAAGACGCCTGTGCGTGGCATGGATGCGGAAGGCGTGCAACTGGCCTGGGGAAAAATTCGCGCCCGTTGGATCGTGGGGGCGGATGGACAGGGTTCACGCTTGCGCCGCCGGAGTGGATTGGACGCGGCCAAACGCAAAGGACAACGGTTCGCAAGTCGCCGGCACTATCGGGTGCAACCCTGGTCGAATTATATGGAGATTCACTGGGGCCATCGCGCACAAGCATACGTGACGCCGATTGACAGGGAAGAAGTTTGCATCGTGATGATCTCGGAACAGCCAGAAACCGCGTTGTTCGATACTGCGCTCCGAGGATTGCCGGAACTCGAGGCGCGTCTAACGAATGCGGAACTCAGTAGCCGGGAGCGTGGGGCGGTCACATCGATGTGCTCGCTTTACCGCGTGCATCGCGGGAATGTTGCGCTGGTTGGCGACGCTTCCGGTGGCGTGGACGCGATCACCGGTGACGGACTGGGCCTGGCGTTTCGACAAGCATCCGCGCTGGCCGACGCGATGGCGGCGGGCAACCTGATGCAATACGAGCGAGCGCATCGAGCGATCGGAAGGCGCACGATGCTGATGGGCGATCTGATGCTGTGGCTTGGGCGCAACCCGGGCATCCGGGGTCGAGTAATCCGCGCTTTACAGAGCAGGCCCGATTTGTTTGCGCGGTTCCTGGCGGCTCATGGCGGGGCGGGAGACACGACTGGCGTTCTGTCAGCGGGGGCGATGCTCGGTTGGCGACTACTGGATATCTAGGGATCAAGGGAAACCATGAAGCTCTTGGGATGGAAACCTATAACGGTTGCGACGATGGCGGCCCTTGGCTGCGCGCTGTTTGTCTCGGCGTCGGTGATGCCGACGCCGACGCTGGAGCAAACTGCTGCACCTGCTACTTCCGAGATTGTTCTGACGGTCGACCCGGCGCAGTCCAAAGTGCACTGGACGGTGGATAGCACTCTGCATATGGTGCACGGCACATTTGCTCTCAAGGGCGGCTCTGTCCATTTCGATCCAGAGTCCGGGCGAGCTGGCGGAGAAATCGCGGTCTACGCGTCGAGTGGAGAAAGCGGAAACAATTCACGCGACGCGCGCATGCACAAGGAAATCTTGGAAACCGCAAAATATCCTGACGCGCTCTTTAAGCCCACACAAATTGAGGGCAACATCGCGCCGACTGGGCCATCGGACTCCAATATCCACGGCGTTTTTTCGATTCATGGTGGGGATCACGACCTCATCGCTCCAGTGCACACGGAGATCACTGGCGATCATTGGAAGGGAACTACGAAATTTGAGGTGCCTTACGTGAAGTGGGGCATCAAGGACCCCAGTAATTTCTTGTTAAAGGTGAAGCCGGTGGTTAATGTTGAATTGGAATTGTCCGGCGAGATCCAGGCGCCGAAATAAATTGCCGGTTCGCCGGAACTTGGGAGCTGACCGACGAGGAGGCCATTCTCATTACGCAAGCGGTGGCGCGTCGCTCGGGTCTTGTCGTCGCTATTGCTTTTTCTTTCCTGGCTTGATGGAACATACGGCCTACAACTCATCGTCGCACCTTCCGTGAAATGTCTAATGGTCGGGCAAGGGGTAGAAGTTTCGAACGACGCGATCGTCGCCGAGCGGATGAAGTGCGATGGTGCCACCGACGACACTGTTGAGGTTCAGAGAGCCATCGATGCGGCTCGGAAGTCTGCCAAGCGGCTGGTCCTTCCATCCGGCACGTGCATCGTAACCTCGACGATCGCGATTCCCGATCACATTTGGATCCAAGGCAATGGGAAGCTCGCCACCACTATCCGTCGAAAGAGCGGCGTCAATCTCGCGACGGACATGTTGGACCTGAGCGGCGCATCGGGCGACGTCACCATTACCGATCTCGCGGTCGATGGAAATAAAGATGGCAATCGGTCGGCGGGCCAATACTCGCTGGGAGCAGCCGGGGTGCAATCCGTTGGTGTAAGCAAGCTGACGATACGGCGAACGAGATGGATCAACGCGTATCAAGCGGCGATCGGTCTGTTTGTGAACCAAGGCCAGTTCGTAGTGGATGCGCTCATCGCGGACAACGATTTCGAGAACAACGGCACGAGCACTACGTTCACCGCCGACCAGCAAGGCAACTCCGGTGACGTGGCGATGCGTTCGCCGCTGCGGGTCAAGGTCGTCCACAACCGTTCGGAGAATGCCAGCGGGAATTTTGTGTGCTTCGGGACGAACGCAAACGCCGGAGTCGGCGATGTGGTGGTGACCGACAACATCGTTCACAACGCTGCGGGATTCGGGATCGCGCTGGGAGGGATCGCAGGGAAGGGCGCGATCGTTTCCAAAAATATTCTGGATCAACCCTCCAGCCGCGAGAACAATATTGACCTCGCTCTGTGGTCCGACATTACCGTTGCGGATAACCGCATCGTTATGGGCTCGGCGTGCCCGCAAACGGGGTGCGCTGGCATTGGTGATGCGCCTCCCGCGCAGCGTGTCACGGTTAGCGGCAATACCATCGTCGCGGCGAAAAACGTAATTGGAAGTCTGTGTATTGGCCTCGGCGGGAGCGAATTGACGATTTCCGGCAATAAGTGCGAAAACGCGGGAGGGGCAGGGATAGGCATCGCCGTTGCGGACAAGACGCAGGCTCACGGCATTGTGATCTCGCGAAATGTAGTGAAAAACGGGAGCCAGGCGCAAGTTGGGTTACACGCCGGCATTGAACTGTTCATCGCCTGCGGTCCGGGTCCGAAGTGTACGGGCGGAACGGGAGCTATATCGGACGTCACCATCGAGAACAACACCGTGTATGACGAGCAGACGCCAAGAACACAAGGTTACGGAGTGGGTATCGCACTTTACGGGCAGACGACTGGAATTACAAAGCTCTCAATCCTTGACAATGACTTGGGACGCAACGGAACGCGCCCAATTCTGAGCCGTGCCATTCCCCTGTCCGATTGGGTGATTCGCGGCAACAGCGGACCGAATGCCGACGCTCCGTATTGAACCGACTCCGATTGAACCGACGCTGAGAGATTTGTTTCCGGCGAGGACGGGTTTCCATCCGTGGTGTTTTATTGGAGCGATCTGACCGGGGGCTTGACCCGCCTGGCGACCGCGTCCTGGCAGCAATCCCAATCCGAGACGTCAGATTCGTCTTTCGCGGGCATCACGATTCGCCTCAGGTAATTCTCCTTTTCCCATATAATGCGTCTCCTCGCCCAATACTTGTCCGCGACTTGGAGGCTCCTAAATGGCAGCGAGTTTTCGGCAAATTTCCGCGCTGCTCCTGGTGTTCCTGCAACTACCGTTTCCGACCGGTATGTTTGCGCAACAGGCGCCACCCGGCGCACCTGGGATCTTACAACTGACCCTGAAGCAAGCCGTACAACTGGCGTTGAAGCAGAATCCGCAGCGGATCATCGCGCAAATCGTGGTCTCCGAAAGCGATCGATCCAGCCAGATTGCCCGGTCGGCCTTGCTGCCGCAGGCTGCAATCACAGGTCTGGGAGCAAAGAGCCAGTACAACCTGCAAAGCATAGAATCCAGTCCCCCGAGGCCTGCTGGTCCTTATCAGTTCATCCAGGCGGGACCCGCATTTTCGCAATCCGTCCTCAGTCTTCCTCTTTTCCGCGGGTACCAGATCGGCCGGGAAGGCACGCGTGAAGCGCGCGCAGACGAACAAACCACACGCGAGGATGTAGTCGCCGCAGTTGTCGACCAATACCTGCTGGTCCTTCGCGCGCTGGCCACACGCGATGCCGCCCTGGCGCGTGTCGCCCTCGCGCAACGCCTCTTTGATCAAGCCACAGAGCTTCAGAAAACAGGAATCGGTTTGAACATTGATTCCGTGCGCGCCAACGTCGAACTGCAAGACGAGCGGCAAAATCTGATCGACGCCGAAACGCAAACCCGCACGACCAGGTATGCGCTGGCAGAGCTACTCGATCTGTCTCGAGATCAGGAAGTAGAAGTGACCGACCACCTCGATTTCTACGACCTTCCTGCTCTTGAAAAGGAAGCCCTGCTTAACAAAGCGCTGACTTCTCGGCCGGAAATTCGGTCATTAAACTCGCAAGATCGCATCGCCAAATTGTCCGCGGATGCGGCCCGGGAACAGCGACTTCCGCAGTTGGACTTTTCCGGCTTCTGGCTATATCAAGGAGAGCATTTCAGCGATGGCATTCCGGCGTACACTTACGAACTCTCGCTGGAATTTCCACTATTCACCGGTGGCCGCATCCGCGCCGAGGAGGCACGCGCAAAACTGGAAAGGCAGCGCGTGGCGGAAAATCGCCGTCAAATAGAAGCGCGCATCGTCAGAGAAGTTAAGACTGCGCTTGACGAACTGAACGCCGCTCGGAACGCCGTGGACGTGGCCAACCTGGGCTACCAGTTGTCCCAGGAGGAAGTCGCGCAGGCGCAACGGCGCTTCGCAGCCGGTGTGACGACCAATGTGGAAGTCATCACCGCTCAGGACGCGTTAGCGCGCGCGAGCGACAATCAGATCAGCGCTCTATTTCGATTCAACCTGTCTCGTGCAAATCTGGCGCGAGCCACCGGTGAGATCGAATCCATGTATAGCAAGTGAGACGTACAGCAAGTAAAAGGTGAACCGCAGACATGAGCACCGTTCCCCCAGCGCCATCGCAACAACCCGGGATTGTTGCCGATGCCTCGCCACCGCCCGTAGATCACCCACCCATTCCATGGCGTGAACGCGTTCGCAATCAGAGCCCCGTCGTGAAGATCGCTTGCGTCGTCGCGATCGTTTTAGTTGCGGTGGCCGGGTACGTGTTTTCCGGAAGAGTCACTACGGACGACGCGCAGGTGGACTGCCACATAACCGCTGTGGCCCCCCAGGTTCCCGGATATGTGGTACAGCTGCTCATCAATGACAATACCCCGGTCAAGGAAGGCGACGTCCTGGTGCAGATCGATCCGCGACCCTATCAGGCGGAGCTGGATCAGGCGAAAGCGAACCTGGACGTTGCGGAGGCGCAGGCTAATTCCGCGAAACTCCAAATCACTTTGGTGCGGGAAACGACCACCAACAGCACCAGCGGTGCAACCGCACAAAAGGAATCGGACGCGGCTGACTATGCAAGCTCACAGGCTCTCGTAGAACAATCCGCTACCGCGAATCTGCAGCTGGCCGAGGCCAACGTGGCAGCCAAACGCGCCACCAACGAACGCGCCCAGAGTGATTTTGCGCGCTATCAGCCCTTGCTGACGACCGGCGACGTTTCGAAATTTCAGTTCGACTCCGTGGAAGCCGCCATGCGGGTGGCGAAAAGCGAACTGGATGCCGCTGAGCAGGCGCGTTCTGCCGCACAACAAGCGGTGATCATCGCGCGCGCAAACGCACGGTCTGCGCAAAATCGGGTGCTTCGCTCACAGTCGCAATTTCTGGAAACCAAGGCACGCGAGCGGCAAGTGCCCATCGCCGAAGCCGCCTACAAGTCGGCCTTGGCTACCACTGAACGCGCCAAAGCCGCGCTCCAGCAAGCGGAGTTGAATCTCGCATATACGCACATCACCGCGCCGATCACCGGGCAGGTGACCCAGAAATCCGTCGATCTGGGGCAGTACGTAGCTCCCGGACAATTGCTGTTTACCATCGTCCCGCTAAATCAGGTATACGTCACCGCGAATTTCAAGGAGACCCAACTTGCTGACGTTGTTCCGGGACAGAAGGTCCGCATTCACGTCGATACCTACCGCCAGGAGTTCGAAGGCGTCGTAGATTCCCTCGCTGGAGCAACGGGTTCGCGCCAGGCTCTTTTGCCGCCGCAAAACGCCACGGGAAATTTCATCAAAGTCGTTCAACGCATTCCCGTAAAGATTCTGGTCAAACCGGCTAAGGACCCCCTCCTGGTGTTGCGCCCGGGGATGAATGTGGAAGCAACCATCTATACGCGTTGAGTTGAAGGAAACATCATGAGTTATCTTGCCGGAAGTTCGCCGGCGACCCAGGAATCGTGGGAAGCGGAAGAGGGAAGGTACATAGGCTCCTCCTTCGGAGGCCTATCCCACGAGCGGAGGATGACTCTGCTGTTGACTCTTGGCTTGGTTAACGCGATCGAAATATCCAACCGCATTTCCATCAAGTACATCTTTTGTTTTTGTGCCGAGTTTCGCGCGCCAATTTGTTATTCTGCGTCGCGTGAATCGTCCATTTCTCATTGATACCGATACCGCTTCCGATGATGCCGTGGCGTTGATCATGGCGTTGCGCAATCCTCTGATTGAGGTCCTGGCCATCACCACCGTTGCGGGAAACGTGGGTGTCCAGCAAGCCACCCGCAATGCGCTCTATACGGCGGAGCTTTGCGGCTCAACCGTGCCGGTATTCGCAGGCGCGGAACGACCACTGAAGCGCACCCATGTAAGCGCGGACTGGTTTCACGGCCGCGACGGCCTGGGAGATCACGGCTACCCGGCGCCGCGCCGCGCTCCGGAAAGACAGAGCGCTGTCGATGCCATCATTGACACGATTGAATCTCGCCCAGGCCTGGTGATGGTTACGCTAGGCCCGCTTACGAATGTCGCCCTCGCCTTACAAAGGAAGCCCGGCATCGCCTCGAAAGTGAGTCGTTGTGTGGTCATGGGCGGCGCGCCCTGCTGCGAGGGCAACGTCACTCCTGCGGCCGAATACAACATCTGGTGCGATCCGGAAGCAGCGCGCTTGGTGATGAGAAGCGGCCTTCCCATTGAACTGGTCGGCTGGCACTTGTGTCGAGGCGCAGCCGTACTGAATCCGTCCGATATACAGCAAGTACTAAGTTTCGCTACGCCCGTCGCCAAATTTGCCATTGAGTGCAACAGCCGCGGGCAAGAAGCTTTCCTCGAACAGTCTGGGGAACACGGGATATCCCTGCCGGATCCTGTCGCCATGGCCATCGCCTTGGATCCCTCTATCGTCACGTCGCAATCGGAACATTTCGTGGATGTCGAAACCGAGAGTGAACTCACCCGCGGCATGACCGTGGTTGACCGTCTTAATGTCGCGCGTAACGAACGCAACCGTCATACTTGGGCGTCAACTCTCGCCGTGGGATACAAAGCCAGGGTCTTTTGGACCATCGACAACTTTCGCTGGAAGCAGGCCCTCTACAGTGCGCTGAGGTAGTACCGGAATTGCAACTCGTCGACGCCTGGGGTCTGCCTCTCGGCAGGGTAAACTCGACTTCATGAAGCGGTCCGAACGCACTAAAGTTGTGCTACGCGCCTTTCCAGCTCCCTCGCAATCTCATTCGGATCCTGGTCGGAAGCGAAGCGAACCGCCTGCCCAATCGTGACTTGCACATGTCCCGGGCGCGCCAGGATCCTGTGCTCCTGCTTCAAATCAAAGAGTCCATCAAGACGCACAGGAACGACGGGAATGTTCAGATGTTTCGCAAGCAAGCCAATGCCTGAGCGAAAGGGAACCATGCGCCCGTCTTCCGTCGTCTTCCCTTCTGGAAATACCAGAATGTTCCAGCCACGATCCGCAAGATCACCGGCAAACGAGAAGCTCTTCAAGAAGCCGGACCGTTGGGGCAACGGAAATACGTTGAATAGCGACAGTGCCAGATAGTAGTCGAGGCGTTCGTGAAAACGGCCGAACCAATTCATTTCTTTCGGCGGACGCCGCATCCGCGCGAGCCGTTCACCGCCCATTGCCGTGGCCAGGCGATTCCGAAAACGCGCGGGCAAAGCTGGAAGAACCCAGGCAATATCCAGATAAGTGACGTGATTTGCCACCACCAGAACGGGTCCGTTGAGTCCACGAAGATTCTCCCGGCCCCGCACATGAGGCGCAGCAAGAAGATAAGTCGCCGGCCAGGCGAACAGGTAGTAGACGCCAAGGCGAATTGCCGTCGTGAGCCAGCGTTGCGGCCATTGCGGATAGGCGTGCTCCGCGGAGGGAGCATGCGTCTCTGAGAGAAGCTTCTCCAACTGACCTACGGTAGTTGCTTCACTGAATCGAACTTCGCTGAGGTCGGTCTGGTAGCGGTCTTCGAGAGCGCTCATCAGTTCGACGCGATCCAGCGAACTCATTCGCAAATCCGCATCCAGCGCGGCATCACGTGAGTGCAACGCCACCGGGCGGCCGGTGATTTGCGCGATCAGCCCGGCTAGCGGACTCTCGCCGTCCTGTGAGGAAGGCATCGCCCCGACTTTTGCGTTGACGACCTCGCGAATCCGCGCCAGGAGTGGCTTAAGCGTCGGCGTACGCGGAAAATCGGGGTCGGGCCAACAAAACCAATGCCGCATCTTTTGATATTCCGCCAGGGAACGATTGGCGTTTTCGATTACGGCGGCTGGCTTCACCTGCGGATCCTCGAGCAAGAGCACCGCGCAAGGCTCGGCGTTGCCGTCGCGTTCGATCCCAACCACAACGCAGTCCCGTACACCCGCCTGGCGGCGCAGCCCTTTTTCCAGATCCTCCGGGTACACATTCGTTCCGGCCGGCGTGACAATTACGTTCTTGCTGCGGCCCTTGAAATATAAACGGCCGTTCTCGTCCGTTTCGCCTATGTCACCTGTATGAAACCATCCATCGGATTCCGCCTGAGCTTGTGATTGACTCGTCTGCCGATACCTCCTCGCAACGTTCTCGCCGCGCACCAGAATTTCGCCGTTGTGGTCCACGCGAACTTCCATTCCTGCAACGACCTTGCCAATCGAGCCTTTTGCCGAACGAAAAGGATGATTCAGACTGATGAGTGAGGTCGTTTCGGTCATGCCGTATCCCTGAATTACGGCGTATCCCAATCGATTCCAGAACCCTTCGGTCCGCTCCGGCAACGCGGCACCGCCGGAAATGAATGCCCAGAACTTCCAGCCCAAACGTGAATGGACGCGCCGGAATCGCCACCAGCGCCGAAGAAAGTGTTCCTTTTCCGCGTGCGCAAAATCCTCTTTAAATCGTTGGATTCGGCCATCGCGTTCCATCTGCCGCTCTATTTCGCGTTCCAGCGATTCGATAAATCGAGGGACCGCGACCAAAACGGAGACGCGCTCCTGACGAATCACGTCGATCAGGCCGGAAGGCTTGAGGGAATCGATAAAGACTACCGTCCCCGCCAGGAACGGCGGTATGAATATTCCTAGCATCTGGCCGAAGATGTGGCTCAACGGAAGGAGATTCAGAAATCGCAAGGGATGAAAGATACGCTCATAGCGAAGGTATTTCCGAATCTCACGCTGAATAGGCTCGATGTTGGCAAGGACGTTGCCGTGAGAAATCACGACTCCGCTAGGCTCCGCGGTTGTCCCCGAAGTGAAAATAATCTCCAACGTGTCCTTACGCGAGAGAGGTGGCGCGGCGTACGGCGAAGGGTCACGGTGCGCAACAAGTTCCGAAAGCGATTCCAAAACGATGGAACCCGACGGCAGTTCGATGTCAGCAAGCCCCCGGCTGCGAAAGACTAACTTGGCGTTGACCTCGCGCGCGACACGAGACACAAATTCCCCGGTCGACCCGTGATCGATGGGAACAGCCACGGCGCCGCGCAGCAGGCATCCGCAAAATGCAATGATCCATTCAGGAGAGTTTTCGCCCCATAGCAGTACAGCATCGCCTTTATTGACACCGCGGGATTCCAACTCGCGCGCCATGCGATTCGCTTCCAGAGCGATTCGCGTATACGTCCAGGTTTCCATGCGATACCCACGACGGTAACGCACCGCGACTTCATCTCCGTTGGCCGCATAGCGGACAACGAAATCAACTAGCGACTCCACGGCCGCGCTCCAATCAAATTCGTTAAATGCATCGGCATCAATGTGCGCCGGCGCCCCTGCAAGTCCGGCCCTCTCCCCCTGATAACATTTACAGGTCGTGGGACACATATACAAGGCGGTGGCCATCGTCGGCGGGTCGAGTGGGCTGTTTTGTGCTTTTCGCCTGCGGCAATTGGGCATTTGGTCCGCGCCTGCTCGAAGGGCAGCACTCAGGTGGTCGCGCGCGGTTTGAACTTCGGCCAGGCCAACGAGGGAATAGGCGAGACCGGTCTTGTGCGAGATGTCTTTGCCGGTGCCGATGGCCTGCTGATATTGTTCTTGAACGCCGGAGAGATCGCCCTGCTGGTAAAGGACTTCACCAAAATTGACGAGCGTTATCGAGCCCCGCCAATGTCGTTGTCACCCATGAAGACGGCTTCGCCAGCGCGTCGCTGCGCGTTGAGTCCCGAGAGTGAGATGGCCATGGGACGGCGAAGTCGTGGTGCTCAACGAATCGGGCCGGCCAGATTTCAACCTGGCAATTACCGAAGGGTTCCCCGGGGATCCTATTTGTATCAATTCGGCTTTTGTGGACGTTTCTCCTCGGGTTTGGATTCCTTCGGTGGCGGCTGACGCTGCTCTACCTTTTGCTGTTGCACCGCGTGCTTTTGCTCAAGCTGTTGTGTCTGCTGAGTATGCCGCTGTTCCATTTGTTGTTTCTGGGTGTCGTTGGCGTTTTTCCTGGCAGCCTGCTCGTGTTCCTTTTCCTGCTGCTGCTGGAGTTTCTGGTGTTCCTGATTCTGTTTGGCGGCTAGCTGTTCTTGCTGTTGTTGGTATTTTTTGTTGGTCGCGGCATTGCCGGCATTGGGCGTCGTGTACGTATGTGGCTGTATTTCGCTAGCGTGGTTGTTTGGTTTCGGTCCAGGGCTTGCTGGCCGATTCTCGGGTCGCGCTTCAGAGTTGGCGGGCGGCCGGTTTTCGGATCGGGCTTCAGTTGCTGGACGGGCGTTGCCGTTGCGGGCGGTATTGGGAGGAGGAGCCTTGTACGTGCCCCCGGCTTGTCTGGCGGGTACTACGCCGCTCCTGAAGTCTGCGGGCTTGGCAGTGGCTGCGATGGGCGGCTTCCCCTGATTTTTGGAGGCACGCAGTTCGGGGTTCGAACGAGCTTGTTGCAAATGCTGTTCTTGTGCGGCGACCCGTGGGGCGTGCCGCTCCCTGCTATACGTCTGTTCCTGCGCTGTAGGCCGCGCTTCGATGCCACCAGTGCCACCGTTGTAGCTGACACGAGTGGTGTTATTTTCAACGATTCTCGTGTTGTAGGTGTTGTGGATGATCGTTTCGTTCACACGATTCACGGATCTGTTGTAGAAGAAGTGCCCGTTGTCCCAACGGCCACCCTCGTAACCGCGCCCGCCATAGCCGTAGCCGTAGTTAATGCCGCCGTAAAATCCAACATGGTCGCCCCAATATCCGTCGTGGAAGATGAACACGCCGTCGTCCCAACCCCAATACCCGGGCGTCCACAAGTAGCCGGGCTGGGGCGCCTCCACCCAAGTGCCAGGCACCCAGTAGTATCCGTCGTCATCGTCATAGGCCCAGTAGCCGGGAGTCCAGATATAGCCGTCCTCGGGACAGATCGGCTGTTCGTAAACAGGGAGCGCAGGAGGGCCGAAGCTGACGGAAATAACGACTTGGCCAAATACGGCATGAGATAAAACCAGTAAAGCAAACGCGAGCAGCAACGAGCGAAGTACGACGCGCATTATTTCTTCCTTTTGCCCGCTCATTTCGGGGGCTGGGGCGCGGATCGGGTGCGTGAATTTTCTTGGGGACCGACTTCGGCTCTGGATAGTAGAAGAGAAGATGCCTGAGACCTATACGGTTATGCCTGTAGCCGAGAATGAGGAACGCCGTAGACGGCATTTTCAAAATCGTCTACAAAATAAGATACGAATGGTTAAATGTCCCTTCCTTCGTACGACCTGATGCTTCCTCTATCAGCCTGAGAGAACCTCAGGTTTCTGCCCCACCGCTCCGGGCTTCGTCTTTGTCGACTTAAAATGACCAGGTGACAAAAATTACGGGCCCATCAGCGGTTAGGCTGATGCGCCTTCTTCTAATTGAGCCATAAACGAGCGTCCCTAGGAAGTTGTCCGCAGTTTGCCTTCTGGTAGTCCTACTACTCGCGTACTGAATCTTTGGTTCTTTCGGTCCATGGAAAGGCATTTGGGCGCTCCTCCATTATGTAATTTCACGTCTCCCTAGGTCGGCGGTGTGTAGCTCGACTCCGCGATTTGCTCGGGTTGTATTGAGGTGCAGCATGGAGAATGCCCAAGGAGCTCTGACAACGAGCCTCGGCCGATCAATAGCCCGGCCTACTACGCGAAAATTCTTCGGCAAAACCGCAGTCAACTTAGACCAGGAGTCGATCGAATACGAGTTCTTTCGTCGCGTAGTATTGCCCAATGGAACTTTCAAGACCACTGTGGCCAATCGGCTTGATGATTTGAATCAGGCGGCACTTCCCCACATCGCAAGAATCGCCGAGAGGCCCATCAAGGTCTTGGACGTTGGTATCTCTTCAGGAGTGAGCACCCTGGAATGGCACGACCAACTTATTGCTGAACGAATAACGTGTGATATTACGGGAACGGATTTGACGATCTACGCATCGTTGGTCAGCCTTGCTCGACAACTATCAGTGCTCATTGATGGTAATCGAAATATTCTGCACATGGACGTATTCGGCCGAGGAGCACCGCCGATCGCAGAAGGTTTGCCGGGAATTTTCGCTGGAATGGTTCGAATGCTCTTTCGTGGGGCGATGATGGTGGACCGTCAGCTGCCGCCACTACAGGGGCGCATCCGGGAGGCAGCGAGCGGCCGGTTGCTTACGTGCGAGCCGGTAACCCTGCTCAGTAGGAAACTCGCGCAGCGTGAGTCTCTGTGCCTATTGGAGGAAGACTTGCTGGCACCGGAGCGCCCGGAGTTTAAGGGAGCGTTTCACGTTGTGCGAGCCGCCAATATTTTGATCCGCGCTTATTTTTCCGACAACGCGTTGGCCCAGATCATCAAGAAGCTAAGGGAGCGCCTAAAACCAAACGGTTTATTGATCGTTTGTCGCACGGACAAATTCGGCGCAAATCACGCAACGATTTTTGAGTCCACCGCGAACTCCACATTCCGCGTTTTGTTGCGCCTGGGCGATGGTTCCGAGGTTGAAGAATTGCTGACGGGAGTTTGACGACGGGTCGTCGCCAGAGATCACCCCGGGGGGAATCAGTCACGATTGTTGTGGGGCACGTCCATTAAAATTCATCAAAGGAAGCGTCCGATGCGGGTCATCAAGAAGGTCGAAACGCCGTGGGTCTCGACCACGGTGTTGCTTCTTGTACCGAACATATCGGAAGAGTGGAATCTCGCCATAACCAGTTGTTCCGCAACGCGGGTGGATTCGATAGGTTGATGCAACACTATCTAAAAACTGATCTGTTTAAGGGTGGTGTTTACTAACAATATGATTCTTACGCAGGCCCGATCAGCTCTTCCAGACGGTTCTGCCAGTTTCTTGACTCATACATAGTTGGACTATACTGCTCTGCTGCAAATCAAGACTGACATGAGGTTTTGAGGACGGTGAACCGCAGCATCGGCAATCATCGGATTTCATCGCCGAGCGTGGTGATGATTGCCGGTATTGTGATTCTCTCCTCCCTATTTCTCAGTCTCGGAGGGTGTCGACCGTCTTCCAGTCAACCCGTGACGCTGACTGTTTTGGACCCGGAGTGGTCGCAACCCAATGAGCAGGGCCCGGGAACGTACCAAGAGTCGGAGCACTTCACGCGGGAAACAGGAATCCGAGTTAACCACCCTTCGGTACCCGAAAGCACCCTCGCTCAACTCGGTCTCTTACGGAGATTGCTCCAGGAGGGCAGCTCTCCCGATGTTCTAGGCGTTGATGTGATCTGGGCAGGAAGCCTCGACCAATATCTGGTCGATCTAAGACCATATTTTGCCACTGAACTCGCCTCACTAGACCCACAATTGGTCGCCAGCTATACGGTGGGCGGCAAAGTCGTGGCGATGCCGTACCATCCCCAGGTCGCTGTGCTTGCGTATCGAACCGATCTTCTAAAAGAGTACGGTTATACCCGCCCGCCCAAAACCTGGGATGAGTTAGAGAGCATGGCCGCCCGGATTCAGACCGGGGAACGAGCCAAAGGCAAGAAGGACTTTTGGGGCTACGTCTGGCAAGGAGCTTCGGGAGAAGGTTTAACGTGCAATGCCCTGGAATGGCAGGTGTCAGAAGGAGGTGGGAGCATCGTCGAAAATGACAAAACCATCAGTGCGAATAATCTGAGCGCTATCCGCGCATGGCAACGAGCAGCACACTGGATAGACTGGATATCGCCTCCTAGCGTCGTGGCCTACCGAGAGCTGGATGCCATGAACACATGGAACTCAGGAGGAGCAGCCTTTTGGCGTACTTGGCAGTCGGCCTATAGTTTGAGTCACCGGGGAGGGCCCGGAATCGAAGAGAGAGTTGGTTTCACCAGTATGCCCGGTGGCCAGAGCGAACGGGTTGGAACGTTGGGAGGAATAGCTTTGGGGGTTTCCCGATCATCGGCTCATCCGCAAGAGTCGATGAATCTCATTCGCTTCCTCGTTCGGAGGGAACTCCAGTCAAAAAAGGACAGTGCGAATGCCAATCCCCCCGATCAACCCGCGTTCTATGAGCTGCCTTTGATGCTCGATCCGTATGCTCATTCGGCCACAACAAATCAACAGAGGGGCGGCGTAGTTGTTCGGCCGTCGATCATCGTCGGCGGGAGATATGAAGACTTTGCCAAGTCTTACTTCGAAGCAGTGCATTCCGTGTTGACTGGCGAAAAAAAAGCACCGGAAGCTGCCGCAGCGCTGGAAAAACAACTCGTTGAAATGACTGGATTCAAGACAGGCCCACCCTCAAAGGGAGTACCGCTTGCCCAATCAAGGCTCGGGGCAATCGCTTGGTCTCCCCTCTCCGGACACCCGTGATTTTGACAGGCTCGTGCGTGTAATTGATCTCATTCAATCGGGGGTTTTTGAAAACAATGAACCTTCGCGCCGGTATTACTCAGATTTTATGGACGCGTTCGGCGAAGATTGCCATCATCGCGAGCACTTCGTTGCTTCTGTTCGGTGTGAGTGGCTGTCGGTCCTCCACCGCCGAGCCGATTACTCTCATTGTTATGGATCAGGAGTGGCCGCGACCCGAAAATTTCTCTGGAGAGGATGAGGAATCGCAACAGTTTACGCGGGAAACGGGAATCCGGCTCAGGCATCCGCCGCAACCCGAGACCACCTCCGGTTCCCTCCGTTTATTGCAGAAGTTACTGCGGGAAGGCGCTCCGGCTCCAGATGTGTTGACCATTGATGTGTTCTGGCCTGGGATTCTTGGCGATTATCTGGTTGATCTAAAACCATATTTTGCGGCTGAACTGTCGTCGATGGATCCTGAATCAGTCGCCAGCTACTCGGTGAATGGTAAGGTCGTGGCCATACCGTATCACGCCAACGTCGGCGTTTTGGCGTATCGCACCGATCTTATGCGACAGTACGGATACCGCAGGCCGCCCAAGACGTGGGGTGAACTCGAGGAGATGGCCGCACGGATTCAGGTGGGGGAGCGGGCCAAAGGCAGAAAAGACTTCTGGGGTTACGTGTGGCAAGGAGCCGCTGCGGAAGGCCTGACGTGCAATGCCTTGGAATGGCAGGTTTCAGAAGGAGGCGGCCGAATCATCGAGCATGATAAGACCATCAGCGTAAATAATCCTGGTGCAATCCGCGCGTGGCAGCGTGCGCGGCGCTGGATAGGCTGGATCTCCCCACCCAGCGTAATCGAGTACCGCGAACTGGATTCGATGAATGTATGGGACTCAGGAAGAGCAGCCTTTTGGCGCACTTGGCAATGGCATTATCGTTTGACTCATGAGGAAGAATCGAAGATGAGGAACAAAATTGGTTATACGAGCATGCCAGGTGGCCAGAGCGGGCGAGTAGGAACTTTGGGAGGAAGTGGTTTGGCGATTTCCCGATCGTCGACTCATCCCCAAGAGTCGATAGATCTCATCCGCTTTCGCATCCAAAGGGAGCTCCAGTCAGAGAAGGACGGCGCTGTTAGTCAGCTACCAGATCCGCCCGAGCTCGACGACCTACCTCGGATACTGGATCCGTATGGCCATTCTGGGACAACCAATCAACAGAGGAGCGCCGTGGTGGCGCGGCCTTCTATGATTGTTTGCGATGCATATGAGGGCGTCAGTACAGCTTACTTTGAGGCAGTTCATTCGGTGTTGACTGGCGAAAGAAGTGCTCCCCAAGCGGCCGCAGCATTGGAGAGACGACTCGTTGAAATGACTGGATTCAAGATCGGTCCACCCTCAAAGGGAAGCCAGAGTCTGCAATGATGCCTCCGAGCTATTCGGCCGCTATCCCCACTGTGCCTCGACTTTGCGTCGCTTGCTCGCAGTCAGTGGTGCCATAGTCTGAGGGAAACGATGGGGTCTCACCGCACAGTGGGAAGGACGCTCGAAAGAAAACGTTCTTGGATACAAATTCCAGGGGCCGATCGGCTCAACATCGGTCCTCGCCTGACGCTCTGCTTTGTTGTCATCATCTTGCTTATGTTAGGTGGGAATTGTCTCCTCCTCTGGCAATTTCATCTACTCCGCATGGAAGCGGACAGCCTGACGGGCATAAGTCAGGAGTTAATTGCAATCTTGCATCTCCAGATAAGCCTCGTATCGTTTGATGCCAAACTGGATGAGCTCGCACAAGCCGAAGACAACGACCGCCTGGCGGTGGAAGCCCGGCCGCTAATTGAGGCCCTCCAAAAAGAAACTCAGCGAGCCAGGAATGCTCTGACACGTTTGCCCGCTGCGATCCATCTGGAGCCGTCGTTGGTGCCTACTCTGGAGACGATTGGGAGCATGTTGCCGTCGCAGCTCGAGGCCATCACGAACTTGGCGACAGCGGGTGACTGGAAGGCCGTGCGCCTTCGGCTGGCCAACGAAAATAAGCCACTCGAATCCCAAACCTCGGGTCTGGTGAGCAACCTTGACCAAGAGGTGGGTGAAGAGATTATCCAGGCCTCGAGGGACATCGGACGCGCGCAACGCCGAATTCTCATCATCGTGCCACTAATCGCGGTGCTCACTTTGTTGATCGCTGCTTTCCTTGGGTGGGCCATAACGCAAAGCATCACCCAACCACTTGGGCGCTTGCTGGAGGGCTCTGAAGCGTTGGCACGAGGTGAATTTCAATATCAAGTCTCCGTCATCGGCAAAGACGAGCTTGCTCATCTCAGCACGGTTTTCAATGAAACGGCCGGAAAATTGCGAGAACTTCAGCTCGCACAAGCCCAACTGGCTCATATGGCTCGATTGACCACCATGGGAGAGCTCGCGGCCTCGATTGCCCATGAAGTTAATCAGCCACTAGCTGCCATAGTTGCGAACGGCAACGCATGTCTTCGGTGGTTGAGCCGAGCCGAGCCTGACCTGGAAGAGGCGCGAACCGCCGCTGAGCGGATGGTTAGAGATGGTAGACGGGCGGGTGACATCATCACCCGGATTCGAGCCCTTTCGAAAAAAACCGCCACGGAGAAAGAGTCTCTGGACGTCAACGCAATCATTCAAGAGGTTGTCGGCTTGGTTCAGGCCGAAGTGCGAAGAAACCGGGTGGCGCTTCGAACAGCGCTGGCGGATGGCCTTCCGCCTGTGCTCGGTGATCGGGTGCAGCTGCAGCAGGTGGTGCTTAACTTAATGATGAACGGAATCGAAGCGATGAGGCCTGTTGAGGATCGAGCACGAGTGTTGGTGATCCGAACTCAAAAAGGTGATGACGGTCAAGTGCGTGTCGCTGTGCAGGACTGTGGCGTTGGCCTTGATTCAGAGAATATGGACCGGATCTTTGATGCCTTCTACACGACCAAACGCGAAGGCATGGGCTTGGGGCTATCGATTAGCCGGTCCATCGTCGAGAATCACAAGGGACAGTTGAGGGTCATGGCGAATGACGGTCCGGGCGCCACGTTCGAATTCACGCTCGGCGAGTAGAGCGCGTACACCGATCGCGGCGCGCGCTACCTGCGTGGAACCTCTCATCGCTTTGCGCGAGGAATGGAGCAAAATCAGGCTGCGAACCGTCCAGTCCTAATTCACGGTTAATGTGGTGGCCAGCGTTAAATCACTTTTTCAGAACTGGCGTCGCCAAGTGCTCCGTATCGTGATGAGTCCGACTCCCTTTTCAGAGCCGACCCGACCGATATCCCCTGCCACGCCTCGGCCGTATCTGCAACGGAAAATCAACATCAACACCAACAAGGTCGATATATCCCGCACACATTGTGGCGGACCCGGGATGTCTCTTACAATCGATCCTCGGGATTTCCAGAAATAATCACGCTCTGCGGTAATGGCCGAGGGAAACGATGCTGAAACACATAACTGTTCTGATCTCGTCAGGTGCCATCGCATTGGGTACCATCTACACACATGCCGTGGGTGCGGATGCGAAGTTCGGCCCGTCGAACCCGTTTTATGCGCCAAGTACGTTGCCGTTTCATGTGCCTCCCTACGACAAGATCAAGGATGAGGACTATCAGCCAGCCATCGAGGCGGGCATGGCCGAAGAGCTCTCTGAGATGCAGGGGATTGCGGACAATCCGGCAGCGCCGACGTTTGACAATACCTTGGTGGCCATGGAGAAGACCGGGCAGCTCCTTCAGCGAACGATGGCCGCGTTCCGTGGGGTCACCGGAGCAAATACGAATCCCGTGTTGCAGAAAGTGCGGACCGAAGAGGCGCCAAGGCTGGCAGCGCACCAGGATGCCATCTACCTGAACGCGAAGCTTTTTGCTCGCGTGGCCACGATCTACCAGCAGCGAGCAAGTTTGAAACTCGATCCTGAATCACTGCGACTGCTGGAGATCACTTACGACAGTTTTGTCCGCGCTGGAGCAAACCTCTCCGAGGCAGACAAAACCGAGTTGAAGAAGTTGAACGAGGAAATCTCGACACGCTCGAATGCGTTTTCGATAAAGCTGCTTGCCGCTACAAAAGACGCGGCCTTCGCAACCACGGACAGGAACGCGCTTGCCGGCTTGAGCGACGCGCAGATCGCTGCTGCCGCACAGGCCGCGCAGAGTCGCAAACAAGAAGGCTATGTGCTCCCGCTGCAGAACACGACACAGCAGCCGGACCTTGGCCTTCTCGGTGTCCGCGCGTCGCGCGAGGCCCTTTTTGGGAAATCCTGGAACCGAGCTGAGCGCAGCGATGCCAACGATACGCGTGATGACATCGCACACCTGGCACAACTGCGTGCGCGGCGGGCACAACTGCTCGGTTACGCCAACCACGCGGCGTGGAAGCTCGGGGACCAGATGGCGAAGAACCCGGAGGCCGCCTTGAAGTTCATGGACGCGCTGGTGCCAGGGGCGACTGCAAAAGCAACCAGTGAGGGCAAGGACATCCAAGATCTCATCGATGCACAGAAGGGCGGTTTCACCCTCCAACCCTGGGACTGGGACTTCTACGCCCAGCAGGTGCGCAAGGCGAAGTACGATCTGAATGAGGCGGAGGTCAAACCCTACTTCGAGTTAAACAACGTGCTCGAAAACGGCGTCTTCTACGCAGCCAATCAGCTTTACGGGATCACGTTTAAGGAACGCAAGGACCTCCCGGTGTACCAACCGGATGTGCGCGTCTTCGAGGTTTCCGATGCGGACGGCAAGCCGCTGGCGCTCTTCTATTGCGACTACTTCAAGCGTGACAATAAGGACGGTGGCGCATGGATGGGCAGTTTCGTTCGACAGTCAAAGCTTCAGGGCACTCTGCCAGTGGTCTACAATGTAGCGAATCTGCCGAAGCCTGCGGCGGGCGAGCAAGCGCTCATCAGCTTTACGGACGTGACGACGATGTTCCACGAGTTTGGCCATGCGCTGAACGGCATGTTTGCCGACACGGAGTATCCAAGTATGTCCGGCACCGCAACGGCGCGAGATTTCGTAGAGTTTCCGTCGCAATTCAATGAACATTGGGCCCTCTATCCCGCGGTTTTCTCGCACTACGCCAAGCATTACAAGACGGGAGCGGCCATGCCGGCCGACTTAGTCGCAAAAATCAAAAAGGCCGAGAACTTCAATCAGGGATACAAGTTGACGGAGTTAGTCGCGGCCGCGGAGCTCGATATGCAGTGGCACACGCTCCCGGCCAGTGCGCCGCTGCAGCAACCGGATGCGTTCGAGAAACAGGCGCTTGAGAAAATGAATGTGCAGCTGGCCGCCGTGCCGCCCCGCTACCGGTCCAGCTATTTCAGCCACATTTGGAGCAGCGGCTACTCCGCCGGCTACTACGCGTATTTGTGGTCGGAGATGCTTGATGACGACGCATATGCATGGTTTGAAGAACACGGCGGCTTGACGCGCGCCAATGGCGACCGGTTCCGGCAGATGGTGTTGTCACGCGGCAATACTGAGGATTTGGCGAAGATGTATGCCGCCTGGCGCGGCAAAGACCCCAGCGTCGAACCGATGATGAAGTATCGGGGCTTGATAGAATCCGCACATTGAAGCGTGGTCTCACAACCATGACCCGATTCGTCGCCTTCCACCTGTTCGGCATATCGTTACTTGGGGCTTCGTGCCTCGCTACAGATACCCCGGCCGATCGCGCGTACCGCAACGGTACGGTGTTCACCGCCGATGCCCAGAACCCCGTCGCCGAAGCAGTTGCCATCCGCGACGGTCGGATCGTTTACGTCGGCAGCAATGAGGGCCTCATTCGTTTCATCAGTCCTGCGACAAAAGTCACGGACCTCAAGAGCGGTTTCCTAATGCCGGGACTCGTGGATGGTCACCTGCATCCCCTGGAAGGGGGACTAAGGCTGCGGCAGTGCGGTCTGAATTACGAGTCGCTCTCCGTGGAGGAACTGCAACAGCGCGTCCAAGCTTGCCTCGACAGGACGCGGAGCCAGGAACCCGACGGCTGGTTGGAGGTGGTCAGTTGGTTCCAAGAGAGCATGCGTCCGGCGGGCGTCAAGACCAGCCGCGCCACACTCGACGCGTTAAAAACTTCGCGCCCGATCATCGTGCGCTCCTCCTTCGGACACACCGTGCTGGCGAACTCGCGGGCGCTCGCTCTCGCAAAGATTGCGAACGCTACACCCGACCCACCGGGCGGAAAGATCTGGCGCGATGCCAACGGCAATCCTACCGGGTTGCTCGAGGACTCTGCTTATGCGGTGTATTCCGATCTGGTTCCAAAGCCGACTCCCGAAGAGAACGTCTCTGCCGCGAAGGTGGCGCAGGAGGCCGTCAACCGTCAGGGCGTCACCTCGTTCCTGGATGCCGATGCCGCTCCCGAGGACCTGTCAGCATTTACCGCGGTACAGGCTGCGGGGCAACTTACGGTCCGTGCGCACTTCGCTCCGCTGATCGAGGTCGCGCAGGGAAGCGACCCGGTCGGCGCGGTGGCGAAGGTGGTTGGTTATAAGAAACAGTATGACCAGGGCGCGATAAAGGCGAAGCCCGGCATTACTGTGCGGAACGCCAAGCTGTTCCTCGATGGAGTGATCGCCGCGCCGGCACTGAACCGTACCGTGTGAATGCGGGAACGCAAGAGAATCCTCACTGGGTACCCGGTCAAAATCGCGGGCCGTCTGTTTATTTTCCACCTCAGCTGCTCGCGGAAATTCTGGTGCGGCTGGGCCGGGCTGGCATTGATCCCCACATGCACGCCGATGGTGATGGCGCGGTGCGTGCAGCCCTCGATGCCGTGGAAGTAATGCGCAAACAAATTAATCGTGGGGATGTTCGTCCCGCCATTGCCCATGACGAGATCGTCAGCCCCGCCGACTTTCCACGATTCAAAGCGCTCGATACTATTCCGGTTCTCTCGTTCCAGTGGGAAAAGCCCGCCGGCGACACCATCGGTTTAACCAATTACTTCGGCCCAGAACGTATGAAGATCCTCGAACCCGCGGGGTTGCTGGCCGCCGCTGGTGCGCGCATCGTCTTCGGCAGCGATTGGCCCGTGGATGCGCTCGACGAATGGTTTGCCCTGAAGGTCGGCGTGACACGCACGAATGCGCCCAGCGCCCCACCGGAATTCCACGGTAAGTTGGGAGAAGATCCTGGCCTCTCACGCGAAGCGGTTTTGAGAGCCGCCACGATTGACGCCGCCTATGAACTCCACGAGGACGACGTCACCGGCTCCTTGCAGGTCGGTAAATTGGCGGATCTCATCGTCCTTGATCGCGACCCCTTGAAAATCCCAGCCGAAGACATCGCGAACGTGCACGTACTGGAAACGGTCGTTGGCGGTCGCACGGTTTATGAATCGACGTCCCAGCACTAGATCCTTCGCAGGCCAAAGCTCGCAGCGCACGACCTTCGAAGTTCATATGCTCGTCTCTGCCACGGCACGGGCGGTGAACTGGAACAGATTCGATTTCTGCCGCGCCATGTTTCTGCGCAGGCTACAGAAAAATATCGCGGCTGTAAGCAGGGAACTGAGAGAGGCTGTCAATAACCAGATGGGGATCGAGCCCGGACCGTTTCAAACGCGCGCTGAAAGTAGGGTACGTCCGTCATCGGTTTTGGTGGGGCTTACCGAACCCATCGTTTGTGAGGGTTGGCCAGCTCGAAGAACCGTGGAGCCACAAAGCCAGCAGAGACAGAACCGCTCCGGTCAGTTTGAGATTGTTTTTCACAAAAGGTGGACCGCATCAATGGGTTCTTGTCCTAGCAGTCGTAAGTGTTTGTCTGACACTGCGGTCGGGCGCGAATTCCACGTGTACCAAAGCATGTGATTTTGAACAGAGAACCCGGGTGTTCCTCGAGTGGGCTCTTTGTTTGGAAATGCGCTGCCTTTTCGTGTCAGTGGCCATAGTTGAACTGCCCCCTCTGGCAACGCTTAACGAAGTCTTGAATGCAGAATCTCGTGATCGGTCGAGAGCAAAGTACGCCCGCCACCGACGCCCCCTGCAGAATGAAATGGGACTCGATCCGCCGACACACTCAGAGTGCTCCTAGGAAGCACATGACGACGGATCTCGGGGAAGCAGTGTAATGCAGGAAATTGTCGCCGAGACGTAAGCCAAGGAGGAACAAATTGCGAGAATGTCAGTGATTAGTGAGGCGTGGCGTTCGCCCCGAAATGATGGCCTATTTCTCGGCCGTTAAACATCGAATAGCGACACAATTCCAGCAATCACCCTCTGAAAAAATGTCGGTGCGTAGGGGATTCGCGGTATTTGAAACGTGGTGGCCTATGCCATGATTGCCGCAGTTGAGGTGCAAACGATGGAAGCTAAGGCGATCACTGCGGTTGTCGTGGTCAGCGCGGTCGTCATAGGAACGCTTTTGCTACTGCCGGATTTTGTGCGCTACATGAAAATCCGCTCCATGTAGGTCTCGCACAGCCAGTATTCGACAGCGCATCGAGCAGGTGCGGAAATTAACTTGGAGTGCCTCTCGGGCCCGCGCCTTCCGCGAACTCGCAGTGCTAATTTGCCGAACCGAAAACAGTCTAGCTAGCAGCCCCGGCAACGACTCCTTGTAGATGACTAGAACCCGCGCGTGGCGGAAAATGCGCGAATTGGTTAGAATCCGCGTCGTGAGCCTCGCTTGTTGCCGTTCGTTAAATTCGCGTCGTTTCACGACCAGCTCCGTCAGGCGGCTTATCGCAGAAGCGGTGAAGCAGTGACTCTCATCACATCCCGGAGCGCCGACCTTGGGCGGGAGGTTGTCCCGGTCTCAGAGATCGACGTCCTCTGGATCACAGCGGGACTCGGTTGCGACGGAGACACGATCGCGGTCACCGCGGCGATGCAGCCGAGCATCGAGGACCTTATTCTTGGAGCTTTTCCCTGGGTTCCCAAAGTCAATTTTCACAATCCTTTCCTGGCGTACGAAAACGGAGATGAATTCGTCCGGTTCTTTCGGGAAGCAGCCGAAGGAAAACGCGCTCCTTTCATTTTGGTGGTTGAAGGTTCGATCCCTAACGAGAAAAACAAAGCGGAAGGATACTGGGCCAGCTTCGGAACGGACGAGAAGACCGGGCAGCCGATCACGACGTGCGATTGGATCGACCAGCTGGCCCCGAAGGCCTGGGCGGTGGTTGCGGCTGGAAGTTGTGCTACCTACGGCGGAATCCACGCGATGGAGGGGAATCCGACGGGCTGCATGGGATTGGCCGATTATCTCGGATGGAATTGGAAGTCTGCCTCGGACATTCCCATCGTCTGCGTTCCGGGCTGTCCGGTTCAGCCGGATAATTTCACGGAGGTCTTGCTATACCTCTTGAATATGGTGGTAGGACGCGCGCCCATGATCCCCTTGGACGATGCCTTAAGGCCAACCTGGATTTTTGGATCCACGGTGCACGAGGGATGCGACCGCGGCGGATATTACGAGCAGGCGCAGTTCGCGGACGAATATGGCTCGCCCACATGCATCGTGAAACTTGGCTGCTGGGGGCCAGTCGTGCAGTGTAATGTCGGGAAGCGCGGATGGATGGGCGGAATCGGTGGCTGCCCGAACGTTGGAGGCATTTGCATCGGATGCACGATGCCGGGCTTTCCGGACAAGTTCATGCCGTTCATGAACCAACCGCCCGGTTCGCTGCTTTCTTCAAGCGCGGTGATGACGTACGGCCGCGCGATTCACGCGTTGCGCCGATTCACGCAGGCTTCGCTGAATAAGGAACCGTCGTGGAGGCGTCGACCGGAACAATGAATGCGCCCCCCGAGGCAACGCCAATCGGGATCCGCCGAATCTGTTGATAGGGGTATCGGTCCGGTAGTACAAGAGGCTGAAGATGACCCTGGATTTTCTGAAGCAGGCGAGTTTAGCGCGCGAAACTACCCAGCCTGAGTTTGAAGACAAGGAAGCAAGCAATTTATCAGACGCAGAGCGAGTCCTCCAGGAGCTGGCCGCGGTCTTTTTGCAGCAGCAATGTTCAGTGTCAAATCCCTCTTTCGAGTTTACGGAAACCCGAAATTCGTCGAAAAATCCCGAAGTGCCTTTACTTAACATGGAAGCCAAGTACCGCGCTCTCGTCGAGCAGATTCCTGCCGTTGTATTCATGGCCTATCTGGACAAGGGAATCGGCGAAGCGTACGTAAGCCCTCAGATCGAGGCGGCCCTGGGTTTCTCTCAAAACGAATGGCTGGAAGACCCAGTGCGGTGGTACCGGCAGATTCATCCCGACGACAAGATGCGATGGAGTTTCGAGGCGGCCGAAATGTTTCTTTCGGGCAAGCCGTTGCGGTCTTCATACCGCGTCATCGCGCGCGATGGAAAGACACTTTGGTTTCAATGTGAGGCGAAGATGATTCGCCAGGAGGATGGGCGGCCGTGGTTCATCCACGGCGTGGGTTTCGATATTACGGAGCGAAAGAGCCTGGAAGAGGCGATTCTTAAGATCAGCGCCACCGAACAGCGGCGCATTGCGCAGGACTTGCACGACGGCCTCGGGCAGCATCTCACCGGCATCGCATTCATGAGCAAAGTTCTTGAGGAAAAGTTGGCTGACAAGTCTCTGCCGGAAGCCGCGGAAGCCGCGAAAATCGTCAAAATGGTGAACCAGGCGATCGAGAACACGCGTCAACTGGCACGAGGCCTTCACCCGGTTGCAGCGGAGCCGTTGGGACTAATGTCCGCCTTACGAAACTGGGCGAACGAGGTAGAAGAACTGTTCCACATCCGATGTACGTTTCGGTGTTCGCAACCTCTCCCCATTCGCGACCCTAATCTGGCGACCCATCTCTATCGTATTGCGCAGGAAGCGGTACACAATGCCATTCGCCATGGGAAGTCCCGCAACATTGAGGTGGGCCTGTCCCGCAAGAACGAAACCGGCACCCTGACCATTCGGGACGACGGCGATGGATTCCAGAAGCAGGAGTCAGCGCAGCCCGGCGTAGGTCTTAGCATCATGAACTACCGGGCTGACATGGTCGGTGGTTCACTCAAGGTGCAGCCGAACGAAGACCGAGGAGTTACTGTGACATGCATGTTTCCCATTCGAAACTTTGAATAGGAGCGCATCCGATGGCAAGCAAGCCGGAAATCACTTCGCACCCGAAGAAATACAGAGTGCTACTGGTCGACGACCATCCAATCGTTCGGCAAGGATTGGCCTTGCTCATCGATCGCGAAGGCGATCTGTCGGTTTGTGGCGAAGCCGAGGGATCCCCTACCGCCTATCATGCGATCGAGACCCTGCATCCGGACATCGTGGTTTTGGATATTTCCTTGAGCGGCCCGGACGGATTGGATGTGCTCAAGGAAATTCGCATGAAGAGTGCGGACCTGCCAGTGCTAATTCTCTCCATGCATGACGAGTCGATCTATGCGGAGCGCGCCATGCGCGCCGGCGCAAACGGCTACATCATGAAACAGGAAGCGACTGAGAAAGTGCTCATCGCCATTCGCAGAATTCTGCAGGGTGATGTTTATCTCAGCGATCGACTGACGCGTACGATGCTACAGCAGTTCGTACGCGGCACAGCACCCGCCAAGAGCTCTCCGCTCGTAAATCTGACGGACAGGGAACTGGAAGTGTTCCGCTTGATCGGTGAAGGGCACGGAACGCGGCGGATCGCAGACGAGCTGCACCTTAGCGTCAAAACCATCGAATCCTACCAAGCTCATATCAAGGAGAAACTCGCGCTGCGCAATGCTCGCGAGCTGGTACAGCATGCGATCGAGTGGACCGTGAACTTAAGTGGCGGGTATTAGTCCATTTTTCGAAAAATAAATGCCCATCGGGGATTCCCTGATCCGCCTATACGACCATCCCTCATAACAAAATCCGCGTATACCCGATTGTAGAATCTCTTCGCCGCTGTAATTCTTCAAATCGAAATTTTGATAGGAGCACGTCCCAAAGGGAACGGCCGCTCCCTCCACGGCTGCCCCGGGGCTAAGTAGCGAACATTTCGGGACTTGTTTGAACCGATTGCCGCTGACGATGGAATTCGCCAGAACGCGAAGGGACACTTAGCATGACACCCGAAGCAGTTCCTTACGGCCGAAAAACCCAAAGGCCATCACCGGTCTCCGATGTCCACATTCTCTGGATCACCGCCGGTCTCGGCTGCGATGGAGATTCCGTCTCCATAACAGCGGCTACACAACCCAGTATCGAGGATGTCCTGTTGGGTGCCATTCCCGGCCTGCCGAAAGTGCATTTGCACAATCCCGTGCTCGCGTACGAGAACGGAGACGAATTTCTCAAGTATTGGTACGAGGCTGAGAAAGGCAGATTGGACCCGTTCGTTCTGGTGGTAGAGGGCTCCATCCCCAACGAGAAGATCAAGAAGGAAGGGTATTGGGCCGGGCTGGGAACGGATCCACAGACGCATCAGCCAATTACGACGAACGAATGGATCGATCGGTTGGCGCCTAAAGCTCTGGCTGTCGTTGCCTGTGGTACATGCGCGACCTACGGTGGGATTCACGCCATGCAGGGTAACCCCACTGGAGCAATGGGTTTAGCGGACTACCTTGGCTGGGATTGGAAGTCTAAAGCCGGCCTGCCCATCGTGAACGTTCCGGGTTGCCCCGTTCAACCGGACAACTTTATGGAGACGGTTCTCTACCTTCTATACCAGGTAGCGGGCTTGGCTCCCATGATCCCGCTGGACGATCAGCTCCGGCCGACTTGGCTGTTCGGAAAGACCGTTCATGATGGATGCGACCGCGCGGGCTACTACGAGCAGGGCGATTTCGCGGAGGTCTACGGCTCCCCGAAGTGCATCGTGAAACTCGGCTGCTGGGGGCCGGTTGTGAATTGCAACGTGCCAAAACGCGGCTGGATGGCTGGTATAGGAGGATGCCCGAACGTGGGCGGCATTTGCATCGGCTGCACGATGCCGGGTTTTCCCGACAAGTTCATGCCCTTCATGGATGAGCCGCCCGGCGCGAAGATTTCCGCCGCCAGCATCACCCTTTACGGAAAGGCAATCCGCTCGCTGCGCTCGTTTACCAACGCCACGGTCAATAAGGAACCGAAGTGGCGCCATCCTCGCGCAGAACTCACCACTGGCTACAGACCCGGAGCTTATTAATGAAAAGGAGCTGAGATCATGGGCACTATGACGACGGCAGCGAAGGGCACGCCGACTGGTTCGCGAAAACTGGTGGAAATGAACTGGGATCCGATCACTCGGATCGTGGGAAGTCTTGGAATTTTTACGAAGATCGACTTCGAAAACCGGCAGGTCGCTGAGTGCCACAGCACATCTTCAATCTTCCGGGGCTATAGCATCTTCATGAAAGGCAAGGACCCGCGAGACGCGCACTTCATCACCAGCCGGATCTGCGGGATTTGCGGCGACAACCACGCCACCTGCGCCACATACGCGCAGAACATGGCGTTCGGCGTGCGCCCACCCGCGCTCGCGGAGTGGATCGTAAACCTCGGTGAAGCCGCCGAGTACATGTTCGACCACAACATTTTTCAGGACAATCTCGTCGGTGTGGATTTCTGCGAGCAGATGGTGAAGGAGACGAATCCTAAGGTACTCGAAAAAGCGGAAAAAACCGCCTCCCCTCATTCGAATCTCCATGGTTTCCGGACGATCGCAGACATCATGCGCGCCTTGAATCCGTTTACTGGCTCGTTTTATCGCGAAGCCCTACAGATGAGCCGGATGACGCGCGAGATGTTCTGCCTGATGGAAGGGCGCCACGTGCACCCGTCCACCCTCTATCCGGGCGGCGTGGGCACCGTACCGACGATTCAGCTGTTCACGGACTACCTCGTGCGCCTGATGAAGTATGTGGAATTCATGAAGAAGGTTGTTCCTCTGCACGACGACCTGTTCGATTTCTTCTATGAGGCGCTCCCTGGCTATGAAGAAGTCGGCCGTCGGCGCGTACTGCTTGGCTGCTGGGGATCGTTCAACAATCCCGCAGAGTGTGACTACACCTACAAGAACATGAACAAGTGGGGCAACGCGATGTACGTGACCCCAGGAATCGTCGTAGATGGCAAGCTTGTTACCACCAACCTCGTTGACATCAATCTGAACATCCGTATCCTTCTGGGCAGCTCGTACTACGAAGGATGGGAGAACGGCGAGAAGTTTGTGAAGAATGATCCCCTCGGGAATCCGGTGGATCAAAATCATCCCTGGAATCAGACCACCACGCCAAAGCCTCAGAAGCGAGACTTCGCCGGCAAATATACCTGGGTCATGTCACCCCGCTGGTTCGACAAGAGGACAGGCGATCATCTGGCCATCGATACCGGCGGTGGACCGATCGCCCGGCTTTGGGCCACCGCATTGGCCGGCCAAGTCGACATCGGTTACATCAAGGCGACCGGAAGCAGCGTGAAGATGTATCTGCCGAAGACCACCTCGCTGCCGGAGGTTGAGTTCGAATGGAAAATTCCAAAATGGAGCAACGCCATTGAACGCGATCGCGCCCGCACCTACTTCCAGGTCTATGCCGCGTCGGCCGCGCTTTATTTCGTGGAACAGGCTCTGGGGGAATTGCATGCTGGCCGGACCAAGACGTGGTCGGAGTTTACAGTGCCCTCGGACGCCATTGGTTGCGGCTTTCACGAAGCGGTCCGCGGTGTGTTGTCTCATCACGTGGTCATTCGCGACGGGAAAATCGCAAATTACCATCCCTATCCGCCCACCCCGTGGAACGCCAACCCCAGGGACGTTTATGGAACGCCAGGTCCATATGAAGACGCGGTGCAGAACACGCCGATCTTTGAAGAGAATGGCCCGGACAAGTTCAAGGGCATCGACATCATGCGCGCCGTGCGGAGCTTTGACCCCTGCCTGCCGTGCGGCGTGCACATGTACCTGGGCAATGGGAAGACGATCGAAACGCACCACTCGCCGATGTTTGGCATGCATGCCTGATGTTCTGACGGAGGTGAAGCGGTTGGCGTTGGCCAGCCGCTTCGATTGTCTTTGAAGGAGACTATGGCGCAGGATGCGGCACTCCAGAAGCAAATGCAGCGAATCGGCGAAATGGTCGAGTATCTCGAGTCAAACGCCGACCCGGGTGCGCGAGCCATGGCGAAGGAACTTCTCGAATCACTGATGGCGTTGCACGGGGCGGCGCTCGAACGAATTCTGGAACTTGCCGCGAATGCCGGTGAAGCGGGCGAGACAATTATCCGAAAGTGTGGACGCGATGAACTGGTTAGCTGCGTCCTGCTCCTGTACGGGCTCCATCCGGAGAATTTGCGCTCCCGCGTCACGCACGCTCTCGAAAAATCGCGAACTTACCTGCAATCTCATTCCGCTGTGGCGGAGCTGGTTTCCATCGGCGAGGATGGCGTCGTGACTTTGCGGCTCGAGGTCAAATCCGCGGGCTGCGGCTCCTCGGCCGCATCTGTGAAGTCCACTCTCGAAGCGGCGATCCAGAACGCGGCGCCGGATGCCACTTCTATCATTGTGAGCGAGAGCAGTTCATCGCTGACAGCTTCGGGATTTGTGTCGCTCACCCAGCTCCAAACCGGGCGCGCGATGGTGGCACTCTCGCAGGCCCGCGTCCCAGAGGGTGGCGACTGATATGCCTTCGGCGTTCCCACTCCAACAGGACAGCGTATTCGCAACGCTCCGCCAGTTCGCGCGCAAGCGGGCGGCCGTCGAACGCTGCGAGATGTGTAGCCAGGCACTTTCCCCTATGCACGAACACCTCGTCGAGCCCGCGAATCGCAGGTTGATCTGCGCGTGCGGGGCCTGCGCCATTCTGTTCGAAGGGCAGAGTGGGACGAAGTATAAGCGTGTGCCCCAGCGAGTGATGTTTCTCAAAGATTTTCAAATGACCGACGCCCAGTGGGACGGATTAATGGTTCCCATCGAGATGGCTTTCTTTTTTCACAGTACGCCGCACGGACGAATTATCGCGCTGTACCCTAGTCCTGCAGGTCCAACGGAGTCGTTACTGGCACTGGACACGTGGACGGACATCGTCGAAAGCAATCCGATTCTGAACGAGATGGAATCGGACGTGACCGCCTTACTCGTCAATCGCGTCGGTCATGGCAGAGGTCCTCACCCCTCCGAGTATTACCTCGTTCCCATCGACGAATGCTACAAGCTGGTCGGTCTGATCCGTGCGCACTGGCATGGACTCTCGGGCGGCACCGAAGTCTGGCGCGAGATCAACGAGTTTTTCGCCGCGCTGAAGCAGCGCGCCGGCTTCGCTTGCGAAGGTGCTCGTGCCTGATCTGCAACTCACTGTCGAAGGTGCCGAGGTCGTCCAATTTGCGGCCGCGCCTTTGCTCGCGTTCAAAGTGCGAATCGTCAATATTCCCAACGATGAAATCATCCACACCGTAGCGCTGCGAGCCCAGATACAGATTGAGGTTAGCCGACGGAAATACGACTCGAATGAACAAGCGCGCCTACTGGACCTATTTGGCGAGCCGGATCGGTGGGGACAAACGCTGCGCAGCTTACTGTGGACGCATGCGAGCGTGGTCGTGCCGGGCTTCACGGTGAGTGTGCTTGCCGACATCCCGGTCGCGTGTACGTTTGATTTCAACGTTGCGGCTACGAAGTACTTCCACGGCGTGACGGGTGGAGACTTGCCCTTGTGTTTCCAGTTCAGCGGAACCGTTTTCTATATGGGCGAAGATGGAACACTCCAGGTGGCCCCTATCTCATGGGACAAAGAGTCGAAGTATCGACTGCCTGTGAAGGTCTGGAAAAGCCTGATGGACGCACACTACCCAAACTCGGCTTGGTTATCGTTGCACCGGGATACGTTTGAAAAGCTTTCCCAGTTCAAGAGGCGCGAGGGAATTCCGACTTGGGACGAAGCTTTGGACAGGGCACTCGCCGCTCTTCCGGAAACGGTGCGGTCATGAATGCCGCGCTGGTGGACGGAATTGTGAAGGCCGTTCTTTACGAAGGCTACATGCTTTATCCCTACCGGCCTTCCTCTGTGAAGAATCAACACAGATTCAACTTTGGCGTGGTCTACCCCCGAACCTACAGTGAGGCGACGGGCGGGTCCGACGCTTGGGCCATGCAAACGCAGTGCCTTGTGCAAGGGGGCGACGCGGCGGAATGTATCGTACGAGTCCGATTCTTGCGGATGGTGGCGCGTTCCATCGGAAAGCTTCAGATGCCTTCGAATGAGTTTGCTTCGATAAAAGAGGAAGACCTCCACAGAGTCGAGAGACTGCAAGTCGGGGACGAGATTCTTCACGCGTGGCAAGAAGCTGTTGAAGAAGTGATCGAAGTCGCGGCATTCAATCTGTCTGCGCTTGTCGCCCAATCGATGCAATGGCCATTCCGACTATCTGCGAAGCGAGAAAGAGAAGTCGTGCGGGACGAGAGTGGCTCAATCGTTGGAATCATTCAGCGCGATAAGAACACCGTTGCCGGGACGATTGATCTAGCAGCCGAACGCCTCGCCCCGGGCGTGTTCAAACTTACGATTCACATTTCGAATGCTTCACGACTGGACGACACTCCCTCGAACCGCGAACAGGCTCTATCTCGAGCTCTCGTTTCCGCACACACGATAATGGAGGTGAGAGGCGGAGACTTCGTGTCGCTCATCGATCCTCCCGAGAACTGCCGTGGTTTTGTTGCCTCGTGCCAAAACGTGGGCACCTGGCCGGTCCTCGTTGGCCAAGCGGGAGAACGCGACACGATGCTCTCTTCGCCCATTATTCTCTACGACTATCCCGCGATTGCTCCGGAAAGTCCCGGCGATTTGTTCGATGGCGCGGAAATCGACGAGATCCTGTCGCTGCGCATCATGACCATGACGGACGAGGAAAAGCGCGAGATGCGGCAGTCGGATGACCGTACGCGAAAGATTCTCGAACGCACCGAGTCTATGCCGGACGAGCAATTCATGAAACTCCACGGAGCTCTGCGCGGGCTGCGCAGCGTAAAAGGAGAGACGCCATGAATGAATGGGAATGGCAGCTCCTGGAAGATAAAAGCCCCGTAGATTCGTTCGAGATTATGGGTGTGAGAGTGCGCAAAGGCGACCGCGTTAAGCTACGCCCGCGTGATGGCGGCGATGTATTCGACATCGCCCTGACGGGCAAAATCGCGGTCGTCGAATCAATCGAGCAGGATTACGAGGGTAAGGTGCATGTGTGCGTGGTTGTTGACGACGATCCTGGTCGCGACATTGGCCTTATGCGTCAGCCAGGCCACCGGTTCTTCTTTGCAGCGAGCGAAGTGGAACCTGTTCCTGCGGATGAGCAGATCACTGAGGTTCCGGGGAAAAAGATACTGATCGCCGGCATCGGGAACATGTTTCTCGCGGACGACGGGTTCGGGGTAGAAGTAGCCGGTCGATTAGCGAATTGCGCTTTTCCGGCCGGAGTTCGCGTCGCAGACTTCGGAATCCGCGGCTTCGACCTCGCGTACGCTCTGATGGAAGGTTACGAGACGACGCTTCTTGTGGACGCTTATCCTGGCGACGGCCAAGGCGAGCCAGGTACTCTTTTCGTCGTCGAACCGGACTGGAAAGAGCTGAGTTCTCCGGCAACACAGCCCGGGTTTATCGAGCCCCACGCTATGAATCCGCTCAACGTGCTGCGCATGGCGATCAGCATGGGTGGACAGTTGAAGCGCGTACTGCTTGTCGGTTGCGTACCGGCCACTCTCGGTCCGGAACAGGGGCAAATGGGGCTCAGCGAGCCCGTAACAGCGGCCGTCGACGAAGCCGTAAAGCTCGTTAATTCGCTCGTCACTCGAATTCTTGCGGGCGAGTTTCCCGCAAAGAAATGAACTGGACATCCCATTCCGTAAGGAGACTCCGATGGCTCTTGAAATCATGGATCACGCAGAAGGAACGAACGGATCCGACAAGGACACTCTGTACATGCTCGGCGGCGTCGCTCTCGTAATTGTCGGCGCGGGGCTCGTGTTAACGAACCCGACGGTGCGCCGCTATCTGGGACAGGTGGGACTCGGTAATTTCGCCTCCGCGGCGCTGCCAGACATAGAGCGATATTTCCGTCTGCGTGCCATGTAGCCGGTGAATTTCGCGGCAAATGGACTATCGCTCCGTCCTTGAGTCGGGGCTTGGTGTTGTAGGCAGCTAGGAATATTGCTGACGCCCCGGAACTTCTCTGCAGAGCGTAGTCAGTCGACTACCAGCGAGCTTTGGATTCAAGGGTTGGATCACACCGATGCAAACGGCAACAAAACCGGAACCCGCGTTAATGAAGTTTCTGATTGACAAGAATGCTAGCCGATTCACGGTGCAAGCCCTTGCGACCGGGCTGCTCTCGTCATTTGGACATAACCCAACGATCGGAATTCGCGATTTCGAAGGCGAAATTCAGTTCATCCCGGAAACGTATGACAAAGCGTCTCTCCGCCTTAGCCTGGAGACCACTGGACTCGATGTCCTGGACGAAATGAAAAGCAGTGACCGGAAGCAGTTGGAACAAACGATGTATGAACAGGTCCTGGAAGTAGAACGTTTTCCCACCGCGAGCTATGAGAGCAAAGACATAAAGGTCGAAAAGTCAGGAAACAGCCCGATCGTTGCTCGCGCAAACGGTGAACTCACGTTTCACGGTGTCACTCAAAATCAATCAATTGTCGGGAGAGTCGCGGATATGGGAAGCATGCTGCGTATTTCTGGAGATTTCGAGATACGGCAATCGGACTTCGGCATTAAGCCGGTCTCCTTCGCAGGCGGAGCGCTGCGCTTGAAAGACCAGCTCAAATTCACGTTCGAACTCGTGGCGCGAAGGCAGGAAGAATCAGTTCCGAATGAGTAGCTGTAAGCGGAATTTGGCAAGGGGGCTGTACCGTGTGCCTAGCGATACCAGGAAAGATCATCGAGATCCACTCGCATAACGCGCTACAGGCGGTCGTTGATGTCGTAGGTGTGCGGCGCACGGTAGATTTGGGCCTTTTGCAGGATGCGCCTCCGATTCCGGGCGATTGGGTACTGATCCACGTGGGTTTCGCCATGAGCAAGATCAGCGAAGCCGACGCCGCCGACCAAATGCGAACTCTCAGGATGCTTGGTGAGACTCAAGCCGCAATGGAAGAAGTACGCGGCTATGGTCTGGAGGACGACGAAGAGCATCCTCAGCCGCGTCCGGGACTACTGCAATGAAATTCGTAGACGAATTCCGCGCACCCGAACTCATCAGCAAAGCAGGTGAGGAGATCCGCCGGCTGGCCGATCCAAACCGGCATTACCGGATCATGGAAGTCTGCGGCGGCCATACCCATGCCATCTATCGGTTCGGCTTAAAGGACCTGCTTCCGGACAACGTGGAATTGATCCACGGTCCCGGATGTCCCGTTTGTGTCCTCCCGATGGGCCGCATTGACGATGGGCTGTCCCTCGCCGATCGACCCGATTTCATCTTTGCCGCTTTCGGCGACATGATGCGCGTTCCAGGAACGCACGGTAGCCCGCTTGAATACAAAGCGCGCGGCATGGACGTACGGATCGTCTATTCTCCGGCCGATGCATTGAAGCTTGCACGCAACAATCCCGAGAAGCATGTCATGTTCTTTGCCATCGGTTTCGAAACCACCGCGCCCTCGACAGCCCTCACGCTAGTGCGCGCAAGAGCGGAAGGTTTGCGTAATTTTTCTGTATTTTGCAATCACGTCACGATCATTCCGGCTATTCGAGCGATCCTCGATTCACCGGACATGCGATTGGACGGATTTGTTGGTCCGGGGCACGTTTCCACCGTAATCGGTTGCCGGCCATATGACTGGATTGCCGAAGACGCGGGTAAGCCGGTGGTTGTCTCAGGCTTCGAACCGCTCGACATCCTGCAGTCGGTCGTGATGCTGTTGCGCCAACTGAAAAATCGCGAATCCAAAGTTGAAAATCAATACAAGCGCGTCGTCCCTTGGGAAGGGAATAGCGCGGCGCTTCGCGCCATGGCCGAAACCTTCGAACTCCGCCCCTACTTCGAATGGCGCGGCCTTGGTTTCATCTCGCAATCGGCCCTGAAAATTCGCTCGAGCTACGCACAGTGGGACTCCGAACAACGCTTCACGGTTCCTGGCGTTCGCGTGACCGATCCGAAGGCGGCGCAATGTGGCGAAGTCCTGAAAGGCGTTCTCAAGCCGGAACAATGCAAACTCTTCGGCCGCGAATGCACGCCCGAGCAACCTGTCGGCGCCCTGATGGTCTCGTCCGAAGGCTCTTGCGCTGCCTACTACAATTACGAGCACCGCAAACCTGTTACCATCGCCAGCGCTATAGCGAATTGAGTGAATGAAAAACGCCATGGCCGCCACCGTATCCAAAATCAGATTCCGCGAGCCGCAGATCGAGATGGCGCACGGAGCTGGCGGCAAAGCAAGCCGAAGACTCGTCGAAGGGTTGTTCGCTCCTTTGCTATTCGGTCCCGCCCCTGCACCTCTTGGCGACGCGGCCTATATCCAGATCAACGGCACACGAATTGCCATGACCACGGACAGCTTCGTGGTCAAGCCTTTGCGTTTTCCAGGTGGTTCTATCGGCGAACTGGCCATCAACGGTACCGTGAACGACCTCGCTGTGTCGGGTGCGCGGGCCGAAGCGATAGTCGTCACATACGTTCTAGAAGCCGGGTTGCCCACCGACGTTTTGGAGGCCGAAGTTCGCGCCATGGCCCGAGCCGCGGAAATTGCGGGTGTCAGGATCGCCGGCGGCGACACCAAAGTGGTAGAGCACGGCAAGGCCGACAATATGTACATCACTACGACTGGAGTCGGGCGCCTGCTCACCGGCGTCGAGATTTCGCCACAGTCTGTGCTACCCGGCGACAAGGTTCTGCTATCTGGCCCGATCGGCGATCACGGCATCACGATCCTGCTCGCCCGCGGAGATCTCGATCTGGAGGCCGAGCTCCAGTCAGACACCAGGTCCGTCTTCCCGCTTGTTGAGGCGCTTGTGCGTGACGCTGGCGCAGGCGTCCGCTGGATGCGCGATCCGACCCGCGGAGGCGTGGCGACATCCCTCAACGAATTGGCGCGCGACTCCGGCCAGGGCATCGTCCTATTTGAAGAGAAAATTCCTGTACGCGACGCTGTGCGCGGCGCGTGCGAGCTCCTCGGCCTCGATCCGTTGCACATCGCAAACGAGGGGCAGTTTCTCGCCATCGTTTCCTCCGAGCACGCCGATGCCGCACTGCAAGCTCTGCGCACGACGCCGGGCGGTGAAGAAGCAGTCGTGATCGGCGAAGTCCGTGCGCAGCCGGAAAGCGCCGTATTAGTGACCACCCTGTACGGAGGAAGTCGGCTCGTGGACATGTTGGTTGGCGACCCTTTACCCAGGATTTGTTAGGCCAGGATTTGTTAGGAAGGACGATGGCGACTAGCATTGAACTGACGGCGCAAATCGAACAGCGACTGCTTGCGCGCAACCAGGTGCTGGAGTCTTTTTTCGCCCTGGAAGCCTGCAGCCTGGCGGAAGCTTGCCGCGAAATGTCCGAGCGCTTTCTTCGCGGCGGTCGCCTGTTGGCCCTTGGACGTGGGCCCTATGCCACCGACGCCCAGCACGTTTCTGTCGAATTCGTGCATCCCGTCATCGTGGGCAAACGCGCGCTCCCGGCGCTTGACCTCTCTCTCGCTTTTGAACCCTGGCTGAAAACCCTCGTTCAACCCGACGACATGGTCATGGGCTTCGGTCCTCCCGAGGGCGACTCCGAAATCTGGGATGCGCTCGACTTTGCGCGCCGGTGCAACGCGATGACCTTCGCTCTGCCCGGTGTCGAAGGCTCTTATTTCACCGCCGCCGCGACGAAAGACCCGTTCATCCACCAGGAGTTGATCGAAATTCTCTATCACACGCTCTGGGAGACCGTGCACGTATTTTTCGAACATCGCGAACTAGGCCACGATGTCGGCGAGGCGGCATTTCTTTATCCCTTTCTCGGAAAAACGAAGCAAGAAACCTTTGACGTTGTCGCCGAAGCGGCCACCTCCATCCAGACGAAGGTGCGTGATGACGCGCTTTTGCGCGCGCGGGTCGCAAAGGAAGAAGCTGACAAAATTGCCAGTACTGCTATGGCCATTCGCGATCGCGTCGATCGAGGCGGCAAGCTCATCATCTTCGGGAACGGTGGATCGGCCACGGATGCAAACGACTTCGCTATCGATTGCTTTATGCCTCCGGCGGGTTACGAACCAATTCCTGCGGTCTCCCTTTCCATGGAGCCCGCAAATCTTTCGGCAATCGCCAACGACGTCGGCACCGAATTGATGTTCCAGCGCCAACTGATCGCACAGGCGCGACCGAATGATGTCGCAGTCGCTATTTCCACCAGTGGTGGATCGAAAAATATCGTGATCGCACTGGAAGAGGCCCGCAAAAGAAATCTGTTGACGGTGGCGCTGCTCGGTTATGACGGAGGCGAAGTCCTTCGTCGCGGCCTCGCGGATTTCCCCTTGATCGTCCGGTCAGACTATATTCCCCGCATCCAGGAAGTTCAGGCGTCGATTTATCACCTCATTCGTGACTCGCTGGAGGGCTTCGGTCGTGCCTAACCTGGAGCTCTTTGGAACGGCGAGTTGCCCTTACACGAGCGAAATGCGCGAGTGGCTTGAATGGAAAGGAAAAGATTTCACCGAATACGATGTCGAAGCTGATAGCCAGGCCCGCGAGCGCATGCACCTCCTCGCACAGCCGCCCTTCACCGTGCCACTGCTCGTCGAAGACGGTCGAGTGATTCAAGTCGGATGGCAAGGACGCGGCTGTGTCGTCGGAAAGTAACGCGATGCCGACTGCGTACTACGTAAAGATCAGTGGTGTGGTACAGGGCGTCGGCTTCCGCCCGTTCATCTACAGGCTTGCCCGGGAAAATAACCTGAAGGGTTGGGTTATCAACTCGGAAGAAGGAGTCGAGATTCACCTTGAAGGAGAAGAAGAGCCGCTCCAATCATTCCTCGCAGAGATGAAGACCCGACGCCCCCAGGCCGCTACGATCATTGAAGTCCTCACTGAACCCGCGGAAGCGGCGGGCTTCACGGCATTCACGATTCGCGACAGCACTAGCCATCGGCCCCCTACCGTTCGAATTTCACCCGACTTGCCGGTCTGCGAGGATTGTCTGCGAGAACTCTTCGACCCCCAAGATCGCCGGTATTTATATCCATTCATCAACTGTACCAACTGCGGCCCTCGTTACAGCGTCATCCGAAGTTTGCCGTACGACCGGCTCAATACCACGATGGCCGGCTGGCCGCTGGATCAGCAATGCGCAACAGAGTATCGCGATCCTGCCAATCGCCGCTTTCATGCGCAACCCGTCGCATGCCCCGCCTGTGGACCTGCATACTTCTTTCAGGTGGGCGATGACATTTTGCATGGCGATGAGGAAGCCGTCCGTAAAACCGCGGCTTATCTACGTGACGGCAAGATCGTCGCCGTGAAGGGAATCGGCGGCTACCATCTCGCCTGTGACGCGAGAAACATAGAAGCCGTCAGCGCCCTCCGAGCCAGGAAGTACCGCAAGGAAAAGCCCTTCGCCGTCATGGCGAAAAACCAGGAAATTGCGTCCTCGCTGGTCCTCCTCACGCAGGAAGCTATAGAACTGATGAACTCCGTTGCGCGTCCCATTTTCCTCGCGCGCGCAAGAGTCGATCTTCCCCAGATCGCTCCGGACAACGACGAACTGGGCGTGATGTTGCCCTACGCACCGCTGCATCACCTGTTGTTCGCTGCCGGCGCTCCGGAAATTCTGGTGATGACCAGCGCGAATCGTTCCAGCGAACCAATCGCTTATCGGGACGAAGACGCCCTGCAACAGCTATGCGGTATCGCCGACGCTTTTCTCATCGGCGAGCGCCCGATCGCCCGGCGGATTGACGATTCGGTCGCCCGCGTCGGCGTTTTCGGCCCCACAATCCTTCGCCGCGCTCGCGGGTACGCTCCCAGTGCTGCGGCGACGATTCCGACCGATCGGCCAATCCTTGCTCTGGGCGCGGACCTCAAGAATGCGATCACTCTCGTCGTCGACGGCCAGGCCTTTGTCAGCCAGCACATCGGAGACCTGGACCACTACGAAGCTTTCCGTGCTTTTCGCGAAACGATCCAGGATTTGCTTTCCATGTATCAGATCAATTCGAACGACTTGCTCGTCGTTCACGATGCGCACCCTCAATATGTGTCGACTATCCACGCCGCCGAACTTGTCGCAGTCGAAAGGGTTTCCGTGCAGCATCACCGCGCTCACATTGCTTCCGTGCTCGCCGAGCGCGGCGTCTGGGACAAGCGCGTCATCGGGCTCAGTTTCGATGGCACAGGTTATGGAGATGACGGTGCCATTTGGGGCGGCGAGATGTTCGCCGGAAGCGTGCGTGACGGCTTCGAACGCGTTGCGCATCTGCGCAGTGCTTCTTTACCCGGCGGCGATGCCGCGGCTACGAACCCGGTCCAGGCGGCTGCGGGCTTTCTGGCTCAGCTGAGGGATCTGCCCGATCTAACCGCTGCTCCCTTCTTCTTTCCTTCCCGTTATCGCGACGCTCAACAGCTCGTCCACGTGAATCTTCGCTCCTTCGCCACAACGTCCGCCGGACGTCTCTTCGACACCGCCGCGGCTCTCCTGGGCTTTACACGCGAAGTCACTTTCGAAGGCCAGGCCGCCATGTGGCTCGAGGGCCTCGCCAGCCGCGCTTCCACGACCGACGCGTATCTCTTTCCTTTTGTCGATAATGAATTGGATTTTCGCCCCTTGCTCGATGATCTGATGGGCGACCGGCTCGCGGGCCGCGAAAAGAGCGAAATCGCACGCGCCTTTCAGCGCGGAATTGCAAGAGGCCTCCGCGACGCCGTCTCGACGCTGTGTCACGTCCATGAAGTCGACACGCTCGTACTCTCCGGTGGTGTTTTTCAGAACGAGCTGCTGCTGACCGACCTCAAGGACCTGCTTGCGCCGAAACGCCTGAACATTTGGACGAATCACATCGTTCCGCCGAACGATGGTGGCATCAGCCTGGGTCAAGCCGCGATGGCCGCCCTGAGCTACCGTCCATTACGCGCCTCGCTCGAAGAAGCGTGGACCGCTCACGTGACGTGAGCGCCGAGGATGCAAGAGTTGTTTCTTCTGCAACGCGTGTGCTGAATCTTCGATGTGTGGTGAGAATAGCAAATGCATGAACTCTCGATTGCCATGAGCATCGTGGAGATGGCGCAAGAAGAAGCGGCGCGCCACGGCTCGGCACAAGTCCACGCTGTGCACCTCCGTTTAGGGCTTTTGTCCGGCGTCGTGAAGCAGGCCCTGCTTTCGTCCTACGAAATGGCCTGCGAAGCCACGCCTCTGGAAGGCTCGCAACTCTTGATTGAGGAAGTTCCTGTCGAAGTCTTTTGCCCCAAGTGCGAGCTTCCCCGCGCGGTTAACTCCATTCAATGGTTTTGTTGCCCCGAATGTGGAACGGAAACTCCCACGGTGCTGCACGGTAAAGAATTGGAAGTCGTAGCACTGGAGATCAAGCAATGAGCTCCGAGCCCCGGTTGATCGAGGTTCGAAAAAACGTACTGAAGCAAAATGACGTACTCGCCCGCGCGTTGCGCCAGCGTTTTCGCGAAGCTGGCGTGCTTGCCGTCAGTTTGGTTTCCAGTCCGGGTTCAGGCAAGACTGCTTTCCTGGAGCGAACGTTGACGCTTCTTCATTCCCGCTTCAGAGTAGCGGCACTGGTTGGCGACCTCGCCACGGAAAATGATGCGGCGCGCCTCGCAAGAAGCCAGGCTCCCGTGAAACAAATTATCACCGGCACAGTCTGCCATCTGGAAGCGGCCATGGTTCAGAACGCGCTGGTAGGCTGGGATCTCGACCGGTTGGACTTTCTGTTTATCGAGAATGTCGGGAACTTGGTATGCCCTTCTTCGTACGATCTCGGCGAGGATTTGCGTCTGGTCTTGCTCTCCGTAACGGAAGGCGAGGACAAGCCCCTCAAGTATCCGACCATCTTCAACAGCGCGGACGTGGCCGTCATCACAAAATCGGATCTCGCTGCCGCCGTGGAATTCGACGAAGCTGCGGCGAGACGCAACATCCGTGCGGTCCGGCCCGGCATGGAAATATTCAAATTATCCGCCAAGACTGGCGAAGGAATGGACGACTACTTGGAATTTCTGGACCGGCGCCGAATTCACTCTCGCACCACAGCCGCTCTTTGAAGCTGACGCTTACTCTACCCCTCTTCATTACGTACTCGCGAAGTTCGAGGACGAACTGATTGCAGCACTTGCCGGCGTGGGTAGCGATTTAGACGAAATGCGGCAACGAAAAGAGGAGCTTGAGCGGGAAATCGGAAACCTCGCCGAGTTTGTGGCTCAAGGTGATTCGTCGCCTGCGGTTCGCGCGGCCTCGTCGTTCGCGCAGAACCCGCGCGACATATCGATTCCATCACCATGACACCGACCGGGGAGCACTACGTGGCCTCGGGAAATTGGAATCTGGTAAGGCGTGGCAGTATCGGTGGTGCCGGGGGCCAGAATCGAACTGGCTACGCCCGCCTTTTCAGGGCGGCGCTCTACCAGTGAGCTACCCCGGCACGGTTGAGTCTGCTAATTTTAGGGGTGCGCCCACTGCGTGTCAAATGAAAGCCGGAGACTCCACCTGGCGTGGCGCGCGACGATATCATGCCAAAACCAGCCGCAAAGAGACGAATTGCCAGGAAATTAGGTCCGAGCGCAGGCCCAGAACCGGACCGAGAACCGGACCAAGAACTGGACCAGAAAACCTCCCTCACGATCTTCACCGTCGGCCATTCCACCCATTCGCTGGAGGAATTTGTGGACATGCTGAAAGCTCACAACATCGCGCAACTCGTCGACGTCCGCACGATCCCGAAATCTCGCCGGGTGCCCCAATTCAACGCCGAATCGCTGGCGGCGGCCCTCCCAAAGCTTGGCATCGAGTACGTCCATCTGAAAACCCTCGGCGGCCTGCGTCACGCGAAGAAAGACTCCGTAAATACCGGTTGGCGCAATGCTTCGTTCCGGGGCTATGCCGACTACATGGGCACTGACGAATTCCGGCAGGGCATTGAATGCTTACTCGAGCTGGCTCGCACCAAACGAACGGTGATCATGTGCGCGGAGGCAGTCCCTTGGCGTTGTCATCGTTCGCTGATTGGGGACGCCTTGCTGGTGCGTGGCGTCCGCGTCGAAGACATCATGAGTGCCACCTCGCACCGAGAGCATGAACTAACGCCATTCGCCAAGGTGCATGAACTCGAAATTACATATCCCGGCGATGCCAACCAGGAGCTTTTTCCGAAGTAGCACAGACACTCTAGTCTGTGTCGGCGTGAGGAGCGCCGGGATTGATGCGGAGTATTTGCAATCGTCCCATCAGAATCCGAACCGAAGTCACAGCCCTTCCTCAACCGTGCTGCGACTCGTCGAACTCTCGCATCCACTCGCGGCCCTTGAGTAGTTCGCGAGGCCTGGTGCCGTCAGGCGGGCCAACGATCCCATCCTTCTCCATTAAATCGATCAAATGCGCCGCGCGTCCATATCCAATACGGAGCCGCCGCTGCAGAGTCGAGGTAGACGCTCGTCCTGCTTCGCAAACGACGCGCACAGCGTCCTGAAACAACTCGTCGTCGGCCTCGCTGCCTGAGCCGCTGGCATCTCCATCCGCGCCCGGCAACGGCTTGCCGTTTTCGTCCTTTGGCGCTTCCAGGAGTTGCTCGTTGTATTTGGCTTGCGCCTGCGCGCGCCAGAAGTCGCACACCGCTACGATCTCGTCCTCCGTGACCAACGGTCCATGAATTCGGTGCAGCCGTGAAGAGCCCGCCGGCAGATATAGCATGTCGCCTTTGCCAAGAAGTGATTCCGAGCCGTTCGAATCCAGAATCGTTCGCGAGTCCACTTTGCTGGCCACGCGGAACGAAATGCGGGCAGGGAAGTTGGCTTTAATGAGTCCGGTGATCACGTCCACCGATGGCCGTTGCGTCGCCAGGATCAAGTGAATGCCAACCGCGCGTGCCATCTGCGCTAATCGCGTAATGGACTCTTCGACGTTGTTGGTGTCCACCATCATCAGGTCGGCCAACTCGTCGATTACGATCACCAGGTAGGGTAGTGGCTTATGTTCCGTCTCCTCGACGTTCTCGAACAGCGACAACGATTGCGTTTTCTGGAAGGTGCGGTTGTACTGCTCGATGTTGCGCACGCCCTTCTGCGCCAGCAGTTTCAGCCGGTTTTCCATCTCGCGCGTGGCGTTCCGCAAGACGTTGGAGGCGATCTTCGGATCGGTAACGACGGGGGCGATCAAGTGTGGAATATTCTCGTACAAATTGAGTTCCAGGCGCTTCGGATCGACGAGAACCATTTTTACGTCGTCCGGACTCGCCTTGTACAAAATCGACATCATCAGCGAGTTGATGAAGACGCTCTTACCGGTTCCGGTCGATCCTGCAATCAGAAGGTGCGGCATCGCAGCGAGGTCGGTCACGCGAATGCGGCCGTGAAGGTCGCGGCCCATTGCCAGCGTGAGCTTGCTCGGTGAATTGAGAAATTCCGGAGATTCAATGATCTCGCGCAGGGCGATGGTCTGCCGGTTGATATTCGGCACTTCGATGCCGATCGTCGATTTACCGGGAATGCGCTCGATCAAAATCGATTCGGCCTGCAGCGCGAGGCAAAGGTCTTCGGTCAGGCCGATAATGCGGCTGTACTTGATGCCGGCTTCGGGCTTGAACTCAAACGTGGTAACGACCGGGCCCGGATTGATCTGTGTAACGCGCCCTTGCACATCGAACTCCATGCACTTCTCTTCGATAGCGCGGGCGCGCATCTTTAATTCGTCTTCATCGATCCTTTGGCTGCGTTCGCCTTCGCGCATCAGGGAGATGGAGGGCAGCTTGTAGTTGGTGGTTCCTTTCGCGATTTTGGCCTCAGAAGCCTTTTTCACCGGCTTCTCGGCTTTCTCCGAGTTCATCACGAAAATAGGAGCTTTGGTGCTTTCGCGTTCCCGCACTTCCTCTTTCTCTTTTTCTCTCTTGTCGAGTTCTTTGTAGTCTCGTGCGCGGCCGAAAATGTCGGTCTCATCCGGAAGGTGAATGGTGCGCTCTTGCTCGGCTTCCTCTATTGGTTCCGCGACAGACTTGCCGGTCGTCTGATTCACGGGCTTGCGGCCGGAGGTGCGGGTCTCCTGCAAGCGGCGCCGCATGCGCTCGTCTTCGCGCGAATCCCGCCAAGCGTGCCAGCGAGCTTGCACTTTCTGCAGAATTCCCAGCTTTTCGACGGCGCCGATGGGCCCCTTGCTCGCCCAAGCGTGCGCGCCCGAAAACGAAAATCGCGTGGTCATGAACAGCGCGGTGATCAGAATGGCGATCACCACCAGGTTCGCGCCCCACAAATTGAATCCGGTTCGCAATTCGCTGGAAATCACGCTACCCAGCAAGCCACCAGGAGGCAGCGCGCCGCGAATCTCAGGAACGTGCCATAACGACAGGAGCGAAGGCAAAGACAGCAGCAGCAGCCCATAACCCACCATGGTCGCGACCTGGGAATCGATGCTCCGGCTGCGAAGCCAGCGCCATCCGAGGATTCCGATCGCCACGGGAAGCAAAAACGCCGCGAAGCCGAACACTTGAAAGAGCAGATCCGCCGCATAAGCGCCCACCGGGCCGATCCAGTTGCGTGCCAGCGGGCCGTCGGATGGTGGGGCACTGACGTTAAACGCCACGTCTTGGGGCTGATAGGTCAGCAGCGCCAGCGCTAACAGAATGGCGATGGTGATACACAAGAAGCCGATCAGCTCGTTGAGCCGTTTATTCTCAGTTGGGGTCAGGACGCGCACAAGTTCTCCTCAGCATTTGGGGAAGGCTGAGTGGTGACGGGCACGTTGGCGCTATCGCGCACCCGTCTGAAGGTAAGCCAAAACCAAAATGATGATACCAAACACCAGCCGGTAGACAATAAATACTTTCAGCGTATGTGTTTTCAAAAAACGCAAGAAGAACGCGATTACGAAAAAGCCTGCGATGCCGGAAACAGCGATGCTGATTGCCAAGGTCGACAGCGGCAAGTCGAGGCCGCCGGCCTTGTGCAACTTGATCAATCCCGGCAATTTGGAAACGACCGCGCCCGCAATCAGCGGAGCCGAAAGCAGGAAGGAAAAGCGGGTAGCCGCTTCGCGGGTGAAGTTGCGAAACAGGCCCGCGGTAATGGTGATGCCGGAGCGGGAGACCCCCGGCCACAGCGCCAGAGCTTGCGCGCTGCCGATGGCGATGGCATCGGTCATTTTGGATTGGTCGATCGTTCGCTTCAAGCGAGCTCGGGAGTCTGCCCACCACATGATGAGTGCGATGCCCACCATCGAAACGCCGATGATGCCTGGCAAGCGAAGGTGTTCTTCGATCTGTTTGTCGAACAGCTTGCCGAGGATGGCGCCGGGAATGGTGCCGACGACCATGTACCAGAAGAGACGGCGGTGCTGTTGGACTTCGGCAGGCTGGGCAGTCTTGGGATAGTTCATCCCGAGGCCGCAGAGTGCGAGTGTCAGCCAATCCTTGAAGAAATAGAGCAGGACCGCGACCAGGGTTCCGGCGTGGAGCGCTACGTCGAAAGCTTCGCCTGGATCGGGCCAATGCAACAGCCATGGAAAGAGAACCAGGTGCGCGGTGCTGCTGACCGGCAGAAACTCGGTTAAGGCCTGCACCAGGGCAAGGATGACCGCCTGAATCAGAGGCATGGAGTTCTAGATGTCCTTTTGCGCCGACGTTGCTGTGGCGGCTGCCGGCAGTATTTTGCGCATCTCGTAGGCGTCAAGACGGCCAAGATAATAGCGTTTCAGGACGGCTTCGATACGATAGCCGTGGCGCTGCCAGAAGGCAACCGCGGCTTCATTGTCGATTGCCGTTTCGATGAGGATGTGGCGGACACCGTGCAAAGCTAGCGTTTTCTCACTTTCTGCGAGCAGTGCGGAGCCGATTCCGTGGCGGCGGTGTTCTGGCGACACGTCCAGTGTGACGGTGTGGCCGAGCGGCGGATTTTCTTCCGTCAGGATGAAGCCTACGATCTTCTTGCCTTCGAGGGCGACAACGCAATTGGCGGATGAGAGTGAGAGAAAATAGTGCAGTGTCATGCGCGAGTACGCTATGCCTGGCGGGAAGCAGGATTGGTCGAGGCGGTGGAGTGCGCCGAAATCTTGCTGCTCGTAGTTTCGTAACGTGAGTGACATTGAACTTTATCTTGCCTCGCCGTAGGTCAAAGGCGCCCGCTTCCCTTCGAGGCTCAGGGTAAACAGAAAGCGGCCGCTACAACTTCAGTGCCGTGGCATTGTGCGCCCTAGGGCTTTCACGGTGACCTCGTCTGGTTGCGGTTGGCCGTTTTCTTTGGTGACGATGCCGAAGCCGCCGCTGTAGTCCCACATGGTCCAGCCGATTCCGTGCTTTTCAAGGGAAGTGCGCACGTCGGAGAGCCAGTTGGCGCGGTCGTGGGGACTAGCGACCTTGCGGTAGACGCCGAATTCGTTGCAAACAACGGGGACATTCCAGCGCTTGGCCCAGGCGGCGACCTGGTCGAATTCGACGTTGATGCGTTGGGCGTTCCAGTGGTCGGCGCCGTAGCGGATGATGGCCAGGCGCTTCACGGGATCGGGGACGGTGGCGGCGGCTTGCGCGATGGCTTCTGGATTGTCCGGTGGATAGGGAAGAGCGGTCACGAAGTGCCAATAGTTTTCGCCCCAGGTTGCGCCCTGGTGCGTGAAGACGTGCGGCTCGTAGAAGTGGAAATTGTAAATGATGTTGGGATCGCGTAGCGGCTGCTGGAAGATAAGGTCGTCGTCATCGTCCCAGCGTGCGCCTACCGCGATGATGGTGTGTTGCGGGGCGCCTTCGCGGATGGCTACGGCCAGGCGTGCCTGGATGCCGTACCAGCGGTAGGAATCGCGGACCTCTGGTTCGTTGAGCGTTTCAAAGAAGACGAGGTTGGGATCGTAGGTGGAATAGTGCTGGGCCATCGCGCGCCAGAAGTCGGCGAATTCTTCGACGAAGCCGTCGTCGGTGGCGAGATTGTGCTTGAAGTCGGAATCCGGATGGATGTCGATCACGACCGCCAGGCCTTGATCGAGGATCATTCGCAAGGCGGCATCCAGGTAGCCGAGATACTCGGGCGGGATACGGTCGGCTTGGCGGCGGCGAAACATGGGTTGAGGATTGACGCTCAGGCGGACGTGGTCGAAGTCCATGGCCTTGATCAGCGCAATGTCCTGAGCGGTGTTCCAGGTGTCGAAGTGCTCCTTGGTGTAGCCCTTAGGGTCGTAAACCTGGGCGAACCATTCACTGAGGTTGATGCCGTGGCGGAGGTGTTGTGCGCGGCTGGTAGCCAGCGACGAATCCGGTTGTTGCGCGCCGGAAGTGGTGACCGACAAGAGCAGTGCGAACGTCAGCAGAGCCAACGGAGTGGATAGATATTTGGTTAACCATAACACCCTCCCCCCTGGTTTTTTGTAAGTATTCATTCTAGAGGAGGTTAAAGTTGTTTGTTTTGATAGACTTTCGCAAGTGTTGATTCTAATTGGTTTAGCCGATTGATGATTCGGGGAGGCAAAGACGGGCGCGGCTTGGGGCTTGGCAAACACAGAAGAGAATAACACGAGTTAAACGATTGGCTAAGTAATCTCCTGTGAATGGTCGAATTCAGCGGTTGAGCGTTGGAAAATGCGGGGTGTTCGGCGTTCGACGACCGGAAGAAAATGAACCCGCAGCTGCACTCGCAGGTGAATTTCGGCTGGCTGGATTTTGGTGGTGGATCAGCTTCAGGTTACCTCGTTAATCAGGAGTTGAACAAAAGGTGCGACCAAAGGCTTGAAGCAATCGGCTTCATCTAGAGCCATTTATAATGGGGCTATGGAAGACCTGTTTGGCGCTATTTTACTTTGTTTGTTCTTGCTCGCCGTTGCCTGCCTGCCCGTGGTCCCTGTCACCGACGGCAAAGAGACTCCCTGAAGATGACCATACCTGTCCGTCATCGCCTTCGTCTAGCCGAGCAACATGGTACGAAAAATGAAAGTAATTCTTGGTCTGGCCTATGCGCTGCAATTGCTGCGATGATGAATGCTGCGCGCACTGCTATTGCGCACTACGAAGAATTGAAAGCGTCTGGCGTCCTACATCGAAATGGACATCAATTCGTGTGCTTCGATGATGACCGCAGTCCCGATTTTGAAATAATGGCCAAGGCGAGTGACATTGTAACTAAAGCCAAGCAATCAGGGGACGACACGACAATCCAGCTTCAATCATGGAGGACATCCCTTTGCACATTCAAGGAATCCAATGCAAGGTGCAGAATTCGGAGTTCCAGCTCCCGGGAGAGTCTCCACAACTCCTGAAACTCGTTTTGGGGAATTGAGTTTGAATTACAGAATCGTGGTTCTTTTCGGTCTGATTTGCGTTGCCACCGCTTCCGTTCGCCCGATTTCCGCACGTGAGAAGGCAGCAGCCACTCCAGCGGACTCCGTGGCCGCTCCCGCAAAGCAGGCAGAGCAGACGCCCTCCCCCGTCGCAACACCGCCATCGGAAAAGATCGACAGTCCACAGCCGAAGGTCGATCCGAAACAAACTGACAATCAGGACGGCCAACAGACCAAGCGGATTCTTTTCATCATTCCGAATTATCGGTCTGTGAGCGCGAACACCCACCTTCCACCGCAGCGCGCTACGGAAAAGTTCTGGCTGGCTACGCAGGACAGCTTCGATTACTCGGCTTTTATCTATGAGGGGATAATCGCCGGAATCGCGATGGGAGGAAAGTCGACGCCTGCTTTTGGCCAGGGCGCCTCTGGCTATGGCCTTTATTACGCGCATAGTTTTGCGGATGGAACCATCGAGAACTACATGGTCGAAGCGATCGTGCCCACTGCGATAAAGCAAGACCCGCGGTATTACACGCTTGGACACGGCGGAGTTTTGAAACGTGCGGGATACGCCGTCAGCCGCCTGCTCATCACGCGAACGGACTCAGGAAAGCCGACTTTCAATGTTTCCGAAGTTGTTGGAGCAGGCGGTGCCGCCGGGATTAGCAATCTCTATTATCCCCCCGAGTCGAGTCCCTGGGTCAAAACCTATCAACGCTGGGGAAGCCAACTAATTCAGGATGGTCTCAGCAACTTGGCAAAAGAGTTTTGGCCCGACGTCAACCGAGCTATCTTTCACAACAAATACTGAGCGGTCAGATTTCTGCGCCTGGCGTTCCGGGGTTCGCCCCGGCGGCGGAAGGTGCAGTTTGTTTTTGCGCGCGTGACTTTTGATGACGGCGGATAAACGCCGCGAGGTCTGGGGTGAATTCCTTCAATTGATTCCAGCCGATGTTGTAGACCTGACCGACGGTCCATCCTTGGAGTAAACCCTTGATGTTACGATCCTGCGGTGGGTAGTACGACAAGGAAATGCCAGCCTGACCAAGCTGGCCAAACACCGATGAGGCGTTGAAAGTTGGGCGGCCAGAGTCCGTGCGGGCGACGAGCACACGTGTCGCTGCGTAGGCAATACGGGTCACGTACTTGCCGCGCCCTCTCCGGAAATAGCGCGGGTCTTGATGCAGGACCGTGGGAAACACACCGTAAATCAGCATCGAACCTGTAAATTGATCGCCTTCCATTGCCAGGAAGCGCTCGCCGAAAGGGACCCAACCCTGGCCGTAGTGCGGGATACCGTTTGCGGCTTGCGAGATGGCCGCTTGCAAGACGTTTCCGAAGTGCGCGCTGTAGTCGGAGTACTGATGCCAGGCAATGTTGAATTTTTCGCGAGTGGTCAAGGTGCCGGAGTTTTCCGGCTGGTCGTTGGCGGTCATGAAATTGGGAATGATGAAGAAGATGCGCTTCGGGACTTCGTCTTTGGCGTCCTTGTCCTTATCTTTGTCCTTGTCTTTGTCCTTGTCGGCATTGGCTTGCGTTGGGGGTGCGGCGCTTGGCTGAGCTGTTTGATCATTCCAGAACGCTTCCGGTTTGGGAACGGGCGCATCCGGTTTATCGGAGGCCGCAGACAACTGTCGCGTACAGGCGAAAAAAAGAATAGCGAGAAGAATGCGGACTCTGACGCGTCCTGAGAGAACTATGCGCCGATCTGCTCGAGCCGGAAAACCGCAAAGGGGCAGCGTGGCCAAGCTTAACAAGCGTATCGCCCACTGGGTACAGACCGATCCCCAGGAATTTTGATTTTGAGTTTCCCGAAGAAGCCCTGTTTCATAGAATTCACGATAAGCTTTGTACCTTCGACCTTTCGTCTGGCATGAGTTAACTTCTCGACCTGCTTAAAGACTCTCCAGCTATGAGTTGATTGGATGATGTTGCAGGGCTCCAGGGTTGGAACGCCGGAAAGATTAATACCAGAAGCATGGCATCAGTCGGCTTCACGACTCTCACACGCTCCTCGGGAATCCAGTGAACGCTCCCGTGATCGTCAATCTCTAGTTCGGAAATCGGAGGGCCGCCCAAGTCCGGGTTCGCGCTGATCTCCGTTTCAAAGTCCTGATTAGCCTTGACCGCGTCTTCGACGCGTTCACTGGTGCCAGAAACTTGTCTAGGAGTGTGTCCGAGATTTAAGATTTAATGGCCTCGGGTAGTGCGTTTTTGATTCGGGTGGTTAGCAGAAACCTTATAAGGAGTGGGAGCTGGTCCCGTGAATAACTTTTGTCCGGGAACA
>Ga0073928_10000470_pt1 | contig 95584 bp, 83 predicted proteins | sample PaiPotPPA55metaG_FD_76969 | JGI IMG/M metagenome (GOLD analysis project Ga0073928, IMG submission 76969) | Iron sulfur acid spring bacterial and archeal communities from Banff, Canada, to study Microbial Dark Matter (Phase II) - Paint Pots PPA... ...
AGCCGGGGTTCCAGACGGTATGGGAGGACGAGATGCAGGACGGACGGGGGGCGTGTCGGATGGGCGGCGTGACGGCTTGTCGGCGTGTCGGCGTGTCGGCGTGTCGGCGTGTCGGCGTGTCGGCGTGTCGGCGTGTCGGCGACTCGGCGACTCGGCGACTCGGCGACTCGGCGAATGCCACGAAGTGGCATAACAGAATAGCCCAGGGCTTCTATGAAGCCCTGGGTTGGCGTAAGAAGAAGATCGCCCTGAAAGGGCGACCGAACCGTTATTCGTTCCCTGGTTTTATGTCGCGACCGCCGATCCTGGATTCGATTCGAACGCAACGGCAGATCGAATCCTATTCGGTCGCCCTTTCAGGGCGGTCTTTCTTCGGGCATTAACCCAGGGCTAAAGCCCTGGGCTATTCTGTTATGCCACTTCGTGGCATTCGCCGTCTCGCCGTCTCGCCGTATCGCTGCGTCGCCGTCTCGCCGTATGGCCGTCTCGCCGTATCGCCGTCTCGCCGTATCGCCGCGTCGCCGTATCGCCCCGTCGCCCCCTCTCACGCCTTATGCCCGGCGACGACCGCCATGGGGCCTCGACGCCAGATCACTTCCAGGTTCGAAAAACCCGCCTCGTGCAAAAGATGCAACTCGGAGCGCACGTCGAAGTAGCGATCTTCAGTTGACCATTGCTGAAAATGCGATTCCACCTCGGCCTCGGAAAAGCCGCATGCCACCAGATGTCTCGACCAGGCCGACCGCATCCACGATTCCAGCGGACTGTTTTCGGCAAACATCGCGTCTGCGTTCACGAAAATGCCGTGGGGTCCCAGGGCGCCGAGGATTTTGCGGTACAGGCGCCGTTTTTCGATTGGCTCCCTGACGTGATGCAACGCCAAGGAGGCCATGCAGGCGTCAGAGCCGTGAGGTAACGGACCGAAAAAATCGCCCAGCAGATGCGTAACCCTGGGTAGCAAATCAGCGAGTCGCTTCCGGGCTTCCACGATCATCGCCGGATCGGTATCGATCCCGATGACGCTGGCTTTAGGGATCCGTTTCAGGACTAGCGCCGCTAAGGACCCGGTTCCCGTCCCAAGATCCAGTACTAGAGGCCGCTCTCGTTCCACCAGATGGAAGGCCAAATAGTCGGCCAGTTCATTCAGCATTTCGTCATAACCGGGAATGAATCGACGGATCAATTCATCGTACTCCACAATATCGAGCCGTAGATGTGATTCCACCGAGTGAGACATAGGTCGGACTGCTGGTTACCAGCCGAGCAGTTCCAGATTGGCTGGTTAAACCCATTATAGTAATCCTTTTCTGGTAGGTCGGTAGGGCGAAAATCTCGGCGCGGTGAATCTTCGGCAGAAATCGTCTTTGGCGCGCCGAGACCCGCCGCCGCTCCGCTTTGGCGCGGCCCTGTTCTGTGCCGTATTACGCCTTTGGGGTTGGCCGCGATCCCGCGTCCGCGGGACGAAGTCGGGTTTTCGCCCCACCAGTTTGGGCAATGGCAGCCGAACCCTGCCATTCCAATTTGTCATTTGTGATCTGTCATTTGTCATTGTAATTCCCCCATGCCCTCCCATCATTATTTATCGACCACGGTCTGGACCGGTAACACCGGCAAAGGAACGGCAAGTTATCGCGACTACGACCGTTCTTACGAGGTACGAATTCCCGAAAAGCCGGTACTACTAGGGTCGTCCGATCCAAAATATCGCGGAGACCCCACGCGTCATAACCCGGAAGATCTTCTGTTAGCTTCTTTGTCAGCCTGCCACATGCTCTGGTATCTTCACCTTTGTGCGGATAAGAAGATCGTCTGCACCCACTACTCCGATGCCGCTGAAGGCGAGATGGAAACTTCCTCTGAGGGGGGCGGCAGATTTACTAAAGTAGTGTTGCATCCGGAGATAGTGATTACTTCCGAGGCCGGATTAAAGCTGGCTCATGAGTTACATGAACGCGCTCATGCTCTGTGCTTCATCGCTAACTCCGTGAATTTCCCGATTGAAGTGAGTCCGACCATTCGGGTGGAAGCGGAATCATCAATGACAAATGACCGCTAAATCAAATTCGAGGAGACGCCGCCATCGACTATGAACACTTGGCCGGTCACGTAGCTGGCGGCCGGCAAGGCCAGAAAAGCGATCATATTGGCAACTTCTTCGGCCCGGCCTACGCGCTGCATCGGGATCCGGCTTTTCGCATACGACATAAACTCTTCGTTCCGCAAAAGGTTCTCCGTTAAGGGGGTTTGAATAAACCCGGGCGCAACCAGGTTTACCCGGATATTTTCTTTGGCCCACTCCACAGCCAGGCCGCGGGTAACCTGGGTGAGCGCTGCTTTGGAAGCACCGTAGGGGATCCCGGTGCGGACCGTGTTAAGCCCAGCTATGGATCCGACAAAAATCACTGAGCTATCGCTACCTGCTTTGAGTAGCGGCAGGGCACTCCGAACCAGCTCGATCGAGGCAATTACGTTCGTATTGAAAATATGTACAATTTCGTCTGTAGAGTACCCCTCGATACCTTTTCGAATGTTGGTACCTACGTTGGAAACCAGAATGTCAACTTGGCGATACTGATCGTTCGCCGCCGCCAGCACCTTGGAGCGGCCTTCCTCTGTGCTTACATCGGCCGCAACCGTGCTAACTGGTAACCCTTGTTTCTGCCAATCTCGAACTGAAGCCACCAAGGTTTCGTTCTCGCGAGCTACAGAAAGCACTGAGGCGCCACGTTGCAAAAGCTCTGAGACCGTCGCCAGACCAATCCCTTTCGAACCTCCGGTAACCACCGCGAATTTGCCGTTAAGACTCCAAGAACTGTCGATGCTCATAGATAAAATTTGAAAAGTTGAGTAAAGAAACGACCACGCACCGAGGATTGCAAATTGAGCTCGGTGGGGCGAAAATCTCAGCGCGAATTACGGCTGCCACCTTCACGTTGTCACCGCGCCGGATTTGAGCCGTGCGTGCGGTCTGCATCGCCCGCCGTGTCGTCGTTATCAGAGATTCAGACGCGCAGTCAGGTGGCACATCCACGGCGCGCCGAGATTTTCGCCCCACCGGGCGGCGCCTGCTACCATCTCACAAAACGCACTCCATACGGCGGAATTTCGATCCGTCCGTTCACCTTTTGCTCTTCCAGCAAATCAAAAACTGGTTGTTTGAACATGACTGGTTGGTTCGTTTTCGTGAAATTCAGTAGAAAACAGAATTCCTCTTGGTCGTTGGACCGTAGCGTAGCCTGAATTGCGGATGGGATGTCAGCCTTAGCGGCTAACGGATCCTGGATTTCCAATGCGTCCAATAGAGCAACCGCATTCTCAGGGTTAAAAAAGGTCCCGAAATGGACTATCCTGCCCTGGCCTTTGCGATGCACGGTCACTCCAGGTTGACCGGCATAATAGTCGGACGTGTAGGCGGCCAGTACACTCACATCAACATCGCTGGCGGTAAGCACCTCGTTAAAGACAGGCGCAGGAACCAAAGCACCGCCATGCTCAAAGCGCAGAGTCGAAGTCTCTCCCGGGGTGACCGTGGTAAAATCGGCGACCCGCACTCCAACTAAGTTTTCATAAAAAGCTCTGTCATCCGCACTGTAACACCAATGCTTACGATCCCGGTAAGCGCTCCAACAGCCAAATACCAAGGTTCCGCCCGCTTCCGCATACTCCAGAAGAGGTTTCACTTCTGCCGCGGTCAGGATATGAGCATGAGGGAAAAAAACGACTTTGTAGCCGGCAAGATCCGCTCCGGTCTGAATGGTTGATACCCCACGCACATCTACCGAGAAATGTCGCTCGGTGAGCGCCTGATAAACCGCCAATTCGTTGCTATCCCGATATTTCCCGGTCGCTCGTTCGATGCGGGCGTGCGATTCGTTGTCGTAATCGTAAAGAATAGCGGCATGGGAAACACATCGGCTATTCGTCAGCGTAGCGGCCACTCGTCTGATCTCTTCCCCTAGACGCCTGGCTTCCTCTAACCGCCAGGTATTTCGCTCATCGTGATAGAGGAGTCCGTTCCAATGCGCTTCTGACCCGTACGGCAATGAACGCCAACGGAAAAAGAGCAGTCCGTCGGCACCGTTTGCAATGGAGTTCCAACACCAAAGACGCATCTGTCCAGGTTTAGGCGTAGGATGCAGATAATCAGGATTTCCGTTCAAAATCCCGCCAATCTGACCGCTGGGACCCGACTGTTGTTCTAGCACCATGAATTTCGTAGAAACCCCGCGCATTCGCGACAACAGCCTCGACTCGGCTCGATCCCGAAAATCGGCAGGCAAATTGAGGTCGCACACTTTGAACTCCGGATAAGAATCATAAGAAACAAAATCGACCGCATCCCGAACGAACGCCGGCAGGTCGACGTTGGTCATGGTCTGGAAAGCGTTGTGGGTAACGAACTGATGCGGGGCGATGGATTTGATGATCTGATACTGCTTAGCCCCGAAACGAATCGTGATGTCAGACGTGAACCGGTAAAAATCCAAAAGTAGATTTGGGTTTTGATAGGTCACCGTTGGCCGCGGCAGCCAAACCTGGCCCCAGTCAGTGTAAGTTTGGGACCAGAACGCTGTCCCCCAAGCCTGATTTAACGCATCAAGGGTCTGGTAGCGTTCGCGGCACCAGGTCCGGAAAGCCTCGTGATCGCTCTCTGCAAAACTGGTGTCCAGGTGACAATTCAGCTCGTTATCGATCTGCCAGCCGATTACCGCCGGATGATAACGGTAATGCCGGGCTAATGCTTCCGTGATCGCCTCTGACTTGGCTCGATACACCGGCGATGTATAGTTGTAGTGCCGCCGAGAACCGTGGGTCAAACGAGTCCCATCAAAGCCACATCGCAACACTTCCGGGTAACGCTCGGTTAACCAAGCCGGCGGCGTATACGTCGGGGTCCCCATGATCGCCTTGAGACCATGTTTCTGGCAAAGCGCGAGCGCCCGATCGAACATCGCAAAGTCGTGGCGACCTTCCTCCGGCTCCCAGACACTCCACGCACCTTCGCCCATCCGAACCACATTCATGCCCGTCTCCCCGATGCGTGACAGATCGGATTCCCAGCGTTCTTCCGGCCATTGTTCCGGATAGTAAACGACACCGTAGAGAAAGGAGTTGTAAGAGTAGCTTTTAGTCATAGTTCAAGTTCCAGTAAAGATGCCGTCACAGAGGTCGTACATCGGAGGGGGAGCGGTGGAGTACGGGAGTGATGGAGTATTGGAGTACTGAAATGATGGGTTGTTACGGCGATAAACCCCTTCGTGGAAGGCCCTCGCGAGCACCACCATCTCCGCATTCGTTCCGCGAATTCCATTACTCCATTACTCCATTACTCCGACACTCCGTTTCCGTCCCTACCCTTTCGTAGCTCCTGCGGTTAAACCGCCGCGCCAGTATTTGCCTAACGCCACAAACGCGACTAGCAGTGGTAAGACACTAACTAACGAACCGATGGCAATTAAGTTGAAAACCGGTTTACCGCCGGCGCTGTAGCTCACACTATTCCAGACGTTGAGCCCGAGGGTCAGCGGATAGAGCTTTTGTTCGCTTAACACGATCAACGGAAGAAAGAAATTGTTCCAGGCGCCGACGAACGCTAACAGAGCCACCGTTACCAGACCGGTTTGCATAAGCGGCATACCGATCCGCCAGAAAATTTTGAGTTCACTCGCTCCCTCTAAGCGCGAGGCTTCGATTAGTTCGTTGGGAAGTGACGAATCCCAAAACACCTTCATCAGGTAAAGACCAAACGGATTAACCAAGCTAGGCAGGATCACTCCCAGCATGTTGTTCACCAACCCGATCTTGTTCAGCATCAGGAACAACGGCAGCACTAACGCTGTCGAAGGAACCATGATGGTCGCCAGGATAAAATTAAAAAGGAACTGCTTGCCCGGAAAGTCGTACTTGGAAAAGGCGTACCCTCCAAAAGCACAGATCATGGTGCTGCCAAGCGATATGGAGGCGGCGTAAAGCAACGAGTTGCCAAACCATCGTACGAAAATCCCGTCTTGGTAGGTAATCAATCCCGATAAGTTCTCCAGAAAATGAAACGGGTAAGCAAACCACCACCCGAAGGTAGAAAAGATTTGGCCGTTATCCTTGGTCATTGCAGTGATGATCCAGGCTGCCGGTAACAAGCAATAAATCAAAAAGATGGCCAGAACGATTTGTCGTCCCACCGCCGCCGGCGAAACCCTTCGTTTAGGTGCGGAAGCGACCGGTGAAATCTCTTGGCTGGAACTCCGCAACGGCTTTCCCGCGCTCGTGGATGAATTCGTTGCGGAAGCAGATTCGGAGGACATAGGCAGCTAGGCGGGTTAACGGGAAGCGATTCGCCGGATAAATGGCCCGCTGATAGCGAAAACTAGTATTGCCAGCAGGATGGCCAACGCGCCCGCGTACGAATAGTTAGCGTCGCGAGCTGCGGTTAAATACAGATACAGATTCGGCGTGATGTTATCCGCCAGATAGCCCAGCGGCCGCAGGACGAAAGCTTCCGTGAATAATTGCGATGTCCCAATTACCGAGAAAATGAAGAGCACCTTCAGCGTGGGCCACAGCAGCGGGACTTGGATACGCCGCACGATGTCCCAGGTCTTGGCTCCATCAACCCGAGCCGCTTCGTACAGATCTCCGGGGATATTCTGCAGAGCCGCAAACAGCGTGATCATGTTGTAACCGGTCCAGGTCCAGGTCACGATGTTCGCAATCGAGAAGAGCACTACGGCTGGCGCCATGAATTCGATTTTACCTTGATGAAGCGCTTGGAGGATCTGGTTAAAAGGCGACAGATTCGCTGAGTACAGATAACCCCAGACTAATGCGCCGATCGCTGTCGGGATTCCGTACGGCATGAAGAAAGCCGTGCGGCATATCTTCATGAAAAAGCCTCGGGATTGATGTAATAGCAATGCCAATAAGATGGCTAAGCCCAACATTATCGGCACCTGCACCACGCCAAAGACAAACATGTTCTTCAAGCCGTTGAGGAAGTCGGTGTCTTGGACGGCTCGAATGTAGTTAGCTAGCCCACCAAAAACTTCTTTTGGTGGGCCCACGCCGATTCGTTTTCGGATGAACAGGCTTAGATAAAGCGCATAGCACACCGGCGCCAAGTAAAAGGCGATAAATACCGTCAGAAACGGCGTTAGGAACAGGTACGCGGTTTTGCGATACCGGCGCATTACTTTCCTTTGACGTCGTAACCGTCGCCGGTGGCGTTCTTGAGACTATCTTCTTGCCAGGCGTCTAGCGCTTGCTTCGCCGTCATCGAACCGCTGATTAACGCCGCTATTTGTTTGTTGAAGTCGTCGTTCACAAACGCGAACCAAGGCGACCAAGCAAAATCCACATTCACGGCCTTAGAGGCATCTACATACACCTGAGCTACATTCTGGCCGCCGCAAAACTTGCCTGGGTTCTTATCGGCTTGATTGAGATCCGGCGAAGCGAGGCCGGACAGCGCGGCAGGGAAGATACCGTAGCTCACCCAATTGCTGAGCACTGGCCCCTTGGCTGCGTTCAACCACAAACAAAACAGGGTCGCCGCCTTTGGAAACTTCGATTGCTTGAGGACAACGTCGCAGCTGCCGCCCCAGTTGCCGGAGCGAAACGGTTGTCCTTTACTCCATTGCGGCAACGGTGCGACTTGCCATTCTCCGGAGGTCTTGTCATTCAGAGACGCGGCTAACACGCCCGGTCCCCAGGCCGCTTCAATGGAGGCCGCGATCTGGCCCGAGCCCACGGCGTTATAGAATTCCGGGGTAAAATCCGGAATCGTGGCCACATATTTTTTCTTAATCAGGTCAACCCAGAAATCGAGCACTTTTTGGCACTCGGGACTGTTCAGCGATTGCGTCCAGCTATCCCCTTGGGCTTTAAATAGCTCTGCGCCGTTGGCCCAGGCCAAACCTATAAACCAGGGAGCCTGGGTCGGAACAAAGTCCACCAGTTTCACTTTGCCGCCGGTAGCCTGGAAGAGCTTCTCTGCTTGCTGCGCGAACTCGTCCCAGGTTGTGGGCACGGTAATTCCGTATTGATCGAAAATCTTCTTATTATAAAGGAGAGCCATTGGCCCGCTGTCTTGGGGGATTCCGTAAACCGTTTTTCCATCCGGAGATATTTGACCCCACGTCCAGGGCACAAAGAAAGACTTGGTGTCGTTAACCCCGTATTTCGACAAATCCGTTAGGCCGTCGGTCACAATGAAGGAGGGTAAAAAGTCGTATTCGATCTGGGCAACATCGGGCCCGCCGGAACCGGCTTTGATCGCAGTTTGAACTTTCTGATATTCGACGGAGCCCGCGCCCACGTTGTTAACATGCACTTTGATGTCCGGGTACGCCTGCTCGAAAAGTCTAGCGGCTTTGTCTAGCCCGGCGACCCAGGTCCAAACTTCGAGTGTAAGCGGGCCGCTCTCGGGTTTTAATTTGCTATAATCCGGCTCTTGATAGCTGGATTGAGCGCCAGCGGAAGGGATTAACTGGCAGCAGAAGTACCCCGCCATCGCCCAAACCAGCAAAAAGAAACCGGTTCGGCGGACGGGGGAAAGCAGGAATGAACGCCAAGTAATGGGGTTACTCATATGGAGAAAGCACGGGGGTTGTGCGCCCTCAATCCAATGCAAAAGGAGCTAAGACGCAAGCGTTTTTGTGAACGCCCACATTTTCGCTGACTTGAAGCCAAAAAAATCTAAATTCACCACAAAGACACCAAGCTCACGAAGACTAAGAAACCGATGAAACCGCGTACCCGAGTTCATCCTCACGTTGCCGGCGATCTCGGCGTTCACGGCGTTAAACAACCCGCCACCCTAGATGATGTGGCTGCCCGCTGTGATGTGTCCTATCAAACCGTTTCCCGGGTGGTCAACGGTAGCCCGCTGGTAGCCGAGAACACCCGCGCCCGGGTTCTGAAAGCGATTGCCGAATTGAACTACCGCCCCAACCTGGCCGCTCGCCGATTGGCCACCCGACGATCAAGTCTGATCGGTATGATCGGCAGTCATATGACCTACTATGGCCCGGCTCAGGTCATGGTCAGCATCGAAGAAACGGCTAAACGCCAGGGCTATAATCTGATCTTCGCTGGGGTAGAGAACTCGCGTGAGTCCGAGTTACTGGCTGCCATTGACGATGTTTGCGAACACCAAGTCGACGGGCTCGTAATCGGGGTGCGCTTCGAGCGTTGGGTTTCTGCCGTTCGCGAGCATTGCCGCGACGTACCTTTCGTATCGGTCGGGAACCGCATCCTGCGCGAGATACCCGCCGTGGTTATTGATCAATCCTACGGGATAGAACTGGCTACGCGGCATTTGCTCGAGCTGGGTCACGAACGCATCGCATGTATAACCGGGCCCCCTGATTGGCCGGCAGCCAAGGAGCGGTATCGAGCGTGGGTGAAAACCATCCAGAACGCCGGCCTAGAGCCTGGGCCGCAAGTTCAAGGGGATTGGAGTACCGAGAGTGGATATCAAGCAGCGAAACGTTTAGTCCGTTCCCCTTCCCGCGCGTTCACGGCTATCGTCGCCTGCAACGATCACATGGCCCTGGGCGCGCTTCGCGCTTTGCATGCCGGGAAGATCCGCGTTCCTGACGAAATCTCGATTGCCGGTTACGATGATTTGCCTGAGTCTCGTTTTTTCGAACCTCCGCTCACGACGGTGCATCACGACTTTGTGGCGGAAGGCGCATCCTGCGTGAACCTGCTGCTGCAGATCATCAATCGGGAATCAGTCGACAGCACACGGCAGGTCCTGCGCCCAGAACTCGTCGTCCGCGAGAGCACGGGGAAAGCAAAACGCTGATGAATCCGCCACAGAGCCTGCAGCGCGAGGCCACGGACAGCCCCTGTATTTTTCGTGCTCGTGCTCGAAAGTTTGTGGCCCATGAGTAAGCCATACCAGCGCGTACCCAAAGCCGGACCTCCAGCCTCTGGGACGATACGGATCGTAGTGAGCAACTTTCGAGCACGAGCACGAGCACGATTTCAGGACTTATCCATTAGTCGGAAATCTGCTTAGCACTGGCAAGACTGCCGAGGGATCCTCCCAATGAGGCATATGGCCGGTATCGAAAAGATGCAGCCCGATTTTCCCGGGTAATGAGAGACATTCCTGCCAACGTAGAATCTGGTCCTGACGGCCGAAGAAAATCCTAACCGGCATATTCATTTTTTCGAGTTTCGGCACCAGGAACAACTGCTGGACACCATCACGGGCCATAATTCGGTGCAGCGCCTGCAGAGTATCGGTTCGTTTGACCTCCAGCATCGCGGCAAGCGCAGACTTCGAGTACGACAGCGGACGTGCGGTGGTTTTTCGCAGTTCGCGTTCTAACGCGTCGATGGTTTCAGCGGCAACGATTCCGTCTAAAAACGATTGGTTGATATAGGTCCCGATCCCGAATGGCGCCAATAACGTTAAGGAAGCGATCCGGTCCGGGACGGAAGCGGCAACGATAATACTGAGCGCTCCGCCAAGCGAATGTCCGACTAAATGAAATTTGCCGTCCGCAGGATTCGGCAAAGTGGTGATGAGGTCCGCAGCCATCTCATTGAGGTCGGAGGCCCTAAATGGTTGGTTTCCGTGACCCGGGAGTTCGTTGGCGACAACCTCAAAACCTTGATCGGCCAAAAATTCACCGGTTCGTCGCCAGGTAGTTGGGTCACCGGCAAACCCATGCAGCAAGACGCAGACACCGAGTTGTGGAGTCCCCCAACGCCACACTCGCCGATTCGATCCCTCGTTGATAGCAGGCTCCGCCGCTCTCGCGGGCGCGGGACCATGGTGCGACAGGTTCAGCAAAACGTTGTGACCTGCCTGTTCAATAACATCCGATCCGGAAACCCGTCCTCTTGGTCCGGTGCCGCTGACCTCGGTGATATCGATCCCTAGCTTTTTTGCTGTCCGGCGAGCAGCGGGCGAGGCTCGAGTTTTTGGAACCGCGGCGGCTTCGGACGATCTGAGCGGAGCCGTTGTCTTATGCTCCGTAGAAATTGTCTCCTGGATCAACGGTTTCTGGGATGGCTGAGTAGATGCCGTATTCGGCGTCAAGATCACAGCGATTGGCCGGTCGACCGCCACCGTTTCTCCCGGTGAAACCAAATGTCTTATCATTTCCCCATCTTCGAGTGCCGGGATCTCGACATAAGTCTTGTCGCTTTCGACTTCGACCAAGGTCTCGCCTCGTCGGAATTTTTCTCCAGGCTGTTTCAGCCAAGCACCAATGGTCCCCTCATCCATGGTCTCGCCCATGCGCGGCAATCTGAGTTCTTTTTCAGGCATTAGATGAGAACCTAAGAAAATTCACCACAAAGACACAAAGGCCACGCAGAATAGAAAATCAGAAAATTACACAGGAAGATCGCGAAGGCCGCAAAGGAACGAACGGATTGATTAAAAGTGATTGGTGATTTGTGATTCGCAAGTCAGGCTTCGCGATAGGCGCGACGTGGGTCACCTTTTTGAATATCTGATCTTCGTTACAGCCTGTTTTAAATCCCGTCTTTGCGGGCTTTGCGGCCTTCCTGTTAAATTTTCCGTTCTTCGTGTCCTTTGTGTCTTTGTGGTGAATTTCGGTCTTATTCAACGAACTAACCTCCGGATAACTTCAGTGATGAGATCGACGGTCGGGATCGAGTTCGCTTCGAGTGCCGGTGCGACCGGAATCGGCACGTCTTCACCAGCGACCCGGACAATCGGCTCTTCCAGAAAATCGAAACACTCTTCTTGGATGCGGGCGCTGATTTCGGCTGACGGTCCTCCCGTAAGACAAGCCTCGGTCACCACCACGGCTTTTCCCGTTTTGGTCACACTGTTAACCACAGTTTCGAAATCAAGCGGATTGAGGGTTCTTAAGTCAATGACTTCCGTATCGACTCCCCGCTCAGCGGCGTCCTCTGCCGCCGTTAGGACGGTATTTAACATTCGCGAATAGGTCACCACGGTTACGTCCTTACCTGGACGTCTAACTACTGCCTGCCCCCATTCGGCATCGGCTTGAGTGGGATCAAGTTTGCCCTTCTGAACATAGAGCGCCTTGTGCTCGATGAATATTACCGGGTCAGGTTGCCGCAGCGACGCCCTCAATAAATGATAAGCGTCCGAGACGGTCGCGGGCAACGCCAGCCGCAAGCCGGGCACTTGCAGAAACCACCCTTCCAAACTCTGCGAATGTTGCGCGGCAGCGGATCTCCCCGTTCCGCCTTGGGTTCGGAGCACCATAGGGACGCCCATTTGACCGCCAAACATATAGCGAATCTTAGCAGCCTGATTGGCGATCTGATCCATAGCGATTCCCGCGAAATCGACGTACATCAGCTCCACGACCGGTCGTAGACCGGTCATAGCTGCGCCCACCGCAGCCCCCACGAAGCCGGCTTCCGAAATCGGCGCATCGATTACTCTCTCTTTTCCGAATTCCTGTAATAAGCCTTTAGTAACTCCGTACGCGCCGCCATATGCTCCCACTTCTTCTCCGATAATAACAACCGTCGGATCCTCCTGCATGGCGTGCCGCAGAGCTAACCCGAGTGCGTCTCGATAGGTCGTTTCAATCACAGTAGTAAAAGAAAAATCTCAACCACGTATGGACGCGAATTGACACGAATAGAAGAGGAATTCACCAAAGGAATTCTGAGTTCACCGAGAAACACAGAAGATCTTTTAATCTTTCTTCCGGGCCTTTGTGTCTTTGAGGTGAATCCCAATTTTATTCGTGTTTATTCGTGTCCATTCGCGGTTAGTCAGTTGGCTAAGATTCGCTTCAGGCGTTCTCTTATTGGTTCAGGGCCCGATTCGTGGTCATGGTAAACGTCACGAAAAAGGTCAGAAAGCGGGGGTGGCTCGGCGTTAATGGCAAACTCCATGGCTTCGTCCATCTCGTGACCGATGGTCCGGTCAATTGCTCCGATCTCGCCAAGGGTAACTCCCTCCTTCTCACGTAAATGAGTGATCGCTCGCTCAACCGGGTCTCGTTTACGGCCTTCGGCTTCCTCTTCGGAAGTTCGGTAAGGACTCTTATCCATGCGCGCGTGGCCGTAGTACCGGTAACATTCGACTGAAAGATAGGCCGGCTGACCTTCTCTGGCTCCTTGGACCAAGCTTTCCGCAGCCTCGGTAACAGAGAATACGTCGGATCCATCTGCCACTTCGCCCACCAGTCCGAACGCACGCGCTCGCTCATCAAAGTTGGTATTGGCAGAGGCTCGATCGATCCGAGTTCCCATGCCCCATTGATTGTTCACGCAGACAAACAGAACCGGTAGCCGCCACAAGGCAGCCAGGTTCATGCTTTCGTAGAGGATGCCCTGTTGCATGGCGCCGTCACCAAAGAACGCAATCGATACGTTCGGTTTACCCGACACTTTGTAGGAAAGCCCCGCCCCTACTATCGCCGGAATACCTCCGCCCACGATCGCGTTGGCTCCGAGATGACCCAGGGCGCGATCCGCAATGTGCATGGAACCACCCTTGCCGCGACAATACCCCTCCGCTTTACCCGCGATTTCGGCCATCATCCGTTTCGGATCGGCTCCGCGAGCGAGAAAGATACCGTGACCGCGATGGTGAGTAGTAAAGCTGTCGCCGTCCCGCATCGGATAGGTAACGCCGACCGCTGCAGCTTCCTCGGCGATGGAGAGATGGAGCATGCTGCCCGCGGTTTGCTGTCGAACGAAAAGTTCCCCAACTCGTTCTTCAAACGTTCGGATCCTTCTCATCCTCCGGTATATATCGAGACTCTGTTCCTTGGTCAGCGTCATGTTCGTGCGACCTCTTTTATCGTTCTCGTCGTCGTGCTCGTCGTCGTCCTCGAAAATTTGGCATCACTTGCCCCATGGTTAGATACCTGCCCCAAGAACTCGATCTGCGGTTTTCATAACGTTGGGAGAAACACACGCTGTCGAGGACGAGGACGACGACGAGGACGAGTACGATTGAGCTGCTTCATCTCTCCTTCCCTCCCGCCATTGCTGCTCGTACGTCCACCGTTGCGCTGTACAGCTTTTCGTAACCGGCAAATAACTCCTCATAAATTGCGTGATTTTTCTGATTCGGCTCGACGACCGCAGAACGATGGACCATGGCGTGGCAAGCCTCGGCAATGGATTTGAAATGACCCGCGCCATAAGCGGCCAGGATCCCGGAGCCGAGCACCGAGGCATCGGGTAGTTCGGTGATCGTCAAAGGAATGCCGGACACATCCGCATGGATCTGTAACCATAGCGGTGACCGTACCGCTCCCCCGCAAACTACCGCTTCTTTGATCCGAAAATCTTCGCTCTGAAAAGTTCGTAAGACCGCTTCCGTACCGAAGCAGATACCCTCAATGATCGCACGAAAAACATGTGGTGGCCGGTGAGCCAGGCTTAGTCCGACCAAAGCGCCTCGTGATTTGGGATCGATATACGGGGTTCGGTTCCCTTGGAAATGATCTAAGACCAGCAGGCCGTCTGCGCCCGGCGGAATTTCTGCCGCCGCCCGATTGAGCTCGTTATAATCTGTCCCCGCGACAAAATTACTAGTGAACCATTTGATCACTGAGCCGGTCGAAGTTTGCCCGCCTTCCAGCACGGCGGAACCTTGATAAACGCAGTCTGCATAAGCGCCCCACAGACCGGGGCGATGAAATACGCGGTCCGTGACCGCTAATTGCAGATGGGATGAACCGGTAATCAGCCCTAATTGTCCCGGCTCGGTTACCCCGAGCCCGATGATCGCGATGAATCCGTCGGCGCCGCCTTGGATGACCGGTGTCCCTGGTTTCAAACCCAGATGGGTAGCAGCTTGTCGGGTTAGCTCGGCTATCGGATCGCCGGGCGCCACGATTTCGTCCGGCCATTTCTCGGCGAGATCCTCTAACCCCAAGCGCGAGAGTAGAGAGACCGGCTTCTCGCGGTTGATCCAATGCCAGCGGATACTAACGTTGTTCAGGCAGCCAACATACCGCCCGGTTAGACGATAGTTTATGTAGTCTTGGTACTCGCAGATCGCATGCGCCTTGCCGTAGATTTTCGCCTGGTGCCGCTTGATCCAAAGAGCCTTAGGAATCATCCATTCGGCGGAGACCGGCCCTTTGCCGGCCGAGTTCAAGCGGAGGGCAGGATCGCCCGTGCCGGCGACAGCGGCGGCTTCATCCGCGGCCCTGACATCCATCCAGATTAAGGTCGGGCGCAGCGGCTTCATTTCCCGATCGAATGTCGCCACGCTGCAGGAGGTCGTGTCGACGCAAATGGCGTCAATTTCGTCCGGCGTAACGGAAGCAACCTGTAGAGCTCGCTGGCTGGCCTCACCCAACGCCTGCCACCAATCTTCAGGGTTCTGTTCCGCTTGGGCCGGCTCCGGGAAAGCCGTCGGATACGGGACGACGCCGATCCCTTTCGGACGCCCTGCCAAATCAAAAACGAAGGCGCGCACACTCTCCGTGCCGCCATCAATACCGATTACGTAAGCCATGAGTTCCGGGGGGGTTCAGATCTCAGTGAAAGGTGAAAAGTGAAACGTGAAAAGTAAGAAAACAGCTAGGGCAGCTTTTGAAGGGGTGACAGCTGGCGGGTGCCGCTGATGATTCGTTGACGGCGTTCTCGGCGATCGCGGCGTTCACGGCGTTGTTCATGTACATATTCACACTTGACGAACAAATGCGTCAATCGATTTTTCTCCGGTCGATCTCCCTCCTTGAACATGCATTCCACCGAACCTATCACCACCGAATCCGATCAACTGGTCAGGGCTGCTTGGCTCTATTATATCGGCGGCAATACTCAGGAACAAACCGCTGAGATTCTCGGTGTCTCCAGAGTAAAAGTCGCCCGGCTTTTGGCTGAAGCTCGCGAAGCCGGTATCGTCAAAATCTCGATTGAACATCGGTTCGGACCGATGGCGGAGGTCGAAGAAGTGATCCGCCAGCACTATGGTCTGGACTTTTGCCGGGCTACCCCCCCTCTTTTATCGGACTCGGTAGAACACCCGGCGAAAATGCTTCCGCCGGCGAAACTGGCTGATGAAGGTCCGGTAGCGCGCCGAGCCGTGGCCATGCTGGCCGTGGATCTGCTCCGTGAGCGGATGCAAGTAGATGAAGAATGTATCATTGGCGTTGGCTGGGGACGCACTACGGCCGAAATTGCCAGAACCCTTCCGGCCATGCGGCGGCCCCAGGCTAAATTCGTCTCTGTGATGGGCTCACTCACTCGAAATCTGGCGGCTAACCTCTTCGAAGTCGTCCATCATCTGGCCGCCAAGACCGGTGGCGAAGGTCATTTCCTCCCGGTGCCTTTCATCGCTAATACGGTTGCCGATCGCCAAATTCTGATGTCCCAAAGAATCGTGCAAGAAACGCTGGCCCTGGCAGAGAAAGCGAATTTCTACCTGATCAGCGTCGGGGAATGCGACGAACGCGCGTTTCTATTTGAAAACCGTTACCTGTCAGCCCAAGAACTAAATGAGCTCCGCAAAGCCGGTGCGGTAGGCGATACCATGGGGAAATTTTTCAACGCCAAAGGCGAGGTAGTCTCTTCTGAGCTCAATGACCGAACTTTGGCGATCGACCTGGGAACGCTCAAAAAGCACGAAGTCATTTTGCTCTGCGGTGGCCGCAGCAAACTAAGACCCGCTCAAGGCATCCTCAACACCGGCTTCGTGAACGGCCTCCTGATCGACGGCGATTCTGCGTCGCAACTGTTTCATGAGATAAAGGCTAGCGAGAGAGATCGGCAGGACGTGGCGCGAAGTAATCAGTAATCACTTGAGGAGCTAGGAGCTAGAATCTAGGAGCTAGGAGGGAGCGGGCAGCTTGGTAGGGCGAGGCTCCCTTTCAACCGCAACGTCTTCGCGAAGCGACCGATATTCACCTGCCGAATTGCGTTCTTACACCGAAACACGCGCCGAGCCGTGGTTGCGCGCGTGAACAAGGCTCGGCGGGTTGTCTGCGTTACACATTCTCTCTTAGTAGCAGCCGATCATCCCTGCTTAAATCTGGGGCATTTCGGGAGCCTCGCCCTACCAAAGCTGCCCGCCCCTCCTAGCTCCTAGCTCCTAGCTCCTAGCTCCTAGCTCCTGAACTGATACTGATACTGATACTGATTACTTCTCCGCCGCGGTCGTCGCCAACGCCGCGAGTGCTGCCACTTCACCTTTCACTGCGGCCAGCGTCACGATGAACTCTGAGCCTTGGCCGGGTTCGCTCTTGAGCGAGATAGTACCGGCGTGGGCCTCTACCACGGCTTTTACCAGGCTTAGGCCAAGACCGAGACCACGCTGAGATCGGCTGGTATCACCGCGGTAAAGCCGTTCCCAGATCCGGTTCTGTTCGCCAAGCGGAATACCCATCCCGTTATCGCGAATGGTAACCAACACATTTTCCCCTTTAGTCTCGCACGCAACCTCCACCGAGCCGCCGGTCGGCGTGTATTTCACAGCGTTATCCATCAAGTTCGCGAAAGCTTGGCGCATCCGGTTTGCATCCACTTCGGCGTAGCCTGGGCTAAGGAAATGACATTTGATGTCGATCGATTTTTCTTCAGCGATCAGTTGATAAAGATCGGCGACCTCGGCCAACAACGAACTGATAGAACAACGTTCCAGATTCAATCGCATCATCCCGTTCTCTGCCTCCGTCACGTCCATCAGCGTATTCAGCATGGTCAGCACCCGATCGGTTTCTTCGACCGAGTCCGCCAAGGCATCGCGAGCGGACTCAGGCGTATCCGCTTCCAGAGCTAATTCCGCCGAAGCACGCAAGCGCGTCAGTGGTGAACGCAGATCATGGGCCACGTTATCGAGCGCCTCCCGCATACCGCGAATGAGCCGCTGGTTCTGTTCCAAGACTCGGTTAAACTGGCGGGCCAGTTCGGCTAACTCGTCTTGTTCTTGGCTTTCCGGCACCCGTTCCGCCAGATTCCCCGTGTTGATAACGGAACGAGCGGTCTGCAACATTTGCCTTACCGGAGCGGTGGCCCGGTGAGCAAACACGGCTCCGGCACCGATGGCGATCAAGAGAGTCGGCACTAATAGGATTAGCGCGGCCGTAACGAAAGGGCCGGTCAGCGTTTCACTCCGGTTGATCTTGCGGCCCACTTGCAGAACTAAGCCGTCCGACAGCCGGGCGCTTTCCAAAACATACTGGCTCCGTTCGTCTGCTGGCACCCGACTCCAACCGCCATTCTGTTCCGTTCGCTCAAGCATCGAGCTGAGATTGGGGAGCTTGAACCAGTCCGAAGGTTCCCTGAGGAAAATGACCACCCCTTTTTGGAAAGTGATGCTGACAAAAAACGGTCCCTCACTAGGGTCCGCTCCCTGAGTCCTAACCGCGTTGCGCAGGCCGATCGACCCATGCTCGTCGTAGGCCGCCACACACCGCTTCAAAAATTTGTCGATCGGATCTCGCTCCCGCCAATCGAAAAACGTTGCCTGCAGGAAGTAGAGAAGCGCGAATAGCAATGCGGCGCTGATTACGAATGCACTGGCATAATAGAAACTCAGCCGAAACGTGAAGCTGTGCCAAAGTCGCCGGTTGCGCCCTGGTGTCGCGGGAGCGGACCCGTCGCGCAGAAGTCCCGCGGCCGCGGGAAAGCCGGATTCAACTCGCCTTAACCACATAACCGACACCTCGAATGGTTTGAATAAGCTTAACCGGAAAATTCTTGTCGATCTTGGCGCGTAACCGGTGAATCAAAACATCGACCACGTTGGTCTGGGGATCGAAATGAAAATCCCAGATGTGTTCCAAAATCATCGTTTTGGTTACGGGACGTCCGGCGTGGCGTAACAAAAACTCAAGGAGCGAGTATTCCCGCGGATGCAATTCGATCCGTTGGCCGCTCCGAGCGACTTCGCGCGTGATCAAGTTCATGGAAAGATCGGCCACGCCTAATTGAGTCTCATCTACGGTCTGGCTGGCTCGACGGATCAGGGCTTGCACCCTGGCGAGTAACTCGGAGAAAGCGAAAGGCTTCGTGAGATAATCATCGCTACCGGCTTGTAATCCGCGAACGCGATCATCCACGTTCGCGCGGGCACTGAGGATGAGGACGGGGGTGCGAATCTTTTCCTGGCGTAACCGTCTCAACACAGAAAGCCCGTCCAGCTTGGGCAACATCAGATCCAGGATCACCAGGTCGTAATCGATGGCGGTCGCGAAGTCCAAGCCTTGCTCTCCATCGACGCCGTGGTCTACGGCGTAACCATTCTGTTTTAGGCCTTTGATAACAAACGAGGCGATCTTCTCGTCATCTTCGACGACCAGGACGCGCATGGGAGTAACTTGCCTGAGGTCATGCGGTTGCGCGAGCGTAGTCTGCGATTGGGCGAAAGGGCGAATAGGCGAAACGGCGAAGCACTCCCGGGGTGGCTCTGAATTCAGGGGTGAGCAACGGATGGGACCTATGGGACTCATGGGACTTAAGTGTTCTTTCTGTCATCCAGCGTAGACGCATGGAGCGGCTACCTCGCCCTTTCGCCCCGTCGCCGTTTCGCAAAAAAGGCGCCCGCCGGGTTTGCAACCGAACGGGCGCCCCTGTTACCATGCCACTTTGCTCCGCTTAACCGTTTCCTTCCTGTACTGCCACGTAATGACTGCCGGTCTGGCTATTCCATATCTTCACCAGCGTCTCGCCGGCGCCGCCTTTACCTTCGGTTAGATGATCGGCATCTTCCGCGGATCGGACCGGTTGATGATTGATTTCTTCGATCACATCACCTGTTCGAATACCGGCTTCATAAGCCGGGGAAGAGGGAGGCACCTCCGTGACGACAGCCCCGCGCACATTCGCTGGGATATTGTTCTCCTGTCGAGTTTCTCGATCCAAGTCCGCTACTCCGACTCCATGCAGGGCGTCGTTCGTCGGTTCATTCCCATTCGAGTTCGGCTCGTTCTTGGCCAGAGTTCCGCCTTGGGAAAGCTCTTTCAAGGTCACCGTCAAGTTCAGGGTCTGTCCGCTGCGATCGACTTGAATCGGTACCGCTTTGCCCGGGGCCGATTCTGCTACCATCAGCTTCAACTGGTTGTAATCTTCAATCGGTTTACTATCGAACTGAACGACCACGTCGCCGCTCTTAATGCCAGCTTGCTCAGCTGGGCTGTTTGGCGTCACCTCAGAAACCAGAGCGCCATTGGTACGATTGGACTTGAACGCTTTGGCGAGATCGGGCGTTAGCGGTTGAATCACAACACCTAACATGCTGCGCTCGACTTTACCGTTTTTGATCAGGCTATCCGCTACCCAACGGCAGAGATTCGAAGGAACGGCAAAACCAATCCCTTGGTTACCGCCGGACCGCGACAGGATGGCGGTATTCATGCCCACCAGGCGCCCACCGGAATCGACTAGCGGCCCACCGGAATTGCCTGGATTGATGGCTGCATCGGTCTGAATGAAGTCTTCATCCGAATTACCATCGTCCGACACGCCTTGACGGTTTTTTGCGCTGATAATGCCTTGGGTAACGGTTTGACCGATACCGAACGGATCACCAACCGCCAGCACTACATCTCCCACTTGGGCTTCGTTGCTATCGGCGAAAGTGATCGGCTGAAGATCGGTCGCCTCGATTTTTACCAAGCCCACGTCGGTGGCCGGATCGGTTCCGATCACTTTTCCGCTGAACGTCCGCCCATCGGTGAGTTTCACCTGAATAGTGCGGGCATTTTGGACCACGTGGTTATTGGTCAAAATATAGCCGTCAGCCGAGATAACTACCCCGGACCCGAGAGCTTTTTCACTCGGATTCTGTTGTTGCTCGGGCATCTGAGGGAATTGCCGTCCGAAGAACCGGCGCAATTGATCCTGAAGATCCTGCTGGCCCTGGCCCTGCCCGGCGAAATTGCCGGTCTCTCCTTTAGTCGTCACATAGACCTGGACCACGCTTGGGGTTACCTTCTGCACGATCGGGGCAAACGAATGACCCTGCACCACGTCTCGATTGATTGGCGCACTATCGAATTTCAGGTTGAGCGGTGGCTTTTGGTTGTTGGTGTCGTTGCCGGTTACGGCACTAAAAACGGCGGTACCGCTGGCGAGAAGACCAACTCCCGCTACCGCCGTTATCCACCCTATTCGGTTTTTCGATTTCATGTGTTTCTAATGTCGTCTCTCATTCTCCTCAGGCTAGTTTTCATGTTGCTTGCCTGAACATTACAAACGTGAAAGGGAAGGGGAGGCGGCGAATGGGCGAATGGGCGACACGGCGACACGGCGACACGGCGACACGGCGACACGGCGACACGGCGACACGGCGACACGGCGACACGGCGACACGGCGACACGGCGATAGGGCGATAGGGCGATAGGGCGATAGAGCGATTCGGCGATAGGCGATAGGCGATAGGCGAATGGCCAGGAGATGCGGTAGGGCGAAAATCTCGGCGCGCCGAGGATGGGCCCCGCCCCGAGATTTTCGCCCTACCGGCTCCTGGGTCCCCTTCGCCGTTTCGCCCTATCGCCGTGTCGCGTCCCCCACCCCGCCCAAAAAAATACCCGCACGGCTTTTGACCGTGCGGGCTCAGTTAGCGTTTACCCTGACTCGCTCTTAGCCGTTACCCTCCTGGACGGCTATGTAGTGAATCCCATTCTGGTTCCAGATCTTCACCAATGTTTCGCCGCTACCGCCTTTGCCTTCGGTGGCCTTTATCGCGTCGCTGGCCGACTGGATTGGCTGGCGATTGATCTCGAGAATCACGTCGTTTTCACGCAGCCCAGCTTCATATGCCTGAGAGGAAGGCTCGACTTGAGTAATCAACGCACCCTTGACCGTGCCCGGGATATTCAGTTCCTCGCGCGCATCTCTATCCAAGTTACCCACTCCGATACCGCTCAATGCGTCGTGATCGCCTTTACCCACGGCAGGCTCGTTCTTGGCCAAGCTGTCCGCGTTCAGTTCTTTCAGCGTGACGGTTAGATTCATCGCTTGGCCGTTGCGGTCAACTTGGAGCGGGATAGAAGCACCCGGCGGAGTCTCAGCCACTTGTAGTTTTAGCTGATCAGCCGAATCAATCTGCTTGTTGTTAAATTCAACCACCACATCCCCGCTCTTAACGCCGGCTTGTTCGGCGGCGCTGTTCGGGCTGACATCAGTCACAACGGCGCCATTCACTCGATTAACCTTAAATGCTTTGGCTAATTCGGGGGTCAGGGTCTGAATATGTACACCAAGGAAGCCGCGCTCGACCTTGCCCTTTGTGATCAGGCTATCCGCTACCCAACGGCAAAGATTAGAGGGAACGGCAAAACCAATCCCCTGATTACCGCCGGTGCGCGACAAAATCGATGTGTTAATACCGATTAGCCGACCCTCTACATCAACCAGTGCGCCGCCCGAGTTACCGGGATTAATTGCGGCGTCAGTCTGAATGAAATCTTCGTCGGCATCGCCGCTCGAAACTCGCGCCCGGTGATTGGCGCTAATAATGCCCTCGGTGACGGTCGTGCCGATTCCGAAGGGGTCGCCGACCGCGAGCACCATGTCTCCAACCTGAGTTGAATCGCTATCTGCTAAGGTAATGGGCTCAAGGTTATTGGCGTCAACTTTCAAAAGGGCAACGTCGGTCTGAGGATCGGTACCGATGACTTTGGCGCTCAATTTGCGCCCGTCATTTAGCGTCACTTGAATACTCTTACTATTCTCAACTACGTGATTGTTGGTCAGAATGTAGCCGTCCGCCGAAATGACGACGCCGGAGCCCAGAGCTTTCTCGCCCGGTGCCTCGGGTTGCTCGGGCATTTGCGGGAGTTGACGTCCGAAAAACCGGCGCAACTGATCCTGCATATCAGGTCCTCCCAGATTTCGGCCGCCCCCAGTTGATCTACCGGAAACATTCACCTGCACCACGCTCGGAATCACCTTCTGCACGATCGGTGCAAACGAGTTACCAAGTTTTGGATCCCGATTTATCTGCGCACTGTCGAACTTTATGGAGAGAGGCGTTTTCTGGCCATTCTCATCCCCGGGAGTGGCGCTGAAAGCCGTGGTACCGCTAGCTATAAGCGCCGCCGCGGTAACTGCTCCTGCCCATACTGAAATGCTCTTTTTGGAGTTCATGATTTAAATCTGCGTGACCAGAGTGCTCCAAGGGAGTTTTCATAACCCTTGCCCGAACATTACAAGCGTGAAAGGTGCGCGGCAGAGACGAATGGACGCGCCGGCGAATGTGCGAATGGGCGACGGGGCACCTGCCACGAATGGCAAGGTCGCTAGCATTCCATCGCTCTACAACCCCATTCGCCGCATCGCCGTTTCGCCCACTCGCCCTTTCGCCATTCGTCCCGCCCGTGAAAAAAAAGATGCCGCCACGGGACACCTGAGGCACATGTAATAATATGGAGCTTCGGAGCCATAGCTACCCGGACCTGTTGGCCAAACAACTTTGGCCAACCTGGGTCGCGAAGGGGAACTACCGGTTCGGTATCGAATCCCGTGATGCTCTAGCCCGAGTACTTAGCGTCGCCTACCAAGCCAGCCTGCTGCATGAGGAAGGGCGTCAGGTAATGTGTCGGATAGCTCTTTGCCCGGAGACAGATCTCGATCCCGCCGTAATGGAGCCCTATTCTTTTCGGGTCTTAAAGCTTTGCCGGCCCAGACCATTCGATGAACAAGAGATTCGCCGGCTCAGCCCGGCAGCAACCTTCTATCGAACTCTTATTGCGGTGACCTGGTCCGAAGGTCGCGGGTTTCAAATTTCTACGCTGGTCAATACCGGCGAATGGTCACGCGACCTGCACGCCGATCTTCCGGGGATGATTCATCCGATCCCCGAATGGCTGATCATCCATGTTCGTGCCCCGGGAAATCTTGTAGTTCACCTCGGTTCCGAGCGTCTGGCCACCTTAATGAATGGCCGGATCGAAGAACACGTTTTCAATGTCTTTTCCACCAACTGGATGCAACGCCATATTAGCGCGGCGGCGACTCAGGGCACCAACGTTCCCTCGCTTCAGCAACAGGCTGACCTCACGTTTCGCTCAGATTTGCGTGAGATTTTGGATGTGAGTTTCTTTAGACGGGTCATCCGGATAATTCGTGACCGCCGGGTCGGGGGCACCCTGGTAATCGGGCCACGGCCACTTTCAGATCAGCTGTTGGAACCGAGTGGGGCTCTCACACCGAAATATCGCGTGGAGGTGGCAGAGTCATCGACTGGTTACCTCAGTCTAATGGACAATTTGTTCGACCGGTTGGCCACGATGGCACGCAGCAAAAACGTAAACTCGGTCGGCTGGCTCGAATTCCTCCAATGGAATGACGAGATTCCATACAGTTTCTCGTCCAGCTACTTAGATGTCGCTGGGTGGCTAGCCGATATGGCTGCCGTTGATGGCTGTTTGTTGCTGGATCCACAGTTTATGGTCCTGGCTTACGGCGTAGAAATCCGGGTCCCTGCGCTGGAAAATGAAATTGTCTATCGAGCCTTGGATCTCGAGGCCGGCGTCACCATTCCAGAGTCCGCCGAACATGCGGGCACCCGGCACCGCACCGCTTATCGTCTCTGTCGCGATTTTCCCGAATACCTCGCCGTGGTCGTCTCCCAAGACGGCTCGGTCAGATTTATCGCTAACCATCGCGATCAAGTTACGTACTGGAGCCAGTTGGCGCTGTAGGTGGAGGAGCCAGAGGAACGAAAGGGCGAATGGGCGCACCGGCGAACGGGCGTAGGCCGATTCGACTGATGTGATCATGTCGCATAAGTCGCATTTGTCCCATAGGTCCCATTCGTAGCCGCATCCAGCCCCACTCGCCCTTTCGCCGGTGCGCCCATTCGCCGTTTCGCTCCTGGCTTCTTCTTTTGGAACTCCTTTTCCAGCCGGCTTTTTTGTTATAGGTTCGCCTTGGCGATATTCGTCTGCCACTCTAAACCACCCAACCAGAACTCACCGTGACACCCCCCTCTTTGAAGATTCTCTTCCTCGGCTCGGGGAACAGTGCCCGCAGCATTTTCGCGGAGTATCTCATTCGCAAACTCGGTAAAGGAAAGTTTGACGCGTTCAGCGCCGGGATAAATCCCGAGCCGGAAATCAATCCCTACGTGCTCCGTGTGCTCGAGGAGCTGTACAAGATCGATGCCTTCGATGCTCGGCCTAAGTCATGGGAGGAGTTCAAAGGCGAAACGTTTAATTTCATCATTACCAGTTCGGAGCATGCCAAGGGCCAGGTCCCGGCCTGGCCGGGCAATCCCGTCCTCGCTCATTGGTCTACTCCCGATCCGGAACATTTTGCCGGCTCAGAACAAGACACCCTGAATCATTACTGGAAGGTTGCTCAGCTCATCTATCGCCGGGTGGATCTTCTTTGTAATCTATCCGTCGAGAAGCTAGACCGTATCCGTCTGGAGCAAGCCACGCGAAACATCGCGACCGAAGAAGGCGGGGGGTGAAAAAGGAGTACAAGGAGTACAAGGAGTTCAAGGAGTACGAGGAGTACAAGAAGGTGGTTGGCGCCGTCGCGAGCCTGTTCAGGCTAACAATTGGCCAATGGTCATCCTTGTACTCCTCGTACTCCTTGAACTCCTTCTTCTAGTGACGCACCGGTTAGGAATGCCTAACCGGTGCACTCTCAACTTCCTTGTCCTAACCGGGACGCTCTCGACTTCCTTGTCCTAGTAGATTGCGACACCTTAACGGATCCCTATAGAACCGTCTTGGACGCGCGTAGATGCCCTAAGGTGATAGGAAAAGCTAACCGCCTTCGATGAACGGTTGGTGAAGGCAAGCGAGCGGAGCACACAAAAACAATTCTTGGCCGGTTAAACGTCAGAGGCTCAGAATTGCTATTAGACTGACGCACTAGCGTCTGTCTAATAGCCAATAGCCTGCCGGCCTCGTAAATGCAGGCGCATTTACGAAGCCGGCAGGCTCTACAGACTTAACTTCTTGCGCCAGGTTTGGCTTGCCCGCCGGGAGACTTCTATTTCTTCACCGCCTTTAAGCGTCAGCTTGAGCGTCTGACTAAACCATGGAGTGACCGATGCCACAAAGGTCAAGTTAACGATGTGTTTACGGCTGACTCGAAAGAACACGTTAGCTGGCAACCGGTTTTCAAGTGCGCTGGCAGTTCGATGGATTAACGGCTGATGATCACCAAAATAAACTCGGGTATAATCGCCGTTCACTTCCAACAACCGAATGCTTCGCACGGGAACAAACCAGCAGGCTCCCCCATCCTGCACAAATATGTGATCATCTGCCTGCAGATCACGCTCTGGGTTGGGTGCTTTGCCTGGTTCTCTCAGTTTAGTCATCGCGGCAGCCAGCCGATCGGGCGCAATCGGCTTTAGTAAATAGTCGAGGGCATTTACTTCAAACGCCCGAAGAGCAAAGTTACTATAAGCAGTCGTAAAAATGATTTTCGGTGCCGGAGTAGGGAGACTTGGCAAAACCGAAAAACCGTCCCCATCGCGCATTTGAACGTCGAGAAAGACTGCATCTAGCTCTTCGCGCTCCAAGTATTCAATCGCCTCCGCCGCACTGGCGGCCTGGCCGATGATCGTTAGCCAGCTATAGGGAGCCAGCAACCGCTGCATTTCGAAAAGTGCCCATGGTTCGTCGTCAACAATCAATGCCTTCATAATACCGCGACGATCCTCGGCAGAACCAGCTCTGCCAGCACCTCCCCCGGATCGATCATTCGCAGGGTTAGCGCTGCTTTCCGCCCATAGATCAGTTGAAGCCGCCTTTGAGCGTTAATCAGGCCCGTCCCATTACTGCGGGGCAGCGCTTTGAGATAGCCTGGATTCCTTACTTGAAAACGAACACTCTTTTGATCACCACTGAGCGCGTATTTTACTGTGCCGGGCTGATCGCCCGCGTGGGCTCCATGCTTGAGCGCGTTTTCGATCAAGGTCTGGCAAATAAGGGGTGGTACCACTGCGCTCAACAAGTCTTTGTTGATCGACACCTCGATCCTCAGCCGATCCCGGTATCGTAACTGCTCCAGGCCTAAATACGCCTGCACAATGCGGAGCTCTTCATCAAACGTGACCACCCTTTCCTCGGAACTCTCCAGGGAAGCTCTCATTAAATCTGCCAGCTGAGTAACCGCCTCTCGCGTTAGTTCCGCGTCGACCCCGGCGAGAGCGCGGATCGTGTTTAAACTGTTGAAGAGAAAGTGTGGGTTAATCTGGCTCCGCAACCTCTGGAACTGGGCTTCCTTCAGCTCGGCATCTAACAGGACTCGATTGATTCGCTCCTCTTGCAGTTCTCGCTGATACTGATAGCCCAGATAAAGGGCGGTCCAGGCAACCAGAGTTAACACGTTCTGGATGGTGCCGAGGATCATGGGCCCAGAATACAGATGACTCCCATTCCAGGGCATCCCACTAAAATTGAGGACCAATGCATTAGTGACCACGGTTTCGAGGACCGCAAAGGTCAGACAACCGATCGCCACTCTTGGAGCAAAAGCGGATCCGGGAAGGTCTCTCCAATTCCTGAGGTGGTAGAGGGCGCGAAAGGTATGGGTGAATATAAGACCGGACACACAAAAAACCCCTTGGTTCGCCATGACAATCGCGTGGCCACGTTGAAACGGGTCGTGAAGAAACGCGATCGCGACCAGCAGAAACAGACCGCCCCAACCACCGATCTGGCAGGCCCAATAGATAGGATGAGCCAAAATCGGCCGTTGGCGATCAACTCCCAGCAGCGGATTTTCTAGACTGGTTTGTAACCACTCCGGCAACATCAAAGAACGTTTCACACCCCTCAAGCTCACGAATTGCCTCAGACCATAGGAAGGTCACTCTTTGATGCAAGCCAAGTTCTGACCAACGGTGATATCGATCGGTGAACTGTGGTATTACGCGGTGAGCGGGCGTTGGGGGCCTCATTGGTTGGGCGAGGGCCTGCCGCGCCGTTTCGCCGTTTCGCCCTGTCGACCACTCCTCCGCCCCCCCGCCCATTTCTCTCTCGACGACCGCCCACAATGGAATTACACGCATCGTGCCTATGAGATTGTCTCCCGCTTTGCTTTTTGCCTGCTTAAATCTCACATCCGGACCGGTTTCGGCGCTTTCGTTGAATACCCTTTGCCTCGAAACCAAGCTTAGCGTCCTCATTAAGAACTTTCAGGGCCGGGTCGGTATTTGTGTTTCCGATGGACGGAGCGGGGTTCAGGTACACGGTAATCAGCGCTTCCCCATGTATAGCGTTTTCAAACTTGCGGTCGCTGTGGCTGTCCTGGATGGAGTCGACAAAGGCCGGCTGCATTTGGATGACGTGGTGACGGTTCAACAAAAAGACCTCGGTATTGGGGTTCAACCTTTGGCCACACTGGTCGGCTCGAACGGCTCCAAAACGACTACACGCGATCTCCTGTTCCGCATGATCGTCGATAGCGACGGTGCCGCCACGAATGTCTTAGTAGGAAAGGCGGGCGGACCGCGGGGCGTCCAGAGCGTCTTCGACGCGAAAAAGCTCAAAGGATTTAAGATCGATCGGGATGAGCGGGAGCTCGATGCGTCCCAACGTCACGACACGGCTACACCGATCGCACTAGCGAACCTCTTACAATGGCTGGCCAACGGACAGCTGTTGTCGCGTGGTTCGTCAGCGCTTTTACTGGAGGCGATGACCAAGACGCGCGCCTCTCCGGACCGGCTCCGGCCCGGCCTTCCAAACGGTTGGTTAGTCGCGCATAACACCGGTAGCAGCAGTACCCGGAGAGGCGTTACATCGGCCACGAATGATGTGGGTATTCTAATAGCTCCGGACGCCAGCAGTTTCGTGGTCGTCGTGTTAATCGCCGATTCGAAGGCCTCCGATCACGATCGAGGTGCATTGATCGCTAACGTAGCCCAAGCCGTCGGGGAATGTAGTCAGTAGGCGCCTGGGGTTGATTCCGGCATCGAAGTAGTCGTATGTTTGGACAAGCTATCAGGTTGGCTGATACCGGCCTATCGCATTTCACGAAGCCAGCCACATTCCACACATGAACCCGAACGATCTTGATCTGCGACTCCTCCGGTCGTTTCTGACCGTGGCTCATTCCGGAAAAATTTCCAGCGCAGCCAAGCAGTTACATTTGTCGCAGCCGGCCGTCACGGCTCATTTACGGCGATTGGAAGAAATTGTCGGCAAGCCATTGATCTCCCGGTCCACGCGAGGGGTGAAGTTGACCAGCTATGGGCACACGCTGCGAAACCTGGCGATGGAGGTCCAAAATGCTCTCACGCGAATCGAGACATCGTTTCATCAAGAGCAAAAGCTAGATGGCGAATTGCGCTTCGGCGCCAGCCTAACTATCGCTTCCCAGGTGATACCTACCTTGGTGGCTGAGTTCTGCCGGACCTATCCGGATGTCGCCGTTGAATTGAGAGTCGACAACACTGCGGTCGTGCTCGAAGCGGTGCGGGAATCGAGCTATCCCTTTGGGCTGGTAGAAGGAAATCCCCGGGCGGCCGGATTAAGACTGGAGAAGTTTGTCGACGACGAGTTGGTGCTGGTTGCCGGGACTAATAGCTCCTACCGGCAATACCAACGTTTGGCAGCAACGATCGCAACCCCTCAGGATCTCTACCGGATTCCGCTGATCTGGCGAGAAGCCGGCTCCGGTACCAGAGCCGTCGTGGAGACCGCTCTCCGCAAAGCCGGCGTGCAGCTTAGACGGCTGACTTATCAATATGTCATGGCAGATGTCCAAGCGATCAAAACCGCCGCCATTCACTGCCTGGGTTTTGCGTTTCTTTCTCGTTGGAGCGCAAAGACCGAACTGGCAAACGGACAGCTGCGCATCTTGCAAATTGCCGATCTGACGGTTCGGCGCGGGTTCTATTGGGTTTTGCCCAGCGGCGCCTTGGGAGAGCCGAGCGACAGCTTTCTCCGGTTTTGCCAACACAATCGCTCCCATCTGACTCCCCCAGCCTCGGTTTCGAATTAGCTTTGCGCGAAAGTCCAACTTCGAGCTTAATGACCGGGTCATGAATCGAACCCTGCTGATCTTAGGGATCATCTTGCCCTCGCTAGGACTGGCTCAAGAACCAGTGATTCAACCGAACGAGAATCTGCAGACGGACGGAATTCCGCCAATCCCGGCTGAGATCGCCTCGAAGGCCGGCAAATATACCGAGTACCGGCAAGCGATCTTTGCCAGTTGGGATCCGGCAGCGGATCAAATGCTGATTCTGACGAGATTCGCCGACACGCGTCAGGTCCATCTGGTGAAGTTTCCTGGTGGCGCTCGCAAGCAATTGACCTTTTTTCCGGATGGAATTTTCGAAGCCGTCTTTCCGCAGCAACCAGCTAACTACTTCGTTTTCGCGAAGGATACCGGCGGAGGCGAATTTTATCAGCTTTACCGCTTCGATCTAGCCACCGGCGACACCACTTTATTGACTGACGGGAAGTCACGAAACGAACTTGGCGTCTGGTCCCGCCAAGGAAAGAAACTTGCCTACACGTCTACGCGGCGGAATGGCAAGGACGATGATCTCTATGTAATCGAAGAGGCTGACCGCGGCACTGACCACCTGCTAGCTGAAGTCGATGGTGGAGGTTGGCAGCCGCTCGATTGGTCCCTAGATAACCGGACCTTGTTAGTCAGACAGGGAATTTCGATCAATGAAGCCAACCTGTTCCTGGTCGACACAACGACCGGCCAGAAAACCCAATTAAATGAGGCGGGCAAACGGGTGGCCTACGGGAGTGGCGCCTTCAGCCCTGACGGTAGGGGCATTTATGTTACCACTGATGCCGGCTCTGAATTTCAGCAACTAGCGTGGCTCGATCTCACTACCCGGCGATTGACGCCGCTGACGGAAAAGATCCCTTGGAATGTAGAACTGATCGCACTTTCTCCGGACGGATCTCACCTGGCATTTGTAACCAATGAAGATGGCATTAGCCGGGTCTATATTCTGGATACGGCGACGCGTTCTTACCAACAGATCCATGGAATACCGGAAGGATTAATCGAAAGGCTGGCCTGGAATCACAACGGCAAGAACCTGGCCTTCAGCGTCTCCTGTTACGACTCACCCACAGATGTTTTCACCGTTGAGGTCCCCTCGGGCCAAGTCACGCGGTGGACTGAAAGCGAGACCGGCGGTATCAGCCCGACAGCTTTCATTAAGCCGACCCTGATCCATTGGCCATCCTTCGACGACCGGTCTATCTCAGGATTTTTCTATGAAAAGCCGGCCGGCCCAAAGAAAATTCCCGTCATCATCATGATCCATGGCGGACCGGAGAGCCAGTTTCGGCCCAGCTTTCTCGGCCGTTACAACTATTTCCTGAACGAGCTCGGCGCTGCGGTCATTTGGCCGAACGTCCGGGGCTCGGACGGATATGGAAAAACATTCCTCGATCTCGACAATGGAACTAAACGTGAAGACTCGGTGAAAGATATTGGCGCCTTGCTCGACTGGATCAAGACCCGCCCTGAACTTGACGCCGACCGGGTGATGATCATGGGCGGCAGCTACGGCGGATACATGACCCTCGCCTGTTCCTTTCATTACGCAGATCGTATCCGGTGCTCCAACGACATCGTGGGTATCTCTAACTTTGTGACTTTTCTCGAGCACACCGAAGCCTACCGTCGCGATCTTCGCCGGGTGGAATACGGCGATGAGCGGAACCCCGAGATGCGCGAGTTTTTACTCAAGATTTCGCCCATGAACCACCTGGCAGAAATCACCAAGCCGCTCTTCATCGTGGCAGGACAGAACGATCCCAGGGTTCCTGCGGGCGAAGGCCGGCAGATGGTCGAGGCATTAAAACAGCGCGGTCAAACCGTCTGGTTCTTGCTAGGAAAGAACGAAGGCCACGGCTTCGCCAAAAAGGCTAATGCTGACTTCGAGTTCTATGCGTCCATTAAGTTCATCCAGGACGAGCTGTTAAAGTAGATCGAGAGTAAATCGGTTTCAGTGTCCGCTGACTCTCGAACTTGCCGATTCGCGTTTTTGGCCTATGCTTGGCATATGCCAAAACCCTCCGGTCCCCAACGATATGTCAGATTGTTCAAGAATGGCAGGAACCAAGCTGTGCGTATTCCGCGGGAATTCGAGTTACCAGGAGAAGACGCCATCATGCATAGAGAGGGTCGACGTCTTATTATCGAGCCGGCCCGCCCAAAGTCGCTATTGAAGCTACTCTCATCGCTAAAGCCGATTAAGGAGAGCTTCCCGAAGATAAAGGATATTCCACCCGAACCGGTTGAGATTTGATGAGCCGGTACCTGCTGGATACGAACATCGTTTCAGATCTAGTTCGCAACCCAACGGGTCGAGCAGCCGGTCACATCTTTAGGATTGGCGAAGAAGCTGTCTGCACCAGCATTGTTGTTGCCGCCGAGCTTAGGTATGGCGCAGCAAAGAAAGAATCGAGGAGACTTTCCAGGCAGCTCGACGCTATCCTGGAACGCCTTGAGATCCTTCCCGTGGAACAACCCGCCGATAGCGTTTATGCAGCGTTGCGGGTTAACCTGGAGAAACGAGGAACCATCATCGGAGCCAACGATCTCTTGATCGCGGCTCACACCGTGGCTCTCGGGTACACCCTCGTGACAGACAATGAACGCGAGTTTTCTCGGGTTGCCTCTCTCACGATCGAAAATTGGTTGCGCTAGCTGACTACCTGCACGACGAACCATCAACTGAACCGCAAACAGTAAACCGTGAGCAGCGAACGGCGAACTGCAAACCCCATGAGTGGACGATTATCGAATAAGATCGCGCTGGTGACGGCGGCAGCGCAAGGCATCGGACGCGCTACGGCTGAAGCCTTTGTGAAAGAAGGAGCGCAAGTCTTTGCCGCGGACATCAACGAAGCGGCTTTAGCTAAGGTACCGGGCGTAAAAGCAGTGAATCTGGATGTAACTCGACCGGACATGATCGCAGAGTGCGCATCCCGGATTGGAGGACTGGACGTCCTGTTCAATGCTGCCGGGTTCGTTCATCCAGGGTCTATCCTGGAGTGTACCGAAGAAGATTGGGATTTCGGTATGACCTTGAATGTCCGATCGATGTTCCGGCTGATTAAGGCCTTTCTGCCGGGAATGATCGCGAGAGGCGGCTCATCGATCATCAATGTGTCTTCGGTCGCAGGTTCTGTAAAAGGGGTCCCTAACCGATTTGTGTACAGCGTCACCAAAGCGGCCGTGGTCGGCTTGACCAAATCGGTGGCTGCCGATTTTCTGAAGCAAAAGATTCGCTGCAACGCGATCTGCCCGGGAACAGTGGATTCACCGTCTTTGGCGCAGCGGATTGCGGCTCAGGCTCAAGTCGAAGGGAAGACCGAGACCGAGGTTCGGGAGATGTTCAATGCCCGGCAACCGATGGGCCGGTTGGGCACCCCTGAAGAAATCGCCGCCCTGGCCGTTTACCTGGCGTCGGACGAGTCCGCGTTCACCACCGGCCAGATCCATGTCATTGATGGCGGGTGGACCGGGTGAAGGCGTGTCGGCGTTTGGGCGTATCGGCGTATCGGCCTGTCCGAGCGTCAGCGGGTTGAACGACGCCCAATGGTTGGCGGTTTTATTATCCAACGATCTGCCTGGTCGATCATTTTGACGATCTGGGCTATGACTTTGTCACACTCGTCATCGAGTTTTTCGAAGGTCTCCTGGTCGATGTAATGGTGGTGAAAGGCGATCTCGAGATGGACCTGAGTTTCGCTGGCTTCGGTCTCTGCGTCGTTGAGCTTGGATATAAACGCTGCTTTGTACCGCCGCTTTCGCCAAGCCTCAGCCAGATTGGCGCAGATGGACGGCACGATCGCCTGATTTGATCGGTTAGCGTAAAGCGCTCCTCTGGTGGGAACTCCTTTGATAAGGCGAAAATCTTCATCACTAAAGACATCGCTCCCTGGTAAACATCCAAATCCCGAAAATGTTTGACTATTGGCATGATCCACATGGAATAGCATTTTAGAGCATCGACATCCACGCCGACACGCCGACACGCCGACACGCCGACACGCCGACACGCCGACACGCCGACACGCCGACACGCCGACACCCCCACAATTTGCGCCTTGCGCGAAACCGCGCTAATCGATGCTGCGGCCATTAAGGCCGAATCTTCTTTATCTATCATGAAATTGTTGCGCTACGGGCCGAAGGGCCAGGAAAAACCGGGGCTCCTCGATAACGACGGTAAAATACGGGAACTTTCCGGAGTGATAACGGACATTACGGGACCGACTCTGTCTGAAGAATCGTTGGGCACGCTTCGAGCGCTGGATCTTGCTGCGCTTCCCGTTGTGCCGGGCGGACCGAGAATTGGCGCTTGCGTCGGCTCGGTCGGCAAGTTTATCGGGATCGGCCTCAACTACGCAGATCACGCTGCAGAGACCGGCGCAGCCATTCCTAAGGAACCGGTCGTTTTCAGCAAATGGGTTACCTGCGTCAGCGGCTGTAACGATGATATTCAGATTCCGCCAGGTTCGACAAAGACCGATTGGGAGGTCGAGCTCGGCGTAGTCATTGGACAGACCGCGAAACGGGTGTCTGAGACGGAAGCGCTAAACTACGTTGCCGGTTATTGCGTCGTCAATGACGTTTCAGAACGCGAATATCAGATCGAACGCGGCCCTACCTGGGATAAAGGAAAAGGATTCGATAGCTTTGGCCCGATTGGACCCTGGTTGGTCACCAAAGATGAAGTACCTGACCCACAGAACCTCCAGCTCTGGCTCGAAGTCGATGGTATCCGCCGGCAATCCGGGACCACTAAAACCATGGTCTTCAACGTCGCGAGCCTGGTAAGTTATCTCAGCCGGATCATGACTTTGAACCCCGGCGACGTCATTGCCACCGGAACACCGCCGGGAGTCGGTATGGGGATGAAACCGCCAGTCTACCTGCGACCGGGACAGACTATCAGGTTAGGCGTCGACCGATTGGGCGAACAACGCCAGCAAACGGTGCAGGCGTAGGGTGAGAAGTGATCGGTAGGGACCGAAGAACGTTTGTGTCCCGAAGGGACTATAGGACTCAGCCTGGGGTTTTAACCCCAGGAACACGTCCATACGATGACCCGCCCTGAAAGGGCGGAAGATGTTTGCGGCCGACATTTCGTCCATCGCCTAGATTCGCCTCGCAAAACCGATCTACCGCCCCTACAGGGCGGGCGCGTTTCTAACCGGGACCTGGGGTTAAAACCCCAGGTTTAGTCCTATTGCCCCTTCGGGGCAGAACCCAATGTTCCACTTCGTGGTTGAGTCGCGAGCGCGTCCCTACCGCCCAATCATCGAAACAGATCCATTTGCACCGTCTCCCCGGTTTGCAGGCTTTCCCAACGTCTTGCTTGTTCTTCCAGGCGCCGGCACTCTCTTTGCAGCTCAACCAGCTGGATCCTCAGGATATTCTCTTCCTCATCAAGATCTCTAGTAACCCGGCGTAGACGACCCTTTTTTCTCTTTTCGGATACCTGGCAAAAATCCCAACTCGGTTCCTTTGCGGTGCGTTCGCGGAACATCTCAATTGCTTGCAGCTGCATGGCGGCCTGCGCGATCGCATCGATAATCTCGGAGCAAGTCAAATATTGGTCGGGCATGCCGGCTCCGCATCGATCCAAAACCGACCTCAAGCTGAGTACATCGCCATCCGCATACGCCGCCTGGGCGCGCAGCCAAAGATCCTTTCTGCCCGGTGTCATCTCTCCTGCTCGATCCGGGTGAAGCAACGACACAATTTTACGGTAAAGCTTTTTGCACTCTGTCAGCAGGTCGCGCGCGCCTGCCTCTTGCAACACCTCCTCAGTAAGCGACTCTACCTCGTCCTCGGTTAGAAACTCCTGGCCCGTCGCAGAGATAAAATCCCTGATTGTGTCGCGATCGAGTCTTGCTTTCGGTTGAGGCGGCTCGACCGGGATCTCCTCGGGCTCCGTCCGAAAGTCTGGGTAAGGCAATTCACCGCTTTCAATCCGTAATGCCTGCAAATAGGCCAGCTCCACTGGCCGGATACCATACAGCATCAATTTTTGGACCAGAGCCAGACGCGCAGAGAGCCAATCGATCTCTTGGTGCAGCTCGCGCAGAGTCGAGAAATGCGTTCCAAATTCGATGTTAACAAACCGGCGAAATTCGGGCAGGTCCTGGGACTCATGCCGAGCCAGGTCGTCTTCGACCGCTAAGATGCGGTTTCTGACACTCTGGAGGTCTCTAAGATACCCCTCGCGAATCGATCCCGTATCCATCAGGATCAGCTCGCTGCGAGAGTTTTTGGCGGCGAGACGGCGTCGTCGTTTCCAACGCTTGCTCAGATGACTGAGCTCCTGATTGATCGCCGCCACATCAAAAAAGCTCGATTCGGTTTTTGCTTTATTTCGACCGCTAGCTGAGGATTTTCCTTGTTTCCCGAACTTTGCTCCTAGGGCGGCGCCTTCACCGGGAGATCGGCCGCTTCCTTTCAACAACCTGATTTCGTCCGTTGCGGACCCCAGATCGAGCAGCCGGAGGCGATGACGCCATTCCCTGGCGAAGTCGTAAAAATAGAACGCCTCAGCACCAACGAACGGGAGCACTTCGTCCAGCGTCACCCGGGATTCGTCTTCGGCATCCGCACTCGTGATCTCGGAGCGAGCGCCGGCTATCAGGCCCCCTGCCACAAAAACGTGCCCTTCCTTTTCTTCCCAACCCATTACCAGCTGAAGCACAGAATGGAAGCGGCTGAGCGGGAGGGAGTACGGAATTGAAATCAACCGGCGCACTAGCGGTTTTGTCCCGACCAAGGTCACTTCCACGATTGCAGCTACATCATCAATCACGCTTTGGATTGTAACGTCATTCAGTCCAAAGCGCGCCGCGTTTTCGGAGTGGACGTTCAAAACTTTGGTAGCGTCCGGATGAGAACTGAGTCGCTCATTCACCTAGTGTCCTGTCCCATAAATAACGTGGCTTTCGTTGCGATCAAAATGGGCCGCCCGGTCCGGCAGTTGCCCATACGCGTCAATCTAAGCGATCGATCGTATACGGCCCTTGGTGCGGTAGGGCGAAAAACTGCCGGACGAAAGCCACGTTATTTATGGGACAGGACACTACTTTCCGGCTCCCTAGAAAGGCGTGCTTGCAAAAGCTTTTCGTTCCGAACAACAATCAGCTTTTAGTAAGGTTGCCCCCAGCGCAAGAGAACCGCATGTCGATCCCCCCCTCGACTGACCATCGTATTCCCTCGAACGGACCAGATTCTCCAAATATCCCAGTCCTTTCCGCTAAGGGGTTGTGCAAAGATTTCGGTCCGGTCCGCGTTCTGGACGATATCAATCTCGACTTTGCCGCTGGTGAAATTCATGCCGTCGTCGGTGAGAACGGCGCGGGCAAATCAACCCTCGTGAAGATTCTGGCCGGGGCACTGGAACCAACCGCCGGAACCGTCCTTTTTAAGGGAACCACGGCCCCAGCCGGTAACCTCAGGGCGATGGAAACTCTGGGAGTCCGATTTATCCATCAGGAGCTAAACCTGGCCGAAGACCTTAGCGTCCAGGAGAATTTGTTTCTGGGCCAGGAATTGAGACGCGGCATTTTCCTGGATGAACGAGCGATGCGCCGCAAGGGATCGGAAGTGTTGGCGCAAGTCGGCACCAGGGTCAACCTCGACGTCCGCGTGGGCCGTTTGCGGATCAGCGAGAAACAAATGGTGGAAATCGCCAAAGCAATTTCGCGCCAGGCGACAGTCATCATTTTCGATGAACCGACGGCTGTGCTGACGCTGACGGAAACCGACCGGCTGTTCCAACTCATCGAATCGTTCGCCCGGACAGGCGTCGCCATCATTTATATCTCGCATCGTTTGGAGGAGGTTAAGCGCCTGGCCCACCGTATCACCGTCCTTCGCGATGGCCGGCAAATTGCCACCCGCGGCGCCGGCGAGATCTCGCCGGACGAAATTGCTCGCCTCATGGTCGGCCGCAGCTTGCAGGATCTCTTTGCTCCTAAAAGGATCGCCAACCACGAACCGGTCCGCCTCGAGGTTCGCGGCCTGACTGTTCCTGAGTACGCCAGCGATTGTTCATTCGTCGCGAAAAGAGGAGAGATTGTCGGATTTGCCGGCTTAGTCGGCGCAGGCCGTACTGAACTGTTTGAAGGGATCGTCGGGCTGAGAAGCGTCAAAGGTGGCCAAATTTTGAGAGATGGACAGCCGGTTGAGATAACTGACTATCCAGCGGCGATTCACGAATTACGGGCCGTTTACTTGCCGGAAGATCGCAAAGGGAAAGGTCTAATTGTCTCTTTCGATGCTCGGACAAATTTTTCTTTGTTAGGTCTCCAGAAGTTCGGCAACTGGTTTGTTGACGAACGGCGGGAATCAGAAGCCTTTCAAGACGCTGTCCGGCGATTCCAAATCAAGATCCCGGACCGCTCCATGCCGGCTAACCGACTGAGCGGTGGCAATCAACAGAAGGTGGTATTGGCGAAGATCTCGGCCATTGATCCCGAAATTCTCATTTTGGACGAACCAACTCGCGGGATCGATATCGGCACCAAGGCGCAAATTTATCATTGGATCGCTGACCTGGCCGCTCGTGGTCTTACCTGCATCGTCATTTCATCCGAGCTTCCGGAAATTATTGGTTTATGCCACCGCGTCATCGTTATGCGCTCAAGCCGAATCGTAGCCAACCTCGAAGGCGATCTGATCAACGAAGACGAGATCATGCTTTACGCGACCGGCGTCAAACCACGAATCGACACGAACAAAACCCCAGCCGCAGATTAACGCAGATGTACGCAGATAAGAGACTAACCGCGAATGGACACGAATAGACGCGAATGAAATCCTTATTCACAGAGACGCTCACAGACGATGGAGAGAGCTTACCCTTGCTGATTTTGCAATCTCCCTCCGGGCCGCCCCTATGAAGTTTGTCACGATTCGTGTCCATTCGCCTGCCTGTCGCGCCGAAGGCCTTGCGAAGGCGGATCCATTCGCGGTTTGTCTCTTTATCTGCGTTCATCTGCGGTTGGATTCCTTCGTTTCGTGTATCTATGAACTCCGCTGAGCCGATCGAAACCGGATCCCGTCCGCGCCGGATTGAGGCCGCCAAAGTTTGGCGTCTCGCCCGCGACTTCGGGCCCTTGGTGGCGCTGGTTCTGCTGGTTATCCTGGGCTGGGCGCTCAACCCGAATTTTACGAGCTGGACTAACCTCAGCAATGTCCTCACGCGAAGTGCTTTTATCGGCATTATCAGCGTCGGCGCTACCTTTGTGATTGTTAGCGGTGAGATCGATCTGTCGGTCGGCGCCATGGCAGCGTTTATCGCGAGCTTGATGATCATCGTCGTGAATAGCGTCGCTGAGACCACCGGTAATCTGCCCCTGGCCGTCACCGCAGGTCTAGGCGCCGGATTGGTGATCGGCCTGCTGACGGGTTTAGCGAACGGCCTGCTGGTGACCAGAGGAAAGATCGACTCGTTCATTGTCACCCTTGGCACCATGGGAATTTTCCGTTCGTTGGTGATTTTCGTGTGTAACGGCGGAACGCTAACTCTGAACTCGGATGTCCGAGAAGCTTTCCGGCCGATTTATTATAACGCTTGGCTAAACGTGCCGATTCCGGTTTGGATTCTGGCCACGGTCACCGTGGCCGGCGCGATTGTATTAGCCAAAACGCGTTTCGGACGGTATTGCCGAGCTGTCGGCTCCAATTCAGAGGTTGCCTTCTATTCCGCCATCAGAGTCGATCGTATCCGGTTAGTTGCCTTCGTGGTGCAAGGGTTTTGTGTTTCTCTGGCCACCGTGCTTTATGTGCCTAGACTCGGTTCAGCATCCTATGGGACAGCGCTCGGAGGTGAGTTAGAGGCGATCACGGCCGTAGTAGTCGGAGGAACAGCTCTGAGAGGCGGTTACGGGCGGGTTTGGGGCTCAATCGCGGGTGCTCTCATTTTGAGCCTGATTGGTAATATCCTGAACCTGACTAGCATTATCAGTGTCTACCTTAATGGAGCCGTACAAGGTCTGATTATTTTAGGAGCTGCCTTGCTGCAGCGCGGTAGCAGGAAGCGATAGTTAATTGATCCCAAAAAAATGAACCCCAGACTGAAACTGTTAGTTACTTGTGTCTCATTGGGTCTTACCTCCTTCGCCGGTTCCGGCGCGGTGGCTCAAGAGAAAATTAAAATTGGTGTGTCTATTCCCTCTGCCGACCACGGTTGGACCGGTGGAGTCGATTTCTTTGCTCAAGAAGCCAAGAAAAGGTTAGAAGCCGCTTATAAAAACCTGGAGGTCGTTGTAGTGACCGCTACCGGTGCTAGCGACCAGGCCAATACTTTGGAAGACTTGGTGGCTACTCAAAAGATTAAAGCCCTGGTGATCCTTCCCTACGAATCTGCGCCGTTGACCGACCCAGTCCGCCAGGTAAAAAGCAAGGGCGTTTATATTACCGTGGTCGACAGGGCGTTAACCGACTCGACCATCCAAGATCTATATGTTGCCGGTGATAATCCCGGCATGGGCAAGATCGCAGCCAAATATTTCGTCGATAAACTTGGTGGGAAAGGAGACATCGTGGTTCTCCGAGGTCTGCCAACGGTTATCGACAATCAACGGTTTGACGCGTTCGTAGAGGGCATCAAGGGCTCCCAAATCAAGTTACTAGACGCCAAGTATGCCAACTGGAACCGCGACGATGGGTTCAAAGTGATGCAGGATTTCTTGACCCGGTTCCCCCACATCGACGCGGTATGGGCACAGGATGATGATATCGCGATCGGCGTGCTGGATGCCTTGAAGCAAGCGCATCGCGAAAAAGAGATGTGGGTGGTCGGTGGTGGCGGGATGAAACAGGCGGTGAAGCGAGTCTTAGATAAAGACACCGCGACCCCGGTCGATATCATCTATTCTCCCTCGATGATTGGCTTGGCCATCGAAGTTACGGCGGTCCATCTTGTGTCAGGACTTCCTACGAACGGACATTACATCGTCGATTCACCACTGATTACGCCGGAGAACGCATCGCAGTATTATTTTCCGAATTCGCCCTATTAGTAGCGGATTCAGACGCGGGACAGGAGCGAAACGTGGCTCCTGTCCTGGTCGGGTGGCATCCGCCTTCGCCAAGCCTACGGCGCGACAGGCTCTATGGGACTTATGGGCCTGTGTGACCTGTGCCATTCCTTGCGCGTAGTGGCGGCCTCGCTCAAAGTCAAGAGTGCAACTTCACGAAGTCGTTAGAGGAGGCTGTCGGATTTTGCCGCGAAGCGGCTACACATCATAGCCCAGGGCTTCAGCCCTGGGTGACCTAGCAAATAGCCCGCCCTGAAAGTGGCGGCCGACCGAGTTTGTCTGCGCTTGGCGTGTTGATCGGTCGATCGTACGAACATCGCTATCCTCGATTGTATTAACGCGCTGGGACCATCCCAAACGCCTCGGACGCCACCTTCAGGGCGTATTTTGGGTGCGAGTTACCCAGGGCTGAAGCCCTGGGCTACCGTCTTAAGCCGCTTCGCGGCAAAATCCGAACACGCACCCAGTGCCAGATGCTTGTGGGCCAGGCGACACGCGTAGCGCCTACCAAGTCGATCTGCTGGAGCTGCGCACGGGCCGCTTCTTCTTTTTCCGACTAAAAACGGTGCTACCATTGATATCGTGCCAGGTCAAAGCGGGTCTCGGTAACGTCAGACTTCCATCGCGCGCCGGATGAAGTTCTCGATCTCCGGCCGAATGCTAAAGCTCTGTTTCTGCGGTTGTGGCCAGTTCTCCTGATCAGCATACATGGCGTTAAGGCCACACTGAATAGGTGGATCACCACCGGTAAACTCGGCTACGAGGTGGCGCCAGCGGGTCAGTAAGGCTTGTGCCTTGGGTCCGGCTGGATCTTCATCCAGAGAAGCCTCGATATCGGCAAACAGTTCGGACCATTGTTGGCTCACTCGCGCTTGCAGCTCGGGAGACCATAAACCCTTTCGTTCTTCAAGCTTCGATTTCGCTTCGTCGCTGTAATACTTCTTCATCCATTCGGTATCATTGTTCATCTCGATCTCCTTGATGATTTTGATAAAGATTTTCCAATCCGGCTTGGAGCAGCCGGCTAACGCAGTTTCCGTTTCTCGGATCGCCTGGATCGCACGCTCGAGCTGTCCGCGCTTGGCGCCAAGGGCAACTCGCTGACGTCGTAACGTGTCCAGTAGGTCCGAGTTATCATCTAACAGTTCTCCAATCTGTTTGAGGGAAAACCCGAGAAACTTCAGTAGAACAATCTGTTCCAATCGCGCCAGGTCACGCTCGCTGTACAGCCGGTAGCCGGCCTGGGTGCGGCTCACCGGTTTCAGTAGTCCCAGGCGATCATAATGATGTAGTGCCCGGACCGTTACCCCGGCTAAGCCGGCGAACTCGTGCGGCGGATAGAGATGGTCAGTCTTCGGTTTCAGTGAGTTACCTCCGCGCACAAGATCCGCCCTGACGTTGCGTCAGGGTCAAGCGGCTTTTTTCATTTATCGTTCTCGTCGTCGTCGTCGTCCTCGTCCTCGATTAGAAAAGCCGCGTATAAGTAGTAATCAGTAATCAGTTTTGGAAGACATCTCTGACCACTGATTTTTTGTGGCGCAAGCGCGATCGATTCCGGCCAGGGAATTAGTAGCCCGGTCTCACTGCCGCAGAGCAACGATTGGATCTATCCGGGCGGCTCGACGAGCGGGTAAGAAACAGGCGATCGCTGCGGTTATACAAAGTACCAGAACAGCTATCCCAAGCGTAACCGGATCGTTTCCCCTCACCTCGTACAACAGACTCTCGATGAAACGGCTAAAAGCTACTGCCGCTAAAATCCCAATCGCTAAACCGAGGCTAACTAGCGTGAATCCTCGCTGAGTCACCAGCCGCAAAATATTGGCCGAACTGGCTCCTAAAGCGATTCGGATCCCGATCTCCCGCGTTCGCAAGCTAACGGCGTAAGCTAACGTCGCGTACAACCCGATCGCGGATAGGAAGAGGGCGGCGCCGGAGAAGACGCCAACTAGGATGACGCTGAGTTTGCGGGTGGATAATTTCTCCGCAATCAGCCCAGGATAAGTCTTGGTGTGATCAATCGCGACGTTTGGATCAATCGAGGCAATCGCTTTGCGCAACGCAGGGAGAACGCTCGCGGGATCACCAGGCGAACGCAGGATCAGGGTCTCATGATATTGGTTCCATTGCTTGTAAGAGAAATAAACTTGAGGTGCGCCTTCTTCGTCACCAGGCACCATGAACTGAACGTGTGGCACCACGCCGATGATCCTGCATTCCTCGCCCACAACCTTAATCATTTTGCCTATCGGATCATGGCCCGGACAATATCTTTGGCCGAACTGAGTGTCGACCATGATAACCTTTTCGGTGCTCGTGGTCTCCGTGTCGTCGAAGCCGCGTCCCTGTAAAAGTGGAATCTCTACTAACCGGAAATAGTCGGCTGAAACCGTTTGCCAATTGAGCACCGGCTGACGACCCGGACCCGGATCGCCTTGGCCATCAATGGTAAATGGCTCCATTATCTCGGATCCGTTCATCAGTGGGAGCTCGTCATTCAGCGAAGCCGCTTCGACACCGGGCAGCTGCCTGGTCTTGGCCAGTAATTCGTCCCAGAACCGGTGCCTTCTATCTCTGTCTAAGATGTACTTCGCACTCGTTAGACGCATTTGCGCGGTTAGAACCCCCTGCGGATTAAACCCTAACGGAACGCTTTGCGCCGAAAGATAACTGCGGGCAAGCAGGCCGGCTCCAACCAACAGTACTGAAGCTAACGCAACTTGGGTTACAACGAGTATGGACTGTGATTTTTGGCGGCTAGATCCCGTCGTACTGGCAAGGCCGCCTTCAGCCTTTAGCGCGAATGCCAGGTCCACCTGCGAAGTTTTCCACGAAGGCAACAACGCGGAGAACAACGCCACTAATGCGGTCACCACTCCTACAAACAACAGTGCATTCGAATTGATGCTGATCTCACTCAATCGATAGACATCCGCCGGAAACAGCGCCTTGATCAGCCTGACCAACCAAAGGGCGATTAGTACGCCCAACGCCCCACCAAAGAAGGAAAGAAATACGTTCTCCAAGAGCAATTGCCCGACCAGGCGCCGTCGGGTCGCACCCAGCGCGGAACGAATATTCATTTCCCGTCCGCGTTCAACGGCGCGGGTGTAAAGAAGATTTGCCACGTTTGCGCAGGAGATCAAAAGAAGGCAGGCAGCGGCTCCGCCAATCAACCAAATCGTCCCTGAATAATCGATGACCACTCGGTCCCGGAGCGGTACTAACCGCACCCCGCGATCAGCATCCGTGACCGGATAACGCGTAGCCAGGTTGGCTTGAGTGATCTTCAGATCCGCTTCGGCCTGGCTAAGCGTCACCCCAGGTTTCAAGCGAGCGACGCAATCCACCGGTGAGTTATCCCGGCTTGAGAGTTGTTCCCTTACAACCGTAGCGCTTGCGTTTATTGGCGCGAAGACGTCCGTCCGCCACAAGCCGAAATTATTCGCTTGCAGTGGCGATACCCCAATGACCTGGAAAGTAAAATCGCTAATGGTGATCGTTTTGCCGATGATGTTCGGATCTGATTGGAAGCGGCTCTTCCAAAAGGGTTCGCTTAGGATCGCAACCAGCGGTCCGTGCTCAATGTCCTCTTCTTTCGTGAACCAGCGTCCGAGGACAATGGGAACTTTACTGACTTCAGCCAGACTCGCGGAAACAAAATGAACTTCGATCGGTTGGGCTTCGCCGTTACCTGCAAGATCCAGGGTCTCAGAAGTCTCTGCGGCAAGACTATCAAAGGTGTGCTGCCCAGCCGCCAAATCGAGATAAGCGGGATAGTTCATCCAGCGGAGCATGTCCTTTTGATAAGGCTGACAAACTTCAACTAACCGATCCGGATTCGGGTAAGGAAGTGGCTGAAGCAGAGCCGTGTCAATCAAGCTGAAGACGGCCGTATTCACTCCGATTCCGAAGGCCACAATCAAGATCGCCGTGATAGTGAATCCAGGCGATTTACGAAAGAGCCGTAGGGTATATCTCAGGTGCTGGAGCAGAGGATGCATTTGTCTGGAAGGTTCTCGAATTTTCGAAAGGAGAATATTCGGCATCACTGCCGCAGAGCAACGACTGGATCTATGCGGGCGGCTCGACGGGCAGGTATCCAGCAAGCAAGCAGGGCGATATTGCCAAGCACCAAAACGGTTAATCCAAGCGTTAATGGATCGTTACCGGCTACACCGTAAAGCGTGCTCTCAATAAAGCGCGTACCGATAAGCGCGGCCGATGTGCCAAGAAGCAAACCGATACAGACGAGCGCTAGTCCTTGCCGGATAACGGCCGTCAGAATCGCTGAAGTCGTCGCCCCTAAGGCGATACGAATGCCGATCTCGCGGGTCCGTCGGCTAATGGTGTAACTCAAGATCGCATACAAGCCGATGGCCGATAAGAATAGTGCCGCACCGGAAAATGTGCCGACCAGTATGAAGCTGAGTTTTCGCGCCATCAAACCGGATGCAATCAAGTCATCGTACGTACTAGTTCTACTAATAGCGACATTCGGATCAATCGAAGCGATCATCTTGCGTAGTGACGGAACGAGAGTCATCGGATCCCCACTGCAGCGCAGGATCAGATCTCCATCAGTAGGGTCCCACTGTTGATAACAGAAGTACGCTAGGGACGCGCTTTCTTCATCCCCAGGGAACAGATAGCGAATATGCGAGGCCACACCGATAATGGTGCAGTCGGTTGTCCCTTCGAGCTTGATGACCTTACCGATGGGATCCTGGCCAGGGAAGCAACTCTGCGCCAGTGCAGAATCGATAATTATCACAGGCCGGCTATTTGCCTTATCTGCCGCATCAAAGGGCCGTCCGTGCAAAAGCGGAATCTGAAGTAATTGAAAATAATCGGGCGAGATCATCTGCCAATCCAGTAATGGCCGGCGGATCGGACCGGGATCCGGCTGGCCGGCGATGGTGAAAGGAACCATTATCTCGATTCCATCTTTCAGAGGCAGCGCATAGTTTATGGCGGCTGCTTCGACACCGGGCAACTGACGCGCCTTTGCCAGTAATTCTTCCCAGAAGCCACGCTGGCGAGTCGTATCGAACATATACTTTGCGCCGGTAAGGTGCACCTCCGTAGTCAGGACATCTCGCGGATTAAATCCAACAGGAACCGTCTGAGCCGCTAGAAAACTGCGGGCCAGTAGACCGGCTCCAATCAGCAACACGCAAGCTAGCGAGACTTGTCCGACCACCAGCAATGACTGCGCTCTTTGCCGGGATAATCCGGCGGTAGTGGCAAGGCTGCCTTCGGCCTTGAGAGCGGAAGCCAATTCCACCTTTGAAATTTTCCATGCGGGCAACAATCCCGAGACCAATGCGATCAATACCGTTGCCCCTAACACGAAGATCAAGGCGTTCGCGTTGATCGTGATCTCGCTTAAGCCGTACAGGTCATGCGGGGAGAGCGCCTTGATTAGACCAACCCCCCATATCGAGATTAACACTCCTACCGGTCCACCAATGGAGCAAAGAAAGACGTTTTCCCAGAGCAGTTGACTAACCAATCGGCGGCGCGTTGCTCCGAGCGCCGAGCGAATTTTCATTTCTCGTCCACGTTCAACCGCCCGGGTGTACAGAAGATTTGCTACATTGGCACAGGAGATCAACAAAAGGCAGGCTGCCGCTGCGCCCAACAACCAGATAGTGTCGGAATATTGGATTACCAACCGGTCTCGCATTGGTATCAACCTGATGCCGCGACCGGCGTCGGTGTCAGGGTAGCGGGTGGCCAAATTGTCCTGAACGGTCTTCAGGTCAGCTTCAGCTTCATCCAGCGTAACTCCGGCTTTCAAGCGACCAATCAGGTCCACCGGTAAGTCGCCCCGTTTGGTCAACGATACATTAAAAACCGTCGTAACCGCATTCATTGGCAGGTAGACGTCCGCCGGAACCGCTCCAATACCACCGCCAGCGTTGGCTTGGATCGGGGTAACTCCAATGACCTGAAAGGTAAAACCGCTAGCAGTGATGGTTTTACCGATGATGTTCGGATCTGATTCGTAATGGCTCTTCCAAAATCGATCGCTAAGCACTGCGACCAATGGTCCGTGCTGAACATCTTCTTGCGCAGCGAACCACCTTCCCAATGTCATGGGAAGTTCGGAGACCTTAGCAAGGGGGACAGAAACAAAATAAACCTGGATCCGTTGCCCTCCGCCGTCACCTGGCAGATCGAGGGAGAAACTGCGCTCGACCGCCAGGTTTTCGAAGGTATGCTGTGCGGCCGCCAACTCGACGCAATTCTGATAGTGAGACCATCGGAGCACGTCTTTTTGAAACGGGAAACAGACTTCCACCAGTCGATCCTGATTGGGGTATGGCAAAGGTTTCAATAAGACCGCGTCGATCAGGCTAAAGATCGCGGTATTCACTCCGATGCCAAACGCGACGATCAATAACGCCGTGATCGTGAATCCAGGCGATTTACGAAGGAGCCGTAGGGTGTATCTCAGGTGCTGGAGCAGAGATCGCATTTGTCCGGGGGTTATTAGGAATCGAGCACATTTCGAGCCATCGGCGACCCAGTGGATCGCTGCCTTCCCGCGTCAGCGGGAAGGCAGCGCTCCACGAATCCCCAGTCTCAGAATGAGATGAACCCGTCTCATTTTGGGACACGAGACTGGAGCTACTGCCTGCTAAGACCTGGTAACCCGGTGCGCAACTGCCAAAACAGGCGGCACACCTCTCGTGGCACAACTTCTGCCTCTTTAGAACGCATAGTCTCAATGCTCTCACGCGATCTTCTTTTTTCGCTGCGTCAGCTGACAAAACGTCCTGGGTTAACCACCGCGATTGTCTTGATTATGACGGCCGGGATCGGTGTCAATGCGGCCGTCTTTAGCGTGGTATACGCTGTTTGGTTAAAGCCGTTGCCTTATCCCCAGGCCCAACAACTTCTATTCATTTCTGGAACCAGCGGAAGCGGTGAACGGATACCTGCCTCCTTTCCTGACTTCAAGGATTGGCGCGCACAGCAGCGCAGTTTCGAGGATCTGGCGGCTTACAACGTACAGGACTTTAGCCTCTGGCTGAATGGAGAAAGCCAATACTTCGCGGGTGCCTTTGTATCCTCCAATTTTTTCCGCACCCTTGGTCTTCTCCCCAAGATCGGTCGCACGTTTCTGGACACCGAGGACCAGACCGGCAGCAGTCGAGTGGTTATGATCAGCGAACGGCTCTGGCGGGAACAATTCGGTTCCGATCCAGGCGTAGTGGGTCGAACGCTCGTTATCAACGCCATCACCTATGAAGTTATTGGGGTCGCGCCCGACGCGGTGATGCATCCCGCTAACATTGATCTGTACGCTTCCCTTGGCCCGTTCAGCAATTATCCCATGTGGGCAGACCGGGGTAACCCCACGCTTTACGTTATCGGCCGGCTCAAAGCCGGCACCTTACTGTCCGCCGCCGCAACGGATCTCAAACTGGTGTGCGAGAATCTGGCAACCCGCTTTCCTGTTACTGATGTCGGTCATTCCGTCAGCTTAACACCCTTGTTGGAAACAACCGTGGTCGAATACCGGGCAACGCTTGTCCTTCTCTTTATTGCAGCTGGTGCCATTTTGATGATTTCCGCCGCAAATGTCGCCGGGTTGCAGTTGATCCGCGTCAATGACCGGCGGAAAGAATTCATTGTCCGGGCAGCGCTCGGTGCCAGCCGGCGAGACCTGATCAGGCAACTACTAATCGAAAACTTAATTCTGAGTTGCTTTGGCGGATTGCTCGGACTGCTGGGGGCGAGTTGGAGTCAAAACGTTATTTCCGCTCTTTGTCCTCACAACGTACCGCGGTTTCAGTCAGTTCATATTGATGTGGTCGTCATAGCCGTCATGGTTTCAGTGGCCATCACGACCGGCATCGGATCGGGTTTGTTTCCGGCCTGGAAAGCGTCGCAGGTTGACCTCAATCATAGTCTCAAAGCACACGAAGGCTTGACGGTCGAGCGAAACGGAATCCAGAAAGTGTTGGTCGTTACGCAGATCGCGATCGTAACCGTATTGCTAGCGGGAACAGGGCTATTGATTCAAACCGTGCGAGGACTGCATCAGGTCGATCTCGGCTTCGATCCCAGTAATGTTTTGGTCGTCGGGTTAAAGCTGCCCGGTGTTCGGTATCGCGACCTGCCTGGGAATGAAGCCGGTCTCCGGATCGCCGATCTCTATGCGCGCATCGTTGAAAAGGTCAGAGCCGTTCCCGGGATTGAATCTGCCGGCATCAATACTAATCCGCCTTTTGTTCACACCCCCATTCACAGCCGTTGGCCCTTCGGAATAACCGGACAACCTGACCCTCGGGCCGGTGATGAACCTTTCGCCGAAAATCAATCGGTATCCCCGGATTACTTTCGAACCATCCGCCTGCCTTTACTGCGAGGACGCCTCTTCGACGAACAAGATGTCTTTGGGCATCCGCTGGCGGTCGTTGTCGATAGCGCTTTCGTGCAGCGGTTTTTCCCGCATGAAGATCCAATCGGAAAACAGATCCATGACACCGGTCCCATCAATGACCGAGGACAATACACGATTGTGGGAGTGGTACCGACCGTTCGCCATGACGAACTCGGAGCCGAACCACGGCTAGTCCAACTCTATTTTCCAGCGGGCCAAAGTGCCTACTTGCAGGTGCGGCTGTTGCTACGAACTAACGGTGAACCGAGCGCTTTCCTGCGACCTGTCCGAGATGCGATCCACGCGGTCGATCCCGAGGTTCCCGTATTTGAAGCTCGGACTATGATCGACGCCGTTTCTACAAAGCTAGCCCCGCAACAGTTGGCGCTGAATTTAATCAGCGTCTTTTCCCTCCTGGCACTCGGGCTGGCCGTGCTTGGCCTTTACGGGATCATTGCCCAGATTGTCTCCCAGCGGACACGTGAGATCGGTGTTCGCCTGGCTCTGGGAGCCAGTCCACGCCGAGTGCTAAGTTTGATTCTTGGGAAAGGTATGACGTTGGTTGGCCTCGGCCTTGGCATAGGAGTGCTGACCGAGACCGCTTTGGCCCCTCTATATCGCAGCCTTCTTTACAGAGTCACCCCTACAGATCTAACCACTGTGCTGCTGACGGCATCAGTTCTTGGGACCGCGGCATTTCTTGGTTGCCTGGCGCCCGCCTTACGAGCGGCCAATCTCGATCCCGTTGAAGCCATTCGGGAACGTTGAAATTTCACAGAAGATCACAAAGACAGCAGAGCGGGCGTAGCCGCAACCAAACACGACAAACCGGCCGCGAACGGACGCCAATTAACGCGAATCTAAAAATAGATTGATTCGCGTCTATTCGTGTCCATTCGCGGTTTGAGAAATCCTTTTCAATAACCGATCGCGCAGCCGTCTTTACGGCTTTCGGACGCGCCGTAATAGACACCTTGACGATCGTCGCGCATAATCGCCTGATAGCCGCCGTAACCGCCAAGATCGAAACGAATATGATGGCCACGATTCATCAATTCGCGGATGGTTTCGTATGGGTAACCGGATTCGAAATTAACCCAACCGCCGTCTGCCATGGTACCCCCGGTGGGCTCTGAAGAACCGTCATGCTGCCAACGGGCGGCATCACCTGCCTCCTGCAAATTCATGTCGAAATCGATCAAGTTAGTGAGGATTTGCACATGGCCCATGGGCTGCATATCTCCGCCCATGACTCCAAATGCCAACCACGGTTTTCCATCCTTCATCACAAATGCAGGAATAATCGTGTGAAATGGGCGTTTGCCCGGCGCATAAACGTTCGGATGCGCCGGATCCATGGAGAACAACTCTCCGCGATCTTGGAAACCGAAGCCAAGACCGGGAACAACCACGCCGGATCCCATCCCGCGAAAGTTACTTTGAATCAACGAAACCATATTTCCTTCGCTGTCGGCCACACAGAGATAAGTGGTGTCGCCTTGGGCTAGCTTGGTGTCTCCCGCGTCGTAGTGGAGAGCAGCTTTCTTCAGGTCAATTAACTTGCGGCGTTCCGTTGCATACTCCTTAGACAAGAGCCGGCTCATCGGTGGCGGATAGAAAGCGGGATCAGCATACATTCTGGCCCGATCCTCGAACGCGAGCTTTTTCGCCTCAATCATCACATGCAGCGTATCCGGTTTACCAAACCCCATGGATTTGAGGTCGAAGCCTTCAAGGATATTTAGCATCTCGAGCACCGTTCCACCTTGGGTGTTAGGTGGGAGCTCGTAAACATCATAGCCGCGATAGTTGGTGGAGACGAGATCCACCCAATCGGAATGGTGGGAACTAAAATCTTCTTTCCGCAGGTAACCTCCATTCTCTCGAAAGAAGGCATCGATCTTATCGGCTATCGGACCATTGTAGAAAGCGTCCCGGCCTTTTTCGGCAATCATCCGATAGGTATTGGCTAAATCCGGATTTTTGAAAACATCTCCCTTTTTCGGCGCCACCCCATTGATGGTATACGTTTGCAGAATAGCGCCAGGTTGGTGTGCTATGACCGGGATATTTCGCTGCCAGAGATACGCTATGTATTCCGTTACCGGAAACCCGTCGGTTGCGTATTGAATGGCGGGCGCCAGATCGTCTTGAATCGGAAGTTTCCCAAACCGATTATGTAGTTCGAACCAGGCATCGACAGCTCCGGGAACACTGATGCTGAGCATGCCAAATTTTGGGATCGCCTTTGTCCCGAGCTTGGCGAGCTCTGCTTTCATCTGATCGTAGGAAAGCCCCTTGGGGGAGCGACCGCTCCCATTGAGGCCATATAACTTCTGGGTCTTTGCATCCCACACGATGGCAAATAGATCACCTCCGACTCCGGAACTCACCGGCTCCATCAAGCCAAGGGTGGCATTGGCCGCGATAGCGGCATCCACCGCCGATCCTCCTTTCTTCAGGATATCGATAGCAACTTCTGTGGCTAAAGGTTGGGCCGTAGCCGCCATTCCATTCTTGGCGATTACTTCGGAGCGGGTGACGAATTGCTTACCAGTGATTCGGTCCATTTGTGAGAAAGCTGGATCGGCTGCGATCAGAGTCAATCCGATTAGCAAGATGACGGGGGGTCTGGCCATAGGACGAAGGTTTCGCGGGAGCCTACCGGAGTCAACAGAGGAGCGCGTGCTCGTCAGGAGACAGGATCTAGGATCTAGGATCTAGGAGGCGCGCTCGTAATCGTTCTCGTCGTCGTCGTCCTCGAATGGTGGGGTGGCGCGGTTTTCGACGATGAAGCTCGTACCTTCCCTCAAAGATGGGGTGGATACAGGTGCAAGGGGCCAAACAACGCGCTCGATCGAGGACGACGACGATTACGATTGTGCTCTGACGAGCATGCGCTCCGTAGACAACCGCCCGGTCGCAAGGATTGTCGCCCGTAGACCTCCCCGGCCTTTCAGCGCTGCTTCGGCGCCCGGACCGAAAGCATGGTCCATCCAAAAACATGGCCGACTCTCCTCGGTTCCGAACAAACGAACATCGCCAATCACAAACTCTTTTCCGATTAGTTCGTTAAGCCTGACGCCGCGCGTGATCACATTCCGCCTAAAAACTGAGGGCGGCCGGTCCCAGATACCAAGCCAAGCGCAGAGATCGTCGTACGCTTCTTCCTCAAAAAAAGTAATCTGGCCTTTGTAAGAGTCTTTATAGTCAAAAAATCGGTCTCCTTCGATTCCCTTGCCCGCAACACACCAGATCGAAGACACCTCCAGCGCCGGATGAGCAGACGGTTGGTTTCGTTGATGACCGAAGAAATTGTGACCCGGTGAAATATAGAGATGCGTGATTTCGAAGTCCTGCACGGCGACTAATCATAGGCTTCTTCTGGGAACGCGACAAGGAGGGCGACACGGCGTCGGCGAATGGGCGTGTCGGCGAATGGGCGATACGGCGAATGCCCCTTGCCATTTCATCGCAAAGGCGCTTTCACGCCCCTTCGCCCTATCGTCGCCGCATCGCCGTGTCGCCCATTCGCCGACACGCCTATACGCCATTGCAGCCCTGCAACACGGGGGCTATCATCAACTAATCGCCGTGCAAACGTCCACCTCATCAGAAGGGGTCGCCGTGGTCTCGATACTGAAATATACCGCCGATGTGACTGCAGGGCGGATGGCCAAGGACGACCTAACCATAGAAGAACCGCTCGAGATCATCGTGAAATTCCGGCGGGGCAACAGCTTGGTTCGGAAGCCCCTCTCCATCACTATGCGGACACCCGGATCAGACCGAGGCTTAGCGGTGGGATTCCTCTTTACCGAAGGGATTCTTCACGAGATTTCCATGTTGAGCTCAGTCGAACAGGAAGCCGAAAATTCGGTTGTCGTGTCGCTGAATGAAGAAGTTAACCTGCAACGACTTGAACGCCATTTCTACACCACGTCGAGCTGCGGTATTTGCGGCAAAACTTCTCTGGACGCACTACGCATCACCCGTGATGTCTACCTGAACTCGTCATCGCCAAAGATTTCGCCTCAGCTTTTGGTCACGCTGCCGGAAGTTCTAGCCCGGTACCAATCAGATTTCTCGCGGACCGGCGGAATTCACGCCTCGGCGCTTTTCGATGTGCGCGGGCATCTTTGCGCGATCAGCGAGGATGTCGGCCGGCACAATGCGCTGGATCGACTGATCGGCAACGAGCTTTTAGCAGGCCGGACCGATTTCTCAGACCTGCTACTATTAGTGAGCGGGCGTGCCAGCTTTGAGCTGGTGCAGAAAAGTGTTATGGCCGGAATGCCGATCATGGCTGCGGTCGGCGCGCCATCGTCTCTGGCGGTCGACCTGGCGCAACGTTACGGGATGACCTTAGTCGGGTTTTTACGCGACAATCGGTTCAATCTTTACTCGGGCGCATCGCGTCTGGGCTAAGCCGAAACGGCGAATGGGCGAAAGGGCGCGCCAGCGCAGCAGAATATCCCGGCGCAGCCGGATATTCTGCTGCCGTAGCCTGCATCGCTCACAAATGGCTGATGCATTTGTGAGCGATGCAGGCTAGTCCCATGGGTCCCATATGTCCCATCCGCTCCTCTGTCCGATCACGACGGCCACAATGAGCCGTCCACTCCGCCAAAGCGGGCCCCGAAAAAAGAGGGGGCTGCCGCGAGAGATCCGCGCTTGCGTCTCTATTAATGCGCGGTCGCCACGGTAAAACTTGATCTTAACGAGAAATCGTCCGTTTCCCTCCCGATCGAAATCGCTAAGCACAATCCGCATGCTGCCAGGCAAATTGACGACAGCCGGCTTTTCGCCTTGCAGATTAACTTCGTTCTGACCGAGTGAACGTAACCCAGCGTATCCTACGAGCTTAACCAGACGCCCGTTATAGTTTTTGAGCCAAACCGGGACATCAGGACTCATCTTCTCGTTGGAAGCGAACAGGAGGCAGGCCCATAACTTATCGGCGGCGTGAGCAGGCGCCAACATCGTATAGGCGAACGCGAAACCAGCCGCTGCCAGGCTCAACCTTCGCAGGCTACGGCCGCCGGCAAGGCGCGCGCAGCTAGGCTCCTGAAATTTCAGATAGGAAGCTGATGATGACACTATTTTATTCAAATAATCAGAGGCTTAGACGACCCGCAGCGCTCTTTGGACGACTCGTAGCGTGCAGAGTTCAACTGCCCGATTAAACAGGTTTTATCAATCTCTTTCCTGGAAATGGCAGCTAAATGTTGGAGCGTAACCGAACGATTCAGCCGTAGCGTGGCTAACCGTCGGACGTCAACGCATTCGCCAGTTAGCCAGGCTACCGCGTCAGATCCTCGTCATCCGGCACTTTGTCCACTCCGTCAAGCTTGATCAATGTAATTCCCTTCTCCGAATCCACGGTTGCACTGATCTTCGGGTCGGTGGTGGTCGTCTTTAGAACCTCCGCCACGTATTCGGTATGCGGCGCGGAAATGTTTCGGTAAGGGACTAAGAGAAAGAAGAGGGAAAGCGCGGCCGCCAATGAACCGATCCCGCCCCAAGCCAGCCGAGGAATACCCAGCCATAACGGCAAGGAACGCTCCGCGGGCACAATCTGTTCCATCAGTTCACTGGTGAAAAATTCGGCATGCGCCAATTCAGTAGGAACAAGATTGCGCTGGAGCAACTGCCTCAGCTTAGACATGTCATCACGTTCCTTGAGCAACTCCGGATGCTGCTTTTCAAATGCGGCTGTCTCGTCCTTGGTCAGAGCCCCATCGACCCAGGCGGTATAAAGTTGCTCAAAGGTTCTCATAAACGTCTTTCAACAGAGTCTGCAGCTTTTTTCGTGCGTAAAAAAGGCGAGACATAACGGTACCGATCGAGCAGCCTAGCGCTTCGGCAATCTCATTATACTGCAGCTCCTCAATCTCCTTCATCACAATAACCGCTCGGTGTTCCGGTGAGAGCCGGCTAATGGCCTGCTCGATGCGCCGACGGATCTCCTCTCTCTCCAAGCCGTGATGTGGAAGTGGGTCCGGCGTGGGTACAGTCTTAGAGCCTGGCTCGACTTCACTCGCTGCTATGTGGTCATCAAACTCGGCTGTCTTCTTAAATCCTTTTCGCCGAAGCGAATCAATCGCCACATTCGTGACAATCCGGTAGAGCCACGTATAAAAAGAGGCCTGTCCTTTGAACCGGTGGATCGAGCGCCAAGCCTTGATAAAGCCCTCCTGCGCCAGATCCAAAGCATCTTGTTCATTCTGGACCATTCCGTAAATCATGGAAAAGACCTTGCTCCGGTACTTGATGACAAGCTCCTCGAAAGCAAGGGCATCCCCTTTTTGACATCGCCGGACCAAATCAATGTCGTCTTGCGCCACAGACTCACCGAAGCCGCCACCACCACCTACTGATAATACAGACGTGTGTCCTTCAAGATTCATTCAATTCCTCAGCCTGTAGCTCTCAGAAATGGGCATCCATTTCTGAGAGCTACAGGCTATGGCAAAGGTTTTACCAAACTAACTTCATTTATTTATCGGACTCACCTTGCAGCCATCTGGGGGCTCTTGGCCGGCGGTAAGGAAAATTTTACTATTTGCAATCTGCATGGCATAGGGCCGGCGCTTGGGGCTAGCCATAGCGCCGGCGCCATTCCGCTCGAAGCTCACCCATCATAACGATAATGCTGTCTCTAACGTGGAATAGGCGTTGTAAGAGGTCCTCAAACTGCGGGCGTTTAACCAAACCGTCTCGATCCAATTGCGTCGCCGCTTCTAGGGCTGTGGAGATCGCCCTCAGCGCACGCTTGAGATAGGCGATCGTCATCCCGATCTCCTCGCTTTCTTGGTCGCTGAGCGCCGCAGCCAGCTTAGCGCTGGCTACCGCAACGTGAGACGCGAGTTTGACTCCTACCGGATTGGAAGCGACCCCACGAACTTCGTCGAATAGTTGATCAATCCAAACAGTCAGAGAAAACGCGCTCTGATACAGTGGATGCGACTCGAACGATTCTCTCAGGCCGTCATCATCTTCCGAGCCTTCGTCTTCTTCGCCAATTTCCAGCTCTTCGAGATCTTCAATTGCCGGCTCCAACAAATGTGGCCAACCCATCTCGCGGGCAATGATCTGGTCACGGTTCGGATCGTCGATGTATTTTTCGAACAGCTCCATGTACCGCTCGGTCTTGCTATCTTGCTGTTGCAAAAAGCGCTCCCAGTCGTACTCATCCCAGGCACGCTCTGGCTCATCGAAGAAATCAGCCATAGCCGATCTTTATCGCACCTCAGAAACGGCTGCAAAGGTTTTATCACGCACCGTTTGCAACCGAAGTTGGCCGCAGGCCGCATCAATATCGTGCCCTTTTTCACGACGGATTGTGGCATCGACTCCGCGGCTTCGCAGAGTTTCCAGAAAAGCCGTTTGCTGGTGACGGGAAGGCCGGCTCCAAGTGAGCCCGTTCACTTGATTGTACGGGATCAAATTGACTTTGGCGCCGATCCGGCGGGCGAGCCGGGCCAGCTCCCCAGCTTGTTCCAGATGGTCATTCACCCCTTTGATCAAGATAAACTCGAATGTGATCTTCTGCTTTTTCCGACTGCAATAGTAGGCGCAAGCATCCATCAGCTCCGCCAAAGGATATTTGCGATTAACCGGCATGATCTGCCCGCGGACTTCGTCGGTAGCGCCATGCAAGGAAATCGCCAACCGGATCTGGAGCGGTTGATCGGCCATCTCACGAATACGGGGAGCCAGACCACTGGTCGAAACTGTCATATGCCGAGCTCCAATACCGATACCCCAGTCCGCATTGAGCGCCTTAACCGCGCGAAGCAATTGTTCAAAATTCGCCAGCGGTTCACCCATCCCCATGAAAACGACATTATTGACCTTCTCACCAGTTTCGGCTTCAACCTGTATAATCTGTTCGACGATTTCGGCCGCCCCAAGGTTACGAGTCCACCCGTCTAACCCGCTGGCACAAAACTTACAACCGTAGGCGCAACCCACCTGGGTAGAGACACAAAGCGTTTTCCGATCGGCAGCAGACCCGTACAAATCCGGGCTGGCTGGAATGAGAACCGTCTCGATCAGATTTCCATCGGCAAGCGAGAAAAGGAATTTGCGCGTAGAATCTTCGGAGCCCGTCTGCCGCACTTTACGCAGGCCGAAAAGGCGGAAATGGGCTTCCAGCTCGCTGCGTAACGATTCCGGCAGATTCGACATCCGGGCGAATTCCCCGACTCGCTTACGATAGATCCATTCAAAAACCTGATCAGCGCGATACCCCGGTTGATTCCGCTCCTCTAACCAAACAACAAGGTCAGCCGGCGATAGACCGAGAATGGCTGGCCTGGTTTCGTTCATCCGGTAGAATCGCCCGAAGCTCTTATTATGACAAATGAGAGATAACAGATGACAAATCTCAGGGATGCGCAGCTGTACACGGCGTTTACACGATAACAGGATGAGCCTTATAGAACCTATGGGACTTATGAGATAGTCATCAGAATAACCTGATCTCTCCTCATCATCCTATCGCCGCGGTTGATCGCTCGTTTCTAGAACCGATGGCAGCGCCCGACCCCAATCTGTCATTTGTCATCTGTTATTTGTCATTAGGATGAGCTTTAAGCGAAGCCTTGACCGGCGCCCGCTTCTGCGTCAATGCTACCGGCCTTTGTCTATGACCAGTTACGAGATTTTTGGCCACTGTTCGTTTCCACTCGCCAACGAGGTTTTTGGGTATCTCCTAGAAAAAGAAAAGCCTGTCTACCGCGCGGTAATCCAGAATTTAGCGAACCAAAGAAAACTTCGGCCGGTCTTTATCGAGCGCAAACCTAAACCGGAGCGGCATACGTGGCTACAGCAAGCGCTAGCGCGTAAGCCGGCGGAGGATCTAGCGACGCAAGTTCTCCAAATCTGGCTGCTAGGAGGCCAACAACCCTTAATCTGCGAGTTTCTCGATGCACTCGAAATCAAGCATGATGGCAAAGGCGTGGTTGATCAGTTGCCGGTGGAACCGGAGCCGGCCAAGCTGCAAGCCGCCATCGATTTGATACTTGAACATCATTCTCCTGAAACCGCGACCATCTATCTCCATCTCTTCCGCATGATGGATGATGCCGGTTGGAAACATCTCGACGAGATATTGGACAGTGATGCCCGGTTAAAGCTCGGTACGGCCGAAGCGAAGTAGGCGAAAGGGCGGTAGGGCCCAGGATCGGCGGGGCGTAAAACCGCATCTGCCATGAAATGGCAAAACAGAATAGCCCACGGCTTTAGCCCTGGGTAGGGTCCCAGCCCGAAATAGCCCTGAAAGTGGCGACCGACAATGGTGATGCGGGCCGAGCGGCGTGACAAACCTCTAAGACGGCCGCGCCCTTTGCCCGATCTTGGGCGAGAGACCAATCTACTCGGGCGCCACTTTCAGGGCGCTTTTTCGATGTGCCTTACCCAGGGCTACAGCCCCGGCTACAGCCCTGGGCTGTTCTGTATCGCCATTTCATGGCAATGGCGGTTCACGCCGCGTCGTCTATTTGCCGTTTCGCCCGCCCGCCGCGTCACTCCTCATCCCCATTCATCCCGCTATTCCTTCGTCTCGAGGCTCTGAGATTCAGCATCTCGACCAGCGTCGAGAAGGCCATGGCAAAGTAGATATATCCTTTGTCTACATGTTGGCCGACGCCTTCAGCTACTAAGAGGACACCGATCAAGATCAGGAAAGCGAGCGCCAACATCCTGATCGTGGGATGTTGATTGACGAACCGGCTAATCGCACCGGATGCCGCCAAGATCAAGAACATCGCCAGAACAACTGCCATCACCATGATCGTTAGCTGTTGTGCCATGCCGACGGCAGTAACCACCGAATCAAAGGAAAACAAAATGTCGAGAAACATGATTTGGATAGCCACGCTCCACACTCGGCGAGTCGTTACGTTCGTGACTCGTCGTTCGGCACTTTCCAGGCGTTCGTGGATGTCGCGGGTTCCTTTCGCGATCAGAAAAAGGCCGGCGCTGAGCAGCACGATATCTTTTACAGACCACGTTCTTCCGAAAAGGACAAACCAGGGGGCAGCCAATGTCGTCAACCAGGAGATGCAAAACAACAGCAGGACCCGCGTGAGCAGAGCCAGCAGTATGCCTGCATTGCGCGCCTTCGATTGATCCTCTTCCGGCAGTTTGCCTGTGATAATGGAAATGAACACGACGTTGTCGATACCCAGCACAATTTCCAAACAGGTGAGCGTTGCCAGGCTTGCCCAAGCAGTTGGTTCTGTAATCCAGCTGAAAAGTTCCATGGTTCTGATTCCGGTCTGATCGAAGCCGAAGCCGGCTCAGAAAACAATGCGGACCTCGGTTTTTATTTCTTTCCACCGATGCGGCTTACGCAAGGTCACTCTTTTAAACTCGTATCTTACTTCGATTTTCGGCAGATATCGTTGGGGTGATCGACGCTGTAGGGATCGCGCTCTCTTTGACCCTTTAGAATCAATGAAAACGCATAAAAGCGCACGTACTTCTCCAGAGACCAGGCGTCGTTTAATCTCTGAATTGTTAGTGGCGGGTTTCCTGTTAACCACAACCTGCGTTGCCGGAGCGGGGGTCCCTGCTAACACGATCGTCGCAACTATACCCGTGGGGAAGACACCCGCTGGTATTGCAATTAGTCCGGACAGCACGACGGTGTATGTCTCCAACTTGGGTTCAGATACTGTCTCGGTGATCGACGCTGCCACCAACACGGTGACCTTTATCATCCCGGTGGGCGGTGTACCAGACGGACTGGCGATGCGTACATACCCAGCAACAACATAAATTCAAAGGGCCAAATTTACGTTGGCTTGACGCTGGTTGATACCGCATCGCGGACAGTTGCTTTCTCGAAAAAGATGGGTGCTGGTCCTGGAGCCAGTATGGTAATTAGCCCAACGGCCGACGTGCTTTACTTTTCAACGAAAGCCAAGAGTGTGAAAAAGACGACCCACATAAAAATCGTCGATACCAAAACTGGTAAGGTGCTCTCGCAGCACATCCTGGTTAGCAACTGCCTGGCTGCGGGAGGAGGCTTAGCCATAACGCCAGACGGAAATTATCTTTACGTCCTCAACCGACCGGCCAAGGGCAAATCAAGTTTCTTTATGGCCGATACCGCTACTAACGAGGTAGTCGGCGAGCCATTCACCGCTGACCGCTTATTCGGTCGATTCCTAGGCTCCATTGAGCCGCCGCTTCGCGGATAAGCCCAAGCCAGACGGCCTTATCGCCGACACGTCCATTCGCCGACACGCCGATTCGCGCATTCGCGATCTCGCTCCATCGCCCGGCGTGAGCTATTGCGCTAACATGCCGGTATCTCATGAAGAGCTACCGAAAAGAACTTTGGTTCGAGACCAAAAAGCGACGGGAATTTTTGCGGATTACGCCGCAGATAAATGAGTGTCTGCGTGAGAGCAGGATCCGGGAAGGGTTGCTGCTGATAAACGCCATGCATATCACCGCCAGCGTCTTTATCAACGACAACGAGTCCGGTCTACACCACGATTTTGAGGTTTGGTTAGAAAAATTAGCCCCCGAAAGGCCCTACGACCAGTACTCCCATAACGGGGCCGAGGATAACGCGGATGCGCATCTGAAAAGGACCGTCATGGGCCGCGAAGTGGTGGTCGCCGTCACTGAAGGCAAACTCGATTTCGGTCCTTGGGAAGAAATTTTTTATGGCGAATTCGACGGAAGAAGACGGAAGCGGGTTCTGGTAAAGATTATTGGTGAGTAGCGGGAACGAGCGTGAGCGAGTTAATCGTCCTCGATGACGAGGCCGTAGGGGATACGGAGCTAGGAGCCAGCACCGGCGTGTCGGCCGATCGAAGGGGCGAGGGCATCTGCCATGAAATGGCAAAACAAAATAGCCCAGGGCTTTAGCTCTGGGCTGTACGGCAGACGCCGAAGATCGCCCTGAAAGTGGCGACTGAGACGGGTGGCTTCTACGGCACGACCATTCGTCCCAAACCGTTGCACCGTTCATAACATCCAGTCTAGATTCAACCACCGCACCGTTCGGCCGCCACTTTCAGGGCGGTCTTGCGGCCCGTACAACCCAGGGCTGAAGCCCTGGGCTATTCTGTTTTGCCATTTCATGGCAGATGTGCTCCGACACGCCGACACGCCGACACGCCGCCTTGAGTCCGGGATGCCCACCGGAGCCGCAATTTTTGCCCTCAAACCGTTAACCGCTCGCATGTCGCGTGCTATTCTGCTAGGTAGGTTCCCAGGAGAATAGAGTTGATCAACACCAGAACGATTGAGTCGCTGCGTTCAGCCGCTTTCGTTAACCCACTGACCGCCGATTCGGAGTTGGAAGCGATTGAACGCTTGTTAAGCGAATTGCAAGCGAACCCGCTGATCGCCGACCTCGCCGAACTTAAAAGGGCCATCATAGAACGGCAACGGGTGGATCCGCCATTTCTTCCCATGGGCGTTGCTTTCCCGCACGCCAGGACCGACAGCGTTAAAGGCATCGTAATCGTAATTGGAATTTCGCCCCAGCCGATCCCTTTTTCGGCAGGCTCAGCCAGGCTCGTACTCCTGATTGGCGTACCTAAGAAGTCCGTGGCCGAGTATCTCGAGCTGACGTCTTTTCTAGCGCGTCATCTGCGAGGCGAAAATGTGCTCGACCGGTTAATGTCTACCACCAACATCGAGCAATTCTTGGCGGCCTTCGCCTCACCATCATAGCCATGGCCGATGCGTCCAGTTCGCATCCCCGCCTTAGCCCTGCTTTGCGGCGGCTTCTGATCCTGAAGGTCTGGATCGTTGAGCATCTTCGACTCAGCGACCGCCAAATCACCTTGGTCTGGGCGGCAGTGATTGGTTTCTTCGGCGCACTCGCTGCGGAATCCTTCCGAAAGGCGACGGAAATTCTGCAATTCATCGGTACAGGCCATCGCAACAGCATCATCAACAGTTTCGAGGATCTGCCTCTCTGGCAACGTTTTGTGGTTCCAACGGTTGGAGGGCTGCTCGCCGGTGTCACGCTTTGGTTTGGGAACCGTTTGATCAGCAGTATTCGCCAAAAATCGACCACCGACTACATGGAAGCGGTGGTTGTGGGAAACGGAAAGATCTCGTTCCGTGCCAGCCTGGTGAAGACCATTTCGGCCTTATTCTCGATCAGTAGCGGTGCCTCCATCGGCCGGGAAGGTCCTTTGGTTCAGCTCTCTTCTCTGTTGGCTTCATTGGCAGGCCGGCTGCGGAACTGTCCGGTACCGCAAAAGCGCCACATGGTTGCATGCGGCGCCGCCGCCGGTATCGCCAGCGCCTATAACGCACCGATCGCGGGGGCGTTCTTTGTCGCTGAGATTATTCTCGGGACAGTGGTGGTGGAGTCTCTGGGACCCTTGATCCTGGCTTCGGTCGTCGCCACTTTTACCACCCGGGCAATCCACGGCGCCAGCGCTCTTTATCAATCGCCGGACCTCGAGTTCCACTCCCGCTGGGAAGCGATTCCCATTTGTTTGATGGGACTACTTCTAGGATTACTCGCGCCGGCGTATCTCCAATTGCTTCGCCGCGTAGAAAAGCTTTTCTCGAAACTTAGATACCCTGCCCCTGTTAAGATGGCGATTGGTGGCGCTATCGTCGGTGCTATCGCCATTTACTTGCCGCAAGTTTGCGGAAATGGTCAGGATTTGCTGAGCTCGCTTTTCCATCAGAATTGGGATCTCGAGACTATCCTGATCCTCTTAATTGCCAAACTAGCCGCCACCTCGGCCACCTTCGGTTCTGGCGCCGTGGGAGGTGTTTTTACCCCTACCCTTTTTATCGGATCCGCACTCGGCTTTCTGTACGGCCAGATCGTGTTGCAGCTTTTTCCGGTGCTGCAACCTGATCCCAATATCTATGGGCTGATCGGGATGGGCGCATTTCTAGCCGGCGCCAGCGGTGCGCCCATCATGGCTATCCTGATGGTGTTCGAGCTAACGCTAAGCTACACCATTGTCCCTTTCCTAATGGTGGCTTGCGTTCTGGGTTACTATTGTAGCAGCATTTTTGAACGCCGATTCATGTATGGCGAATCGTTGGAGCGAAAAGGCGCCGCCTTCTTCAACTCCCAGTTGGCCGAGGTCAGTGTAACGGACCTGATCCGGACCGACCCCATCACGCTGCCGGAGCAGGCCAGCTTCGCAGAAGTCGCTCGCACTTTTCTGCAATTTCAGTTCCAGCATATCTATGTCGTGGACAGCTCGCGGAGATTCCTCGGTGCGATTTCACTTCATGATGTAAAGGCGTTCCTTGACCGGCCCGAGTTAGAGACCGTCGTGATCGCTTCCGATATCATGGATGAAAACTTTCCCCGGATTTCTCCACTGCAAGGGACGGCGGAGGCATTGCGGAAGTTTTCACAAACAAACTCGGAACGACTGCCCGTGGTCGATAACTTCAATTCGCAACACCTGATCGGTAGTATTTCAAAGACAGACCTGATCCTGCATCTGGCTGGAGAACAGAGCCGGCCAGTAGTTGCTCGAGCCGTGGAACCGGAAGTTCAAGCATCGCCCACCTCCGGAGATGGCGCCGTTGTGGCAAAGACCGAAACGGAGCAGTGAGGCGAATCGGCGAGTGGGCGCACCGGCGAATGGGCGAGTAGGGCCCAGGATCGGTAGGGCGAAAAACTCGGGCGCGCCGAGGACATGGTTGATCTATCGGCTAGTCCGCGCCGGTTTTGAGCCAGGCGTGCGCTTCCATCGCCCATGATGTAATCGTTCTCCAACGTACCCAAATCGGCAGGGTGGTACATCCACGGCGCGGCTCAAACCCGGCGCGGAACAGCTTTAGTGGTTAGCGACACCCTCGGCGCGCCGAGTTTTTCGCCCTACCGATCCTGGGCCCCCATTCCCCCATTCGCCGTTTCGCCCATTCGCCGACTCGCCTTTCACGTTCCGCGCACAGCGACTATACTAGCAATCTATGGCCGACGGGTATCAGTCCATTGAGAACCACGCCGTTATCGGGAACCTGGAGACGATCGCCTTAGTCGCCATCGACGGGACCATCGACTTCTGTTGCTTTCCCGATTTTGATTCACCGACAATTTTTGCCGACCTGCTCGATGCGGACAAAGGCGGCCGGTTTTCGATTGCTGCCGTTCTCCAAAATAGCCGACCAAAACAGAGCTATCTTCCGAATACGAATATCCTCCTGACCCGTTTTCTTGCTCCGGATGGCGTTGGCGAAGTCAGTGATTTCATGCCGGTGTTCGATGGTCAGATCGCCAGCGCGCAAGAGCGGCGCGAATGCTCAAAGATTGTCCGGCGCGCAAAATGCGTCCGTGGCGAGGTACGATTTCAAATGATCTGCCAGCCTCGCTTTGACTACGCCAGGGGTAAGCACCAGGTAAAAAAATTATCCGACACCGAAGTCCTTTTCATTCCGGAAGGCACCAAGCAACCCCCTCTGCGTCTGCGCTCGCGAACACCGCTCCGGATCGTCGATAATGACGTGTGTGCGGACTTTATATTGCAGGCCGGAGAAAAAACTTTTTTTGTTCTCGAGTTCGATCTGGGCGACGACGACAGACCGGACCCTTCAGAAACAGAGTCATTTCTACGAACGCTTAATTTTTGGCAAAAATGGATCGCTCGATCCCAATACAACGGCCGTTGGCGCGAGATTGTGGATCGATCAGCTCTGGTCCTGAAGCTCCTCACCAGCCGGCGGTACGGGTCGATTGTGGCGGCTCCGACCTTCGGACTACCGGAATTTGTCGGAGGCGGGCGCAACTGGGACTATCGATACACTTGGATTCGGGATGCCAGCTTCACGTTGTACGCGCTTAGCCGATTGGGCTTTACCGAAGAAGCGGGGGCTTTCATTCGCTGGTTGGAAGCCAGATGCGCAGAAAGTGCAGAGAGCGGTCCGTTGCAAATCATGTACGGCATTGATGGCCGGCACGAACTGCCGGAAGAAACTCTCGATCATTTTGCCGGTTACCGGAATAGCCGGCCGGTACGCATTGGGAACGCTGCTGCCGGCCAGTTACAGCTCGACATCTATGGCGAGCTTATGGACTCAATCTATCTCTACGACAAATACGGCGAACAGATCAGCTATGAGCTCTGGCTTGATCTGGTAAAGATCATCAATTGGGTGTGCGAAAATTGGGATCGACCGGACGAAGGCATTTGGGAAGTGCGCGGCGGCCAACAAGACTTTTACTATAGCCGGCTCATGTGCTGGGTCGCTATCGATCGGGCTCTGCGCCTCGTCAACAAGCGCAGTCTTCCCGGACCTCAAGTCCATTGGCAACGGGTGCGCGACCAAATCTATCATCAAATCCAAACTGACTTTTGGAATCCCAGCCTGAATAGCTACGTGCAAACTAAGAAGAGCGATTGGCTGGATGCCTCCTGTCTGTTGTCACCTTTGGTCAGGTTTATCAGCCCGACTGATCCCCGCTGGCTGTCGACCTTGAACGCACTGGAAAATCGGTTGGTTGATGACTCATTGCTCTACCGGTATCGGAGCCCGGATGGCTTGGAAGGCGGAGAAGGCACATTCTGCATGTGCTCATTTTGGTATGTCGAGTGTCTGGCCCGGAGCGGGAATGTCAGCAAGGCGCGTTTCGTTTTCGAGAAGATGCTCGGCTATGCTAACCATGTCGGGCTTTATGCGGAAGAACTAGGTCCGTCCGCCGAACACCTGGGGAATTTCCCGCAAGCTTTTACCCATATGGCCCTGATCAGCGCCGCGTTTGAGCTGAATCGACGTCTTGATCAGCGGAAGTAGTGCGAAAGGGCGCAGCGGCGAGTGGCCGATAGCCGATTCGGCGGAGCTGACCCATAAGTCCCATGAGTCACATCAGTCCCATTGCTACGCAGCGCTCCACGCCAGCACACCACCGAAAATTCGCCGTTTCACAAAATTACCTTCAAACCCCAACTTCTCCCGGGTGATCTGTTTTCGGGCTTCGTGGCCAGCATCAAGACCCAATAAGTCCGAGTCCGGCCCTTGGCGATGCCGATCCCGGCGTCTTGGTACTGTGGGTCCATCAAAATGCGCGCGTGGGCCGGGCTTCGTAGCCAACTGCTCAAAACCGAGCCAAAGTCCGAAGATCCCGCACAAACCGTCTCCGCGATGCTTGACCAGGCATAACCACAGGCGAAAGCTCGGGTGCCTGGGTTCGATCGTAGGGGAAAAATTCCATGACCTCGATCACTGACGTAATTATAGCGGGCCATCTCCCCTGCATGCACGGTTGCCGCATGGCAAAGACGAGCATCGAGGCCTAAGATCGGGATCCTCCGTTGCGCCCGGAGACGGTTCGTCATATCGAACATCCTATCGATCTGCTGTTCCTCGTCTGGAACCGGTACCGCAACAACCGGGTTCTTACCGAAAGTCGAGGTCACGCAGCCGAACAAGACGAAAGCCCAAAATAACCCTTTGCTCATTGATACCGTCCTGGTTGATTCTGCCCAACGAACTCGAAACTACGTTAAAGACCGACCGGCTGAAACAAACGACTGGCCCGCGTCGCGCTCACACTGGAGAGAGGAAGGAAATCTGTCAAGGACAACACGCACACATTCATCTATGAATCAGCATTCATCTGTCATTTGGACTAACGTTCGCTTAGAGGAACCGGAACTCGAGTTGTTGCAGGCGGCGACCAGGGATCATCAACTCATTGTTGCCGATGCGGGTCCGGATGTCCTGGCGGAGAATAGCGGAGACCCGCAACTGGCCAGTGCCACGATCGTTTTCGGCCAGCCGAGCGCTGAAGATGTCTTGCGCTCTAGAAACCTGCGTTGGCTACACGTATCTAGCGCGGGCTATACGCGGTACGATCGCAAAGACCTCTTTGATCATCTTTCAGCGAGCAAAATTGCGTTTACCAACAGCTCAAGCGTATTCTCCGAGCCTTGCGCCGAACATGCCCTTGCCGTCCTCCTCGCTCAAGGCCGGCAGCTTTACCCCTCGCACCTCGATCAACTGAAGCATGACTGGAAAACGAACGAGAGAAGAGCTGCATCTAGCCTGCTCTCGGAAAAGACTATTCTCATCGTCGGCTTCGGCTCCATCGGACAACGCTTGGCAGAATTCTTAAAGCCGTTCGGTTCCACCGTATTCGGATTCCGGCGCCGGCCGCGTGCCACCCCGGGCGTGACCGTGCTTAGCCTGGACGAATTGGAAGCAACTCTGCCAGCGGCGGATCACGTCATGAACTTCCTGCCTGAAAATTCGGAGACACTCCGCTTTTTCAACAAAGCCAAGTTCTCGCACTTCAAACCCGGCGCCTGCTACTGTTCGCTCGGTCGCGGCACGACGACGGATCAGGGAGCGCTCATTGATGCTCTCAAATCCGAACAAATCCGGGCCGCGTACCTGGACGTGACCGACCCGGAACCGTTGCCACCAGAGCACCCCCTGTGGGAGGCGCCCAATTGCTACATCACCCCGCATAGCAGCGGTGGCCACTACAACGAATCATTGCGCCTAACCAAACATTTCCTGGCGAACCTCCGGCGATTCGAGAAAGGCGAACCATTAATCGATCGCATTGTTTAGACTGAGTAGCGATGCCAGCTGCCAAATTCATAGGTTACTGCGCATATCATAACTCGCGCCTCGGTAGCGGTCCCGCGGCCGCCCATGGGCGGCTGCCGGATCCATGAGCTCTAATGCTATGTGCCTAGTCCCTCATCGTCGCGAAGCGACAGGCGTGACCGAGCTCAACACCCAGTCGCCATCCCAGCATTGGGACGGCGACTACGCGTTTAGGCCATGCTGATTTGGGGATCATGATGTGGCCTAGCGCGCTATAGACCTCATTGGATCCCGCAGCCGCGGGATCGCTACCGAGCAAACGCGTCTCCCTTTCGTTAGGTTGACGCTTTGTCCGTCAGCCGCTGGACTATGGCGGGCAAGAGGTCGCTGCCAATTGAATGATCAACCGGAGCACGTCTCGCCGACCAGACCAAGGCCGGTCGAGACGTGCCCCTCACTATGCTAAGGTCACTCAGAGTCTAGAGACGTCGGAAAATCGCATGAGATACCAGAAAAAAACAGTTTCTACCCTTAGGCTTTGAGACAGACCCGGACGAACTTTCTAGCCCAACTGGTCACAATTTGGTCATCCTCCCTAAAAGAAGTGTTGTGAATACGGAATGATCGCCAGAAGCGGGCACGGAGATGGAACAATCTAAAAAACAGGAAGATCGCCGAGTTGAGGGGCAAGATCCATTGTTGCATCCATTTCTCCGGGCACCCAATGAGGATTCCGCGAAGGCCGAGCTAGATATCCTTTTTCTGACTGAGGCGATCCCAATCATTCAGAAGATCATAAACCAGAGGCTCGGTGGGGGTTCCATTTCGCGAAAGCCCGATTCCATTGACCAGCGCGATCTCGATATCCAAGACCTTCGCCAACAGACTTTGATGGCCCTCACTGCTCATCTTTGGCAAGTCTATACGAATCCCAGAAAAAGCCAGATCAATGCCTTTCATGGCTATGTAGCCGGGGTCAGTTTCAATACCTGGCGAGCAGCCGTACGTGATGAAACGCCGATTTGGACCCGACTCTCCTTCCGACTCACTTATCTTTGTCGGGAGAGTGCAGGGCAAACCGGACTCACAAAATGGCAAGATGCTAAACAGGGCTCCCTGGTTGGGTTCACGGTTTGGCGCCGTAAACGTCTGGCTCCCGCCGCCCATTTCGTTTTATTGGAGCAGACGTCGATTGAGGAATTACCATCGCCAAGCACGCCTCTTCCTGAGATTGCTGCGTGGGTGCTCCAACAGGCTGCCGGGCCTTTACTCTGGAACGATTTCGTCACGGCAGTGGCCTTTATCTTACAGGTAAAAGATGAGCGGATTTCACTCGATCGAGAGAATCTGGAGACGCTGCTGAGTGCGCAGCAACCGCGATCGCAGACCGGTGGCGAATCCCTGAACCGTGATCGGCTCAGAAATCTCTGGGAACAGTTGCAGAGCCTCGACCGAAAAGAACGGGCGGTTCTACTATTGAAGGCGGAAGATTTGTTGGATTTCGAACTGAGCCAGGTGGCGACGCTACAAGATCTTTCCGCATCTCTAGGTATCTCGTTACCCCAAATTCTCTCCCTACTCCCGAGTTTACCGCTGGACGATCAACAGATTGCTCGACTTCTCGGTATCCGGAGACAAAGCGTCGTCAACCTAAGAAGCCAAGCCCGGTTCACCCTACGCCGGAAGCTACAAACCAGGACAGCCAAGGAACGCGCATAGGGACCGCGAATGGACCAAAGAATTCCAACCGCAGATGAATGCACGCATACACAAGCTAGAAACGCAAGAAACTCTAGAAACGTGCACGGCAATAATTTTATAATTATTGCCAATATGACGCTGGTTTCTTCATCTCTGACGTTGTGTAAAGGACGATTCGTATTACGACTTCCCGTTCGGATGCGAGATTCTTAATGGACATAATGGCTCACCTTTCTCCACGACAGCAGCACCGGTTCTTAGCGCGATTACTCTCACCGGAAGACACCCTCGCGGTTATCCAACATCTTCGAGAATGTGACGCCTGCCGGGAAGCGCTATCGGCTCTCAGAGTGAATAAGCCGGGTGCGCTGGTTGATACCGTCTTGGATGACACATCATTCGAGCACCATCCTTCGGCCGATTCTTTGGCAGCCTATTTGGATGAAGCCTTAGCTGGCCCGGATAAGGTGGATCTAGAGGAACATCTTCGGACTTGTGAGCTCTGTCAGGACGCCTTGGCTGATCTCAGGATTTTTCGCGAGGAACTGTTGCACTCACCAAGTCGCCAATACATGCCAGGGACAACTTCTTGGCCGTCCGGGTCCCGAGCGCCCGAATCCCCCAGCGAATGGGGTTCTTTACGAGACAGATGGCGACTGATTACTCGATTCAATCAGCCGCTGGTCTTCTCGGGGGTGGCCGCAGTGGCGGCACTGATCCTCGTGTTAGGCGTCCTCATGGTACGGTCGCCCGCGACATTCGGAATTGTCGGCGCTCGATCAGAATCACAGATTACGATCGCCGACGGCGATCACCAGCTCGTCTTCGGCCCGAATGGAATAGCAAATCCAACGGCTCCGCTTCCAAAAGATGAGTTAGCAGGTCTTAATAACCTGGCAAGTCCGGTTTGGCGGGATCAATCCCTTGCGCTTTCTCCCAGCGTGAAAGACAAGCTGACTGATTTAAAGAGAGCCCCTTCCGTTTTGCTCGGTCAGCCCTCAGCTAAGGTTCCTTTTCAAGTGCTTAGCCCAATTCGCACCTTGGTAAGATCCGAGCGCCCGACTTTTAAATGGACGACTGCTCCGGGGGCGACGAGTTACACGGTTCATGTAGTTGCAGACGATCGAACTCAAGAAGAGGTAGCGACCAGTCCCACTCTCCCGGCGCCAGCACTGGATGCAACCACCTGCGAGTGGACGATACCGGAAGCCACAGCGCTGACATTCGGTAAACGTTACCGATGGTACGTCACTACCGTTAGCAACGATCAGGAGATCGATGCCCCAGGAATAGAAGAACCGCAGGCGAAGTTCGCGGTGTTAAGCGAAGAGGAGCTTGCCCAACTAAATGCCTCAAAAAATGAGATTCCTGGTGACCGATTTATTGACGGCTTATTGAATTTGAAGGCTGGTCTTCTTGACGACGCCCAGGCCGATTTCGAGAGCCTGTTGGCCGATCCTGCCCAAACATCGGCCGCAAAGGATTTCCTCATTCGGGTGATCGGGGAGATACGACGGCTAAAGGAAGCGTAAGACAAGCTCACACCCAAGAAGCCGCCTCAATTATTGCTCGAGAGTATTCGGGCTTGACCGCCAAAGGGGATCTCCTACGAGCACAATCCCGGCCCAATAGAAAGGATGACCATAATGTCCATTCGCCAGCATGGCCAGTTGTGTCGAACGCAGGAGCCCAGCCAATGAAACTTGACCGGATGAAGCTATGAGACCGCGATCAAGAGCCTGACAAAATTCCTTGGTCAGCTGAAAAGTGGCGTCGCGATCGACGCGCCACTGACTCACGAGTGTCGAGGCACATCCCGCGTAAAGAAACGCCCAGCCAGATCCTATCTCGCCTTCACCCTCAACATAACGACCTTTCTCGGTCTCGCATGCGCAGAGAATCGCGAGCTTCGCGGAGAGGCGAGCGGACATTATATCAGATGCAGTTAACTCCCCCTCAGAATCAATACCCGGCTCGGGAGCTACCGCGAAAAAAGAATCCACCGGATTATTACCAGCCGCTACGGCGTGGGTTGCTATTACGATAAGCTGTGCCGCCGGAGCCTCCCCAAGAAAAGACTTCCGCGTCGCGTCGAAGCCCGTAAACAATTTATTTTGAAAGAAACCAGACTGGCGGCTAAACACCGACGCGAGGCTGTTGGAACCGGACTCGCTAGCCGTCGATAGTCGCTCTGTCACGCGTGGATTGGCTAAGATGAACGAATGTGCGCCAGCCTGCCGGTCGGCGCGACTTGCTCGTTCGATGATCCGAGCCAGGAAGGTAAGTGAGGGAGTATAGGATATTGCGTAGTTCGTTAGCAAATAGCTTGGCTCGGTCTGAGTAGTAGAAAGCGCTTCGAAAGGAATCCTCCAAAGATCACCAGTCGGTACCACCACGATGTGTTCCTTGGTCGACAACTCGCGTTCGAACGGTTTTACCAACACTTCATACAAAGAGAAGCCAAGTGCTGTCGGGTAAGCTGTATAACTCTTTTCCAGCTTGCTCCGAAATGCTTCAATCACAGAATCAAGATTTCTAGGGCCACCTGCATTCAAGAGTCCGGCGAGAGGTTTTTCGATTTCGAAAGCCAAAACTTTGACGGTCGGAGGGTCATCGGTTCCGGGTCGTGTCACTAGAAAAACATAACCGCGGTTTGTGCCAAACATATACTCAAGCGCAGCCGTATGCTGATCTGGCACCGTAACCCCGAGGACCCGGGAGAGTTCGTTAGAACTGATCGAGATCGCGCCGAGCGAATCTTCTCGATTAACGGCGTCCAGAGGACGACCTAGCAAAAGCGTTCGAGCTTTGGCTAGCTCAACATATCGCAACGCTTCCGTTGGCTGATCTTGACGGATGCACACCTCGGCCATCGCGATGTAAGGTGCAACTTTCTGCCGAAAGAACCACGTTATGCTGTTGAAAAAGGCGTTGTTTTCCTGAATACCGACATTCGGATCCTTTAGGCTTTCGACCACTCGAATTGCCATCTTTAGAGGGACCGCGGCTTCACTGGGACGTCCCAGCTCCAGTAAACTTTTGCCTTGGCAAAGGAGCGCTTGCCAATAGGTATCCGGATTATCACCCGCACTATCAGGGGCCGTTCGGAGCGCGGCGGAAGCCGCTAGCTGCAAGGCATCATCGTATCTATGTTCGGCTATCCCTAGTTCGCTGAGGGCGATCTCCGAGTCGGCGATGAGAATATTGTTACCGATCTCTTTGCGTAGCCGCAGGCTTTCCTCTAGTTGCGCTTTGGCCTCGGAAAGACTCCCAGCCGGACGGTCTAGATAAGCTTCTCCCAGATTCCGCAGGCAATGCGCTAAGTTCTGTTTCGCGGCGGCCAGCATCGACGCTCTGTTGGTCACGTTTACCGGAAGCCGCTCCCTTAATTGGAGATAATTATATTCTGCCTGAAAAACGGCCCGAGATTCCGCATATACTTTGACCGCTTTATCGTAGTTCCCTTTGTCCTGGTATACGTCGGCCAAGCCAGTCTTTGCGCGTGCTCCTAGATGCTCCACCAGAAACTTTCCTATCTCGGTTGAAGGCGCTTCTAGTTCAGTCAGGCGAATCGCTCGAAGGAAATACATCTGGCCAGCATCTAGCTTTCGAGCATTCACACACAGAACACCAAGGTTCATGAGTGTTCTAACCACCCGTTGATCCGTATCCAATTTAGCTAACCCAGGATCATCCTGTTCAGCAGTGAGCTTGACCACGACCCCAGGAATAGAGGAGTTGAGCACCAGGCTGTAAGCACTCAACGCAGGCTCCGTATCACCGAGGAAATGATAACAGAAAGCGATTCTCTGGGCACTCGTGAAGCTTTTTTCGGAATCCTCAAGTCTTGAGGCAATTAGGTACGAAAGAAGACTGCTCCCTGCTGCGTCCCTATAGGCCTGCTCGTTATAGGCCTTGTCCGCCGCCCCATCGAACAAACTCCACAGAACCGAGAGCGCGTCACGGGAACTCTCGCGGGTATTCTCCTGGAGTCTGGTTGGAAGAAGCGGAGGTTTCCCGGAGAGCGGTACCGCGATCAAGACCAGGGCAACGACGCTAATCCGACCCGCATGACACCACAGACCTGCTCTCATCGCAAGGAGTTATCCTTTTCGGTCGAGTCGTTGGCGTCAAGGAGAAACCGTAAACGGAACCCGCGTGGAGTTCGGTCCGAAGCCACGACATCAAAATTTCAAATATGTTCCAATCTAGGCGCTGATTCCTGCATCTTATAGTAATAGCAGGAGCGGCTAATCTAAGTAGCTGTTAGGCACTGAGATTTTTACCCTGGTCGGCGTTATGGATCATTTTTCTGGAGACATGGAACAACGCTTTTTGGCCCGAGCGTTGGACCACCGGGAGATCGTCACTGCGACTCAGCATCTAAGGGAGTGTGAATCCTGTCGTGAAAATGCGACGATTCTCAGGCGGAGTACGGGCCGGATCGAGAGAATATGACGGGGGCGGTCGGCAATGCGAGTGCGGATCCTTTCCAGCGGGATTTGACCGCTCCTAGGCCGAGCGATCCTGTGCGCTCCAGCTGGTTGCTCTGGTTGATGCAGCCCTTCGCGATCGGGGTAGCCGTAACAGCCACCGCGCTGCTAATTCTTGCGGCGTTGGCTGGGTTTAGAGTTTCCTCCCCCCTACAGTTTGCCCTGCGAAACGAATCTCTCCAGGCATCTCCTGCTGTAGCCGCTCTCAAAAGTGCGTCGCAAGTTTGGCGTGGATCAGGAAAGGCAGCTCCCATGCGAGTAATTCGGCCGATGCGGACGTTGATTCAATCGGGACCCACCACCTTTCAATGGACGACGGCCGGCAGAACCACGAGCTATACCGTTCATGTAGTTGACGATCAAACCCAGGAAGAAGCTGCCACCAGCCTGCAGATTTCCCCGGCAAGCTCTGCGGTATGCGCGTGGACCGATCCCGTATCTCTCACCCCCGGCAAGCGCTACCGATGGTATGTCACCGCAATCATCAATGAACAGGAGATTGATGCCCCCGGAATTGAAGAGCCCCGGGCGAAATTCTCGGTTCTGAGCGAAAGCGAGCTCACTCATCTCGACGAATTAAAGAAAACGAATCGAGGAGATCATTTAGTCAACGGATTGCTCAATTTGCGCGCCGGACTTCTGGATGATGCTAAAGATGATTTTCAGAGTCTTATTGGTAGAGCCGAGCCAGACTCTAGAGGGTAAGGCTTTTCTCAGGCGCTTGATTGAGGACATTGAAAAGCTCAGGGAGTGAGAAGCAAAACCGTTACTTGCGCTTCTTGGTAGAACCGGGAATTCGCGCAAGCATTTCTCGTTCACGGCGTTCAGGGCGATGCCGGCGTTCACGGCGTTCCCTGGTATCTCACTCCCCTGCTCCGGCAACCACGAACGATGCCCAGTAAAACGGATGGGCGTACTCCTCGTTTTGCCGCAGCTTCAATTCGGCCACCCGTAGAGCGCTTGCCGTGGAAAGACCGGACCGGAGCTGACGATGAAATTCTAACATTAGCTTGGTAGTACTGGCGGATTCGACCGGCCACTGGCTAACAACCAGCGTTGGACAACCGGCAACAAAGAATCCCCAGGCTAACCCCGTGATCCCTTCCCCAGCGGTAATCTCCCCGCGGGCCGTTTCGCAAGCTGACAGGACCACCAGACGCGCACGGAGTTTGAGTTGCATGACCTTCCAAGTCTCGAGTAGACCGTCCTCTTTCTTCGAACTGCCCGGTGATAGTAAGATAAAGGAGTAAAGCGGATCACGATCACTAACGACGGCATGCGTCGCTAATTCAATAATGTCGGCTGCTCCCGCTTCTGACTCGAACCGGGACACGGTTGCTTCCGGACCAACGAAAACGCGCGCGGTAGATCCATAAAGATCTCGCAGGGCAGAAGCTTCACGGGCGCTTTCCGGCAGCGGAACAAATTTCTGGCCTCGCAGATCGCCTGACTGAGAAGTTTGATTTGTATCTGTGGGCAGCGTCGGATTAGCAAATACCAGCAGCGAATATTTTGGGGATTCGGTTTTTTTCAGTTGGTCCAGCGAGCGACGCATTTCTTGCAGCACCGCCAGGGACGGGGCTTGAGTGATGGCAAAATCGTCCAAAAGGTAATGCCCCTCCGACTGCAAGGCTTGAAATGGAAGGTCCCACAACGGGCCATCTGGGATAACGATAAGGTTCTTAATCCCCGCAAGATTGGCACGGACCGGCGCAAAGATGCGGTTGTATATCGCCTCACTGCTTTTTCTTGGTATGGCGCGCTGTGGATTGGTGAGATCAAGGCGAAACTCATTAACCAGTTTCTGCAGCTCCGATTTGGTTATATCGATCGAAATCAGCGCGGGTGTCTTGGCAGCGAAAGTTAGAACAAAGGCGTAGAGTTTGTCCTCAGTAGCAACATACTCTACCGCAGCGGTTTCAGGATGGCGCAAGATGCTCGCCGCGTTCGCCGCCTGGAAAGGGAGGCCCGCCTGTCGCTCTAACCGTGGCGCGCGCGCTCCGAGATTAGTCATAAAAGCCTGAATTTCAGCCCGGGCATGTTGTCGCTTCTCCTCGAGATCAGCCAGCCGAGTCTCATTTGGCTTGTTCTGCTCGCGCTCGTTCAATACCTCTTTGTTAACCGCTGCTAAGTTTGCACTGAGCTGCTCCAATTGATCAGATTCATCCTTGGAGAGGTTCTGTCCCAGTTGTGTGCCGCTGTTCAATGCATCCAAAAGCGCTCGGCCTTTGGCCCGCTCGGCTTGGGCTAGAGCTTCTGCGAAATCGCCCTTGGCGATCAACAGCCGTATGAGCCCGTGATAAGCAACCATTTTGTCAGTCAGAAACCCGGCACCACCCTGGGCGCCACCGGATAAATCCAGGCGGATATCTTCGATCGTCGCGATTGCCTGCTGGAAAAATAGTTCCGCCTTGCGACTATCGTCTTGCCGGAGCGCCACTTCCGCCTGGTTGCAATAACAGGGCCAAAGCAAATCCGGAATGTCAATTTCTTCAGCGAGAGCCGCCGCTTGTTGGAACGCAAGCTTCGCATCATCCAGTTTCGAGCTATTTAAAAGAGTTTCACCTTCTTGGTGCAGCGCACGGATCATTCCTTCTTTGATGCCGTCGGCTTTGTAGAGGTCATAGGCCTCTCTGTACTTAGCCAGCGCAGCATCGAACTGTCGCCGCCCTTGTGCGATCAAGGCGAGTAAGATGAGCGCTTGCGCCTTGGTTTTGCTGAGTTTGAGCTCATCAGCAATTTTCAAGCTTTCGTTCCCGGCCGATTCAGCAGCATCAATTTTGTTCAGCGACAGGTCGAGGTCGCCGAGATTATTTGACACCTTGGCGATGACCGCCCGGTCTTCCAGCTCTCGGGCGAGCGCCAGAGCTTGGTGGTAGTAGTCCTCCGCTAACGCGAATTGGCGCTGCAGATTATAGACATTACCAATGTTGTTCAGAGTCGCCATGCGCACTCTCTTTTTGTCGTCGGAATCGGGCAATTGGTTGAGGACGGCAAGCGCTTCGGTGTCCTCCTTAAGTGCTTCCCGGTATTTTCCTTGCCACGCATAGGTGGCACCTAAGCTCCTGGCGGCGTTGGCTTGCGCGGTGGGATCATGCAGATCTTGGGCAAGCACAATGGCGGTCTGTTGCACGGCGATGGCGTGCAGGTAATCGCCCTCGTCATATAAGTGTTGCCCGCGCTGGATCAGAGCTCTTAAGAGCTCTGTGGTCTCATGGTCCGGATACTTTCTCAGAAGGAGAAGACGTTTCTCGGCGTCGCTCTCATTCTCGAGAGTCTGAACTAGCCGGTTCATGTCATCTTCGACCGGCTCCGCTACGAGCCGCTGATGGCAGAACAGAAGGCTAAAGAGAAGAATCGTGCTAGTTAGCCTTCGTTTTGAAATGTTTCGCACGTAGAGCAGCATCGTCGCTAATCGTTGTCTTTCCGAAACTTGCAGTCTTGCCTCTGTCTCGAAGACCGAGGCGAATCATACTTGGATGCATAAGAAACATGAAAACAAATTCTCACAGCATCGGACTTACGAAAAAAGGCAAGGAGTACATAGCAACCAATCTGACATCCCTAGCCCATCCGATCCCGCAGCCAGCGCCCGCGATGCTAACTTATTCGGCTAGTTTCTTCGGGTCGGAACCGAGTGACAGCTACTATCTCTTAACGCAGCTCTTTATGCCGGAAGCAGGTCACCAAGTGATCGTTCACCATACCAACGGCTTGCATCAATGCATAGCAAGTGCTCGGGCCTAAGAACTTAAAACCATGTTCTTTCAAACGCTTGGCCAGTTCTTGAGATTGTTCGGTCTGCGCCGGAATGTCTGCGCCTGACTTCCATCGGTTCTGCCTTGGTTGACCGCCGACGCTCTCCCACAAGAAAGCTGACAGGGAATCCGAGGTCTTCAAAACCTTCACTGTCGCTTTGGCATTCTCAATAGCAGCTACGATCTTCGCGCGATTGCGAATGATGCCGGGGTTCGCCAGAAGCTGTTCGATCTTCTTTTCGTTGAACCGCACAATCGACTCGATCTCAAAATTCTTGAAGGCAGACCGAAATGCCTCTCGCTTTCTCAGAACCGTGATCCAGCTAAGCCCGCTTTGCATGCTCTCGAGTACTAACATCTCGAACAGGTGACGATCATCGTAAGATGGCTTTCCCCACTCCACATCATGATACTCGAGATAGAGCGGATCGGTGGTAGTCCAGGCGCAACGGTTCTTACGATCCACATTCATATATTTTGTTACAAGTACCGGAATCAGCCATCCGCGCAAATCGTTGTCACAAGGCGCAGCCCTTTTCGCAAGAAGCGGGTATGATGATTACAAACTGGACCCGGGTTGGGGTTTACCTCTCGTGCCTCGGCGTTGCTTTATCGTTTTTCAGTGAAAGTGGATCAGCTGCAGAAAGCGGCCTCTTACGGGCAAAGCTATCCGTGGTTCAAACCGGCGCTGACTTTTTTCGCTTTTTCAACTTTTCCCCGATCGGTAAGGAAAAGCTTCCTGATGGGACAAAGATTATTTCCTTCAAGCCGACGGGCGATGCTTTTAGAGCATTAGTAACGCTCAGAGTAACCACAGATGATCAGGGAATCATCAAGAAACTTGATTTAGCCGTCGCGCGTTCATTTATCGACGATCCGAAGAAGTGTGTGTATGCAGCTGATCTCGTTAAAAGCTTCCTCACGGATGCTGTGGCTACCACCGAAGGGGATGAGGTGAGTTTGCTGGCCGCCGAAATTAACGCGCGATCAATGGCCAGATCGACTACCACAGTGATTGTTGCGCGACCTCTGCCCACAATGCCAGGGTTGCCTTCGGCAGCTTATCAGACCTATGCAGGCAGTCCGCAACCACAGACGCTGCTTTACTGCTCGCGAAAGGAGCAAGTCTTACTCCGCAATGACACCCAATCAAGCGAATCAACGCTTGATATAATAGTTTCGGCGACGGCTGGAGCGGCCTGATTACCCGTTCAAAAACAGGGGATCGCCGGAACCGACTTTACCACCCCATCGCAGCTCGGAGAACGCGCATCTCTTCGTCGATCGCCTCTTTGGATGGATCTTCCAGGGTATCGGCAATCTGTGCCCGAATCAGTTCACCGTAACGTTTCCGGAACCTGCTCACTACCTGCCTTAACGCATCCTGCCGAACACCGAGTTGCCTTGCGACTGCTTCATACGAATGAGTACGCTCGCGATCAGGCTCCAGGAACGGCTCTAATGCCTGAAAGCTCTCGCTTTTGCCTTCTGCACCCATTTCCTTGTGGAGTAACCGGCGCGACAAATCCAGAACCGAAACGGCCCAGGCTTTCAGAAAAACTTCTGCGGGATCTTGATTAACAAACGGTTCTCGCCGGTATCTTCCTTCTCCTTCTTCGAACCTTTCATCGAGTGAGTCGATACTCTGGCCGCCGCCGCGTTTTTCTGCTTCGTTCCTGCGGTAATCGCGGATCAGGTAACGTTGAAAGACGGTAACCAGAAAGGTTCGTAGTTTGCCTTTGTCGCGGTCCGCTTGAGAAAAAAGGTCGTGTTCCAGGAAATATAAGAAAAAGCCTTGAGTGAAGTCTTTCGCGTCGTGCTCTGAATAGCCTTTGCTCCGGGCAAAGGCGTAAAGCGGATACCAGTAAGTTTCGCAAAGCGTATTCAGTGCCGTATGCGCCTCAGTCGCATTGCTCTTATCTTGAGCCTGCAAAACGAGAGTCCAGCGAGTGCGCGGGAATCGCTGAGCGGAGTCGGTAGATTCCGGACTTGAAGCGGCTGAACGCTGCATGTCCATGGGGCCAAGAGGATGCCGAAGAAGATCGTCGAGGTCAACCGGAAAGTCCGACCAGGCTTGGAAAGCGAAACCTCTCGTGAATGCGTTCCTTTGTCACATCTGCGGACGGGATCCTAATACCGCCATATGCAAATTAACGCTATCAACACAGTGTCTCCTTCGAATCAAGAACTGCTGACCATCGGTTATCAGCGCGCTGTCGCGCTCATTAACCAAGGGAAGTCCAGATCGCAAATTGAAACCGAATTGAAATCCACCGGCCTCAGCCAAGAGAGCGTTTCCGGTATCGTCAACCACGTCTTCGGTCTACGAAAAAAGGCGAATAGGGATGCCGCGAGCAAAAATCTGGTTTTGGGTGCTCTCTGGTGTGTCGGTGGAGCCGTGGTCACCATCATTACGTACCAGATCGCAACCGAGAGCGGCGGCGGTACCTACTTCGTAGCCTGGGGCGCTGTTCTATTCGGGGGAATTCAGTTCCTAAGAGGACTAGGTCAATTAGTGGTGAACCTGTAACCCTCGGTCAGGTCCCAACGCGCAACATCTAACGAGCCGCAGAAGTTATGAAGAACCACTTATTTGCTGCTCTCGCGTTCATCGGAGGCTTTCCGCTCAGCGGACCGATACCCGACCTGAGCCTTTTCCAGACGGTCGTCACGCCGCACTCCGGCGTTTGTGCAGCAGCCGCTTAGCGGCTGCTGGACCGCGGTCGACCCTCCCTCTCAGCCATCCTTTTCCTTGGATGGCTTCCGCTGCGTTCAAAATGGGCCGCCAGTCCGGCAGCCGCCCAGGCGCGTAAACCTAGCGATCGGTCATGTACGGCCCTTGATGCGGTAGGGCGAAAAACTCGGCTCGCCGAGGATATGGCTAACTGCTCTAACGCTATCGCGCCGGTTTTGAGCCGCGCCGTGGGTGTGCCACTACCTCAAGAGCATCCGAGTCTCCAACGCTAGGTTTCGTGAAAATTCTCCAGCGATGGCATGCGCACGCAACGGCTCAAACCCGGCGCGTACAAGTCTAAAGAGTTAGCAACGCGTCCAGCGCGCCGAGTCCCGCCGCCGCTACGCTTTGGCGCGGCCCCGGTCTATGTTTCGATCCGCCACAAACTAGCTGGCCGCGATCCCGCGGGCGCGGGACGAAGTCGGGTTTTCGCCCTACCGCACCAAGGGCCGTACACGATCGATCGCTTAGGTTGACGCGCCTGGGCTGACGTCGGACCGACGGCCTATTTTGATCCCAACGAAAAGCCACGTTAGTTATGGGACACGACACTAGGAAGCCAGGCTCCCGTGCGGGTAGCACGTTCTAAAGGTTATCTCTCAATCAGTGGGTTGAATACGTCGTGGGCCGCCGGGCGTCGCGTCTTTCCGAACGCCACACCCGCGAACGATTACAGACGCCGACACCCCAGGGATCCGCCTCCGCAAGGCCTACGGCGCGACAAGCCTGCGAACGCGGAATGCAACGCCCCTTGCGCCTCCGCAAAGCCTACGGCGCGACAGGCCGGTCCGGCTCCGCGACGCCCTTCACCCAGCATCACTTGTCGTCCTCGCCGTTCCATCAGCTCAAAAACGAAAAAACCGCGAGCCAGATCTCTTGATCTGACCCGCGGCTGACCAACTGACATTGGCCGCTCCCCCAAATCAGCTTGAAGCGTAGGTATAGTAAGCCTGCGCTGTTCCTTCCTCGTCGTAATAAAGCGTAATGGAGTAAATCCTGCCGAGGTTAAACCCATTCTGCCATTCCTCGGACGTGCCGTTGCTGTATATGACCTTCAAATCCCAATAACGACTGGTCGCTCCCGTCGGGGCTCGGAAAGAGACCACATCGCCGTTATCGATTGCCGTGCTTAGAACGTTATAACCCCAGCGATCTTGGGAATGAGGCGAGATATAAAGCCCGGTAATCGTGGCGCCGGTGCTGTTCTTTAATGTGAAATTAAGGTTTAGAGCCGAAGCCGAACCTTGCGATAAGAATAGGCCGCAAACTGCGAGAACTAATAGAGATAGTCTTTTCATAATTATTTTTAGTTTGGTTAGCGTGAACTCAGAACTTTCTGATTTGATTCACGAACCAGGTCTTAGTGAAGCGTTACCGGTTGTGACGGGATAATTTTCCGGCCGGAAGCGACGACCCGAGAGAAACGAAATCGGAGTTCCCGATAAATACTCGGTCACAAGCGTCTCCGGACTTGTAAGAATGCTAAGGAACCTCTGGATTCAGACTATGCCTTTTATTCGTGTCAGCTTGGCAACCACTCCATTTTCGCGAGGAACGGGACGGTGGTTGAATTCTTCCACGCGCTCGCATTGGTTGAAGGATAGGTCGAACCTTTAAATCCCGTCCAAACGGGAGGGCCCCACGTAGTGATGACCAGTTCTTCTTTGCATAACGGAAATAATCGCTTTCTCGCAGCGGAGGCCATCGGCGCACGCGACGAACAGCAGGATGCCAATATTGTTCTCAGCGCGGTGGAGCGTGGAACTGCGCTATTAGTGGTTAGCGATGGCGTCGGTGGAGAAAGTGGCGGCCGCATTGCATCACAGCGAGTGACAAAAGTGGCGCTCAAAATGTGGGAAGATCACGATGGGATTTTGCCCGATCCGGCGCAGGACTTGAACACCCTCTGTCATCTCGCCCACGAACAGATCAATGCCGACGGCGACCGGTATAAAGTCTCTCCTCGGGCCACGATCGTTGCTCTTTATCTTACGCCAACCCAAGCCTACTGGGTTCATTCCGGAGATAGCCGCCTTTATCATTTCCGCGATGGCAAACTCATTGAGCGCACGGAAGACCACTCGTTGCTGCAACTCATGCTCAAACAAGGCTTGGTGAAGGAAGAACAGATGGGTTCACACCCCGATCAGGGTCTCCTGGTGCAGGCGCTTGGCGGCGAACAATATCGACCTCCAAGCAAAGGCTCGACCCAGATTACTGCGGCAGACGCTTTTCTGCTGTGCACGGACGGTTTCTGGGAGCGCATCACATTGGAGGAGATGGCCCAACTGTTGTTTGAGGACCAGCCCCAAGCCCAATCCCAGCTCGCGGATGCAGTTAAAAGCGCCGTCCAACGGAATGGTCCAGAAGGCGATAATGTTACCGTCGCGATCGCATTACCAGCAATTAATAATGCCGACGCCGTTACCAGAAAAGTGGAACCGGTTCACCGGGCAAAGCGCTGGCCCAGACTGTTAGTCGTTTGCATCGCTCTTTTCATTGCGCTCACCAGCCTGAGTTTCTTCTACTATTCCGGTCGATCACCAGAAACCGAGAAAGCGCCGTCGATTCAGACTCAACCCACTCCAACCGCTTCAACGCCGGGCGAACCGACAACGCCAATAGGTGCAAACGGAAAAACCTCAGCAACCCCCACCCCAACGCCTGACGCGCCGATCAGTGTACCGGAAAAACCTCGACCTGGTGACCCGATCAAGATTCCGCAAGGTCCGCCGGGGAAGGAGAAGTCAGAGGCCTGCCCTGAGCAAGCGTTAAGCGCGTCGAAGGGTGATTGGTGATTGGTGATTGGTGATTAGTGATTAGTAAGAGGCACGTCGTGGGCGTATGGTTCCGACGGCCACCCCAATCACCAATTAGAAGCTTCCCGTAGGTAGCGCATCTCTTCGTCAATGGCATCCTCGGTCGGCTCTAGGAGGGTCGCGGCGATCTGACCGCGGATAAAGTCGTGGTAGCGTTTGCGCAATCGGCTCACTGACTGACGAACGGCCGCTTGATTCAAGCCGAGCCGAATCGCCACCATTTCGTAAGACATTCCCCGAACACTGTCGGCCTCCAAAAAGGGTTGGAGAACTTCGAAAATTTCCACCTTGCCGGCAGCTTCTTCCTCGGCCGCGAGTTCCCGTTTCGCAGCGGTCAGCGTCGCGTGCGCCCAAGCTTGGTCGAAGATCTTATCTGCCTCTGGTTTCACCGAGGGCTGATACTCAGGATTCGCTTCTCCTTCCCTGGGTTTTTCGTCGATCGAAACATGAAAGTGTTCTCCGCGCGCTCCGGCATGATAATCCCGACTGATATAACGCCAAAAGACGGTTAGCAAAAACGTCCGCAGTTTCCCTTTGGCCTGATCCGCATCGGCAAAAATGTCTTTCTCCAGCACATAAGCAAAGAAGCCTTGGGTCAGATCCTGCGCGTCATGATGCGACTTCCCTTTACTGCAGGCGAAAGCATACAGAGGATACCAGTACGTTTCGCAGAGCAGCGCGAGCGCCTTATTTGCTTCGGTCACATCGCCTTTGTCCTGAGAGCGGCGCACCATAATCCATTGTGTCGCCGGAAACCGAAGACGCGGCCTACCGGAGTCGGGGCTCCCCATACTTTCGGACCGCTCACCCATAGTGTGACTAAGATTCCCGTACGAGCGTACGACAGTCAAGGCGATGCGATCGCTGTTTCCCGAGTATATGCCTAACCTTTTTGCATCTCTAGAAACGGCGACCATTGAATTCGAACTGTCGCCGGATCTATGGCTTTTGCGACAGCTTCACCAAGTCATGGGCTCCAGCCGGATAGGCTGGCTCTCCCATCCGGTTTCATGCTGGCGGAGTACCGTATTATCGAGGTCCTAGGTCAGGGAGGCTTCGGCATTACTTATCTTTGCGAAGACACCCGGCTGAATCTCCAGGTCGCGATTAAAGAGCTCCTGCCAGTTGAGTTTGTAACCCGCAGCAATGACGCGACTGTCGTATTGGTTACACGATCGGCTAAAGCGGGGTTTGACTGGGCAAGACAGCGTTTCGTCGAGGAAGCGCAAATTTTAGTTCGGTTCAACCATCCCAATGTAGTGCGGGCTTTTCGTCTCTTAGAACTAAACGACACGGCCTACCTGGTGATGGAGCTCGTTCGCGGCTCAAGCCTGCGAGACTGGATTCGAGCCAATCCAAAGCCAACGGAGCCGGAGTTAAGAAACATACTGCTGCCTCTCCTTGACGGCTTGGAGTACATTCACCAGCAAGGCTTACTCCACCGGGATGTCAGCCCTGATAACATCATGATTCGGGATACGGGCTCGCCGCTATTACTCGATTTCGGAAGCGCGCGCACCGCGCTGAATGCCAATCGCAATTTCACCAACGTGGTCCGGCACGGATTTTCACCGATCGAACAATACCAGTCGATTACCCCACAGGGGACATATACCGACATCTATGCGTTGGCCGGTACGATCATTTATACACTTACTGGAGAGATGCCTCCCCGGTCCGTCGACCGATGCGGCGACCACGACGTCTGGAAACCGCTCACTAGAAGGTTCCGCCACCGGTACTCCCGTTGTCTGCTGGAAGCGATGGACGCGGCGTTTGCCGTCAAACCCCAAGCCCGGCCTCAAACTGTGGCATGCTTGCGTCGCCTTCTAGCCGGTCAATCAAAGCGAGTCAGAAACCTGCTTCGAATCGGCAACGGTAAGTCGATCCGGATTCCCGTCCTTAGTTTCGGCGCCGGAGCTGTCGTTGCCACAATTTTGTCGTCACTTCTCGCTCACCCTGATCCAGTTAGTCCGTCCCAATTCCGCGACCTCACTCACGCGTCGTCCGCCGCAAGTCTCGCTAAATTGGAGAGGTGAAACCCGGGGTTCCCGACATGCCGCTGCTTTCTTTGGAACACCGATTAGCGCTTCCGGCCGGCTTCCGGCTTGAACGCTACCAGATCCTGAGGACTCTAGGCACCGGTGGGTTCGGTATTACCTATCTGGCGGAAGCCAGACCCTATCCGGAGGTTGCCATCAAGGAACTTTTTCCTAGAGAGTTTGCCACGCGTACCGACGGTTACCGAGTAAGCTCACACGGACCTTCAGGTGAAGAAAAACTGACTTGGGCTAAGCAGCGGTTCTTGGAAGAGGCCCAAATCCTAGAGCGTCTCCACCATCCGAACATCGTTCCCGTTGAACGCTATTTCGAGCTCTTGGACACGGCCTATCTGGTGATGAAATTCATTCCGGGCCAACACCTGAAAGAATGGATGAAGGCGCATCCGCGCCCAACTGAAGAGGAATTGACCCGGATCCTCCTGCCGTTACTGGACGGCCTGGAATACATCCATCAACAAAACCTGCTGCACCGTGATGTTAGCCCGGAAAACGTGATCATCGCGAACGACGGCCGGCCGATCTTGCTCGATTTTGGCAGCGCCCGTATGGCGTTTAGCGCGCGCAAACTGACCACCGTTGTCCGTCCCGGCTATTCACCAATCGAACAGTATCAATCGCTAACCCCGCAGGGGCCATACACCGACATTTATGCGCTTGCCAGTCTAGCTGTTCAAGCCGTTACCCGGAAGGAACCGCCTCAGGCGGTCGATCGGGCCGGTGCGCGTGATCCGTTCATCCCGCTCAGCGCGCGATTCCGTGGCAGGTACAGTAAGCGGTTCCTGGAAGCGCTCGATGCGGGCTTTGCTGTCTCGCCGGCTAACCGACCACAAAATGTGGCGGCTTGGCGTCAGATGTTCCCGAAGTCCGAGCCGCACCAACCCAGCCCGAACGTAAAGGACCGATCACTGCCTGCGTTAGCGACACCGGTAAAACCAGTCAAGGCGAACGGAACAGCGAAAAAAGCCAAACCACCGAAGACTGCTCGCAAAACAAAGCGGAGCGGTTTGATCTGGCTCTTTTCGATGTTGGTAGTTGCTGCAACCGCGGTTTCGCTGTTTCCGCTAATCTGGAAGGAAGTAAGACCTGGGCCGCCGGCACCCACACCGGGCCCTACCGAAACACCACCAGCGTCTGTGGCGTCATCGGTGACTCCCACCGCTCGAACTGCCACCATCGATAACCCTTTTGTTAACTCCTTAGGAATGAAGTTCGTGCCCGTCCCGGCGGCGAATGACAAGGTCATTTTGTTCTGCATCCATCAAACCCGACGGCAAGACTACGCGGCAATCATGGGAGATCTCCCAAAGCCAGAACCGGATGGTCTGGTCACCAATGACTCCCCCGATTCTCCCGTGGTCAATCTTACCCAGGGCGAGGCCAAGCAGTTCTGTTTGAAACTGAGTCTCAAAGAAAAACAACCCGCAGTGTACCGGCTCCCTACCAAAGAGGAATGGGATCGAGCCTTTGGTAATCAACATATTCCTTGGCCGCCCGTTGCCGACCGCGAGCCACTCGGTAACTATCTGGACGAAACGGGATTCAATTTTCTCAAGAACAAGATCTCCGCCAAAAATTTGGATTATATTCAAGGTTATAATGACGGCTTCGAGACCACTGCTCCTGTCATGCAATTTCGCCGGAACCAGAATAAATATGGGCTGTTTGATATGGGGTCCAATGTTGAAGAATGGTGCGCCGATGAAACCCACATCGATGGAGACCTCCATCTATTCCACAAGGGCGCTTCCTGGCTAGACTCCGACAAGGAGGTGATCACTAATCCCACCAAGGCTGACAAGATTCATCCCGATGCGAATCCGGAAACCCGCTTGGCCTGGGTCGGTTTTCGTTGCGTTCGAGAGGCGAGATGAAGCAGTTGGCAGTTGGCAGTTGGCAGTTGGCAGTTGGCAGTTGGCAGTTGGCAGTTTGCGGTTGGCAGTTGGCGTGTCGGCGCACGCCTGCCATGAAATGGCAACACATAATAGCCCAGGGCTTCAGCCCTGGGTAAGGCAAGTCGAAGAAGCGCCCTGAAAGTGGCGCCCGAGTGGCGTGACTGTGAATCGCGCTCGGGAACGGATCCGGGTGTGATAATCTGGAAAGACCAACACGTTGGGCAAAAACCCGCCTCTCAAATTCGGCCGCCACTTTCAGGGCGATCTTGTGGACGGGCCTTACCCAGGGCTGAAGCCCTGGGCTGTTCTGTCTAGCCACTGCGTGGCATCACGACATGGCCCCGACGCCCAACTGCCAACTGCCAACTGCACACCGCAAACCGCCTGACCGCAAACCGTTAACCGTTAACCGTTAACCGCAAACTGCAAACTGCAAACTGCGAACGCCAACCCGTCTACCTGCTCGCGGTCACGGGGGCTACCTTCTCTAACACATATCCGAGCGGCCAGGCATATAGAGCCTTCTCACCGGCGAAGAAGACGGCATCCTTTTTATCGAATCCGAAGGTCGCTTTCAGCTCTTTTAAAATCTGCGCACCGGCAGCCAATTGGTCTTCACTAAATACGTTGCCCACTTTCGTTACCGCGGCCTTGGCCTTCTCCTTTGCCGCATCCAGGTCCTTTTCCGTTAGATTTTTTGGCACCTGATCCAGGTCGGGATGCAAGAGTGAATCGGGGTCGGTCTTAGTCCGTTCGAAAAAGGTGTCGATGTCAGAGGCGTCAATCTTAACCCAGGAGCCTTGGTCGTACGGATGCAGAAGCGTACACATCGCCCAGGTGATCCCACCGGCAAGATAGACTCGACGAAGGCTGTTGATACCGGGATTCTCCTGCACAACTTGTTTAATCGCGGGCAGAAGCTTGTTCTGGCCTAATAAATCGGCCGCCAGCTGGAAATCACCATCTCCCCGAGCCTGGTTAATCTCGTGGGCCCAGGTTTTGGTTCCCCACGGGAATACAAATGTCTTTAAAGGGACGTTCCCCGCCGATGCCAGACTGTACGCTCCCTTGGCATTGCCACTTCCAATATCGATGAAGACCACCTGATTAAGGCGACGCGGGGGCACGATACCACGAAACTCAAAGCTAATTTCCTTCTCCACACTAATGAATTCCATCTTTGCTTTCATCTTCTGCCAGACGCTATCGGCTAGATTCTTTCTAACCGGGTCCGGGATGCCGCTACTACCCACAACGCCCAAGTGACCGATGGCAAGATTGAAATCCTTCTCCATGTCCCGGTACATCTGTTCAACGGCTTCAGCGACCCGACCTGATGCTGCCGCATCCCAATGAAATGCATTTTTATCCAGAGGCTCGTACTCCTTCAAAACCTTAACGGGCGGACTTTCCGGGTCGGCTGACCCGGTTTGCACGGCCACCCCTTTAATGCCGCTCGCTCCGATCTCGATTACCCCATAGATCTCTCCCGTATTTTCGTCTGCGGCTAGAGCACAGCCGGCGGCAAGCGCCGTGAAAATACCCAGATAGCTGCAGACGGCTAAGAATCGCGATTTCTTCATAAGCACAACTTTCGTGTCACAAGGAATCTTTCGGTTTCAATACTCAATGTGACATGAAAAGATCGTTCTCCACCCGGTTCGGCTCGGCAACGTCTCGGCTCGCCGGCGAAAACAGACGAGCGATTGCCAGCGCAAGGTTCGTTCTGGCCGCTGCCGCCCTCCTTATCGCGACCAGCATTCCCAACGTTTTTGCTCAAATGGAGCTAAACAACGTCGCGTTCCAATCTCCATCGGGTAAAGATGGGTTGCTCCGGGCCGACTTCTTTCTGCAACAGGCCAACATGGGAACTTCGTTCGCTCAAGCGGACGCCGTGACCACGCCGGTCAAGGTAACCGCGAATGGAGCTGCCGTCGCCGACAGTAACGTTACTTTCACTAAGACGGTAGATCTCCCCAACTACTCTTGCGCGGTTCTGCTGTTAGTCGACAACACCTTGATTAATCGCCCAGGCATCGACGAAAAGACCAAAGAGCAACTGCGCGCTTCGGTCCGCAAGTCGCTCGTGAACTTTACCGCCGCGGCCGGGGTATCTCCCTATAATCTTGAGATCGCGACCATCTCGAATGGGAATGTCACCGTGCTTGCCGCGATGGGTAGCGGCCAAGACCTTCTCAAGGGTGCCATTCCGGCAATCAAGTTCGACGGCGATTCACCCCAGCTTTACCTGGAACTAAAGGAGGCGATCAGGATGTTTAGTCAGACTCCGGCCGACCGTAAGTTTCTGGTGGTCTTCTCAGACGGAGTCTCGAATGACCAAGAAAAGGTCGCCTCCGCCGCAGATGTGGTAGACGCTGCTCTCAAAGCTAACATCCACATCTGCTCGATCGGATTCCCTACGGTAGCGGGCTCCAACGTCGCCCAGAGCCTGGAACCGCTGGCAGAGAAAACCGGGGGTCCATGGATCCAGGCCACCTCTCCAGCCCAACCAGTGCCATCAGCCCGGCCTCACCCACCGGCTCAGGCCGATCATTCGAAGTTTGAGCTTCCCAATGGAATCGAGGACAGCCTCTTGAAGCTGATGTCCTCCGGCGGAAGGGTCGACGTTAACTTAGCCGGATTAACCGCACCGGTGGACCTCATTTTCACGGTCCAGACTCAGCTGAAACGCGCGTACACCTTCGCCCACAAGGCTGATTTTATCCCGGCAGTGCCGACTCCTACTCCAACCGTCGCATCAACCCCGGTCTCCGGCCCCACTCCCAAACCTAGCTCGACCCCGGCGTCATCTTCCCTGCTAGATCAAATCAAGTCCTGGCTCGTCAACAACGCCGTTGTCGCATCCGCGGTTGCAGTTGCCGTCTTGGTGTTAATATTTCTCCTGCTCCTCATTATCCGCCGTGCCCTGCAACCCGCGGCGCCTGAACCGATCGACGACAACGACGCTACCCGGCCACCGGACCTTCCACCAGAACCGGAGCCGAACCCCCTTGCCTGGCTGGAGAGTTTGGATGGCGATCAGACGCGGTACCCGATCGCCAAGATCGCCATCCGGATCGGTCGGAAGCCAGACAACGATATCGTCATGAAGAACGATACGGTCTCCGGTCACCACGCTGAGATTCTTTTGCGCGGATCCGAGTTCATCATCGCCGATCTTGGGTCCTCCAACCCGGTCATGGTCGGAGGTAGACCAATTCAGCGCGCCTCCTTGCAGGACGGCGACATCATCGAGTTGGGCGAAGTCCGCCTGCGCTTCCTGCAACCGCAGGCTGTAGACCCTGACTTTCGAACCAAAGTAATATCATGAAAATCCTAACTATAGGCCGTAAAGGAGCCGATATCGTCATTGATGACGACAGTGTTAGCCGGCAGCATGCCGAACTCACCCTGACCAGTGATGGCAAGTACTACCTCGTAGACTGCGGCAGCAGCAACGGCACTGAAATCAATGCCGGGTCCGGCTGGAAATCTGTCAAACAAGAATTTATTCGCGAGGACGATCAGCTGCGTTTCGCTGGTCGCCACAAGATGACGGGCCGCGAGTTAATACAGCGGATCCGGCGTTAAGTGAATAGTCGCCAGGGAACGCAAATGAAAAACTAACTGTAGCTGCACCACACATTGAAAGTTTATACTATGAATGAAGATAAGAAGACTCGCAAGATTGACCGTCCGATTGATCTACAAAGGGATGATGTGCCAGACAATCGAGAACCCGACCCAGATGGGACTACCAGGATGGACGACAAAATTCGGGGGCTGGCCGTTGATTCGGGTCTAACAGCGGAAACCCGGACTGCGCGCAAGGTCGAAACCGGCCGGACCCAAATTTATCGCGGTCCACGAAAATCGGCAGATGGAATCGAGTACCATCCGCTTTCCCCGTCGGCTAAGGTAGAGGAAATCGACAGCGCAGAAGATCCTGTCGTTGGCTGGTTAGTCGTGGTTAAGGGGCCGGGACGCGGGCAGGCGGTTCGCATCGGAGCGGAATGGAATTCGATCGGCAGAGATCCCGATCAACGCATCTGCCTCAATTTCGGAGATGGTCATATTTCTCGGCGAAATCATGCAAAATTAAACTACGAACCGATTGCTCGGAAGTTCTCCATCACGATCGGAGACGGTATTAACTCGACCTATGTCCGCGGAGAGAACTTGTTAGGCCCGACAGAAATCAAGGCTGGCGACCGGATTCGGATCGGCGACACGGAACTAATGTTCGTTCCGCTCTGTAGTGAAAACTTCGATTGGAATAGCCCGCAATGACCCAAGAGACCGACTTCGCCGGCCGGCAGATTCTTGGCGCTCGAAAGACCCAGGAAGATGAGTATTGCTTCTGCCCGCTGACAGCCGAGGAAGACGGAATCGACGGGCTCTTGCTGGTGGTCGCAGACGGCATGGGGGGACATGCCGGCGGCTCACTGGCCAGCCGTCTGGTAGTAGAAGCATTCGTTGACCAGTTCTGCGCAACTCGCGGGGAGATTTCCGCACGGCTGCTGAGTTCGTTGCAAGCAAGCGAACGCCGGGTGCACGAAGAAATTGTGCGTCGGGAAAAGTATCTGAGCGAAATGGGATCGACCCTGGTGGGCGTGGTTTGGACGGCCGGGCGACTCTACTGGGTCAGCGTCGGCGATTCCGGCCTTTATCTTTATCGCAACCGCCAGGTGACTCGACTTAACGCTGATCATTCCATGGCGCCGGTGCTGGCGGCCAAAGCTGCGCGCGGTGAAATCAGCGCCAGAGAAGCAGCCGAAGATCCGGATCGGAACCTGTTGCGTTCCGCGATCGCGGCTGATCCCCCGGAACTTTACGAGCTTCGCGACTTACCTTTCGAACTTCGGGCCGGCGACATCATCCTGGCGGCCACCGATGGACTGGGGACACTCGACCCCGAAACTCTGTCGATTCAATTACAAAAGAACGCTGCTCATTCCGCAGAAGAGATGGCAATCGCACTGCTGACCGCCGTGTACGCCGCTGACGATCCCAAACAAGATAATGCCACGGTCGCCATCATTCGAAATCCTGTCACATCTTCACTTCAGACGTAAAGCAACCGGTAAAAAACCGAACACTCACTTATGAAATTCATACTCAAGTTTCTGCTGATCCTGTCAGCATTAGCGCTTAGCCCGCGGCCAGGGCAGGCCCAAATCACTGAGGCAAATCGGCTATCCACAGTGCGGATCATCACACTGGGAAGAAGTTCTGAAAATGCGTCCCTGCCTGAATCGAGATCGGTGTCGTTTAGCAACGGCGATACCTATTACAACTACGAATGGGGGATGGGAACCGGGTTTGTCATCAACCAAGATGGCTGCGTACTCACGAACAATCATGTCGTAGCCAAGGAGTCGACCTCCGATGAAAACAGTGACCTGATCCTGATTTTGCAGCGAAGTGGTGATCGGTATTTTCTTCACCGGGCCACCGTGGACAAGCAGGACCCGAACGCGGATGTCGCTATTTTGCGAGTTCCTACCTTGAAGGCGACACCGTTCGCTTTCTCTCCATCAGACCCAAGCGAGGGTAGCGATGTTTTCAGTATCGGTTTTCCCGGAAGCGCCGACGTGGCCGTTACGCGTTCGGACCGCGAGTTACGATTTGCCAATGAATTATATCAATGGCGAACATCGGATCAGCAGGAGATCGCGGCGATCAAGACTGCGCTACAAAAATGGATAGGCGACTTCCAGCAGAAGAACGGCCGACCGCCGACTCAGAAGGAACAGCTCGAGTATGCCACGAAATATAAAGAGGCCTACGAACAGTATTGGAAAGAGAGGCTCATAACCGGGATGCATCACGGTTACGCCGAGCTCGGCGACTTTCTGCATGACCTCGATACAAAGATGAAGGCCAACCCCTCCGCTAGCGTTTGGGACGTTACCGATATCTTAACTCAAGGAGAACGAGCAAATTATATTAAGCCGACCGTAACCAGAGGCAACGCGGAGCGCCTGGCGGAAAAACCAGGATGGCTCAATAGCGCTATTACGATTCCTGCCATTCAGCACAATCTTCACATCATGCATGGCAATAGCGGTGGTCCACTGCTCAACGGTGGCGGTCAGATAATTGGGATAGTCGGGCGCGGAACCCTGAGCCAGGGCGAAGGAATAGAGAATACCGAGCAACTCGATTGGGCGACAACCAGCGGGTACATGATGACGCTGCTCCAGTCTCGGCATATCGCGTTTATCCTTGGCCCACAGTGGAAACCGGGCCCTGTTGCTCCGCCGGCCTGGCTGATCATCGCGATCTCCCTTGGTATAGCAGTCGCCATTGCCGCCCTGGTGGTCGTCTTGATCCGGGCACGCCGGAAAACCGGTCTGACCAAGCTGATTGAAGCATTGAAAACAAAGGGCGCCACCAGCGGCACCCAGCTTCTGGAGCTATTGGGCGCCAAATCGAAAGTCCAGAACGGTTCATCCAATCGTTCCCGGGTGATCTCTACCCCGCAAGATGGCAACTGGAAACTCGACGGCCGGACACCGGCCGGCAAAACATTCCAGATCCCCATAAACGAGAACATGTTCGTCAATAACGGTAGCCGTCTGGTCCTCGGACGATCGGCGGAACTGTGTGACCTGGTTGTCGAAGATGACACCGTCTCAAAGCAACACGCTGAGATACGCAAGAACGGCGCCGGCTTTGTAGTGGCGGACCGGAATTCCTCTAACGGCACCGCCGTAAACGGTGTCTTCAGCCGAAAACCATTCGAAGCGGTTCCCTTCAAGCCGGGTGATACCTTAACCGTCGGAGAGGTGAAGCTAAACTTTGGTAAGAACTAACAGCTGACACCTAGGTCCGCTCGGCCGCAAACCGAGCGGTCTGCCGATTAGCGAAAGACTCGCAGCCGTGAAGATCAATCAATAATGATCGCTTCCGCTCACCGGCCACTACCGGCAGGATACCAACTCGACCGGTATGAGTTCGATAAGGTTCTTGGCACACCAGGCGCCTTCGGCATTACCTATGCCGCTCGTGACCGGCGCGGGCATTGGGTAGCGATCAAAGAATTGTTCCCCACCGATCACGTCGTCCGCAGCGGCTCGGAAACGGTGGTCGCGCAAACCGCTGAAGACGAAAAAATGTTCCGCACCGCGATGGATCTATTCCGGCGAGAGGCAAAAATCCTGGGCAAAATAAATCATCAAAATGTTGTTAAGGTAATCGATTATCTCGAAACGAACGGGACTGGCTACATGGTGATGGTCTATGAGCGCGGATTCGATCTCGATCGATATCTAAGAAGCCAACGGCCCGGCCGACTCAACGAGAACGAATTGCTAAAGTTGTTAACGCCATTGCTGGATGGCTTGGAAGCAGTCCATCGGCTTGATTATCTCCATCGGGACATCAAGCCCTCGAATATCTATCTCTCGCGGGACGATCACAAACCGTTGCTCTTGGATTTTGGCGCCGCCCACCAGATTGTGGTGGCGCGGAGCCGCCCGATTACTCAGATATTGACACCACCATATGCACCGATCGAGCAGTGGGGTCATGAGCTTCCCATGGGCCCCTACACGGATATTCACGCGATGGGCGTCGTGCTTTACGAAGCGATGCTGGGTGATCGCGGTTTTCCGAACGCGCCCGACCGGCTAGGCAAAGATCCGTTCGTCCCCCTCGTCCGCCAACTCCGTGGGCAGGAGTATTCCAATAGGTTTCTAAGCGCAGTCGACTGGGCCCTTCGAGTTCACGGGAAAGACCGTCCTCAGACCGTCGAGGAGTGGCGGGCGGCGTTTCCTCAACCGAGTTCAGTGCTTGGAAACAGTGGAGGACGTGACAAAAAAAGGCTCCCTATCATTTCAAGAGCTGTCTTGAAGGTCATCGCGTTTTGGGCTGGCCTAGTCTTTGGGGTCATTGCTCTCGCAACTCTGATTTATCAGATCTTACACGGTTTGCTCTAATAAGGATCTGTCGGACTTCGTGCCAAGGGGATTCGTCGGACTCTCTGGTCAAAGATGCGGAAGGTTTTTAGCGGCGAAGCCGAGAGTCGAGAGAGCCTAGGAGCCTGTCGGATTTACCGCGAAGCGGTTATACACCATAGCCCAGGGCTTCAGCCCTGGGTGATGCGAGCAAATGAGCCGCCCTGAAAGTGGCGGCCGACGGGTCTGTTCTCGGCTTAGTGTGTTGATTGGGTCAATCGTGCGAACATCGCTATTCTCGATTGTACTAACACGCTGGCACCAGCCCAACGCCTCGGACGCCACTTTCAGGGCGTGTTTCGGGTGCGAATTACCCAGGGCTGAAG
>Ga0073928_10000471_pt1 | contig 95532 bp, 90 predicted proteins | sample PaiPotPPA55metaG_FD_76969 | JGI IMG/M metagenome (GOLD analysis project Ga0073928, IMG submission 76969) | Iron sulfur acid spring bacterial and archeal communities from Banff, Canada, to study Microbial Dark Matter (Phase II) - Paint Pots PPA... ...
AAGTCGTGGGCACAACCGATCAACAGCAGGCGTTGCAAGTGAAACGCCTAGATATTCGCGAGATCATGGGCACGAAGCTCATGCGCGAAATCACGCTGAAGTAATCCCGCGTGCTCGATTAATTCGGGGATCTGATGCCACCGGCGGTGAAGAATCGGCTCATCGTCGGCGGCATTTGTTCACCACTCCTTGAAATCGCCCGCGTGCTCGTGCGTCTAGATCACATTGCCAGCTTCATCGTAAACGCGAATCACGGCATCGTGGGAGCGGATGTTGAAAACCGTAGCCAGCCGCAGCAACTTCAGCCGTTCACCGTGACCGAAACAGGAACGCATGGACGCCCTTAGCAGGTTTGAGAAACGAAGTACTGAAGCCGTATAAGGGAATAATTATTCGCGTAGGTGCGATCGAATGATGAGAAAACGAGCCAAAGCCGCCATCAAGAATAAAAAGTTTACGCATGGCGAATACGTTCGTGTTGTACCATTATATTACCCAAAGCCGGACGTTCTATATCCCGCAGCCGCCAGCCCCGAACTGACTTATCGCAACGGACCGCTTATAACAAACACGGAGGTGTTTACAGTTTTCTGGGGAAAGCTATGGGGATCAACACCGAGTTCGACAGATTTGATGGAAAGGCTGAGTCGTTTTTTTACGGACATCCTCGCTAGCGCGGTAATTGATCAGCTTGCGGAATATGACGTGCCCGGCCAGGCGATTGGGCACGGTTCGTTAATCGGTACAACAGTCATCAGCGCTGACGCTCCAACAGGCAGTGTCACTGATTCGGCAATCCGAGCGCAACTAAAGAAATGGATCGCCGCAAACACCGTGCCTAAGAACGATCAGAACACCCTTTATTTCGTCTATCTAGATCCCGGAGTGGTTTCGATCATGGGTGGGAGCCGTTCATGTCAAAACTACTGCGGTTATCACAATAATCTCGGAAAAGTTTACTACGCAGTTGCGCCGTATCCGACATGCCGCGGCTGCCTTGGGGGATTGCAGGCGTTCGACGCGATGACCGCTACCAGCTCACATGAGCTCTGCGAAGCGATTACCGACCCCGTCCCAGGCTCCGGGTGGTATGACGACACCAATGGCGAGATTGGCGACATCTGCGCTTGGAACTTTAAAACAGTCGCCGGCTACACGGTACAGCTAGAGTGGTCAAACCAGCAGGGCAAGTGTGTGTAGCGCGTTGTCAGCAGCATCATAAAAGCGAATCACGGCATCATAATCATCGCTGACAATCTCAGCAAAGCCGGATGGAGTTGGGGCTGTGTCTCAACGATCAATTCCAGCGGGAAAACAATCTTCGTTGCAGTGCTCACCGCGACGACGGAAGGCATTTTATTGTGCATACCGACGAAAAGCTCAGCGCGTTTGTTGAACTTGAACGTGAGGTGTTAACCGTGACCGTTCTATCTCGAATCCATTCAATGACGGTAATTGAAATCAGGCCACACCGCTGGGGCTGGAAAGCCTTTTGAATCTCCAGGCGTTGAGCCTTCGATTCGCCTTGAGAAATTCGTTCGCGAACAATAGAGTCTAAACAAGGCCGTCCGGGTAGTTGCGGCAAAGGTGTTACTTACGATAGACTCGCCACATGAAAATGACCCTGCGCGTGTTGATCGGCGTTGTCGGCTTGGTAGTGATTGTTCTCGCGATTAAGCAATTTACCAAGGGTGTCCGAGAACCGTCCGGCAACTCTACACCACCGCCTCAAAAAATTGGCGAGATGTATACTTCTGCTGAAAACGGCTACAGTCATCGTATCCCGCAAGGTTGGGAGAGCAAACCGTCGCCTCCGTCCAAAGCGGCGATGATTGCGGCACCCGAATCGAGCCGCTTATTGAGCAACATGGTGACAACCGTCGAACCGTACGATGGAACGCTGCGCTCTTACGTGGACGACGCAAACATTCAGTCGCTGAGGAAAAGCGCGGTGAAGGCAAAGGTGATAAGAACGGATTTTACCACGGACAACAAGACCCCCGCTTACAAGGTGAAGCTGCAAAACAGAACGAACAATGCCGATCTTGCGCAGACGATGTATTTTTTCGACGGCCCTGGAAACAAAAAGATCGTTGTAACCTGCACCGCGCCGGCCCAGTTCGAGGCGCAGCTTGAACCGCTTTTCGATGGTTGCATGAAGACTTTTGCGTTGTCGACGCGCTGACTTTGCATCTAACGATCAAGGGGCATCTTCGTGTGATCGCGCGCCGGGTAAGAGCATAGCCGATCTTAACCGAAGCGGGCGTTCCGGCGCGACGAAAAAGAACGTTACCACTCCTTGAAAATCGCCTTTGTGCTTGTGCGTTCCGATCACATTCGCCGCCTCATCATAAACGCGAATCACACCCATCATGTGAAAAGCTTCGGTGCTTCGCGTAACCGATTGCGTTTCTACTCGCGTTAGGCTCGCTATACCACGATCGACCGAATGTGGCGCGTCGCTCATCAGATCAACGCCGCGATGGTTTTACAAAGGCTGAGTTCGTAAGCGTGGATGAAACCAACAATGGTTCCTTGCAGCGCTTGATTAGAATTGGAACCATGGTGCCTATCTGACGTTCCCATTCTCATCGACTCGAAATGCAAAAACATCCACAGGCTTAGCGCCTGTGCTGGTGTACACAAAAACCTCGTACTTCTTTCCGCGCCTCAGGCGCAATGGTCGCTGACTTTCTTTTAGATCAGGATATTTCGCACCTTAGGTGATGTAGCGGAGGCGCTGTCCTCCTTCCTGTCCTCCTTCAAGTATCCATATCGCGCGTGTTGAACCATCTGATTGCTCCTCGAGCACCGTCATGGCCGCGACGGTAAACTCTTGGCGCTGACGAAATGTATCGCCAAGGTAAAACACAACACCCTGCTGAAGACCGCCAACAGGGACGACGTCAATAACAGGTTGGAATACCGAGCATGACGTGAGCAGAACTACGCTCGCTGCGATAGCGCATGTCGAAGCCCACAACATGTAACGAGAATTAGACTGCATCTTGCAATCTATTTCTTGCTCCATAGAGGGAAGTGTCCCTTAAACGGCTGCAGGATGGCAAGCCTCTTCACCACTCTTTGAGCTCGCCCGCGTACTCGTGCGTCTCAATCACGTTGCCCGTTGAATCGTAAACGCGGATAACAGCATCATATGAACGACTGCGAAACTTGGCGTAGTCGACGGCGTTGCTGATTGCGTTTGGCTCCGCAGGCGAACGTCAGGCTGGGAGCGGCTTCCCGGTCCCGACCTTTGCGTTGCCAAGGAATGTCGCATTCTCATCAACCACCAGTCGGGGCGCTTCGATGTCACCACGCACCGTGCAATTCGCTTGGAGCTCGCAGCGTTCAGTCACGAAAATATTGCCCTCCACCGTCCCTCGCACATTCACCGATCTCGTCCTGATCTCTCCGCGTACACGCGCTTGCTCCCCGATCGTAAGCGTTCCGGTGGAAACAATTGCGCCCTCCACCTCGCCATCGAGGAGCAGCTCGTTCAGGAATTTGACCGAGCCTTTGATGGAAACTCCTCGGGAAAGAAGAGCGGCGCCTGGGACGACAGAAGGGTCTGGCCGATTCGTTTCCGGGGCTTCAGTCCCCTCGCGTGGAGGAAAGTGGGTAAAAGATTGCATGGCGAGAATTGTGCCGAATTATTCGGGATTTTGGAAGCGGAATCGCAAACGCGAATCACAGCATTCCTTGTGAACGGCTGAAACCCTTTGAGTGGCAAAACCTTCGCGGGATCGGAGCCTGACTCCACTTCCGCAGCCCGCCACGCCGGAGGACATCTTTAGGCCCCGACTAACCCGGTAATCTGTCTGCCAATACATCTGCCTTCTCAATCTTCGGCGGCTCCGCCAGTAGCTCGGGCGCTTTCTCCATCAGCGCCTTGGCAACGTTTCCCGACAGATGCGCGTCGCGTCCGGCATCATCCGGAAATGCGTCGAAGATGGCGAAGGAGGTTTGGCCAAGTCGAAGGCCGAACCAAGCGGTTGTTGCGGGCTCTTGTGCAACCAAGCCCTGCCCGTCGCGCAGGAATTTAGCGACTTCGTTTTCTTTGCCCGGTTTTGCCTCCAGTTTAACAAATAACGCTTTCGTGGTCATGCCGTAATTTCCCCATGACCCTTTTTCTGTCCAGCGGACTTGGTAAACGCAAATCACAACGCGATGAGCGACTGCGACGGTGCGCAACCGATTGCGTTTCTGACTACGGATCACAAGATTCTGCTCTTTTACTTCGTCGAGCCGCCGCTCTCTGTGTCCTGAAAAGCCGTGATTAGCCACTTCCCATCAGTTTTGACCATCGTCATCGTGGTGATTTCTTTCACGACGGGAACGGCCTCTCTGGTGGGACGACTCGAACCGGTCACGTCCCATGTGGCATGGACAAGTGCAACATCGGGTGTTGAAAAACGAACTTCTGCACCGGTAAGTCTCCGAACGGCGTTCTTTAATCTGTTCTGAAACAGTTCCGCCTGCCGCTGGACAATCTCCTGCACTCCCTTCAAGTGAACACCGGCGACGTTTACGTAGTCGCAGTTTTCTGTGAAGAAATGACCGACGGCGGCCGTGTCATGGCGGTTCCAAGAAACTGTGAATTCGGCGAGAACATTGCGCACAACACTTTCATCGGCATTTTCGTAGTTCGTGCCGCTGTTATAGCTGCCGTAGTACATCACAGATGGATAGGCATAGCCGTAATCATAGCCATAGTTACCATACCCGGATCCGTAGTTGGGGTAGTAGGACGGATAAGAATATTCAGAATATTCGTACGGTTCGTATGGGTAGTAGCCCCAGTTCCAACCCCACCAGGGACCCCACCACCACCGAGAGCCGAAGTCGCCGATAAAGATGATTTTGTTGAAACGGTGGAAGCGACGAAACCGATCATCTCGATCAAAGTCGCCATTGTTAAAATGGTTAAAGGGTCGAAGGCTCAAGGGTGAATTCATGATTGGAGCGCGGCGCATTGGCATTCGGCCAATCGAAGGTGGCGCGAAAGGGCCGCGTAGTCCCATCCGGGGCGCCGAATTACCGTGCACCTTCAATTGCGCCCTCGCAGTCGACGCTGCGAAAACGAATGGTACCACGCAGCCAAGGAGAACGAACTTTCTCCAGTTCATAGCGTTAGTTTCCAAAGATTGAAACCCCCGGGATTCTAAAGTTGCGGCAACTGGAAAAAATAAACGGTAACGACGGCGTTACAAATGCACCGCGCTCGAACGATTGCGGCAATCAGTAAAGTTGGCGAGTACTCACCATTCTTTGAAATTGCCCTCGGGTTCGTGCGTCTCGATCACGTTGCGCCGGAATTAGACGGCTCTTTACGGCGCGGCCGCCTCACAAGTTCACCTCTACAGTTTGGGCAAACGAAGTGCATTTGCTCGGCGCAACTCGCGCAATATGTGCACTCGTAGCTGCAAATGTATGCCGTTCCACTTCGTGCAACTGTTGCTCGGCATCTTTCACAGACTTTTTTTAGTTCTAGTGCCATTTGTGTTCCACAGCCTGTATTCCAAGGCCATTGCGCTCCGTTCATATCACTTTGTCGTTCCCATGTGGAGGAGCAAAACGGCGATGCTATCGGTGGCGGCGGCGATGAGTCCGATGAGGCACTTGCGTAGGGTGAGGACTTGGCGATGGCGTCATTGTCGGCGTAGCTATGGGTATTGCTTTTAGCACAGGCTCAGTTGCGGGAGTGGGAGTTGGAGATTGTTCTGCTGTCGGACTTGAAAGCTGAGCAGATCTCCGCGGAGCGACCAGCGAGTCTGTTAACACTTCCAAGCGCCAAACGAACATCCCTAAGACGATTATCAAAGCTACTAAGATGATGGTCAGCCAAGCAGTCACTATCGCGAGGAACTTGATCCAGCCGACCGAAGGAGTCCCGCTTTGTGATTGAGGCATGGCAATTTAGTTTAAATGGGAACTCTGGGACACGCAGCGAGAAAAAATCATTGTTTTGTGGAGCGCAAAAGCGGCAGAATCCACCGCGTGAAGCACTGTGAATAACCCTTGGTGATCTTCGCAGGAATGCCGTCGGCGTCGATAGCGATTGCGCGGAACCAGAACTTCACAACGATTAACGGCAAACAATACAAAAACACCACCGTTATCCGCGAATATGAACCTCCGCCTTACCTCCTTCCTCATCCTGCTGGCCGGGTTGGCTTCGGCATCGGCTGATTCAGTCGGGGACCTTCCCGGCGCTCCATCGCCCGTCGCGACCGCCGCGGCAGCGGGGGCGCAAGCGTCGGCCACGCCTTTTCTTCAGTATGAGGATACAGGTCCGTATCACGTAAGCAATGAAAGTCGGCCCAGCACAAATCCGGCGAGTGACGCGTGCATCGCACGCCGCGACGACGTGATTACTATCTGGGTCAAGCATCTCAAGTCATGGCTGAACGATCCCCGCTACAAAGAACAGTTTCCGAAGGATGCGAAGGTTAGTGATCTGATTCCGTATCTCGATGACGTGCCGTTGAAAGGGATTCACCCCGAGCAAGCGTGGCCCGAGCCGCCGGATACAGATTCGAAAGAGAATCCGCAAGTGCATTACCTGCGTTTTACCCTCAGTCGCACCCAAACTTCCAAGGATGGGTGGACGCAGATCTTAAACCGCCCGCATTTTACAAAACCAATGAAGGTGTCGGTGGGATTCGAAAATGGCGAGGAAATGCTGCCTACCTATATTCTGCCAACCGCTGCCACCTCGTTGAACCGGTTTGTTTTCACGATTATTCCGCCGTTCCGTTTCTGGCTCGGAGTGGTTCTTATCCTTGGAGCATTTGCCATTTTCCTCTACCTGGCTCGCTGGACAGACATTATCCGCGACACAACGGCTCCGCTGCGCCCGGATAAACGGTGGCCTTACAGTCTCGCTCGCTCTCAGATGGCGTTTTGGTTTTTCCTTGTCATTGGGGCGTTCTTTTTCCTGTGGGTTATCATCGGCGACACAGACACGATGAATTCGTCGGTACTCGGATTGATCGGCATCAGCGCGAGCACCGCGCTGGCCGCCGCTTTTGTGGATTCGGGAAAACCGGCTGGGGCAGTAAATGAATCTGACTTGCCCGCGGTAAATCTTTCAGGACCGCGACGGAAGATTCGCGTCGAGATTCGCGGTCTCATCGCTAAGGCGAAGGAGGAGTTAGAACAACTGGAAAAGGAACGTGGCGAAACTGATCCGACGGCGAAGGAAAAACTGGCAGCGAATGCGAAAGGGCAAACGACAAAGACGAAGCAAATCGCGGACCTTCAACGTCAGCTCGATTACTTCGAGTGGCCGGCTTGGAAAGGGCCGATGTATGACCTGCTCACGGAAAAGGACGTGGGGAAGGGCGTCGTTTCGTTTCACCGCTTTCAAATTTTCGTCTGGACGATCGTGCTCGGCATCATGTTCGTCGCGAACGTTTATAATCAACTCGCGATGCCGCAGTTCAGCGCCACGCTCCTCGGCTTGCTTGGGATCAGCGCGGGCACCTATGTCGGATTCAAAATTCCCGGGAGCGACAAAACGAAAGACTCAACTTAAAGCAAAGCTGATTGTGCACGAATTAGCACTGAAAGAGATTAGACCGATGGACCAAGTCAGTGAAGCTATCCTTGCGCTCAAGCCCGTCACCTTTCAGTACAAGAGCGACACAAAAGGCGCTCCGCAATTTGGTTTGATCGCAGAGGAAGTAGCTGAGGTGAACCCTGACCTTGTGGTGCGGGACGAGAACGGCGAGATCTACACTGTGCGCTACGACGCAGTGAACGCCATGTTGCTCAACGAGTTTCTCAAAGAGCATTACAAGAACCAGGAACAGGAAGCGACCATGGCGTTGCTAAAGTCTACTGATGCAAAGCAAGAGGCGACCATCGCCAAGCAGCAAAAGCAAATTGAGGCTCTCACTGCAGGCTTGCAAAAGGTGAGCGCACAGGTTGAAGCGAGCAAACCTGCGCTGCAAGTGGTCAACAATCCCTAACGAGCAGCATTTCACAATCAGCCGTCACGCGCTTCACCGCGTGGCGGCTTTTTGTTTATGCGCGTTAGCGGTCACCATTCTTTGAAATCGCCCGCGTGCTCGTGCGTCTCAATCAGGCTGCCCGTTGAATCGCAAATGCGCTCACGGCGCTAGGTCGAGCGGCAGTAGGGGCGGGGTATCTTTCCCATTCACATCTGTGCCAGAATCGCGACCCAATAGCGAATTTGGGTAATCTCTATGGTGGCACCATTCGATATGACACCGATTTCAACACGCACTTTGACCCTTTGATTTTCATCGTCCCAGTCGGCCTCGACGGAGTGGACATTGACCGTGAACTCGCGCGGCGGGGTTTGTACGCTTACGATTTGGGAAGCTACTGAAGCCGTGCCGATCGCCCGATGAAACTGCAAGCGCGAAAGAGGTGGTCCCACCAAGAAAGTCCATGTCTCGGTGGTACGCTGCTGACGCGTCGCCTCGATGCAGACATTGGCTGCCCCAATTATGGTGAAGAGTCGATTTGCTCCATCTGGTCCGGCTACAACTGCTTCTATAACTTGTTCTCCAATTGCGTCCGTTGTCGGCATTGCAGCGCGTCCTTGTAAATCGATTGAAGCCTGACGCACTCGCATCGGACTGTCAATGTCGTTGAGCTAGACATTTGCGCCGCTGCGCGGTGGCGCGCTTCGTAACCCCGCATTTTTTGCTGCGGGTGAGCATCACCGCGATGTGACCGACTATAGAACTTTGCCCACTCGATTGCGTCGAGGCTTGTTCGTGACACAGCCGGCCGAATGGCAGCGCATCGGAAATCAGATTGACGCTGCGCCGATCTTTGCGCGGCCTGACTTCGTAAACGTGCATTCCGAGTTTTGTTGTGAATATCTTGCGAAATTGGTCTAAAGCTCCCTCTTGATGTGGCAGCGCGTACGGGAGTCGAACCCGTGCACCAGCCTTGAGAGAGCTTATGCCTTCCCTCGTGTACGTTTCGCTGTTGCTACTTTGTTGCTAGAATCGGCGACACCCCGCCCCGCGTCTGTGGCCGTCTGTAGCCGCCGAATTGCGCGCCGCGTAAGTCCAACACCACCGATGCGCTTGCGATGAAGCCCGCAAGCGTTTATCGCGTCAAAGGCAATAAGACAAATACATGATTCGCCGCCAAATGAATGATGAACCCAGGTCCGTAGTCCACCGCTCGCATCCGCATTGCTATATCTGCGGTGCTACGCAAAATCTCGCTAAGGATCACATCCCAGCAAAAGGATCTTTCCGCCGAATACTCGTGAGAATCTTATCACCGCGCCGCTCTGTTGCGAAAGGAAAGCCCTGACCTGCCGCCGAAACTCTAAACCCAATAGCCACAAAGGCCGACAGAATAACGCAGCAGTCAAAGGATACTTTACGGCGCACGGCGCTTTGTGATTGAATACGGCAACGCCAGATGAAAACGGCTCTCTGCTTTATTTGTGCCTGCCTTGCCGCCCTTTTCTTCTGGTGGATTCAGACGCCTGAGATTCAATGGCATGCTGCAAGTCATACATTGGGAAACAGGTGACTGTTGTTGGCCGTGTAATTCAAGGCACTTTCGACACGTTAGTCGTTTAAGCGTTTCCAATGCGCTGACACTTCAGGTGTGCTGGCAACACAAGGGCGACTTCAAAGAGCGGTAAAAATCACACGCAATTTATCCAAGAGAAAACTCTATGGGCAGCCAAGGGAGGCCTTAAGGTTTTGTACGAATACGATCAGTTCCGTCGCTGTGGTTTGGCTCGATGTGTCGCTCTGCTGACGAGCATTCACCTCGTTGATAAACGCCCCCAGTTGATTGCAGGCCCGCATTCGGTCCATCTCGGCTTGGCGCTGCCTAGGAGTGATTGGCCTTTGCCAGTAATGCTCCACCGTCTAAGATTTGCGCATGTAATTTGCAATTTTTTTCTGAGATTCAACGCACGCTAGGGAATGTTAAATGTGGCTGCAACCGGCTTATCCGTACTTACAACAGTGGAGCAGGTGGAAGAATTTCCAGAACAAGCTCCCCCCCAACCAGCAAACCTTGATCCTTGGGCGGCGACAGCGGTGAGCGTGACTGGAGTGCATTGATCAAAGGCGGCTGCGCAGGTTGTATTTGGGCCACAATTGATGCCAGTAGGATTGGATATAACAGTGCCAGAGCCCGTGCCCTCAGTAGTGATAGTAAGTTGTTTTGTATTTGTAACAAATGGATTAAATGTAGCTGTCACCGTTTTAGCCTTACTCATAGTAACAAAACAGACCCAGCCATTACCGGCACAAGCTCCTCCCCAACCGCTGAAACTTGACCCTGGGTTCGGAGAGGCAGAAAGTTTAATCAAACTGTTACTAACAAAGGAATTAGAGCATACCCAGATAACGCCGGAAGCGCCACAGTAGATACCGGCCGGATCCGATAGAACTTTGCCGCTGCCATTCTTTGTAACCGTTAATTCGTAAAGTGGTAACGCGCTTTTATTGACTTGTACAGAGTATTGCGTCGAATTACTGCTAGTATCAAAAGCTTTAGCCGTAATTGTGGTTCTTCCCGGAGCTATGTGAGTGGCATCGAGCACGCATTGATACGGAGGAGTTGTTATAGAGCGTTTAAGAAGATTGTTAATATAAAACTCAACTCTATTGATGCCGGTAGAATTGTTGTCACTGGCAACGGCGCTTAAGAGAACACTACCAGGTAGGACCGTATTACCAACCGGCGAAGTCAGAACAAGGTGGGGCGGCGTAACATCAGGGATTTGATCGACTGGTACTGGGTTTTGAAAATAGCTATTGGTATGAGCCATAGCGGAGACATTGACGGGTGTGTAAGCGCGTTCAAAAGTTTGTTCAAACCGAATCGGCGCGGACCAATAACGCTCCCAGACCCAAGGACTACTGAAAGGAATATTAAGCGACCGAATTAACTGCATAACATTACGACTAAACATAGCGCTGAGATCTTCTGAATGAGTGATAGTATTGTAATTACCTGGATTAACATCACCAAACTCTCCAACATAAAGCGGTTTGTTGGTGCTACTGGCGGCCTGGTTAATAAAATTGAGAAAATTAGCATTCATGTGTCCGGTATTGCCGAGACGTTCATTATCAGAGTTATAAAAATGAACGCTTACTACATCAGAGCCTTGGTGTACATCACTCAGGTTGTTTTCGAATTGCGATTGTGAATCAGCGGTCCAATTAGGTGCAATCCATTCAGGACTTGCTCGTAAATGCTCCGCCTCCGCGCGTGGCAAGGCATCGCCAGAATCAATATAATGGGTTGGATCAAGATTGCGGACGAAACCAGCCAGACGACTTTGGAAACCAATCAGTTGATTGGTTGAATAGTTTCTAAAAACAGATTGTGGATCAGAGCATTGCTGGTTGGCAAATGAGTTTAGATCGGCAGAAAGATTAAGTTCATTGCCAAGCTCATACATATCAATCGCAGGGTTGTTCTTGTATTTGGTGATGAAATCGTGGATATAACTAGTCAGAAGTCCGTAAGATTGTGATTGAGGATTAGTGAGAAGATCAGCAAGAGTGTCATTGCCAGCAACGGCCCAACGAGTCGGGTGCCAGTTGAAGCTTGGAATAATTTTCATGCCGTTAGAATTGAGATCACTGAACATCTGGTCCATGTGACTCCAATATGTTGTCGGATGGTGACGCCATAAGTTCATTATGTCATCCGTTTGACCGTAGGTACTCACCCCAAAGCCAGCGATAACGACTCGAAGGTAGGAGATGCCCACATCCTTAGCGTCTTGGATTGAGCGAAGACCTAAGGATTGACCAAGTCGAACACACGCCGCGTAGTTGTTGTCAAAATCACAACCCGCCACTACACCTTGATACCATTCGGCTAAGGTGGACTGATTAATTCCAAGTGCCGGATGAGCTGCCGGCAGGGGGTGGCGAGCGGTGAGCGTCACTTCTGCCAAAGGAGTGGTACTTGTAATTGTCTGGCAGTCGGAAGCCGAATATAGACGAAAGCGCGCAGTGTGAGAAAAAAGATTAGTCCCTGGAAATTGAGATGAGCCATTACCGGAGCTGTCGTGACCACAAGCGAATACCTGTTCTGATCCACCGTCAGTGGTTACCGTAACTACTCCCTCCGTTACTCCAGTGCCAATATGCCAAGAGATTGAACTCGAACATGTATTAGAGCCCACGGGAGCGATACAAGGATCGGGTGTGGCGTTTAAATATGAGGTGGCAGAGGCAATTGGAGGATTAGTTGCTCGAGCAACATTAAAATTAGATATATAGAAAAACCCTAATAACAGAAAAAAGACTGAAATCAGTTTTAAAAAGTTTTTAGACACGGGGATAATATTCATCTCAATGCTAATAATTAAGAATACTCTTTAGCGCCGCGCAAATACTAGCAAGGAGTCAGGAGAACGGGTTTTTCAAACTAATCCTTAATCCAAATCGTACTCTTCGACTAGCGCACCTCCGGTGGTGTTGTTCACACCGCGCACGAATCACGTCTAATCGCGTCCGACCGTGTCTGATACTGTTTCGCCAGTTTTAGGTGATTTTACCTATGAAAATAGCCGTTTTATAGCTGGCAGCGCGTACGGGAGTCGAACCCGTGTACCAGCCTTGAGAGGGCTGTGTCCTAACCACTAGACGAACGCGCCGCAAACGGGATGCGGTTAGAAATACTGTACTGACCGCGCGCTGGCAAGGTGCCGGCGAGAAGTTGTCCTGGCCGGAAGTAAATTAGCGTTCGTTTCATTTGCCTTCATCACCGCCGCCGTCATCTCCTCCATTGTCATCCCCTGCGTCATCATCTCCAGTATTCTGGTCGTCCGGGGCGTCACCGCCGCCATTGTCTTTTACGTCTTGGCCCTCGTTGTCGGATGGGGCTGCCGTGCTATCATCGTCATCATCGAAATCCACTTGTCCGTCGGTGCTTGCGTCATTAAGCAATGTTTTCGCGTCCGCGTGTTGTCCCCTCGGCTTATTCTGAGCCGTCTTCGTGTCGGGAACGGGCGTGTGCGCTGGCTTCGTAGCGCGCGCCATAGTGAAAATGCTGAGTAAAAGGCAGAGCAGTAGGGGAAGAAATTTTTTCATGGTCGCGCGCAACTTCTCAGGAAGCTCAGCGACTGTCAATCAATGAACAGGCTGCTGCGCGGTGGCGCGACCTCGCTTTACGAATCGCAGGCCAGGCGCGATGCTCGCGCGCGTGTGAAAACAACGAGTGTCTCGCTGCAAGAAAGGTGGCGACCGAAAGCAGGGTGGGGTGTGCCGCTGGCGTGGGTGACGCTCTGCGTTGTTTGGAGCTCCACGTGGCTTGCCATTAAAATCGGATTACGCGATCTCCCCCCGATCTCATTCGTGGCGATTCGTTTTCTCATCGCAATTATCGTGCTCGTAGCCGTTTCGATGGGCCGAACACATCTGCTCCCGCGACGGCGCAACGATTATATCGTTCTCGCCGTCACGGGAGTCCTCATGTTTGCTGTGAACTACACGCTGCTGTTCTGGGCGGAACTACACGTCTCGTCAGGTCTTGCTGCAGTGTTGCAGGCAAGCATTCCAATTTTCGGCATGATGTTCGCCCACTGGATGCTGCCGGATGAACCGCTGCGCTTACCAAAGCTCGCCGGCGCACTCATTGCACTGGGTGGCGTGACCGTGATCTGCGCACGGCTGTTGGGGTTCAACGGTCCGCTTGCTTTCTGGGGCGGCGTGGGAGTTGTTGTTGGAGCTGCGAGCGCGGCCTTCGCAAATGTGCTTGTTAAGGCGCGGTCGATGCAGCTTGCGCCCGCAATGCTGGCCGCGTGGCAAATGATTTTCGGAACTGCGCCGTTGTTACTACTTGGGTTCGCTGTGGATGGAAATCCAGCGCGCTTTCACTGGACCCCCTCGTCACTGTTTTGCCTGCTCTATCTGGCTGTGATCGGGTCGGCGCTGACGTTTCTACTTTTGTACTGGCTGCTGCCACGTTTGACGGTTGCGCAGCTGCAAAGTATCTCGCTAATCACTCCACCCGGAGCAGTCATGCTCGGCTGGTTGTTAGGCGGCGAAACATTTCCGCTCTCGTCCTTGTTAGGTACAGCGCTGGTCCTTGTGGGAGTGTGGATGATTTTTCGAAAAGCGCCTGCGCCAGATCCGCTGATTCAGGAAGGGTAGTTAACACCAAGACTGAGTTTACCTACCGGCGTCCCTGTTGGAGCGACGGGTTCAACAACGATATGCTTCGGACGTTCTTAAATCGTTGCTGCATTTAGCACCATCACATTCGTGATCCAACCGACCACAATCCCATTCTTCGTTCCGCCTTGCGTAACCAGGATGTCGAGACATTGCGGATTCTTGTCTAGAAGATCCTTGGCATCGGCGAGCGTTGCGTCTGGAGCGAGCGGCAGGAAACTATTAACGATGTAGTCTTTGATCTTTGGGTCCTCTAGCAAATTTTTGAGTGACAACGTTGATTCGTCCACGTCTGGAGGACGCTTCAAGGGAGCCACAAACGCGTCGATTGTGCTTCGGTGGAGCACATATTTGCCTCTGTTCTCAGCATCCAGAATGGGAAGGCGTTGTCGAGGGCGCGACTTGTCCTTTTCGAAGCCCTCATCGATGAGCTCTCTTATCGTAATGTCCGCCTCGGTCTTGTCTGGCGGAATCTTGAAAGTTGTGACCTCATTGATCTTCATCATCGCTTGATCGGCAGCCTCGGCTTGGAGCTTTTCGCGCGGTGAGAGCTGGCGCACGAGGTTAGCAGCGCTTCGTGAAGCAGCCTCGAAGTTCACCTGTCCGAAATAGAAAGCGAGAACTGTTCCTACCCAGGCTCCAATCACCGGAAGAAGCACTCCGAGTACGTACTTTGCGATGTCGAAGAATTGATCCCTTTGCTCCTTTTCGGGGAAGCGAATCGCGTTTACGCCGGCAACCACAATAATAAGAGCCGCTATGGCGAGGATCGCTACCAGAGCCCAAGTCGTTACCGCCTTAGCCAAAGCAACCCTAAAACCACTGTCCCCATCGGATTTATCGTTGGTCGGCGTCAACATTCTAACCTGCGCGTTTTTGCCTCACCTTATTTCAGTCGGTTTTCTTCCGGATAATCAAGCAAATTTGAAGACGTTGCCCGACCTTCTTTCGGCGCGATAGCCACTACGGATCCACTTCCGCGAGGATTACATTTGGTGATTGCCTGTTACCGTACGTGAATTTTCGTCTTGCACTTCACCGCCCTATTATGAAATCATCATCGCTGTAAGGCGTTGTAAGAAGCCCGCCTCGGACCGGCTGAAATCTCAGGACTTCTCGCTATGAAAATCCCTGTTTTCGACAAACGCGCCTGAAACAGCAGCGCACTATCTAGAATTCCAGAAACAACCATGCAATCAAACGACATCGTCGTCAGTAGTTGGGCCGAGCTGATGAACGCTCTATACGACATTCCCAGAACTGCTTTTCAAAGGTATCGGTCTGATTTCGTTTATCGTGGCTTGGCCAACCATTCGTGGGGGCTGGAAACCGGTCTCCAACGACTTTGTGGAGACTACGTGATTGTTGAAGGACCCATGCTTCGCAGTTTCCGGAAGTATGCGGAATCGGGCTCAATACCGGCAGATACGCTTTTGGTTCGACTCGCAGTTGCCCAGCATCATCGGTTGCCGACCAGAGTCCTGGACTGGACGGTGTCGCCCAAAGTAGCTTTGCATTTCGCGACTGCCGAAGAGGAGCACTACGACAAGGATGGAGTTGTTTGGTGCGTAGACGTTCGTCAGGTACGCGATCTTCTCCCGATGCTGCTTCAGAGCATTCTCGCAGACGAACACGCCTTTCTGTTTTCTGTCGAGATGCTCCCCGAGGTGAAAACCTTGAAAAATCTCGATGCTTTTGGCATCAAGCACGGAGGATTTGCGCTGTTTTTTGAACCGCCATCGCTGGATGCCCGCATCGTAAACCAGGGCGCGATCATGTCTGTTATGCCGGGCGCAAGGCTTTGTCTCAACGATTTCTTGGAAAGTTACCCGCAAATTTATCGCCGAATCGTCATCCCAAAAGAACTGAAATGGGAAGTTCGGGACAAGCTCGATCAAGATAATGTTACAGAACGAATGTTATTCCCTGGCCTCGACGGATTGAGCAATTGGCTGAAGAGATACTATGGACCCGGACCAGGTAAAGCAGTTCCAGGCAATAAGCCTTGCAGAGGAGAAACGTCCGCGCCGGGGGCGCTAATTCAGGATGGCTAGCCGGTTCACAGGTTAGCTGTGACCCAGGCAGCGATCGTGGCTTGCGAGTGCACCGGACCGAAGAGCCTGTCGGGGCAACTGGTCCCTCCCGGGCGGCAGTAACCGGGCGTGAAATCGTGGCCAAAGATGTTTGTTCGCGGGATCTGATGTTCCTGGAGCAACCAGCGAATCAATGCGGCGGAAGCGGCGGCCTGCGGCGCGGCAAGTGAGTCGGTTTCGCTGCCGACGTGTTCGATGCCGATGGAACCACTGTTCGCGCCCATACAATGATTGGCGCAATCAGTGTCGTTTACCATCTGATAGATGTCGCCGTTGCGATCAATGACGTAATGCGCGGAAACTTTTCGCGAATCTGTTTGTTGAAACTCAGCCAATGCACTGGCCAGTGATCCTTCAGTGCAATGTAAAACAATTTTGTCGATCTTTGTTCCGACCTGGCGGCAGGAAGAGTTCGGGCTGCGGATAAATTGTTTAATGACAGGTTTCGTCGGTGCGGCAGGTTGAACGGCAGGAGCAGCTCCTTTTGCCGGCTTTACAGGTTTCACGGGTTTCACCGGTATCGCTCGCAATGCTGAGATTGTTATTCGAACCATGCCGTCCGTGTCTAAACCGAGTGCAGTGGCTAATCCCGGAGACAAATCCGCCACGCGACCTGTCGCAATGTTCGGACCCCAGTCAACCGGCCGCGCACCGGCTACGCGCCCATTTGCTGGGTTCTCCACGCGTGCAACAGCACGCCTCAAAAATTCCCTTGGCGTGTCGTTGTAATTCCAACGGCAGGCAAAATAATATTTCTCGGGGTTGAGCTTGCGCCCAAGTCCGGTTGTGCCCGGCGGCGGTGTCGGGAGAAACAAGTACGAATATTTCGGGTCTTGCAGATCAGCCGGCGTAAAAAGCGCGAGACCTTCGTCGGCCGACATGCCCGTGTCCCGTGGGCCGCCGAACGTGGACATCTTTCCTTCAACCCTGAAGAGAATCTCCTCAACCGGTTGGATCTTCTGTTTGGCTGGCCTTTTCCGCTGTGGACGCTTTGCGGCCGGTTTCTTCTTTGATGGTGTGCGCTTTTGCGCCATGGAGAGATTTCGATTTTGTTTTTCGGCACGCCGAACAACGGGCCGCGGCAATTGACGGTCTTTTAGGAGATTTCCAAACCTAAGACAAGCACTCTTTCAAGCCGCGCCAGAGTCTCTTCTCACTGCGAAATCCATTTTCGCCGGTCTCGGAAGAAGCTTAGAATGCACGCCATAGTGCCGATGTGGCGGAATGGTAGACGCAACGGACTTAAAATCCGTTGGGCTGTAATTGGCCCGTGCCGGTTCGAGTCCGGCCATCGGCAGTTCGAAGAACGTGAACCGTTGAATCATCAAATCGTTACATCGAAAGCGAATTTGGAAAAGCCTTCGAAACTCGATGGACTATGTCGCGAGACGCATTAGTTGAGCGAATGCGAAAGTTTGAGGTTAGTGAGACCGATCTGGCGGAAAGCTTTGCGCGGTCGAGCGGCCCAGGGGGTCAGAATGTGAACAAAGTTTCAACCGCGGTCACGCTGCGGCACCTCCCGAGCGGCATCAGCGTCACCGTCCAGGATTCGCGTTCGCAAGCAGTAAATCGCAAGCTCGCGCGGGAACGATTGCTCGAGGCGATCGAGAGCGCTCGAGAAGGGCAGCGTATGGCTGAAATCGCGAAGCGCGAAAAAGAGCGGCGCAGAAAATCGCCGAGGCCAGCCGCGCTGAAGAGGAAAATTCTGGAATCCAAACGCAGGCGGGCTGAGCTAAAGAAGCAGCGAATAAAGATCAAGCTCGATTAACATCACCAAACCAATTTCTGCAACGCTTCAGATAATTCGCCTGGCTGAGCGACTCATCTTTTTCCCAACCTTCCATCGTCGGAACAAGCACACCGTACCGCCCAATCTACACCAGCCGCGGCTTCGGATAGGGCGACGTTTAGAGATACCCCGAAAAGAAGGGCCAGGATTCGTGCCGTATGACGCACGCTGAGAATGGCAACTCTTTCCTATTCTCGGCGGAAGGAAAGAATTTGTTACCTAAATACATCTGGCAATGCGACCTGCGACGAATCGTTTGTTGAAAACAAATTCATCTTATGAAAAAAGCAATCATACTTGGTTCGACGTTTTGTGTACTCGCTTGGACGCTGGTCTCTTGTTCCAGCAGTGAGCCGGAGGCGACCACAACCACGACGCGTCAAACCACGGTTACAACGGCAGCACCGCCACCTGCCGCTTCGCGGACCACGACAACAACGACGCACAGCGGCGGCTACTGATCGCCAAAGCCGGTCGCGGTTGCGGCTGTCGCAGGTACGGCCATGTGGCTGTCCCACCTTTTTAAGAAGCAGCACTGAATTCGACCGGCCATCGGCCACAGTGGCTATAGTCGTGACGCGCTCAGGATTTTTGAGCGGGCGCTTCTGCGCTCTGGGCTTCCTCTTCCGCCGCCTGACTAACTACGGGCGCGATTGCCTGAAGTTTTTCGTCATTGCGCAAATCCATCAGTTTCACGCCCATCGTATTGCGACCGGTCTCGCGAATTTCTTTCACTCGTGTGCGTACCATCTGGCCTTTGTTAGTGATGAGCATGAGTTCGTCAGTCTCACGAACGGTGAGCGCGCCAACGACTTCGCCGGTTTTCTCGCCGGTTTTCATGGTGATGATCCCTTTGCCGCCCCGTGATTGCCGTCGGTAATCATCGAACCCCGTGCGCTTACCGATTCCGTTCTCACCGGCCACAAGGAGCATCGCGTCCGGGTCGACAATGGCACTACCAACGACGTGATCGCTTTTCTCCGGGCGAATTCCCCAGACGCCGACGGTGTTGCGGCCCTGATCGCGTAATTGTTCTTCATGAAAACGTAAACTCATTCCTTTTCTGGTGATGAGCACGATCTCATTGTTGCCGTTCGTTAATTTCGCGTCGATCAAGCGATCGCCGTCTTCGATTTGAATGGCGATGATCCCGCCGCGTCGCACGTTCGCGTAATCCGCCAAATTCGATTTCTTCACAATGCCCGATTGCGTTGCGAACACGATGTGCAGATTTTCGTCCCATGTTTGATCGATGGCGTTCGGTCCTGTGCCTGATTCTTTGGATTGGACGCGAATCGTCGCCGCGATCTTTTCATCGGGCTTGAGCTCAAGAATGTTCGCGATAGAGCGCCCTTTTGCCGCGCGTCCCATCTCGGGAATCTCGTAAACTTTTTCCACATAAGCGCGCCCTGTGGCGGTGAAGAACATCAGGTAATCGTGCGTGGTAGCAGCGAAAAGGTGCTCAACGAAATCGCCTTCCTCCTCCTCGGTGGCGCCTTCGCGCGTCTGCATGCCGATCACGCCCTTGCCGCCGCGCCGCTGCGCACGAAACGCGCTCACTGCCGTGCGCTTAATAAAGCCGCCGTACGTGATGCTGATGATACACCCCTCATTGACGATAAGGTCTTCGATGTTGATCTCCGCTTCGTCAGGAACAATTTCCGTCAGGCGAGGGGAGCCGTACTTGTCGCGGATTTCGCGCAGTTCTTTTTTGATGATGGTGAAGACGCGCTGTTCCTTGGCGAGGATGTCTTGCAAATCCTTGATGGTCTCGACGAGTTCCTTGTATTCGTTGACGATTTTTTCGCGCTCGAGTCCGGTCAGTTGATACAGACGCAGGTTCAGGATTTCGTCCGCCTGTTGTTCGCTGAATGCATAGCGGCCATCGGTGAGGCGCGCAGGATTGCGAATGAGGATGCCGAGCTGTTCGACCTGGCGTTTCGTAAATTCGAATGCGAGCAGTTTCACTCGCGCTTCGTCGCGATTAGCTGATCCGCGGATGATGCGCAGGAATTCATCGAGATTGGCGAGCGCAATCAGGTAACCTTCCAGGGTTTCGGCGCGCTCCTCGGCCTTGCGCAGTTGGTATCGCGTGCGGCGCAGGACGACTTCGCGTCGATGATCGATGTAAACTGCGTTAGCCTCCTTGAGCGGCAGCAATTTCGGCCGGCCGTGGTCGATCGCCAACATCATCGCGGCAAACGAACTCTCCAGCGCGGTGTGTTTGTAGAGATTGGCAATGATGACCTTCGGGTTGGCGTCGCGTTTGAGCTCGATGACGACGCGCGTGTTTTCGTCCGATTGATCGCCGACGTAGCTGATGTCGGTAAGCACTTTGTCGTTTACCAACTGCGCGATGCGCTCAACCAACGTGGCGCGGTTCACGCCATAAGGAATTTGCGTGATAACGATTTGTTCACGGCCGCCCTTGAGTTCTTCTACTCCCGCTTTGCCGCGCACCTTAATACTGCCACGGCCGGTTTCGAAATATTGGCGAATCCCGTTGACGCCACAGATCACGCACCCGGTCGGGAAGTCCGGGCCCTTAACGTGCTGCATCAATTCATCCAGCGTAATGTCGGGATTGTCGATCTGCTCGCAAATGCCATCGATGACTTCCACAAGATTGTGCGGAGGAATGTTGGTGGCCATGCCAACGGCGATGCCGGTCCCCCCGTTAACAAGGAGGTTAGGAAACGCAGCAGGGAAAACTGTTGGTTCGGTGCGGGTCTCGTCGTAATTGGGAACGAAATCGACGGTGTCCTTATCCATGTCGGTCATCAGCGCCGCGCCGAGATGGGTCATGCGCGCTTCGGTGTAGCGCATCGCGGCCGGCGGATCGCCTTCGACGGATCCGAAATTCCCCTGGCCATCGACCAACCGTTCACGCATAGCCCACGGCTGCGCCATGTGGACCAGCGTGGGGTAGATCACTGCTTCACCGTGCGGATGATAGTTACCGCTGGTGTCGCCGCAGATCTTTGCGCATTTACGGTGCTGCCGTCCCGGGAAAAGCGAGAGGTCGTGCATCGCAAACAGAATTCTCCGCTGCGATGGCTTGAGTCCGTCGCGCGCATCCGGCAATGCGCGAGAAATGATGACCGACATCGAGTAATCGAGAAATGATCGCGATACTTCTTCGGCTACATTTATGGGCTCTATTTTTTCGTTTGGATTTAACATGACTTGCTTTAGCCGGAGGCTGGCGAATACGCGGAAGGGCGCTCGGCTATGAAACGCTCTTCCCACATGCGCGAAATTTCATCAGCTTGCCGGGTCGTCACGGGTGGACCAATGCGCGCACCAGCGGGAAGTTTGATTCCCAGAAAATTCAGCGCTGCGCGAATCGTCTTCTCATAATCCCGGCACAGCTTTTCATACTCCACGTTGAACGGGTTGATTCCGATCCGTCGGAAGAAATCGTCCCAGATTTTCTCCTGCCGTTCCGCTTCGTGCAGTGACTGCTCGATCAGGTCTGGATCGAACTCCGGTTCTCGCAGAACGCTTTTGCCCTTCTGCACTTTCCAAAGTCCTGTCTGAAGTGCGCGAGCCGTGGACAGAGCCTGGCGCAATTTGTGACGTCTCACGATGCGCAGAAAACGAAGACGGGGGAAAGCGCTGCGCAACAGCTCCAGATCGCTTGTTGTAGAATTTCCAAAATCGTGTGCCTGTCGAAGCCGCGCGAGGAAATCGTCCAGATACCAGCTCATCAGTTTGAAACCGAACACCTCGTTGCACGTTACCTTTGTGTTCACGATGGCGCGCACATACGCGGCGTAATCAACAGCGGGATCAATTCCGAGCTTCTCGGCATAGCGGGATTTCGCCTTCGGCAAAAAAAATTGTTTAGGCACGCCTGCCCGGCGGGTGTCGCGCAATCCGTCGGTGAGCAAATTGCTCCCCGAACGAGGAATCGTACAGACCACATAACAGCGCCGCGGGTGCCGCAGCTTATGAAACAAACCGCCCATCTCATTTATACGTCGAGATTCCGCACGTTCAGCGCGTTATCTTCGATGAACTGGCGCCGAGGCTCGACGACGTCGCCCATCAGAATCGTGAACATCTTGTCGGCGTCGACAGCGTTGTCCTCATTCAAGTCAACTTTCAGCAGTTTGCGTTTCTCGGGATTCATTGTGGTCTCAAACAACTCCTTCGCATTCATCTCACCGAGACCCTTGAAACGTTTGATCTGCACTCCGCGACGGCCAATCTCTAAAATCTTTTGCAAGATTTCCGGAATGGAAAACAGCGGATGCGAAATCGATTTCTCGCCTTCGCCTTCGATCAACTCGAAGATGGGCCGATCGCTGGCTGCGTAATGATCAACTTTCAAACCTTTTCGAGCCAGTTCGACGATAATTTTTTCGATCGCAGCGGATTCGTGTAACTCGACCAACCTGCCACGTCGGCGTGTTCCATCCGCTCGCGCCGGCGCCTCGCTTAACGGGAGTAACTCCTGCCCGATCTCAGTGTCGAACAGGTTAAGATCAAGATTTTCCTGATGAAATTTGCGAACCGCTTTCTCGTCGTGAAAATAATGTGCGCTTTCCTCATTCCCATCGCGTACTTTCACGAGGTAATTGGGGAGCTTGTCCGACTTGGAACTACGGTGACCGAGGTAAGTTTCAAAGTCCCCGCCGTGTCGGCGCACTGCTTCACTTAGTTTCGCGAGTTTCTCGAGCGATTCGAGGATGTCCTTCAGTTGTGCCACAGTGAATTCTTTCTCGTCTGCGAGATTCTTTAGCCGCACGTCCTCGGCGCCCAGGGAAATAAGAATCTTGTTGAGTCGCGCGTCGTCTTCGACGTATTCCTCGCGTTTTTTTCGTTTGATCTGATAAAGCGGCGGTTGCGCGATGTAGATTTTTCCTGCGCGCACCAAGTCGGTCATCTGCCGGAAGAAGAACGTGAGCAATAGAGTGCGAATGTGGGAGCCGTCCACGTCCGCGTCCGTCATGATGATGATGCGGCCGTAACGAAGCTTTGTCATGTCGAAGACTGCTTCGTCTTTGCCGTTGCTCTCTTCTTTCGATTTGCCAATTCCGGTGCCGATCGCGGTGATCATCGCCCGGATCTCGGCGTTCTTGAGAAACTGGTCTTCGCGTGCTTTCTCAACGTTGATGAGTTTGCCGCGGATTGGCAGGATCGCCTGGTAGCGCCGATCGCGTCCTTGTTTCGCCGAGCCACCCGCTGAGTCGCCCTCGACAATGTAGAGCTCGGTGAATTCCGGATCGCGCTCAGAACAGTCGGCCAACTTTCCTGGCAAACCGCCGCCGGTCAGCGCACCTTTACGAATTGTTTCGCGCGCTTTGCGGGCAGCCTCGCGTGCTCGAGCCGCGGTAAGGACCTTCTCGAAAATGCGACGCGCGATCGGCGGGGTTTTGTCGAAGTAAGTCATTAACCCGTCGTACACAGTCGAGTTCACGATTCCGTCGATCTCGGTATTGACGAGCTTTACCTTCGTTTGTGACTCAAACCGCGGATTAGGCAGTTTGACACTCAGAACAGCGATTAGTCCTTCGCGTACGTCGTCTCCTGAAAGGGACGGGTCTTTGTCCTTGATAAGGCTATTCTGTTTTGCGTACTGATTGATTGCCCTTGTGAGCGCAGTGCGGAATCCAGTGAGATGGGTGCCCCCGTCGGGGTTCGAGATGGAATTCGCGAACGGTAAAATCTGATCGTTGTAGCTATCGTTGTATTGGAGCACGACATCGACAAAAACTTCGTCGCGCTGTCGTGCGATCACGATCGGCTTCGGGTGCAAGACCTGTTTGTTTTCACCCAATTGCCTAACGAATTCTTCGATTCCGTGTTTGTAATAAAATCGCTCCTTCTTTGGCGGATCGATGCGTTCATCGCTGAGCGCGATCTCAAGACCCGGATTAAGAAACGCCAACTCGCGCAGGCGCGCAGCTAATCGTTCGAACTTGAACTCGGTCGTGATGGTGAAAATCGTCGGATCAGGCAAGAAGGTAATGAGTGTGCCTGTGGCTTTCTTGTTTTTGACCTCACCGATGACGGTCAGTTTGTCGGTCGTTTTGCCTTTGGCGAAGGCCATATGATAAACCTTGCCCTCGCGCGAGACCTCGGCCTTGAACCATTCCGAAAGTGCGTTAGTGCATTTCGCACCGACGCCGTGCAGCCCGCCAGAATACTTGTATGCGCCTTGGCCGAATTTTCCGCCGGCATGCAGATTTGTCAGCACCAACTCGATCGCCGGCATCTTCCATTTCGGATGAACATCGACCGGAATACCGCGGCCATTGTCGCGCACCGAGATCGATCCATCGACGTGGATGACCACTTCGATCTTTGTGCAAAATCCGGCGAGGTGTTCGTCGATGGAATTATCTAGAACTTCGTAAACCAGATGATGCAATCCGCGTTCGTCCGGATCTCCGATGAACATTCCCGGCCGTTTCCGAACTGCCTCGAGACCTTCGAGCTTATCGATCTGCGCGGCGTCGTATTTTTGGGTTGAGGCGATTCCAGTACCAACATTTTCGACTGGAACTTCCTCTTGAACTTGAGCCATAAAACCGGGGCCGAGCGGCCCACACCAAGACGATAGTTGAAAAAGGCTCAGAAACAACAAATAATCTCGAGGCCTCGAAGCGGTTATATCCGCTACTAATTGGAGGCGGCCCTGTCGCCAAGCCCACTATATTGTGGTTCCGCCACCACAGATTTTGGCGGCTTGACCAGCCGTTTTCAAACTCTGAAAATAGGCTCCTTTTATGCGCCTCCAAGCCCTCTGGGAAGCACGCTGGATTCTAACCTTTCTTGCGCTACTCGCGATCGTTTTCGGATTGTTCTCGGCATGGGCATTCTGGTTCTTTGTGCTGCTCTGTTTGTGCACTATTGCGTTTTTCCGTGACCCCGAGCGCGCAGCGCACGCAGATCCAAACGTGATCGTCGCCGCTGCGGATGGCACAGTCGTGGACATCGTAGAGCTGGATGAAAAGGAAGTGCTGAAAAACAAAACGCGCCGCGTCGGAATTTTCTTGTCGATCTTCGACGTACATACCAATCGTGCGCCGATCGACGGCCGCGTCGTTTACCGTCAGCAGCGGCCGGGACTTTTTCTCGATGCGCGCCGGCCGGACTGCTCCGAGAAAAATGAATCAATGACGTGGGCGTTCGAAAACCCGCGGGTGACAATTGTTGTGCGGCAGATCAGCGGGGCGATTGCGAGACGCATCGTGGCCTGGGCGAACGTGGGTGACGAATTGAAGAAAGGCGAACGCTTTGGGATGATTCGCTTCGGCTCGCGAACGGAATTATATTTGCCGCTTTCCGCCACCGTTCTCGTCAAGGTAGGCGACCATGTGGCGGGAGGAGCGACCCCGATTGCGCGATTGCCTAACGAATGAACGAACAACCATCGAAGATTTATCTGCTGCCGAATCTGATGACGGCCGGCAATCTCTTTTGCGGGTTCACGGCTACGCTGAAAATTCTTGAAGGCGCTCTGTTGCAAAGCACAAATGCCGATCTTGCTGCGGATCGTTTCCACGAAGCGATCTGGTTCATTCTCGGTGCGTTTGTCTTTGATTTTTTAGACGGCAGACTTGCGCGGCTCGGCGGCCACGAGACTCCATTTGGCCGCGAGTTCGACTCGCTCGCCGACATCGTATCGTTCGGGCTCGCGCCGGCACTCATGGTTTACAGAGTCGTTCTCAATCAATTTCCAAATGCCTGCTGGATCATCGCATTCGTTTACCTGGCTTGCGGTGCGCTCCGACTGGCTCGCTTTAATTCAGATGCGGCGACAAACGGAGCCAATCATCAAAAGAGCTTTACGGGTTTTCCCATACCCGCAGCCGCCGGTTTGATTGCGTCGATCACGTTGTTTCTTCTTTGGCTTGCTGAAGGTGAACATCACCTCGGCAACTGGCGTTTCGTCCTACCGCCGTTGCTGCTCTTTCTCTCATTCATGATGTTCAGCCGGTTCCAATATCCGAGCTTCAAGGCGATTAATTGGAAGACGAAGAAATCAATTCCACGTTTTCTCGCCATCATCCTCATTCTCGTTGTCACGGTAATGTATTACGAATGGATGCCAGCGGTTTTGTTCCTGGCCTACCTGCTTTACGGAGTGCTAAGGCCATGGCTCTCCCGTGAATGGCGGCGAGAAATTGAAGAAGAGATCGGCGAAGAACCATCCGCGGATGCGACCGAGCAAACGCACTGAGATTACGACAGCCACCAATATCGGTTCCGATGACAATAAAGTTACGCACAGCCACACCTGATGACGCGCAACGCTGCGGCCGAATTTGTTATGAAGCGTTCACAGCAATCGCTAATCAGCATAATTTTCCGCCCGATTTACCTTCGGCGGACGTAACGATTGGGCTGCTCTCGAAGCTGATCGGAAATCCACGATTTTACGGAATCGTTGCCGAAATCGATCACCAAATCGTCGGCAGCAATTTTATGGATGAGCGGTCGGCGATTGCAGGCATCGGTCCGATCACGATCGATCCGACTGTGCAAAACAGGGGAATTGGACGCGCATTGATGGGCGACTGCTTGGCGCGAGCTAAAGAACGGAGCGTTCCCGGTGTTCGCCTCCTTCAAGCCGGTTATCACACCCGCTCCCTCTCTCTGTACACGAAGCTGGGATTCGTTACGCGCGAGTCACTTGCGGTGATGCAGGGAGCACCTCTCGACATTCAGATTTCCGGATACGCCGTTCGCAAAGCAGTCGAAGCCGATCTGCAGGCCTGCGACCGCGTATGCTTCAACGTGCATGGGGTCGATCGCAGCCCCGAAGTGCTGGATGCAATAAAGGAAGGAACTGCGACCGTTGTGGAGCATGACGGTGACGTTACCGCGTACGCGACGGTGGTTGGATTCTTTGGGCATGCGGTCGGGGAAACAAATGATGGATTGAAAGCCCTCATTGGTGCCGCAACGGTTTTCGCCGGTCCCGGCTTTCTGCTGCCGATGCGTAATTGGGAATTGTTCCGATGGTGCCTCGATAATGGACTGCGTATTGTGGAACCGATGACGTTAATGAGCGTCGGCCTATACAACGAGCCGGTCGGCGCATTTTTACCTTCCGTGTTGTACTAGCGAAGTCCAATTCCGAAATTCACTATTACTTATTACAATGTTGCAGCTAGCGACACGCACGACCAATGGGCGCGGATCTGCAATGGCGTGCCTGGCGGTCCCGCCTTATGAGCTTTGATTCAGCTTCGCTAGAATCTCTGGGTCGCGAACATCTGCCCATTCGCCAGTGAGTTCGAGCGCTTTCACTTTTTTACCCGACTGAGCGAGCTCGCGAATCGCATCGGTCAGTTCGTATTCGCCGCGTGGGGACGGTTTCAATTTTGCGGTGAAATCGAAAATGCTTGGCCGAAACGCGTAAAGGCCGGCGTTATACCAGGGGCTCGTCGGGTCCCCTGGTTTTGGTTTTTCACGAAGGTCGACCAGATCCATCTCGTCATTGAGAAACACGGCGCCACCCTTACTAACGTCTTCGCCACGCGTAACTGTCACCATTGCTTCAATATCGTCGGGAAGATCGACCACGCCTTTGTAATTCGCCGGATCAACTAAAATGTCGCCATAGGCCAAGACGAATGGACGATCAGTGACGAAATCGTGAGCGAGCTCCACAACGCGCCCCGTCCCATCTTGCACCGTCTGCGTCGTATACTGGATGGCGACGTTGTAGCGCGAACCATCGCCGAAAAAATCCTGCACAGCATCAGCGCGATAGCCAACCACAATAAGACAATCGCGTATCCCGGCGTCGCGCAGTCCTTCGACGATGTGCTGTAGCACCGGTTTCCCGCGCACCTTGATCATCGGCTTCGGAAGTTCTGCGGTAAGCTCGCGCATACGGGTACCGCGCCCCGCTGCCAGTATGAGAGCTTTCTCAATCTTCATGGTGGATCGGTTTCTCTGAAGACGATACTAATCATCGGAACTTCGCCGTCACTACCTGGTATCGCGTTGAGAACACCGCGATCCACCTTAGCCGCTTTTCTTGTCCGTGATGATCAGCGCCGGCAAGTTCGCTTCCTTAACCAATTCGCTTACCTTGGCGACTTCTTCGTGTTTGACTTGCGCCCATTTCTTTAACTGCTCGTCGAGCTGGCTGCTCAACATCTGGAACACCTCAAGTTGCGGCTTTGTTGGCTCAGTATCGCCCGTCTCAATGACGTGGCTAAATGTATCGAACCGCTCGTTCAACATGTTCGGGAAAGCGAGGTTTGCTTCCGAGCCTTTCATGTTTACTTGAATGAGTTTCTGTTCGACTTCGGACATTTTGTGATCGAGATCGTCCGCAGCCGCGAGAGCGGGTTTCAACCTTTGATCGTCTCCAAAACGTTTGTGCAAGTTCTGGATCTGCATTCGCAAATCGCGAACTTCATTGACCGCTTGATGTAGTTGCGACATTCGATCGTTTACCTGCGCTGCTAACTCGAATTGCTTTTGTAACGCTGTTTCCTGTTCTTTGTTTCGCGGATCGATCGTTAAATGAAGCGGAGCAGTCTGCGATTTACCGCCGACGGTTACTTTCACCTGGTAATCTCCCGGCAGCGCCAGGGGTCCCTTTGGTCCCGTGCTTGAATAGAACGCACCCGGGATTTGAATCGGATCGTCGTAACGCAGGTCCCACGCAAACCTGTTCATCCCTTCGTTGGCCGGGATCGTCTTCACACGCTCAACGCGATCCGGCCATTCAGGCGGTTGCTCGCCTTCCTTTTTCTCTTTGCTGGAAAGATGTCTCACGACTTTGCCGGAACTGTCGAGAATATCGAGTGAGACCTCTTCTTTCGGCGCTGTCTTGAAATAGTAGTCGATCATCGCGCCAGGCGGCGGGTTATCACCAACTGGCTGCCGCTTGTCGAATTCCTCCGGATAATGCAAACGCAACGCGGTCTGCGGTTGATACAGAATCATGTCCGACGCCGATTGCGTATTCACTTGCCGAATCGGCGTCAAATTGTCCAGCACCCAGAACGAGCGGCCGTGCGTCGCTACGACGAGATCGTCATCTTTGACGACGAGATCGTGTATCGGTGTCACCGGCAGATTCAGCTGCAACGGCTGCCAGTGCGCACCGTCATCAAAGGAGACAAAAGCGCCGAGTTCAGTTCCTGCGTAGAGCAAACCTTTCCGCTTAGGATCTTCGCGCACCACGTGCACATACGCGCCATCGGGAATTCCAGTAGTGATTGCGTTCCAATTTTTTCCGAGATCGGTCGTTTTGAAAATGTATGGTTTGAGATCGTCGAGCTTATGCCGATCCACCGCTACGTATGCTGTGTTCGCGTCGTGTGGCGAAGGGTCGATGATGCTGACGGTGCTCCACTCCGGCATCTTCGGCGTCACTTTTGACCAATGCTGGCCATCGTCAGTCGTAACATGAACGAGCCCGTCATCTGTGCCGGCCCACAACGTTCCCTTGTTTACTGGCGACTCCGCCAGCGCGAACACTGTGTCGTAATATTCAACTGATGTTATGTCGTTTGTTAGCGGGCCGCCGCTCGGCTGTTGTTTGGATTTGTCGTTGCGGGTAAGGTCGCCGCTGATCTGCGTCCAGCTTTGTCCGTCATCGGTTGATTTGAAAACGCATTCCGCCGCGGTGTACAGCCCATCCGGATTATGCGGCGAAAGCATCAATGGCGAGACCCACTGAAAGCGATGCGTCAAATCGACCGCGCCGTGACCAGAGTTATCGATTGGCATCGGACTGACGTCTTGTACTTTCTCTTTGTTTTTGTCGTAGCGGTTAATGAAGCCTTCGTTGTTCGAGTAGATGATGTGCCAGTCGCGCGGATCGGGCACGACGAACCCACATTCACCACCGCCAACCTCAAACCAATTCTCCCGGCCAATCACCCCTGAGTCCGAGCGGCTCGCAATGCCGACACTCGAATTGTCCTGTTGCGTACCGTAGATGTGGTAAGGGAACGCATTATCTACAGCCACGTGATAAAATTGCGCAGTCGGCTGGTTGTTTTGAGTGGTCCAATTTTTGCCGCCATCAGTGGAGATGGTTACGCCGCCATCACTCACATTGGCGATTCGGTTTGGGTTCGTTGGATCGATCCAAAGTGCGTGATGATCTCCGTGCCTTGCAGGCATGAGATTGAATGTCTTTCCGCCATCGACCGATTTAAAGAGGCCTGTGTTCAGCAGATAAACCGTATCCGCAGATTTCGGGTCTGCGTAAACTTTGCTGAAGTACCAGGCGCGCTGGCGAAATCGGCCATCGTCATTTACCCGCGTCCAATGCTGGCCAGCGTCATCGGAGCGATAGAGACCGCCGTCTTTCGCCTCGATAATGGCATAGATGCGATTTGAATCAGCTCCGGAAACCGCGACGCCGATCCTGCCGAGAATTCCATCGGGAAGACCATTCCCTTCCAGGCGTTTCCATGTTACACCGTTGTCTTCAGATCGATACAATCCGCTGCCCGGACCGCCACTGGAGAAAAACCACGGCTGACGCCGCGCCTGCCAAAGCGACGCGAACACGATGTTCGGATTATGCGGATCGAAAACGATGTCGATGCCGCCTGTATTTTCATCTTTGGATAAAACTTTCGTCCAGGTTTTGCCGCCGTCCGTTGTGCGAAAAATTCCGCGCTCCTGATTCGGGCCAAATGCGTGACCCAACGCCGCCACGAGAACTACATTGTCGTTTCTCGGATCGACAATCAGTGCGCCGATCTGCCGCGTATCTTTCAACCCGACGTTCTCCCAGGTTTTGCCAGTATCGATGGATTTGAAGACCCCGGTGCCGTACGTCGTATTGCCGCGGATCGCCGCTTCGCCCGTGCCGACATAAATCACGTTGTGATCCGATGGCGCCACTGCCAGGGCGCCGACGGAAGAAATAGGTACTTTATCGAAAAGCGGAGTCCAATTTGCGCCGCCATCAATCGTCTTCCAAACTCCGCCGGCAACCGCGCCGAAATAATACGTGTCCGGCTCACCTACGACACCTTCGATCGCCAGCGCGCGCCCACCGCGAAACGGACCGACTTGCCGCCAACGCATGCCGTTGAACAACTTTTCGTCGATTGTTCCGGGCGGCGTCGGGGTAGGGGAGCCAGCGGATTGAACAGAAGCTGGTGAAATAAAAATAGCTAAAATGAATCCAACCAGCGCAGGAAGACGGTGATGCGGAACAATCATCCGCCTACAGTGTAAAGCTTGCGGCTTGCTTCAACTGGAATCGCGTGAAGTCCCGGCGGGACGTGCATCGGCACTGCTATTTGTTCTACCAGTATCTGAAGCGTCGAGGGTGCGCGATGCTTGTGCCAAGCTTAAAAGCGAACGCGAATCGAACTTGTTAGTTCGCCGTGGACCCTCTAAACATCTGCCTCAACATGGCTCGCGTAACACGCTCCGTGCTCTCGACAAAGTGATTCGATCGCAGCTTCGCCATGCTCTTTAATTCGCTTACGTTCGTCGTTTTCTTCGTAGTCGTCGTCACTCTTTACTGGAGTATTAAATCGTGGCAGGCGCGGAAAAATTTGCTCGTCGTAGCCAGTTACATTTTTTATGGCGCTTGGAATCCGCCGTTCGCTGCGCTCTTGTTCGGGACCACAGCGATGGATTTTTGGCTTGGCCGTCAAATGGCCAAAGCCAAAGATCAGCATGCAAGACGTCGCTGGCTGGTGGCGAGCGTTTGCATGAATCTGAGCATGCTCGGGTTCTTTAAATACGGAAACTTTCTGCTCCAAAATTTTCAGTGGCTACTCGCGCGAGTTGGGATCCTCTATCAACCGCCGCATCTGGACATTCTGCTTCCGGTCGGAATTTCCTTTTACACTTTCCATTCACTTTCCTATACCCTCGATATCTATCGGGGCGTGCTGCGACCGACGAAGTCTTTGCGTGACTTCATTCTAGCCGTCTCTTTCTTCCCGCAGTTGGTTGCCGGTCCAATCGTGCGTGCTGGTGACTTTCTCCCGCAACTTCTCCATCCTCCCCGTTTGAAAAACGGGCAATTTCTTTGGGGACTGGCGCTGATGACTTTAGGACTCTTTCAGAAGATTGTTCTTGCCGACACCATGCTCTCGGGTTCCGCCGATCGGATCTTCACTTACCCCGGGCCGCTGGTTGCGCTCGACTCGTGGGCCGGCGTGCTTGCATTTGCTGGGCAAATCTTTTTCGACTTCGCTGGCTATTCTCTCTGCGCGATCGGCGCTGCCTTAACCCTTGGTTTCCATCTCAAGGACAACTTTCGCTTTCCCTACGCCGCGATCGGCTTCTCGGATTTTTGGCGGCGATGGCACATTTCACTTTCCACTTTTCTTCGCGATTACCTTTACATTCCGCTCGGTGGCAACCAGGTCAGACCGGTCCGTGCGGCGCTTAATCTTGTGATCGTCATGTTCATCGGTGGTCTTTGGCATGGCGCGGCATGGACTTTTGTTGTCTGGGGCTTGCTGCACGGTTCTTATTTAGTGATCGAACGCGTGTGTCGCGTTTCGTTCGAACACAAACCGTGGGCCAGCACGTTACCGGTTCGCGTTCTCGCTGGTTTCGCTACTTACGCGGCGGTTTGCATTGCGTGAGTGTTTTTCCGCGCGTCTGATTTCACGATCGCGAGCCGAATGCTTGGCGGCATGTTCGGCCAACATCCATACGGTGATGCGATTCTTTCCACGCGCGAATTATTGCAAATTGGAAGCGTCACCGCTGGTTTGATCGTGATGCATTGGGTCATGCGCGATAACACATTTGAGACGGCAGTGATGCGTTTGCCGCCTTGGACGATCGCCGCGATCGGGTCCGCGATGATATGTGCCATCATTCTCACTCAAGGAAGCAGTAATGCGTTCATCTATTTCCAATTTTAAGAAGCGCCTCCGGCTGCCGCGCTTGTTCTTCCGCAAACCTTCGCGGGAGGAACAGATCCACGGCGGGCCGCCTCTCGAATTTGAGCGTCCGATTCCGCCGGCCCCCTGGCGCGGAATTGCCGTTGTTGTCACGATCGTCGTCATCGCTGCGACCACGGCGTGGGAGTTGTACTGCCGCTCGCTTGGTTATGCGCCGACGCTCAATGATAACGAAGATCTTTGGACACTGAAACGCCGTGTTGTTGAGCCGGAATCCATTGTCATTATCGGCGATTCACGCGCCTGGTTCGATGTCGATTTGGATGAATTCCAAAAGGGTTTGGGTAAACGACCGATCCAACTGGCGATGGCTGGCTCAACCGTTTTGCCTGCTTTAGCCGATCTGGCGGACGACAAAAACTTTCACGGCACAATCATTTGTAGTGTCGTCCCGCATTTGTTTTTCGCCCCACCCGGCACTCCGCCGATGGAGCGCGCTGAAAAAGGAGTGAAGCGGTTTCACAATCAAACGCCCGCCCAGCGTGTCAGCGAATATCTCGCGATGCCACTGGAAGAACATTTCGCGTTTTTGAAACCGGATGATTTAAGCCTCGAAGCGCTGTTAAACCAATTGCCTATTCCAAATCGTCCGGGTGCGTTAGTGCCACCGCGTTTTCCGCCCTACTTTCAAACTGAAGACCGGGAGCGTCGCGCCCGAATGTGGGAGAAATGCGCTGAACCCGGGAGCGAACTAGCGAAACGGATTCAACAAATCTGGATTCCGCTCTTCACGCCGCCAGCGCCACCCACTTACATCCCGAAGGACGTTTTTTTCGCGCAAGTGAATGAAGGAATCAAAAAACGTTTTGCTGATGTGACCGCTGCGGTGGAAAAAATCCGATCACGCGGCGGAAAGATTGTTTTCGTTCGCTTTCCAAACACCGGTGGGTTGAAAGAACTCGAAGATCGGATCACGCCGCGAGAAGAAACTTGGGATCCGCTTTTGAAAATGACCGGTGCGTCCGGAATTTATTACTCTGATTTTCCCGAGCTCTCTGGGTTTAACTGTCCCGAATGGTCGCATTTGTCTGCGGGCGATTCGGTGGAATTCAGCAAACGCCTCGTTCCGCATCTGCGCGATGCACTAAACATGTGAGCACCGATTGCGTCCTCGATTTACGCGAACGCTAGAAAGAATCTCATCGGTTTAGATGATGAGGCTTTCACGAATACCAAGTAAAGTGCATTGCAAAGAAGCCCGGAGTTCGTTCGTCACCCCACAGTAAACGCTGTTCGACTGGAGCAACACGGATGGCAACGCGCGGATACGAGAATAGGCGAGTTGTGCGGCCTTGCCGTCTCTACTTACACGTTCATCGCAGCCATGCTGGGCGCGTGAGCCTCAACGGGGACGCCGCCTGGTGAACCACCGCCAAATCGCCGTGCAGCGAAATACGACCCGACCACGAGCACTGCTGCGATCAGTTGTGCCACGAGCGTTTCGACTGTTGGAAAAACGGCGAACCAGAGTCCCATCCATCCCGGGATGTATTTTTCGAGAAACGCGATCGGCGTCGTGGGAATCCATTGCGCGAGCTGCATTTCCTGGGCTTGCTCGCCAACCATCACAAGCAGCACGACGCCCAGCAAAATGCCAGTGGTGATTAGCATTTTCCGATACGGCAAACGCTGCTGAAAAACAAATGTCAGCACGGCCACCATGCCGGTCAGCGCGAGGCCCAGCAACGCGCCCTTCAAGACAACCCCGCCGCCTAGTCGCAAATGATAGCTCTGCAAGAAAAGCACGACTTCAAAGCCTTCCCGATAGAGCGAGGTGAACCCGAGCAAGATCAAGCCCCACCAAAGACGCCTCCGTGAAATTTCCGCTGTGCGCGCGTTTTCGAGTAAGACTTTGCGCCGGCGATTATGGGCGCGAATCCAGCCGCCCCAGTAAATTTTGTGAAAGAACCAATTCATGATAACCAGCAGAACAATGATCGCCAGCAAACCGGTGGCAGCCTGAAGATCGAGTGCCGACATATTATCGCTCAGCGACCCGACGATTCGAACCGCGATGCACCATGTGATCAACGTGGCAACAAATGCGAAGGCGGCACCAAAGGCGACTGGCCGACGATGCTCGCGCTTAGGGCCGGTCATGCTTGCAGTGATGGCTGCCAGCACCAGAATGCATTCCAAGCCCTCGCGAAAGACTAGAACTCCAATATCCAAAAAAGCTACCGCTGAACTGGTGTTTGGTCGCAGTGGATCAGGCGCGCCCTGTGCTGCAACCCCTTGCCAGATCAGCATCGACGCCACGAACACCGCCGATGCGAGAACCCCGATGCGCAAGGCCAGCTTCATTTGCGGTCAAAGCGTAGCACAGAGGGAACGCAACTGCTGTTGATGGATTGCTTTTTTTTAGCGGCTAGTTGCCCAATTTGCTGCTCGTCTGCCAGTAATTTACGATGACTCGGTATGCCGAAATATGTTCTCGGTCATGATCTAAAAGGCGAGGGAGCGCGACTCGCGTTGATGTCGGAATTATTGGATCCGATGCACCGCCGATACATTGATGCGCTCGGCGTTGTGAGGGCAGGGGCGCGCACACTTGAAGTTGGATGTGGCGATGGATCGATTTCTGCGTGGCTCGCCGAACGCGTGACCCCCGGCGGAACAGCGGTAGCTGTCGATCTGGATTTATCGCTAATTCAGGTTCGCATGCCGAATCTTGAATTGCGCAGGGCCGACATCGTTGCCGGGCCAGTGGAGCCCGGAGCGTTCGATTTGGTCACAGCACGCGCGGTGCTTCATCATGTTGCCGATTCAGAAGCGGCAATGGCCAACATGATTGCAAGCCTGAGACCAGGTGGTGCGCTTCTTTTGATCGAACCCGATTTCCTTCCGGTCAGCATTGCCGAACCTCCAGAGGTGCGCGCGTTCTGGGACGGCTGGCTTGCATGGTCTCGAGAACGAGGAATCGATTATCATATCGGGCGGACACTTGCGCCTCGACTGGCTTCGCTTGGCTTAACAAACGTCAGTGGCACAGCGGAAACCGCGGTCTACAACGGCGGTTCGTTGTGGGCAGACTACTGGATTGAAACGGTTACTGAACTGCGTGCCGACCTGATAAGCTCGGGTGAACTGGACGATGGGCTAATCGATAAATTTCTCGCGTGCTGCACCGACTCCAACTGGTGGACTGAGACAATTGCTTTCACTGCAGTGCACGGCCTTACGCGCGGTGCCTAAGCTGCAGCGCCGGTTGTGATTTTGCGTCAATCGAGTAACTTCGGCGGTGCAACGTTTTCGGGCGTTTACGCTAATCGAGATCGCCCTCAGTATTTTCATATTGCTGCTTCTGCTTATGCTGGCGGTGCCCAGTTTGAGTGGGGTGATCGCAAACAGGCGCTTGAAGCAATCTCTCGATAGCTTCAACCAGCTTGTGCGGCAGGCGCAGGAGCGAAGTGTGACTGAACGCCGCGCGTATCTGATTGCTTGGGGCAAAAACAGCGTCCTGTTACGACCGGAAGTCTTTGCAGAAGGCGAGGAAGAGAAAGCCACGGCAATCTTTCGCCTCAGCAAGGGAAGCTGGATTAAGGTCTCGCTGCCGGCAGCATTGATGGGAAAACCTCCCGCGGAATGGATATTCTGGCCATCGGGAACCTGCGAACCGGCGACCGTCCAATTCAGAGGTCCCGCCGGCGCGTGGACGGCGAATTATTCGCCGCTCACAGCCCAGCCTGAACTTACGCAATATGCAGCAAGATAGAGGCAGAGGGCGCAGATCAGAGCTCAGACGCCAGAGCGCGTTTGCCCTGTACGAAGTCCTGCTCGGTGTAACGATTTTTGCTCTTGGGGTAATAGCGATGGGCCGTGCGGTGGAGAATTGCATCAACGCAAGCACGATCAGCGCGGAAGAAAACGTTGTGCGGCAGATCCTGTCTGATCGCATGGCACAAGTTCAAGCTGCGTCGGCCGTGCCTGAGGCAGAAAAGGAATTCAAGATCAAAACCGGTTATGGCAGAGTGATATTGACTCAGAAAGCCGCTCCTGTCGCTTTGACCGAGCCTGACAATACGGTTATCAGCGGAATCAATCTCGTCATCTTGACCGCGCGCTGGGAACACGCCGGTGTTCCGCAATCAAAACAGATTCAGTTTTATGTCTATCGGTCTAGCTAGATTGATGAATCGGCGAACCGCTTCCATGCTCGCTGCGCGCCGTCGCTACCGCGGTTTCACCTTGCTCGAGATCATGCTGGCCGTGGCGATCCTGGGAATGATGGCGTTCGCAATTTTTCGCTTCGTGCAAACGAACCTGACTGCGCTGCGGTTTTCATCGGAGATATCAGCTGCGGACGCGCAATATGACGGCCTCCGTGATTTGCTTACAACTCAATGGCAAAGCTTGAGCCCGCTTCGAGCAAGAATGGTTGGCGAGCCGTTCAAATTAAATGATCGCGAGCGAGATGAGATAAGATGGAATTGCGGCGCTGGCCCCGGGCTGCTTACCCGGTATGCGCCCGGCGAGTTCACCGTTGTATTGCGTTTGCAACCGGCGAATGACAAGAGTGATCGGCTCGATCTGGGCATTTTGCGTAAGCCGCAGGACGATTCCGATACTGCAGAAGGACACGAAACCTGGGTGCCGTTGATTAAAAATGTGGGCAGCCTTGAGATCACATACTTTGATCCGAACGCGAACGTCTGGTTGCCGCGGTGGCCCGGCGGAAACCGGATGCCCTCGCTAGTGAAGGTTAGCCTCGGCCGCCCGGACGCAGCCGATCCGTGGGAAGCAGTCATCCCGCTGAGGCGGACACCATATTAGCGGAAGCAATCTTATGAGGAAACTTTCGCCAAGCTGCAAACGAGATTCAGGCGCCGCGCTGCTGTTAGCACTATGGGCGTTGTTCTTGCTTGCCGGCGTCGTGTTTGCATGGGCACTCAACATCAATTCACGTCTGGCGGTCTCTTCGACCGCAAACCGTGCATTGTCCGCGGAAGCAATGGCCTCCTCCGGTGCTGAGGTTGCGTTGAATCCCACGATCCAACCTGCCTCGGCAAACCTGCACAGAAAAACGGGCAACGAAAGCTACGATGTTGAGATGAGTGGCGAATGTGGTCGTTTTAACTTGAACTTGCTGGCGCCCGGCGGAGTAGAGAATCCTGTGCTCGTAGCGGCGGTCCGCCAGTATCTGAATATAAAGGGCATAGAACTAAACGATCTCGACGTAATGATGGATTCTCTGCTCGACTGGATAACGCCAACCACAGGACTGCGTCGCTTGAATGCGCCGGAGGAGACTGACGACTACCGTCCGCCACATGCGCCGCTTACTTCCGTAGACGAACTCAAAAAGGTTTTTGGATGGGCTCAATATACTTCGCATCCGAGATGGGACGAAGATTTCACCACGATCATCGGTGGCTGTCAGCAAATCGATGCGGCGTACGCCTCACGTGACGTTTTACGCGCGTTGGGAATTCCAGATGACTTCGTCGATCGGTTCCTCCAGGCACGGCGTGGACCGGATGCTCTCGATGGAACGGCCGACGACCCTCAGATGGACCAGCAAACGGCTTTTTCTCTCCTCGGCCTCGGAGGCGTCGGGACTGGGACTGGGACTGGGACTGGCGCTGGGCAATTACCGCAGGCTAATGGAATCCAAAACCTGATCGTGTATAAAAGCCAGAACCCCGTATTTCGTATCGTGAGCGTCGGAAAATCGGGCGATGTTTCTCGATCAATGGAGATGGTAGTGCTCAAGCAGGCAGGAGGCGTTGGCCGTCCTCAAGTGTTCAGTTGGAAGGAGCTTTAAGATCCAGACCGGGATGCCATCGATTTTCATCCTTCCAACTTCTAACGGCTGGAATTTTGTGCGCTCGACCGCGCCCGCATCGTTGCCTGCCAGTAAAGCTTCAGAGAGCAATGGAGGTGCAGGCGAAGCCGCTGCGGGAACAACCGAGCAAAACGGTTCGTGGACGGTCCGCAAACTGCAAACGTTGGAAGAAGCAGTGCCGCTACTCTCTGCGAGCGACGAGTTTGTTCTCGGCTTGCCTGTCTCGGCTGTTATTGCACAACGCTTTCGTCTGCCGAGCGTCGATCCTGCGGAGTTTCCAGAAATGATTCGTCTTCAGATCGAAAAGTTGCTGCCATTTCCGGCCGATGAAATGACGAGTGATTTTGAGCTGATCGAACAAAACGAAACTGAAAGCGTGGTATCTGCGGTTGCGATCAGAAACGAACAACTTGCGGAGATGGCTTCACCACTCCTGGGCCGCGGTTACATTCCGCGGCAGGTCACTGTGTATGCGGCGCAACGGGCCAGCACATACGCGCCCAAGGGCAATGCTCTTCTGATTTATCCCGAAGGCGAGATGCTCGTTTACGCCATGACCGAGAACGGCAAGCTCAGCCTGGCGCGGTCCATCGAACGCAACGGCGATCAGCTCCAACACGAGCTGCCGCAACTGCGATTGAGCGCCGAGCTGCAAGGGATAGACGCTTCCTATCCAAATGTTTTACTGGATGAGACCTGCTATGACCTGCGCGCGACGGTCGAGGGAATTCTGACAAGCCCCACTGAGATCGTTGGAATCGAACTGCCTCCCGCGACGGTCAAACTGAATCTTTTGCCTGAAAGCTGGCGCCGCCGCCGCTTGCAACTGATGCGGCAGGTGGAATGGCGAAAACGGCTTCTCTGGATAGGTGGGGCTTACCTGGCAATCCTCGTTTTGTTGTTCGCTTATCTGGGGCTGTTGCGGTTTCAGTTGGGATGGCTCGATCGCCGCATTGCGCTCGACGCACCTGGGACCGAGTTCGTCCGCGCGACCGAGGCAAAATGGAAGGCGCTCGCACCCGCGATCGATCCGCATTACTACCCAGTCGAAATTCTGCAGCATTTGTTCGAAAGCCTGCCTTCTACCGACGTGCGCATCACTTCATATAATCAGTCGGCGCGTCAGATTTCTGTGGACGGGGAGGCAAACGCGGCTGCGCTCGCTTATGAGTTCATCGACAAGGTCAAGAAGAACCCGGAGTTGCGAACGTTTCAATTTGATATGGCTGCGCCGAGGATTTTGCCTAACAATCACGCGCAATTCCGCCTGGAGGGAAAACCCAAATGATGCCGGCGTGGTACCAACGAATGAACCCGCGTGAGCGTGTGCTCGCATGGATTGTCGCGGGCACGGTTGTTGTGCTGCTGAATCTTTGGATTTTGAGTTCGCTCTGGGGCGCAGTGGCGAGCGCGCAAAAGGAGTTTGGCGCCCGAAGAAGCAAGCTGGCTGAGCAAACTGTTTACGTGAAGGAGCGTGACACCTGGACGAAACGGGACGAGTGGATGCGGCAGCATCAGCCGGTGCTCAAAGATCCAGCCGAAGCCTCTGCGCTGCTTGATCAAGTCAGGGAAGTCGCCGGCAAATACAATATCCTGGTTGAAAATCCCGCGATCGGAACAGGCGAGACCACGCCGTATCATCAGACGGTGTTCGCTTCGATCGAAACCAAAAGTCCATGGCCGCCCCTGGTCCATTTTCTTTACGACGTGCAACGGCCGGAGGCGTTCGTGGTTTTCGAAAATGTTAATCTCGCGATAGACGGTAACGATCCCACAATGATGCGAGGCAAATTTAAGATCGCTCGCTGGTTTGCGCCGGGGCAAAAGGGAAAGTAATAAATAGGAACTCAAGTTATGAAATATTGTCTCACGCTCGCAACGATCGTCGCCATGGCCGGAGCAAACTACAGCCAGGCCGAGGAGGTTCTTCCGCCACAGTACAACTTCGATCGCTACTCAAAAATGATGGATCAATCGCCATTCGCGATTGCGAGTGCCGTGGCAGCGCCTGCTGCGACTCCCGACTTCGCAAAAGACCTTTACATCGCTAACGCCGCGCGGTCGCAAGACGGCGATTTGGTGACCATTGCTTCCACCTCAGATCACAACTTTAAAAAATATCTTACGACAAAGGAACCGGTGGACGGTTACAGCATCGCCAACATCGAATGGTCCGACAAAGTGGGCCAGACGAAAGTGACAATCGGTAAGGATGGAAACTTTGCGACGCTTACCTTCAATCAAGCGCTATTGTCGCAAGCGTCGCCGGGCGGAGCTATCGCAGCCAGAGCGGTGCCAGGTCCTGCGATGCCGGTTCCAAATCCCGCCGGCTTGCCGAATACACACCCACAGAAATTGCCTCCCAACATACCACCGGAATTACAACAGTTGATTCCTTCGCGGGACTCGATCCAGCCGCGTACGCGCGGCATGATTCAGCGCAGCCCAAGAACGACGAGGGGAGCCGCGGGCGGCAGTGATGCGTCTGCGAAGCAGTAGCCTGTCGATATGGACGTGCGGGCCGTCCCGTCCAGAGGACGTCAGACGGGCAGCGACAAATGCTACGCGCCACCCCAATCGTCAGCAGTATCACCCTGACGGTCGGCTCCTGCGGAATACAGATCGTACCCGCCCGGATTTTTCAGGCCCCGGTTGCGGCAGATGTAATCGCTGCCCCACGGATTCCTTCGGCAGTTCCTTAAACAACTGATACTAACGAGTGGGGCCGTGGATCGTTTTGCGCCTGGGTCACCAACGCCTGCAAACCCGATACGGGCGCCGTCTGTGCGCCGGAATTGTGTGACCGAACCGACGATATTGTCCGTTGGTTTAGAGTCGAAAACTTAGACAACCACGGTTACGTCCCGCAGGCTGCCTACTGGCCCCAATCGTCGTCTGGTGTATCCGGTATGCGGTCGGGACCCGCGGAATACAAATCGTAAGTGCCCGGATTTTTCAAACCGGGACAGCGATAAACGTAATCGCTACCCCAAGGGTCCTTGGGCACTTGCTTGAAGAACTGGTACCATCGAGTGGGCCTCGGATCGCTCTGTGTCTGAGTCACAAGCGCCTGCAGACCTTGCTCAGTGGTTGGGTAAAAGCCGTTCATACTTTCGTAGAGCTGCAACTGCGTTCCGATTGATTGCACGTCAGCTCGAACGGCAGTCTGCTTAGCAAATCCGGTCGGATTGCCCATCTTTGAGATCGCCAGTCCCAGGAGAACGACGATGATGCTCACCACGATCATGATCTCCAATAGCGTGAAGCCCTGCTGTTTTATCTTTGTTCTCATCTTCAATTGACTCGGAATCCTCCGTCCCGGTGCGGCGATTACACTATCCTGATCTGCAATAATTGCTAGTGGTCACCATGTGGTTGTCATTCCAAGCCGACCGAAAATCTCTCGCCATTTCTGGATCACCGCTGCGAAACCAGATGTTTCGCTTCGCCCGGCATGAGAGCGTGAAATTACGGGCCGGTGCGAAGAAGATAATCCGACTTGTCCCAGATGTACTTTAGCTGGACTTGCGTCGCTCGGATTGCCGAGGCGCCGGTGCCTGCCCCGTTGGTGACGACGAGATCGTTCGCACCCACTTTCAAGATTGTTGCTGGCACAAGTTTCTGAGCGCGCAGCCATCCCGTATAGTTGAAATGCATCTCAGTCGTAAGGGGCTCGGATTGGCCTCGGTAACCAGGATCAGCGAGGTCGGGCAGCGTGAGTGCAACTGGCCCGATGTTCTGACCGTTGACATAGACTTCCGGCGGCGCGTCGATGCGCGGGTTTGCGATTTCAAAAGTCAAAAGCGCGGTGAGCGGTTGCGCTTCAATCGGAAATTGGAACACGGCGTTTTGCTGCGTCCGAGCATCAAGCTGAATTGCGTCCGCTGCCAGAGTGGCAGTCACCGTTCCGAAGTTCTCGACGTCTTCTGGCGGCGGGTGCAGCGTGGGCACCACCGAGAACGGCTCGGGAATCATATCGCGGTGTTCGGCGTTCACCGGATGAACAACCTCACTGGATGTCATCCAGTCGAGATACGCCGCACGAATTGTCTTTCCGTCGCCGGGAACCTCGATATCGATCGCGGAGGCGCCTGTCATCGGGATGAGGACTGAATCCGAGCTCGGCAGATTCATTCCAGCGCCGAGGGTACCCGAGCGCAAAATGTGGCTGCCGGATTCGTCCCACGCCACTAATTCCGGCTGCTGATTCGGTTTGTCGTCGAAGAACAATCGGAAGAAAAGGATTTTATAATCGGGACCGGGTTGCGTCACCCGAATGCGAAAAACGCTTTTCGACGCGCTACCGCCTTCGGTAAGTTCGCCGGGTAAAAGCGTAAGTGCTTCGACCCAGGCTGGGGCTTCTTGCTGTTTCGAATTGCGCGACATCGTTTGGCGCAGATCGAGCCATGCGCTTGATGGGAGTGGCTGTGCAATCGCGGGCGGCGGAGCGGGCAGAGCATCGGTCAAAGCCTCCTGCGCGCTTACGCGGCAGACCGCAGCCAAAAATATCGCAAACGCAGCGCGGGGTAACATTGAATGGGCGAGATTAATTCAGACCGGACCTGCTTTGCAAGCTCGGAGTTTAGCGGGGTCGGACTTGTAAGCTGTGCGTCATTTCAAAGACCGCCGACAGGATGCTGTACACAACTAATCCTACCAGAAGCGCGATGATTACGATGATGATAGGCGGAATCAATTGCGAGATCACCCCGACGGATCGGTCAAGCTCCCGCTCATACACGTCCGCGATCCCTTGCATCGTTTCGGCGAAGTGTCCGGTTTGTTCGCCCACGGCCATCATGTCAGTAAACAAATCCGGAAAGAGCTTCTGCTGTTGCAACGCAGCCGAAAGGGTCGCGCCGTCAATGACAGCTCTGCGGACCTCGCCTAATTTCGCTTCGAGAAAACGGTTGCCCGCTATCTCGGTCACGAGGTCCAGTGAGCGCAGCAGAGGCACGCCATTTTCCATTAAAGTTCCGAGCGTACGCGCAAACTGGGCGTAATAACCGTGGCGAGTCACTCGTCCGTACCCGGGGATCATCAACCGGAACCGGTCCCATCCGATCCGCCCCTCAGGAGTGCGAACCACGGCGCGGAAACCGATCATTCCACCAATCACTATCAGTGCGCCGACCCACCAGTAGCCGGTGATCGCATGGTGAAATTGCAGCAAGATGCGCGTCGGCAATGGAAGCGTGCCACCGGTTTGCGCCATGAACCCGGTCAACTGCGGCACCATGAACGTGATGAAAATTGTGACAAGAACAGCGCCGGCCACCGCGAGGAATGCCGGATAAATCAACGCCTGTTGCACGCGGTCTCGCAAGTCCTTGGCCTGCATCAGATGTTTCACCAACCGTAGGAGAATTGGCGGTAACGCACCGCTGGCCTCGCCCGCAGCGACGAGGTTTACATATAGCGGCGGGAAAATTCGAGGCATGTCGCTCAGGGCCTGCGAAAAACTGCGGCCGTCGATCAGCGCCTGATGCAGCGTGTGCGTCATTAGTTGGACGCGCGGATGTTTCAACCGTTTCCCCAAAACCGACAATCCTTCGTCCAGTGTCATGCCGGCTTGCAGCAAATGCGCGAGCTGCTCGGTGAAAATGAGCAGTTGGCCGTGCGGAATTTTCAGGCTTTGCGAAGGAGTGGTGGCTTCGGGCGCGCGCAGCAGCCGAAATTTTCGTTGAACTGCGGACGGCGCGCTTGCTTTAGCTTCCACCGGCTTCGCAGCTTCTACCGTATCAATCCGAATCGGAATACATCGCTGCGATTCAATCTGACGGATCGCAATGGCGCGATCTGCGCAGTCTAGTACCCCTTCAACCAAACCGCCCTGCGCGTTGCGCGCACGATAAGTAAACTGTGGCATCGGCGGGGAAAAATAGTCGGAAACGTTGAATCGCAAAACTTAATCTAGTGGAACCGTAGTGCTCAACGCGTTGGGATGACTACCGCAACGCGAAAATTTTCTTGTCACGTTTTCGTAATTTGATAAGACCGCGCGACATGAAATGTGCAGCGATCATATTCGTTTGTATTGCGTTTGTTTCGCAGGCATTGGCAGTCTTGCGACCGCTTTTTCCGGCGAAAGCCGGCCCGCCATTTAATAACGGAACGATTATTACAAAAACCGATTCGATCCAACATGCTGCAAAGCAACCTTCTGGTACAGCGCCGAGATAACCGCTATATGAGCTGCAAACACGCAGGCATTCGCTTGATATTGCCTTCAGACTGCGTGATCGGCTATGAAGAACGAGGTGTAAAAACTGCGAGTGGCGAAATCCAAAAAGAACCAGAACAAAGCGAAAGTCAATCTGACGGTGCGTGACGAGCAACGAAACAAACTCGAACAAATGGCGAGCCTCGTTGAAATTCTCTCGTTCGCTTTCTGACACGCATTTGTGAGCAAGGCCGGAAAACGTCGTTTCGCGCACTGGGATCACGACAAGAAACATCGCGACGCCGTCCTGCGGAAGCTTGAACGAATCCAGGGGCTTGTCGCGCTACTGGACACATGGGAAAAAAAACCGCAGGACAACGACGGGTATCGCAAATATTTGGGTGAGCTCCGGCAGAAACTGCACAGTGCGCGGACCCAATATCAAGCGATGTCAATATGACACAGTGCTGGGAAGGATGAAGAAATGAAAATCGACTGGCGCGACTGGATTAAGTGGCAACTTGGGCTTAGACAAACAACACTCGTAGTGTATGGCGTATTTCCGAAATCAGTGAGCGAATCGTAAACCAGTTCCTACTCGCCCCACCAGACTGTGATGATCGTTGTGCTGAGGTTATTCGCATGGGTAATGTGATGAATCAGGTTAATGCCTTTGGCCTCCAGCCATTCGTTAATCTTACTCTCCAGGGACAGCAGGTCGGTTCCCTTGAATATCTTCATTTTCATTCAGCAACGCTTCAGTGGCGACCCACCTGTGGTCAAATGAGAGTTGTCTGCCGCTGCCGTCCAAAAGCATCTATAGAACATGCTTCGCAACAGGCGTTGGCTGCAGGCGATTCGTTAGGTCTTTTTTTGCGTTTGACGCTTCTTTAAGTCGGCGAGGAAATCCAACAGCTGATCAGATAGCTCCCGCCGGCTGATGTACGTATCCTGCGCGACGTGCCATGCGAGTCCAAAATCGCGACTAATTGTCGGGTACGCGATCGCACTGTCCGTCGGAAATCGTCGCGCTGTCTCCATTTTTGCGAGTGGAATCCGCAGCCGTTCCATCCTGCGCTTCAACGCGGCAACACGGTTACCGGACTCATCCGGCAGAGTTGTGGCACCTGTGCGCCAACGCTGGTCTAACGTGCGGACAAGCTCATACGCAGCAAGGACCCAGAAATAGGACAATGTCAATCGGTCGGCGAGACGGGTACTCTCGTGCGACGACGATGATTGCTCCTGATTGAGAGTGGCGGAACGGGCGTCTTCGTTGATGAGATGGCAATCGAAGCGACCGAGTCCCTGAACGAGAGGGATCATGAACGGTTCGACCGCACCCGCTACGGAGGATGCGTCAACCCAGCGTTGAAAGCGATCATCGGGCATGCGAAATAAGACCTAAACTAGAGCAACCCCATTCCGGCTGCGTAAGTCATCCACGCGATCAAAACTACCATCTTTGCTTCGGCTTTCCACTCGGACGCGGGCGTATAAAATCCTTTCAAGGGTCGCCGCCAATTTGCCCGCTCAACGATTCGCTGTTCGGCGGATTTTTTACCCCTAACAATTAACGCTTCCGCGGGCAAACTCATTTTTCACTTTGCTGATCGCGTTTGGCTCGGTTTCCCTTAGGCCCCTAGGGGCGCAACCCACTTCGCTGGGGAAAAATGCCCTTAAAGATCAGGACCCTCCCCGATGGGCAATCTCTTTACAAATTACTCGAGACGACGACGCTCCGAGCCATGCACAAATTATTAGCGACAATCGCTCTGGCGATTTTAACGGGAACGGTTGCGCGGGCTGCGCAAGTTGGCGACAGCGTTTTCGTTGCTGTAAGCGTGGAAAATCGGGTTCAACTTACCGTTTCGAATGACCCTCAGGAAGTTACGCATGTCGTTTTAGACTCTGGTGTCTGGGAGGTTAGCGGACAGATCAACTTCCTGTCGCTCTCCACCCTCGCGGGAACCATGTTTACCGCTGCCAACATCAGCGTGGGTGCGGTTTCGTTCAACCCGCCTGAGACCGCATCGATTACGGCAGAACAAGTGGCTCGCCTTGGCAACATAATCTCGATCACATTGTCCGCGTCATCGTAGACGCTAATCACCGCATCACGTGAACGGCTGAAATGCGATGCGTTCTACTGTACTGGCTGAAGGCTCGCGTCCGGCTTGATATCGCTCTTCAGAAAGATTGCTATGTTCTGCTCTCCACAACGATATTCAATGTAGTTGCAGTCCCTTAGGCGTGTCCGAAATTTTGCGTAGAATCTGTCCCACCACGGGCGGCGACCCGGTGGCGTCTGACTGATCACTGCTGAAATGTCCAGTCGAGTCAAATATGACAAGCAGCCCCCGCCTTGGGTAACTTCGGCGTAGAGGTCCCAGTATCGGGCCGGTCCAAACCAGTCGCCGACGCTTATGATGTTTGCGTCTTGTCGAAAGTAAAACTCAGGGTGGATCCCCTCCATCGCAAGAACATGTGTCTGCTGCTTGTGCTCAGAAAGTAGTGTCTTGATAACAGCCTCAACCGCCTGGTAGCCACGCGCGTTTTTCTCCAGATAACGTTTTCGATCACCGCCCATGTCCGCGAACTGAGAAGTTTCTACATAATAGTTGCGATAGAATTCCAGCGACCCACGCGTTGGACTCGGCACGATCAGAGCACAGCAGAATGCAGCCGTAGCAATCTGCGTCCACGTAACCGTTCGGGAATCCCAATGGCTGCCTGCGCGCAAACAAATAAAGGAGATAACAACTCCGATCCATGCGACGAGTACTGGATACCAGTGAAGCGCATGTCTTCCATCCGCGTTATAAAACCAAGGTATCGCAAGATATGTGACTGCAACTGACAAATAGACAAACCTGTTCGGCACGTGCCAGCGTTTTTGATGGCCTAACAATACAAGTAGAAACACGGCTGGCGCATACAGCAACAGAAATCCTGCGCTTACACCATCACGGCCGAAAGGCGGTTGTCCCGGACCGATGAAGTACTGAAAGGGCAAGGACAACAAACGAGCTGGACTTTTCAAGTCACTCTCTTTGCCAGTCAAATAGATCCAAGCGGCGTCGGCTTGCGTGAAAATCGGGTCTGGATGGTCGAGGAACAAATTTAACATCGGTGGAGTAGGATCGTGAGCTTCCGAGAAGTTCCGGACGTACCAGGGTAGACTGAGTCCTACGAACGCGACGACCAGAAGTGCTATCTCTCGTCGTGGCAATCGGGTCGCCGTGGCGAGCAACAGGGAGACAACGAAAAAGGGTAAATGACCGATGAGGGTAAGCTTCATCCCGACACAAAAGGCCGCTATTACGGCGAGTTCCCAGGCGAAAAGCCGGTGGGAGAACGTTTTGTAAACACAGAGAACGGATACAAGAATAAAAAGGCCAATAGGTACATCCACGTACCCAGTGTTCAGGTATTGAAGAAAGACCGGAGAGAGCGCCAGGCTGAGAGGAATCAAGAACTGAGGCAGGAAAGGCAACAAGCGCCGTCGGTCAGGGTCGTTGGTCGAGCGCAATTCAGCCGAAGCGAAAAATGCCAAAACCCCCAAACATGTAAGCAAGCCGCAGAGCCAGGTTAGGAAATGACAATAATCACCTAGCTTCAGAACAAAAAACGCACTGTCGAATAACAAAAAATTGTTTGCGTAGTACGGAAAACGAAGAAACGGATCGACATAGATGTGCCCGGCGTTCGCCCAGTCCGCCGCGTATGCCAAATGGTAGCTTACTGGATCGCCGCGGATGGCCGGCAGAATTGCCGGTATTCCCAGGGCCAGAAAGAGAACGTAAATACAAAGGGCTGGAAACGTCCAACCCTTAACGAAACCCTGAACGATGCGCCTCCAAAAGATTAATGACAGACAGTTGTCACGTTTCAGTAGCCGGAACAACGCGGCCTCCAATATTAAAAGGCCTGCGAGTCCGAATCGATTCAACAAATGCGCAAATCCGAGCAATAACAATCCGAATCCGGATAGCGCCATTCCTGCAACGGAAGTGATAACAAGCGTATCAAGTTGGAAAGGCTTCGAATTGTCAGGGCGACTTCTCCATAACAACCGCCCGGTTGTAAAAAAAAACAACCACGCGACGTGAGCCACTACCAAACCCAGAAGGTAACTCCACAAAACGGACATGTTGAGCAAGGGTGTTGGCGTTTATCACATGCCAAATCGGAATACAAGTATCGGTATAACTCTTCGCCATATGTCGTTCACCTCACTCCGACGGCCTGGCGAACACAAACTCAGTCGCAGCACAGGAAAGCGCAAGTGGCTGCTGCTGGCTACCAATCCTTGAACCCGCCCGTGTGCTCGTGCGTTCCGATCACGTTGCTGCAATGTCGGCAGGAGAAACAGCGGAGAAGCTACGTGAATGCCGGAAGATCGCGTCCGCAGTGACGGCAAACTTTTTGCTCCGCTCCCCCAGTTCGCGTTAACGTTTTTTTTATACTTTGCCGGAGCAATTTAACTAACGTTGCCGCCAAAATGGATTTAGTGGAACGGAAGTTCAGATGGTGCTTGCGAGGTTAAGGAGGAGCGAATGTTCACAGCTTTTTCATTAGATACGACGCGGCGGAGCGATCTGGCCGAACAGAAACGCTTACATCAAGAACAGGTACGGACGAGACTGCGTCGACTTCGACGGCGGGTGCGTCATGCAGCCAGCGTACAGCGCGAACGAGCTTTGCTCTATCGTCTGTTGGCCGGTCGTTTTGCACCAGATTCTCCTCACCACTTACTGCTGCGCATGCTCGCCCGAAGCGCGATGCGCCGCATGATGAGAATTGAGGCCTTGCTTCACGAGCTTTCGGGGACAGCGACATCAGGGCTACCCCCGAGACGGTGGTTGTTTGCCTGGAAATATTGGTATGCGCGGCAGGCTCCTCGAAAGTGGACGCTTTTACAGCTCAAGTATCAGAAAGAGTTAGAATGAAATCGAAGAGACGAGAAAAAATCTTCCTCCTCTTCGCGTATTTTCGACCGGAAGTTATGATTTTTAAACTAGTCCGGGCAGCGGTTGCCGCGGACCCAACTCGGAGGAAACAGCAATGAAATCAGTTACTCGGTTAGTCATCGCCGCGGCGGCGGTGTTCGCGCTCGCCGCTCTGCGTCCCGCGCACGAGGACGTCAAGCCAACCGACCTGGGCAACGGGGCGGAGTTCAAGGGCAAGAAGATCGAGATGAACGACAGGGCTAGGTCGCTTACCTTTTGTCCTTCACCGCGGGGAAGGAGTTCGACGCCACTACGGACGGCGCGAAGAACACCGACGTGAACCTGTACGTCTACGACGGGGCCGGCAAGGAAGTCGGCAAGGACGACTCGCCCGGCCCGAAATGCTCGGTGAAAGTCACGCCGGCGAAAAACGGGAAGTACAAGTTCGTCATAAAGAACGCTGGGGGAGACAATACGGTGACCTTCGAGGTAAAGGTCGCCAACCCCGGGTCTCTCTGACAATCGGCAGATCCGTTGGAATTTAGGGCTGCGTCTCAGCCTTCGATTCGGAGGGGCGAACAATCTTGGTTGCTGACGCGCATCGGGGCGACGGGAAGCGGTTCGTTTTGCAAGCGAATGAAAAGTTGACTGCGTTTGTAGAATTGGAATCGCCAGTTAAGCCGTTCAGTGCTTCTTCCTTTTTGTAAGAGTGAACGGAACGGTTTTTCCGGCGGCCGTATAGCTGCCCTTGACAGCGGACAGAGGATCGCCAAACGGATCCATCTCTAACAAAACCTCTTTTTTTGCGCCCTTCGCAGCGACAAATCGTATCTTGCCCGTTCCCATCTGTCCATCTCTACCCGTCAGATAAAACTTCGTTGTTTTCCCGCTCGCAGGTTCGGTGATCTTGACATTGCTGGCCTCCACATGGCCGTGGTCGAACTCCAAGATGATTCTCAGGCCAGCCGCCTTCCCCTTGTAGAAGACGGTGTCGTAGGCTTTTGGCTCAGCGGAGGCGAAGGGAACGACCAAGCGAACAGCGATAAGAACCAGAGCGACAGTCAACGTCCGATAGTTCATAAAACGAGCCAGAAGCTCGGCCCCTCGGCAAACGCAAGCAAGTTTATCAATCTTTGAAATCCGCCTTGTGCTCGTGTGTATCGATCACGTTGCCCGCCTCATCGCACACTCGAAGCTACCTTTCGCGTAACCTCGAGCCGAACTTTACGCATTACCTGGTGTGAGTGGAACAACTAGAAAGGAGCACCTGAAATGAAAAAGCAAAACAAGCTAAGCATCAGGGTTCGGGACTTGGAGCCGTTGAAGGATGTCACCGGAGGCAGACGCCACGGTCACCGATTGCAGGCTGGGGCTTTCAAGGTTCAGCACGGTGACGAATACAGAGGCTTGGGCCCTTTCTTACTCAACAGGCCTCAATAACCGACAAAGAGAGAGCCGCACGTGGTCCTATCCCACGCTGCGGTTCTTGATTGTGCGGAGTTGTCGGGAAAACAAGCAATTGATAACTCCGCTGCTCGAATAAAGATGGCGTCGCCGAATAGCTTGCGCTGGTGACTAACGCGAACTTCGGGACGTGATCTTTCATTAACTTAGGTCTACTTTTTGATTTTCTGATTCGTTCATCCCACCCAGATAGGTCGAGGCGATCTAAAGAAGTTCAGCGCGTTCCTCAGCCGTTAAGCGGCTTGGCAGCTCGAAACCTTAGATGTGCTCCGCTGACTGATTCGCCGGCGTGCTGGTGCGTTTCGATCACGTTGCCAACTTCATCGAAAACGCGGATTACGCCATCGTGTGAACGTGCAGTGATCACCGTCGCGCAACCCGCGTCGATCCCGCTTTCCAAAACCCTCTGCGAGGAAAAGCAGCCGTGAACCTGCGCAGGTTTTTCGCTGACCTGATTTCACGGGTGTGCTTCCCGGCCGTTTCAAAAACATCGGGTGATTTCGCCGATCCCCCTGCCGTTTGTTGCGGCTCCCTAAACGCATTGGACTAAAGTCCGATTTGCGGTTGTCGGCACTGGTGGTAAAATCATTCTCGATTACGTCATCCGACGCCTCTACGCATTTTCGGCCAACCCGAAAAACGGGTTGAAAGGCTTAACCTTCGCTGAGACACCGCTTGCGCGATCTCCGGATTTTGGAGCCCCGAGTCACTTGAAGCAGGCCGCTGTTGAAAACGCCCCTGTGAAGATGGTTCCTCGTTCCGTGCGGATTTGGAGCAGTCAACCCAAATGAAAGGCGGTTTATGAAATTCGTTAGTCGCATCAAGTCAATGGCCGTGCCTCACCAAATCCTCGGCGCAAACACAAACGAGAAACGCGACTTGCTGATGTGCGGGCGCTCCCTGATCGCGAGTTTAACGATCGCGGTTTTCGTTTTTCAAATGCTCGGCGTCACAAGTGTTGTTCACGCTCAGAGGCCTGATTCGACGGCGGGGACATCGAGCGCGGGCACGCGCAAACTGGTTATTGGTCCAAGCTCCACCTCCGTCGCCCTGGGGAAAGCCAGCCTGATCGTCAGTCCGCTTACACATCGAGACGGAAATTATGTGGGCGACTATCAGCTCAAGGTGAGGCCCTATTTTTTTAAGAGTGAGAAAGGCAGTTTACTCCTGGCAGCATCCGATGATGCGGTTCGGAAGCTGCAGACGGGAACAGCAATCAACTTTACCGGTCAGGCCGTGACGCACAAAGACGGCAGAACTCATATCGTGCTTGGGACGGCAACACCGTCATCACGTGACCGCGGGAGTGTCACATTTTCTATCGCAACGGACGACGCAAGGATAGTCTTCAACACTTCCTATCACTTCGGGACATAGCCGTTCAAATCCACTTCCCTTATAGCAGGGGAAAGACTTCGAGGTGGCTATTGCACAACAGCAAAAGGAAATTGCAGCCCTCGAAGCAAGGGTGAAGGAACAGGCGGCTCAAATACAGAAGTGAGCGCATAGCTTGAAGCAAGCAAACCTGCAGCGCAAGTGGTCGTGAACAATCGGTGACCGCACACCTGCAGCGTGTGAAATACTGGGAAATACGGTGCTGAGCCGCTAGCGGATTAACTACTGCGGGTGGTTAGACTTTTTCAGTGGATCCAGCGCCACACCACGACGCCATCGTTGCGCAGGCCCATTTGATAGCGCGCATGGTGATAACCGGATCCATGCAAGGTGCCTTGGTGAGCCGGCAACCACACGATACCATTCGCAGGATCAACCTGCGCCCATGCGGTAGTGGCAATCAGTAAACCAACAATGAATGCTACGATTGTTTTCATGAGGCAGTTTGGCGAAAAATAGTGCAAGTTAGCAAGCACGCTGTTGCGAAAGGCACTTCCGCCGCCTGACTCCTAAACCACGCGGAAATCGCCGATGTGCTCGAGCGTCTCGATCACGTTTCCCGCTTCATCGTAAACGCGAATCACGGCATCGACTGATCGGCTGTCGTGCATCGCGTAGCCGGTTGCATTCGTGACCGCATTTGGCCCGCTGTACCAGAGGCGACCGAATGGCAGCGGATCCGAAATCAGATCAACGCCGCGTTTTATTTTTGCGCGGGCGGACTTCGTAAGTGTGCATTGGTTGCGGGCTTAGGAAATTCGTATTTCAATCGCAAGCGCGATTGAGCGCCTTTGATCGCCACGTTATTGGTTAGAATATGAACCAGGGGACTTGTCTAACGTTTCCATTCTCATCGACTCGAAATGCAAAAACATCCACAGGCTTAGCGCCTGTGCTGGTGTACACAAAAACCTCGTACCTCTTTCCGCGTCTCAGGCGCAACGGTCGCTGACCTTCTTTTAGATCAGGATATTTCGCGCCATATGTGATGTAGCGGAGGCGCTGTCCTCTTTCCTGTCCTCCTTCAAGTATCCATATCGCGCGTGTTGAACCATCTGAACGCTCCTCTAGCACCGTCACGGCCGTGACGGTAAACTCCTGGTGCTGACGAAATGTGTCGCCAAGGTAAAACACAACACCCTGTTGAAGACCGCCAACAGGGACGACGTCAATAACAGGTTGGAATGCCGAGCATGACGCGAGCAGAACTACGCTCGCTGCGATAGCGCACGTCGAAGCCCACAAAATGCAACGAGAATTAGACTGCATCTTGCAATCTATTTCTTGCTGCATAGAGGGAAGTGTCCCTTAAAAGGCTGCAAGATGGCAAGTCCGTTCGTGGGCTCTTTGAAAATCGTTCTTGTCCTCCTGCGTTCAGTCACGTTGCCAGCCGCATCCTAAACGCGAATCACGGGTTGTTGCAGGCCTAATTTGCGCGACGACCCAGTGCCTCTCTGCGCTTAAAAAGCGCCTACGACTAAGACGCGAGTGAGGTCGATGCGCCAGAGAAGAAGGTTAAGGCGACAATCCATTTTTGAAACTCGATCTCTGCTCGTGCGTTTCAATCACATGCCAGGATTCTGCCGCGATGAGGCCGGCGACAAAATTCACTGACGCGGTTTTGCAATGACCGGAACGTCTTGCATTTGCGTGTCGCGCACTTCTAACGGGTAATCGATTCTGCCAATTCGCAGAACGTATTGGCCGGGATGAACGTTAGTAAAGTGGTACTTCCCATCGGGAGCTGTCACTGTCTGGCGAACAAGGCGGAGCGTCTCATTCGGCTTCACCTCTAAAAGCGCGACTCCGATTCCGACAAGTGGGCCCGCAAGACCGACGACACCTCCTCTCAGGTCGGTAGCACGCAGTATCGGGGTGGACACCACGAGCATTTCCAACAGCAGAACGAGACACAGAAGCCTGTAACGCATCGGAAAATTAAATGATTCGATGTTACCTACCGCCATACCGCAGCCCGCCGAACGGCAGCGCATCGGAAATTAGATCGGCGCCGCGTTGGTCTTTGCGCGAGCGCACTTCGTAAACGCGCTGAGCTTTGAACATAGTTAACACTTGTGGATATTGGCGCACTTAATGTCGCACTATTTCCTTTGTGGCCCTCGATTCTGGCATCTTTACCAATGAAAAGAGGCGGGGGCGGGAATCGAACCCGCGAATAGCGGTTTTGCAGACCGCGACCTTACCACTTGGCTACCCCGCCGAGTTGCAAGAACGCACAATATCGTTGCAGCGGCGCTTGTATCAAGCGCCGAGCATAGAAGGATAGGCGTCGCCTCGACGACTGCCTCTGCATTCGGTCAACGCTTTAACGCTTCAGCGAATTCGGTTATCGTTAATGCGTGACAAAGTCGTACGAACTATTTGCTCGCGCCCAGCAGCGCATCCCGGGCGGCGTAAATTCGCCGGTACGCGCGTTTCGCAATGTTGGCGGTGATCCATTTTTCGTCGCTCGCGGGGAAGGCGCACGAATCTGGGATGTGGATGGAAATGAGTATATCGATTACGTGGAGAGTTGGGGACCGGCAATTCTCGGGCATGCCCCGAAAGTTGTGGTCGAAGCGGTCCGCGACGCTGCGACGCGCGGATTGAGTTTTGGAATTCCGAATCCGCTAGAAGTGGAGATGGCGGAATTGATCTCCGATTGGATTCCCTCGATCGAGAAAGTGCGGATGGTGAACAGCGGCACGGAAGCGACGATGTCGTGCATCCGCCTCGCGCGCGCGTTCACGGGACGCGATAAGATCGTGAAGTTCGACGGCTGTTATCATGGGCATGCGGACGCTCTCTTGGTGAAAGCCGGTAGCGGCGCGCTAACGCACGGACTACCGAGCAGCGCCGGTGTTTCGCCGGCGTTCGCTGATCTGACAATCTCGCTGCCATTCAACAATGCCGAGTTGTTGAGGAAAACGTTTCAGGAAAACAAAAATCAAATCGCGGCGATAATTGTTGAGCCGATTCCAGCCAATGCGGGTCTCTATTTTCCGAGGGAAAACTTTCTGTCGATCCTGCGCGAGGAATGCACGAGTAACGATGCACTTTTGATTTTTGACGAGGTGATCACTGGCTTCCGTGTTGCGCGCGGCGGCGCACAGGAAGTGTATGGAGTGAAACCTGACCTGACTGTGCTCGGAAAAATAATTGGAGGCGGACTACCGGTTGGCGCATTTGGCGGCCGGGCCGAAATTATGGACCAACTTTCCCCGGATGGTCCGGTGTATCAGGCGGGAACGTTGTCCGGAAATCCGATCGCAATGACCGCCGGTCTCGCGCAGTTGCGCGAACTGGAGCGGATCGACGGCTGGAAATTGCTCGACAAGTCGGGTGCGCAACTTGAAGCGCTAGCGCGAGACGCAGTGAAGAGCGCAAACATCGACATCACCTTTCACCGACTCGGTTCGATGTTTTGTTTGTTCTTTGGTGCCGCGCCGATTGTCGATCTCGCCAGCGCGCAACGAAGCGATCTAAAAATGTTCAACAAATTTTTCCACGGTTGCTTGAAACGCGGCGTTTATTTCGCGCCGTCGCAATTCGAGACTGGCTTCATCTCTACAGCGCACTCGGCCGGAGACATCGAGCGCACGGGCGCCGTCGCGCATGAAGTATTAACGATGCTGTAGCGGGAGGCTTGCCGCCTGCGACGTTGGGTTCAGCAGCCGACACCGCTGCCTCTGCAGTCAAAGCTTTTGCGGTACTGCTGTGCATGGACTAAGGGAACTCACGCTGTGAAAGCAACCTCGAGAATCCGACCCGCTGCGAAGTTTTTCTTCGATGGAGACAGGAAGTTTTTTGTTAAAGGCGTCACGTACGGTCCGTTCAAACCGGATGCGGATGGAAATTATGTCGGTCGACCCGAACAGGTGGATGCCGATCTGGCGCTGATGCGGGAGGCAGGCATGAACGTTGTGCGAATTTATCATTCGCCGCCGCGCTGGTTCCTCGATCGTTGCGTTGTCGCGGGGATGCGCGTTCTGGTGACGCTCCCCTGGGAAAAACACATCGAGTTCCTCCGCGTACGATCCACACGTAAACAGATCTCCGAAAATGTCCGCGCTGCCGTCAAGACGCACGCTGGCCACCCGGCAATCTTCGGTTACCTGGTCGGCAATGAAATTTCCAGCACGATGGCGCGTTGGCTCGGCACGCGTCGAGTGATCGAGTTCGTCGAGGAACTAATACAGATCGGGCGCGCAATGGATCCAGATGCGCTCTTTTCGTATGCCACGTATCCGCCCACCGAATATCTGCTCCCGCAGAATTCCGATTTTTCTTGTTTCAACGTTTACCTTCACAATCAGCGCGATTTCGAAGGGTATCTATTGCGGCTTCAAAATCTCACCGGCGAACATCCGCTTATCCTTGGCGAATTCGGCATGGACACGATCCGGCATTCCCAAGAGGAGCAGGCCGAAATGCTTGGCTGGCACATCGACAGCGTGGTGAAATGCGGTCTTGCCGGAACGATTCTTTTCACCTGGACGGACGAATGGTTCACGGGCGGCCAGGAAATTACGGACTGGGCGTTCGGCATCGTCACGAAGGAGCGCAAGCCGAAAAAGGCGTTCTACACGATTCAGGAAAAGCTCGGACGGAATGATTCGACCTCGCCTCATCTTCCGTTGCCCAAGGCACCATTCGTGTCGGTCATCGTTTGCTCGTACAACGGGGGCCACACTCTTGCTGCCTGCCTGAATTCGTTGGGCAAACTAAATTATCCGGATTACGAAGTCATTCTCGTCGACGATGGTTCGACCGATGATACTGCCCACGTTGCTGCGCAGTTCCCGTCGGTGCGCTACATCCATCAAACCAATCATGGACTAAGTCACGCCCGCAACACCGGTGCGACTGCTGCCAAGGGCGAAGTGTTGGCCTATACCGATTCCGACTGCATGGCGGACACGGATTGGCTGTACTACCTGATTGGCACGCTTGTCAGCGGCGATTACGCTGGAGTAGGCGGGCCAAACATCACGCCGCCGGCACAAAATTGGATTCAGGCGTGCGTTGCTGGGGCGCCGGGCGGACCAAACCATGTTCTGCTTACGGATACAGTCGCCGAGCATATTCCCGGTTGTAACATGGCGTTTTACCGTTGGGCTTTCGAAGGTGTAGGTGGGTTCGATCCCGAATATCGCAAGGCCGGCGACGACGTGGATTTCTGCTGGCGAATTCAGCAGGCTGGTTGGGTAATCTCTTTCAGTCCGACCGCGATCGTCTGGCATTATCGGCGGTTTACGCTGCGCGCTTTTTTGAAACAGCAAGACGGCTACGGCGAAGCGGAATCTTTGCTGCGCTTTAAACATTTAATCTTTTTCGGTCCGACGGGCACAGCGAAATGGCGCGGTCAAATCTACGGCGCCACGCGCTTCAGTTGGTTTGTTAATCGCCCGGTAATTTATCACGGGATTTTCGGTGAAGGATTTTTCCAATCGATCTATCCCGCGCCGCAATCAGACGTCGCAGCATACCTCAGCAGCATCGAATGGTTCGCGCTGACGATCTTCCTTTTTGGCCTTGGAATTTTTCTGCCTGGGTTGCGCATTGTTCCGTACCTGATGCTGGGCGGCACTTTTTGCGTGGCGCTTTCGTACATGGTGCGGGCGCGGATCGAACCAAAATTCGACACGGTGCACGCGCGCCTGCTGGTCATGATCCTGGCGTTTGCGCAACCGCTCGTGCGCGGATTCTCCCGATATTTCACCTGGCTGCGTTTCAAACGCACGCCGGCAAACGTCATTCGGAAGCACGAACATTTGCCCGAACTCGCGCGCTCTCGAGGCAGCCTAAGTCGCCGCGTATTTTGGAGCGAGGAGGGGAGGGATCGCCATTATTTTCTGGGCGAAATATTTCGGTTGCTCGACGAAGAAGGGTGGCGCTATTCCGCCGACAGCGGCTGGAACGATTGGGATATTCAAATTTACGGCAATTTCTGGTGGAGCATCGCGCTTCAAACAGTCACCGAATATCACGGTGGAGGAAAGTGTTTGACGCGTGTGCGGCTTCGCAACCGGATGGTTATTACGATGATCATCTTCAATTTGGTTGCGATCAGCTTGTTGATTTATCACCAGGTTAACGTTTCTCGCGTTGATTTCTGGGCATTCGTTTTTTACGGAGCTTTCCTGGGTTTTCTTGGAACGCGCGCGCGCGCGTTGAAATCGCGCGTAGCCGAACTGGTTGATCTTGCTGCCTTTCGCGCAGGCTTGCAGCGCGTGTCGCGCAAAGGAAAACCGATCGCCCCAAGACCGGAACCGGAACTGGAGGTTGCGGTAAACGCGACCGATCCTGCATCACCGCAGTTGCCGTAGTTCCATTGGCGTCCGCCACGGTGGGACGGCCTAGAATTTCAAAACCGTTCTACCTGATCCGGGTTCGATCCGGCCTATTCGCTTCGCTCTTAAAACCGACATTGCCCTTTGTGCATTGCGCTCCGCGACAATCGCCACCATTCCAATGCCCATGTTGAATACTTGATACATCTCCTGATCATCGACGTTTCCATTTTTCTGCAGGATTTGGAAAATTTTCGGAACGCGCCAGCTGTTGGTTTCAATTACCGCGTCACAATTCGACGGCAAAATCCGAGGCAAATTGTCGATGAGACCACCACCGGTGATATGAGCGAGCCCTTTGATCACGCCACCGGGAACTTTTGCGAGGAGCGGCTGATAGTTTTTGTGCATGCTCATCAATTCTTCGCCGACCCTGGTTGTCGAACCGGCTAGAGGCGAACTCGGCTTAAGTCGCATTTTCTCGAACAAAATTTTTCGCGCCAGCGAGTAGCCATTGGTGTGTAAACCGTTGGAAGCGAGACCGAGAACGACGTCGTTCGGTTTAATCTTGCTGCCATCAACGATTTTCGTTCGATCGACGACGCCAACGATGCAACCTGCCAGATCGTATTCGCCCTCGCGATACATGCCTGGCATTTGCGCGGTCTCGCCGCCCAGCAACGCGCAGCCTGCCGCCCGACACGCGCGAGAAAGGCCGCGAAGTAATTGCTGGAACACACGAGGTTCGAGTCTCTCGCAGCCGATGTAATCGAGGAAGAAAAGCGGCCGCGCGCCGACGACTGCAATGTCGTTGACGCAGTGGTTCACGAGATCCCCGCCCACCGTGTCGTGTTTGCCCATCGCGAAGGCGATCTTCAATTTCGTGCCTACCCCATCGACACTGGCCACCAACACTGGTTCGCGCATCCTGGGAAAACTCGCGTGAAATAACCCGCCGAATCCGCCGATCTTCCCGAGCACCTGTGCGCCGTGCGTTTGCCTAACGAACGCGCCAATGTCGCGCTTCAGCTTGTTTGCCAGATCGACATCCACGCCCGCGCGCGCATACGCTTTTTTCACGATCATACGTTGCAGGGCAACCGCTCCGTTTGCCAATTCGTTTCGGCAGGCGAAGCACCTGCCCTACGGTTCATTTTAGGTCGGTGAACAGCGTGGGCTGCGCTTCCTGATCGGCCAGCGCTTTGGCGCGTTGCTCGCGGCGTTCCATGATGAACTTATCTAGCGCAGGATCAACGGGCAGGGGATAATCGCCATTGAAACAAGCAAGGCAAAAACTGTTCAGCGGTTTTCCTGTCGCTCGAACCATCCCCTCCACATCAAGGTAACCGAGACTGTCCACACCAAGATATTTGCAGATGTCTTCCATCGACATCTGGTTGGCGATCAATTTTTCAGGGTCAGGGAAATCGATCCCGTAATGGCAGGCGAACCGGTGTGGCGGACAACTAACGCGCATGTGCACTTCTTTTGCACCGGCTTCGCGCAGGTTCACCACGCGCGCACGCGCGGTGGTACCGCGCACGATTGAGTCGTCCACAACGACGACGCGTTTTCCAGCCACCATTTCCTTGATCAAATTCAACTTCACTCGCACGTCGAAATCACGAATCAGTTGGCTCGGCTGCAAAAATGTCCGGCCGATGTAGTGGTTTCGAACGAACGCGTGCGCGAAAGGAATCTTTAGTTCTTCAGCGAAACCGAGAGCGGCGTAGTTACCCGAGTCGGGAACAGGCACGACGATGTCCGCTTTGACAGGAAATCTGCGCGCTAGTTCGCGTCCCATTTCCGTTCGGACTTTTCCGACGTTAACGCCGCCCATGATGCTATCCGGCCGCGAGAAATAGACGTATTCGAACATGCAGAACGCGGGACGCTCGTCCGGGAATGGCCGTTCCGAGCGCAATCCGTGTTCATTGATAATCAGCACTTCGCCCGGTTCGATCTCGCGAATAAACTCTGCGTGGATCAGATCGAACGCGCACGTTTCAGACGCGAGCACATATGCGCCATCGATTTTCCCGAGTGCCAGTGGCCGCCAGCCGAAAGGATCGCGCACGGCGATGAGTTCGCGTTCGCTCATGATTAAGAGAGAGAACGCACCCTGAACGCGACGCAACGCCGCCAGGATATTTCCACCATTGTTCGAAGGCTGCGCTAGAAGATGCAAAATAATCTCGCTATCGGCGGTAGTCTGAAAAATGGAACCTCTCCGCTCGAGTTCATCGCGCAGGATGTCGGCATTGATGAGATTTCCGTTATGCGCAATAGCCATCTGGCCGCGCACGCAATCGACCACGAAAGGTTGCGCGTTCTTGATCGTGCTGGTGCCGGTTGTCGAGTAACGGGTGTGTCCAAGCGCGCGTGTTCCCTTCAGCCTTGCCAATTCTTCCTGGCCAAAAACCTGAGACACCAGACCCATGTCCTTGTGCATGAGAAAACTGGTGCCCGGCCCATTACTTGTGACGATCCCGGCGCTCTCCTGTCCGCGATGTTGCAACGCAAACAGACCATAGTATGTCAGCACCGCGGCGTTCGGATGACCGAACACGCCGAAAAGCCCGCACTCGTGCTGCGGCAGAACCGCCGAGTCCGGCATTTGGTCCGGGTCCGGTCTGTTCGAGGGGCTAGTCACACCCAATAATTCATCAGATTGGCGTGGATTCAATCGCGCCTTTTGCAGATTCACAAGCTCGGAATGCTTTCGTCTTGTTCAACTGCGTGACGGATCGCGTTCCACCACTCGTCATAGATCTCGGCAACTCGCCAGCGAAAGGTCCGTTCGTCGATCCGAATTTGTAGTTCGTCGCCGTCGACTTTGCCCAGTTGCTGAAATGGAACGTCATGCTCGCGTAGAAGCGAAATTGTCTTCCCGAGATTTTCAGACGCGACCGAGATAACAATTCGAGACTGCGACTCGTTAAACAATACTGTAGTTGCTTCGCTCTGCGAAGCGTCGGTCGGATTGGTTTCATTCGCGTGCGCGTCGTCCACAGGGCGACGACTACAGTCGATGTTCGCTCCGAACAACCGTTCGGGATTGAAGCAAGATTCGGCAAGTGTGACGGCAAGTCCGCCTTCGGAGCAATCGTGGGCGCTCCGCACGAGACCTTCACGAATCAAATTACGAACGGCATTTTGCACCTTGATTTCATGTGCAAGATCGACGTGCGGTGGCGGACCGACTTTTAATCCGTGGCAAACCTTCAGATAACGCGAGCCGCTTATGCCTGGAGCCGCGACGCTGTCGTCGCGGTGTGCTGCGCCCCGGGGGCGGGCCGGCTCCACGCCGACGAGAATGATTATGTCGCCTTCGTCTTTGAACCACTGCGTCGTGATGTGCTTTTCATCGTCAATCAGCCCGACCATCGCGATTGTTGGCGTTGGATCGACGACGCCGAGAGGGCTCTCATTGTACAACGAGACATTTCCGCCAGTTACAGGCGTTCCGAATGCGCGGCAGGCTTCGGCCACGCCCTCAACGGCTTCACGTAATTGCCAGAAGTTTTCCCGTTTGTACGGGTTGCCGAAATTCAGGCAATCCGTGACGGCCAACGGCCTGGCGCCGGAGCAGGTGAGATTGCGCGCCGCTTCAGCAACAGCAATTTTGCCGCCCTCGCGCGGATCAAGCGCGCAGTAGAGTGAATTGCAATCGGTGGTCGCGGCGAGAATTTTGTTCGCGTAACGAACGAAATACACAGCGGCGTCGGAGCCGGGCTTCACCACCGTTCCCGTTCGAACTGTGTGATCATACTGCCGATACACCCAATTTTTGGACGCAATCGTCGGATCGCGAAGAAGCTGCCGAAGAGATTCGTGCACGTCGATTTCTTGTAGCCGTCGCTCTGCGAGCAACGAGCGCGCGTCCCGCAGGGACGCGGCTACTGGGGGCGATTTCGCTTCGCGCGAATATAGCGGCGCCTCATCAGCCAGGGCTTTCGCTGGAATTTCCGCTGCAATCGTGCCGTTGTTTCGGACGCGCATGATACCGTCGTTCGTGACACGGCCGATCTCCGCGCACGGCACGTCCCACTTATCGAACACTTGGCGAACGACATCTTCGCGGCCGCGCTTTGCAATGATCAGCATGCGTTCCTGCGATTCGCTAAGCATGATTTCATACGGTGTCATCCCTGGCTCGCGTCTCGGTACCTTGGCGAGATCGATTTCGATACCGCTGCCACCGCGGCTTGCCGTTTCGCATGTTGAACAAGTCAGGCCGGCTGCTCCCATGTCTTGAATTCCGGCGACTGCGTCACGAGCAATCAGTTCGAGACAGGCCTCGAGCAGCAATTTTTCCTTGAACGGATCGCCGACTTGCACCGCGGGACGATCTTCGCGCGATTGCTCGGTCAATTCGCGCGAGGCAAACGCCGCGCCGGCGAGACCGTCGCGACCTGTTTCAGCGCCGACGTAGAAAACAGGGTTGCCCGCGCCTTCTGCGGCGCCCCGCGCGAGTTGTTCGTGACGCAACACGCCAAGGCAAAAAACGTTTATCAGCGGATTGCCATCGAAACTCTCATCAAAATAAATCTCGCCACCGATGGTGGGAATGCCGACGCAGTTGCCGTAATGCGCGATACCCGAGACGACGCCCGTGAAGAGTCGCCTGTTGGCGGCGATGTTCGATTTTTGATTTTTGATGTTTGATTGACCGATTGGCCCGAAGCGTAACGAATTCAGGCAAAACTCCGGGCGCGCGCCCATCGTGAAAATGTCTCGAATGATTCCACCAACGCCTGTGGCTGCGCCCTGAAAAGGCTCGACCGCGCTGGGGTGATTATGGCTCTCGATTTTGAACGCCACGGCCCAGCCGTCGCCAATGTCGACCACGCCCGCATTTTCTTCGCCGGCTTTGACCAGAATATTCGCGCCGGTGGTGGGAAGCTTTTTCAGTTCTTTCCTTGAGTTCTTGTACGAGCAATGCTCGCTCCACATCACGGAAAAGATGCCGAGCTCGGTGAAGTTCGGCTCACGTCCAAGGATTGTCTTGATCCGCTCGAATTCTTCCGGTGTAAGGCCATGTTGTTTGACCAGTTCGGGTGTAACAACTGGATCGGCGTGCGGCGTTTTGCTTGTCATTGGCATCCCATGTTACCGAATTCGCGGCGCTCACTCAAATCGCTGAAATCGCAAATACTTCGAATCACGACACTATTGGGCGGCCAAAGATAAAACGGATAAGGAGCGTCCGTTCGAGTGCTGAGTCACGAACTGTGGAGGTAACTTAATCAAGAAGGAGGAGAGAATGAAGAAGACAATTATTGCTTTGGTATGCGGAATGGTTGCGCCATTGGCGTTTGCACAAACCAGCACGACCACGACCGAAGAGACTACAACGTCGACAAGACCGTCGACCACAACGACTACAAGTACAACTTACGAGGCCGGGACGGTAACTACCTATGAACCTGGTAAGACGATCGTCGTCAGAGGCGAGCAGGGCCCGGTAAGTTTCGCTCTCGGCACAGCTGCGAACGTTGTTGACGCGGCTGGCAAAGCTGTGACGGCCCCATTGCGAGCCGGCCAAAAAGTTCGGGTTTATTATGCGGGACCGACTGAACACCGCACGGTTGAGCGTGTGATAGTCGAAGATTAAGCGAAGCCCAATTCGCAAAATTAAGCTGCAGGATTCGCCCTGAATCCTGCAGCTTTTTCTTTGTCGTAGCTCAACGAGTAACAAGCGTTTCGCAGAGCGAAGCGGCTACAGGATTTGCGTTTCGAACGCGAATCGCTGAGGTTTTCTTCCTCATGGCTTTCGATCTTAAGGAGATTATCGCCTCGCGTCTTGGCGAAAACTACGAACTGCACGAGCGGCACATAAACCGCACGCTCGTAGCGGCGCAGCGCGTTATCGGTTTTGACAAAGTCTATGCGCGCGCCGAGGGCGCGTATCTCTATGACATGGATAACCAGCCGTATCTGGATTTTTTGAGCGGCTACAGCGTTTTCAACATTGGTCGAAATCACCCACTGGTAAAACAAGCGATCCGCGACGTGCTCGATCTGGACCTTCCAAACATGGTGCAGATGGACTGTTCGCTTCTGAGCGGCTTGTTGGCTGAAGCCCTTGTGAAACGGACGCCGCCGCATCTAAATGCTGTTTTCTTTTGCAACTCCGGGACCGAGGCAATGGAGGGCGCCCTGAAGTTCGCACGCGCTGCGACGGGACGACAACGCGTTGTATCGCTGGCGAGCGCATTTCACGGCCTAACAATAGGCTCGTTGTCGCTGATGGGCTGCGAAAGCTTCACCGAAGGTTTCGGCCCGCTCATGGAAGGTTTCGACACACGCGTCCCACTCGATGACATTCAAGAATTAGATCGGCAATTGCGCGCGCGCGATGTGGCGGCGTTTGTGATCGAGACCGTTCAGGGCAAAGGCTGTCAGACGCCGAAGTCGGATTTCTTTATTCGTGCCCAGGAACTTTGCCGCAAATACGGAACGCTGCTGATCTCGGATGAAGTCCAGACCGGCCTTGGTCGAACAGGCAAGATGTTCGGATTCCAGCATTGGAATTTGGAGCCTGACATCATCACGCTCGCGAAAACATTGAGCGGCGGTTACGTGCCGTGTGGCGCAATTGTTACCCGCCGCGAAATTTATCAGAAGACGTTCAGCCGCATGGACCGCTGCGTTGTGCACTCCACAACCTTCGGCCGCAACAATCTCGCAATGGCGTGTGGGCTGGCATCGCTGGAAGTGATCGATCAGGAAAATCTGGTCGAGCGCTCGGCTAAAATGGGCGCATTGCTCATGGAGAGAATCGACGGGCTGAAGGCGAAACATTCCTTTATCAAAGAAGTGCGTGGCAAAGGCCTCATGGTAGGCATTGAGTTTCACGAACCTGGCGAGTTCAAGCTCAAGATGGCGTGGAAACTTTTGCACAAGATCGACAAGGTGCTGTTCGCGCAGATGATCGTAACTCAAATGTTGAGCAAACACCGCATTCTCACGCAGGTAGCCGGCCACGGGATGGACGTACTGAAAATCCTTCCGCCGCTCATCATCGGCGAAAAAGAAGTCGACATGTTCGTCACCGCCCTCGACGACGTGCTTACCGAATGTCGCAAATTTCCCGGTCCAATGTGGGAACTTGGAAACAATTTTGTGCGCGCCGCGATCGGGTCGCGGCGGACGACTGAAGCGCCTTCGGGAGTGTCTGCATCTGCTTAACGGAGGCGGACGCTTCGATGTCATTGGAGTTGCAGGGAAACGTGTTGCCCCGAGTTGTGCGACGTCTCGAGTTTGTCATTGTCGATCTTTTGTTCGAGCGTACCTTTTGAGTTAAGCCAAAAAAAGGAGTTATCATGAGCACTGCTGTTGTTGAGGAGAAGAAGACCGAAACAAAATTGACTCAGCTGGAGCAGCTGAAGAAGTTTACGAAAGTCGTGGCCGACACGGCCGATTTTGAATCGATCAAACAATTCAAGCCACAGGACGCGACAACGAATCCGAGCCTGGTTTACGCTGCGACGCAAAAACCCGAGTACGCGCACTTAATTGAGGGAGTGTTGGCGGATAGAAAAAAATCCGGACTCAGTGGTGCGGCGCAAATCGAAGATATCTGCGATCATTTGCTGGTGCAGTTCGGGTGCGACATTTTGAACGTCGTACCTGGGCGCGTTTCGACTGAAACGGACGCGCGACTTTCATTCGATGTTGACGGTTCGATTAAGAAAGCTCGTAGGCTGATTGAGCTTTACCGGGAGCGTGGAATTCCGCGCGAACGTGTGTTGATCAAAATAGCATCGACCTGGGAAGGATTGAACGCTGCGGAGCAGCTGCAAAAAGAGGGGATCCACTGCAATTTGACATTGCTGTTTTCGTTGCCGCAGGCCGTCCGCGCGGCGGAAGCGAGAGTGCAGCTCATCTCGCCCTTTGTCGGGCGGATTTACGATTGGTACAAAAAGGAGATGAAACGCGATTATATCGGAGTAGAAGATCCGGGAGTTCAATCAGTTACAGAAATTTATACGTACTACAAGAAATTCGGTATTCCGACGGAAGTGATGGGCGCCAGCTTCCGTAACACCGGCCAAATTCTGGAGTTGGCAGGATGCGATTGCCTGACGATTAGTCCCGAACTAATGGAAGAGCTCTCCAAATCCACGGACTCAGTTGAGCGCAAACTGACTCCGGAGAAATCGAAAACAGCGAAGCTCGATAGGTTGGAATTGGACGAGAAAAAATTCCGCTGGTTGCTAAATGAGAACGCGATGGCGACGGACAAAACAGCAGAAGGTATTCGCAAATTCGCCGTTGACGTTGTGAAGCTCGGGAAATTCGTGGCGAGTAAGTTGTGAATCCCTTCCTCTACCTCTGTCTCTCAATCTGCCTTGAGCAGCTAACGAAAGATTGAGCGAAAGAGGAAGAGTTGATGTTCAATGTCGTTTTAGTCGAACCCGAGATTCCGCCCAATACTGGCAACATCGGTCGGCTTTGTCTGGCAACCCGATCAACTCTGCACCTGATTAAGCCGTTCGGGTTTTCGCTAGACGACCGGCAATTGCGTCGAGCGGGACTCGATTATTGGCACGAGGTACCGCTGCAATTGTGGGATTCGTTCGACGTGCTACAGCGGGCGCGATCGGCGGGAACTCGTTATTTTTTTCTAACCACCAAAACCCAACGTCCTTATTATGCCGTGAACTTTCGGGACGATGATTTCCTCGTCTTTGGCCGCGAAACGAAAGGACTCCCACATAAATTACTCGCCGCCAACACTGACAATTGCATCACTATTCCGATGCACGGGACGCGCAGTCTGAATCTGGCTACGGCGGTAGCAATTGTGTTGTTTGAGGCTGTGCGTCAACAGCAGGTCTGATCAAAAACACCGCAACGACGCACGCCTGGCAGATGATTTTGCTGCCGTCGCCAGCGATGGAGTGTCCTTTCGCTTTTGAGGCGGACATGCATCCAGAAAAGGACGCTACCACGTTGAATAAATGCAAACCTCAAAAGGTCTAACAACCAAAGAAAAGAAGCTTATGAGAATATTCGTTGTTTCAATTTGTAGTCTTGCGCTCGTCAGCGTCGCAGTCGGTGAGCAGAAAGAAGAAAAGAAATCGCAACCGAAGAAGCAGGCGCAAACGGCCCAGCATTCGACTCACGCCACCGGACATCCGGCAGGAGGTGGAGGAGCAGGCGCCAAGAAAATGACGACGGCTCCGTCGGGAGGACAAAAACCAAAAACAGGTCAAACCTCAACGACGGCGTATCACGGCCAGCAAGGTAAGAAGAGCCAAACGTCAACGGCAACCTATCATGGGCAAAAGGCGAAGGCGGCTCAGACTTCCAACGCTGCTTATCAAGCCCAGAAAGCCAAGAAGAACCGAACCCAAGCTGAGAGACAAACAGCCAAAGCGGCGGACGCTGGCCAAGTGAAGGGAGCAGGCAAACCGAATCAGGCGAAGACTGCGACTGTTTCTGGGCAGAACGCAGCAAAAGGGAAGTTCGCCCATGGGAAGCCGTTTAAGCCGCAGCACTTTAACCTTCCAAAACAGCCGAATACTGCAAAGGCGCCGCCGGTAAAGTTCCAGCAAGGCAGACACATCGCAGGAAGCCAAAACTGGCAAGGTCGCCAATACACAGTGTTCCGTAATTACAAATCAGAGTGGCACGATCAGAACTGGTGGCGCGGTCATTATGGTAACAACATCACGTTTGTGTTCGGAGCGCCTTATTACTGGAACGCGGGCTACTGGTTCCCAGCGTGGGGTTACACTCCCAACGCGTATTATGCGTGGGATGGACCTATCTATGCTCATAATCGCCTGCCACCAGACCAGGTAATTGCGAACGCGCAGGCAGCGCTTCAGCAACAAGGTTATTACCATGGAGAAGTGGATGGTCTTATTGGGCCGCTTACACGTGGTGCGATCGCAGATTATCAGCGCGATCACGGGCTTTACGCCACATCTACCATCGATCAGCCAACGCTTCAGGCGCTAGGCATATCGTAGCGAACAAACGCGCTGATTTTTGTCAAAAGCCGCCGCGAATAGTTTTTCGACGGCGGCTTTTTGTTGGGAAGTAGCTGTGCCGCGACTCGCTTTGCAAACCTTCGCGATCGCGATCAGCCCACGCTTGAATCGCCAGACTTGTCATAAATGTAAGAACATCGCAGCGCGGCATGCTGACTTTTCCGACGGCAGCTTTTTTGCCATCGCGCTCTTGCACCAGAACAGATTAGCGGGAAATACTTGCTCGTGGAGCAGCCGCAACTGATTGCCCGAGATATTTGCAAGTCGTTTCGAATGGGCGCCAGGCGAATTGAAGTCTTGCGCGGGATCTCAATGGACATCGCCCACAACGAAACGGTTTTTCTTTCCGGTGCATCCGGCGCGGGCAAGACGACGCTGCTCTACACGTTGGCGGGGCTGGAACGTCCGGAATCGGGAACGGTGAAATTCGAAGGACGCGAGCTTTATCGCGGGGGCTCGTCCGCGGAAGCCCGTCTGCGAAACGAAAAAATGGGCTTTGTGTTTCAGGGTTATTTTTTGCTGCACGAACTGACCGCACTCGAAAATGTTCTGCTGCCGGGAATGATCGGGCATCGTGTAATCGAGGGACAGGCCGAGGAGAGTTTGGCCGCAGTAGGGCTGGCCGACCGCATGCATCATTTGCCCGCGGAATTGTCAGGCGGAGAGCAGCAGCGCGTCGCCATTGCGCGAGCATTAACGAATGATCCCGACATTATTTTTGCCGATGAGCCGACGGGAAATCTCGACTCGAAAACGGGCGACACGATCATGGATCTGCTGCTAAATCTGGCGCGCGATCGCAGCAAAACTCTTCTGGTCGTTACGCACGACAGCCGTCTGGCAACGCGCGGCGATCGGCAGTTGCACATCGTGGATGGAGCACTGCAGTGATTCCGCTTGCGCCGCCGATTTTGCGGTTTGAATTGCGCGTCTAAACATTTGAGGTTTTGTTGCTAACATGAAAACCACTGATGCGACGGTGCTGGAGGAACCAAAGGCTCGCAGGCGTGCGACCGAGGAAACAATTGAACCGGCGATAGAAAGTCGGCCGCGTCCGACAACGGGCGTCAGGGAAGCGAAGATTTACATCGACGGGAAATTCTATTCCGAAGCAAACGCAAAGGTTTCAGTGTTCGACCATGGTTTGCTCTACGGCGATGGCATTTTCGAGGGCATACGTTTTTACAACGGCCGCGTTTTTCGCCTGGAACAACACTTGGAGCGCCTTTGGAATTCAGCGCGTTCTATTTGTCTCGATATTCCCATGACCCGGCAGGAAATGACGGAGGCGTTGCTTGAAACGATCCGGCAAAATCATTTGCGTGACGGTTACATTCGTCTGGTCGTCACACGCGGAGTCGGCAACCTGGGTTTGAATCCGGAGCAGTGCAAGAATCCGAGCGTGATCATAATTGTGGCGACGATCGCTCTTTATCACGAGGATTTTTACCGAAAAGGGCTGAGCATTGTTACTGTCGCGACACGCCGCAGTAATCCAGCATCTCTCAATCCGGCGGTTAAATCATTGAACTACTTGAACAACGTAATGGCTAGGATCGAAGGCAATCTTGCCAGCGCTGATGAAGCATTGATGTTGAATGATGCAGGAAACGTCGCCGAATGCACTGCCGACAACGTCTTCATCATCAAGCATGGCCAGATCTTTACGCCCCCGATCACGGCCGGAGCATTACGAGGAATCACGCGATCGGTCGTGTTTGATATAGCTGGCGAGTTCGACATCAAAGTGATCGAGGCAGATTTTACGCGGCACGACATTTTCGTGGCCGACGAATGCTTCCTCACAGGAACTGCTGCCGAGATCGTTCCAGTGGTTAAAGCTGATGGCCGCATTATCGGAGACGGAAAACCCGGCCCGATCACAACGCGCATCGTAGCCCGGTTCCGCGATATGACACATAACACTGGCACGCCGATTTTCGATTAAGGAGCACGGATCGCCGAGCGGGACGATGTCAGGCACTGTGTATCGGGTTGAATGTTTGCAGCAGATCACGGTCTAACTAACAAAGATGTTGTGCGACGTTTGCAAATGTAATGATGCGACAGTTTTCCTGACACAGATCCTCGAGGGCAAGATGCACAAGGTAAACCTGTGCGAAGCTTGCTCGAAGGAAAAAGGTGTCCAGGACCCGACCAGTTTCGCGCTCGCGGATTTACTGCTGGGCATCGGGGCGGCCGAAGAGATTGAAAAAGGAGCGCCGGCTAAGAAATGCTCCGTGTGCGGTTTTAGTCAGGCGGACTTCAAAAAAACAGGTCGCCTTGGTTGCAGCGAATGCTATGTGACCTTCGCCGAGGGTTTGGGTTCGCTGTTAAAAGCGATGCATAAAGGGACCGAACACATCGGAAAATTGCCGGAACGCGCGCAGCGCACCATGGCACTGAACCAGCGAATGCGCGCCCTCACTGAAAATCTACAGAAAGCCGTGGCTGACGAGAACTACGAGAGTGCTGCCTCGCTGCGCGATCAGATTAAACAGCTCGAAACCGATCTTTCGAATTCAGTATGAAATTTTCAAGCATGCTTTCCACTGCGGGGGAATGGCTGCGCGGTGAAGGGCCACATCACCAGGTTGTAATCAGCAGCCGCGTTCGCCTCGCGCGGAATTTGCGTAACCGTGCGTTTCCGGGATGGGCGAAGAAGGCGGAACGCACGTCGGTCCTCGAACAGATCCGGTTGCGTGTGGAAGAGCTTCCGGAGATGCAGGACGCGTTTTCCGAAGGCTTGCAGGATCTGGCGGCGTTGGACAAACAGGTGCTGGTCGAGCGCCACTTGATCAGTCGTGAGCATGCCGCCAAGGGCGCGGGCAGTGCAGTGGTGGTGAATCGGCGGCAAACGCTCAGCGTCATGATCAACGAAGAAGATCATCTCCGGATGCAATCCATTCGTTCCGGTCTTCAGTTGAAACAGGCATTCAAGCTGGTCGATAAGATCGACACCGCGCTTGAAAGCAAACTCGACTTCGCCTTCGATCCGCAACTTGGCTATTTGACCGCTTGTCCGACGAACGTCGGCACCGGCATGCGTGCTTCTGCGATGCTGCATCTTCCGGGGCTGGTCCTAAGCGAGCTGATCAACCAAGTCATCCAGGCGGTCAGTAAAATCGGGCTCGCAGTGCGTGGCCTTTACGGCGAAGGCACCGAAGCCATGGGCAATCTTTTTCAGATTTCCAATCAGACTACGCTCGGTGAAAAAGAAGAAGACATCATCAATCGTCTGACCAAAGTCATCGAGACGATTATTGATAAGGAACACGACGCGCGCCAGACTTTGCTCCAGAGAAAACCGAGCACACTTTGCGATCAGATCGGCCGTGCCTATGGCGTTCTAACTTACGCGTATGCCATGCCGTCCAAGGAAGCGCTCAACCTCCTGTCGGTTATCAAGCTGGGAATGGATCTCGGCGCGTTCCCGGAACATCAGCGCCTGCAAATCGACGAATTGTTCATCGAGACACAGCCGGCGCATCTGCAAAAGAACTCGCAACAGAAGCTAAATGCTGAAGAGCGCGACCATCTGCGGGCCCAAATCATCCGTGACCGGTTGAAAATTTTCCCTAAACCTGATATTAGTAAGATGGTACGAGAATCAGGCAATGGCTTGACGAACGGACCATCGAGTAATGAATAATTTCACACCGCGGGCTCAACAGGTTTTGGCGCTTGCTCGCAAGGAAGCCGACCGGTTTAACCACAACTACGTGGGCACCGAGCACTTGCTTCTTGGGCTGATCAAGCTCGGGCAGGGCGTGGCAGTAAACGTCTTGCAAAAGATGGGGCTCGATCTCGAGACGGTGCGGATGGAAGTGGAGAAACAAGTCGGTTCCGGACCTGAGACAAAGATGGTCGGCAACGTGCCGTACACGCCTCGCGTCAAAAAGGTGCTGGCACTTGCTGGCAAAGAGGCCAAGGCGCTCAATCATTCCTATGTCGGGACGGAACACATTTTACTCGGGCTGTTGCGCGAAGGCGAGGGGGTTGCTGCCAGAGTGTTGAAGACTCTGGAACTCGATATCGAACGTACGCGCAACGAAATCTTGAAAGAGCTCGATCCGAATTTCACGCCGTCCGAGGCGGAACAGGAAGGCGAGCCGGCAAAGAAAGACGTCAAGACTCCGGCGCTCCGTGCATTCGGTCGCGATCTAACCGAGTTAGCGCGTAAGGGCGAACTCGATCCGGTGATTGGCCGGCGCAACGAAATCGAGCGCGTCATTCAAGTGCTTTGCCGGCGCACGAAGAACAATCCGGTATTAATTGGCGAAGCGGGCGTGGGCAAAACAGCGATCGCGGAGGGACTGGCGCAGGAAATCTCAAACGGTAACGTGCCGGAACTATTGCGGGATAAGCGTGTGATCACGCTCGACCTGGCGTTAATGGTGGCAGGAACAAAATATCGCGGCCAGTTCGAAGAACGAATCAAAGCGGTGATGGACGAGATCCGTCGTTCCAAGAACGTGATCCTTTTTATCGACGAACTGCACACGATCGTCGGCGCAGGTTCAGCCGAAGGCGCGATGGACGCGTCCAACATCATTAAGCCGGCCCTGAGTCGCGGCGAATTACAATGCGTTGGCGCGACAACGATGAACGAGTACCGCAAGTACATCGAGAAAGATGCCGCGTTGGAACGCCGGTTTCAGACGATAAAGGTCGATGCGCCGACCGTTGATGAGGCCATTCAAATCTTGAAAGGTTTGCGTCCGAAGTACGAGGCGCATCACAAAGCCAAGCTCACCGACGAAGCACTCGAGACCGCCGTTAGATTTTCCGATCGTTACATCACCGGCCGATTTCTTCCCGATAAAGCCATCGATGTCATGGATGAAGCAGGCGCCCGCGCTCGCATCAACTCAATGACGCGGCCGCCGGACGTGAAGGATATCGAGAAAGAAATCGAAGCCATCCGTCTGGAAAAAGAAGGAGCGATCAAGGCCCAGGATTTTGAAAAAGCCGCTTCGCTTCGCGACAAGGAGAAGCAAACCAAGGAAAAACTCGATTCCATTTTGACCAAGTGGCGCGAAGAACGCGAAGAGAAAGAGGTCGTCGTGACTGGCGATGACATGATGCACATCATCTCGAAAGTCACGGGCGTTCCGCTCCAGCGGATGGAAGAGCAGGAGACCCAAAAGCTGCTCAGGATGGAGGCGGAGCTCAAAGAGCGCGTAATCGGCCAGCACGAAGCAGTCACAGCGATCAGCAAGGCATTGCGGCGCTCCCGCGCGGATTTGAAAGATCCCAAGCGTCCGATCGGTTCGTTTGTGTTTCTTGGTCCGACCGGTGTCGGCAAAACCTATTTGGCGCGCACGCTCGCAGAGTTCATGTTTGGCGACGCTGACGCGTTGATCCAAATCGACATGTCGGAGTACATGGAGAAATTCACGGCGTCGCGCTTGATCGGGTCGCCGCCGGGCTATGTCGGTTACGAGGAAGGCGGACAACTTTCTGAAGCCGTGCGACGTCGGCCGTACTCCGTAGTGCTCTTCGATGAAATTGAAAAAGCGCATCCCGACGTGATGCATCTTCTTTTGCAGATCTTGGAAGACGGTAAGATTACCGACTCGTTAGGCCGCAAGATCGATTTCCGGAACACGATCATCATTATGACGTCGAACGTCGGCGCTGAGTTGCTGAAGAAACAGACGGTGATGGGCTTCGGCGCACCGAGTGAGGGACACGATTACGATTCGATGCGCGACAAGATTCTAGATGAAACGAAGCGAGTCTTTAAGCCCGAGTTTCTTAACCGGCTGGATGAGATCATCGTGTTTCATTCCCTCGGCAAACCGGAGTTGTTGCGCATCGTTGACTTGGAAGTGGACAAAGTGCTCACGCGCATCAAAGCCAAGGATGTGCACATCGACCTGCAGCAAAGCGCGAAAGAATTTCTCATCGATAAGGGATACGACCCGCAGTACGGCGCCCGACCGATGCGTCGCGCTGTCGAACGTTTTCTTGAAGATCCGCTCGCGGAAGAATTGCTCCGCGGCAACGTCAAACCCGGCGACCACGTCGACGTCGTTGCAGCTGACGGCAAGCTGTCGTTCAAGGTTCCCGAATCACAGACACAGAGCAGCGCACCGGCCGCGCCGGCGCCGAGCTAAGGCACACTCTTCAATTACGCCCGCGGATGCGCATCCGCGTACGCTTTCTTGAGACGTTCGACGGTGACGTGCGTGTAGATCTGTGTCGTGGAAAGACTCGCGTGCCCAAGTAATGCCTGCACGCTGCGCAGGTCCGCGCCGCGATCGAGCATGTGCGTGGCGAAACTGTGGCGCAATTTGTGTGGGCTCATGGAAATCGGAATGGACGTACGCCGAACATACCGTTTCAACACCAGCCAAACTGAGCGCGCGGACATTCGCCTTCTCGCTTTGTTGATGAAGAGCGCACCCACATGCACGTTGGCCGTCGCCCGATATTTTTGGATCGCTTCCAGCGCTGGCAGACCCACCGGACAGACGCGTTCCTTGCGGCCCTTGCCGAATACGCGCACCGACTCTGTATAAGGATCAACGTCGGCCACATCGAGCGCAGCGAGTTCGCTCAAACGCACGCCGCTGCTGTAAAACAATTCCATGATGGCGACGTCGCGCAGGGGCATCCATGATGGTGCAGATCGGCTCTTCGGCTCGCGGGTTGGCGCCGTAAGAAGTTCGTCTACCTGTTGGCGTGTTAGGACCAGCGGCAGTTTTTTCTCCATCTTTGGCAGTTGTACTTCCCGGACAGGATTACGTAGCAGCCGTTTCCGGGCGCCAAGAAACTGATAGAAAGTGCGCAATGCGGAGAATTGCAGCCGCACGTACGAACGCGCCTGCCCGCGTTTCATCACCGCGAAGAGGTAATCACGAAAATCGTCGGCTACACATTTTTTCCACGAGGTTTTGTTTTCCGCGCGGAAACCAGTCAACGCATGGCGATACGCCTTGAGCGTGCGCGGCGAAGCATTCCGCTCGTTAGCTAGATAACGCAGGAATTCTTCCATCAGAGGATCCCGGGTCATTCCGAGCACAGTCGAGGACTCCCGAGACGAAGGCTTTGAGATCTTGCCGCGGGATCCGTCGACTTCTCGCGCGTTTGCGCGATCCGCTCGGGATGACGAAGCGCTCATTCGGGCTTCTCGACAACGTACCGCAGGTCGGTTGGATTAGAGTGGCCGCTCATTTGGCTTTTGAAAATCGGCGGCGGGGTGGTGGAAATGATCTCGTACCCTTTCAAAACGAACTCCGGATAAATCCCATTGCTCGCAGGCTCATACACTTTGTCGCCACTGAAGGAGCCGTAGAGCTTGTATTCGTAGTTATTGTCGCTCCCGAATTCGAGACGTTCGCGGTCCGGCGCGAGCTTCGCTTTCTCATTTAGCATCACCAACTCAGCTGTGCTCCATGGCTGACCCGGCTTGCGAACGTAACCCCAGAATTTGTAATCGGGTTTGTAGTAACGCCGCCCGATATAATAATCGCCGGTCGGTTCGGCTGCGATCTGTTGCGTCATCTCGATTCTCGCCTGCTGAATCCCTTGGGGAACAGTTTCGCAGCCGGCAAAGAAAACGGCGCCGAGCACCAGATTACTGGCCAACAGATACTGAGCCGCGCGTCTCATCGCTTGAACGGGCATCATTTACGCAGCTTTTGCGCCGGGCGCAATTGCAAGCTCGAAGGGACGAGGTCGGGCGATCATTTTCTCGTGCGAGATGGATTGCATGGCTTCGACCGGGCCGCTAGAATTCGCCGCATCATGTTCGAAGTTGAGATTTATGCGCGTGGCTTGCGCGAAATGGGGAACATCCTGGAATTGGACCGGCAGCTCGTGGAGACCGCCGGCTTGCGTTACAAAGTGGATACAAATCACGATATCGTTTACCTCGAGTTCGATGAACCGACTTTGAGCATTCGCGAAATTCGCGCCATTTTCCTCAAGCTTGGCCTTGAACCGCTTATTATCGGCGCCGTTCCGCCCGAACTGCAATCGCGAACAAAGACCGAGCGGTTGAGCGGCTAGCGACGTAATCGGCGATTACTGATCAGAACAAAACGTTGCGCAGCACGCTCTTTAGCCGTTCACTGTCCGCTCATCTCTCATCGCTTCTTCCATAATGGTTCGCTTCTTTAGCGCCCTCGGTGCGCCGCTGATCGCGTTCGTCCAATATCTCGGCGAACTCGTCCTGCTGGCTGCAGACACGTTTCGTTCCATTTTCACCCACAAACTCCGGTGGAAATTGTTCCTCAATCAGGTTGTCGAAGTCGGGTTGCTTTCGCAGCTCGTCGTCATAATCACCGGCGCGTTCACTGGTGCGGTGTTCTCGGCACAAACATTTTTCCAATTTAACAAGCTGGGAATGGGCTCGGCTGTGGGCGCGGTAGTTTCGGTTTCGCTCTGCCGCGAACTCGCGCCCGTGCTGACTGCTCTGATGGTAGCGGGACGCGTGGGCGCAGCGATGTCAGCCGAGATCGGCACGATGAAAGTCACTGAGCAAATCGATGCCTTGCGTGCACTTGCTGTTTATCCGGTTGATTACCTGGTAGTGCCGCGCGTGCTGGCCATGATGGTCTCGATGCCACTTCTGGTAGCGGAGTGCATCGCCGTGGGCATCGCAGCCGGTTATCTCGTTGCGATTTTCATGCTCGACATTAACGGCACTTACTACATGGCGAACATGGTGCGCTGGACGCGCAGTCGCGATATCATCATGGGTCTGTCAAAAGCGTTCTGTTTCGGGATACTCATCGTATTCATCAGTTGCCAGAAAGGATTGACCACACGCGAGGGAGCAGTCGGCGTCGGTCGGGCCACCACTGAGGCGGTGGTGAACGCCTCGCTCGCGGTCCTGATTTGCAATTTTTTTCTCACCATGATGTTTAACATTATTTATCCGGCCGGGTATCAGTGATGCTGCTCAGTTGAGACTTGCAGGCTGAGAGTTGAAAGTTTGAGGTACGATGATCGAAGCGCCTCCATCTCCGAAGATGTCAGCGGAACCTCCTCTGGTTTCGGATGATTCGTCGTCCATGATTGCCGTGCATTCGTTGCAAAAGAAAATCGGGCAACAGGAAATTTTGCGCGGCGTCGATCTTAAGATCAGCAACGGCGAGACGCTGGCCATCATTGGGCGTAGCGGTGGCGGAAAGAGCGTTTTGCTGAAACACATGGTTGGGTTGATGGAGCCCGACTCCGGGGAAATTTGGATCCAGGGTCAAAACATCATTGGAATGAGTGAGCGCCAGCTCGGGGCCATCCGCAAAAAGGTCGGCATTCTATTTCAAGGTGGCGCGCTTTTTGATTCGATGACGGTTGCAGACAACATTGCCTTTCCCTTGCGCGAAGCCGGCGAGCGCGATCGGAAAGTTCTGCGCTCAAAAGTGAGTGAGATGCTTGAGGTGATGGAAATGGAAGGTCAGGAAGACAAGATGCCGGAAAGTCTGAGCGGCGGGATGAAAAAACGAGTCGGGCTGGCGCGCGCCATTATTCGGCGCCCCTCGTGTGTATTGTACGATGAGCCGACAGCCGGTCTTGATCCTGTAGTCGCCGATAGCATCAATCGATTGATTCGCCGGTTGCAAAAGCGCTTTGGAATGACCAGCGCGGTGGTCACCCACGACATGAAAAGCGCATTTGATGTCGCCGACCGGATTGCCTATTTGCACGAAGGCCGGATCTATTTTGACGGAACGGCGAGTCAACTTCAGCAATCGAGCGATCCACTCATTCAGGATTTCCTCCTCGGCCGATCTGACGGTAGAGGCGATTGAGCTCAATTGCCTATAGTCTCGAGGGCGAAACATGCCCGGGTGAGCCCTCCCTTACCTTGCGAAAATTAGCAGCAAGATCGACAATAAACATCCAAGATGAACCGGCACGAGCGAGGTTTGGAATTCAAAGTCGGCATTTTTGTTTTTGTAGGGCTGGCGATGTTAGGCGCGCTGGTCGTGCAATTCGGCAGGCTGGGTGAAGGCTTTAAGACGTATTACACCGTCACCGTACGCTTCAGCGATGCGAGCGGATTACTGAAGGGCACCGATGTCTTGCTCGCCGGAGCGAGAATCGGAAAAGTTGCGGGCGGCCCGAAGCTACTTGGTGAGGGCGGCGGCGTGGCTGTACCTTTGAAAATCTATGATTACATTAAGATCCCCGAGGGGACGAAGTTCACCGTCGGTAGTTCCGGTTTGCTTGGCGATCGGTTCGTGAATGTAGCGGTACCGGCCGGACCTCCGAAGGCGTATCTGCCGCCGAATGCCGATGTCAAAGGTGCACGCGAGACCGGCATCGACGATCTCACGCGCTCAGGCGGTGCGCTCGTGAACGACCTGCGCGGTACCGTGCAAAAGATCGACACAACTGTGGACCGTCTGAATCAAGACACGCTTTCCCCGGCGAACATGGAAAATCTCAAGTCGAGCATGGAACATTTGAACCAGGCTACCGGCGCCCTGGCAGAATCGTCCAAGAAGTTGGATGGAGTTGTCGAGAAGGCGGATTCCGCGATGGCTTCGGCAAAGAAAGCTGCCGACGATTTGCAGAACGCGATCGCTGATACACGCAAGGTGGTGCGCAGCGCCACACAAGGAAAAGGTTTGGTGGCGACGCTCCTGAATGATCAAGCGCTGGCGAACGATCTGCATGCGCTGATCAGCAATCTGCGAGCGCACGGCGTGTTGTTTTATCGCGATAGCGCCGCAGGCCGTCAGGCAAAGCCGCCCGAGCAACCTACACCGTCACGAAGAGCTCAAGGCAGATGATGCTGGACCGAATAACTGCTCGAGCTTAACAGATCCTTGAGGCGATGATGCCAAATGAATTTCGGGAACTAGCGCTGAGTTTTCCGGAAGCGATTGAATCGGCGCACATGCGCCATCCCGATTTTCGTGTCGGTGGAAAGATTTTCGCAACGCTCGGATATCCCGACGAAGACTCCGCGATGGTGAAGCTGTCCGCGGAAGACCAAAACGAATTTGTCCGAACTAATCCGGACTTTTTCCAACCGGCGAAAGGCGCGTGGGGGCGGCAGGGAAGCACAACTGTTTACCTTTCAGCGGCAACGCCCGACGTCGTCCGCGAAGCACTCAGCGCAGCATGGCGTAACACCGCGCCGAAGCGCCTGTCGAAGAATCGCTAGCGCAAGCCGACAGCTTCGCGAACGCGGTCCATGACGTGATTCGCAATTTCGTTGGCGCGCCTCGCGCCACGCGCGAGGACATTGTCGATATACGATTTCTCCTTGAGAATCTCTTCACGGCGTTTGCGCATCGGCACGAAATATTCCCACAGTTTCTCGAACAACTGTTTCTTGAAATCGCCGTAGCCAGTACCGCCTGTTACAAATCGTTCACGCATGTTTGCGACTTCATCCTTCGACGCCACCAGCGAGTAGAGCTTGAAGATTGTCGAAGTCACCGGGTCCTTCGATGCATCCACCGCTACGGAATCAGTGACGATGCTCATCACGCGCTTTCGCATTTCCTTCTCGTCCCCGAAAATGTCGATGTTGTTACCGTAACTCTTGCTCATTTTCTGGCCGTCGATGCCGGGCACGGTTTCGGTTTCGGGCTGAATGCGCGGCTCGGGCAGCTTGAAAATCTGCCCAAACGTTTCGTTCATTTTCACCGCGAGATCGCGAGTTATTTCGATGTGTTGTTTCTGGTCTTTGCCGACAGGCACGACATCGCTGTCGTAAATTAAAATGTCCGACGCCATCAGGATGGGATAGCTGAATAGTCCAACGTTCGCGCTCATACCGCGGGCGAGTTTGTCCTTGTACGACGTCGCCCGCTCAAGCAACCCCATCGGCGCTACCGTTGATAAAATCCAGGCGAGTTCCGTCACCTGCGGCACATCCGAATGCCGAAAAAGCGTCGCGCGCTCGGGATCGAGTCCGCACGCTAGAAAATCGAGGGCGACGCGGCGGCTGTTTGCGCGCAACACTTCCGGGTCGCGCAGACTCGTGAGCGCATGGTAATCGGCGACAAAATAAAGCGCTTCGCCCTCAGCTTGCAGCGCGATCGCCGGCCGCATCATGCCGAAATAATTGCCAATGTGCAGGGCACCGCTGGGCTGGAGGCCGGACAAAATGCGCATGGGAGTAAGTAAATGACGAATTAATGAGGAAGTGCAAATGCAGTAGAGTGCGCGGTCGTCAGCTCAACTCGCCGGACACGCGGTATCCGCTGATGACAACAGACACTACAGCGCCATTCGCCTTACTTCCTGCTGGTAAACCTGCGCGGCAGCGATTAGAACAACTCCTCAATGGCCAAGAATTCCGAGCCCGTTTCGGTCGTCACCGGAGGTGCGGGTTTTCTCGGCTCGCATCTCGTAGACCGGCTTTTGGCGGAAGGTCATCGTGTCATCGCCATCGACAATCTGATCACCGGTAACACGGCGAACATCGGCCATCTCGCTGGGAACGAGAATTTCCGGTTCGTTAAACACAATGTCTCGAACTTCATCTTCGTTCCTGAACAACAGATCGACTACGTGTTTCACTTCGCGTCGCCGGCGAGTCCAATCGATTATTTGGAACTCCCGATTCCAACGCTCAAAGTTGGCGCGCTCGGCACGCACAACACGCTCGGTTTGGCCAAGGACAAAAAAGCCACGTTCATTCTCGCTTCCACATCGGAAACGTACGGCGATCCCCTGGAGCATCCGCAAAAGGAGGATTACTGGGGCAACGTGAATCCTATCGGCCCGCGCGGCGTCTACGACGAAGCGAAACGCTTCGCGGAAGCGATCACCATGGCTTATCACCGGTATCACCGCGTGGACACCAGGATCGTGCGGATCTTCAACACGTACGGTCCGCGGATGCGCTTGCGCGACGGTCGCGTGGTGCCGGCGTTTATCGGGCAGGCCCTGAGCGGGCAACCACTCAGCGTGTTCGGCGACGGGTCGCAGACGCGCTCATTTTGTTACGTATCTGATTTGATCGATGGAATTTTCAGGCTTGCGATGAGCGATTTCCACGACCCGGTCAACCTCGGCAATCCGCGCGAGATGAGCATTAAACAGTTTGCCGAGGAAATCATCCGAATCACGGGGACAAAATCTACCATCGAATACAAACCGTTGCCGGTGGACGACCCAAAGGTGCGCCAACCGGACATCACTCGCGCAAAAAAAGTGCTCAGTTGGGAACCGCGAGTTCAGTTCGAGGAGGGAATCAAAGAGACGATCGAGTACTTCAAACAGTCGTTGAAGAGTTGAAGCGTTGGAGCGTGTTCCCTCAGGTGTCATGTTGAGCGAAGCGAAACATCTCTGGCTAACCATTTGTGGAACTTGGAACGGCTGGTCGTAAATCAGAGATTCTTCGCTTCCCTTAGAATGACAAAAAGGGGCGAATGCTGCCTAAAGGCGCAAGCAATCATGTACGAATTGCCCAAAACTTTTACTAGCGTTTGCTGCGATTTGGCTTTGAGTTCCGCATGTTCAAGGGTGCGCTCTTTCTGGCGCTCGGGTTTCTTACCGTTTGCTTTCCCGCCGTAGCGCAGCAGGCTAAACATTCCGGAGCAACGCAACATCGCGTCGCCGCGTCCGCGACGACGACATTTGAGCACGGTTCCACTCTGAGCCTCTATCGGCCGAACGTCGTCGGCGCATCGAACGCATCGCTTCTATTTCACAACGGACCGGTGCGCGCCTGGTCAGACGGCGCGCAACTGGCGAGCGAAGGCGCGTTGGCTCAAATCGGCATGGCGCCGCTCGGCTTGTTTCCAATGACGTATTTGGCTCCGAGCGATGTCGGGCCCACGCCGACGCGAAACCCGAGCGCCGCTTCGAATTCTCGATCGCAAATGGTTGCGACCGATGGAAAAGAGTTGCCAGGTGAGATGATCAGTTCGCCGTTGAATCAAGTCTATTGCACGGGAGAAGTGGGGTTCGTTTACGGGCAATGGAGCGGCAAAGGCAACGGCGATTACTGGCAGAATTACGTTTGGGGCCAGGCCGGCAACGATCACTTTCAGATTAACGCCGGCGCGTCGTTTGAGAATTGGAGCGGAAGCTCACCGAAAATTCGCGCCGCTTCTTTTTCGAGATAGGCGCGTAGAGGGCCGAGAAAAGCGAATAGGTGGATCGGCTTGTCGTCAAGACGATGATAGGTGATTCGCCGAACGCGCACGACATCAGACGGTATTTAGCGAACGCGTTCAAGACGACGAATTCCGTTCGCCGAAGGCGCAGGAAATCAGGCGACAGAGCGCATGTGTAACCAACGCGTTGAGGACAACGCATTCCACCTGGTTGAATTTCGCTGCAGAAATTTTTCTTGGGCATTTTCGAATTGCGATTTAGACCTTTAACGCCATGCCCGGACCGGCGCGCCTGATCACTCTTAACCTCGGATCCCAGACGATTGGTGTTGCCGAATTCCGGCTCGTCCACAGCGGTCTGGTTCTCGTGAATTATCGCCTTCGCGAAATGCCGCTCGATCCACAGACCGGTCAGCGTCGCGAGGCACATGTTGCGTTGGAGGAGGGTGCCGCCGTGTTACGCGAGATGATGCACGAGATGCAAATTTCCAGGCGCCCGGTGAACTATGCTTTGCCCGCGCAATCCGTGTTCGCCCGGTTTGTAAAACTGCCGCCGGTCGGAAAGGAAAAACTGGAGAAGATCATCTCGTTCGAAGCGCAGCAAAATGTCCCGTTCCCTCTGGACGAAGTAGTCTGGGATTACAGCTCGTCGGCGGAGGACTGGGCGAACAGATTCAGGTCGTCCTCGTCGCGATCAAAATTGATTTGCTCGAGCAAACCAATGCGGCGGTGGAAGGAACAGGCCTGCAGACGTCCGTTGTCGATCTTGCGCCGATGGCGCTCTACAACGCCTTTCGCTACAGCTATCCCGAGGTCGCCGATTGCTCGTTGCTGCTGGATATCGGTGCGCGCACCACGAACATTCTTTTCATTGAATCAGGAAGAATTTTTTTGCGAAGCATCCCGTTGGGCGGCGGCGCGATCACCGCGGCGATCGCCAGGGAGTTCAACGAATCATCTGCCGCGGCGGAAACTCGCAAGAAACGCGATGGCTTTGTGGGGCTGGGCGGTGCATATGCCGAACCCGCCGATCCCAACGTTGCGCGGGTCTCGAAAATCGCGCGCAGCACCATGACCCGGCTCCATGCAGAATTGATGCGTTCAATCACGCACTACCGCGCCCAACAGCAGGGAAATCGCCCGGCTCGCATTTTCCTGTGTGGCGGCGGCGCGGGAATGCCCTACATGCGCGAGTTCTTTCATGAGAAATTTCAAGTGCCGATCGAGTTTTTTAATCCGTTGCAGAACGTGACCGTTGCCGAGTCGGCGCCAACGCAGGACGTGGCGCGCTCCGCACATTTGTTAGGCGAATTGGTCGGGTTGGCGCTGCGCACCGTCACCGTTTGTCCGATGGAATTGAACCTGCGGCCGGCGACCGTCGTTCGCAGGCAGGATTTGGAAAAACGTCGGCCGTTTTTCATCGCCGCGGCGGCGTGCATTCTGCTCGCGCTGCTGGGTTGGTCGGCTTACTACACACGCGCGGCGCAAGTCGCGCAGCAAACCGCAGAGACGCTCCGCCAGAAGAACGACACCATGCGGGTAGCCGAGGGGCAGTTGGACAAGCTTAAAAAGGAAATCACTGCATTAGACAACACCGCGACCCCGCTGATCACGGCTGTGAATGATCGCAATTTTTGGCCGCAGCTTCTCGAACAGTTAAACTCGCGTCTGCCCGAATCAGACATTTGGATCACGGAGTTGGCTGCGACTTCCGGTGGAAAACTGTTAGGCGTTTCTGAAAAACGCGCCGCGGAAAGCGCATCCACGCCTCCGCCGGCGGCGGTTGGCCCGACCGCAAAGAATCCGACTGCCGCTACAATCGACGGGCTTAACGTTCGCGGTTTGTATCTCTGGAACCCGAAACAGCAGGAAATCGTCGTCGATTACCTCCGGAATCTCGCGAACTCGCCACTTTTCGCTGTCGACGCGAAGACGCCCGAACGCTTCATAAAATCCAACTTGGTCCCGAACGATACCGAGTGGTCGTTCCCGTTTGAGCTTCAGCTTACGCTCAAGAAACCGGTGAAGATGCCATGAAAACTGAACCACGGATGACACGGATATAACGGATAGATGATTCACGAAGAGTTAAGCGGCAAGATAATCGGCGCTGCGATGGAAGTACTCAACCAGTTGAAGCCGGGACTCGATGAAAAGCTTTACGAACGCGCAATGATGATGGAACTGAATCGGCGAAGGCACGTTGTCGCAGTGCAAAACTCGTTTCCCGTTTTTTATCGCGGCGAGTTAATCGGCAACCTCGTTCCCGATTTGATCCTCGACAATGCTGTGATCGTTGATCCCAAAGTCGTCGCATGTTTCAGCGAGACGCATGTTGCCCAAATGATTGGGTATCTAAACATCATTGGATTGGATCTGGCCATTCTGACTAATTTCAAAAATGCGCGATTGGAATGGAAACGCGTGTTGCGTTCGCAAGAACGCGAGGGAAAACCCCAGCCTGATCTACATGTCTAGCTTTTCCCATCCGTGTTATCCGTGTAATCCGTGGTTAATCCCATGAAATGGTTTCAGCAAAACCGGGCACTCGGAACCCTTCTAATTGTCTCGGGGGTTTGCATCTTGCTCAGCGCAGCCCTGCTTTATTGGAGATGGGGCGTTTGGAGCGACGCAAAACAAACGTTCGACCAGGCCACAGCAGAGCGGAACCGTTTGCAGGGTCTCAATCCGTTTCCGAATGACGCGAATTACCGGAAATTGCAAGGCTACCTCGAGAGATACAACGCGGCGCTCGACAAATTCAAAGACGAGCTGAAAGCCGATGTCGCCCCGGATCCGCCGCTTGCCCCTAACGAATTCCAATCGCGCCTGCGCCAGACTACGCTCGCTGTGGAGGAGCGGGCGCGCACGAACAACGTGAAGTTGCCCGACAAATTCCAAGTCGGTTTCGACGAGTTCGCCAGGATGATGCCGAGCACAGCGGTAGCGGCGTTGCTTGGACAGGAACTGTCACAAGTGCAGATGCTGATCGACATTTTGCTCGACGCCAAAGTGGACAGCATCACTTCATTTCGCCGTCGTCCGTTGCCGGAAGAACGCGGCGCGTCGGCGACACCGGCACCATCTCCCGGCCAAAGAGTTGCGACGACGGCGAATCCCACGAAATTGATCGAGCGCAATGTGGTTGAAATCTCTTTCAAGGCTGCGCCCGGTGCCGCGCGAAAAGTCCTGAACGAAATCACAAGCTCTACCGACCAATTCTTTATTATTCGCACGCTCTACGTGCACAACGAAAAAGACAAAGGCCCGCCCCATGAGAGGACCGCGACGCCCACGCCAGCCCCAAACCCGCAAGCATCGCCCGGCCAGCAAGGCGCAGGCGCTCTAAATTTCATCGTCGGCAATGAGCACGTAGAGGTCTCCGCCACGATCGAAATGCTGAGGTTTACGTTTTAGTTTCAACCACGGATTACACGGATGACACGGATCAGCAGATGATTCACGAGGACTTGAGCGGCAAGATCATTGGGGCTGCGATACAAGTGCTTAACGAATTGAAACCGGGACTCGACGAGAAACTCTACGAACGCGCGATCGCTATAGAACTGAAGCGTCGCGGACACATCGTATCGGTGCAACGCTCGTTCCCCGTTTACTACGACGGCGAGTTAATCGGCAATCTCGTTCCGGATCTAATCGTCAATGATGTTGTAATCGTGGATCCGAAAGTAGTCGCGTGCTTCACCGAAACGCACATCGCTCAAATGATCGGCTATTTAAACATTACAGAGTTGAATCTCGCGCTTTTGATCAATTTCAAAAACGCGCGCCTAGAATGGAAGCGGGTGTTGCGCCCTACTGAGAAGGCGGAATGTGCGTATCCCGATCTCCATATCTGACTTCTCCCTATCCGTGAAATCCGTGTAATCCGTGGTTTTCCTCTTCTAAATATGGCGAAAGCAATCGACTGGCTTAAGACGAATTACGATCGCGCAGTGCTGATGGCTGCCGCGGCCTTCCTTTTCATTTCCGCCCTCGCTATCTGGTGGAGCGCTATCCAGTTCAACAACAACCTTATCACTCCTCCGGCCGTTCCGCCGAAAACCGCTTCGCAGCCGCCAGTCGCTGTCGAGCTCGATCGTGCCGCGGAGCAACTGGAAAAGCCGCTGCAATGGAAAGCCACCACGCGCTCGGGTCTGTTCGTTCCGGAAAAACATTTCATTGGTGCGGACGGGATGCCAGCGACGTTGGAAAACACGCAGGTACATGCGCCGGTGCCTAACGAGTGGTTCGAAAAATACGGGTTACCCATCGAAGACGCCGACGCTCTTGAACAGGACCCGGATAAGGATGGGTTCACCAATCTCGACGAATGGCAGGGCAACACGGATCCGACCAAGGCCGAGTCGCATCCTGATTACACCACAAAGTTGCGTCTGGTGTCGGCCACGGAGGAACCGTTTCGATACGTTTTTGCGTCGCGCACGAAAGACAAATTCGGCATCAACAGCACCGACGAAAGCGAGCCGACACAATTCCTAAAAGTCGGCGACGTGATCCGAGGTACCGAGTTTAAGATCATGAAGTTCACTGAAAAAAAGGAGCGGAATCAGTACGGGATGAAGATGGATGTGTCGGAGTTGTTTCTCGAACACCAGCAGAATCATGCGCAGCTCACGCTGGTGAAAGGACAGATCGCCACCTCTCCGCAATCTGTGGCGACATTCGTTTACACCTGGGGTGGCCGGAAGGAATTTCAAGTGCGCAAAGACCAGGAGTTCCCTTTGGCAACCGCTGAAGGGAACCGGACGTACAAGCTCATCGATGTGCACCCGGACAAGGCCGTGATCGTGAACACGCAAAATCCGGGTGCACCGATCGAGATTGGCTTCGCTGCGCCGTGAGAATCTTTAACCACGGATTTGAAACTCGCTCGTTACCCATCTTGCTCGCGGCTACCTCGCCGTTTTGCCTTCTACGTCGCTAATCCCCTCAGCTCCGTTCACGGATATCACGGATGTTTGGGACAGAATGACAGAATGTTCGGATTTGTTTGACTCTGTACATCCTGTCCGATCCGCTGCATCTTCTACGCCCTAGGCGGTGTAACGTTAGGGGCTCCCGCGACTGCGGGATGAACACCGTTCCGCGATTCGGTAGATCTCCCGACCATCCGTGCCATCCGTGGTTAGTCTTCAAAAATTTTCCTTGAACCCCGTAGAAGGGATCAAGTAAAAGCGACCTCGATGTGCGACCTGCGCGCACCTGTACACGCAACGGATTGTTTCCCGAAATTCCCAAAAATTACAAGGGCGGCACAGTGAAAAAACAAATTAATCCTTCCATAAAGGCGCATCTTCTCCGGAGCGCGCTTATAATTGTTTTTGGTGGCGTGGCACTGGGGCTAGCCGCGCTAGCTTCGGTTAGCAATTTGCCGGAGCAAAGCGCCGTTTCTCCCGCTTTCTTACAACCCAGTGCCGCGACGCACGAGACCCGGGCGGGGTTGCAAGAAGTGATCGAGTTTTCGAACGGGAATGCGATTACCCCGCCTATTGAAACTGTTTCGTCGGCGCCGCCGACGCGAAGCAGCTTTATGGCGACTTGGGACAGCGTAGGGGGCGCCAAAGGTTACTTGCTGGATGTCTCCACGAGCAACACGTTCAGCAGTTACGTGGACGGTTATCACGGTCTGGACGTTGGCGATCTCAACGGCCGAGCTGTAACCGGATTGAATCCAGGGACGACCTACTCTTATCGGGTGCGTCCTTACACGGCCGCCAGTTCGGGCGAGTACTCGAATGTCACCACGGCTACGACGCAGCCTAGTACGGGGCTAACAATTATTCCAGTCTTCGACTGCTCGATCCTCAATGATCCGAGCTCGCTGGCCATTCAGGCTATGATTATGCGGGCCATCGGGATTTACGAGTCGCTGTTCACCGATCCGATCACGATCGAGATCCTTTTCCGCTACTCCACTGGTGGTCCGGCACCAAGCCCCAGCCCCAGCGCCAGCGCCACGCCTGGCCCCAGCGCCTGCCCCAGTGCCACCCCTTTTTCGCCAGGCGTTGTCGCACAGAGCTTCTTCGTACCTTATGACATATCGTGGAACGGTTTCATCAGCGCGTTGAGAGCAGACGCAACAACCAGCAACGACAATACAGCGAATGCCAGCCTGCCAGGGAGCCCGTTATCTACAAACATCGCGCCATCAAGTGCGAACGGGCGAGCGCTGGGATTGAACACACCGCCGGCCATGCGCTCAGACGGCACCATCGGACCGGGCGGACCGTTTGATGGAATCGTTACCCTTAATTCCGCGGTGCCGTTCTCGTTCACCCGGCCTCTTATCAGTGGCACCTTCGACGCGCAGCGTGCGGTCGAGCATGAAATTGACGAGGTTATGGGTCTGGGATCGTACCTAAACACCTCCAACGTACAGAGGTGTCCATCGTTTGAAGCGGAGTCGCCTATGTGCCCCCAACCTCCCGGAGAAGAATGTAGCATCGTGGCCGGAGGCGCGGTGGTTCAAAGCTGCCCAAACTGTTCCGGGGGAGCTGACGTAGGCTTTGTGGGTAACAACTCGGGTACTCTCCAGTTCGATGGTATTACTGCCAATGCATCGGGCCGTTTGAACATAACGATCTGGTACACTAACGGAGACGCGGTGCGTTACGCTCTCCTTAGCGTGAACGGGGGTCCGGGAACGCCTTTGAGCTTCCCGTCCACTGGATCATTTCAGACCGTCGGGTCAATACAGATAACCCTCAATTTTTTAAATCCCGGCAGCAACAACACGCTTATGTTCTTCAATCCGATCGTTGGTGAGTGGGCCCCGGATTTCGACCGGATTGAGGTGACCTGCACGATCCCACCACCCGCCACTCTCCGTCCGCAAGACTTGTTTAGTTGGTCGTCTCCCGGCGTCCGGAATCTTACTTTGGACGGCTCACGTTTTTTCTCGATCGATAGCGGCACAACCAACATCGTTGGTTTCAATCAGACTCCGCCAGGCGATTTTGGTGATTGGTTGAGCGAGGCGTGCCCGCAACACCATCCATTTGTGCAGAACGCATTCGTTTGCCCCGATCAATTTTCCGATATCTCCGCGACATCGCCCGAAGGAATCAACCTCGATGTCATTGGTTACAATTTGGTAAATACCGCAACCTCCTATTTGGGCAATCTCAGTACTCGCGCCTTTGTGCAGACCGGCGACAACCTGATGATTGGCGGATTCATTGTACAAGGGACTCAACCAAAGAGAGTGATTCTGCGTGCGATTGGCCCTGAGCTCAGTCAACACGGAGTTCCAAATGCAATGGCCAATCCAACATTGGAACTTCACAATGCCAGCGGGGCGCTGATTGCCTCAAATGACAACTGGCAGAACACGATCATCGGCGGGATCATCACCAGCAATCAGGTGCAGGACATTCAGAATAGCGGCCACGCTCCGACGGACGCGACGGAATCTGCGATTATCGCAGACCTGCCACCGGGTCATTACACCGCGATTGTGCGCGGCGTGAACAACACGACGGGAGTCGCTCTTGTGGAAGCGTATGATCTCAGCCCGAGCCCTAACTCAATTCTGGGCAATATTAGTACTCGTAGTTTTGTTCAGACTGGCGATGACGTGATGATCGGCGGGTTCATTGTACAAGGAACTCAACCAAAGAACGTGATCATACGTGCCATTGGCCCTGAGCTTGGTCAGTATGGCGTTCCGAATCCCCTGGCTGATCCGACCCTGGAACTGCACAATGGCGCTGGCGCTTTGATTGGCCGTAACGACAACTGGCAGCAAACGATAATCGGCGGCATCATCACTCAGAACCAGGTCCAGGACATTCAGAACAGCGGCCACTCTCCGGCGGACGCGAGCGAATCGGCGATCATCGCGAACCTTCCTCCGGGTAACTACACCGCTATTGTGCGTGGTGTAAACAACACCACTGGAGTTGCGCTCGTGGAAGTGTACGACCTGGATTAGATAATAGGAAAACCACGGATTTGAAACTCGCTCAGTTCCCGACGTGAGCTCGCCGCGACCCTAGCGGCTTTGCCTTCTATCTCGCTGATCCCATCAGCTCGATTCGCGGATGACGCGGATGGGGACGTTGGACAGGGTGACAGAATTTTTGGCGACTCATTTTGTCGATTCCGTAAATTCAGTCTAAGTCTCTGCGCCGTCGTTCGGCGTGTCGCAACATCCGTGTAATCCGAAGTTCTCAGTCTCGCTTTTTTTCGTCGCTCTTCCTGTTTCTTGGTGGTTTGAAGCTCTGGATAATCTTTTCGGACCCGTGCGGTGAATTCATCCGGGTCATCCGTGCCATCCGTGGTTCTCTTCCTGCCCGAGATCGGTGTCTATTCATGTCCCATTTGTGGTTAGCTTCCCAAAAGCGGCGACATGTCGCCGCACTCCAAAGCGCTCCGCGCGCAATCCGTGTCATCCGTGGTTCTCCGGAAAATCTTAAGAAATTTTCCTTGAACCCCGTAGAAGGGATCAGTACAAGCGCGTCAATGTGTAAGTAAATCCGGAAACCACGGATTACGCAGATAGCACGGATACCTAGAAGGAATTAGTGATATTTATGAAATTCACCCAGAACGTAGTAACCGTTGCAACGACGTGCCTCTTCATCATTGGCGGTACGATCTTTGCGCAAAACGCCGAGAATATTGCCGACCGCGAAGTGCAGCGGCGTCAGGCTGCCATCCCGGCGGGCGAAGCTGCTCTTGCGCGCGGGAAATCCGCCATCAGGGCGAAGAATTACACCGTCGCGTTCCAGGAATTCAAGACGGCCATAGCGTATTTGCCCGACGCTGTCGTCTCCGGGAGAGCGCACGATGAAGCGGCGGAAGGCGTTTGCAAAAGCGGCACCGTGTTGGCCGAAGCGCGCATCGCGCAGGGCGATTATGCCGGGGCAGAAGCGATCTTGAATGAAATCATAACTCGTTACGATCCGAGCTGCCGCAAAGCGCAGGACCTTCTGGCCCATATGCGACAGCCGGGTTATTTCAATAAGACGGTAGACCCAACCTTCATCAACAAAGTCGAGGAAGTGAAACGTCTGCTCGCGGAAGCCGACGGTTTTTATCAATCCGGCCAGTACGACAAAGCGATGAAATCGTACGACCGGGTGCTGACGCTCGATCCGTACAACACTGCCGCACGCAGAGGCCAGGAAAAAATCGACAACACGAAATATCAATACGGCGAAGAAGCGTATAACGAGACGCGTGCCCGCCAATTGTGGAAAGTGGAAGAAGCCTGGCAACAACCGGTCAGAAAATACGGCGCCGTAGGCCCCGCTGCTGACAACAAGGGGCGAGGGGGCGAAGTGCGCGGCACAGCGCAGATGACCAATAAGATGAATAGCATCATCATCCCGCACGTTGAATTTCGTGATACGACGATTCGCGAAGCGATCGATTTTTTGCGCGAACAGGCCGCTGAAAACGATCCGTCGGGGCAGGGGGTAAACATCGTGCTGCGCCTTGTTCCTTTAGGACAAGTCGCGCAGCCTTCAGTGCCGTTGTTGCCACCGCCGACAGGCACCGGCAGTCCCGTTGCCGGCGCGCCTGCGCAAGCTCCTCCGGCAGGCGCACCAGCCCAAGGTGCTCCTGGCGGACCGCCGGGGGTCCAGCCCGTGCCGGTGGTGTCAGGGCCGGCCGGCGCGCGCATTACAGTGACGCTTGACAATATTCCGCTTGGCGAAGCGTTGCGTTACGTCGCCAACCAGGCGGGATTGAAAGTCAAAGTGGAACCGTATGCCGTTGCTGTTATTCCGCTCACCGAGCAAAGTAACGATCTGATCACGAAGCGATATCATGTGCCGCCGGAATTCTTTGGCGGCCCGCTCGATGTCGGTTACTACATCGGGACTAATTTGGCCGCTGGTGGCGACACTGCTGGCACCCAAACCGGCGTCAGAGGGGCGCCCCCTGTGGCGGCGGAGGTTATTGAGAAGGAGGCAGTGAGTTTTCAGACGGCTTCCGGAAGTGGCACTGGCGCCGGTGCAACGAGCCTGGCAAACCAAACGCAAGGCACTGCTAGTACCCGACAGAGTTTGTACAATGATCGTCAGCTCGTCGGCAGGGCAGATGCCAAGACAATGTTGCAAAGCATGGGCGTCTCGTTTCCGGCGAGCGCAAGCGCAACTTTCTGGCCGCATAGCGGCACGCTGATTGTTCGCAACACCCAAGACAATCTGGACATGGTGGATGCGTTGGTCGATCAAGCGAATGCTTCAGCGCCGAAGCAGGTCTCGATCGAATCGAAGTTTGTTGAGATTAACCAAAACAATGCCAAAGAACTTGGCTTCGATTGGCTGCTGGGCCCCTTTAGCTTGAACGGGAAAGTTTTCGGTTCAGGCGGAACCGCCAGTAACGGCGTGCCTGTTGATCCAGCGAATTTTCCTTTCAATAATAACGGAGTTCCGATCGGACAAAATCCGGTCACGTCCGGAAACCGCAGTGGCGATTTCGCAATTAGTGCGAACGCGCTCGATGCGCTTTTGGTTCCAGGTCTTGGACAAGTTGCCGGCGTCGCCCCATCGATGTTCGGGTTAGCCGGGGTTTTCACGAATCCACAATTCCAGGTCGTGATCCGCGCGCTCAACCAAAAAAAGGGAGTCGACCTTCTATCTGCGCCTAGTGTGACCACGAAGAGCGGTCAGCGCGCCATCATCGAAGTCGTCAGAGAACTCCGTTATCCAATTTCATTCACTGCGCCTCAAGTTCCTTCTGTCAATCTTCCATCAGGTGGAACCAACAACGTTGCAATTCTTTCTGCTGTCACTCCGACTACGCCTCAGACTTTCGAGACGCGAAATACGGGCGTCACATTAGAAGTCGAGCCCATAGTCGGTGGAGACGCGACGACGATCGATCTCAACCTCATTCCGCAGGTTGTTGAGTTCGAAGGTTTCATCAATTACGGCAGCCCGATTTTTGGGATAAATCCAAATTTAATCAGCGGAACAACCGTTCCCCAGGTTTTGCTTACTCAGAATGTTATCAACCAGCCGGTATTCAGCACGCGCAAAGTGACCACGAGCGTGAGCGTTTATGATGGGCAGACCGTAGTGCTTGGCGGGTTAATGCGCGAGGACGTCCAGAAAACGGAGGACAAGGTCCCAATCATTGGGGACATTCCACTTGTCGGCAGAGCCTTTCGCACCAATACCGAGCAGCACACCAAAAAGAACCTGGTCATCTTCGTGACCGCGCGCATCATCACCCCCGCCGGGATACCGTTGAACGAGGAAGAAGAGGAAGGCCTGCTCCCGCCGGAACTGCCGGAAGTTCCCGCGTATAAGAAGTAGAATGGAACAGTTAATCGTCGATGGCTGAGAGTCCCGGGCTGTAGCGGCAGCCGTGTCGGCTGCAAACTCCTTCGCACGCGACGCGCGTGCCACCACAGGATTACCAGAAGTGCCGGCGTATAAGAAGTAACCACGGATGACCCGCCACGGCGGGCAGGCTACGGATAACACGGATCTGGGGAGCGGTCGCCGCGGCGACTGGGTTTGAACGCCTGGCCCTCGCTCAGTTCACCCGCCGCGGTGGGCATCCGTTGCAGGCGGCCTCGCCGAAACGATCTTTTTCTTCCACCGCAAAGCTCGCGGAGATCGCAGAATTCAGACGGAATCTACAGAATTAGCAAGATCCACCCTGATCCGAAGGCTGCCGGCCTATCCATTGTTTCCCAAACATCCGTGACATCCGTGTAATCCGTGGTTCAAAATTTCTAAGATTTTTGAGAACTTCGTCCCGTAATCTCCGAAGAAGGAAGTGAACGGTTGTTTCCATCGACTCAACAAATAAACAGTATTTGGCAAATCCGCGTCATTCATGCAATCGAGCTACCGGGATCAGCGAGATAGAAGGCAAAGCGGCGAGGGTAGCGGCGAGCGAGTCGGGAAACGAGCGAGTTTCAATCAGTGGTTCCGCGTCTGCTTTCCCATTCGTGTCCATTTTCGCCACAGGACGCATCCGTCCGGGCGGACGTGGTTACGGAAGACCTATACTAAAGGTGTATATAAAAGTTTGTTGACTTTACCCGTGAAGACTGCGATAACCGCGCACCTCAGAGTACCCTCTGAACAAACCCCAAAACCAAAACAAACCCCAGAACAAAATACTCTGAGACCACGTAAAAGCGCTCGCGCGCTCACGTGGCCACCCTCAGAACAACCCGCAGAAAAGAAAGAAAACTCACATGAAAATCAAAATAAATAAATCCTCCTCAGCATTTACTCTTATTGAGTTGCTGGTCGTGATTGCGATTATCGCAATTCTGGCCGCGCTGGCAGTGCCCGCGCTCACCTCGGCGCTGGCCAAGGCTCAACAGACCGGCACCATGAACAACGCGCGCCAGCTTTTCCTTGCTCAATTCCAGATGTCGAATGACGGCTCAGCGACCGGTGACGCCACTTCAGCGTGGCCTGGCGATCTTCCTACCGTCCCACCAGACTTGATAACTTACCTCAATGTGCTGTGTGGAAAAGGTTACCTGAAAGGCGGCGACGCTATCAAGCTCATG
>Ga0073928_10000477_pt1 | contig 94636 bp, 83 predicted proteins | sample PaiPotPPA55metaG_FD_76969 | JGI IMG/M metagenome (GOLD analysis project Ga0073928, IMG submission 76969) | Iron sulfur acid spring bacterial and archeal communities from Banff, Canada, to study Microbial Dark Matter (Phase II) - Paint Pots PPA... ...
GGACTGTGAAAACAGTGATCGCATCAAGGGGCTGTGACGGTACATGCGTCCACGCTGTTGGCTCCCTCGCAGGAGGCGGCGGCTAGAGCATAACCAATGTCACGGCCCTTTCAATTTTTTCCCGCCTGCTTATGCGTGCGTTTTTCCGCGCTGACTCAGCAGCTTGACCTCACGCCGTTTGACCCTCCTGAATCCACGTCAATCCCCTCACCGCACAATTAGCGCGACGGCGAGTGCCGCCAGAGCCAGTTTGACCAGCCATCCCAAAGAGTAGAATGTCGCAATCGGCGGAGCCAGTTTCAGCCAGAGGACATTGGTGATCGTCAGCGGTAAGGGTCCAATGAGCCACATCGCCACAGCCAGTTTTAGAGTTGCGGAATACGAGTAGAGATGCAGGCGGGCGCAGACCAGAATAAAAACGGCGCAGGTGACAAAGGGCAGCAGACTGGACCAGAGGATCGCCTTGTTTTCACCCTGGCCGCCGCGGTATCGCCAGATCTCAGGATTCCGGTCGTAGCGTTTGTAGAGCCAGTCGCCCATGAATAGCCAGTCGGTCAGCGAGGACACAAAGGCGCTGGCCAAGACTGCGAGTGCGATGCGACCCCAAGGCATAATGTTCTCGCGTTATGCAAATCCCGCGTTGTGCAAATCCGGCGTTGTGCGAATCCGGCGTTGTGCGAATCCGGCGTTGTGCGAATCGAGGACGCAGGCACCCTAGCACGTCACGCGATAAAAAGGCCGCTGCACCGGTTTTGCAGTGCTCACGGTGTTACGCGGCTAGTTCGCCGGCGATCAGTTCATCGACGTAACACCAGATCCAGTCGTCTCCGGGCTCGATCGAACGCATCACGGGATGGGTGCTCTGGTGAAAATGCTTGGTGGCATGTTTGTTCTTCGAAGAATCGCAGCAGCCGACTTTGCCGCACACCATGCACATCCGCAGATGAACCCAGGTGTCGCCGATTTTTACGCATTCTTCACAGACATGCTTGTCGGTGGTGGTGACTTTGATCTGATCCAGATGCTTGCATTTCTTTGCCATGTCTAGCTCCAGGAGATTCTTGGCTGCGATCTTCGATCGTTACCTATCCATCAAGCTTTTTCCAGTTCTTCTCGGTCCCAGCGCGCGAGATTCGCTCCCGCCTCGTATGTGCTTTGCAGGAAGGCGAGCAGATCCTGCCGCGGGGACGCGGCCCGGCGCACGTCGTCGTACATCAGCAGAAACTCCTTCATCTGGGGGTGATAGAAAGCCGTCGCGGGCCGCACCGGTTGCTCGGCAAAAGCGGCGGGCTCCGGCGCCGCATATGCGTAGAACGCCGGACCTTTGATATCGCCGCCGCCCGGCCAGAATCCCGCGCTGATCACCTCATGCGAATAAGCTTCGCGCGTAATCGGATCGGCACCCACACGTTCCGGAGCCCGCCGCCCGGAGAAACGCGTCACGGCGAGGTCGAAGCTTCCCCAGAAAAAATGCACGGGACTATCCTTGCCGATGAAGCCTGCGCGAAATTCCTGAAAGACATTGCCGCATAGAATCAATATTTGCCAGAAGCGACGGGCATATTCGGGATCATAGGAAGCGTGCTGAGTGTCACGCTCGAAGGGCGTCGGATTGGGCACCTCGCACGGCATGGTCCAGATTTTTACTTCCATGCCCAGCGTCCGCAGAGCATCCATGAAGGCGGCGTAGAAGTCAGCGACAGACTGTGGCTTGAGCGCGAGAGTCTTCGAGGAACCCCAGCTGGTCTGAATGCTCACCTTGTGGTCGATGAAATCAAACTGGACCTCGAAGATCCCGTCGCCATAGGGAATCGCGGAAGTGGTAAGGCCGCGCGCATTGACGTAGAGAGGAACTTCCCACCAGTGATTGACGCGTGGGCTTAGCGCCAGCCGCACCTTGCCTACAACCTGTGTCCACATGTGGAGCGTGGCGTACGTGTCCTGCCAGGCGTTCAGCGGCAATTCCGGCCAGGAGTTGTCGGTCAGGCTCCGTGGTTGCGCGGCCATAGAAACCTCGGCATCGAATTAGAAGATGGTAGCACTGTTGGCGGCAGGTCAGCGGCTAAAGCCGCGGTTGATTTCAGCGAGGCCTTTGCGGCCCGACTGGAAGTCGCGCCCTTTCAAACCCAAGACTAAGGCACCACTAATTCTTCTTTGGCGGTAAGTACTTTTTCTCGATCGACGCCACGATCACATAGTTTGGGTCGACCATTTCGTTGAGATGAATCTTGCCAACCTGGGAGAGCAGTTCATAGGCATCGAGTTCGGAGAGACCGTAGTCTTTGTGGATCCAGTGCACGAGTTCGGTAAACGCGATGCGCAGGGCGTCGTCAAGAGGGCGGTAGGCGCCGACGGTCATGATGGCGTTGTCGTTTTCGAACTGCGGCCACGAGATGGTACGTCCCTTGATCACGCTCAACTGAACGCGCGCTTTCAACGGCACTTCGATGGCGGTACCAGCAATTTCTCCGTCGCCCATAGCGGCGTGGCCGTCGCCGATGTAGAAGAGACCGCCCTTTACGTTCACCGGAAAATAAACTGTGTTGCCGACGCTGGCTTCGGGCGAATCCATATTGCCGCCGAACTCGGCGGGAACCACCGAGCTGCGCGCCTCACCCTCCGCTGGCGCAACTCCAATGCATCCGAAGAAAGGATGCAATGGAATCTTCACCGAGAAATCGGAATCGAGCGCCTTGAACGTGCCTGTGTTCGACGCATGGTCGATGTGATAAAACCAGATGCGCTCGGGCAGGGGCACATGCAGCATGGGCGTGTAGTTGGTCTCGTTGAGCGCGCCAAACCCGGGTGCGAAGGCGCCCACGCCGGCATCGCCATCGACTTGCAGCTCGAGAATCTTAACGGCGAGCGTGTCGCCCGGTTCCGCACCCTCGATGGAAAACGGTCCGGTCAGCGGATTGTCGCCCTTCACCATGCTGAGGGTGTCGCTCGGTTTCTTGATCGCGTTGCCGAAGCAGTCGAGTGTGTTGGTGTCGAGAATATCTCCCGATTTCAGATGCGCGACGGGTTCGGCCGTGGCGAACAAATACTTCACGTTCGCGTTGGTGGCGGTGTAGTGAACTGTGTTCTGCGCCCACGCCGAACCGGCCAGCACTACCCATGCCACCAGGATGGCGGTTATGAGACCTTTAAGATGAGCGGTCACGGAGGACCTCCAGGGAGAGTTTGTTGATTTCAGTTCTCGACCGGGCAATTGTAATTTAGAAAGTGCCGGGTCGCCCGACAGCCGGACTTTACGCTTCTGGTATCGGAGGGCAGCCTGGAAATTCCTTCAGGTACGTGTTTCCGATGTAGCCGAGGTACTTTATGCCAATTTTGCTGGTGAAGAAGCCGTCAGCGGTGAATTTCCGCAGCGTGGAGAAAAACTCGATACCCGGGGTGAGCCTCGGATATTTGTCCCCGTTCTTACGGAAAGCGATGAGATCGAGGAGCTCTTTCTGCTGGTCCGGAGTGCATTCGAGGTAAACCTGGCCGTAACGCCCGGTACAGGCGGAGTCGAGCCACATGATCCCGCCGCCGAGCTGTAGTTGTAAGTCTTTATTCTCGCTGGTGAGCAGGTCAAGGAATTCGGGGACGCCAGCCTCAAGCGCTCCGCCGCTTTCATGGTCGGGGGGGATGATAGCTGTGCAGAGTTCTCGTATCGTCTTGTATTGGTGGGCGGAAAAGAATTTTGGAGTGTAGCTGCCGGTGGGAGATGCTTTTCTTTCCGCGCTCACCATGCGGTGGGCCTTCTCAGCGGCTTCCACCGGGACGATGCGCAGTGCGGACCCGGCCGCAACGGTCACGCTGAGCGATTTCATCAGTTCACGGCGCGAAATGGGCATGAATCGTGCTCCCCGGGTGCCTCGTCGGTTCCCTCTTCTACAGACTCCCTTTCCTGGCCTGCTCCAAAAGATACTCCGACGCCCTCCAGGAAAGGGCCAGGATGGAAAGGGTCGGATTCTTGTCAGGACTGGTTACGAAGGCGGCAGCATCGGTGACGAACAGGTTCTTTACATCGTGTGCCTGACAGTATTGGTTTAGGGCGGAGTTCTTGGGATTATCCCCCATGCGTACGGTACCGGATTCGTGAATCGCGGTTCCCCCGCCGTAAAGGCCATAAGGAGTTGGGCCGTCAGTGGTGGTTTCCGTAGAGTAGGTGCCACCCGCGGCTTCGACGATGGCGCGGAAAGTCTGCTGCATATCTTTCGCCATTTTGATTTCGTTTTCGCCGGAGCGCCAATGAAAACGCAGCACGGGAATGCCCCACTCATCCAGCCCGCTGGGGTCGAGTTCGCAATATGTGTCTTCATTGGGAATCATCTCTCCCATAGCTTCCATGCCGATCGACGCGCCGTACGAGCGGCGACAATTTTGTTTGAAGGAGTTGCCGTAGCCTTCGAAGCTTTCGCATACATCGTCGAATTGTCCCACCACGGGCATGAAGCGGCCACCGCCGGGTTCGATGTGATAGCCCCGAAGAAATTCGTTCTTACGGTCAAACTTCCACCAGGGCATGTACACGTGGGGTAGATAGTTTCCCCCACTGCCGTCATGATTGTGGGGAGGCATTTTCTCCAGTTGTGGAAGGTACCCAGAACCCCAACTGCCCACACTATCCATCAGGTTACGGCCTACCACGCCGGAGGAGTTGGCCAAGCCCTGGGGGAACAGCGTGGAGCGTGAATTCAGGAGCAGCCGGGCGGATTCGCACGTGCTGGCCGCGACCACGAAACATCGGGCATGGACACGCTTCTCCTGTTTTGTGCTTCGGTCGACGTAGGAAACGGCTTCGGCCTTGCCATCCTTACCCACGACGATCTCTCGCGCCATGGCATTCGTGACAAGCGTCAGACGACCGGTGGCTTGCGCGGGAGGAATCAGGACTTGACTCGAACTGAAGTTCGATGCCGATTTGCATCCGCGAGAGCATTGGCCACAATAGTGGCATGACGGGCGTCCGTTTAGCGGCTGAGTGAGAATGGCCATACGCGCGGGCACGCAAAGAACATTCAGCTTATCGCAGGCTTTCTTGAGGATAAGCTCGGTGCAGCGCGGCTTGGGGGGCGGCAGGAAAACGCCATCGGGCGAACTGGGAATGTTCTCCCTGGTGCCGAAAACGCCGATGTAGGACTCGACTTTGTCATAATAGGGTGCCAGTTCCTCGTAGGTAATCGGCCAGTCATCTCCCATACCATCAACGGAGCGCGGCTTGAAATCTGCGGGCGAAAAGCGCAGCGCCACTCTGCCCCAATGGTTGGTGCGGCCGCCGACAATCCGTGACCGGAACCAGCGGAATGTGGACCCTGGCGCCGAGACATAGGGCTCACCTTCGATTTCCCAAGCGCCGTTTGGCGCCATGAACTCATCCGCCTCCTCGCCCCTCAACTTGCCTCCCACGCCCCCGCCCCGATGGGGAAGGTCATAAGGCCAGAGATGTTCTTTGAAGTCTTTGTCCGGGCTGAGAGGCGGTCCCGCCTCGAGCAGCACAACGCTGACGCCGCCCTCGGTCAGAACTTTGGCGGCGGCGCCGCCGGCAGCGCCTGACCCAATGATGCAAACGTCAAAGACCTTCGGTGAGCGAGTGATTTGCGGCATCGACAACATCTCCTGGCGGGAGAGCGGCGATTATAGCGTGGAATTCCATCGAGCCGTTCTCCGGCGATGACGCTATCCGCCTAACGGAAGGTTTTTAGCATCCGCGGTGCCACTGCCCGCAATCCTAAGCAGTCTTCCTCTTGGCGTAGAATCGCCGCACCTTGGCACGGTTACCGCACTGCTTCATGCTGCACCAACGGCGATGGTGGTTCTTGCTGGTATCAAGAAAGAACCATTGACAGGTGGGCGATGAGCAGGCGCGCACCAGCGCCAGATTGCTGGAGGCAAGCAAGTCCGCCGCCGCACGGGCAATTGGCCACAGCATAGCGTTGAAGGAAGAGGTCAGGTCTTCGAAGCGCCACTCACAGCGGCCTTCGCGTTGCGCCGTCTCGCGTTCGGCCATTTCCGGTTGAACCAGTTGTGAATGCAGAGCTGCATCCCGAAGATTCGCATTCAGCGCGTCCATCGCAGCTTTCGGCGCGAGCTTCTGATTCATCAATGCCCAAAAAATGTGGTGGAGCGCTTCGCGCAATTCGCGGGTACGTCCCATCGCCTTTTCGGATTCGTCAGGCATCAGGCGGACGCGCTTGTCGAGATAGTCCCTCTGCCCCGGCGTGACCAGGCCGGATTCTTCGCCGAAGCGCGCCAGATCCGAATAGCCCTTCAGCAACTCTTTCGGTTCGCCGCTGGGCCGATCGTCGAGCGTATTGATGAAGTCCAGGCAAAGATCTCCGGCGAGTAACTCGAAAGGTCGGCGTTCGCTTTCTTCGGGTTCGGTATCCTTGGTTGCGAAATCCATGAAATCATCCCCCTTGATGATATAACCATCAAATTACTGTTGACAAGTTATGATGTCCTATTATAATCAATGTAACCTATTATTACTATTTTAACGGTTATGTAGATTAAAGGGAGGCTAGCCTCATGTACCCGGAACAGGCAAGGCGCATTACGGCCCTCATTCGGAGCGACAAGATAATTACTATCGGAGGTAGACCCGTGATCGTTTCTGAGCCACGCAAAAGCGGAAATCTGCATGACCGAGGCCACGCCCTTAAGCTGGCGCTGGCCTTCGTGGCGATCTATGTGATATGGGGGTCGACCTATCTCGCGATTCGTTATGCGGTCGAGACGATTCCGCCGCTAGTAGCGGCCGGCATCCGGCATTCGATCGCGGGTGGGATGACGCTGGCCTGGGCCTGGCTGCGCGGGTTTCGCCCAACCCGGCAGCAATGGGTGGCTGGAATCGTCCTTGGATTCTTCTTCTTTTTGATCGGGCACGGCTCGCTGCACTGGGCGGAGCAGTACGTTGCGTCGGGACTGGCGGCCTTGCTGATTGCGACCGAGCCGATGTTCATTTTTGTGCTGGGCTGGTTGATGGGTCAGCAAAAGATCAGCCTGACAAGTGCACTGGGCCTGGGTTTGGGCGTGCTTGGCGTGGCAGTGCTCACTGGAGTGGAACTCTCGATGAGGGGTTCGAGCCTGTTGGGATTGCTGGCGGTGCTGCTGGGTTCACTGTCATGGGCGTTTGGAGTTGTAATTTCTCCGCGGCTCAAGCTGCCTTCAGATGCGCTGGGGCGCACGGCGTTGCCTACGATCTGCGGGGCAGCGATGCTGCTGATCGCGGCGGGAGTTACAGGCGAGTTCCAACACACCCACTGGGCGAGCATTTCGCTGCGGTCGGTGTTTGGGCTGGGGTATCTGATCACATTCGGGTCAGTGGTAGCGTTCACATCCTACATTTGGCTGTTACAGAGGTGTCCGCCTGCTCTCGTGGCAACCCACACCTACGCTAATCCGGTGGTTGCGGTGCTGCTGGGGTGGTGGTTGGCACATGAGCCGTTGAGCCTGAGGGTGGTGCTCGCGTCGGTGGCGATTCTGGGAGCGATTGTGCTGATCCGGAAAGGAGAGCGGAATGCCCAGGCAAAAAGTCCACTGCCGATGCCAATGATGGAGAAAGCTGCCAGAAGCGCGTCGTGATGCGGCGCGCTCTTTCGGGACGTTGTTTTATCTCCAGTTGATTAATATATCGTAATACGATACACTTGCCTCATACGGACGAGCAGACTTCGAAGTCATCCGTATCTCACCATTTGGGAGCGTTTCATGATCGCCGTCCGGTTAGTACGTCTTATCGAGGCCCACTCTGATGAGTTGGCAGATGGGTTGTTGAATAAGCTTCAGACGTCATCTCGTACCGGCGATTTGCGAAATGTTCCCCCCCAGGAGCTGCGTGACCGCAGCCTGGAGGTGATTCGGCACTTGAGCGAGTGGCTTATCTGCAAGTCAGACAGTGATATTGAACATCGTTATAAGGAAATGGGCTTTGCCCGCTCCGTTCAGGGCGTGTCATTTGCCGATTTCTGTTGGGCCCTGGTATTGACGAAGGAGCACATCTGGGATTTTGTCCAGCAACTGGGATTTCTCCGAGGCTCGCTGGAGATTTATGGCGCAATGGAATTGCTTCGAACGCTCGACCAATTCTTTGAGCGGGCTATCTGCTATGGCGCAGAAGGTTACGAGAGCGCCAAAATCGATGGGATGGAATGTGTCCATGTCTCTTGCCAACCGTCGCAGGCCGTGAAACGGGTGTGATTGGTTCGAGTCACAAACTTGAGCAGGCCGGGCCTCCCGTTGCCAGTTCCTGCTTTGCCAGTTCCTCGAGGATTAGTCGTTTTCACGGACGTCCACGTTTTTGGCAGGAACCGCATCCAATCAATGGAAGGCCGTGATTCGGATTGTCACGATCGAGCGAGAGTTTGGCTGCGGGGCAGCAGGCATTGCCCGGGATCTCGCGGCGTGCCTGGGCTGGAAACTCTGGGACCAATTGCTGAGCGAAGAGATCGCGCACTGGGCAAATTGCAGGCAGTGCGACGTAGAACAACGTGAGGAGCGCAGAGATCCACTTTATTATCGTTTGCTCAAGTCGTTCACGCTCGGAAGTTATGAGGGAAATTCGAGCGTATCTCCTGTCGAAGCCCTGGACGCCGACAGTATCGTCAAAATATCCGCGCGTGTAATTGCGCAAGCTGCGGCTGCAGGCGATAGCGTCATCGTAGGCAGAGGATCCCAACACTTTCTGCGAGAACGTAACGATACTCTGCGATTTTTTCTCTACGGTTCCAAGGAAGAAAAAGTGCGGCGCCTGATTTCAGAAGGACAGGATGACGCCAATTCGCGGCGCCTGGTGGATACCGTGGACCGCGAGCGTGCGGCTTTCATCAAGAATTACTTCCACGCCGAGTGGCCCAACCGCTCGCTTTATCACGCCATGGTGAATACCGACGTCGGCGGCGAGACTGTGATTCAGGCGATGCTGAGCTTCCTGCAGCAGAATCGTTCGATCTTTTATTCAACGCCGGAGCTACCGCACCGGAGCTAACCCTCGATGCGATATATCTCCCGCGCCTGTCATTGCGCACAGTTGGCTGCCGCATTGCGGTCCCGTCGAGATGAGAAAAATATATGAGACAGAAGATCACCAACTTTTATCGCGACGACGAGAATCACTGGACAGCGCTGCTGGCATGGGGACACTCCCAACCTACGCGACACGATCCGCCGTGGCAGAGCCGCCCGCGGGTGGAAACGGACGAAGGCCCCGCCGCCAACATTGGACGGATACTTGAGTGCAGCAAATGCGACGAGACAGAGCAGATACACAATTAATTCTTGGGTTGTAATCAGTGCCGGTCGCGGCGGAGGTAGTCGATAAACATCTGTTCCACCGGCTTATCGTAAGTCTTGAGGACATGGCGGACGGTGTGGCCGCTGACGAAGTGGCAGACTTCTTCCGCGAGGTTCTTCGCGTGATCGCCGGCGCGTTCGAGGGACTGCGTCATAAAGATGATCTGGAGGCTGGCCTGGCGGGCGATATTTTCGGGATTCTCAATGTGGCGGAGAAAGATCAGGTTGCGCAGCCGGTCCATCTCGGAGTCGGCACGGAGAACGTCAACCGCTTGCCGACATCGCGGGCGGAGAATGCCAGGCCGACATCGGTGAGCATTTTTTCGAGGATCGTGGCCATGCGGGTGAGGTCGCGAGTATCCTCGGAATCAATGCGCCCGGCAGCGGCTTGAGCGCTATTGGCAAAGCTGAGCAGCAAGTCTCCGATGCGCTCGAGGCTGATCATGAACTTCATGCAGGCCAGGAGTTCGCGAGCTTCGGCGGGCTTCACCTCGGTAATGGCGGTCGTGACGGCACTGTCGATTTCCATGTCGAAGGTATCGAGCTCGCGTTCCCGCTGCCGCAACGAATTCAACAGCGCGCTCGAGCCGGTGGCGATTCCCTCGGCGGCGGCACCGGCGGCTTCCTTGGCTAAGCGGCAAGCTTCCACAGTGCGACGAACGATCTGATGATGGGCCGGTTCAGGAGGAAGGCTTTCGACGCGAGCAGTACTCATGGGGATATCCCTGTGGCGCGATCTGGGAATTAAGGAAACGATTGCCTCTGATTTTGCCGCACCCATAACTAAATAGTCAACGGCTAAGAATAGGGCTTCTCTTTCAGGCGTGGGTTAAGGGGCTGTGAATTTTGTGTCATTTTTCGTGGGCGGGAAGCGGGCGTTTCTATTCGGGGTTGAGGAAGACCGTGCGAGCTTTGCTCAACCGGCAGCCGAGGCGGCTGTCTCCGCGTGGACATCGATCCGAACTATCTACGGCGACGCTGCTGCTTATTCGCTTTGCGTTGCTGTTTCTGATATTTCTTCATGGCCTTCCGCTGTCTCTTGGTTTGCTTTTTGGAGTATTTCTGCTGCTGCTTGGCGGCCCGCTTCGCCTCACGGCTATTCTCTCCGATGCTGCGGTTCTCGCGTTGAGCAACAGCCGGCACCGAACATGCAACCGCCGAGACGAGCAGCAATATAGAAGCTGCGATTCGTTTCATAACATCTCCCAAGGGAAGTTCTGCAGCGATATTAACACCGAAGGCTGGCATCATTGGCGGGCGGTGAGCGTACGGTATTACCACAGTTTGTCCGGAATCAGGAAAAACCTTCGAGCCTGGCTCGAATGGACAGCCGGGGGCGGCTGTCCCCACGTGAGGGTGACTAGGCGTTTGGTAGCGTGAACAGGAAGGTGGAACCGTGGGCGAGTTCGCTCTCGGCTCGGATGGAGCCGCCGTGGGCGAGCATGATGTGCTTGGCGATGGCAAGGCCAAGGCCGGTGCCTCCGGACTCGCGGGAACGGGCTTTATCGACGCGATAGAAGCGTTCGAACAGTCGCGGGAGATGCTCGGAGGCGATGCCGGCGCCAAAGTCCTGAACGAAGAATTCGACGGCGTGCGGAACGGCGCGGGCCCCCAGCACGACTCGTCCGCCGGAGGCTCCGTATTTCAATGCGTTGTCGATCAGGTTCGAGAAGACTTGGTGAATGGCTTCGCGGTCGGCGAGAACCATGGGAAGATTTTCGGGCAGCGGATTGGGAGCCGGAAAGTTCTGGCTTTGCAAATGATGGGCGGGAGAATCCTGAATTTGCAATTCGATGCCCTGGGTACGGGCGATTTCACGGAAGCTCTCCTCGGCGTCGTGGAGAAGTTCGGCGGGGGGAACGCACTCAGCATCGAACCGCGTTTCGCCGGATTCGACGCGGGCAAGGGTGAGCAGATCCTCAGTGAGGCGCGACATGCGGGAGGAATTCTTGCGGATAATTTCCAGAAACTCGCGACTTGGCGCGACGTTATCGGGAGTGCCATCCAGCAAGGTTTCCGCATAGCCTTGAATCGAAGTCAAAGGCGTACGCAGCTCGTGCGAGACGTTGGCGATGAAGTCGCGGCGGGTTTTCTCGACGCGTTCGGTCTCGGTCAGGTCGCGGAGTACAGCGACGGCGCCTCCATCGGGCAGGGGCGCGGCAGTCACATCAAAAGCGCGCCCGGAAATGATGGAAGTGGCGCGGGCGGTTTTGACTTCGTGGGTGGCGATGGCTTCCTTAACGCTGGCCAGGAAGTCAGGGTCGCGGATGGTTTCGACGACCGGCTGGTGTAAGCGCGTGCCTTGCGGGACCAGCTGATCCATGGGTTCATTGGCCCACTGCACCAGGCCATCGGCGCTGACGGCAATGACGGCGTCCTGCATGCTGTTGAGCAAAGTTTCGAGCTGGCGCTGGCTCGAGCGGACGGCGGCGAAACTCTGCTCGACGCGGCGCGCCGTTTTGTCGATGGCTCCGGCGACGCGGCCGATTTCATCCGGAGACGTTTCGAGGACGCGCGCCTGAAGGTCGCCTTCGGCAATGCGGCCGGCAACTTCCACGATGCGCTCGAGGCGGCGAGCGCTCCAGATGGCTGCTACCGCAGCGACTCCCAGGGCAAACACAAACACCATCGCAGAAGCCCACTCCAGCCGGTGCCGAACCTCGGCGGAAACGGCCTCTACGTCGGCCAGAGGATAGGCGAGGCGGACAGCTCCTCCGGAAATCGGAACTGCTACATAAAGAAAAGGAATGCCAATCGTGGCGCTGCGGCGTTGGTCCACGCCAACTCTACCTGAGAGGGCAGCGGTAAACTCCGCGCGCTGAATCACATTTTCGAGGGCATCAGGGTTGGACTCCGAATCAGCCAGAACTTTTCCGGTGACGTCGATAATGGTGACGCGAGCGCCGGCGGCTTGCGCCTCCTGAGCGGCGATGTCAGCGAGGGAGTGGCCGCTGCGGTCGGTTTCGACACGGTGCGCGAGCAGTTGGGTCTTTTGGATGAGGTTGCGTTCGATTTCCGCGCGCAGCGAGGATTCCCAGGCGCCGCCGAGCGTTATGTCAAACATTATGGCGGCCGCCAGGATGACGACCAGAAAACAGGCCAGTAGCTTGAGAAAAATCCCGCTCCTCACCGCTTTCTCACTTAGGGGCCTCGAAACGGTAGCCCGCTCCGCGCACAGTCTTAAGGTAACGCGGATTTTCCGGGTCGGGCTCGATTTTTTCCCGAATGCGGCGAACATAGACATCGACCGAGCGCGGGGTCACGTAAGACGTGTCGCGCCAGACGGAATCAAGCAGATGATCACGGGAAAAAACGCGGCCCAGGTGGCGCGCGAAGTAATCGAGCAGACGGAATTCGGTGGCAGTGGTAGGCACGGTCTCTCCCCGAACCGTGAGAATCATGGCGGAGGGATCGATGGCGATGTCGCCAACCGTGAACGGACTGGGCGGAAGCGGGCGCTCGAAGCGGCGCAGTACCGCCTTGACCCGGGCTACGAGTTCGCGCGGGCTGAAAGGTTTGGCGATGTAGTCATCGGCTCCAAGTTCGAGGCCCAGGACGCGATCCGCTTCGCTATTCTTAGCAGTCAGGAAAATGACCGGCACGGGGGCGAGGCCAGGAGTTTGGCGGATGGTGCGGCAGAGTTCGAGTCCGTCTTTGCCCGGGACCATGATGTCGAGCACGAAGAGCGCCGGGCGTTGCCGCTCAGCATCGGCGATTACGTTGGATCCGTTGGGATAGACGCGAACTGCAAAACCATCGTTCTCCAAATGGTGACGAACGAGGCGGGAAATATCAGGATCGTCTTCGACGACGAAGATGCTGGGCTTCACGGCTTTATTGTAGCGAAGGCAGTTGCGAGTACCTAGTACGGAGTACCTGGTTTTGAGCGCAGGCGGAGGTTTTCATCGGATTGTAACAATCAGGTTTCCGGCAGGATCGAGATGGAAGCGTCTGCCGGGCGGGATGACTGTGGTGGCGCTGTACTCGGTGATGATGGCGGGTCCGGGGTATTTCTTGCCCTGGTGAAGTTCGGCGCGTGAGTAGATTTTCGTTTCTCGTTTCTTGCCTTCGAATAGGACTGAGGCCTTGGGCGGGGAGAGCCTGCCGAGCTTTGCTCGGCCTGGACCCCTCGGCTTCGCTCGGAGCAGGCTCACGGGGGCGGCCGTCCCAAGATGGGCTTCCTTTTCTACATGGACTTTTTTAGTTTTCAGGATCGCGCGCAGGCGGAGGGTCACAAGTTCCACTTCTCTGGCTTCGTAGGTGTAGCCGTAGCGGCGATGGTGCTCCTGCTCGAAATCTTTAAGAAGATTTTTTGTGTAGGGCATATTTAGCTCGTATCCCTGGCCGCGGTAGCGGAGATCGATGCTGCGCCGATGCTCGGCTTGGCCTGGCCAAGCTTCGGCTTGGAAGTCTTTCTTTGCTTGCGCTTCCAGCTTGGCGAATTCTTGCTTCAGTTCTTCGGATGGAACTTTTCCCGATACGCGCCTCAGGATGGTTCGCGAATAATCTTTCACAACGTCGCTGGCCAGAATGCCTAACGCCGAAAGCGCGCCGGGAAATGCGGGCACAATCACGCGCGGGATGCTGAGGGCATCTGCCAGGGCACAGGCGTGAAGGCCTCCAGCGCCACCGAATGCGACCAGTGCGAAGTCGCGGGGATCGCGGCCACGCTCGATGGACACCACCCGAATCGCTTTCTCCATGGTGGCGTTCACAACGCGGAGTACGCCGGCGGCAAACTTCTCAACCGTGAGAGGACTTCGCTGTTGCTTCAGCCATTCTTTGGTGACGCGATGTGTGCGGTCGAGATCGAGTGTGAAGTCTCCGCCGAGAAAGCGACTTGGCTGCAGGTAACCCAGTAAGAGATTGGCGTCGGTAACCGTGGGCTGCGCGCCGCGGCCGTAGCAGATGGGGCCGGGATCAGCTCCAGCAGATTCGGGGCCGACCCGCACAACGCCGCCGGCGTCGAAACGGGCTAGCGAGCCTCCACCAGCGCCGACTGTATGAATATCGAGCATGGGGACGCCGATGGGCAGTCCGGCAACTTCGGCATGGCTCGCGGTTGTGATGGCGCCTTCGACGAGCGAGACGTCGGTGGAAGTGCCTCCCATGTCGAAGGCAATGATTCGCTCGAGGCCGCTGCGGAGGGCGCTGACGGCCGCGCCCACGACGCCTCCAGCAGGTCCGGAGAGGACGGTGCGGACGGGCTCACGGGCGGCAGAGGCGAGCGCAGTGATCCCGCCGCTAGATTGCATTACAAAGATGCGTGCCACGGGGGCTAAAGCCCCAACATTCCTGTGGGCGCTTTTCGCGGCGCGGAAGCGCCGCTCTACACGGTACTTCAGAGGCCGTTCCCGACGGAGTTGCTCTACCCGCCGCTCAACATTTTCCAGGTACCGCTGCATTACAGGTTGGAGGTAGGCGTTGATGACCACGGTTGAGGTGCGCTCGTACTCGCGGAATTCGGGGAGGATTTGGTGGGAGATCGAGAGTGGCACGTCCAAGCGCTTCACCGCTTCCGCAATCGCGGTTTCGTTCTTCGGATTGGCGAAGGAAAAGAGTAGAGAAATGGCGACGGACTCGGGTTGCTTTGCTGCAATTTGCGCGACTAGCGATTTCAGATCCCGAGAGGAAGGAGAGATCAAGATCTCTCCGTTGCCGGCGGTGCGTTCTTCGACACCGAAGCGGAGATCGGCGGGAACTAAGGGTTGGACGCGGTTGAAGAAAAAGTCGTAGAGTTTGGGGCGAGCCTGGCGGCCAATCTCGATAGCATCTTCGAAACCGGCGGTGGTGATGAGGGCGGTGCGGGCGCCCTTGCGTTCGAGGAGGCTGTTCGTGCCGACGGTAGTTCCGTGAAGAATGATGAACTCGCCTTCGTGATGGATTTTGCTGAGAGCTTCCTCGATGGCTCGGGAGGGATCACCGGGAGTGGAGAAGACCTTCAACATGCGTGTGCGGCCCGCGGCGTCGATCCAGACGCAGTCGGTGAATGTGCCGCCGGTGTCGACTGCTACACGGAGTGGTGGGGGGCGGCGGGGCATGGTCGATTCGGAAAATTAGGGTAACATTTTGCGGATATGAGATATGCATTTCTTGTCGAAACGTACGCTACCGAGCGGGTGAAGGTGGTCAGCGTGTGGAGCGAGTTTCGAGAAGCGGATTTGCCGGTGCGGCCGCGGGAGGGCGATCCGCGCGGACGCAGCGTGCATGAGCAGATGGTGCATCAGTGTGTAAGCGAGGACTTGTGGTTTCGCGACATGTTAGGGATTAATGTGGGCGCGCCCCCGCTGCCAAAGCCAGAGACGCGGCTGGAATTCATGAAGCGGTATGCCGAGGATAGCGGGAAGCGGCTGGCGGCGCTGTCGGAGAAAGATGAGGCGTGGTGGGAAGAGGATGTGAAGTTTTTCCTTGTGCAGCGGTCGCGGGCCTGGGTGATGACGCGTCGGATGACGCACACGTCGCATCATCGGGGACAGTTGATGGCCATGCTGCGGATGCTGGGTCGGGAGGTACACAGCAATTATGGGCCGACTGCGGATACGGGCGGGCTGATGGCGAACCATGCTCCTACGATTTATGCGTATGAGAGTTTGGAGGAGCTGTTTGCCGGGGAGTTCCGCGGCGGGACGAAGGTGAAGTTGCCGGGGAGTGGGGGCAGAAAGGTTACAGAAAGACCGAGCGTCTAGTTCTCCGTCCAAGGATTGAGAACTTGCTTGAGGACGACAAAATCTGAAATGTTCCGCGTCACTAGGGTTAGGCGATGAACTTCCGCTGTTGCCGCCAGGAAGGCGTCCATCGCCTCAATGGAACGTCCGAGGAGTTCCGAACGGCGAACGATTCTTCCGCAAGCATCGGCGACCTTTGGATCGACCGGCAAGATTCTGCCCTCGAAGCGGACGGGCAACTCGTGGCGCAGCCAATCTTCCAGCCGCCGTTGGCGTTTTCCATTCGCCATACGCTCAATTCCGTAACGCAGCTCGGCCAGCGAGATTACGCTGAGGAAGATGCGGCCTTCGTCGGCTGACTCGGTCCACTTCACCAGGCCCGCATTCGGCCTGGGCTTGAGCCACTCGGAAACCGCATTCGTATCGAGGAGAAAACTCACAGATCGATCTTTCGCAAGCGCCCTTTTGATCGCTGCAGTTTCAGACCTGATCCTCGCAGCGGGGAGGACGCAAAGAAGTCCGCCAGCGTGCCAACGCGCTTGGTTTTTCGATTCCACTCTTCCGCACCCACCACAACGACCGCGGTGCGGCCCTTCCGCGTGACGGTCTGCGGGCCTTCCGATATGGCGCGGTCGATCACTTCGCTGAATTTTGCTTTAGCTTGGGCTACGGTCCAGGTGGCCGCGTTCATAGGGCACCTCCGCTGCAGATGGTCATGATGGTCATCATAGTCATCTTGTGGCTTGGACACAACTTCGAGCTCACCGCGCTCGCGGGACAGCCGAGGGTGGCTGCTCTCGCATGCTTGGTGGTAGCAAACAGAGACAGCGGATTCCTCACCGCTTTGCGGTTCAAAACGACAAGAGCATTTCTCGGTCCACTGGTGTGCTTACCCTTTTGTCGTGAAGGCTAGGGTCAGCAGCGTCTTTTGTTCTACCTCGTGGGCTTTGGCGCTGCCGGTGGCGGGGCTGGCGCTGGAGCTGCGCTTGACCGACATTACGTGGCGGGCGCCGGCGATGCGCTGAAGACGCGGGAGCATGTTGAAGAGCGCTCCCATGTTGGCGGGCTCTTCCTGTACCCACACGATGTCGCCGGAGTCGCCGTGACGTGCGAATTCGGCGGTGAGTTCTTGTTCTGGAAAAGGGTAGAGTTGTTCGAGGAAGACAACGGCGGTGGAAGCGTCTTTTCTCTTCTTGCGCTCGGTCTGGAGTTCGTGGCCGATCTTGCCGGTGCAGACCAGGATTCGGTCGGCTTGTCCGATCTCTGTGTCGGGAATTACATTCAGGAAATTCTTGTTGGTAAAGTCGGCGATGGGCGATGAGGCGTCGGGATGGCGCAACATGCTCTTCGGAGTGAAGACGACTAGCGGCTTGCGCCAGTGGCGCAGGACTTGGCGGCGAAGCAGATGAAAATACTGCGCCGCGTTCGAGGGCTGCGTAATCTGGATGTTGTGTTTTGCGGCGAGTTGGATGAAACGCTCGATGCGGGCGCTGGAGTGCTCCGGTCCCTGGCCTTCGTAGCCGTGCGGCAGAAGCAGCACGAGACCCGAGAGCAGGTTCCACTTGGCTTCGCCGGCGGAGATGAATTGATCGATGATCGCTTGCGCCACGTTCACGAAGTCGCCGAACTGCGCCTCCCAGAGGACGAGGGCTTCGGGATAGTCGCGGCTGTAGCCGTATTCGTAGCCGAGGACTCCCGGCTCCGAAAGGGTGGAATTGTGAATTCCGCAGCGAGCCTGACCCGACACGATGTTTTCCAGGGGGACGTATTCGTTCTCGTTCTCGACATCAATGAGAACAGAGTGGCGCTGGTTGAAAGTGCCACGGCGCGAATCCTGGCCGGAGAGACGAACCGGAATCCCCGCCTTTACCAGGCTGCCGAAGGCCAGGGCTTCTGCCATGCCGTAGTCTACCGGGCGCTTGCCCGTGCCCATCTCGGCGCGCTGCTCCAATAACTTTTTCACCTTCGGGTGAATGTGGAAGCCGTCAGGATAGGTAGTGAGGGGGCTGGTGAGTTCGGCCAATTCTTCTTCAGGCAGTCCGGTTTCCACTTCGAATTCCGGCCTGTAGAGGCCGCCGTAGTATTGGTTCCAATAGTTGGGCAGGTCCCGCATGAGCGGCTTTTTGGCGATCTTGCCGGCATCTTTCTGCGCGGCTTCGAACTCGGCTTTGATCGCGGCGGCGCGGGCTGGGGCGTCGGACACTCCGGCGTCGTCGGCATAGATTTCCCACAGTGGCGGGTGCTCTTTGATTTTCTTATAAAGCAGCGGCTGGGTCACGGTAGGATCGTCAACCTCGCTGTGGCCATGGCGGCGGTAGCCGATGAGGTCGATCACGACGTCGGTGCCAAAGCTGTAGCGGTACTCAGTGGCGAGGCGGGCTACGCGAACTACCGCATCAACGTCTTCTCCATTGACATGAAAAATGGGGATCGACTGGCGGCGTGCAATGCAGGCGGCGAAGCGCGTGGAGTGCTCTTCGAGATAGCTGGTAGTGAATCCGAGCAGATTGTTCACCACCACGTGAATCGTGCCGCCGACGGTGTAGCCGGGAAGGTCGGCATAGTTCATGGTTTCGGCGAGGATCCCTTGTCCGGCGAACGCGGCGTCGCCGTGGACGAGCAATGGGAGATATTTTTCGCGGCCGCCTTCGCCGGTCCGGTCTTGTTTGGCGCGCGTGCGTCCAACGGTGACCGGATCGACAGCTTCGAGGTGGCTGGGGTTCGAAACCAGGTGGATGTGAACTCTGTTGCCGCTGCGCGTCGTGTATTCCCCGGTGGCGCCCATGTGGTACTTCACGTCGCCGGAACCGAGGACGCTGCGCGGGTCGACGTCTTCAAATCCCGCAAAGATTTCTTCAGGAGAGCGTTTTGCGACATGCGCCATTACGTTGAGGCGGCCGCGGTGGCTCATGCCCATCACAAGTTCGGTGGCGCCCAGGCGGGAGCCGGTGTCGAGAAGTTCATCGACTAGCGGAATCAGCGCGGTGACGCCTTCGAGCGAGAAGCGTTTGCTGCCGAGATAACGCTGCTGCATGACTTGCTCAAAAATATCCGCACGGATTAGCAAGTCAAGGATGCGTTGCTGGTCTTGTTCTGTAACCTCGAGACCCTGAGACGGCGATTCCATGCGCTCGTAAATCCAGCGGCGGCGTTCGGGACGGTAGATGTGGTTGATCTCAACTCCGATTGTGCTGGAGTAGATGGCGCGAGCCTCGCGACCGTACTCATTCTCGATTTGCAACTCGGGAGTGGGACGTGGACGAAGGAACCCGAGAGGGTCGAGATCGCCCTCGAGGTATCCCCAGTTGCGAAAGGAGTTAAACACGCGTTCGCGCTCGGGGTTCTCGGAGTGGTTGGACGAAGCCTCGGCGACAGCGGCACCGCCGTTGGAAGTGTTGGATTTCGGTGTAGCCATATGAGTTCAGTACTTAGGATAACGGATGCGCGCACCGTGGTGGGGGATTCGTCAGTGACGCCGTTCACGACCGCCTGAAATACAGCGAGTCTGATAAAAGCGGATGCCCGGAACCAGGCATCCGCTTTTACAGGTTTGGTCCAACCATCTCAAGGAGCGACGCAGTAAAGGCGCGACCCCATATCAGGTCATTTGACGCCGTGAGGGCCGGGCTCGAAGTCGAACAGATCGAACAGGTCCCCGATGGCTGGACTGTTGACCGGCACGTACGGATTCACGTCGTCGGAGACTGGGTTTGGAAGATTGTCCCGGCCTTTGAATGACAGGGGCTTCAAGTTCCAATTCCGCTCGATGAACTTCAAAATCGAAACGTGATCGGAGTAAGTGTGGCCGATATGACCACCCTTGGTGAAGTTGGAGACGACAATGAGGGGGATGCGCGGTCCATCGCCGAAGAAGTCCAGCGGCTGGATGTAGCCGGAGTCATAGTAGCCGCCGCCTTCGTCCATGGTGATGATGAACGCAGTGGAGGCCATCAGCTCAGGTTTCGCGTTGAGGCGATCGAAGATCTTTTTCGCCATGCCTTCTAACAGATCCAGCTTCGAAGAGGCTGGATGGCCATCGAGCAGGCCATCCGGCTTGACAAACGAGACAGAGGGCAGCTGGTCATTGTCGATAGCCGCGAAGAAATCGGTCGCATCCTTAATATGCGTGGCCCGCTGCACTGGGTCGCCCATGATCGAGTTGGAGTAGGATTCGAAGTTGCAGATATTGCAGTAAGCAGCTCCAACCAGCACGGCCGGATTGGTGCTCGTCGGATCGTGTTGCAGTTCAACGGCGGCGTTGTACGCGCCCCCGTAATAGGCCCACGAAATGCCTTTCTTATTGAGCGCATCGCCGATGGTAGTCACGTTGATGGGTGGAACGGAAGCGCCCTTGGCAATGCCAGCGGTATCGACGGTGCCATCCGGCAGGAAGCCCGGATTATCGTTGTTCACCATGTAGAAACGCCCGGGTACACAGTTCGAGGCGGGATGGTAGGGAAGCGACTGCAAATAAGTTATGATCGGCAGGATTCCCGGCGCGCCTTGATTGGCGCACTCGGTGAAATTGCCGTCGAAGTTCAGGTCCACGGTGTAAACGTCGTCCGTGCCAGGCAGCGGATTCGGATTGGCAATGTGCGAAGGCGGTGTGTTTGCATTGCCGTGGCCGTCGCTCCAAAAGATTGCAGTGCCGGTGCCTAGCATCACGTGATTGGCGCCGGTGCCGCCCATGAACGCCTGATGATAGTTATCGCTCATGGAATACTTACTGGCGAGGGCCGTGAGGAACGGAGCATCTCCGGCTTGCACGTTGTAGAACGCCATTGAGTTGCCGCCGCCGTTGTCGTCAATCGCGCCACCGCTGGCAGGATCGGGCTGGTTCGTGTAGTTGGTGATCACGAAAGGATAAAGATCGCTGAGACAGCCCGAGGGGTTTGCTGTTGTGGCGTTTGCGAGGTTGCAGTCCGATTGTTGCCACATCTCGAAGAGACGGTGCGTTGTATCTCCTGTGTAGGAATCGTAAGGAAGCAGATCCCCTTCCAGCGGAAATGGACCATTCGGCAGATTGTTGAAATTCTCGACGCGGGTATCCGGATCGGGCAGAACAAATGTCTGCGAAAACTCGGATGCGGCGCCCGTAGTCAGCAGATCCAGATCTTGTGGTTCCAGAGAGGGCTCAACGGTCGCCAGAAAGCTGGTGGGGGTGCCGGGCGGAAAGGTTGGCTTGGTAGGCGCGAAGTTCAGGGTCGGCCCCGGCAGCGTGGTGTAGGGGGCTTTTTGGCTCGAATTCAGACTAATGAAGTATTTGGTACGGAATGGCTGGACCGCCTGGAACTGCTGCGACTGGGAAAAACTTGGCCCAGGGGTTCCATCGACATTGATAATCCCCTTGGAGAGAAGATTCGATACAGATTCTCCTGGCTTGGGTACATACGTAGCGAATAGATGGTCGAAACTACGGTTTTCGCCGATGAGCACGATGACGTGCTTAATCGGCGACGTAGTAGCCGTGGCCAACGCACGATCGGTCGCGGCTTCTTGAGCCGCCGATGTAACCGGAGCTCCCAGGTTGACGAGCAGAGCAAACAGGCTCGTGCCAACCACAACATGTTGTCTGGCTTTTGCCAGCAAGCTTAACGAAGACATGGATTTCCTCCTAAGACCTTCAGAGCGATTGAGAGCTGCAGGGAACCATCGTCGCAAAGGTAGTCGGTGCACGGTTACGGGGAGGTGACGCCAAGATGAATTCGCCGTGAAAAGAAATCCACCGGAGTCGGGCTGCGTTGGAGAGCCTAAAGGCTCCGAATTTGCTCTACATTCGCGATTCCGGTAGAAGTGTAAAGCTCAGATTACGGAATATCCACAGACACAGCTGGACTACAACCCGAAAAACGGATGCGCGGGAAGGTGCGGGAGATTCTGGGCGGTGACGAAGGGGTTAGTTAGCGCGGGAGGGGTCGGTCGCTATAGAGATCCTTCGACTGCGTGACGGCTTCGCGTTGCGAAGCAGCCACTTTGCTCAGGATGACAGGGCGCATTCTTAGGCGACGAGCTTGTAGGGGCGCATCATTTCGTTGTCTTCGTGCTCGAGGACGTGGCAATGCCAGACGTAGCGGAACTCGTCGCCGGGTTTGATTTGAGTTCCGGCGGGCAAGTCGAATTTTGCAATTATGCGAGTCACGTATCCGGAGTAGGTTTTGATGGTGTCTTTCCAGGCGGGGCGCTCGTTTGATTCCGGCGGCATCGGCCTGCCGGTGAAGACCAGTTTCCCGGTTTGAAGGTAGGCTCTCGTGTCGAAGGGCTGGCGATTCAGCACCTGGAATTGGACGAGGTGAAGATGCATGGGATGCACATCTCCGGTGGTGTTGGCGAAGGACCAGATTTCCATGGAGCCGGCTTTGGGATCTTCCGAGATGGGATCATCCCAGTGCTTTTGATCGAGCAGACCGATCATGGTGTACCCGTCGGAGGGACGATCCATTTCGGTGAGGGCCAGCGTTCTTTCGCGAACCGCGAGGCCGGCATCAAGGGCGGAAAAGGGTACCAGAGTTTCCGGAACTAAACTCGGATCTGTTCCAGAAGGCGGTTTTGTCACCTTAAAGAGCATCACATCGGAGGGCACAAGGTTGCCGCCACGAGCGTAGGGAGCCGGAGCGTCATTGACCATTACGAGATTCGCGCCTTTGTGTTCGGAGAAATCAATGACAATGTCGAAGCGCTCGCCGGGAGAGAAGATAAGGTAGTGCATTCGCAAGGGCGCGGGCAGCAGGCCGCCGTCGCTGCCGATCTGGATAAAAGGCGGAGCGTCTGCCGGCTTGCCAACGGCTTTGCCGGCGGCATCCGCGGGCACCAGCGTCAGGTGATAGAAACGGGAATTTGAGCCATTGACCATGCGGAAGCGATATTTGCGAGGTTCGACTTCGAGAAACGGTGTGGCTTTCCCATTGACGCAAATCGCATTGCCGAAAAACTCCTGCATCCAGACGGGATGGGTCCCCTCCGGAGCGGGAGGATACAACAACGAGCCATCGGCCTTGAAGCTGCGGTCCTGGATCATGAGCGGAATCTCGTAGGGGCCGCTCGGAAGGTTCAGCGCGTCTTCCTCCGGATCGCGGATTAAGTAGAACCCTGCCAAACCCGCGTAAACGTTCAGCCGGGTGATGCCGAGCGCATGATCGTGATACCAGAGCGCGGTGGCCTGCTGATCGTTGGGATAGTGACAAGGATCGGCCGCCCGCACAGATCCAGTGCGGCCGTCAGAGGTGACCCAGGCATCGGGATAGCCGTCGCTATCGGGCATAACCCGAGCGCCGTGAAGGTGCGTCACCGTGCGAACCTGAGGCACATTTTGTTCGGAACCGTGGATGGTGTAGTCGAGCGGCAGAAAATGTCTATTCGGTAATTGATTCGACCACTTCACCGCGATTGGCTGACCCTTACGCACTTCGAAGGTCGGTCCCGGCCACATCGCGTTGTATCCCCACATTGTGGCAGGTGGAAGATCCCGGTGTGCTTTATGGTGAAACGGGCGCATGTGAATCTGCACCGGCGCGGAGCCAGCTTTGGGGCGAATGACGGGTGGGATGGACAACGGAGTCACAAAGCTGGCTAGTGTGACTGCCGGTCCTTGGGGAAGTGCAGGGGCCGGCGGACCTTGTGCGCCGGCGCCCGGCATGTTCATGCCGGATTGCGAGGACGCCGCCTGGGTCAGCAACTTCCGCGGGGCAGCCAACAGGCCGGTGCCCGTGTAAAAGCCCATTCGCAATAAGTTGCGCCTGCTAATCATGATCTGCCTGTCAGACTTTAGACTTGCGGTCAATTCGTGGCGGGAGGGTTCGGGTTAGAGCTGGCGGCGGCGGGCTGGACTGGCTGATTGGCAACGCGCTTCGCGGTCCAAGGATGCTCTGGCTGCACCACTTCTCCCGCGTGTCCCAGGTATGCGCCCGCTCCGCCAACGCCGATAGCCTGCGATGTGCCCTCGATTCTGTCAGAGTCCACTGTGCCAGTAAATCGCGTGGTGAAGGGACGCGGCCCTTGAAACTGAACCTCGAAAGATATCTTTTTGCCGTCGATCATTCCCGACAAGGAAGAACTCCCGCGCTGGTCTTGAACAGTTCCGCTTAACTTATTGGAGGAATCCTGTCGCAATTGCAGGGTGCATTGTTCCGTGCCCAAGCGACCTTGCCACGACACCTGCCACGTGCCGCTGACGTCGGCAGGCTTGGCGGTGCTGGATGGTGAAGAATTCTCGCGCGTCTGCCCGGTTCCGGGTGAGACCGAAATCAACATGAATGCGGAAAGAAAGCAAATAGCCGAAAAATGACGGAGGGACACGGCAAACTCCGATTTGGAAGATACTTGCTGCCAGGAAGCAAGAACAATGCTGCTCTAAGGAAGATATCGGGACACTGTTAAAGAGATGTTAATTTCGCGCGCAACATAAGAATGAAAAGCCTTCGCCCCATCCGCTCTCCCGCAAAATGAACCGGGCCGGATTGTGATGCTCCGGCCCGGCTGACAGGGCGAACGCTGTCTATTTGGCACCTACGTGTACTACTTTGCTCCAAAGTTGAACGCGTCGAACAGATCGTCAAGCGCGGGACTGTTGGTGGGCGCATAACGGTTGCTCGAGTCCACGATGGGGTTGGGGAAATTGTCGCGGGTGTGAGCGCCAATTGTGCCCAGGCTCCAGTTGCGTTCGATGAACTTGATGATGGAAACGTGGTCGGCATAGCTGTGGTTGACGACGCCTCCGGTGGAGTAGGGCGAGACGATAAGAAGCGGGATGCGGGTGCCATCGCCGAAATAGTCGACCGGCTGGATGTAGCCGGAATCATAGTAACCGCCGCCTTCGTCGAAGGTAATGAAGATGGCAGTGCTCGACCACAGCGAAGAAGCCTGCACCTGATTGACGATCTTGTTCACGAAGCCCTCGAACAGATCGAGCTTCGACGAAGCCGGGTGGCCGTCGGTAAAGCCGCTGGGCTTCACGATGGAAACCGCCGGCAGATTGCCGGTGTCGATGTCCTCATACAGGGAAGTCGTGTCCTGAATGTGGGCCTCGACCTGGGTTGGGTTGGTCATGATGTCGCTGGCGTATTGAAACGGGTTGCAGATGTTGCAATAGGCGTCGTAAGGATTGGTTCCAGCGGGATCGCTTACGTAGAGGTTCCAGCCTTCTCCGAAGTAGGTGTAGGAAACGCCCGCCGCGGAGAGCACGTCACCGATGTGCGGCTGCGAGGTAGGCGGAATTGTGAACGTCGATGTTGGTCCTTGCAGGCTCCCATTGCCGATGAAGCCCGGGTTGTAGTTGTTCAGCAGATAGAACGCGCCCGAGGCGCAGCGCGGACTGACGGGAGTGCTCAAGGACTGCAGATAGTTGACGATCGCCGGCACGGCGGGCTCGCTCATGTCGGAACAGTTGGTATAGCTGCCGCCCGAATAGCCGTCTTGATCGTACCAATTGTTTGTTCCGGGCTGGGGGTTGGGATTTTCGATCTCCTCTTTGGGAGGCTTCGCGATGTTGCCCTTGCCGTCGCTATACCACATTGCGTCGGCGTACCCAAACATAATGTGATTGGCGCCGGTGCCGCCCATCACGGATTGATGCATGTTGTCGCTCAAGGTGAAGTTGTCGGCGAGGAACTTCATGTACGGCGCATCACCTTTCTGCACGTTGTAGAAGCCCAGAGCGTCGGAGCCTTCACCGGTGGTGAGGTTGGTAAATGGCTTCGGTCGCGGAGCGCCGTTGCCGCCGGTCCCGTTCATGACTTCGACCCAGGAAAAGAGGTCATTTAAGCAGCCGCTGGGGTTGAAGGAATTGCCATGACCTGCGGCGCAGTCTGTCTGTTGCCACATTTGATAGAAGCGATGGACGGGGCTGCCGGTGTAGTCGTCATAGACCAGCGAGGACGAAGTGAGCTGGAATGGCCCTGGTCCAAGTCCGAACACGTGAGGGATTCGCGTGTCCGCCACGCCGAAGGGAAGACCGGTAGCGCCGGTAATCAGATAATTGTTGTACTTGCCAAAGAGATCAGGTTCCGCCAGCTCCGCGACGGCGAGGGTCTGAAACGGAGCGGGAGAGGTATCACTGGCCACAGTGGGTGCGCCTTGGGTTCCGGGAGCTGGGATATTGGCATACTGCTGCTTCGGCTTGGGACTGATGGAAAAAGTGGTATTGTCCAAAGCGTTGTACTGCGCAGCCAGCTTCGAGTTCGGCCCGGGTTGACCGTTGGCAGTGATGATCCCCTTCGACAACAGGTTCGAAACTGTTTGTCCCTTTACCGGTTTATAGGTTGCGTAAACGTGATCAAAGCTGCGGTTCTCGCCGATGATGACGATGACATGCTCGATCGGCGTGGCAGTAGTGGGATGGTCCTGAGCGGCAGACGTGATCGGAGCACCCAGGTTGACGAGCAAAGCAAACAGGCTCGTGCCAACCACAAGGTGCTGTCTGGCTACCGTCAACAAACTTGGCGAAGACATGAATTTCCTCCTGAACCTTTCAGAGCGATTGCGAGTTGCAGAGTACTGCATCGCAAAGGTAGTCGGTGCACCGTTACTGGGAGGTGAAGTAAAGATAAATTCGCGGTGAAAAGAAATCCACAGTTCTGGGCGTTCGGGAAGAGTCAAATGCTCAGTTTCGTGCGAGATACACGACTCTTGAGAAAAAATGTAAAGATCAGATTACAAAAAATCCACAGCTCGCCAAACTGTCTACCCTCGTTTCCGTAGGGGGTTTTACAGAACGAAGACAATGTAAACTGGCAGTCCGTCTGGACGATCGGAAACCAGGCTATGCCAACTCTTCTTGGAATACCGCTGGATGTGAACTCCTCTTACTTGCGTGGATCGGCAGAGGCGCCGGCGAAGATCCGCGAGGCCTGGGGCAGCGACGCTTCGAACAAATGGTCGGAATTGGGTCTGGACTTGAGCACGGCGGGAGCATTTGCGGACGCAGGCGACCTGCAATTGAGCAATTCGCGGGAGAAGAGTAGCGCCGATTTTGCGGAGATTGAGCGCGCCGTTGGCGAGCTGCTGCAGAAAGGTGAGAAGCCGGTGTCGCTCGGCGGCGACCACTCGGTTACGTATCCCATCCTCAGGGCTTTTGCGCGGCGCTTTTCTGCGCCGAATCATCCCGATCTGACGATTGTTCATTTCGACGCGCATCCGGATTTGTATGACGAGTTCGAGGGCAGCCGCGTCTCGCACGCGTGTCCGTTTGCGCGCATCCTGGAAGAGCGACTGGCGAAGCGACTGGTTCAGATCGGAATACGCACACTAAACCGCCATCAGCGCGAGCAGGCAGAGAAGTTCGGAGTCGAGATCGTGCAGATGCCGGCGCTTCCCGCATATGATCGGCTCAAGTTTCACGGGCCGGTTTATATTTCATTCGACACGGATGTACTCGATCCAGCCTTCGCGCCTGGCGTCTCGCATCGCGAGCCGGGAGGCATGACGGTGCGAGAAGCGATCGCTCATCTGCACCGACTTGAAGGCGCGATTGTGGGCGCGGATCTTGTGGAGTACAACCCGGCGCAGGATATTTCGGGAACTACGGCTACGGTGGTGGCGAAGATTTTGAAAGAGATTTTGGGAAAGATGATGGCCAGGTAGTGGGGCAGGATTTCGTCGAGAAAGTTGGAATCCGAGACGACCTGACAGAAATGCCTTGTGGGGGACTGAGTCGTGCCGTCGGTTAGGGATCCTTCGACTGCGGTTCTGTTTCGCCTTCGCGAAGCATAACCTCCGCTCAGGATGACATTTGGTAAGGAGAGGATCATGGAAGCAAAAGGTTTGATCCAGGTCTCGAGTCCTCATTCGGTGGACGAAACTGTGAAGCGCCTTCTGTCGATTCTGAGTCAGAAAGGGCTGCAGGTGTTCGCGTTGGTGGATCACAGTGGAGAAGCGGAAAAGGTTGGGATGAAGATGCAGGCGACCAAGCTGGTGATCTTCGGCAGTCCGAAGGCCGGAACTCCGTTGATGGTGGCCGCGCCCACGCTGGCGATCGATTTGCCGCTGAAAGCGCTGGTGTGGCAGGACAAAGACAGCAAGGTTTGGGTTTCCTACAATCGTCCCGAGTACTTGGAACAGCGGCACGGCGTGCCCGACGACTTGGTGAAGAATATTGCGGGAGTGGGCGCGCTGGTGGCCAAGGCTGTGGAATAATGCTGCCTTCATCCCGAAGCCGTGGAGAACTCCAACCGAACTCGCGACCATTTAGCCAACGAACGCACCTTTCTGGCATGGGTGCGTACCAGCGTGGCGATTGTGGTGTTTGGATTCGCGATTGGACGGTTTGCCGTCGCCATGCGGCAGTTGACGGCTTTTCAAGGTCATCCTTCGAAGGCTACTGGATTCTCAGTTTGGATGGGGACGATTTCGATTCTTGCCGGCTTGGTGATGGTGGTGGCTGGGCTGATGCGCTATCGAAAGACCCGGGCGCAACTGGACGAGGGGAAATTTGAGCCGGCAGGATTTATTGTGGACCTGGTTACGATTCTGACGGTGCTGTTTGGGCTGGCGTTGGCGGGGTATTTGATTTACGTGGGGAAGAGTTTGGGTTGAGCACCGCTGCCACAGTGAAAAAGCCATGGCGAATGATCAGGAAAAAGAAGCGGCCGCACGGGCGAGCTTACGCTTCGTCAAGGATGGTCAGGTAGTCGGGATAGGCACGGGATCGACGGCGGCCTATTTCATACGGCTCCTGGGAGAACAGGTAAAGAATGGATTGCAAATCCGGGGCATCCCGACATCAGAGCATTCGCGCGGGCAGGCCGCGAGCCTGGGGATTCCAATCACCACGCTGGATGAATCTCCCGTAATCGATGTGACCGTGGACGGCGCCGACGAGGTCGATACCGAACTGCGTTTGATTAAGGGCGGCGGCGGAGCCTTGCTGCGGGAAAAGATTGTCGCCTCAGCCAGCAGGCAGGTCGTGATTATTGCCGACGAAAGTAAGCGGGTTCCGGTGCTGGGAAGGTTTCCACTGCCCGTGGAAGTGATCAAGTTCGCGCAAGCGGTGGTTTGGAGAAAAGTCGCAGCACTCGGCGCACAGGTTTCCCTGCGGCGGACACCGGATGGAAAACCGTTCATGACCGACGAGAATAATCACATTCTTGATTGCAGCTTCGGGCAAATTCCAGATGCGGGTGAACTCGCGCGACAGCTTAGCGACATGCCGGGGGTGGTTGAGCATGGACTGTTCATTGGCATGGCGAGCGTGGTGCTGGTGGCTAGCGGAAGTCGAATTGTGGAACTACGGGCCCGGCGAGATACAGATTAAGTAAGCTTTCTCTACCGGCTGGGTACGGTTCCCAGGTCATAGTTCCTGGCTGTCGCGTCCGAGGTCCGGAGTGTGGGATTTCCAACCCAAACATCCAAGTATCTTTAACCCGAGACCTCTGACGTTAAGACCAAAGACCAAAGACCAACGACCAACGACCAGAGAAAGTGATTCGTTCTACTCCAGAACTAGGCGGCAAGATGGCATCAGGCCCACGAGCGGAGGACCGGCAACCGTCACGACGCCGGGGGTTGCGCTACAACCTGCAGGCCCCGCTGGACGTAGCCGTGCTGCGTTCGGGGATTCCAGACACTTTGCCGGGGCGTTCGCTGAATCTCGGCGAGGGCGGAGTGGGAGCGGTAATAGCGGGGGAGTTGCTGCCGGGTGAGGCCGTGGGGGTTGAAATCCGGATGCAACAGACGGCGGAGCCGCTGCGTACCCGAGCTCTGGTGAGGCATCACGACAGACTACGCGTCGGGATGGAGTTTGTAGGTCTCTCTCCCGCGCAGCAGGCTGCGATTCGCGATTGGGTGGAGGAAGCAAAAGCTAAGGCGGAAACGGAAGTACGACCCGGGCTTGAAATTGGGACCGATTTGGAGTGGGGTGGATCAGACGGAGGTGGAGTGCGACCTCCTGTTCGCAAGCTGCGTGCGCGAGCATGGACTTATCTGTTGCTGTCTGCGGCAATTCTGCTCACAGTCTTGTGGTGGCGCTGGAATCGCGGATGGGAAGAGCTGGAGTCTGGCGTGCACCAAAATGAAAATACCGCGAAGCCGCCGCATCCTCAGGCGCACGTTCCAGCCGACGTGATGGAGAAGCTGGTGACTCACCGCGTGGATCCGGATTATCCCGCCGCGGCGCGTCCCGAGAAATTGCAGGGAGTGATCGTACTGGACGTAGTGGTTGGACGAGACGGTTCAGTGGTGGACCTGCACGCGTTAAATGGTCCTGATATTCTGGCGCAGGCCGCGATGGGCGCGCTTCGCTGGTGGCGCTTCGAGCCCTACCGCGTCGACGGCAGACCCGTGGTGGTGGAGACGACGGTCGCTGTGGAATTCAAGCCGTAACGCAAATGACCGTTCTCGGCGGCCAACCTCTGGCCTCCCTTTGAGCACTCAAGTTTCGCCTTCTGACATTCCGATGAACGGGCTGCCCTAGCGAATATCGACACCATGGAATCCGTAAGGATGAAGCAGCTACGGAAACCACAGTTCAAATTCGGCGTTTGCGTTTGCGCAAGGCGTTGAGGACGATAATGCCGCTAACCGCAAAGGATACGACGGCGGCCAGCGCGACGATCAACATGAGCGTTGCGTCCAAGTGAAGAACGTCGGCAAATACGGTTGCGACAGCGAAGACGACCCCCAGCAGATTGGTCCAAAGTGAGCCCCGAACTGACGAAGATTGGGCGGCCGAAGGAGTAAGAGTCGGGCGCAAACGAAGTTGCAACAGCAACGCGACCACGCCGATGGCGGCGACCACGACCAACGCCGCTGGGCTCAAGAATGCCCGACGGCTGGTGTAGAGAACAACCAGCGCAAGAGCAGCCAGCAATAGTCCGGCGGCGACCAGGGTCGCGCTGCGCGGTTGAGGCGTCGGGCTGGGCTTGGAGGAGTCTGCCGGCACAAAATACCGTAGCCAGATTTATACAGGTGAGGAAGACTTTTTCCAAATTGCCATGCGGGGCACAATTGACATAATTTCTTAGCCTGGCGGTGGGCGGCTCACGTTGGGAAGCTATTCGGCCGGCAGTGGATCGCCGTTCCTAACGGCGTAGAGGACGAGCTCGACCCGAGATGAGACGCCCAGCTTGTCGAAGAGTGATCCGTCCTTTTTGTTTACAATTGAGGTTCGTTTCCGGAAGGCCGTGCAGCGAGCATTAACGTACCGTACAATTCAGCGCAATCTCATCCATGGAGAATACGATTCTTGTTACCGGAGGAGCAGGTTTTATCGGTTCGAATTTCATCCTGCAGCGGCTGGAGCAGGATTCCGCTTCTCTTGTAAACCTGGACAAACTAACGTATGCAGGAAACCTGCGCAATCTGGAGTCGGTCTCGAGCGAGCCGCGCTACGAATTTGTTCAGGGAGACATTGCCGACCGCGCCCTCGTAGGAGCTCTGCTGCAACGTCGCAAGCCACGCGCGATCGCGCATTTTGCAGCCGAGAGTCATGTGGATCGCTCAATCCGCGGGCCCGAGGATTTCATTCGCACGAATGTCGATGGAACATTCGCATTGCTGGAAGAGGTTCGGGCCTACTGGGGGAGTCTGACTGAATTGGAGAGAGCAGACTTTCGCTTTCTACATGTTTCCACGGACGAGGTGTATGGCTCTCTGGCTCCCGAGGACCCGCCCTTCTCTGAGAGCACGCCTTATGCGCCCAACAGTCCATATGCTGCCTCGAAGGCAGCCTCAGATCATCTGGTTCGCGCCTATCATCACACTTACGGACTCCCTGTTCTTACCACGAATTGCTCGAATAACTACGGGCGATTCCAGTTCCCAGAGAAATTGATACCGTTGATAATCTTGAACGCGCGCGCGGGCAAACCACTCCCCGTTTATGGCGACGGTCAGAATATTCGCGACTGGCTCTACGTTGAGGATCATTGCTCGGCAATCGGAACGGTGCTCGCACGCGGAAGAGTTGGCGAGACGTATAACATCGGCGGCTGGAATGAGAAACGCAACCTCGACATCGTAGAAATAATCTGCGACATTGTGGATGAGATAGCGGGCCGCCAAGCGTCTCCGCGCCGTGAGCTGATTGCGTTTGTGAAAGACCGTCCCGGGCACGACCGGCGGTATGCCATGAACGCCAGGAAGATTGAGCGGGAACTTGGCTGGCGTCCGCTGGAAACATTTGAGAGTGGGATTCGCAAAACGGTGCGATGGTACCTCGAGAACGAGAGTTGGATCCGCGATGTTACCAGCGGCAGCTACCGGCAGTGGATTGAAACCCATTACTCTTCTTAGGCAGCGCGCTGGCCCTCGTAGAACAATCGTCCTATGACACAAGCTTCCGACACCACGAATTACAAGGGCATCATCCTGGCGGGGGGCTCGGGAACCCGCTTGTATCCCGTGACCCATGCCATGGGAAAGAGCCTGCTCCCGGTTTACAACAAGCCCATGATCTACTACCCGCTGTGCACGCTGATGCTGGCGGGTATTCGCGACATTCTCCTTATTACCACCCCTGACGATGTGCTCAAGTTCCAGGCATTGTTGGGGGATGGGAGTCAGTTTGGAATCCAGCTGCAATATAAAGTCCAGCCCAAGCCGGAAGGAATCGCACAGGCGTTCCTTGTAGGTGAGGCGTTTCTTGGGGCGAGCCCTTGCGCGCTGGTGCTGGGCGACAATATTTTTTATGGGCACGATCTGGCCAAGGACTTGCGTGAGGCCGCGACTAAGACTCGAGGCGCTCGTGTTTTTGCCTATCCCGTGCACGATCCCGAGCGCTACGGGGTTGTGGCATTTGACTCTAGCGGGCGCGCGCTCAGCATCGAGGAAAAGCCCAAGGAACCAAAATCGCGTTACGCAGTCACCGGACTATATTTTTACGATGACCAGGTGGTCAAGATCGCGAAGTCGCTGAAGCCGAGCGCGCGGGGAGAGTTGGAAATCACCGATGTTAACAAAGTCTACCTGGAACGCGGCCAGTTGGAAGTCGTGGTTATGGGGCGAGGAATGGCCTGGCTGGACACGGGCACGCATGAGTCATTGATGGAGGCGGCGCTCTACATCCAGGCAATTGAGAAAAGGCAGGGCCTGATGGTCGCCTGCCCCGAAGAAATTGCCTTCCGCTCGGGTTACATTGAGGCCGAGCAGATTGAAAAAATTGGCAACTCCATGAAAAACAATAGCTACGGAACTTACTTGCTCCAACTCTTACGGGAGAAGGTATTCTGATGAGTACAGTTTCTGCAAGTCGTACCGCGATGGAAGCGCCTAAGAAAATTCCAACTTCTCTGCCTGGGGTATTCATCCTCGAACCTCGAGTGTTTGGAGATGATCGTGGTTTCTTCTTCGAGAGCTATAACCAGAAGACTATGGCAGATTTGGGAATTACTGAACGATTTATGCAGGATAACCATTCCTGTTCTTCTCGCAATGTTCTGCGGGGATTGCATTATCAGTTAAAGCACCCGCAGGGGAAACTTGTGCGTGTCGCTGAAGGGGAGATCATCGACGTCGCCGTTGATTTGCGCCGCAGTTCGGCAACCTTCGGCAAGTGGGAAGCGGTCCGTTTATCGGGGGACAATAAGCGCATGTTGTGGATTCCGCGCGGGCTTGCGCATGGATTTTGCGTGCTCTCTGACAAGGCTCACGTGCTCTACAAGGCCACCGACTACTATGCGCCGGAGCATGAACGGACGCTTGCCTGGAACGATCCTCAGCTCAAAATCAAATGGGAGCTGGATGGCGAACCAATTATCTCAGCGAAAGACCAGCGCGGCGTGGCGTTCCGCGACGCCGAGAGTTACGACTAAATTCCAATGCGAGTTACAGTTCTTGGCGCTTCCGGCTTGCTCGGCAAGGAACTCACGCGCGAGTGGAGCGGAGATGCGGTGACCGGGCTCAGCTCGCAGGATGCGGACATCCGCGACGCAAAACGAGTCCAGCAGGTAGTAGAGGAAACTCGCCCGGACTGGATCGTACTGGCTGCGGCTTACACCGATGTAGACGGTTGCGAAAGCAATGCGGAGTTAGCCTTCGCAGTGAACCGCGACGCACCCGTAATTGTCGCTCACGCGGCCAAGATGTTCGGAGCACGGCTCGTCTTCCTGAGTTCTGATTACGTCTTCGACGGAAAGAAGAGAACTCCATATGAGATCGATGAGGCGCGCAATCCGCAAACCGTGTATGGACGTACCAAGGCCGAAGCGGAGATCAAACTCCTTGACCTGATGCCGGATTGTTGCATTGCCAGAACATCCTGGCTGTTTGGCACCGGCGGGAAATGCTTTCCAGATACGATTTTGAAACTGGCCGCCAGCCGCCCGGCCCTCGATGTGGTAAATGACCAGCGGGGCTGTCCAACGTATGCCGCTGATCTTGCTGGCGCGATCATTGAACTGACCCGCAAGAATGCGAGCGGAATTGTTCACGTGACTAACTCTGGCGATTGCACATGGTTTCAATTTGCCGAAGAGATCGTCCGGATCGCCGGACTTCCTGCGGCCGTGCGACCCGTGAGCAGTCAACAAATGTCGCGGCCCGCGCCCCGGCCCACGTATTCAGTTCTCTCTTCGGCGCGTTTGCATTCTCTTGGAATTGAAATGCCCTCTTGGGCCGATGCGCTCCGGCGTTACATGAAACAACGGTCGCCCGCGACCTAGCGCGGCATTGCCTCCCTTCCAGCCACCCTGCTACGATTGCCGGGTTCCGCCGAGGATTTCGTGAAACGAATCCAGAACTACATCGATGGCCGCTTTGTCTCCGGGAGGCGCGAGTTCGCGGATTTGAATCCGGCCGATGGGAGTGTGATTGCGCAGGTCACCGAGGCCGACAAATCGCAAGTGGATGAGGCAGTGCACGCCGCTCGGCATGCCTTACTCGGAGAATGGGGGCGGATCGGCCTTCGCGAGCGCGCGGCTCGGTTACATCGCGTCGCCAGCGCGATCGAAAAGCGGTTTGACTGTTTCGTTCAAGCCGAAGTGGCGGATACCGGAAAGCCAGTATCCCTGGCGTCGAAGTTAGACGTGCCTCGCGCGGCGGCGAATTTCCGCGTGTTTGCCGACTTGGTAAAAATGACCGGGCTGGAATCGTTTCAGACGGAAACTCCCGACGGCGTAACTGCCCTAAACTATGCGGTTCGAAAGCCTTTGGGCGTTGTCGGCGTTATCACTCCCTGGAACCTCCCGTTACTGCTGCTCACATGGAAGGTCGCGCCTGCGCTAGCTTGCGGGAACACGGTCGTCGTCAAGCCCTCGGAAGAAACCCCCGCTACCGCGACACTGCTCGCCGACGCAATGCAGGAGGCGGGAATCACACGCGGAGTCTACAACGTTGTCCACGGTTTCGGGCCTGATTCCGCGGGAGAGTTTCTCACCACCCACCCCGACGTCGATGCCGTTACATTTACCGGCGAATCGAAAACGGGGGCGGCAATCATGAGGTCGGTTGCTCCCACCGTGAAGCCCGTTTCGTTTGAGCTAGGCGGCAAGAATGCCGCGCTGGTCTTCGCGGATTGTAATTTCGAGGAAGCAGTGGAGGGGTTATCTGACGCCGTGTTTCTTAACACGGGGCAAGTCTGCCTGTGCGCCGAGCGCGTGTATGTGGAAAGAAAAATCTTCCACGCATTCGTGGAGGCGCTGAGGCGCAAGGCGGAGAACCTGAATCCAGGGTGGCCGGTTGATGAGAAGACCGACTTGGGACCCTTGATTTCGGCGCAACATCGCGAGAAGGTTCTCTCTTACTTCCAACTGGCGCAAACAGAAGGAGCCGCGACGGTGACAGGGGGAGGAATTCCGAATCTAGGCGACAACCGCGACCAGGGCTTCTATGTGCAACCGACAATCTATACTGGACTCCAGGAATCAGCCCGCTGCGTAAAGGAAGAAATTTTTGGGCCGGTCTGCCACATCGCACCGTTCGATTCTGAAGAAGAAGCCATCGCGATGGCCAACGACACCCAGTACGGACTCGCGGCGTCGATCTGGACCAGCAACCTGAAGCGCGGTCATCGCGTCGCGCAGCAAATGAATGTGGGCATCACATGGGTGAATTGCTGGTTCTTGCGCGATCTGCGAACGCCCTTTGGCGGTGCCGGCCTTTCGGGAATTGGCCGCGAGGGCGGAATGCATTCATTGAACTTCTATTCGGAATTGAACAATATCTGCATCCGGCTTTAAGAATATTTGGAAGAAGATGAGCGCAACGGAAGGCAAGGTTGTCGAGGGCAAAGCGGCGCCGCTGGGCAAGTATCCACACGTGAAGCGGGCCGGCGATTTTCTGTTTGTCTCTGGAACAAGCGCGCGCCGGCCCGACAATACAATTGCCGGCGCTGAGGTCGATCTGCAGGGTGCGGCCCGGCTCGATATCCGGGTGCAAACGCGCGCGGTGATCGAGAATGTCCGAGACATCCTGGCGGGTGTGGAAGCGCAACTGCGCGATGTGGTCGAGGTTTCAACGTTTCTGGTAAACATGAATGATTTCGCCGGCTACAACGAAGTCTATGGTGAATTTTTCGGATACGATGGTCCCGCAAGAACAACGGTGGCAGTTCGTCAGTTGCCGCATCCGCACTTGCTGATTGAGATCAAGGCCATGGCTTACAAACCGCTGAAATAGGAGGTGCGATGGCGTCCATCAAAAATCTCAGGGCCTTCAACTTTCAGGCCTGGATCGAAGAAAACAAAGAAAAACTCAAGCCCCCAGTGGGTAATGCACAGGTGTGGGAAGATGGCGAGATGATGGTCACGGTGGTGGGCGGACCCAACCAGCGGCGCGATTATCACGACGATCCGACCGAAGAATTCTTCTATCAGCTAAAGGGCAACATTTCGCTTCGCCTCATGGAGACGCCCGGCAAGGCGCCGCTGGAAATACCGATCAAGGAGGGCGAAATATTTCTGTTGCCAAAGCACCTGCGCCACTCGCCGCAGCGGCCCGCTGAAACCATCGGGGTGGTCATCGAAGTGCCGCGCCCCGAGGGCTCTCTCGACGCCTTCGAATGGTACTGCCCTACCTGCCACCAGTTGATCTATCGTGCGGAGGTGAAGCTCAAGAGCATCGTGAAGGATCTGCCGCCACTGTTCGAACAGTTCTATGGCAACGAAGGCCGAAGGAAGTGTAAACATTGCGGCACGATTCACCCGGACAAATGAAGTATGCAAGTCATCGACATTCATAGTCACTTCTTTCCCAGTTCATGGCCCGACCTAGCGGAGCGCTTCGGCACTCCGGACTGGCCAAGGATCAAGCACACTGAGCCCGGAAAGGCAGACATTATGGTGGGAGATCGGTTCTTCCGCCATATCTACTCTGCGTGTTGGGATCCTGAGGTTCGGCTCCAGGAAATGGATCGTGACGGAATCGATGAGCAGATCATCTCCGCTACTCCAGTGCTGTTCGCCTACGAACGCCCTGTGGAACATGCGCTCGATTGCGCGCGGCTGTTCAACGATGCGGCCCTTGAGCTTTGCAGCCGGGGAAAGGGCAGGTTGAAGTCTTTTTGCCAAGTGCCGCTGCAGGATACTGACGCCGCTTGCAAGGAACTTAACCGATGCATGCAAGCCGGACATGTGGGCGTACAAATTGGGAACCACGTCGGAAACAAGAATCTCGACGATCCGGGAGTGGTTACTTTTCTGCATCATTGTGCGCATGTAGGTGCGGCTGTGCTCGTCCACCCTTGGGAGATGTTTGGTCGCGAGCGGATGCCGAAGTACATGATGCCGTGGACCGTGGGGATGCCCGCCGAGACGCAACTCTCTGTGGTAGCGTTGATTCTTAGCGGAGCCCTTGATCGACTGCCGAGCACGCTCCGCATTTGTTTCGCGCACGGCGGCGGGAGCTTCGCATTCTTACTCGGACGACTGGAGAATGCATGGCATCATCATCCGGCCGCGCGCGGTGAGTGCGAACATTCACCCAGCCACTATCTCGACCGGTTGTTTGTGGATTCCGCGGTATTCGACCAGCGGGCCCTTCAATTCCTTGTCGCAACCATAGGGGAAGACCGGGTGATGCTCGGCTCGGATTACCCTTTCCCGCTGGGAGAAGAGCGAGTAGGCTCGCTCGTTCGCCAAAGCACTCTATCGCAGGATGTAAAGACCAAGCTTCTAAGCCGAAATGCAACACGCTTCCTGGGTTCTCTGGCGCAGTCACAACCGGCAGTGGACTCGAGTTCCGGCACGGCTCGCGATTCATCGCCGCCCTCACCTGAGGCCGGGCGACTCACCTACAGTTCGTATTTGAAGGTTCCGGAACTGCTGGAGTTACAGCGTCCGCTGTCGTCACCGCCTCACCATGACGAACTGCTCTTTATTCTGGTTCACCAAACCTACGAACTGTGGTTTAAGGAGCTGCTGCACGATCTGGATGCCGTAGTCGCGAATCTGCGACGGGCCGGCGCTGCCCCGCAATCGCGCGATGAAGTCTACGAGGCGGCGCGCCTGTTGCGCCGCTGCACCGAGATTACCCGGATTTTGGTGGAGCAGTTCACCATTCTGGAAACGATGTTGCCTACTCACTTTCTCGCATTTCGCGGCTTGCTGGAGCCTGCCAGCGGATTTCAGTCCGAACAGTTTCGGGAGATTGAATTCTTGTGCGGCTTGAAGGACGAGAAGATGCTTCGCTATCATCGGCCCACCCCGGAGGCATATGCCAGTCTGAAACGCCGGTTGGAAGAGCCTTCACTGCGCGATGCTTTCTTCGGAGCGTTACAAGCGATGGGCAAGCTGCCGGCGGCCAGCGAAGACGCCAGCGACAGGGAAAGATTCGAAGCTCGCTCCCGCGCCGTTCACGCGCTCTACAAGGATGAACATCACCATCGCGACTGGATCGATCTATGCGAGCGGTTGACGGAATTTGACGAACTGGTGGTCAGCTGGCGCCTCCGACACATTCAACTGGTCGAGCGGATCATCGGCATCCGCATGGGCACGGGCGGGAGCACAGGAGCTTCCTATTTGAAGCTCACGCTCGACAAGAAATTTTTCCCCGAGTTGTGGGAAGCAAGAACGTTGCTCACTGAATGACGCGCGTATTTCCCCGGATTTCGTCGCCGGGTAATTGCTCCTACAATCGATCAGATGAATCCCGCACTCGAAAAAGTAACCTTGATTGGCGCTGGACTGAATGGACCCCTTCTGGCCATTCTATTGATGCGGAGAGTATTTGCGGTTGAAATCTATGAGCGGCGCCCCGATATGCGCCGAACGCGGATGAGTGCGGGCCGTTCGATCAATCTCGCGCTTTCGACCCGCGGTATTTACGCGTTGCAGCAGGCGGGCCTGTGGGAACGGATGCGAAGCATCATCATTCCGATGAAAGGAAGAATGATGCATTCGATAACCGGAGAACTTTCCTTCCAACCCTATGGCCAGAACGAAGCGGAAGTCATCAATTCGATTTCGCGTGCGGAGCTGAACATTGCGCTGATGAATGCTGCAGAGGAACAGGGAGCGACGATTCATTTCAGTCAGCGTTGCACGGGATACGATCTGAAGACCGGCGCGATCCGGCTGCGCAACGAGGATACGGGTGACGAAACGTCGCGAGAAGCCGCGGTCGTAATTGGCTGCGATGGTTCGGCGTCGGCGATTCGGAATGAGATGCTTAAGCTGAACCGTTTCAACTTTTCCCAGCAGTATCTTGACTACGGATACAAAGAATTGACGATTCCCGCCGGTTCTCAGGGAAGACACCTTCTGGAAACGCACGCCCTTCACATCTGGCCTCGGGGCAACTACATGTTGATTGCGTTACCCAACATCGATGGCACGTTCGCCTGCATTCTTTTCTTGCCCTTTGACGGAGTAGATAGCTTCGACCGTCTGACCACGCAATCGCAGGTGGTTGAGTTCTTCCGTTCCCGGTTCCCAGACGTCGTTCCGCTCATGCCACAACTGGCCGAGAACTACTTCACCAATCCCACGGGAGCGATGGCAACAATCAAGTGCTCGCCGTGGCACGTGGAAGAAAGAGTTCTGCTTCTGGGTGACGCTGCTCATGCTATCGTTCCCTTCTTCGGTCAAGGACTGAATTGCGGCTTCGAAGACTGCACCTCGCTGATGGAGTTGCTCGACCGCCGCGGTCCGGAGTGGGCGGGAGTCTTCGCCGAGTTCGAGAACGATCGCAGGGTCAACACCGACGCTATTGCCGACATGGCGATCGAGAATTTTACGGAGATGCGAGATCGGGTTGCGGACCCGCGGTTTCTGCTTCGAAAGAAAGTGGAACTCGCTCTGGAAGCGAAGTATCCCGATCTTTTTGTGCCGAAGTATGCCATGGTGACCTTTCATCGCATTCCATACTCGGTAGCCCTGGCACGCGGCACGGTTCAGGACCGAATGTTGGCCGAGCTTTGCGAATCCATCAATCGCGTAGAAGATCTCGACTGGGTAAAGGCGGACCAGCTGATTCGCCGCGACCTCACGCCCCTGGAACTGAGGACATGACCTACTCTCCCTCTCAACCAGAGTACCAACCGGGCGAGGATTTTGCGGCCGCCATGGATGAACGCGATCCGCTGAAGGAATATCGCGGGCGATTCCTATTCCCAAAGACAGCCGGCGGCGAGCAGTGTTTGTATTTGTGTGGGCACTCGCTAGGTTTACAGCCCAGAACGGCCACAGCATGCGTTGAGCAAGAGCTGGAGGCGTGGGCAAGGCTGGGAGTCGAGGGCCACTTTCATGCAAAGAATCCCTGGATGCCCTACCACCGTCTGCTTACGGAACAGACTGCGGAACTCGTAGGCGCGAATCCAATCGAGGTTGTGGTGATGAATTCGCTCACCGTAAACCTTCATTTGATGATGGTCTCGTTTTACCGCCCGACGCCGAAGAGACACAAGATCGTTATCGAACGGGGGGCTTTTCCATCCGATCAGTATGCCGTGAAGTCGCAGATTCTGTTCCATGGCTTTGATCCTGCGACCGCACTGATCGAATTGTCACCGCGAGAAGACGAGTCTTGCCTGCGTGATGAAGATATTGAGTCGGTGATTGACCGCTTCGGAGATGACGTTGCGTTGATCCTGCTCGGAGGAGTGAACTACGCGACCGGGCAAGCATTTGATATGGCCGGTATCACCCAGGCGGGGCACAGGCGGGGGTGCGTAGTTGGTTTCGATCTGGCGCACGCGGCCGGCAATTTGCCACTAAGCCTTCATGCGTGGGGTCCAGACTTTGCGGTGTGGTGCAGTTACAAATACCTGAACGGCGGCCCGGGATGCGTTGCCGGCTGCTTTGTTCACGAACGTCACTCGCGAACCTGGGACCTGCCGCGTTTCGCTGGTTGGTGGGGCCACGATGAGCGGACACGGTTCGAAATGGGGCCGAATTTTCAAGCCATGCCAGGCGCCGACGGGTGGCAATTGAGCAATCCTTCGATTGTCAGCCTGGCCGTCCTGCGGGCATCGATGGATATCTTCCACGAAGCTGGAATGGAGCGGTTGCGAGCCAAAAGCATATCGCTGACCGGTTATCTGGAGTTCTTGCTGAAGCACGGTGCGCCGCGGAGTCTGTCAATCGTCACGCCTTCAGAAACAGACCGCCGTGGCGCGCAACTTTCCATCCGAATTTCCCGGGCCGGGCGCGCGCTCTGTGAACGGCTGGCCCGGGAAGGCATCATCGGCGACTGGCGCGAACCCGATACTTTCCGGGTTGCACCGGTTCCGCTCTACAACTCCTATCGTGATGTTTTTCATTTCGTCCGCAGGTTCGCGGCTGCCACCGCTTAACGAGGTCGATTAGCCACTCGTTCCACGTTACTTCCGTAATGCGCTTGGCGCCTCACCATGAACATACACTCATAATCGTGCGTCTAGTATCTCTACGGCAACCCGGCAGATGGACAGGAATCGTGTGCGCGGTGGTGTGCGGACACGTGCTCGTGTCTCTATTGGTCCCACGTAGCACCGGACTCACCGCCTTCGGCGATTTGACGCAGTGCGCGTTGCTTTTCTTCGGAACCTTGTTCACTCTCTCGAACGTTAAAACCAGCGACAAGAAATCTCAGCTCTTCTGGGCGCTTATGGCGCTCGGGTGCGCGATGTGGCTGTGTACCCAGGTTTTATGGACCTATTTTGAGGTCTACCTGCACCAGGAGGTACCGAACCCGTTTGTCGGAGACGTTGTTTTGTTCCTGCATGTTGTTCCGATGATGGCAGCCTTAGCGGTGCAGCCGCATGGCCGACGGAATGATCATTCTCTGCCACTCATATCCTTGGACTTCTTTTTATTGCTGACCTGGTGGCTTTACCTGTACATGTTTATCGTAATTCCGTGGCAGTACGTTTCTCCAAATGAGAGTGCCTACGGTCGAAGCTTTGACTTACTTTACGCGTGTGAACAAATCGTTCTTATCGTCTGGGCGGGCTTATCTTGGAAGCGCAGCCACGGATGCTGGCGCACCATCTATGGCCGGTTCTTCAAAGCAGCGTTGCTCTACAGCGTTGGTTCCATTCTTGCTAGCGTGGCAATCGACTATCACCAGTACTACACCGGCAGTTTTTACGACGTTCCCTTGGTGGCTGCGATGGCGTGGTTCGCAGGGGTGGGTTTTCTGGCTCGTGAAAACACCCCCAATCTACCGGCCGGCGAAAGTTCTCGCCATAACCACAGCATGTGGAGGGCGCAGTTGGCGATGATGGCCGTATTCTCCACGCCGCTCATGGTCGCTTGGGCGGAGTTTGGTGGAGCGCCACCACGCGTTCGCTCCTATCGATTGCTCTTGACGATAGCGGCGATGCTCTTCATGGGCACGTTGGTGCTGGTGAAGCAACACTGGATGGACCGGGAGCTGCTCCATCTGCTCAGTTTGTCGCGGCAGAATCTCGACGAGATGCGCCAACTGAAAGATGAATTGGAGAGCAAGGAGCAATCTTTGCGGTGGCACGGTTTGGAACTGCAGCGCAAGAATCTTGAACTGCAGCAAATTTCGTTTACCGACTCTCTGACCGGCGTGTGGAATCGACGCTACCTCGAAGAGATCCTTGCTGCGGAATCCGGGCAAGTCTTGAGAAATTACGAACGGGCCCGGGGCGGCGACATTCGCAAGCTGGATCATCGCGATCTGGTCTTTATTATGGTGGACATGGACTTCTTCAAGGAAGTTAACGATGTTCATGGTCATCCCGCTGGCGATCGCCTGCTGCAACGCGTGGCGGAGCGTTTGACCAGTGTCGTCCGCAAGTCAGACGTATTGGTTCGCTGGGGAGGAGAGGAATTCCTGATCATGTCGCGCTCGGCCGACCCGTCCGGAACCCCTGCTTTCTGCGAGCGAATTTTGGAGATTATCGCGTCGCAGGATTTTGATCTCGGGCACGGCGTTCGAGTGCGGAAGACCTGTTCCGTCGGGTGGGCCCCGTTCCCCTGGAGTCGCGGCGCATACGACGCCATTTGTGCGGAAGAGACCATCGAACTCGCGGATAGCGCACTCTACCGTGCTAAGGCCGGTGGGCGAAATCAGGGAGTTGGCATTCTGCCAGGCGATGGGGCGATTGCGGCGCCCCATGCAATTAAGATCGAGGCGCTGCAAAACGATGACGGTGTTCTGACGCGTATGGTAAAAGTCCAGACTTCCGCGCGCGCTCTTGCGGAAGAGACTTTGTCCCGCGACACCTTATCCGGCGAACAGTACAAGATCTAGAGGGTTCTCCGCACAAACTTCGCTTGCCCCAGCTTCCCTCGTGTTCGGGGAAGCATTCCCTTCCCGTCCTACTCCTGATCTCAAGGGTTGATCGGAATGCATTGGGTGGCCGCTCTGTCCGGCCTTCTGCCCTTCTGCCGGCGTGAAGCGACATAACCGCACCAATCAGGGTAGAATTCCACGAGGCACATCCCATGATGCATGCAAGAAATCCTTCCCGCAAAACAGGCCTGCGCCTCAAGGCGCAACTAATGTCGGCATCAGAAATTGAGCGCACCCTGGTACGTCTGGCCTATGAAATCGTCGAGAAAAACGGCGGCGTCGAAGGTCTCGGACTGGTGGGTATTCGGCGCAGGGGCGTGCCGATCGCAGAACGCCTGGGCAAGATCATCACCCGCATCGAGAACGCAGCGGTTCCCGTCGGCACGCTGGACATTACCTTCTATCGTGATGATCTTTCGACTCTTGGGCCGAAGCCGGTAGTACAGGAAAGAGAGATTGGATTTTCGATTGAAGACAAAAACATCGTTCTGGTTGACGACGTCCTCTTTACAGGACGCACGACGCGAGCGGCAATGGACGCGCTGTTTTCGCATGGGAGACCGCGGAGAGTGCAGCTGTGCGTACTCATTGACCGGGGACATCGCGAGTTGCCGGTCGAAGCCAGCTTTGTAGGGCGCAACGTGCAGACCACCATGAGCGAAGTGATCGAAGTTAAACTGAACGAGATTGACGAGGCGGAGAAAGTCCTGCTCATGGAGAGGTAGGACAAGTCGGGGTTTACAAGTTAAGTAAATCAGGTTAAGTAAATAAAGGACGGCGACCAATCCGCCGTCCTTATTTATTGCAGCAATTTCAGGTTAAGACAAGTTGGTGCAGATCGCCTTGGTCTGCGTGTACAGGCTCAAGGCATCATGCCCCATCTCGCGACCCCAGCCAGATTGCTTGTATCCTCCAAATGGCAGGGCGGCGTCGAAGATGTTATAGCAATTGATCCAGACCGTTCCGGCGCGCAGGTGCTCCGCAGTACGGTGAGCCTTGCTGATGTCGCGCGTCCAGACGGCGGCAGCCAGGCCATATTCGCTATCGTTTGCGCGCGGCAGGATTTCCTCAGGATCGTCGAACGGCATCGCCGTAACCACCGGCCCGAAGATCTCTTCCTGCACGACTTTCATGTCTTCGCGCGTATTCACGAGAACGGTGGGCTCGACAAAATAGCCCTTGTCGCCTTTCCTGTGGCCGCCGACAAGGGCTTTGGCGCCTTCCGTGAAGCCCGCCTCCAGGTACCCGCACACTCGGCTTAACTGATCCTGAGAGACGAGCGGCCCCATTTCTGTCTGAGGATCGAGGCCGGAGCCGACATTGATTTTCCTGGCGTGGTCGGCGACTCCCTCCACCACTCGGTCGAAGACCGGTTTCTCGACGTAAAGCCGTGAACCGGCGCAGCAACATTGTCCGTGATTAAAGAAGATCGCGCTCGCGGCCCCAGGGATGGCGGCATCAAGATCGGCGTCCTTGTACACAACGTTCGGAGATTTCCCGCCGAGCTCCAACGATACTTTTTTCAGGTTCCCGGTCGCGGCATGGACGATGAGCTTCCCAACCTCCGTGGAGCCGGTAAACGCAATTTTATCCACCTTCGGATGAGCGGCCAGTGCGGCGCCTGCTGTCTCGCCGTAGCCTGGCACGATGTTCACCACACCTTCGGGAAAACCAGCTTCCATGACCAGGTCGCCGAGACGCAGTGCCGAGAGCGGCGTTTGCTCTGCCGGCTTCAGTACCACGGTGCACCCGGTGGCGAGCGCCGGACCTAATTTCCACGCCGCCATGAGCAGCGGGAAATTCCAGGGAATAATTTGCCCCGCAACTCCCACCGGCTCTCGCAGCGTGTAGGCAAGATATTTTGCTCCTGGCGTGTACGGCACGGAGATCGGAATCGTATTGCCTTCAATCTTCGTGGCCCATCCCGCCATATAGCGGAGTAGATCGACGGCCAACGGCACGTCGGCAGCCCGCGCTATGGTGAGAGCCTTGCCGTTGTCAAGACTTTCAAGATAAGCGAATTCTTCGGTGTGCGACTCGAGTAAATCGGCGAGCTTCCAGATGAGGCGGCCGCGTTCCGATGCGGTCAACCGCCGCCACGGACCGTGGTCAAAGGCTCGGCGCGCGGCCTTTACGGCTTGTTCAATATCGTCACGGTCGCCTTCCGCAACCTGTGCCAGAATTTCGCCAGTTGCAGGATTGTAAGTAGGAAAAGTCTTTCCCGAAATAGAGTTTACCCATTTGCCGTCGATCAGCATTTTGCGCGGCTTGTCGATGAAGTCTGCGACTTGCGGATGGATTTGCGGTGAAACTGCGATGCCCATATATCCTCCTTAGATCGAACACATAAAAGATCGAACACACAAAAGATCGAACACACAAAAGATCGAACACGCAAAAGATCAAGCACGTAAAAGATCAAGCACGTAAAAGATCAAGCAGGGATCAACAAGATCTTGCGTGATGTGACACTCAACCTACCGGGCGGAGAAGAATTACGAAAGTATGCTAGTCCCGGACCAGAACAAAAGCAATTCCGCAGGCCCCGGAGTTTCGCGGTGCCATCATTCGCCGTAGGGGACCCAGATATTTTTCACCTGAGTAGCATGCTCCAGAAACCAACGTCCCTCGGCCAGCCGGGGATTGAACCAATCGATCGCGCGGCCTTCATTTGTCCAGACCTGCTTCAGATTGCCCACGGACATGGCTTTCGCCGCGGCAGCGGCGGCTTCATCGCCGAACGACCAGATGGCATCTACGTCGTCGTGCTCGGCGAGAGTATTCAAGAGTTGCGAAGCATAACCTGTCACAATGTTCACCGCGCCGCCCGGTACATCGCTGCTTTCGAACAGCTGATAGAGATCGCCGGCGATCAGCGGGTAAGCCTCCGAGGGAACCGCGATCACGGTGTTGCCCATTGCGAGAGCCGGCATGACGAGTGAGAGAAAACCCAGCAGCGGAACTTCACTCGGGCAAATGATGCCCATGGTCCCCAGAGGCTCGTTCATTGCAATCGCAATGTTGCGGAACGGGGGATTGTGCACCGCGCCGTCGAATTTGTCGGCCCATGCGGCATAGGAAAAGATTCGCTCAATCCCGAGTTCGAGTTCCGCCGCAGCTTGCTTCGCCCCGACCGCAGCCGTGAGCCCGCGGACAATTTCGTCGCGCCGTTGCGACAGGTTCTCGGCGCAATAGTAGAGAACCTGCGCACGATTGTGCGCGGTTGCCTTGGACCATGCTTCCGCCTTGCGGGCAGCCTCTACTGCATTGCGAATATCTTTGCGGTTGCCCAGCGAAGCTTCGCCTAATAAATGTCCGCCGGCGGAACGCACCTCCATGCTGTAACCGGAGTCCGGCCGCGCTTGCTTCCCACCGATGTAGAGCTTCACGGTGCGATCGATGGCTGGCGTGCCAGCCTCTCGATCTTTTTTCTGATCTTCTTTCTGATCTTCTTTCTGATCTCTTTCCTGTTCTTTTTCCTGATCTTCGTCGTAATCTTCCTCGTGATCTTCCCCAAGATGTGCGGCGGCGTTCGAACCAGCCGGCGCAAGCCGCGCAGAAAGCTTAGGAAGGTTCTTAAACCATGCTGGCTGTAAATATTCCAGCAGGCCTTCCTTGCCGCCTTCACGTCCGTATCCGCTTTCGCGATAGCCACCGAAACCGCAGGAAGCGTCGAACAGGTTCGTGCAGTTCACCCACACAACCCCGGCCTTCAGTTGCGCGACAACATGCAGTGCGACGCTGATGTTCTCGCTCCAAACACAGGCCGCTAAACCATAGACGGTGTTGTTGGCGAGTTCAACCGCTTCTCGCGGAGTGCGAAACGTCATAGCAGCCAACACAGGTCCGAATATCTCCTGCTGCGCGACAATGGATGTGGGATGCACATTGCTCAGCAGCGTAGGTGGATAATAAAAACCACGCGCGGGTAGTACGATCTCAGGCTGCCAGCAAGTTGCGCCTTCGGCGACGCCTTGGCCGACCATGCGCTGGATGCGCTCCAGTTGCACGCGCGCCACAATCGCTCCGATGTCGATCGCCTTGTCTAGAGGAAGACCAACCCGCAGGCTGCTCATGCGCTCCCTGATCTTTCCGATCAAGCTTTCCGCGATGCTTTCCTGCATCAGCAGGCGTGAGCCTGCACAGCACACCTGTCCCTGGTTGAACCAGATTCCATCCACCAGTCCCTCGACTGCGCTATCGAGATCTGCATCGTCGAAGATGATGAACGGGGATTTGCCTCCCAACTCCAGCGACAAACGTTTCGGTGTTGCTGCCGTGGCACTGCGAATCGCGCGTCCAACCTCGGTGGAACCAGTGAACGCGATTTTGTCCACGCCGGAATGCTTTACCAATGCTTCGCCCGTCGAACCGTCGCCGGTCACAATGTTGACCACTCCCGCGGGCAACCCAGCTTCCTGGCAAAGGCCGGCGAATGCGAGCGCCGTCAAAGGCGTAAATTCCGCCGGCTTCAGGACCACCGTATTTCCCGTGGCCAACGCTGGGGCGATCTTCCACGCCGCCATAAGCAACGGAAAATTCCAGGGAATGATCTGCCCCACCACGCCGCAAGGCTCGTACTCGGCAAACTCCTGTTCCAGCAGTTGCGCCCAACCCGCGTGGTAGTAAAAGTGCCGCGCAACCAGCGGAATGTCAATGTCACGGCTTTCGCGGATCGGCTTGCCGTTGTCCATGGTTTCGAGAACGGCGAGAAGGCGGGAATGTTTTTGCACCAACCGCGCCAAAGCATACAGGTAACGCGCCCGGACGTGCGGCGTGAGAGCACGCCACTTGGGAAACGCAGCACGAGCAGCTTGCACCGCGGCGTCGATATCCGCGGATGAACCTTGAGCAACGGAAGCCAGCTTTTCTCCGTCGGATGGATCGACTGTATCGAAATATTCGCCGGCCACCGGAGCTTGCCACGCACCGTTGATGAAGTGTCCAAAGCGACGGCGGTGGCGCTCCAGCCAGGCTTGCGCCTCTTTGGGATCTTCTGGAGCAGGACCGTACTCCATGGTCACAAATTTTTCGGCGATGCTCATTTTGGCCAGCTTTCTGTGTTGAGTCTGGCAATCGACAGCTAAGCGATGGGATGACGATACTCCGCTGAATAACGCCCTGTCACATGATGCTCAAGTTGCCGCTCGATGTCGCCCAGTAGTCCACTTGCACCAAATCGAAAAAGCTCCCCGCGCATCCACGACTGCCCGAGCTCTTCTTTCATCATGGCCAGCCAGTCGATGGATTGCTTTGCAGTACGAATTCCTCCGGCTGCCTTGAACCCAACCGCCATCCCCGTTTGCTCGGCATATTCGCGGATCGCACGGGTCATCACCAATCCCACGGGCAGCGTGGCATTCGTGGTTTCTTTGCCGGTGGATGTTTTGATGAAGTCGGCCCCCGCCATCATAGCCACCACGGCGGCGCGCCCTACATTGCGCAAAGTCAGCAAATCACCGGCGGCAAGGATGACCTTCATGTGCGCAGCACCGCAAGCCTGTTTGAAGGCGGCAATTTCGTCGTAGAGCGCCTGCCAGCGTCCACCGAAAACGTGCGCGCGCGTGATTACCACATCAATCTCATGAGCACCCGCTTCCACAGAACGCCGAATCTCTGCAACTCGCTCCGCCAGCGGCGAAAGCCCCGCCGGAAAGCCGGTAGAGACGGCGGCCACGCGCACGCCGCTGCCTGCCAACTCGTGCAGTGCCGTTTCAACAAATACGTGATAGACACATACTGCCGCAACTTTCAGTTCGAGTTCTTCAACTCCCAGCTGCTGCGTGAGATCCTGCTGAATGGGGTACCGCGCTTTCGCGCACAGACGGCGTACGCGCTCCTCGGTGTCGTCCCCGGAAAGCGTCGTCAGGTCCATGCAAGTGACCGCCCGCAGAAGCCACGCCGCCTGCCATTCCTTCTTCACGGTTCTGCGCGCAACCTGCGATTGGGCGCGGCGTTCGACCGCGCTGGTGTTCACCCGAACCTCCCGCAGCCAATTCAGGTCGAGGGGAATTCCGGCATTTGGCAGAAGCGGACGCGCACCCAGAATCGCGACAGACATTTCGTTCTTGGGCTGGTGATTTCCAGCGTGATTTCTGGTTTCGTGAGCGGCTCCGGGATTGTCATCGACTGGCATCGGATAGCCCCAGCCAGCGGCATTCGAAGCGGGCCGCAAGCGTTGCCCTGTGCTGTAATTGTACGGCAGGAAATCACGGGGCGCGAGTTCGCAAGTTGTGGATTGTCCAGCATGCTTTCATATTCCTCCAAGAAAAAGCTCTGGATATTTTGGCCAGGGTTTACAATTGCCGTCGATTTCATCGCACTACGAGATGCCCGGCTATGCGCAACAAAACTCTGCCTGCTGACACGCGAGCAAGGCTGCTGCGGTCGGCAAAGAAAGTCATGAAGAACGCGCATGCCCCCTATTCGCACTTTCGGGTCGGAGCGGCCATCGTCCTCGCTAACGGCAAGATTTTTTCAGGCTGCAACGTCGAGAACGCGTCCTACGGAATGACCAACTGCGCCGAGCGTACGGCGATTTTTTCGGCGGTTGCGGAACTGGGGCCGAAGATCGAGATTCGTGCCGTCTCCGTGGTCAATGACCATGGGGTGCCCTGTTCGCCTTGCGGCGCCTGCCGCCAGGTGATTTACGAGTTCGGTCCCGACGCAACCATTTTTTTTCAGGGAGTGCACGGACCGAAGCAGGCTCACATTACCGAACTGCTTCCGGAAGGGTTCCGTTTTCAGTGAATCCAACTTCGGCTCCCCTCCAGACATTCCGTGCCGTCGACGTGATTCGCAGGAAGCGCGACGGCGAAGAGTTGTCTCGAAACGAAATCGAGTCTCTGGTGAGCTCATACACCCGTGACGAGATCCCCGACTACCAGGTTTCGGCGTGGCTCATGGCGGTTGTGCTCCGTGGCATGACGCGACCCGAGACCGCCGCGCTCACTGATGCGATGTTGCGCTCCGGCGAGGTCCTCGATTTGTCCTCGCTTCCGGCAAAGAAAGTCGACAAGCATTCAACCGGCGGCGTGGGTGACAAGACTTCGCTTGTGCTAGCCCCGATTGCTGCCGCCGCAGGCGTGGCCGTCCCCATGATCAGCGGCCGCGGCCTCGGACATACGGGAGGCACGCTCGACAAGCTTGAAGCCATCCCAGGCTTCAACGTGAATCTCTCTGTCGTGCAATTTCGACGCGTGCTTGAGACCTGCGGTTGCGCCATGATCGGGCAAACTGCCGAGATCGCTCCCGCCGATCGCAAGCTCTATGCACTGCGCGATGTTACGGGCACGGTGGAGAGCCCATTTCTGATTTGTGCCTCGATCATGAGCAAGAAACTTGCCGAAGGCATTGACGCTCTCGTACTCGACGTAAAAACAGGCTCCGGCGCATTTATGAAGAGCGAGAAAGACGCCGTATTTCTTGCTGAACTCATGGTGGAAACCGGGGAGCGGATGGGCAAGGAGATGGTCGCCCTCATCACCGATATGGATCAGCCGCTCGGATGCATGATCGGCAACGCCCTTGAGGTTGTGGAAGTCGTGGAAGTTCTGCGCGGCGCGGGGCCGGAAGATTTGCGTCAACTCTGCCTTGAGCTTGCAGGTTGGATGCTGCATCTGGGCGATGTCTGCCACACTGTCGCCCAAGGAAAAAAGCAGAGCGAGCAATTGATCGCCTCCGGCAAAGCTTTCGATAAGTTTCGGCAGATGGTGGAATTGCAAGGCGGCGACCCGCGGGCGATCGATGACACCGGAAAACTGCCTCAAGCTAGGCACACTATGAGTGTTTCCAGCCCGCGAAATGGATATCTCGCGTCCCTGCAGTGCGAGCAGGTTGGAACTGCATGCGTGATTGTCGGGGGCGGCCGCGAACGAAAAGAAGATTCGATTGATCCGACGGTGGGAATCGTGCTTCACAAAAAAGTGGGCGACGCCGTTTCGACTGGCGAGCCGTTGGCCACGATTCACTACAACACAGAGAGTCGCGCGGCTCGTGCGCGGCTATTGCTCGAACAGAGTTATACGATTACCGATTCGCTCTCGCATCAGAGTAGGCCCCTGATTCACCGTGTGATCCGAAAATCCGGAGAAAACAACTGATGGGACGCTTCACTGGAATCCTCGGCCTGTTAACGATGTTGGGTTTGGCTTACGCATTCTCAACCAACCGCCGCGCCATTCGCGGAAAGACTGTCGCCTGGGGCCTGGGTCTGCAGTTTGCCTTTGCTGTATGTGTGTTGAGAATCGACGCTGGGAGAAGAGTTTTTCAGAAGGCCGGAGACGTGGTCAGCCGTTTGCTGAACTACTCTTACGCGGGCTCACAGTTTGTTTTCGGCGAACTCGGCAAGCAGAACTCTCATTTCGGTTTCTATTTCGCCTTTCAAGTACTACCCACCATCATTTTCATCTGCGCATTCTTCGCCGTGCTCTACTATTTCGGGGTCATGCAAATCATCATTCGGTTTTTCGCCTGGGTGATGACGCGTGTGATGGGCGCCAGCGGCGCGGAATCTCTCAACATCGCGGCCAGCATCTTTATGGGACAAACCGAAGCCCCGGTTACCATCCGGCCATTTCTGCCAGAGCTGACCCACTCCGAACTCATGACCGTCATGACCAGCGGCATGGCCCACGTCTCCGGCGGAATCATGGCGGCCTATATCGCATTCGGAATTGAGCCCAAACACCTGCTGAGTGCCGTAATCATGACCGCGCCGGGCACATTGCTAATGGCAAAGATGCTTGTACCGGAGACGGAGGAGCCGAAGACCGCCGGGCGCGTGGTGATGAGTGCAGAGGAAGAAGAAGCCGAGAAAAAAGAAAATCTGCTGGGTGCGATCGCGCGAGGAACGACGGATGGTTTGCACATGGCGCTGAATATCGCTGCCATGTTGATCGCTTTTCTAGCGCTGATCGCATTGGCGGATGGCATTCTTGGCGGAATTCACCACTGGCTGGCCTGGTTTCCGGAAAGTCTGGAAAAGATTTTCGGCGTTCTCTTCGCCCCGGTGGCGTGGGTAATGGGCGTTCCCTGGCATGACTGTGGGCTGATTGGAACACTGCTTGGCACGCGCATGGTGCTGAACGAACTCGTGGCATTTTCCATGCTCGGGCCGATGAAGGCAGGACTTGATCCCCGCTCCTTTACCATTGCAACCTTCGCGCTTTGCGGCTTCGCGAATCTCAGCTCAATCGGAATACAGATCGGGGGTATCGGGGCGCTCGCGCCGAACAAGAAAAGCGAACTGGCGCAACTCGGCATTCGCGCCATGCTGGCTGGAACCATGGCGAACCTGATGTCGGCGTCAATCGCGGGGATGCTGCTATAAGCAGTGTTGTCTCCGTTTTTTCTCTCTCCAATAAAGGCTGGCGAACTACCTGCCGATAGAAACTGTTGCGGCGCAAAGCGGACGCATATGAGACTTTCGAAATTCACATTGGCTGTATGGTTGGGCGGGCTTGCGTGCCTGATGAACTCATTCGCGCAAAGCTCGCCAAGACGCGTGATCATCGATACCGATCCTGGTACCGACGATGCCATGGCCATTATTCTCGCGTTGAATTCTCCGGAGTTCAAAGTGGAGGCGCTGACGGTCGTTCCCGGCAACGTGGACGGGCGGCAGGGGCTAGAGAATGCGTTGAAGATCGTATCCCTTGCGGGGCGCTGCGACGTCACGGTCGCAGGCGGCGCGCAGCATCCACTGAATCAGAAACTCATCACGGCGCAGTTCTGGCACGGTAAGAATGGCCTGGCCAACGTCGAGTTGCCACCTTCGAAATGCAAGGCCGATCCGAGGTTTGGTCCCGATCTCATTATCGAAATGGTCCACAAACACCCGCATGAGATCACTCTGATTCCGGTTGGGCCGTTGACTAACATCGCGTTGGCCGTTTCGAAAGATCCGTCGATCGCAGCGCTGGTCAAGGATATCGTTATCATGGGCGGTTCGATTACCGGCGGGAACGTGAACGGTGCGGCGGAAGCGAACATTTACAACGATCCCGAGGCGGCGCAGATCGTATTTAACGCCGGCTGGATGGTGACGATGGTCGGCTCGGACGTGGGCGAGCGAACCCTGATTACGCGAAAGTATCTTGCCAAGCTTCAGTCGTCGCATGGACCACAGAGCGACTTTATCGCGAAGATTGCCGACTTCTATTTGACTCGCAGCGAGAACAGCGGATACAGCGGCGCCGCAATGTACGACCCGTTGGCGGTGGGAATTGCTCTTGACCCGACGCTCGGTACCCTCAAAGAAATGCACGTCGACGTCGAAACGAAAGGTGAGTTTACTCGCGGAGAAACCGTGGCGAACCGTATGGGATCGAACGAGAACAACGTCCTGCACGGAGATCACTATGAGATTGAAGGAGTCATCGAACTGAAGCCCAATGCGAAAGTCTGCTTGGCTTCCGATGCTGACCGCTTCTTGCAGCTGTTTATTAGCCGCATCAGAGGAAAGTGAGGCCGTCTAAGGCATCTCAGAAATAGCCGGGACCAACAGGGCAAGGTCCTATAAGCGCTACTTAAGCCGGACGGACAGAAGTTTACTCTGCCGGCCGGTTCTGAACTCTATGCAGTCGCCTCGGATTGACCTTCATTCGAAAATCATTTTGGGGTGCTTCAAATGAAATGCAGTGGCCTCCTGGTAGGCACGCGCAAAACTCAGGAGCGTCGCTTCGCCGTACAACTTTCCTATAAATGTCAGGCTCGTCGGCGTCCTGGGGCCGCCCGCATTTTGCAAGTCGGTGGGATCATCGAACGGGAACTTGGGTGCGTCGGGTCCGCGAAGTCCGTTGGGCAAGATCACTGCCGGGTGGCCCGTCAGGTTGGTAATTACTAGCTGGTCGCTGCCGTTCGTAGGTGCCACAATCACGTCGATTCCGTCGAAGACTTTTGCCATCGCTTCCATCGCAAGAGTACGGGCGCGCGCCGCCTGGATGTACTCTACCGCTGGGATTAATCGGGCCGTGCGGAATGAATTCGGCCAGTCATAATCTTTCTGTGAAGTCAGAAGCTTGTCCCTGCCCGTGCGCGTAAGTTCATCGAATGCGGCGGCGGCCTCGGCACTCAACATGATCCGTATCGCATCATAAGGAAATTTTGGCAATTCCACGGGAATCAGATCGACTCCCATTTCGCGCAGCTTCGCCAATGCTGCTTCGTTGTATTGTCGATCGTATTCCGCACGCGCTTTCAACGCGTCTCGTCGTGTCTTTTGTTCTTCCTTTTTTTTCTTCTCCTCGGGAGTTTTTGGTCGTTCTTGCTTGTCTGGCTCTTGCGGCTGCTGTGGCTTGTGTTCGAAATCGGCCTTCAGGTACCCAATTCGTAAGTGTTTCCAATCCAGATTCGCGTCCCAATTAAATGCAACGGAATGTACTGTACGATCGTGTCCATCCGGACCCTGAATCGCTTCCAGCACCAGCGCACAATCTTCCACGGTGCGGCAAATCGGGCCGAGCTTGTCCATGCTCCAGGAAAGCGCCATGGATCCGGTTCGAGGGACGAGACCGAACGTGGGACGCAATCCTGTGCAGCCGCAACGTGATGACGGAGACGAAATCGAACCGAGCGTTTCGGAGCCAATGCTGAAGGCAACACAGCCTGCGGCAGTGGCCGAAGCAGGTCCAGCGGACGATCCACTTGATCCTTGGTTGGTATTCCACGGATTTCGAGTCACTCCCCCGAACCAATGATCCCCGAGCGCAAGTGCGCCGAGGCTCAGTTTAGCTACCAGCACGGCGCCGGCATCGTCCAGCCTCTTGACCACGGTTGCATCCTCGTCGATGGTCTGATTTTCGAATCCGCCTGCGCCCCATGTGGTCCTATAGCCTTTAGTCGCGAGCAAGTCCTTTGCACCCCATGGCAATCCATGCAGAGGCCCTCTGTATTTTCCTGCGGCAATTTCCGCATCGGCTTTCTTGGCTTGCGCCAGCGCGCGATCATCGGTTAATGTCACCACAAACTTTAGCGTTGGATCGTATTTCTTCAGGCGTCGTAAGCACATCTCCGTCAAAGCGAGCGAGGAGACCTTCTTCGTCCGGACAAGCTCGGCCAGCTGCGTTACACTGGCAAAGGCCAAATCATCCAAGTTGTTCGGTGCTGCGATGCCCGGGGCCTTCGATATTCGCATCGGTTTACGCACCGTCTCGAATGTCATGCCTGGCAGGACGGGATCGAATAGCAGCGCGGGCGCCACAGAATTGGGGATATGCAGTTGGTATGTCTGTTCGTAGCCCTTGGCCTGATTGTTGAGGTCATCCAGCATCATCTGTTTGTATTCGTCAGCGATGGGCACGTCAGCAATAGTGGCGGCATTTTCAATCATCTCTTTGGTGATTTTTTGCGCGCCTTGTCCTTCCGCTTGCGCCCATAACACTCCTGGGAACAGCGTTCCGGCCAGTCCCATCGCCGAGCACGTCCTCATGAAATCCCGCCGCTGCAGCATTTCCATCCTCCTAAGGTTTTCCCAATCATGCCACGTCGCCGTCCGGCGTAAAATTTATGCTACAAGAAACGAACACGGATGATCTCAAGGTGGTTTGAAGGCGACGTAACCAGAGCCGGATGGTATTGCAAAGTCGGCTTCTCGAGCGCTTGCGGGCGCGAGCACGGGCAAACCGGAGGTCACTCTTAAGCTAGCGATTATGGGGCGCGGCCCTCACCGGCACCTTCTAGCCATTCGCGCGTGCCACCAGAAAAATTGCCAACCCGTAGAAGACGAACATCAGGCCAAGATAGGCTTTAGCACGCGGTCCTGAGTTGTCAAATTCCTTCCACGCGAGAATTCCCCAAAGCGCCGCAACCATTGGGGCGGATTGACCGATGGCATAGGAGATTGCAACCCCTGTGAAACTCGCGGCTACCAGATTGAAAACCGTTCCAACGCCCCAGATACATCCCCCGAAAAGCCCCAGCAGATGCCCCGACGCAGGCCCGCTGAAAAATCCGCTGAAGCTGACTGGCTCTCCTGCCAGCGGGTGCTTCATGAAATAAATGTTCCAGATGAAACAGGAGAGCAATGCTCCAAGCGTCAGGAAGACAGCCGCGCTATAAGGTCCCAGGGTATTGCCTCGGGTCATCGCGTGCGTCATGAACGGGGCCCAAAGCCCCATCAGAATCCCCGACACCACGCACGTGATCAAACTCTTTCTTGAGACCGAGCGGCCTAACGCGGCGAGACTTCCATAGGCCTTGCCGTCCAATACAACCGCAATAAATGCGCACGTGACACCTAGAGCCAGAAAAGCGGCATTTCCTCTCGGCTGCAGCGCGTAACTCAGTACAGTACCGACCACGAGTGCGATTCCAATTGAAATAGGAAATGCAACCGCGAGTCCGGCCATATCAATCGCCGCGACCAGCAAAAGGTTGGCGAGATTGAAGAGCGCTCCTCCGATGAGCGCGTTCACGATGTTCGAAGTATCCGCCGCGTGAACGTTATTCAGAAAGCTCGAGGAATCGTTCCCTGAGCTTCCCATGGTGAATGCGAGCACCAGCGAAATCAAAAAAATGCCGACGGCGTAGTCCCAGTAGAAAAGCTCGAATCGATAGCCCTTAACGCCTTTGTAGGTGTTTGCCCAGGAACCCCAGCAAACGGCGCTGGTAATCATCATCAGCAGCGCAATGCTCAAACTCGACGGCGTGAACATCGATTCTCCTGGCGGTGCGGAAAGTCTGTCACTGTGCTCCTGTTTCCCGCAGGATCACAATCTCGCCTGCGATTCAGCGCTGCAGAGGCTCCTTCATATTCGTCAGGGCGTAGGCCATTACAGCCATTGCGGCGGCGTTTTCGCGCAGTTCCGTGGGCACGACCTTGTCTAGCGTATCGGCGGCGGTATGGTGGTAATTGAAGTAGGTGCGGCCGTCTTGCATGACGCCGAAAGTGGGAACGCCAGATTCCGACATCGCCGTGATGTCGGCGCCAGGAGAGAAACTGGTGGGTTGGAAGACGGTCGCGCCGATGCTCAAGAGAACAGGCTGCACGGGACGCAAGGAGTCGATGGCGGCCTGGCTGGCCTTGATGTCGAAGCCTAGCGGGTGGGCGGCTCCGGCATCGCTCTCGATGGCGGCGATGTAGTGGGGGAAGTCAGCGGAGTATTCCGTGCTGTAGGCCTTGCTGCCCGAGCCTCCGGTTTCCTCATCCATCCAGGCGATGATGCGCAGGGTGCGCGCCGGACGCAAGTGAAGGCGCTGGAGAATTTCCGCGGTTTCCATGGCAATCACAACCCCGGCTCCGTCGTCAATAGCGCCGGTGCCAAGATCCCAGGAATCGAGGTGTCCGGAGGTGACGACAATCTGTTCGGGATGCTCGGAGCCTTTGAGGTCGGCGATAACGTTGTAACTGGTTTCGTCGGGGAGTTTTTGCGGAGTCAGGGTGAGGTGCATGCGGACTTTGCCCTGAACAGTAAGATAACCGATCAAATCGGCATCTTCTGCGGTAACCGCTCCGGCGGGGATTCCGGCGGGAAGGCTGAATCCGGTGTGCGGGAGGCGGTAGTCGGCATTGCCGACCGAGCGGACCAGAGCCGCGACAGCACCGAGATCGGCGGCTGCCTTAGGCCCGGCAGCGCGGTAGCGGACCGCCTCGCCATAGGCGACGAAGGCGAGTCCGGCGGCAGCTTTTTGCTTGTCGAAGGGTTCGTTGAATAAAACGATCTTGCCGGCGACTTTGTCATGACCAAGAGCCGTGAGTTCCTCGAATGTGCTAACCGTGACCAGTTCGGCGGTGAGGCCATCCGGGGGAGTGGACGTGCTGCTCCCGAGCGCCGTGAGAACGATCTTCTGCGTGGTGTTTGGAACCATGCCGAGGTATTCAACCAGGGTGGCGGTTTCGGCTCCACGCACCCAATGCGGCACAATGACTGGCTGAAGACGAACTTCGAGGCCGAGTTTGCGCATTTCCTCCCCGACGAATTCGGCCGCGGCGCGCGCCTGGAGCGACCCAGTCGGGCGCGGTCCGATGTTTTCGGTGAGATGCTCGAGCTGGCGGTAGGCGTACTCGTCGCTGAGCGCGGCGGCTTTAATGGCGGAAAGCTGCTGCAGGAGGAGCGGGGGGAAGTTTTGCTGGTCGGCAGGGGACATTTGGGGCGCAGCCATAAACGAGCGAGAGGGCTGCTGAGTCTGAGGAGGGTTTTGCGCAACCGCAGGAGCGGGCAGGATCAGCAACGTTACGAGCAGAGCGGAGAGAGCGGAGCACAGAACGTTAGTCATAGGTTCTGGCAGTGTATCTGACGGAGACGGTGGACGAAAAGGATAAGCGTCTTGGAAGAGGTGCGGGTCTACCGTTGGAACCCGATGTTTCGGCTTGCCGCGGGTGGTACCGTGGGTTATGGACAAAAAAGAAATCAATGATCCAAAGATGACCCTGAACTTCCTGATCTGGGTCGGCGGAGTATTCATGCTGCTGCTGTTCGCATTTCTGGCGCACTTCGTGTGGAGGATCTTCTAGATCGATTCGTCGTCTGTCGGCAAAACTGGGCTTTTCCAGTACAACCGAGGGGAGCTGTCCCTACAACCTTACCGGTCCGCAAGACAAAAAAAGGGCCCCATTTCTGGGGCCACATTTCCAAGAGGTCAACGTTGGGTAGGCGAAGTCAGGAAAGGCGATGCAAGTGTCCGTTCCGAACGCCGGTACGGCACTTCAGGAAATGGTGACGAGAGAATAGAGTGAAGGTCATTGCTGTGGGTTGCGGCCTCTTTAGTATCTTAGAAAGGAGCACTTGCTGAACCAAAGAGCAGGGCTGCAGTTTGGCGTTGGGGAAATTCGTAAGCGCTTTGTCTTGTTGGCATTATAGGAAGTGGAAAGACTGGAGTCGGAAGTTAGGGCCTTGGAATACGCTCTCGAAGAAGTGCAGAAGACTGCACATTCGCTGCACGGGCATGCTTCGCCGCGCAATCGCGCCGCCGGCCGGCGGGCCGCCGCGGGAAGCGGCGGCCCATGGATTCGAGGATCAAGGATCGAAGATTGCGGTTAGCTGTTTCCGGCCACGGTACGCAGCTTCCCGGGCAGGAAGTGGTACGGGGGCCAAGGTCCGCTGATCGCCACTTCACAGTTCTTCAGTTGCTTGGCGGCGGTGCTATAGCGGTTCTGGTACTTCTCGACCGACTTGGAATCGATGAGATGCGCAATGTCGATAAGCATCCCTTGGGGAGCTACCTTCTTGCAGCTCACCTCTTCTTCGAGCGGGTTAAACAACTTGTGAACCTGCACCGAGAGGGCGCGGGCCTTGGTCTGGCGCTCGCGTTCGCGGGAGGCCTTAACCCGCAGCTTTGAAAGATAGTCGCCCCCAACGGTGTCCGGGAGTACGACATCGATCATAGCTTCGCGCAAGGAGCCATCGGTGACGGTCAGCTTGATGTGCATCTCTGACTTGCCGCGAAGGCGGGCGACACTCAGTCCGAAAGCGCGCCGGTTGACCCGGACGGCCTGGCGGAGCGCGTCGTCGCTCTCGAAGATGGTTCCAAAACGGAATGGAAGGACGGTGGAATTGCGGAAGCAGCCGCTTACCACGCGGGCGTGCTCGATGGCGGCTTTTTGATCTAGTGGTCCAGCGTTCTGGTCGTATTCGCTCACTATCACAGCAAACTCGCCGCTGGGATAGCTGAGGATAGGGGCTCCATTCACGCCTTGAACATTCTCAATTACGAAAGGGCGTCGGGAACGGGTGCCGTTGGGGAGGGTCTGATGCTCGGTAAGGCAGTACGCGTACCACGCCATATTGAACTCTCCGAACCGGGACGGAGGCTAACGGGCGGCCTCTTATGTTTTTTGCACAAGCTGAACTGCAAGTTTGGAAGTTAGGAACGAGCGGTAAAGGGTCAAGAACACTGGGAAAGCTTACTAACAAGCTCCGTAGTTCATATTACTTCGGAGTGACCATAAAATGCAACTTTTTCGTTGCAAAGGGCATCTTGGGGTCATTTTTTTCTCGAATTAACGCTGAGGGAGCGCGAAATAGACGGCACAAACCACTTGCTTTCAACAGTTTGCTGGATTACTTACTCGTAGCGCAGACTTTCCACAGGATCAAACTGAGCGGCCCGGGCCGCCGGGACGGTGCCGAAAATTACTCCAACTACCGAAGAAACAACGATGGCGATGATGGCCGATAAGCCCGAAATAGGAATGCGGTATTCGGTGAGGAAGCGAACCGAATAGGGAATGGCGAGGCCGATGACGATGCCAGCGAAGCCTCCTATAAGTGAAATTAAGATAGCCTCGGCGAGAAACTGAAAACGTATTTCGCGGTTGGTGGCGCCCACGGCTTTGCGGATTCCGATCTCGCGGATGCGCGAGGTTACCGTGGCCAGCATAATATTCATAATGCCGATCCCACTCACCACAAGCGTCACCATCGAGACCAGCAGCAGCACCCAGGTCAGACCGGTGGCAATCCGGTCCGCCATGGATAGCAGCGCGGTGAGGTTGGCCACGTCATAAACGGACTCCGATCGGTGCCGCGATTGCAAGACCCGTTTAATCTGCGCCGTTGCCGGAATCACCATCGAGGGATCTTCCATGGAAAAATACAACAGCTTGACGTTGGGAATCTCCATGAAATAACGGCTCACAGAGTACGGGATGAGCAGCGTATTATCGACGATCTCAGACTGGCCAAAGGTTTCGACCCGCTCCTTGAAGGTTCCGATGATGGTGAAGGGCAGACCTGTCAGTTTGATGACTTTACCCACCGCGCCTTGCGTTGAGCCATAAACTTCCAGCGCCATTTTTTCCGTAATCACGCCAACCTTGTTGTGGGCCTGGGAATCCTCGTGATCGAAGAATCTTCCCGAAGGAATCACCAGATTGCGCACCTGCACGTACTCGGGGCTGACGCCGAGAATGGTAACGTCTTTTTCTTTGCCGTTGCCGACGGGCACGCGATCGGAAAGTTGGGTCACGGGCGACGAAGCTACGATGCCAGGCACGTCTTGCCGAACGGCGTTGAGGTCTTCGAGGGTAAGCGGGTCGGGATTGGAATTGCTGATGTGCGGCGCGCCGCCAAGGTACTCGGCCCAGATTTCGTTAGTGCCAATGGCCTGAATCTGATTGAGAACATATTGCTTGCCGGTCATCCCTATGGTGACCACGAGGATGAGCGACGCGGTGCCGATCACCATGCCAAGAGCAGTCAGAATGAACCGGATTTTGTTGCTGCAAAAAGTGTCGTAGGCGAAGCTGAGGATCTCCCCGAAGGCCATGTTAGGCCGAAGGCGTTCGGGAACAAGTGCGGCGGCCATTTGTATTTAGATGCTACGTAGAGAAGATGAAAGACGCAAGGCAGAAGACTCAGCAAGGCATCTTGTGGCAAAGTAAGTCGCGGCAGCCTAGTGACAGAGAAAAAGCGCAACAAACTTGAAACGAAGGGCATTCTGCTGCTGCTGACGGCGGGAGCGCTGGTGGTTCACGGATACCATCCGTTCGCCGAAGATGCGGAAATCTATTTGCCCGGAGTAGAGGTTCGACTGCACCCGAATCTCTTCCCGGTAGGGCGTGAATTCTTCCTGTCTCATGCCAACCTTACGTTCTTCCCCAACCTGGTTGCGTTTTCTCTGCACGTGACTCACCTGCCAATGGAAGCCGGGCTATTCCTGTGGCACATGGCGTCCATTTTTCTGCTGCTGCTTGCGTGTTGGGAACTCACCGGGCTGCTCTTTCCCGATGCGCCAAAGGCACGTTGGGGCGGCGTCTGCTTGATCGCGGCACTTCTGACCATTCCGGTGGCGGGAACTGCGCTTTATCTCATGGATCAATATTTGAATCCGCGAAACCTCGCGGTCTTCGCTGGAATCTTCATGATGACGCGCACCTTGGAGAAGAAATATTTGCGTGCATTTTTGTGGCTGGTGTTCGCGGCCTGCGTGCATCCGCTGATGTGGGTATTTCCATTTTCGTTTTGTGCGTTGCTATTGGTGATGGACAAGTTTGAGAAGCGGTGGAAGAGCGCGGCCATCACGGCGCTGGCGAATTTCGTCTGGCTGTGGATACCTCGGGCTCCAGCAGCATCGGCGGCTTATCACGAAGCTGCGAAACGACACGGCTTTCACTACATTCAGAACTGGCAGTGGTACGAGTTGCTGGGAATCGTTGCGCCGCTGATCTTGTTTTCGTGGTCCCGACGCCTGGCGCGAAACCGTCAACGGTTGATGGCAGCCCGGGTGTGCCGTGCTTTCATTCTATATGGCCTGATCTATCTGGCCGCAGCAGTAGTGGTGGACCTTCCTGCACGATTTGAAGCCCTGGCCCGGCTTCAGCCGCTCCGCAGCCTGCATCTGCTCTACATCGTGATGTTCGTCATGATAGGCGGTATTCTGGCCGAATACGGGTTGCGCGATCGCGTTTGGCGATGGCTCGTGCTTTTCGTTCCGTTGTGTACCGGTATGTTCCTGGTGCAGCGGTCGCTTTTCCCTGCGAGCGCGCATGTGGAATGGCCCGGCGTTATGCCGAAAAATCCGTGGGAGCAGGCGTTCGTCTGGATTCGGCAGAACACGCCAGTCGATGCCCTGTTCGCACTTGATCCGGATTACATGCGCATTGCCGGTGAGGATCAGACAGGCTTTCGGTGTCTGGCCGAGAGAAGCCGTTTGGCCGACGATGGCAAAGACAACGGCGTGGTAAGCATGTTCCCACCTCTCGCCGAGGAGTGGTGGACTCAGGTGCAGGCTGAAACACCGTGGGCAGGTTTGAGTGCACGGGATTTCTCGCGACTAAAAGACCAGTACGGCGTGAGCTGGGTGGTGGTGCGACAACCCGGGGTTGCGGGACTTGCTTGCCTTTATCAGAACAGCGCAGCGCAGGTTTGCCGGATTCCCTAGGATCGCATGTCTTAACAGGCTCACGGCGGAACCAGCGTGCCGACTCGCGCCATTCCAGATTACAATCGAACGATAGGAGATTCCTGCTTAATGTCAACTGCTCGAGCCGTCCAGTCCCCCGTCCGACTGTTCCCCTACGAGAAGTGGGAATCGATGCTGCCCGCTCTGGCCAAGCAGTATCGCCAGAACGAGCCCTGTCCGCACATTCTGCTGAAGGATTTTGTTGACGGTGAAGTGGCGCGGGAGATGGCGAGGGTGTTCCCCGATTCGACCAGCGCTGAGTGGACGCAATACAAGCACGCTAACGAAAACAAACTGGGCATGGCAAAGCGCCAATTTTTTCCTCCTGCCATAGGGATGGTTACCGACGAACTGAATTCGCCGGAGTTCGTGGCTTGGATTTCGGATTTGACTGGGATTCCGAATCTGATGGCGGACCCGATGTTAGAAGGCGGCGGGCTACATCAGTCCGGACGCGGCGGCTACCTGAATGTGCACAGTGATTTCTCGATGCATCACTTTCACACGAACTGGCATCGGCGAGTGAATTTGATCCTATATCTGAATCCGGGATGGCAGGAAGAGTGGGGCGGGGCGATTGAACTTTGGGAGCGATCGTCTGCGAAGAAGATGGCGCGCTGCGCGGCGAAGTATGCACCGCTGCTGAATCACGCACTGATCTTCACAACCGATGAGCGGTCGCCGCACGGATTTCCTGATCCCCTTATCTGCCCCGTTGGAGTGTCGCGCAAGAGTCTCGCCTTGTACTACTACACGGTCGAGAAGGATAAAAAGGTTGTCGTGCATTCCACCGATTATTTTGCGCGGCCGCAGGATGGTAGGGGGAAATCGGCGATGATCTGGCTGGATAAAAAGGCGGTTGACCTGTATTCACGGGCCAAGGCACGCTTCGGATTCTCAGACGAGTTCGCCAGCAAAGTGCTGGGATTCTTGTCCAGGAAAAAGTAGGCAGCAATCCATGCGTTGGGCTTCGAACAGTTGCGCGCACGGCCTTATCGCCTATCTAACCCCGGTTGCGGTTCGGCTCTCATAGTAGGTGGGAACGCCCAGCTCGAGTTTGCGGCCTTGGTCACTAAACCGCGGCAGGTGGATCAGGCCCGCCCTTTGCAATACAAACTGCATCGTAGTGGCGAGAACGCCGAAGCCATATTTCACGCTGCGGCGAAAGTTGATTGAAGACGCCTCTTTAAAATACTTCGTGGGGCAGGAAACTTCTCCGATGCGAAAGCCGAAGTGCACACACTGCGCGAGCATTTGATTATCGAAGACGAAATCATCGGAGTTCTCCAGCAGGGGCAATTCAGTGAGCACTTTGCGGCTGAAGGCTCGATATCCGGTGTGGTATTCGGAAAGCTTCACGCGCAGAAATAGATTTTCAAAGGCTGTCAGCAGCCGGTTGGAGATGTATTTGTAAACCGGCATACCACCCAGCAGGGCCGTACCGCCGATAATTCGTGAGCCGAGCACAACATCGTAAACGCCATAGGCAACGACGCTTGCCATGGCGGTAACAAGCAGCGGCGTGTATTGGTAATCGGGGTGGAGCATGATAACCACGTCGGCTCCCGCCGCCAACGCTTCACGATAGCAGGTCTGCTGATTGCGCCCGTAGCCGTAGTTGCGATCGTGCTGGAACACGAGCAGACCGAGGCGGCGCGCAAGTTCCACGGTTCGGTCGGAGCTGCTGTCATCCACCAAAATTCGGATGTCGACAAGTTCCGCAAGCTCCCTGACCGTGGCCTCGAGCGTTTTCTCCGCATTGTAGGCGGGCATTACGACCGCGATGCGCTTGCCATTGATCATGTGCCGTTGCTCATGAAAGTGAACTTTTCATGATACCCGAGAATCGCGACCGCAGACACGGTAGGGATTCGGGATAACAACGTTGAACCTTAACGGGTTCTCTTTCGAATCGCGGCGTAAGCGCGGCGTTTTCATCCTGAGAGAAGTGCCTGCCCCGAACGAGGCCGACGAAGCTTACACGAGATCCCTCAACACGGTTGAGCGGCTTGCTCCTGTAGGCACGCTGTGAAAAACTAGAGACTCACGATTGCACATTGCGCACCCACTGTTGAGCTCGGGTTGCGGAGTCTGAATCGAAAGCATGCTTGTGAAGAGAACACTTTTCGAGAAGATCTGGAATGCGCACCTGGTGGCGCAACCGGGCGGCCGGTCTCCGATCCTCTACATTGACCTCCATCTGGTGCATGAGGTGACTTCACCGCAAGCGTTCGATGGGTTGCGAGCCGCGGGAAGAAAGGTAAGGCAGCCCGCTCGCACCGTTGCTACCGTAGACCACAATATTCCTACCGAGCCGCGGGGAACGCCGATCACCGATCTTATTGCGGCAAAGCAAATTGCGGTGCTGCAAGCCAACTGCCAGGAATTTGGTGTGCGGCTTTTCGACATGGATTCGCCCGAGCAGGGGATTGTCCACGTGATTGGACCGGAACTGGGGCTGACGCAGCCAGGGATGACGATTGTCTGCGGCGACAGCCATACCAGCACCCACGGAGCTTTCGGCGCGCTGGCTTTTGGCATTGGAACGTCGGAAGTGGAACATGTTTTGGCGACACAGTGCCTGGCCCAACAGACGCCGAAGACGATGAAGATCGATGTGCGGGGACGATTGGCCGAAGGTGTAAGCGCAAAGGATCTGGCGCTGGGAATCATCGGGCAGATCGGCACTGATGGCGCAACGGGTCATGTAATCGAATACGCCGGCGAGGCGGTACGGGCACTCTCGATGGAAGGGCGCATGACCCTGTGCAATATGAGCATCGAGGCCGGGGCGCGGGCTGGAATGGTGGCGCCGGATGACATTACATTCGCCTATGTGAAGGGAAGGCGATTTGCTCCACGCCGCGACGACTGGAATCACGAAGACTGGAATAGCGCTGTCGAATATTGGCGCAGCTTGGGCACAGACCAAGGGGCAACCTTCGACCAGGTGCTCGAGATGGATGCGGCGCAGCTTCCTCCGTTTGTGACCTGGGGCACGAACCCGGGGATGGTGGCTCCGGTGACGGGGCGAGTGCCCGAGGTTGGAAGCTTGAAAGAAGCTGACCGGCCCGCGACCGAACTGGCTTTGCAGTATATGGGGCTGGAGGCGGGGAAACGTATCGAAGACATCGCCATCGACCGGGTGTTTATCGGATCGTGTACGAACTCGCGGATTGAGGACCTGCGGGCGGCGGCGCGAGTGGCGCGTGGCCACCACGTCAGCAAGAACGTGCGTGCAATGGTAGTGCCGGGTTCCCAGACCGTAAAACGCGCAGCGGAGCAGGAAGGGCTGAACCGGATTTTCCTGGACGCGGGATTCGAGTGGCGCGAATCGGGATGCTCGATGTGCCTGGGTATGAATCCCGACATCCTGCAACCGGGGGAGCGCTGCGCTTCCACCAGCAACCGGAATTTTGAAGGGCGGCAAGGGCGCGGTGGACGGACGCATTTAGTGAGTCCGATGATGGCAGCGGCGGCGGCGATAGCGGGGCACTTCACGGATATTCGAAACTGGAAATTTCAATGACGATGCCAGTGCCAGTGCCAATGCCAATGCCAATGAGAGGCGCGCGATGAAACCGTTTCGAGAGCATCGCGGCCTCGTTGCGCCGCTGGAGAGAGTGAATGTCGATACCGACCAGATTATTCCCAAGCAGTTTCTTAAGCGGATCGAACGCACCGGCTTCGGCCAGTTTTTATTTTACGACTGGCGGTTCGCCGCGGACGGAAGCAAGGACACTGGTTTTGTTCTCGACGAAGCGCGCTACCAAGGTGCAAGCATTCTGGTGGCCGGAAAGAATTTTGGTTGTGGCTCCTCGCGAGAGCATGCGGTGTGGGCCCTGGCTGATTTTGGCTTCCGCGCTGTGATTTCATCTTCGTTCGCCGACATCTTCGCCAACAACAGCACGAAGAATGGCTTCCTTACCGTGCGACTGAGCGAGGCCGAGGCCGACGAAGTGATGCACCGCGCCCGGGAGTTCGATAAATACGAAGTCGCCATCGACCTCGAGAGATGCGAAGTCCGTGACGATCGGGGCTGGCGCGCCAGGTTTGCCGTCGACGAATTCATACGCCACTGTCTGCTCAATGGATTGGACGACATCGGGCTGACTCTGCAATACGAAACTGAGATTGCCACTTATGAAGCGCTGCATCCGGTACCGTCGCCGCTCCAGGTTGCAAAAGGGTAAATGTATCGTCAATGGGAGTAAAGATTTGTAAAACTTTCGCCCCGGCCTTGACCTGTGCGATGTCACGGTTGATGCTTGCTTGGTACGGTTCTACTATTACATCTGCGTTCCGGTTTCCACCTGATCCTCTTTCGCGGGAGGACTTTGGGAGTACGATCTGCCGCCTTTTTCTGGCGGAGGTTTCCGTAACCGACTCGAAATGAAAACGTCTAACTGATGGCGACTTATCGCCGATCTGGGAAAATATTGCAGCCCAATTAAGACTGAGATGATGATCGATTCGATTTTCCTTCAAGAAGAAACCCGGTTCGCTTTTCGCGACCTCCGTCGGCGCCTGTCAGCCATCGGAGTCGCTTTGATTTGTGCGTCTTTTTTCGCCTGCAGCGGGTCTGACTCCAAGCAGCAAAAAGCGCAAGCCGCCTCCCCTCATGCGGTTTCGGTTGCCATTGCCCAAGTGCAAAAGCAGGATGCGCCGGTTTATCTGGTTGGTTTGGGGTCGGTGAGCGCGTTCTACACAGCGAATATAAAGAGCCGGGTCGACGGGCAAATCATGCGGGTCAACTTCCAGGAAGGACAGGTCGTAAAAGAGGGCGATTTACTGATCGTGATTGATCCGCGGCCTTATCAGGTGCAACTGGAACAAATGCAGGCGCAGCTGTTCAAGGACCAGGCATCGCTTCGCGATGCAAGACTCAATCTCGACCGCTATACCACATTAATTCCCTCGGGAAGCATCGCTCAGCAGCAAGTTGACACGCAGAAGTCCACAGTGGATCAACTGGACGGCCAGGTGCGCACCGACCAGGCGCAAATCGATAACGCCAAGCTGCAAATCGTCTATTGCAATATCACCGCGCCGTTCACCGGACGTGTCGGCCTACGGCAGGTGGATCCGGGAAATATCGTGCACGCCGCCGATACCAATCCCATGCTGATCCTCACCCAACTGCAGCCCATCGCCGTGATTTTCACCCTGCCCGAGGATCAGTTGCCGACCGTGGCGCAACACATGAAGAACTCGACGCTGCTGGTGGAGGCTTATAGCCGGGACAATCTAATCAAGCTGGAGACGGGCAAACTGCAGACGATTGATAACCAGATCGATCCAACCACGGGAACCGCCAAGCTGAAAGCTGTCTTTGCCAACAAAGACAACCAGCTTTGGCCCAATCAGTTCGTCAATGCAAACTTGCTGCTCGAGACTCGTAAGAACAGCACGGTGCTGCCCACCGCCGCGATACTGCGCGGTCCGCAAGGCGCGTTTGTGTACGCGGTTAAGCCAGACAAGACGGTGGAGGCGCGCACTGTCGAGATATCCCTTACTCAGGGAAACACTACGGTTGTGACCAGCGGCCTTAATCCCGGCGACACGGTGGTGACTGACGGCCAGGACAAACTGCAAACCGGAAGCAAAATTGAGCCGCGCAACGGCGGCTCCGGCAATACGGCCGCCGGACAAAACGGCAGCGGAACCCCAGGCTCCGGTTCCCCAGCGTCAGGAAGCTCGGCCCCATGAGTCCTTCGCGGCTATTCATTCTCCGGCCGGTAGCGACCACGCTATTGATGGTGGGAGTACTGCTGGTAGGGTGGGTTGCCTTTCTGCAATTGCCCGTCTCCGCGCTGCCGGAGGTCGATTACCCAACCATTCAGGTCGTAACTTTTTACCCAGGTGCCGATCCGGACGTGATGGCTTCGTCGGTCACATCGCCGCTGGAGCGGCAGTTTGGACAGGTTCCGGGACTCAGCCAGATGACTTCGACCAGTTCATTTGGCAGTTCGGTGATCACGCTTCAGTTTGGGCTCGATCAGAATATCGACGTGGAAGAGCAACAGGTGCAGGCTGCGGTCAACGCGGCTGCCACTTACCTGCCTACGGACTTGCCGAATCCTCCCATCTACAACAAGGTGAACCCGGCGGACTCCCCGATTCTCACGCTGGCCATGATGTCGGACTCGTTACCCCTATCCAAGGTGGAGGATCTCGCTGACACAGCGCTGGCGCAGAAAGTCTCGCAGCTGCCGGGAGTAGGGCTGGTTTCGATCAGTGGAGGGCAGAAGCCCGCAGTGCGGGTTCAAGTAAACCCAACCGAGCTCGCATCCTATGGATTGAGCCTCGAGGATGTTCGCACCGCGCTCGCCGCGGCCAATGTGGATCAGGCAAAGGGCGTCATCGACGGCTCGCGGCAGTCGTACACCATCGGAGCCAACGATCAACTCTTTTCCAGCGAGCAGTACAAGCCAATCGTCGTTGCGTACCGCAACGGTGCGCCGGTGCGGTTGAGCGATGTGGCCAACGTGATCGACGGTACGGAAAACACCCTGCTCGCCGCCTGGATGAATTCCACTCCTGCCGTGATCGTGAACATCCAGCGCCAGCCTGGGGCGAATATCATCAGCGTCGTTGATCGGATCAAGAAATTGCTGCCGCAACTGCAGGCATCGCTGCCATCGGCGGTGAAAGTGCAGATTCTCACCGATCGCACCACGACCATTCGCGCGTCGGTGAAGGATGTCGAATTCGAACTGGCGCTGACCATCGTGCTGGTGGTCATCGTCATTTTCTTCTTCCTGCGAAATCTGAGGGCCACGGTCATTCCCAGCGTCGCCGTTCCACTTTCGATCGTGGGAACCTTTGGCGTGATGTACCTCATGGGGTACAGCCTGAACAATTTGACGCTGATGGCGTTGACCATCTCCACCGGCTTCGTCGTGGATGACGCCATCGTGATGATTGAAAACATCGATCGCTATCTGGAAGCCGGGGATTCGCCGCTGGATGCGGCTCTGAAAGGGTCGGGTCAGATTGGTTTCACGATCGTCTCTCTCACGGTTTCACTGATTGCCGTGCTCATTCCTCTGCTTTTTATGGGTGACATAGTGGGCCGGCTGTTCCGCGAGTTTGCAGTCACGTTAGCGGTGACCATTCTGGTATCGGCGGCGGTTTCTTTGAGCCTGACTCCAATGATGTGCGCCAAACTGCTGAAGCATCGCAAGGAAGGCGAGAAGGGCCGCTTCTACGAAGTCACGGAAGATTTTTACAGCCGCGTCATCGCGTTTTACGGGCGTACCGTGAAATGGGTGTTGAAGCACCAGACCGCAACCTTGTTGGTAACCTTCGGAACTCTGGTTCTGACGCTGGTTCTCTACGTGGTTGTGCCGAAGGGATTTTTTCCGGTACAGGATACCGGCGTGATTCTGGGTATCTCGGAAGCGCCGGACGATACATCTTTTGGCGCGATGTCCGAGCGCCAGCAACAACTGGCAAAGGTGATTCTTAAAGATAAAGACGTCGACAGCCTGTCTTCTTTCATCGGAGTGGACGGCACCAACACAACGCCCAACAGCGGCCGCATCCAGATCAACTTGAAGCCGCGCGATGAACGCAGCGATGACGCTTCCGCGATCATTCGCCGGCTACAGCCCGAACTTGCCAAGGTAAATGGCATTACCCTTTACATGCAACCGGTACAGGATTTGACCGTGGAAGATCGCGTGAGTCGCACTCAGTTCCAGTATTCGATTGAAGATGCGGACGCGCAGGAATTGGCGCAATGGACTCCGAGATTGGTCGAGAAGCTGCACGCCTCGCCCGTGTTGCGCGATGTGGCCACAGACCAGCTCAACGGAGGGCTCCGGACAAACATCACCATCGATCGCGACACTGCGTCGCGGATGGGAATCCTTCCGCAGGCGATTGACAACACGCTCTATGACGCCTTTGGGCAGCGGCTGGTGTCAACCATCTTCACGCAATTGAATCAGTATCACGTGGTGCTCGAAGTGTTGCCCAGTTTCGCGCAGACGCCTGATGCGATGAACGGCATCTACGTTCGCCCGGGAAGCACAACTCCTAACTCCGGGGCTCCCACAGCCAATGCTGCTACGGCCGCTACTAGCGGCAACCCGGTTCCGATCACCGCTTTCACGCGCATGCAATCCATCAGCACTCCCCTCGCAGTGAATCACCAGGGACAATTTCCAGTGGTGACGCTCTCGTTCAATCTTGCGCCGGGAGCATCGCTGGGCGAGGCGACGACGGCGATTCAACAGGCCGAGAAAGAGATTCAGCTGCCGCCGAGCATTCACGCCGCATTTCAGGGAACGGCTGCCGCATTTCAAAATTCGCTTTCAAGCGAGCCCTTTCTGATTCTTGCGGCCATCATCACGGTGTACATCGTTCTGGGAGTGTTGTATGAGAGCTATATCCATCCGATTACGATTCTCTCCACGTTGCCCTCCGCAGGCGTAGGCGCGATTCTGGCTCTGCAGCTCACGGGAAACGATCTCACGGTGGTCGCTCTGATCGGCATCATCCTACTCATCGGCATCGTCAAGAAGAACGCCATCATGATGATCGACTTCGCCCTCGAGGCGGAGCGCGAAGAGCACAAACCGCCGGAGGAGGCCATTTTTCAGGCCTGTCTCCTGCGTTTCCGTCCCATCATGATGACCACGATGGCCGCGCTGCTCGGCGGTTTGCCGCTGGCCTTGGGCTCGGGCACCGGTGCGGAATTACGGCGCCCGCTTGGCATCACCATTGTGGGCGGCCTGATTCTCAGCCAGTTGCTCACGCTCTATACCACGCCGGTCATCTATTTGTGGTTTGACCGTCTGGCCCAGAGATTTGCGAAATACGGAATTGGAAATCCGATTCCGCACGAGGCTGCTCCCGGAGATATGCCGGCGGACTAGAGAACTGATCGAGTTTGCTGATTAAAATCAGCGGATCAAAAGCATGAGCATTTCGGCTCCATTTATCCGGCGTCCGATTGGCACGTCGCTGCTGGCTGCGGCGCTGCTGCTCTCCGGGGTTCTTGCCTTCAATTATTTGCCTGTAGCTTCCTTGCCGCGGGTGGATTTCCCGGTAATTCAGATTGGCGCGCAGCTGCCCGGAGCAGACCCGCAAACCATGGCCTCTGCAGTAGCCACCCCGCTGGAACGGCAGTTTGGGCGTATCTCCGCCGTAAATCAGATGACTTCCACGAGCCAGCTGGGCTCAACCAGCATTGTTTTGCAATTCGATCTCAATCGCAACATCGACGCCGCTGGGCGCGACGTGCAGGCCGCAATCAATGCGGCGCGCAGCCAACTGCCTGCCAACCTGCCGAGCAATCCCACCTATCGCAAGGCGAATCCCGCCGATGCCCCCATTATGATTCTGGCCCTGACCTCAGATACGGAGACCGTGCCGCAGATGTACGACGCGGCCGACTCCATTCTGGCGCAGAAGCTCTCTCAGGTAAGCGGCGTGGGACAGGTCTTTGTTGGCGGAGCGGCGCAGCCGGCGGTGCGGGCGGAAGTAAATCCGATGTTGCTGAACAAACTGGGTGTTGGTTTGGATACCGTGCGCAACGCGCTCAATCTGGCCAACGCGAACCAGGCGAAGGGCGAAGTATCGGACCGGAGCATTTCCTGGGTTTTCGACGATAACGACCAAATGTTCACCGCCGATCAATACCGGCCCCTGATCGTCGCATACCGCAACGGCGGGCCCGTACGATTAGGGGACGTGGCCGAGGTCGAAGATTCCGTTTCCGACGTTCGCAACATCGGCCTGGCCAATGGAAAACCCAGCGTCTTGATTATTGTTTTCCGCCAGCCGGGAGCGAACGTGATTGAGACGGTGGACCGCGTTATCGCTTTGATGCCATATCTGCAGTCCTCGATTTCGCCGGCGATTGCCTTGACCATTGCCCTGGATCGCACGGTTACGGTCCGCGCCTCGGTGAAGGACATTGAGTTCACGCTGATGGTCTCGATCATTCTCGTAATCCTCGTCGTCTTTGCGTTTTTGCGGACGGTGCGGGCCACGGTCATTCCAAGCATTGCCGTGCCGCTTTCGCTGGTGGGAACTTTCGGTGGCATGTACCTGCTGGGTTACAGCCTGGATAATCTCTCGCTCATGGCGCTGGCGATTTCCACCGGGTTCGTAGTGGATGACGCCATCGTGGTGCTGGAAAACATCACGCGTTATGTAGAACAGGGAATGGGCGCGGTGGAGGCCGCCTTCAAGGGCGCCTCGGAAATTGGGTTTACCGTCATTTCCATGAGCGTATCGCTGGTGGCAGTGTTTATCCCCTTGCTGCTGATGGGTGGAATTGTAGGCAGGCTATTTCGCGAGTTCGCGGTTACCCTAAGCATTGCGATCGGGGTTTCGCTGCTGGTTTCTCTCACCACAACCCCGACAATGTGCGCCAAGTTTCTGCGCCCTCCGGCGCACGATCAACGTCACAATCGCTTTTACCGTGCAAGCGAATGGATTTTTGACAAGACGATGGTCACCTATCGCCATGCACTGCGGTGGGTTCTGGACTATCAACTGGTCACGCTCGTCGTGACCATCCTGGTGGCGTGCCTGAGCGTTTACCTCTACATCATTGTGCCCAAGGGCTTTTTTCCGCAGCAGGATACGGGGCGAATTATGGGCTCAGTGCAGGCCGCACAGGATATTTCTTTCCAGGCGATGCGCGGCAAAATGGAGCGCTACGTCTCGATTGTGATGAAGGATCCCGCAGTAAACACGATCGTGGGCTTCGCGGGAGGAAACACGGTTTCGAATCAGGGCCGGTTCTTTATCATGCTCAAACCGCTGGCGGAGCGCGGCAAGTGCCCGAATCACCATTTCTGGCAATCCTGCCCCAACGTGACCGCCGACGATATCATCACCCGGCTTCGCAGCAAGCTTGCGGTTGTGCCCGGAGCCACGCTTTACCTGCAATCGGCGCAGGATCTGACGATTGGCGGACGCCAGAGCAACGCACAGTATCAGTACACGCTGCAGGGCGAGGATCTGAATGAGCTCAATAACTGGGCGCCGCAGCTGTTGGCGAAAATGCGCGTCCTCCCGGAGCTGCGCGACGTAAACACCGACCAGCAGGATAAGGGATTACAGGCACAACTGGTGATCGACCGCGATACTGCCAGCCGGTTGGGTGTTGCGGCGCAAGACATCGACAATGCGCTCTACGACGCCTTCGGACAGCGGCAAGTCTCCACCATGTACCGTCCACTTAACCAATACCACGTGGTCATGGAAGTTGCGCCGCAGTTCCAGCAGACTACCGAGGCATTGCAGAATATTTATCTGCGCTCGTCGAGCGGTGCGCCGATTCCACTGGCGGCATTCACTCACTTCACCCCGTCGAACATACCGTTGGCGGTGAATCACCAGAGCCAGTTTCCGTCGGTGACGATTTCATTTAATTTGGCTCCCGGAATTTCCCTTGGAGCGGCCACGCAAGCCATTCAAGAGGCGCAAAATTCCATTGGCTTCCCGGCTACAATTCAGGCAAGTTTCCAGGGAACCGCGGCCGCGTTTAAGGATTCGCTATCGAGCGAACCGGTTCTGATTCTTACCGCTTTGATTACCGTGTACATCGTACTGGGCATGCTCTACGAGAGCTACATCCACCCCATCACCATTCTCTCGACCTTGCCATCGGCCGGCGTGGGCGCGCTGCTGGCTCTGCTTCTAACTCACAACGAGCTCAATGTGATTGGGACGATCGGCATCATTCTTCTGATCGGACTGGTGAAGAAGAACGCCATTATGATGATCGACGTCGCGCTCGAAGTGGAACGCACGCAGGGAAAGAAGCCCGTGGACGCAATTTACGAGGCTTGCCTTCTCCGCTTCCGTCCGATCATGATGACCACCATGGCTGCTCTCCTGGGAGGTCTTCCGCTGGCACTGGGGACCGGGACCGGTTCAGAGCTGCACCGCCCTCTGGGCATCACGATCGTGGGTGGACTGATCGTCAGCCAGGCGCTGACGCTGTTTACCACTCCCGTCGTCTACGTGTATCTTGACCGCTTACGCATGGCCCTGCGCGGCGGTGAAGCCGCACCTCTGGCGAAAGGTTCTGCGGGAGCCCCTTCGCCGAGCCCAGCCCACTGAAGGCCGGCCTCCGGTCCCTGAATCCTGTTAAGCTTGAACCTCCCAAGGTTCGCATCGACAACCAGCGTGCAACCTGCTTTCATAGACATCGCATCGCAGGAGTGAGCAAAACAGCGGGCGAGCAAGCGGAAGCTGATAGCCAACGATCTCCGGCGCTGCCTGGGTTGACGCCAAGGTTCGGCCCCCTTTTCTTGGCCGCGACCGTATGATAAGAAATTTTCTGTTTCAACGCCGGATTTGCCCGGCAGCCAGTATTATTGATCTTCGCTTTCAGATTCTCTCAGGAGTTGGGAATGTTTCAGAAGGCATTGGGTTTGTTGTTTGTTTTGGCAAGCACGGCGCTTTGCATCGGATGTAGTACTACGAGCCACTTCTTGTTCGCGGCCCTCCCCGCCACGAATCAAGTTGCGGTCTATCGGGAGGATCCCACCGCCGGCGTGCTCACGCAGATTTCCGGAAGTCCTTTCGCTGTAGGCGACGGGGCACAGTCTCTGGTCCTTCATCCTTCCGGAAAGTTCTTGTATGTCGCAAATCCTGGCCAGAACGAGAACGACATTTCCTTGTTCACCATCGCCAGCAACGGCACTTTGACTGAGGTATTTCCCCGGATATCGGTTTTGCCGCTTGGTTCGCTGCCTCAACTCCTTCTCATGGACCCCGCCGGTGGTTTCCTTTACGTTGAGAATGCCGGATCAGACAACATTTCGGTTTTCTCGATCAACGCCACCAATGGCGCCCTCACCCCGGTTGCCGGTTCTCCTTTCTCCCTCGGATTGTCGCCGCTCAACATGCGGCTCACGCCGTCGGGAAAGTTCCTCTTTGTCAGCGCTGCCAGCGAACCTCTCGGATTGATCGCGGGCTTCAGCGTCTCGTCAGGAACGCTTCAGTTGGCTAGCCTCACCAACACGGATGGCATTAATCCGTTCGGGCTGGCGATCGATCCAGCCGGTAAGTTTCTCTACGCGGCGAATACATCCTCGAATTCCATTTCCATCTTCAGCATTGGTTCGTCGGGCTCATTAACTGAGGTTCCCGGGTCCCCGCTCAACACATACAGTGCCCCGGCGGCGCTACTTTTGGATCCAAAGGGACAATTTCTTTATGCAGCGGATCAGGGAGCGAACAACGTTGCGGTGTATTCGATTACCTCCGGGACCGGACTCCCCGTGGGCCTTACTACATCAACCACCTTGTTCGCCTTCGCAACCGAAACCGGCCCGAGTGTTTTGGCCCTTGACCCGAACGGCGGTCATCTGTTTGTGGGCAATCAGGGCTCCGGGGCGGGGATCCAATCATTTCAAGTCATCACCGGAAACTTGAACCCTGTGTTCACATATAAAGTGGGGAACACACCCAGTTCGATTGCGATATTGCCCTGAACCGGAAAAGCCTTAAGAGCCACTGCCGGGTTTGGAGCTTGTTTACGACGTTATGACAAACAAAAATTCCCAACTCTGCGACAATAGGTAGACCGGCGCTGGTCCCCCGCGTGAAACCCTCACGGGCGCCCAAACATCGAATCCGTAAGAGCTTTTCAGATTCGGTCGACTGGGAGGGGTTCCGTGCCGAGACTGACTTCAGGACACAGAATCCATGAGGATCGCCAGCGCGGCAAGCGCATTCCCGAAGCATTACTACTCACAGAAATTTCTTCTTGAGCGCCTCCAGGACTACTGGGGCAATGAGCTGAAGAATCCCCTGCTGCTGGCACGCTTGCACCGCAATGTAACTGTGGATGGCCGCTATCTTGCGATTCCCGCGGAGCAGTACGTCGACATTAAGACCTGGGGCGAAGCCAACGACATCTGGATCAAAGTGGCACAAGAGTTGGGCGAGCGGGCGCTTTGCCTCGCCTTGCATAACGCCGGCATGAAACCGGCCGATGTGGGAGCGTTGCTGTTTACTACGGTCACGGGCGTCGCAAGCCCATCCATCGACGCTCTTCTGATCAATCGCATGGGACTTCCGGCAAATATTCGCCGCACGCCGATTTTTGGCCTGGGATGCGTGGCTGGAGCCGCCGGGATTGCCCGCGCCTCAGATTACGTCCGAGCCTATCCCAAGCAGGCGGCGGCCCTGGTATCGGTCGAACTCTGTTCGCTCACTCTTCAGCGCGAGGACCTGTCGGTCGCGAACCTGATTTCGTCCGGGCTTTTCGCGGATGGCGCTGCCGCTGTGATCGTGACCGGCGCAGAGTTCGAAGCGGAGCGCCCTGAAATTCCGGAGCCAGTTTCCGGGCCCAAGATTCTCGCGACCCGCTCGGTCTTCTATCCGAGCACAGAAGAAATGATGGGCTGGAACATTTCCGAGAAAGGCTTCCGCATCCTTCTATCGACCGAAGTCCCCAATTTAATTCGGGAAAACCTTGGACGCGATGTAGACGCTTTTGTGGCGGACCAGGGATACAAGCGAAGCGACCTCAAGAGTTTTGTTCTGCACACAGGCGGACCGAAGGTGCTTCAGGCGTCGGCGACGGCGCTCGGTCTGCACAATGGAGAGCTCGACGCATCGTGGGATTGTCTCCGCAAGGTGGGGAACCTTTCTTCTGCCTCAGTGCTGGTGGTGCTGGAAGACGTAATGAAGAACCGGCGTCCCGAACCCGGCACACTCGGTTTGCTGGCCGCGATGGGACCCGGCTTCTGTTCCGAACTTCTACTTCTGCAATGGTGAGGTCGAGTCGTTGGCGAATTCCACAGATGTGTTCGTGATCGGCGGCGGTCCGGCCGGGCTGGCGGCAGCAATTAGCGCCCGTCAGCAAGGATTGAGGGTTGTGCTCGCCGAGGGCGCCAAGCCGCCGATTGACAAGGCCTGCGGCGAAGCGCTGATGCCGGATGCGGTTACGGCGCTGGAACGGCTGGGAGTTTCCGTGCCCGCGGCTGACTCCTGTCTGATTCGCGGCGTGCGCTTTCTAAGTTCCGGGCTGTCCGCGGAGACACTGTTCCCTCCTGGCTGGCTCGGTCTCTCGGTTCGCCGGACCACATTGCATCGCCTCATGAGTGAACGTGCTGCCGGCATGGGAGTCGAGCTGCTTTGGCAGAGCACTGTTACTGGGGTTTCCAGCGAGGGGGTTCGCGTCGGAGGGCGCACGATCCGCGCCAAATGGATTATAGGAGCCGACGGTACGAATTCCCGCGTACGCCGCTGGGCGAATCTGGATTCATACTCGCGAACAGATCTCCGCTATGCGTTTCGCCGGCATTATCGCGCGCCCCCCTGGAGTGACCACATGGAAATATATTGGGGAAAGCACAGTCAGGCCTACACCGTGGCCGTCAACAACGAGCAAGTCTGTGTCGCGGTGGCCTCGCGCGATCCCGAGCTTCGCCTGGAAGAGTCGTTGCCGGCATTTCCCCAGCTCAGGGCGAGGCTGCGTGCAGCGCAGCCGGTTTCCGTAGAAAGGGGCTCAGTATCTGCGAATCGTGAGCTCAGGCGCGTTTGGTGGGGTAACGTCGCTTTGATCGGCGACGCTTCCGGCACTGTCGATGCGATCACGGGCCAGGGTTTGGGCCTGTCGTTTAACCAGGCGGCAGCACTGGCCCTTTGTCTCAAGTCTGGCAATCTCACTCCGTATCAGGAGGCGCACCGGCGCCTGGCGCAACGTCCTCTGCTGATGGCGCGACTGATGCTGACGCTTGACGGCCGCCCTCGATTTCAGCAACGTACGCTCCAGGTTTTTCGCAAGCGTCCTGAAATTTTTCGCAGACTGTTGGCCCTGCACGTGGGAACGTTTTCTCCGCTTCACCTCGCTCTCGATGGGGTTACCCTGGGATGGGGTCTGCTGACTGCGTAACCCGATGAGCGGAGACGCCGGGGCCTTTCGTCGACGTGGAGCATGCCGTCCTTTCCTGGCCGCGATCGCTTTCCTCGCGGCATTTTTTCCGGGTGGCCGAGTCAGCGCTGCCGCCCAGGACATCGCAATTCAGCTCGATCCGCAGCGCACGACCATCCACTTCACGCTCGCTGATGTGCTCCATACAGTTCGCGGAACGTTCCGCTTGAAACAAGGTATCGCTGCGTCTCGACGCCCCTTTGGGCAAGCTAAGCGGAGAAGTCGTGGTGGACGCAACGAGCGGCGAAAGCGGAAAGGGAATGCGCGACCGTAAAATGCATCGTGAAGTGCTCGAAAGCGACCGCTATCCTGAAATTGCATTCCATCCGGATCGCTTCGAGGGGGTGCTGATCATTGCGACGCAACACTTCACTTCGCAGGTGCCCTATGCGAAGTGGGGGACGAAAACTCCGGGCACTTTCTTTCTGCGAGTCAGCGAATCTGTCGACATTGATGTAATCACCGTCGGAACCATTGGCCGGCGGTGAACCACTACGACGGGTTCGCGAACTAATACCCGTCTTGCGGATAGATTCCCTTCCCTTCAATGCATTCGTAGCACCGTCCCGCCGCCAGGTTCGTGAACTCCTCGATCTTGCCGCTCGGCCAGGCAATGACGGCGCGCTCCACCTTATCGCGCTTCCCCAGGCCAAACGTAACGGGAAATTCAGATTGTGAAAGATAGCTTGACCCGCTCTTCACCATGCGCGACTGGTTTAAACCGCTCGAGACAATCCGCACGGTGGCGCCGATCGCATCGCGGCACGACTTTGTGCCGACCAGCCGAAAACGAATGCTGCGATTTCCGGCAAGCTGATCGTTCCGGTAAAGGTAAGCGGGACCATTGTTCGTGGTCAGCAACAGATCAATGTCGCCATCGCGATCGAAGTCGGCGTAGGCAAGTCCGCGCCCCACCTTCGGCTGATCGAAACCACCATCAATTTCGGTGGCGACATCCCGAAAACTTCCTTTGCCATTGTTGAGAAAAATCTGCGGCGGCTGGGCGTATCCCACGTTGCCCCGAATATTGCGGACGGTCTCGTCGATGTGTCCGTTGGCTACGGCAAGATCGAGCCAGCCGTCAAGATTCGCGTCGAGAAAAACGCATCCAAAACCGAGGCTGCTCTTGGATGCAAGGCCCACCCCTGCCCGCGCTGCAACGTCTTCGTAAGTCTTGCCTCCGAACTCATAAAGGCCCGTCATTTCATTATCGAAATTAGTGATTGCCACGCCGGAGCGGCCGGAGTTCATGAAATCTCCTACGTCCACGCCCATGCCGGCTCGCGCCCTGCCTTCGCTGCTGAACGCCAATCCAGCCTCGACAGCGGAGTCTTTGAAAGTTCCATTGCGCTGATTTCGATACAGCTTGTTGGGCTGCGTATCGTTCGCAACCAGCAGATCAACCCATCCATCCCGGTCGTCGTCGAGCATCGCTACCCCAAGCGATTTTGAACTGCTGTCAAAAATGCCGCTGGAAGCCGTCACATCCTCGAACGTACCGTTGCCGCGGTTGTGAAACAGCCAGCACGTCTCACCGCGATAAGCCTCCGGAGTGCAATACGATTTATGCTTGCCATCCAGACTGCAGAACACATCGCGCTCGGGTGACCACTTCACGTAGTTGCAGACAAAGAGATCAAGCAGACCATCGCGATCATAATCCAGCCAGAATGCAGAGGTGCTGAATGCCGCGCGCTTTCCCAAGCCGCTGGAGTTAGTTACGTCGACAAAAGTCCCTTTGCCGGAGTTGTGGAATAGTCGATTCTGTCCCACGCAAGTGATCAAAATGTCGGGGAAGCCATCGTTGTCATAATCCCCGACGGCAACGCCCATGCCATACATTTCAACATCCAATCCTGCGCGCGCAGTTACGTCGGCAAAAGTGCCATTCCGGTTGTTGCGATAAAGCCGGAGTGTGGAGTGCCGCTGCTTGTGGCCAGGCCAGTCCATTCCGTTGATGAGAAGAATGTCTTGCCAGCCGTCGCGATCGTAGTCGAGAAAAGCGCAGCCGGAACCCAAAGTCTCGGGCAGGAACTTGCCACCGAAGGCGCCGCTATTGTGCTGAAACTGAATGCCGGCGCTGGAAGTCACATCGACAAATCGAAAACCTGCCGAAGTCGGCGACTCCGCCGCACCGAAGGCCGGCAGTAAGGGCAACCGCGACCCCGACACCAGGCCCGCAATGCCTCGCAGAAAGGATCTGCGATTCACGGAACGTTCACCAGCCCCGAACGAATCGCGTAAACCACCAGTTCGGCAGTCTTGTGAATGCCGAGCGCGTTCATAATGTTAGCCCGATGAACGGCAACCGTATTGGCACTGAGGTCAAGCGCAGTCGCAATTTCTTTGTTCGATTTGCCATCCACAATCATTCGCAAGACTTCGAGTTCGCGTGGGGTAAGCCCACTGCTGCACTCTCCTTTGAGCGCCGACGGCTTTTCCAGCTGCGGATCAAACACTGTCTCTCCCCCAGCAACGCGCCTCACCGCCGGGCCAAGGTCGAGGTTCATCGCGTTTTTCAAGATGTATCCCTTGGCGCCTGCGTCAATGGCCTGCCGCACCCAGGTGCTTTCAGAGTGCATGCTGAGCATGAGAACCGCTGTTGCTGGCCTGTCCTCAAGAATCTGCCGCGTCGCGTCGAGGCCGTTCATCTTTGGCAACGCACAGTCCATAACTACCACACGCGGCGACAACTCATGGACCAGCTTGACGGCAGCTTCGCCGTCTGCCGCTTCGCCCACTACAACCATATCCGTCTCGTCCTCCAGCAAACGTCGAAATCCACGCCGCACCAGGCTGTGATCCTCCACCAGCAACACCGTGATCTTCTTCGTCATATTTATTCTTGATCTTTTTCTCTTTGATCCTTGTCATGGGACTCAACGTTTCCCCGGGGCACGATCAGGTGCAATAAGGTTCCACCCGCCGCGGGAGTCGAAAATACAATTCTTCCGCCCATCAATTCGGATCGTTCCCGCATCGCGACCATTCCGATGCCCTGCCTCGCCGGCCGCTCGCCTAAGCCTGCCCCGTGATCTTCCACCTCCAACTCAAGCGTCGATGGCAGGAAGCGCAATCGCACCCAAGCCTGCTTTGCGCCGGAATGTCTCGCCACATTGTTCAACGCTTCCTGCAGCGCACGGTAGATCTGCACGGCCGCACTTCCGCTTAAATCGAACGGGAGACCCTGCTTCTCATAGGATATGGCAATCCCAGTTTGCCTTTCTACGATGGGAATATACCAGTCGACTGTGGCCTCCAGTCCCACCTCATCCAGCATAATCGGATGCAGCGCCTGCGACAGGCTCCTGATGCGGTCGAGCGTGTCCTGCGCGATCTGGCGGACGTCCTGCAAGTCTCTGCGCAGAGGCGAGCCCTCTGGTATCTGAGTTCCAGCTCGGCCGAGCATCGATCCCAAAGCGGTGAGAATCTGGCCGAATTCGTCGTGCAATTCGCGGGAAATGTATCGCAGCGTCGATTCCTGCGTCGCAATCAGCTTTTGCGCCAATTCGCTGCGCCGCCCCGAGAATTCGGCTAACTGCGCGAAGAGCCGCCGGTTCCAGCGGATCATGGAAAATCCAGTCAGCAAGATCGCGGCCAGGGTTGCGGCCAGAAACACATACACCTGGCGCTGCACCCGATCATAGATTTCAACGATGCGCTGCGCTGCCTGTTCTTCGTTCTCGCTGTTCTGCACCAGCAGTCGCGCCACCGTCGTGCTCAGGGCCGCTTGTCGCGCCTGCAGCGAAAGTTGGATCTGGGCTAGCGCATTTTTTTCCTTGCCCTCGCCGGCCAGAGCGAACACGCGATCGCACGCGTCCCAGAACTGCGAAAGCGAACCCCTCAGCGAGGCGTTCTGCTCACGCGTACGGCTGGTCGGGGCGAGCGCGCCTTCCAGACCCATGGCGTCGTCCAGGTCGGTGCGGATTCTCTGAAACTGCGCCGACCATGCGGAGAGCGGATAGGGCTCGTCGTTGTCGATCATATCCCGCATGGCCACAGCGAGCAGGTTTAGATCGTTCTGGATGCGCAACAACTGCAGGGAGTCTTTGCGGTTGCGATCGATCAATTCCGACTGAAGCGTTCGCAAACCCGCAACTTGCCAGGTAATGCAAGCGCAATAAAGAACGACCGCCGCCAGTGTGATGATCAGACCGAGCAACAGGCCGAGGGTGGGAGAGCGCTCCGGCGAAGGCGGACGTGGCACGCCCCGAGCATACAACGGCTGGCCCAGGCATGTCACAATGCAGTAATAATGAAGCGAATCACGCTCCGGCGGAGTCCAACTATAGATTGAGTACCGATCCCAAAGCAGTTCAGAAAGCCCCAAAACTCGAAAGACTCGGTGCTGTTCTGCCGGAAGTCTGGAAGCTGATGCGCCCCCGGCGTTGGCTGCTCGCTCTGGGCTTCGTGTTGATGGTAATCAACCGGGTCGCGGCGCTGGTGTTGCCCTACTCCACCAAGTTCCTGATTGATACCGTCATTAACAAGCATCATATGGACAAACTGCGGCCGCTGGTTCTGTTCGTTTTGGCCGCCACTCTAGTGCAGGGCCTGACTTCGTTTTCACTGACGCAATTGTTATCGAAGGCCGCGCAGCGCTTGATCGCGGAACTGCGAGAACAAGTGCAGGTTCACATCTCCCGCCTGCCGGTTGCGTTTTACGACGGCAACAAAACCGGCAACCTGGTGTCGCGCATCATGAGCGACGTAGAGGGAGTGCGCAATCTGCTCGGCACCGGCCTCGTGGATTTCGTCGGCGGATTGGTCACCTCCGGCATTGCGTTGGTATTGCTGTTCCGCACCAGTCCGCAGATGACCTTGATCGCTGTGGGCTCACTCGTGTGTTTTGCGGTGGCACTCAACAAGGCCTTCGCGACCATCCGCCCAATTTTTCGCGAGCGCGGCAAAATCAATGCAGAGGTCACCGGCCGCCTCACGGAATCTTTGGGCGGAGTGCGCGTGATCAAGGGATACCACGCCGAAGAACGCGAGGAGGCCATCTTCGCGACCGGCGTGCGCCGTCTGCTCGACAACGTAATGCGCACCCTCACCGCTACATCCGTCATGAGTCTTTCGGCGAGCGTGCTGCTCGGACTCGTCGGAGCGGTTACGATGTACGTCGGTACGCATCAGATAGCCTCCGGGACCTTGACGGTTGGCGGTTTCTTCTCCTACACGTTGCTGCTGGGTTTTCTGGTAGCCCCTATCATGCAGATCGTTGCCATCGGTACGCAGCTGAGCGAAGCGCTGGCTGGGCTTGAGCGGACGCAGGAGATAATGCGGGAGCGGCCGGAAGATCAAGACCCCAATCGTTCTGTGCCCCTGTATGACATCGTAGGCCGGATTGAATTTGACGACGTGAGTTTCAGCTACGACGGAGTTCACGAAGTGCTCCGCGATATTTCCTTCCGCGCCGAACCCGGAACCGTAACGGCGTTGGTCGGGTCCTCCGGCTCGGGTAAATCAACGACCATCGGACTCATCTCTGCCTTTTACGTGCCCACAAAAGGAAGAATTTTGGTGGATAGCACAGACCTCAGCACGGTGCGACTCGATTCCTACCGCACGCGTCTCGGAGTGGTCCTGCAAGAGTCGTTCCTGTTCGACGGAACGATTCGCGAGAATGTCGCGTTCTCCCGTCCCGGAGCAAGTGAGGAAGAGATCCTGCGCGCCTGCCGGATCGCGCGTGTGGATGAGTTCGCCGAATCCTTCGCCGACAAATATGACACGGTCGTCGGCGAACGCGGCGTGAAACTTTCCGGTGGCCAGCGCCAGCGAATTTCGATCGCCCGCGCTATTCTGGCCGAGCCGCGCATCTTGATTCTTGACGAAGCGACCTCCAGCCTCGACTCCGAATCGGAGCAGATGATTCAGCACGGGCTTTCTTATCTCATGCAGGGCCGGACCACCTTTGTCATCGCCCATCGGCTCTCGACCATTCGGCGTGCCGACCAGATTCTGGTGCTGGAGCAAGGGCAAATCATCGAGCGCGGCAGCCACGAACAACTCTACGCTGCGCAAGGCCGATATTATGATCTCTACACCAGACAACATGGGGTGGAGGAAAACCTTTTTCTCGCTCCGGGCGAAGGCGATACAACCGAGACGAACGGAGACGGGGCCGCTGGCCCGGCGCGCAACGCCGACGTGAAGGCCGCTGATGCACTGCGTGTGCTTAGGGGAGAGGTCCGCTAGCCCATGGGTATCGCAGACAAAACCTCGCCGGATGGCGCGCCGGCGGCTGATGCTTTAGCGGCGATGCACACTCCAGCCGCCAACGCTTCAGGGCCCCATGCTCCAGCGCCCCATGCTCCGGCGATCCGTGCGGAGCAGCTCTGCCGCCACTACCGCATGGGGGACACGCTCATTCGCGCCATCGATGGCGTGACCCTCGAAGTTCGCGGCGGCGAGTTTGTAGCTCTTCTCGGCAGCTCTGGATCGGGAAAATCTTCTGTCTTAAATCTGATCGCCGGCCTTGATCGTCCTACGTCCGGTAGCGTGCTTGTCCAGAATCGCGATCTCGCACAACTCTCCCGGGAGGAACTTGCCAGATATCGCCTGCATACCGTTGGCATGGTCTTCCAATCTTTCAATCTGATCGCCAGCATGACCCTCGCCGAAAATGTAGAACTGCCCATGCGGTTTGCCGAAATCGAACGCGGCAAGCGTGACAGCCTGGTGCGCGAAGCGCTGGCGCGAGTTGGACTGCAGGGGCGCATGAACCATCGGCCGAGCGAGCTTTCCGGTGGAGAACAGCAACGGGCTGCGCTGGCCCGTGCGCTGATCAACCGCCCACATCTCCTGCTCGCCGACGAGCCTACAGGCAATCTCGACAGCCGGACCGGAACCGAAATCATGAATATCGTCCGGGAGTTCAATCAGCAATTGGGAATGACGGTCGTCATGGTAACGCACGAACGAGCTTTGGCCGAGCGCTATGCCGAGCGCCTGATCTTTCTCGCGGATGGCAAACTGGTAGGGGATCAGTCAAACTCCCTCATGGCCGATGCTGGAACGGGTCATTCAAGCCCGGATGGGCGGCTATGAAACTTCCCGATCTGGCCGACCTTGCGCTGCGCAATTTGCGCGAATCTCTCTTGCGGAATTCCCTGACCACCATCGGGATCTCGGTGGGCGTGGCGTCGCTGGTCGCAATGCTTTCTCTGGGCATCGGGTTGCAACAGCTCGCGTCGCGGCGATTGATGAAGTCGGGATTGTTCGACACGGTCGTAGTCACCTCCCGCCGCGACCTGCGTAACTTCGGCCGCGAGGAAGAACCTAACGGTCCTGCCCCGGCTGAAAGCCGCATCCTCGACGAACACACACGGGCGGAGATCGAGCATCTGCCCAACGTGCTTGAAGCCTATCCCGACATTCGCTTCATCACCGAGTTACGCTACGAGGACAAGCCACATCTAACGACAGTCGCGGCGTTGCCTGCGTCTGCGAAATCGAACGACGCGTTTGAAGGAGTGCAGGGGCGTTTCTTTTCGTCCGATACAGCACCGGAAGCGATTCTTCAGAAGGCCTTCGCCGAAGAACTACTAGGAAAAACTCCGAAACCAGGCCTTGACGAAACCAACGTTGCAGAGCTGGCTGCTCCGCTTCTGGGAAAACAATTGACAATGCGCTATGCCCAGCGTGCGGCGGCTCAGAGCTCACCGTCATCGACTCCGCATGATAGTGCACCCGCCCTCAGCAACGAGGATCTCTCCAGCGCCGCCTACTCTGTAATCTCTCGCGAGCAGAGGTTGAACATTGTCGGCGTTGCCGATCTCGATCCCGAGAGCATGCGCGGGCCAACGCGGGCGCGGGTTTTCCTGCCTCTCAAGCTGGCCGAAAGTCTGCACGTCATGCAACCCACAGACTTGCGCGAGATTTCCCGCGCAGCCAGCGATCAGCCGGCATATTCCTCGGTTAGCGTGCGAGTGAAAAATCCTGGGCAGATTCGTGCCACTGAGGATGCCATCAAGAAGATGGGCTTCAATACTTTCTCCATTCTCGACGCTACGCGCAGTCTGCAGCAATTCTTCGCGGTGCTGGACTTATTCCTCGGCATTTTTGGTAGCCTCGCTCTCGCCGTCGCCTCCATCGGAATCGTAAACACACTGGTCATGGCGATCCTTGAGCGGCGCCGCGAAATCGGCATCATGAAAGCGATCGGGGCAAGCGACGGCGATGTGAAGAAACTATTCTTCGCCGAAGCCGGAGCAATGGGTATTGTCGGCGGCTTCGTGGGCGTCGCCCTGGGCTGGGCCATCGGACAGGTCATCAACCTAGGCACGAACATTTACCTCAGGCGGCAGTCCTTGCCGCCCGAGCATTTTTGGTCGGTACCGTGGTGGCTTGTGGGCACGGCCATTCTGTTTGCTTTCATCGTGAGCCTTGCCGCAGGCCTCTACCCGGCGGGACGCGCGGCTCGTCTCGATCCGGTTCAAGCCTTGCGCTACGAGTAAACTGAGTCGATGGATCGATGTTCCCGATTTGTTTTCTTGTTGGCGGCCTTGGCCGTTTCACCTCCGGTTCACGCGCAGAGCCGCATCGACTGCAACGCACTGAACAGCCGCATCCTGAAATCTCCGGTCCACTATTGCGTTTACCTCCCCGCCAGCTATGACGTGGGAGCCACCAAACATCCCGCGCAAAACTATCCCGTGCTTTATTTCCTGCACGGACTCGGCGACAACGAGCGAACCCTCTTCAACAGTGGCGGATGGACGCTGGTCGATGATCTCCATCGGCAGCACAAGATAGGGGAATTCCTCATTGTCGCTCCGGAAGGCGGTCGCACCTTCTACATCAACTCTGCCGATGGGTCGGTGCGCTACAGCGATTTTTTCCTGCAGGAATTCATTCCGCTCATTGAAAACAGATACCGCATCGCCAAAGGGAGAAACAATCGTGCCATCAGCGGCATCTCGATGGGGGGATATGGTGCGTTGCGCTTCGCTTTTTCCCGTCCGGAAATGTTCTCGGCGGTCAGCGCGCAAAGCGCTGCTTTGATCACTGAAACCCCGCAAGAGCTCGACACCGCGGCCCGCTCCGGCGCTCCGCTGGGAAAGTTGCTGGCGGCAGTCTTCGGAAATCCGATCGACAGGCAACATTGGAAGGACGACAGTCCTTTCGTTCTTGCAGCCGTGAATCGAGCGGCGTTGCGACGGCTTGCCATTTATTTCAATTGCGGTCAGGATGACAACTATGGCTTTGAAAAGGGCGCATCTGCGCTGCATGAGCAATTGGAGAAGGAAGGCGTAAAGCATGAGTATCATCCCTACGAGGGGGATCACAGCCTGCGCTATTTCCTGGCTCACTTTCCTGAGGTCATGGAATTTCACTCCGGGGCATTCGGGCTCAGGTAAGCTGTGCGAGTCGGGATGTGTCATCCTTCTCGTCGGGGTTAAGGCCTTCTAACTCACTGAAGATTCCCGCTTTAGGTCGGTTTTCACTCGCCAGTCCAAGCGTAGTAATGGGACTTTTGTACCCACGCACCCTGCCCCTTAGGGTCTTTCCGTCCCCTCCCTGCCGCGCCACAATAACCATTCGTACTTGAAACGGCCCCGACTCATGGAAAAAGGTCTAGCTGCAGCCCTGGCACCCACTCACTCCACCAAGAAAGCGACGGCTCGTGCCGCCCTGGTTGATCTCAAAGAGTCTTCCAGATATTTGTTGACAGAGTGCTTCCGCCAGTTCGGTATTGAGGCGGTGGTCACCTCCGCGGGCTCGGCTGAGCGCCTGCGGCAAGAGAAGTTCGAAGCCTGTGTGCTCAATCTGGCCCCCGGCGCTGAAAAGGTTATGGAGGCAGCTCGCACATCCCCTTCGAACAGCCGGCTTGTGCTGTACGGCCTCGGGGGCAGCGCCCAGGATGCCATGCGCTATTCCAAGTACGGCATCAATGCCATGTTCCAGGAGCCTCTGGAGCGGCCCGCGGCGCTGAAACTGGTGCGCGCGACCCACATGCTCGTGCTTCATGAATTTCGCCGTTACACTCGAGTCCCAATTATGACCGAGGTCACCGTGGTCAGCAGTGACGGCCACCGCCTCACCGCCTCCAGCATCGAACTCAGCTCCGGTGGCATGTCGTTGAAAAGCGCTGAGGATATGCCGGGAAGAAGCAATATCGAGATCTCATTTTCTCTGCTCACCTTGCCGCGCGTTTGCGTTCGGGGTGTGGTGACTTGGCGCAAGACGAAGTCTTTCGGTGTCCGCTTCGATGCCGCCGACGAACGCCGTCAAAAGATCAAGGACTGGATCGACGGCTACCTGGAAACTTAGCCGAGCTGCCCGCTCGATGCTTCTCCGCGAAGGGCGTCTCCACGGCCTTCCCATTACAATAGCGTAGTGCCGGAAGTAAGCATCCCCGAAAGTGCTGCCACAACCTCGAGTCCGCGGCGCTTCACCCTCCGCCAGAGAATCATTCTCCGCATCATCGTCACTGCGGGATATTGGTTTATCCGGCTGATTGGGCCCACATTGCGTGTGTGTGTCTCCCGCGAAGAAGGTGCACAGCAAAGCATCGGCGAACGACCGTTGATTGTCTCCTTCTGGCACGCCTGCATGATTCCCGCGACCTACACGTGCCGCAATCTGGGCATTCGCGTGATGAGCAGCAACAGCTACGACGGCGAATACATGGGGCGCATCATCCGGAAATTCGGCTTCGTCGCCGTTAAAGGATCCAGCAGCCGCAATGCCGTGCGTGCTCTGCTCGGCCTGCGCCGGGCACTACAGGAGGGCTGGACAGTCGCATTCAGCCTCGACGGCCCCCGCGGCCCGCGCCACAAAGTTAAGCCCGGACCGGTGGCCCTGGCGCGATCCTCGAGCGTTGCCTTGAGCATGTTTCATATGGCCGTCGATCGCGCATGGGTGCTCAACACCTGGGACCGGCTCGTCATCCCCAAGCCCTTCTCCCGGATCCTGATGCGATTCGGCAAACTCATCCCGGTTTCGTCGGACGCTACTGACGAGGAGGTTGAACGCTATCAGCAGGAGTTGCAGAATTCGCTCGACCGCGTCCGCGAATTCGCCGAAGAAAATGTAAGCAAAGTTGGCACGCCGGAGTTTCCCTACTAAACCAGACGCGAGCCGCAGCTTTAGGACTACCCGCGATGGACCCGGAATCCGAACTCAACTGATCCAGCGATGAGTGCCAACGCCTGAGTTTCGACGATTGGCCTCACGCGGCTTCCTTGGCGTATGCAGAACACCCGCCGACACCAAGCCACTGGCCGCAATCGCTGCTACTGCTCTTGGTTCCACACGTATAAGTAATTCACATCAGTGGCAGTGGCAACATTGCGGGCGCCTTTGTGGGTTGCGCGATTCAAGGCGGCGCGAACCCTTTCCTTGCCCTCCGCCAGTTCAGCCAATGGCACCTTGAGTGCCACGCCCTCTTTTAGCTGATCGAGATCAGAGAGGATTCTTGTAACGATCTCTTTGTGCTTTCCGTTTCGACCTTGCGGGACATCGATCTGCGCCATCGTGCGGAAATTCATCGGGGATTTCTGGGACCGAGGGCTCATCGATTCGCTCCTTTCACTAAGCGTTAACCTAACGTTACGTAATCGTAACCCAACAATTGCGAGTCGTGCAAGTAAAATAATTGCCGCCACATTAAACGGTTGCAACGCGCTGTGGTGAAGGCGATTCCGTCGAAGTAGCGTTATTTCAATGGGTTAAGCGCAGCAAAAGCAAAAATCGTCGACCTAACAATGTGACCCGTAAGACTTCCAGTCTGCTACTGTTTGGACGAGCAAAGGGAGCAATCGCAATGCAGGAGTCGAAAACACATTTCGAGCAGATTCCGGTAGCGCTAGTGAAAAAGATTGCCGAAGAGCTTCATGACGATGTTGCCGGGAACGACGACGGGATCACAACAACTTCACCGAGCAAGTTGAAGCCACATCGCACGGCTTCGCTGGGGAAAAACGGAAAGCGAGTCTAACTATGCAACTCCTGGAGCCGAAAATAAACTGCTCGATCTGCAACAGGCCAATCGCGCTTGAAACTGCCAAGACCGATGAAGTCGGGCAAGCCGCACACGAGGAGTGCTATCTCCGCAAACTCGGTATTAAGGCCGACCGCAACTCCCTGCAAGCGTCAGAACAAGTGCAGAACAATTAGCACATCCTAGCCCAGGCTAAGAAAGCGGCATGACCAAGAGCGGCGTTCTAATTGTTGATGACGATGGCGGTAGGGACAGCCGTTGCTGGCTGCCCCCCGGCACGGACCCGGACGAGCGCTCGTTAGCGCATCCGGTTCTTATCTCGGATGAGTGGCGGCGAAGCGAGCGTCAGGAAAGGGATGGAGCGCACGCGGTTGAGGAAGCCATCCCTGAGCCAATATTATAAGGAGGCGCGTCCAGTTGATCCGGTGTTTCTGACTCCGCCGGCGAATGGTACGCCACCAGAGAGCAAGCACCCGATCGCGGAACACGACCAGACTCGTGAGGTTTCCCCGCGTAGTAGTTGAAGTAGCCTTGGACGATCGACTGGAGCCACTGTCCGGTTTGGGGCACGGGATCGTCCATGCCCACACGCAGTTGCTGCTTAATCTGTCGCAGCTTGGCTCGCATGCGCTTGCGGATCGTCGTGCTCCGCACCATGAATCGCCCTAATCCGTTCTTCCCGCTGAGGTGCCTGAAGCTCAGAAAGTCGAACGTTTCCGGTCTGCCTTCCCCTCTTCGTTCCTAGTTTTGTTGGGCAAACCGACCGAACTCAATCCGGCGCGTCTGGTCGGGATGGAGTTCCAGCCCAAACTTCCCCAGTGCAGGTAAATATTCGCGAGGAGCGGCGAAATCACGCCCCTTACTAGCAGAGAGCGCCAATTAGGCATGCTGCCTAAATTTTCTCCGGCTAACGGGCGGATCGCGGCGATATAGGTGCCGACCAGTGGGCGTCCCGGAATCGCCAGCGACCGTCTCGACACTCAGCCAGCCCAGTAAAGTATCCGGTTTCCTCGATACGATACCCAGCCTTGTCAACCAGGATCTCGCGCCACGACGCTGCGACGACCGCGAGTTCATCAGTGAGAGGATCAACGCGCAAATCGTCGCCCCATGTCAATTCGATATGGTTGATGGTGCGCGCAAAATTCTGAGTGCCCTCCTCTGCTGCGGCAGCGTTCGGGAACGCTAGCTGTCCGTTAACTGCCATGAAGAACCCTGGCCCCTTGTCGAAGAACTTGAGCCACGCCAGTGGACCCTCTTGAGTGACATCATGGGCCACGGTACGCACGAATGTGCGCGCGCTTTCGCCAATAGCGGCCGCGCGAGCAGGGGGAAGCGATCGTGACTCGGCTGATCGTGCGGCGCGAGCGGAACAACCAGCGAGAGCGAAAGCCGCAAGGAGAACAGTACTCGGCCAGATCAATACAGGGAGAGTTTGCACGAAGCGGCCAGCTTTTCTGATCGCTTGATGAGAACTACAGCCACGAACAGAATGAGGACTCTTATCCCAAAGTCCCGCAGAAAGCATGCGACACCTCCCGTGCGGCGCCGAGCGATTCGCAACAGCAATCTTATAGTGCATTGTGGCTGTTTAAGTTTTGAAATGATCTCCGAACCATCATGACGATCAGCATCGTTTCGACTTAGTTCGTTTATCCCGAACGCAGACTTGGCGGGGCGCGGTGTCTAATCTCGGATTTCAGCTTTCTGACCCGTAGCCGCTTCCAGATCGCGGATATAGTTGTCAATCGTACGAGTGTGGCCGATTACAAATCGCGACACGAATCGGAACACAGGGTTGTACACCTCCCCCTGTTCCGTGATGCGAAGCACAGTTAAGCCATCGCCGGGTTCTAAGTTCAGCGTCCACGTTCCTGAATACGGTAGATTCCCAGTAACAATCCGGGTTTTCAGCAACGTAGGAGGATCGCGCTCCACTGCTTCGTACGTGATTATTTTTCCATGATTATCCATTTCGCGCCATTGTCGTCGGCCGTCTGGGGAGGATACAGGCTCGTATTTCTTGACGTTGCTTCTCCAGGTTTGAGGTCCATCTATCAATGCGAACAACTGCTCCGGTGTGGTCTTGAACACGGCACTTCGAGAAGCGAGATGCGTCTTTGGTAACAGCATACCGACGACGACGACCAACAGTAACAGAGCAACCAACGTCCCCATCACGATAAGCAGAAATTTCATCGATTTCGTCGCCTTGCACGTCTTCTATTTAGCATCACCGCATACTTAGCCAATTGCTCGATGCCCTGTAATGCTAATTCCAGCTCAAATTCGGGCATCGATGCGAACACCAGTCCGACTAGGTCAGGATCGAGTACGGTATTTTGCTTTTTGATCCGGTTTCCAGCGTCTGTAAGTGTCAGTCCCACTCTACGGCGATCTCCCGGCACAGCCCTTCGTCGCACATAGCCTCTTCGCACAAGCTGATTTACCTGAATACTCATGGCTGAGCGCCCAATGCCGCGATGCTCGGCCAGGTTCGAAATCGTCGTCGGTTTCTGGATGTCTAGATGGTCCATGACAGTCGCTTGATGCGCAGTCACAAGAGCCCCACTTTCGTCGTCACGAATATGGCGACGGTGGCACGCAAGATAAATCGCCGGATACGCAAGAGACAACCGCCGTGTCTGAGCATCAAACATGCCAGCCATAGTACGGTCAGTAGTTTGATGTATCAAACATTTAATTCCAAAGAAAAAACCCTGGATATGGCGCGGTCGCCGGCGGTCCATCCGTGTTACGCTCTGTTCGCGAGGAATAAGATGGCAAACCGCTTTGGCGCAGACATTCTGATTCAAGCTCTGGATCCCAAGAAAGCCGCCCTTTTTTATGTCAACCATCTCGGATTCGAAATTACCGACAACAATCCGAAGATGATCGGCTTGCATGGTCAGCACATCAACTTATTCATAGAGGCCGGCCCGCCGTTGGGGCCGGTCTTGGAAGTGACGGTTGACAACGTTGCTGGCGCGAGGCAGCGACTCGTAGAGCAGGGCTGTGAAGTTGTCAAGGACGAGCCGGATTTTCCTCGATGCTATATCAAAGACCCATTTGGCCTAATCTACAACCTCACAAGCTAAGGTGCCTCTGAGGTCTCCCGGTTCTCGTGCATGAAGTTTCTAGGCGTGCCTGGGGTCTTCGACTACGCCGGACTGAACAAGGACTCGCGCTGTCGTCCCTGTCCATGTTGCCTTTCGCACATATTTACTGCGTCGGCGTCCGGGTTGTAAGTTTTGTAGGGTCGAGGTCTGGCGCCGTGTCCCGTAGGTCCCGCCTACCTGGGGCTCCCCGTTTCCTCTGGGAGTGGACTCACTAGCAGAACCGTAAACCGGTTTCCAGACCCCGCCACCTCGA